>Ga0157375_10000030_pt1 | contig 199141 bp, 196 predicted proteins | sample M35metaG_FD_115311 | JGI IMG/M metagenome (GOLD analysis project Ga0157375, IMG submission 115311) | Miscanthus rhizosphere microbial communities from Kellogg Biological Station, Michigan, USA - M3-5 metaG | ecosystem: Host-associated > Plants > Roots > Rhizosphere > Soil | place: USA...
ATCGAATGCGTCTCGGCGATCTGTCCGAACTCGTCCTGCAGCACCATCGAGCGCGTGCCGTGCAGCACGCCGAGGGCGCCGCCGGAGAAGCGCGCGGCGTGGTTGCCGAGCTCCGGACCGCGGCCGCCCGCCTCGACGCCGATCAATCGGATCGAGTCGTGTTTCAGCATCTCGTGAAAGAGGCCGATGGCGTTCGAGCCGCCGCCGACGCAGGCGATCCCGACATTCGGCAACATGTTGACCTTTTTCTTCAACTGCGAAAGCGCCTCGCGTCCGATGACCGATTGGAAGTCGCGCACGACCATCGGATAGGGATGCGGCCCGAGGACCGAGCCGATGATGTAGTGCGTGTTGCGGACGTTCGTCACCCAGTCGCGGATCGCTTCGTTGATCGCGTCCTTGAGCGTGCGGCTGCCGCTGGAGACGGGGACGACCTCCGCGCCGAGGAGGCGCATGCGGAAGACGTTCAGCTCCTGCCGCGCCATGTCGACTTCGCCCATGTAGACGACGCACTGCAGCCCGAGGAGCGCGCAGGCGGTGGCGGTGGCGACGCCGTGCTGTCCCGCGCCGGTCTCCGCGATGACGCGCGACTTGCCCATGCGTTTGGCGATCAGCGCCTGCCCCACCGCGTTGTTGATCTTGTGCGCGCCGGTGTGGTTGAGGTCCTCGCGCTTGAGAAACAACCGTCCCACCCCGCAGATCTCCGCGAATTTCTTCGCCTCGGTGAGCGGCGTCGGGCGTCCGACGAAATTGGCGAGCACGTCGTCGAGCTCTTTGCGGAACTCGCGGTCGCGCCGCAGGTTCTTGTACGCCGATTCGAACTCGTCGAGCGCGGCCATCAGTGTTTCGGGAACGAACCTGCCGCCGAAATCGCCGAAGAAGCCGCGGCGATCGGGAAGTGCTGTCATCGCTTGATCCTTTCGAAGAGCCGGTCGAGCTTCGCGTGATCCTTGATGCCGGGCGCCGACTCGACGCCGCTGGCGAGGTCGATGGCGTCGGGCCGCACGAGGCTGATCGCCGCCGCGACGTTGTCGGGCGTGATGCCGCCCGCGAGGAGAAATGGCTTGGTGCGTGCGTAGAGGTTGAGCAGCGACCAGTCGAAGCGTTTGCCGGTGCCGCCGCCGCTGAACGCGTCGAAGAGGAGCCACTGGGCGGCGGGATGGGCGGTGGTGTCGGGGAGCGCGTCGCCGACCTGCAGCGTCTTGAATGCCGGCAAGCCGATTGCGCGGATGTCTTCGTCGGACTCGGTGCCGTGCAGCTGGACGAAGTCGAGCGGCACGCGGGCGGCGATCGTACGAATCGTACTAACGTCCTCATCGCGAAAGACGCCGACGAGTTTCGGCCGATTCGCGCCAAGCGAGTCGGCGATCTTCGCCACGTGCTCCGCGTCGCGGTAGCGCGGCGATTCCTTCACGAAGATGAAGCCGAGAAAGTCGGCGCCGAGCGTCGCCGCGCGCTGCGCGTCCTCGGATCGAGTGATTCCGCAGATTTTGATCTTCATCGCGTTAGTGCCCTCACCGCCTCGGCGCGATCGGCCTGCCTCAGCAACGACTCGCCGACGAGAAACGCATGGAAGCCGGCAGCGCGCAGACGGTCAACATCTTGTCGAGTTTTGATTCCGCTCTCCGCGACCTTGATCGTCCCCTCGGGCATGAGCTTCGACAGCCGCTCCGAGGTGGCGAGGTCGACGCTGAAGTCGCGGAGGTTGCGGTTGTTCACGCCGATCAGCTTCGCGCCGCCGGCGATGGCGCGATCGAGCTCCGCTTCGTCGTGCACTTCGACGAGTGCGTCGCAGCCGAATTGGGTCAGCAGAGCGATGAAGCTCTTCAGCTGTTCAGCGGTCAGGAGCGACGCGAGCAGCAGGATCGCGTTCGCGCCGGCGGCGATGCCGTGCAGGAGCTGGCGCTCGTCGATGATGAAGTCTTTCATGATGATCGGCAGGCCGGTCGCCTTCGCTCGCGCGATCCACGTCGACGATCCGCGGAAGAAGTCCGGCTCGGTCACGATCGAGATTGCGGCCGCGCCGCCCCGTTTGTAATCCGCGGCGATCGACTCGACGTCGGGGTTCTCGACGATGCTTCCCGCGCTCGGCGATGCGGACTTGATCTCGGCGATGACGTTGATGCCGTCGCGCGAGATCGCGTTCATGAACGCGTGCGGTGGATCGACCGGCAGCAGGCGGGCGCGCGTGCGGGCGACGATCTGGTCGAGGATGTCGCTCATGCCAGCTCCCGTGTCACAGCAATCAGTTCCTCGAGCTTGCGCAGCGCGCGTCCGCTGTCGATCGACTGCCGCGCGAGCTCCACGCCCTCCCGCAACGTCGACGCGGCGCCAGACACGTACAGCGCGGCGCCCGCGTTCGCGACGACCACTTCGCGTCGCGCACCGAGCTCGCCCTCGAGGATGCGCCGCGCGATGCGCGCGTTCTCCGCGGCATCGCCTCCCGCGAGCGCCTCGAGCGGATGCTGCACGATGCCGAGGTCGTCGGGCGTGAGGTCGAATTCGCGGAGATCGCCGTTGCGCACTTCGCACACATGTGTCGGCGCGGCGGGCGAGATCTCGTCGAGGCCGTCGTGGCTGTGCACGACGAGCGCGTGTTTGGCGCCGAGCGCGGAGAGGACGCGCGCGACGACGCTCACGAGATGCAGTGAGTAGACGCCGAGGACCTGGCGGCGCGCGAACGCGGGGTTGGTCAGGGGACCGAGGACGTTGAAGATCGTACGCACGCCGAGCTCGCGGCGGACGCCGACCACCGCCCCCATCGCCGGATGGAGCTTCGGCGCGAAAAGGAACGAGATGTTCGTGCGGCGGAGGACCTGCGTCATGCGCTCGGCGTCGAGGTCGATGTGCACGCCGAGCGCGATCAGCACGTCGGCGCTGCCGCACGACGACGACACGGCGCGGTTGCCGTGCTTCGCCACGTTCGCGCCCGCGCCCGCGGCGACGATCGCCGCGACGGTGGAGATGTTGAACGTCCCGCGTCCGTCGCCGCCGGTGCCGCAGGTGTCGACGAGGTGATCGTCCTCGATCCGCAGCGGCGTGACGCGCTCGCGCATGGCCATCGCCGCGCCGGTGATCTCCTCCGGCGTCTCCCCTTTCATCCGCAGCGCGACGAGGAGCGCCGACTTCTGCGCGGTGCTGAGCGCGCCGTCCATCATCTGGGAGAAAAGGTCGTGCATCTCCTGACGGTCAAGATGTTGACCATCGATCAGTCGCTTGAGCGCGGCGGCGATCATCGGATCATCTCCAGAAAATTGCGGATCAACTGATCGCCTCCCGTCGTGCCGTACGACTCAGGATGGAACTGAATGCCGAAGATCGGCCGCGATTTGTGCGTGACGGCCATGATCGCGCCGTCGGCGCTCTCCGCGTCGATGGTGAAGTCGTCCGGCAGCGATTCGCGCTCGAGGATGAGCGAGTGATAGCGCGCGGTCTGCATCGGCGAGGGACAGCCATCGAACAACCGCTCGCCACGATGCACGACGCCGGTGACCTTGCCGTGCACGGGGACCGGTCCGCGGATGACGTTCGCGCCGAAGGCCTCGCCGATGGCCTGATGCCCGAGGCAGACGCCGAGGAGCGGGATGGACCGGTTGGCGCGAATGAGGTCGATGATGCGGCCGGCGCGCGACGGAGTGCCGGGGCCGGGCGAGATGACGATGGCGCGCGGCTTTTCGGCGATCAGCGCGTCGGGATCGAAGGCGTCGTTGCGCACGACACGCAGGCGCTCGCCCGCGATGCGCTCGATCTGCTGGACCAGGTTGTAGGTGAAGGAGTCGTAGTTATCGACGACGGTGATGGAGCCAAAGACACGAGTCGGCTCGAAGCGTCGACTCGTTTACCTCGGGTTGGGCGTTCATGGTTCGCGCAGTGTAGCATCCCGCGATGCCGCAACACATCGGGATCGTCGCCTGCTCCGCCGAGGGAGCCGCGCTCTGCTATCGCACGATCTGCATCGAAGGGGCCGCGCTGATGGGCGCGCACGATCACCCCGAGATGTCGATGCACACGAACTCGCTGGCGGAGTACATGAAATGCATCTATCGCGATGACTGGCAAGGCGTGGGCGAGCTGATGCTCGATTCGGCGAACAAGGTCGCATCGAACGGCGCGGACTTTCTGATCTGTCCCGACAACACGATCCACCAGGCACTTCCGTTCATCGCGTCAAGGTCTCCACGCCCATGGCTGCACATCGCGTCAGTGGTCGCGGAGGAAGCAGCAGCGCGTGGCTTCAAGCGCATCGGCCTGACCGGCACGCGCTACCTGGTCGAGAGCAACGTCTATCCGGCCGAGTACGTCCGCCCGAATGCGGAAGAGCGCGCGGAGATGAACCGCATCATCTTCGAGGAGCTGGTCTACGGCGTCTTCAAGCCGGAATCGATCGCGTACTTTCAGAACGTGATCGAGCGGATGAAGGAACAAGGCTGCGACGCCGTCGCCCTCTGCTGCACCGAAATTCCTCTCATCATCAGCGACACCAACTCGCCCTTGCCGACCCTCGACTCGACCAGGCTACTTGCCCGCGCGGCGCTGCGTCGGGCTACGGCGTAAAACAAACGCTGCCGGCCGTGCCGGCCCGCCGGAGGCGCTCTCGGTCGTTCCCTTTACCCAGTGATCTTGACGACGTCGCCCGGCTCGGACTGCTGCATGGTCAGGCGGAGCTTCGAGGACTCGAGGGGGGTCGCTTCGATCTGATCGAGGGTGCCGAGGTCTTTGCCGCTGCCGGCGAGGCGTTGCATCTCCTCGCCTTTCGGCCAGAGGCGTGTGTCGATCGAGCGGATGGTCGCGTTGTATTTTTCGACCGTCTTCTGCAGTGACGAACCTGTCTCCGCGATCAGCTCCATCACCTTCACGAAGCGGTTGAACAGCTCCACGCCTGCGTCGTGCATCTTCTTCGCGTTTTCTTCTGTGCGCTCCGCCTTCCAGCCGGTGGCGACCGCGCGAAGGAGCGGGAGAAGGACCGTCGGCGACGCGAGGACCACCTTCTTTTCCGTCGCGTATTCGAACAGCGACGGATCCGTGATCAGGCCGGCGGAGAGGAAATGCTCGCCCGGGAGGAACATCACCGTGAAGTCGAGTGTGTCGCCGATTGCGGCCTGGTATTCGCGGCGGCTCAGTGAATCGATATGCCGGCGCAGCGTTTTCACGTGCTGCATCAGGAACTCGCGCTTGCGCTGCTCGTCCGTTTCGTTTGCCGCCGCGCTGTACTCCGTCAGCGGGACCTTCGCGTCGATCGCCACCACTCGATGGTTCGGGAGATGGACCACGACGTCGGGACGGAGGCGGCGGCCTTCATCATTGAAGAACGTCTCCTGCGTCTCGAAGTCGCAGAACTCGCTCATCCCGGCCAGCTCGATGCAGCGTTTGAGTGTGTTCTCGCCCCATGAGCCGCGGACCGTCGGCGACTGCAGCGCGTTCGCCAGGCGCGCCGCCTCGCGCTGCGCCGACTCCTGCGTCGTCAGCAGCGTCTTGATCTGCTGTTCCAGCCCGCCGTACACCTGATTGCGCAACCGCTCGCTCTTGTGCAGCTCGCCGCGGTAGTCGTCGAGCATCTTCCCCAGCGGCTCCATCAGCGTCGCGATGTCGGCTTTCGTCGTGCCGAGCGCGCCGTCGACCTGCATGCGGTTCTGCTGGACGATCGTCGAGCCGAGCTCGGTGAACACGCGCTGCGCCGTCGCGGCGAACGCGTTTTCCATCCTCTGCACGTCATTGAGCCGCGCCTCGGCCACCGCCTGCGCCTGCTCCGCGCGCGCGATCCGCTCGCGCGACCTCGCGCTTCCAACCACCCACCCGACACACAGCGCAATCGCACACAACAGGATCGTGATCAGCATGAATCAAATGATACGCCGCAGCACTTCGACCACGCGATCGATCTCCTCGTCGTCGTTGTAGACGTGCGGCGAGAAGCGCAGCAGGCCCTCGCGGGGCGCGGTGATCACGCGTTCTTCGTCGAGGAGGCGGTGCAGGCGCGTGATGCTCATCTCTACATTTGGTGGAGTCGCGCCGACGATTCCGGAGCGCGTTTCTTCGACCTCGAAGCCGATCCCGCGCAGTGCATTTCCGAGTTTTGCGGACAGCCTGAGCACCTCGGTTTCGATCTGCTCGATCCCGATCTCGAGCAGCAGCTCGATCGCCGCATGCAGGCCGTAGATCCCGTTCGTATTCAGCGAGCCGGCCTCGAAGCGGCGCGAGCCGGGGACGAGGTCGACGCCGCAGCCGATGAACTTCCCATGCCGCTCGATGTTCGTCCAACCCATCTCCACCACGTCGAGCTCGCCGAGGTGTTCCGCCGCGACGTAGAAGAGCGCAGCGCCTTCCGGCCCGCAGAGCCACTTGTGGCCGTCGGCGGCGAGGAACGCGATGTTCGCGCGACGGACGTCGATCGCCAGCGCGCCGATCGACTGAATCGCGTCGACGCAGAAGAGGACGTTCCGCTGCGCGCACAGTGCGCCGATGGCGTCGAGATCGGCGGCGAAGCCGTTGTGGAACGCGACCGAGGAAACGGTGACGATGCGCGTCCGCTCGTCGATCAGCGGCTCGATCGCCTCGACCGTCGGCAGCGATGCGACGCGGCATTCGACGCCTCGGGGCTCGAGCCGCTTCCACGGCGTCCAGTTCGACGGGAACTCCAGCGCGGTGCTGATGACGTTGTCGCCCGTCTTCCACCGCATCCCCTCGGCAACGAACGAGAGTCCTTCCGACGTGTTCTTGAGGATCGCGATCTCGTCGGGCTGCGCGCCGATCAGCCGCCCCGCGGCCTCGCGCAGGCGGACGTACTCCGCGTACCACTCGCGCCAGTGCGTCGCGCCGAAATCGCGCTGATCGCGGGCGTGGCGTTCCATCGCGTCGCATGCACGCGACGAGAGCGGACCGACCGCGGCGTGATTGAAGTAGATGACGTTGCGGGTGACGGGGAAGAGGTCGCGGAGGGCGCGCTTGTCCATCACGGATGCTCCTCGAGGACGTCGCCTCCCGGGAGAATGAAGCGCTCACGGCTGACGATTCCGGACGCCGGATCCCACTCCATGAGCTCGACCGCGCGATCCGCGTCCCTGTTCAGCCGCGCCGCGTCGTTCTTGTCGAAGAGATTCGGATACTCCGCGTCGACGGACGTGCCGTTCACGCACCAGAGCGCGAACCACGTCTTCGGATGCGCGGCGAGAAAACCGCGGACCACGTCGAGATACGCCGGCAGCCGTTGCACCGTGCGATCCAGTTTCGCCAGCGCGCCGGGCTTCTCGGCATCGCGGATGACGAGGGTAAGGACGAGGTTGGGCGGAAAGTCGGGGCGGCGCACGTACGCGGTGAAATCGCCAGCACTGCCGTGATAGACGTGAACGATCTCGAACGCGCGCGCGACCGCGGTGACGAGGTCGCGATGGATGCAGCGTTCTTCGATGTCATCGAGCTCGTGCCGCAGATCCATGGCCACGCGTTCGACGAGGTCGGACTCGAGGAACTCACCCGACACTCGAGGCTCGGCGCCGGACGGAAGCATCGCGGCGATGGCGCGTGGCAGCTCAGGGTTCCAGGTCTTCACGCCGTCGACGTTCCAGGGAAGCATCAGCGCCGGCTGGGCGTGCGATTCGATGTGCAACGTCCGGCCGTCGTGGAGAGCGACGTCGACCTTCACCTCCGGGTAGTCATCGGTGCGCATCATCCCGAAGTAGCCGTCGAGCACGTCCCGCGCATAATCAGGATCGGCGAGCCGTTGCTCGAAGAGATGTTTGGCTTCGTCAGAGCAGGTCGGAACCGCCGCCGCATGTTCGTGCGGCCGATGCGCGACGGCGGCGAGCCACTCGGCGGTGGCGATCGCACGAAGGGCGGACTGCCGCTCGACCGGCGGCGCCTCGATCGCGGCGACGAGACGTTCGACCGCGTCCGCGGGCACCGTCGTGCGCCGGCGCACGTATCGATCGTTGCGCCGCACGATCTTATACACCTTGTCGCTCGGCTCGCCGAGGCCGCCCCATCGCGATTCGATGCGGATCGAATCGATGACCGGCATCGAGGCGGCAGCGGCGAACGTCACGATGGCGAGCAGCATTCAGAACTCCGCGATCTGCGCCCTGTACGCGTCGTGGTTGCGCCGCATCTCCCTGAGCGAGTCGCCGCCGAACTTCTCGCGCATGGCGGCGGCGAGCACGATCGCCAGCATCGCTTCGCAGACGACGCCGCACGCCGGAACGGCGGTGACGTCGCTCCGCTCCCACTGCGAGCGGTGCGTCTCTTTCGTTTCGATGTCGATCGACGGCAGTCCGCGGCGCAGCGTGGAGATCGGCTTCATGAAGGCGCGGACGACAACATGTTGACCATTGGTCACGCCCCCTTCGAGCCCACCGGCCCGGTTGGTGGTGCGGTGATAACCCCGCTCCTCGTCACGATAGATCGCGTCATGGACCTCGGAGCCGATGCGGCGCGACGCGGCGACGCCGTCGCCGATGGCCACGGCCTTCACCGCATGGATCGACATGATCGCCTGCGCGATGCGGCCGTCGAGCTTCTCCGTCCATTGCACGTACGAGCCGAGCCCGAGGGGGACGTTGCGCGCGGCGACGACAATCGTGCCGCCGAGCGTCTCCCCCGCCTCGCGCGCTTTGTCAACTTCTTCCACCATGTGTGGTTCGTGCTCGCGATTGACCGCGCGCAGCGGCGAGTCGTCATCGACGCTCGTCAGCTCGTCCCAGGTCGGCGAGTATTCCGAATCGCCCGCCGCGCCGACGGAGACGACGCCGCTGCGGATGTCGATGTCGAACGCGCGCAACAGCTCCTTCGCCATCGCTCCCGCCGCGACGCGCGACGCTGTCTCACGCGCGGAGGCGCGCTCGAGGATGTCGCGCAGATCGCGCCGGTCGTACTTCATCCCGCCGGGCAGATCGACGTGGCCGGGACGCGGCGCATGCACGCGACGCTTGTGCGCTTCGGCGTCGTCGAGCGCCCACGGATCCATCGCCCCGCGCCAGTTCTCGAAGTCGCGATTGCGGATCACGATCGCGATCGGCGAGCCGAGGGTCTCCCCACCCCGCACCCCGCCCGCGATCTCGACCTCGTCGTGCTCGATCTTCATCCGCCCGCCGCGGCCGTAGCCGTGCTGGCGGCGCGCGAGGTCGTGGTTGATGCGATCGCGGCTCAAGGTGACGCCGGCGGGCATGCCGGTGACGATGGTCGTGAGTTGGGGGCCGTGGGATTCGCCGGCGGAGGTGAAGGTGAAAGTGCTCATGGAACCGTGGCCCGCTTCTCCCCTCTTCGCGTCCAAAGCACGATCGCGATGATCACCAGGATGACGCTGATCAACTGCGCAATCGTGAACGGCCCAATGAACCGATCATCCTTCGCGCGAACGATCTCCACCAGGAACCGTTCCACCCCCATCATCGCCAGAAAGAGCGCAAAGCCGCGACCGCGCCGATGCTCCTGCCGCGTGTACCAGATCAAAATCCCGAACATAACGAACGCGGCGAGCGACTCGTAGATCTGCGTCGGATGCACGCGCAGCACCTGGTACGCGGGGATCGAGGGATCGAGCTTCACGCCGAACTCGCGCAGCGCCTCGGCTGTCGTGGGGGGGGAGCCTTTCGGGAAGGCGACGCCCCACCAGCCGTCGGTGGGGCGGCCGTAGTCGTCGCCGACGAGGAAGCAGCCGATGCGGCCGAAGGCGTAGCCGATGGCCAGGGCGGGGGCGGCGGCGTCGGCGGCGGTGAGGAAATCGACGCGGCGGCGGCGGATCAGCCAGGCGCAGGCGAGGAAGCCGCCGATCAGGCCGCCGTACCAGACCAGGCCCGCGCGATCGAAGAGGAGATGCCAGTCCTTGAAGAGGATCGCGTAGTAGATCTTCGCGCCGAGGATGCCGCCGATCGCCGCGTACATCACCATCGACGACGCCAGCTCGTCCGTGAGTCCGTACCGCCGGAACTGCCGCGACAGAATCCATCCCGCCGTGACGAAGGCGATGAACATCATCAGACCGAAGGTCGTGATCTCGAACGAGCCGATTTTGATGAGAGTTGGATACATGCGCAGCGAATGATAGTCGCTACGCCATCGCCTTCTCGATCGACGCCTTCTGGTCCGAGATGAATCGGAAGACGTCGACCTTGCCGGCGGCGTCGAGGTGCTGGGAGACCTCGAAGAGCTGCACCGAGAGCAGCGTGTTGAGCCCTTCGTCGAGGACCGCCTTGCGGCGCTCGAAGGGGAGCTCGGAGATGTTGGCGATCAGCATGTTCTCGTCGAAGCGGCCGTACTGATCGAAGAAGACGCCGGCCCAGAGGTCGTCGCTCTCCGACTGCTGCAGCGCGGTCATGAAGATCTCGCGCGCCGCGTCCTCGCCCACCGCATTCTGCAGCGCCTCGTACAGGCGGCCGAACATGTCGTTGTAGGTCGAGATCACCTTGAGCAGTTCGGGCGAGTCCTCGACGTCGAGGAAGACCGGGCGGAACGACTTCTCCTCCGGCGCGACCTCGATCAGGCGCGCGGAGACGAGCTGGAAGAGGATGCGGGTGACCTCGAACTCCGTCATCTCCGACAGTCCGATCAGCTCGCGGATGGTGAGCCGTCCGTCGATGCGGTTGTAGACCTCGATCTCGTGATCGCTCATGTCGAGCGCCTCGGGGTCGGGCTGCTCTCCCGGCACCTTCATGAAGACCATCTCGAGATTGGTGATCTTCTCCTTGATACGCGCCGTCTCGTCGAGGCGGCGGATGCCTTCCATGATCACGCTGGAGGTGTTGATCGAGAGGACGATCCGCTCCATGGCGATCTCTTCCACCGACTCGTAGAAGCCGAACGTCCCTTCCTTCCATGTGAAGAGCGAATAGATGATCTCCAGCACCTGATTCTTGACGCCCCACCAGAGGTCCTTCGGCGAGATGGCGCCCATCTGCACGAGCACTTTGCCGTGGCGCATCGTCGGGGTGACGCGGCGCTTCGACTCGTCGTACTGCGCCTGGTTGATCTTGCCGTTGCGGAGGAGGAACTGCCCGAGGGAGTGCTCGGGAGAATTCGAGTTGGCGAAGACGATCTCGCCGTCTTTCCAGATGATGGTGCGGTCGAGCTGACCGTTGCGGAGGGCGAGCTTTCCGGTGGCCCGGATCATCGCGATGAAGCTCAGGACGTCCGGCAACTGAATGCGCGAGAGATCGCCCTGAAGAATCGCTGCGTCACGGGAGGCTTCCGGCATGAGGACCGTGTTGAACAATGACAAAGAAACGCGATGGGTTCAAGAGTTATTCGTTGGCTAGCTGTTAGCTGTTAGCTCTTAGCTGTTAGCCGCTTCGCGCGACTGACTCGGGCATTTCTAAGAGCTAACAGCTAAGAGCTAAGAGCTTCTGAGACAGCGGGGCACCACGCGTAGTAGCACCTCCACCACTCTCTCGATCTCCTCCCCCGTCGTGAAGCGCGAAAGCGACACGCGCACGGTCGATTTCGCTTCCTCCGGCGTAAGGCCCATCGCCAGCAGCACGCCGCTCGGTTCCACGCGTCCCGAGGAGCAGGCGGAACCGGTGGAGATGGCGATCCCCTCGAGGTCGAGCGCGATGGCGATCCCCTCGGCATCCGCGCCGCGGAACATCACGCTGCTCGTGTTCATGACGCGCTCCGCGTCGGCGCCGTGAATCACCACATCGAGTGACTGCCGCAGCGCCGATTCGAACCGGTTGCGAAGCGACGCGATGATCGGACGGACGTTCGCATCCGCCGCCAACGTAGCGGCAACGCCGAACGCGGCGGCGAGCGGCACGTTCTCCGTGCCGGCGCGGCGGCGGCGCTCCTGCGCGCCTCCCGCGATCAGCGGCTCGAGCGCGAGTCCACGGCGGACGTAGAGCGCGCCGATTCCTTTCGGCGCGTGAATCTTGTGCGCGGAGAGCGACAGCGTGTCGGCGCCGAGAAGGTTGACGTCGATGTCGATCTTGCCGGCCGCCTGCACCGCATCGCAATGCAGATGGATGCCGCGCTCGCGGCAGACGCGCCCCACGTCCGCCACCGGCTGCACGACGCCCGTCTCGTTATTGACCAGCATCATCGCGACGAGGCGCGTGTCGTCGCGCAGCGCATCGATCACGCGCCCGGCATCGACGACGCCGTTGTGTTGCGGCGGCACGACCGTCACGTCGCAGCCGCGGCGGCGCAGTGTCGCGATCGCTTCGCTCACCGACGGATGCTCGATGGCGGTTGTGACAATGTGATGACTTCCGCCCCCCGAGACCGCGCCGAAAATCGCCGCGTTGTTAGACTCGGAACCACCGCTCGTGAAGACGATCTCCCGAGAAGTGGCGGACAGCAGTCGCGCAACGGGCTCGCGAGCATCTTCAATCAACCGCCGCGCCGACTGGCCTTCTTTATGAATGGATGAGGCGTTTCCATAGACGTCACGCATGACGTCGCAGGCGACGCGAAGGACATCAGGATGGACAGGCGTGGTGGCGTTGTTATCCAGGTAAATACGCATCGGAGGTCGGGGATGAAATCAGGCAGAGCAACGTTGTTCGTCAGCTGTCTGCTGTCCGCTGTCTGCTGTCTCGCTCCGAGCATCCTCGCACAGACCCCCGACACGAAGAAGGATGCGCCGCCTCCCCAGGACAGCGGCATCCGCAAGCTCGGGCGGCGCGAGCGCAAGGAAAAAATCGCGGCGCTTCCTGAGAAATACCGCCAGTTCCTGCAGGACGTCGAGCCGATCATCATGCCGACGGAGATCGACACGTTCCTCATCCTGGAGACCGATCCGCAGCGCGAGATCTACATCACCGAGTTCTGGCGCCGCCGCGACGTGGCGCAGGGAACGACGAACCACGCCTTCCGCGACGAGTATTACAACCGCCTCGACGAAGCGAAGGCGCGCTTCAAGTACCTCTCATCCGATCGTTCGCGTATGTACCTCATTCACGGCGAGCCGGAAGAGTTGATCAAGACCGATTGCTCGCGCCTCCTGCAGCCCTTGGAGATCTGGAAATACACCTACATCCCGGGCATGGGCCACGAAGTGCGCATGCTCTTCTACATGCCGCGCAACGGCATCGATTACAGGCTCTGGAATCCGATGGGCGATCAGAACGACGCATTGGCGGAGCTGATCTCCGTCGAGGTGATGGGCGTGGCCGGCGCCGACCGCCGCGCGATTCAGGAGGTCTTCTACGAATCCGCCGCGCCGCGGGTCTTCGTCAGCAAGATCGAGACGGACTGCAAGAACGGCGACGACATCCTCAAGGCGATCTTCCAGATGCAGCAGAACAAGACCGACCTGCCGAAGGTCTTCGATCCGCCGAAGATCAACGAGGAGAGCGTCGGCAAGATCCTCAAGTCTGTTGTGCTCAGCAATCCGAACGCGCCGAAGCTCGCGGGCGAATTCGCCGTCCGCTATCCCGGCAAACAGGGCGGTCGCACCGACACCGAGATGACGGTCTTCGTGCCGAAGTCGCAGCTCAAGATCGCCGAAGTCGGCGGCGCGCAGGTCTACAGCCTCGACATCACCGGCGAAGTGTTGAAGGACGGCCAGCTCTTCGAGAACTACCGTTACCGGTTCGACTATCCGTCCGACATCAAGGACGAGAAGCTGCCGGTCGTCATCGACCGCCTCCTCCGTCCGAACGATTACCAGTCGCGCATCAAGGTCACCGACGTGCACGGCGGCAGCGAAGGAATCTTCGAGAGCAAGATCGCGGTGCCGGAGATCTTCGACACGCCCGATCAGCTCAAGTCGAAGGCGGCCGGCGCGGCGACGGTCGCGCAGCTGAAAGACGACATCGAGACGAGCCAGACGAAGCTGCGCATCGTGCCGCTGGCGGACGACCTGCTCGCCGGACTGCAGCACATCGAGACCATCGTCGTCGGCGACGAGATCAAGGGTGTCGAGTTCTATCTCGACGGCAAGAAGGTGATGATCAAGCGTCAGCCGCCCTACACGCTCGATCTCGATTTCGGCGACGTGCCGCAGGCGCGCCGCATCCGGGCCATCGCTCTCAACGACAAGAACGAGCCGATCACCGGCGACGAGATCGTGGTCAACACCGGCACCGATCCGTTCCGCGTCCGCATCACCTCGCCGCGCGTGGCGATCAACCTCAAGGGCAAGACGCGCGTGGAGATGTCGGTGCGCGTGCCGGACGGCAAGGAGCTGGAGAAGCTCGAGCTCTATCTCAATGAAACGCGCGTGGCGACGCTCTTCGATCCGCCGTTCGTGCAGGTGGTCGACATCCCGAAGAACGAGGGCGTCGGCTATCTCCGCGCCGTCGCCTCGCTGAAAGACGATCCGACGCCGCCGATCGAAGACGTGGTGATGATCAACACGCCGCAGTACATGGAGGAGGTCAACGTCCACCTCGTGGAGCTGCCGACGACGGTGATCGTGAACGGACGTCCGCGTAACGACCTCCCCGAATCGGCGTTCCGCGTGACGGATGAAGGGAAGCCGGTGAAGGTGTCGAAGTTCGAGCACGTCGCCAACCTCCCGCTCTCCATCGGCGTGGCGATCGACACGTCGGGCTCGATGCAGCCGCGGATGTCCGAGGCGCAGAAAGCGGGCGCGACGTTTTTCCAGAACGTGATGAGGCAGGGCGACAAAGCGTTCGTCGTCGCCTTCTCCACCGAGCCGTCACTGGTGCAGAAGTGGTCGCCGCGCCTCGCCGACGTGAACGCGGGCCTCGCGCGCCTGCGCGCCGAGGAGTCGACCGCGCTCTACGACGCCGTCGTCTACTCGCTCTACAACTTCCTCGGCGTGAAAGGCCAGAAGGCGCTCGTCGTGATCACCGATGGCAAGGACACCGCGTCGAAGTTCAGCTACGACCAGGCGCTGGAGTACGCGCGCCGCGCGGCGGTGCCGATCTACGGCATCGGCATCGGCATCCGCTCGACGGAAGTCGACGTCCGCTACAAGTTCGGCCGCTTCTGCAACGAGACCGGCGGCAACGTCTACTACATCGACAACGCCACCGATCTCTCGCGCATCTACGCCGAGATCCAGACCGAGCTCCGCTCGCAATACGTCCTCGGGTTCTATCCCCCCGAGGGGATCAAGCCGGGCTCGAAGTGGCGCGAGGTCAACGTGCAGGTGAGTGAAGGAAGGGCGAAGACGATACGGGGGTACTACCCGTAGGCTCGTTCCTCTGGACCGCCGAGCTGCTCGACCGGCCGCCACTCTCCGGCAGCATTCCGGAAGTTCAATTCGAGTGCGAGTCGGCCGGGTCTGCGATGTGGATCTGGATTCGCTTCGATTCGCCTGACGGCGATTCGTGGGCCGGATCATTCCGCGCCGGCCGCGTTGCGGAATGGACGAAGGTCGTCTTCGCCGATGACTGGCACGCCTTCGTCCTCGCCGCCGGCGTCTGCTACTCCGTTGATGCCGAGCAGCGACAGCTCGTCGGTACGCTGTCCGGCGAGACGTTCGTCGATGTCCTATCGATACCGGATGGTGATCTGGTGGCTGTCGCGGACGAAATCAGAGTGGTCATCTGCAATCCGAGCGGCGTGCTCTGGACCACCGACCGAATCGCATGGGACGGTATCCGGCTCCTCGTCGCATCGAAAGACATGATCACCGGCGTCGCCGAAACCGCTCATGGCCCGATGGAAGAGCGGCCGTTCACAATCGACCTCTCGACGGGGACGGTCACGGGCGGATACACGGAGTACTTTTCGAATCGACCGTAATGGCGCTCACCGCGCCGCCCCCACATACCCCCGGATCTGCGTCACCAGCTCCGGCACGTCGAACGGTTTCTGCACCGCGCCGGTGGCGCCGAGGGCTGCGATCTCGGACGGGGCGATCGGCTCGCCGCTGAGGATCACGATCGGGACGCCATCGAGCTCGGCGCGCAGCGCGCGCAATGCATCGACACCGCTCATGCCCGGCATGTTCATGTCGAGCAGCACGAGATCGGGTCGCAGGCCGCCGCGCACGACCTCGAGCGCCTTGTCTCCGCTTCCTGCCGTCTCCGGCTGAAAACCGAACTCGCGCAGGAGGCTCTGCATGAGGATCTGGATCGGGATGTCGTCGTCCACGACGAGGATGACGGGCTTCATTTTTTCCATCAGCGACCGGGCTCCGAGTGTAACGTAAAATCGCAGCCTCGATGGCCACACGTCATGACCGCAAAGTCTCGATTCTCGATGTGATGGGGCCGGTGATGGTCGGACCGTCCAGCTCGCATACCGCCGGCACCGCGCGCCTCGGACGCGTGGCGCGCGAGATCCTCGATGAGGACCCCGTCGACGTGAAATTCATCCTCCATCCGCCGCTCGCCGCGACGTATCGCGGACACGGCTCCGACTTCGCGCTGGTCGGCGGCTCGATCGGCCTGAACGTCGACGACCCGCGCATCCCCGAGGCCATCCGCATCGCCGAACAGATGGGCGTGAACATCGTCTTCACCGAGGAAGACCTCGGCGATGTGCATCCGAACACGGTGCGCATCGAGATCCGCGGCGCGAATCGCCAGGTCGAGATCGTCGGCTCGTCGATCGGCGGCGGCGTGATCGAGGTGTTCAACATCAACGGCTTCCAGACGCGCTTCAAAGGCGACTCGCCGACGCTGCTCCTCTTCTATCGCGATCGTCCCGGGATGATCTCGGAGGTGACGCGCATCATCGCCGAGGAGGGGATCAACATCGCGTCGCTCTACTGCTCGCGCAAGCAGCGCGGCAAGGACGCGTTCATGCAGATCGACGTCGACTCGCCGCTGGGCCACGTCGCGCTGGAGCGCATCTGCGGGACGGTGGATGTGGCCGAGGCGAAGTATCTGGACCGAATACCGTGACCCGGTGACCGGTTCTCGCAAACGCATGATCGAATCCTTCAAACAACTCGAAGAACTTGCCGCCAACCGCGACCTCGCCGAGGTCTTCCTCGAATCCGACGAGCAGGAGCACGGCATCCCGGCCGCCGACATCCTCCTCGCGCTCAAGCGGCGCCGCGCGGTGATGCGCGACTGCGTGGAGCGCGGCAAGAGCGGCGGCGTGTCGATGGGGAAGCTCGTCGGCAACGAGGCGAAGAAGCTCAACGAGGCGTTCCTCGAGGGACGCACCTTTCTCGATCCGCTGACCATCAAGGCCGAGCTCTACGCGCTGTCGGTGATGGGCGAGAACTCGCGCATGGGCGTCATCGTCGCGGCACCGACCGCGGGCGCGGGCGGCGTCGTCCCCGGCATGCTGCTCGCGCTGGAAGAAGAGCGGCACATCGATCCGGAGAAGACGGTGCGCGCGCTCGTCGTCGCCGGCGGCATCGGCTCGATCATCGCGCTGTCGGCGAACATCTCCGGCGCCGCGGGGGGATGTCAGAACGAGGTCGGCGTCGCCGCATCGATGGGCGCGGCGGCGGTCGCGTACATGATGGGCGGCAACACGCGCGCGAGCATTCAGGCTGCCGCGCTCGCGCTGAAGAACACCCTCGGCCTGGTCTGCGATCCGGTCGGCGGACTGGTCGAAGTTCCGTGCGTGAAGCGCAACGCGCTCTTCGCCGTGCACGGCCTCACCGCCGCGCAGCTCGCGCTCGTCGGAGTGGAGTCGGTCATTCCGATGGATGAAGTGGTCGAGGCGATGGTGCGCATCGGCCGCGCGCTCCCGCGGGGACTGAAAGAGACCGCCGAGGGCGGCCTCGCCACGACGCCGACAGGCTGCGCGATCGGCGACCGCCTCAAGACCGAGGCGAACGAGCGGCGCGCGGAACGGGCGGCGGAGCGCGAGCGCGTCGCGCAGGAACGCAAGGCCGGCGCGCACTAGCGAAGCGCGGAAGTTTACGTATCTATTCTCCGGTGCGAGGCGTACCGTGGGTTGGAACGGAGACAATTCATGGCCCCCAACTTTCTCCTCATCGCTCTCGGTGTGCCCGCGATCGCGGCACTGGTCTGGTGGTACCGGCGCTCGCGCGTCAACGACTCCTTCGAGTCGATCCTGCTCCGCCACCGTCCGACAGCGAAAGTCAGCTCGCGGGCGGAACTGGTCGACGGCCGCAATCACATCCCCGTTGCCCTGACGCTCGAACAGCTGGCGATCTACTACGAGAATCCCGACCTCGACGCGATGCTCGACATCGATCAGATCGACGAGGTCGAGTACGGAAGCGACCTGCTCACCGGCGGCATCGCCAGCGGCGCGGTGCTTCGTCTCCGCGCACATGGACGGGCCATCGAATTCGTCCTCGACATGGCCACCGCCAGCAAGTGGTCCGAATTGCTTCCGCCGCATCGCATGGACCAGATCGGTCACGTGCATGCCGTTTAGAACGATGGCACTTTCAGCACTGGCACTACGCGAAGGACTCCGCGGCCGGCGGCTCAACGAAGGGGGCGCGCGCGTCCTCCAGAAGCTCGAGACGCTGACCAACGTCGACGGCCTGCGCCGCATCTACGTCCGCTCCGGCAGCTCGGTGAAGCTGTGGGACCTGATCTCCGACGAGGAGCTGTCGAGCAGCGGCTACATCCCGACCCGGCACTCGTGCAACGTGCCGTCCGACAACGCGCTGAAGCGCGATCGCGTGACCTACTGGATCAGCGAAGCGGAGGCGTCGGAGCTGTGGGTGGGGGAGCCGTTGGAGGCGTAGGACGAGGTTCTGCTAAAGTCCGCGCCATGATCCACGAGAGCACGGACGCCCTTCACGACGCGAACATCGACGACCTCGTTTACACCGCGGTTTTCAGCGGAAATGCGGCGGCGAAATCGGAGGCGCGGCGGCAGATTCACCTCCAGGCGCGCCAGCGCGGGGCGATCTCTTCCTCCATCTATCCGCTCTACATGGCGATCGCGCGCGGCGAGGTCTCCGAGCGCTTCACCGTCCCCGCCTTCAACATCCGCGCGCTGACGTACGACTCGGCGCGCGCTCTCTTCCGCGCGGCGATGCGGCATGACGTCGGCGCGTTCATCTTCGAGATCGCGCGCTCCGAGATCGGCTACACGGAACAGCGTCCCGCGGAGTACGCGGCGTGCGTCCTGGCGGCGGCGATCAAGGAAGGATTCCGCGGCCCGGTGTTCATCCAGGGCGATCACTTCCAGGCGAGCGCGAAGAAATGGGCGACCGCGGAAGGAAAGGCTTCGGAGATCAAAGCGCTGGAGTCGCTGATCGACGAGGCGATCGCCGCGGAGTTCTACAACATCGACATCGACACCTCGACACTCGTCGACCTGAAGTACGAAACGCGCGACGAGCAGCAGCGCGAGAACTACATGGGCACCGCGCACTTCACGAAGTACATCCGCGCGCGCCAGCCGAAAGGAATCACCGTCTCCATCGGCGGCGAGATCGGCGAAGTGGGCAAATACAACACGCAGCCGGATGAAGTGCGCGCCTACATCGACGGCGTGAAGCGCGAGCTCGGCGACGCGGGCATGGCCAAGATCAGCGTGCAGACCGGCACGTCGCACGGCGGCGTTCCGCTGGCCGACGGCACGGTGGCCGAGGCGAAGATCGACTTCGACGTGCTGCGCGAGACCACCGAGATCTGCCGCCGCGAGTACGGCATCGCCGGCTCGGTGCAGCACGGCGCGTCGACGCTGCCGGAGTCGGTGTTCAACAAGTTCCCGGAGAACGACGCCGTCGAGATCCACCTCGCCACCGGCTTCCAGAACATGATCCTCGACGCCCCGACGCTGCCGCGCGCGATGAAAGACGCCATCCGCGACTTCTGCTTCGCGAACTGTCAGGACGAGCGGAAGCCGAGCGAGACGGACGAGCAGTTCGTCTACAAGACGCGCAAGAAAGCGATCGGCCCGTTCAAGAAGCAGATGTGGGAGCTCCCCGCGGAGAACAAGCAGCCGATCATCGACGACCTCGAGGCGAAATTCGAGTTCCTGCTGGAGAAGCTCGGCGTCTTCGGCACGAAGGAGATCGTCGCGAAGCACGTGCCGGCGATCCCCGCCGACCTCCCCGAGTATCGCGAAGCCTCGGCCGAGTTGACGGCGGCGGCGACGGTGGACCCGAACGAGGGCGAGTGACGCCGCTGCTCCTGATCGCGAGCGTCTTCGCGATCGCACTCATCGCCGGCTTCGCCGGCTCGCTCCTCGGACTCGGCGGCGGGATCATCATCGTCCCGGCGCTCACCCTCATCTTCGGCGTCGACATCCGGCTCGCCATCGGCGCCTCGATCATCTCCGTGATTGCCACGTCGAGCGGCGCGGCCGCGGCGTACGTGAAAGAGAACCTGGCCAACCTGCGCGTGGCGATGTTCCTGGAGATCGGCACGACGCTCGGCGCGATCAGCGGCGCGTATCTCGCCGGCATCGTGCACACGCGCTTCCTCTTCATCCTCTTCGGACTGCTCCTCGCCTGGTCCGCGGTGGCGATGCTGAAGAAGCGCCGCGAATTGCACGCCGACGCGTACGTCAGCGCAATCGCCGATCGCCTCCGCCTGCACAGCAGCTACTTCGATGAGGCGACTGGTCAAGCTGTTGACTATCGCGTCACGAACCCGGTAACCGGACTCGGACTGATGTATCTCGCCGGCGCGGCGAGCGGCCTGCTCGGCATCGGCTCCGGCGCGCTGAAGGTGCCGGCGATGGACCTCGCCATGCGCCTGCCGATGAAGGTGTCGGCCGCCACGAGCAACTTCATGATCGGTGTCACCGCGGCCGCGAGCGCGGGACTCTACTTCGTCCGCGGACAGATCGATCCGGTGCTCGCCGCGCCGGTCGCGGCCGGCGTCCTCTTCGGCGCGACGATCGGCTCGCGCTTCCTCGGACGCGCGCAGAGCCGCGTCATCCGCGCGGTGTTCGTCGTGGTGCTCGTGGTCGTGTCGGTCGAGATGCTGGTGAAGGGGCTGTCGTGAAAGCGGAGACGCTGATCAGCTGGTTGCTCCGCATCGGCGTCGGCATCAGCGCGATCTTCGTCGTCGCCGGCATGATCGGGATGGTGATCCATCATCCCGCCGGCGAGCACATCGCGAACCTCGGATTGCTGCTGCTGATCGCGACACCCGTGGCGCGCGTTGCCGCGTCGATCGTGCTGTTCGCCCGCGAGCGCGACGTCACGTTCGTGATCATCACGACGACGGTGCTGCTGCTTCTGCTGCTGTCGTTCGTGCTCGGGGCGGCGGGCGGGTGACCCCCTCATCCGCGCTTCGCGCACCTTCTCCCCCGCGCGGCGGGGGAGAAGGCGTTCATTGCGCTACTGCTTCGGGCCGACTACCGGGCCATCCCCCACCACGAACAGCCCCGCCCCCGTGCACTGCGTGCGCGCGGCGCTGGCCTGCGCGCTGACCGAGGCGACGTCCGCGGCGCTGAGACTCTTCGGCACGACCACCGTGAGGCACTCGTGTGACGTGTTCGCCGAGGCATCGGTCGACGTGATGCGGATCAGGTAGAAGCGGCCGTCGCTCGTCGCATCGCGCTCGGCGCGGAGACGCAGCGCGCCTTTCGCATCGGGCGACTGATCGCCGCCCGCGGACGTCACGTCGTCCTCATCGCTGAAGACGGCGACCGTCGTTGTCGCGCTGCCGCCGTTGTCGGTCGCGCTGTACGTCAGGCCGACGTCGATCAGCGAATGATCGGGCGGCCAGAGCGTCGCGGTGGTGAGCGACGCGGTGATCACCGGCGGCTCGGTGTCGAGCACGTGGATCGTCACCGTCACCGTGTTCGAGCCGGCGGTGCCGTCGTTCGCCTGGTAGGTGAACGTGTCGACGCCGGTGAAATGCGCGGCCGGCGTGTAGCTGAACGAGCCGTCGGCATTGAGCGTGAGCGTTCCGTGCGCGACGTTCGTCACGAGCACCGGGTGCAGCGTGTCGCCGTCGACGTCGCTGTCATTCGCCAGCACGCCCGGCGCCGCGACGTTGAGCGTCGTGTCCTGATTCATGTCATACGACTCGCCGGTCGCGACAGGCACGTCGTTCACCGCCGTCACCGTGACGGAGACGGTCGCCGTGTCGGTGCCACCGTTGCCGTCGTCGACGGTGTAGGTGAACGAGTCACTGCCGTTGTAGTTCGCCGACGGCGTGTACGTGACGCTGGTCGCGCTGAACGACACGCTGCCGTGCGCGCCCTGGGTCACGCCGGTGATGGTGATCGTGTCGCCGTTCGGATCGGAGTCATTGGTCAACACGTTGATCACATTCGGACCGCTGTCCTCGGCGACCACCGCGTTGTCGTCGACCGCGTCGGGAGGCGCTGCCGCCGCGGCGCAGACGCCCTGCACTTCGAACGCGCCGACGTCGCCGCCGTCGCCGCCTGTCGCGTTGGCGATCGCCGCGTTGTCGCACGGCCGGGTGAGGCCGCGCTGATCGGTCGTCGATCCGCTGCTGTGGCCTTTGTCGATCGCGATGCTGCCCGCGCCGAGCGCGTGCGTCGGTGTCGGACCTCCGTTGTTCTGGAGCGGACCGAGGTTGATCGATGCGGTCGAAACGCCGATCTGATCGCCGGTCGTCGCGACGATCGTCGGGTTGTCGGGGCGCGTACCGAGCGGGCCGATGATGTTGTAGCCGAGGGAGGTGAACGTGCCGTCGAGGTTGGGGAGATCGCCGGTGTCGCCGTGGTTGCCGGCGACGATCGTGTTGCGGAGGCTCACCGCGCCGAGCGCGCGGATGCCGCCGGTGAGGTTCGACCAGGACGAGTTGTTGTTCGTGATCGTGCTGTTGGTGATCGTCGTCGGACCTTCCACCACGACCGCGCCGTAGAACGTCGCGTTGTTGCCGCTGATCGTGCAGTTGTTCATCTGCAGGACCGCGCCGTTGGTCGTCCAGATCGCGCCGCCGTCGCCCTGATCGGCGAACGAGTTTTTGATCGTGACGTTGTTGAGGATCAGCGTCGCGGCGTTGACCAGGATGCCGCCACCGCCGCCCAGCCCCGAGCCGCCGGTCAGCGTCAGGTTGTTGAGCGTGACCACGACGCCCGGCGCGCCGGCCGGATTGATGTGCAGCACGCGGTCGAGCGACGCGGCGTCGATCACCGTGCCGTCGGGATGGCCGGTGATGGTCAGCGACGACGTGATGTCGAGATCGCCGGTCACGCCGCCGTCTTCCATGATGCCGGGATAGGCGAAGGTGATGGTGCCGGGGAGATTGAAGACGATCTCGTCGAGGCCGCTGCCGGCCTGGCACTGCGGATACGGCGCGGAGTCGACGTTCGCGTTGATGATCGCCTTGCGCAGCGTGCAGTGATTGATCGTCGGCGCGCCGTCGAGACTGTCCTGCAGACCTTCGATCTGCATTTCGACCGCCGTCGCGGGGAGACAAACGAACAGCATCAGCACGCCGAGCGCGCGGATGTGGGAACGCATTGGGGATCCTCCTTATGAAAAAAACGAGTCCACCGGGGGCGTTGTGAGAGAGGCGTGAAGAAATAGCACCGCCGCGAACATCGGCTCGTGACAGGCATCACAAGAACGCCGTACGTCACAACACCGCGTCACGTGCGGCGCTCTTCTAACCTTCTCCCCATGGCAAGACCTGTTGCAGAGCCTTACAAGATCAAGAGCGTCGAACCGATCCGCATGACCTCGCGCGCGGAGCGCGAGCGCGCAATCGCCGAGGCCGGTTACAACACGTTTCTGTTGCGCAGCGAGGACGTCTACATCGATCTCCTCACCGACAGCGGCACGTCGGCGATGAGCGACGCGCAGTGGGCGGCGATGATGCGCGGCGACGAGGCGTACGCCGGCGCGCGCTCCTTCTATCGCTTCGAAGCGGCGGTCAAAGAGATCTACGGTTTCAAGTGGGTCATCCCGACGCACCAGGGACGCGGCGCGGAACATCTGATCTCGCGCATCCTGATCCGGCCGGGTCATGTCATCCCCGGCAACATGTACTTCACCACCACGCGCGTGCACCAGGAGCTGCAGGGCGGGACGTTCGTCGACGTGATCATCGACGAAGCGCACGACTCGATGTCCGATCATCCGTTCAAAGGGAACGTCGACCTGGTCAAGCTGGAGGCGGCGATCGAGCGCGCGGGCGCGCCGAACATCCCGTACGTCAACGTTGCAGTGACGGTGAACCTCGCGGGCGGACAGCCGGTGTCGATGGAGAACCTGCGCGAGACGCGCTCGCTGCTGCGCCACCACGGCATCCGCATGTGGTGCGACGCCACGCGCGCGGTGGAGAACGCGTTCTTCATCAAGGAGCGCGAGGCGGGCTACGCGGACAAACCGGTCCGCGCGATTCTCAAGGAAATGATGTCGCACTTCGACGGCTGCACGATGTCGGCGAAGAAGGACTGCCTGGTGAACATCGGCGGGTTCCTCGCGGGCAACGACGAGGAGATCCTGCAGGCGGCGCGCGAACAGGTGGTGATCTTCGAGGGGATGCCGACGTACGGCGGCCTCGCGGGCCGGGACATGGAGGCGATCGCCCAGGGGATCTACGAAATGGTGGACGACGACTACATCGCGCACCGCATCCACCAGGTCCGCCACCTCGGTCGTCAACTAGTTGACTTCGGCGTCCCGATCGTTCTCCCCATCGGCGGCCACGCGGTGTTTCTCGATGCGAAGGCCTTCCTCCCCCACCTCGATCAGGAGCAGTTTCCGGCGCAGGCATTGGCCGCGGCGCTGTACGTCGACAGCGGAGTCCGGGCGATGGAGCGCGGCATCGTCTCGTCGGGACGCGATCCGCTGACGGGAAAGAATCGCCGCCCGAAGCTCGAGCTCGTGCGCCTCACGATCCCCCGCCGCGTCTACACCGACCGGCACATGGACGTCGTCGCCGACTCGGTGCGGCACCTGTTCGAGCATCGCGAGGAGATCCGCGGACTGGAGATGGTGTACGAGCCGCCGGCGCTGCGATTCTTCACGGCGCGGTTTGCGGAGGGGACGAAGGTTCGCGCGCCGGCGCCGGCACGCTAGTCGCGGGAGCGAAACCAACGATCGCGTCGCGGAGCGCGTACGCGAAATCCTCGGCCGCGCTCCGGTCCATGGGAACCTGGCCGGACATCTTCCCCATCCCGACGCGGACGAACAGATTGTTCTCGCACTGACCACGGACGATCCGGCTCGGCGGCTCGCCGAGCTCCCGGCTCTGACAGGCCAGGTGATAGAGCGTGGCGCGCCAATTCCTCGATGGACCGTCATCGGACGAGATGAGGCTCTCTTCGAATTCGATGATGAGGTCCGCTTCATCCGACGTGTCGGGGATCAGAAAGGGAACGACTTCGTCGATTTTCTGTCGCAGCTCGGCAGCCTGGTCCTGCGAGACCTTGCCCCGGGAACTGCGAACCTTGACCGTTCGCACAGTGAGCAATTCCTTCGACGGACCTGGCGCGGCAGCGACGGACGTCGCGAAGAGCAGGAGAACCGCACATTTGATCGTCGACTCCATGCAGTTCAGAGTAGCTCTTCATCTCTGACGCATAGAGAACAAGACCGTTACGGTTTCAAGGAGCGCCGCGCACGTCTGGTAGATTGCGCCCATGCGCGCATACGGCTCGCTCCTCGTGTTCGACAAAGGCGACGACGTCCTCGCCGTGCTGCAGCAATTCGTCGTCGAGCAACGCATCCCCTCCGCCTGGTTTCAGGCGATCGGCGCGTTCGAGTCGTCGGTGATCGCGTACTGGAATCGCGAGACGAAGCAGTACGAGGACATCGCCGTCGACGAACAGGTCGAGGTCCTGTCGCTCGCCGGCAACGCCTCCCCGGCGAAGATCCACGCGCACGCGGTCCTCGGGCGCCGCGACGGCACGACCCTCGGCGGACATCTGAAGAAAGGGATCGTCTTCCCGACCATCGAGATGCACCTCGCGCCGCTGGAGCACGAGATCGTCCGCGCGCGCGACGAAGCGACGGGGCTCGAGCTCATTCGATGATCGGCGAGGCGTTGCGGGAGTTCGTGGCCGAGGAGCTGAAGATCGCGCCGGAGAAACTAAAGGACGACGATCGGCTGCAGCACGACCTCGGGTTGGACGGCAACGACGCGGCGCAATTCATCGAGCGCTTCGCCGCGCGTTTTGAAGTCGACATGACGCGGTTCGTCTTCGCCGACTACTTCGGCAAGGAGGCCTTCGGCTGCATTCCGCTCTGGATCGTCTGGATCGTCATCCCGCCGCTGCGTCCGAAAGTGCGGCCCGTGACACTGGCCGATCTGCAGAAATCAGTGCGGGCGAAGAAGTGGAAGCGTCCGCGAAAACGCGATTGAGCGGGATCCGCAGCCGCGGCGGAGCGGCCAACCCGAGCGACGCGACGCGCTCGCGGAAGCAACGCGGATGCAGCAGCACGTGCATCCGCCCGAGGTCGTCGCGGCCTTCGTCGCACTGCACGCCCCACGGCGCGAACGCTTCGAGACATCGCTCGGCAAGCGACAACGCGGCCGGATCGGGACGCGTGGACGTCACCACGTCGGGGAACCGCTCGCTCAGCTCATCGACCAGAACCCGCTTGCGCGCGCGGTAGTACGCATCGTCTTTCGCGTCATCGGGATCGTCGATCAGTGATTGATAGATCTCCGCCGTCTGCGGCGTCGTGAAGCCGTACAACACGCGCGCGACGGCGATGGTCACGTAAAAGAGATTGCGGCGCGTCGAGATCCAGACCAGATGCTTGAGGAAGCGCACCAGCACCTCGTTTCCCTGTAGCGGCCGGCGCGACTCCTCGGCGCGCTCGACGCGGTCGGAAACGGCGAAGACGAGCTGTTGGAGGATGTGCTCCTCGTCGAGCCACACTTTGGTCGCGCGCGCCGAGCTCTGCTGAGCTCCGTAATAGATCCGCTTGTCCTGGGCCGACACCGCGCCCGCCAGGCGCTCGAGCGCCGTCCGCGCGATGAATTTCGCAACCGCGGCATCGCCGTGGATCACGCTCGCCAGCTTGTACGCGCGGATCGCCGGAGCGGATGAAGGGACGATTTCTCTCAACCCGCTGGCAAGGACGTATCTCCGGACGCGATATGCGTGACGGTTTTCCGAAAATCACACGCCTCTTCCGGCAACACGCGACTAGCGTGCAATCAGCCCGCTTTTCTTTCCAGGAGGAGTCGTGAAAATCCAGTCGCGCCGTTCCGCCGGCACACTCGCCGTCTCTTTGTTCATCACACTGTTCGCATTGACACTGCCGGTCGTTGCCGCCTTCCGGCCCGACGACCAGCGCATCCCGGAGCGCTACATCGTCACGTTCCGCGATTCGGTCACGGACGTCGACGCCGCCGCGCGCGACCTTGCCGTCCATTACGACGGAACAGTGCTCACGGTGTGGAAGAGCGCGTTGCATGGCGCATACATGCGCCTCAGCGACGCGAACGCGAAACGGCTTGCGCAGGATGGGCGGGTGGCGTCTGTGGAGCAGGACGCTTTGCTGAAGAGCTCGGGCGTGCAGAACACCGGCACATGCTCGGAAGCCAGCGGACCCACGCCCGCGGATCCGTTGTGGCATCTCACGCAGATCAGCAATCGGGATACCGCGGAGAGCATCTCGCTTGCGGGCGGCGCATGTCCGACATACCAAGAGCCGTACAGAGGAACAGCCGTGCGGGTCTACGTGCTCGACGGCGGCGTCCTGGAGACTCAGCCGGAGCTCAGCGGGGCGAATTTCGAGAATGTGTCGCTCGACGGAAAATCGGTGAACGACCCGGTCAGGTTTCCGCAAGACAACTTCGCGCCGCGCGACCTGCCGGACCGGGAACCGATCACCCCTGACCATCAGACAGCAGAGGCGCCGTGCGGCGGTGAATTCCCACTGAGCGACAACCCCGACGATCCCGGCACGGCCGAGGCCACGCATGGATCCGCGGTAACCGGGTTCGTCGTCGGCCGGAAGATCGGTGTGGCCAAGGACGCGATTCTGGTTCCGGTGCGGATCGTCAGTTGTGACGGCGTCGCGGCCGTCAGCAGCATCGCCACGATGATCAGCGGCTTTGAATGGGTGGCGCTGCATGCGACGAGACCCGCCGTGGTGAGCATCTCGAAATCGCGGATCACCATGGATGTCCCCGACAACGGTGGATCGCGAATCGGCGGAAAAGAACTGACCGCTCTGGAAACGGCGGTCAAGAGCGTCCTAGACAGAGGGATTCCGGTCGTGGCATCCGCCAACAACGAAATGAACGATGCCTGTAAGACGACCCCGGCGCGTCTCAGCCGCCGCGGCGGATTGCCGGGCGGAAAGGTCATTACCGTCGGCGGGCTGAACTGGAGCGGATCATTATGGGTTCGCGAAACTCCCGTATTCGAAGACAGGGGATCGAATTACGGTCAGTGTGTCGACATCTGGGCGCCGGCCGCGAAGCTGCTCACCGTGGAAGTGGCCAAGGGCCATCCTCTTCCTTACATCACCGGAGACGCGCTTCGAGTGTCAGGAACGTCGTACTCCGCCCCGATGGTGGCCGGCGTCATCGCGCGCATGATGGACGAAGACAGGCGCTCGGGGGCCAACGAATTCGCCGATCCGGCGACCACCGTCGATCGGGTCTGGGAACGGCTCGAGGCAAATGCCACGGTTCTCAAAATGAAGCCCGGCCCCGATGTGAGCTCGCCCGATCTCGCCTTGTACCTCGGCGGCGTGACGTTCAAGAGCAAACCGACCGTTTCATGGAACAACAGCACCGTGACGTTGCGCGCCGAGGTCGTGCACGTTCCGAATGACGGCAACGAGACCTTCACCTGGATGCGGGGCGACAACAGCCTCTCCACCGGCACCTCGGCGACGCAATCCAACACGACCTCCACCGTCTCCACGCATACCGTGACGGTCCCCGGCGGCACAGGCGCCCAGGAATACTGGGTCAAGGTCACAAGAACGACGCTGGGGACCGAGTACTCGGCGCAAAGCAATCGCATCTCGATTCCGAATACCGCTCCGAAAAAGATCCTCACCATCACGGAACAGCCGGTCACGCAGTGGGTCGACAAGGCGAGCCTGGTGGCGCAGGCGAAGACATTCAAAGGGAACGTCGCGATCACGACGAACATCAGCGACGCGACGAAACCGATGTTCCGCTGGTGGTCGTTCAATCCGACGAGTGCGCTCGGCACGGAAAAGGAAACCGTCGAACCGCTGCTGGTCGAAAATATCCTGTCGACCACCTCGAACAAGACGTTCGCCTTTCGATCGGAGTGCGCGATCTGTTCGCCCAGTCCTCTCCAATCCGACACCGCGCAGCTCCGTGTATGCAGGGAACTGCCCCGGGCTTTCTCCGAAACGCCGCGGGCGCCGCGCGCTTACGACGCCACGAGCCCGAACCCCGCGCTCCACGCCATCACGGCGACGGAGCTTCTCAACCGCGGCAACACGCCGCTACGCAACGTCACGCGCGACACCGCGGTGCGCTGGTATCGCGACGACGCTCCGCTCGTGGATGACGAGAACCTGTTCGTCCGCACCGCGGAGCTCATGCCTCCCGGTCCCGGGCGCTACAAGGCGCTCTTCAGCAACGAATGCGATGAATACAGTCCGCCGGAGCTGACCATCACCGAGGCGTGCTTCCATTCCATCAGCACCACGAGTGTCACTCCGGCTCTCGTCAATCCGTTCCAGACAGGCGGGGCGAAGGTTACGCACAACGCCATGGTGCCACTCGGCACGGCCATCACCCTCGGGATCGGTCTGCAGACGAGCGGTTCACGATCCCTGAAGATCCAATGGAACAACGAGCCTGAACAGGATGTGGCGGCGGGAGCGGACGTGGTCCGATACACGGTCGCGGCCGTGAACGCGAAGACTGAAATCACCGCCGTCATCAGGGACACAAAATCGGGTTGCTCGCGACAGGCGACGTTCGTTCTTTATCCATGCACCGAGCCGTTTCAGGTTCTGGCCGGCATGTGTCCATCCCCGACAATGGGTGTGTACGTGATTCATCCCGGCGACACGGCGCACATCGTGCCGGTCATCAAGACCAAAGACGGCAACCTGCTCTTCTCCGCTTCCTGTCTCACATTCGAGTGGACATGGCCCGGAGGATCGAGCGCGGGCCGTACGCTCGATTTCACCGCCGACCACACCACGTACATCGACCTGAAGGTCTCGAACGGCGGTTACAGCGTTCAATATCCGATCGAGGTCATCACCCTCGGCAATCCATGCCCTCCCGACTGCGGCTCTTACAGCTGTAAGCGGCGGGCGATCAAAGTGAGCTCGAATCCGACGTCGATCATCGCCATCGATCGCGGCGCGTCGCTCACGATGGAAGCACCCGACAATTCGCCGAGCCTGACCTACGAATGGCATTACGCCGACAATTCGACTCCCAATGCCGTGATTGCCGGAGCCAGCGGTGCCACCGTCACCGTCAATCCGCTCGTCGATAGCCAGTATTGGGTGATCGCCAGGTCCTCGGCCGGCGCGGAAATGAGCGATTCGCTGTACGCCGTCATCAATACCGGCCCCCAACTGATCTCGGTCGACCCGCATGTGCAGAGCATCGAAGGCGGCGGCGAAGCGCGCATCGACATGACCATCAACATCCAGGGAGTGAACTACGACCACTACCTGATCGAGTGGCACGTGGGCGACGTGCCGAATGGTCCGAATGCGCCGATCGTAGGCAATCAGCGCTCGCTGCTCTACCGCCCCACCGACACCACCAGCTTCTGGTGCAAGGTCATGGATCGCGACAACCATGTCATCGGCATCAGCGATCTCGCCACCGTCGCCGTCACCTGCTCGGCGACCATCCAGGGAAGCGCATACGTCTGGCCCGATTCTCAAGTCAGCAGGAATGACCGGCCATGGATTCAGGCGCTGGCGCAGGGAAAACTGCTCACCTTCGAGTGGCAGGAACAAGGGCCGAACGACGCGGTTCCACACGCGCTGGGGAACGGTCCGATGATGCAGGTGGTGCCGACCGCGCCGTCGACCACGTACACCGCCATCGCGACGGACGCGTGCGGAACGACCCAGGTCCTCAACCCCGTCACCATCTCCGTCTGCAAGCCGACCATCGACTCGATCCAGACCCCGCCCAACCGCCTCGTCATGGCGAACACCCTCTTCACAATCGGCGTCGTGGCGACGCCGGCGATGGCGGGCCAGCACGTCACCGTCAACTGGTACAACGCAATCGATCGTTACAGCCTCCATCCGCTCGTCGTCGATTCGCCTTCATTGACCACGTCGATCACGCACGCCGGCACGGAGTCGTATTACGCCATCGCCACGGGCGACTGCGGCGGCGTGCGCTCGAGCGACGTCGTCATCACCGCCTGCGCGCCGCCGCCACTCGGCACCGGCCCTTCGACTCTCTACATCAAAAACTCTTATGAGACCGCCACGGTCTGGGTTCAGGCCGGCGGCGAGGCGCTGACGTATCAGTGGTACGAGGGGGAAAAGGGCGACGTCGCGGAACCGATCTTCAATTCCAATCACAGCTCGATCATCGTCCATCCTGCATTGACGACGAAGTACTGGTGCCGCATTACGAGCCGCGGGCTCTGTACCAGTGATTCCGAGACCATTACGGTGGAGGTCTGTGCGTCACCGGCCATTACGACGCCGCCGGCCGGCTCGAACATCTTCAGCGGTGGCACCGCGACCATGACCGTCGCGGCCTCCACGCCGAACGGGTTCCCTGCTCCGGTCTATCAGTGGCTGCGCTCCGATGCCGCCGGCAACTTCACGAACATCAGCGGCGCGAACGGCGCGTCGTACACCACTCCCGCATTGATCGCGGCCACGACGTATCGCGTCGATGTCAGCAGCGGCGCGTGCATTACACAAAGCGACCCCGTGACCATCGCCATCTGTTCGAACGATCCGGTCGTCCCCGGACAGACCGGCATCAACATCCCGTATGCGGGCAGCGCCACCTTGCGGCTGCCGTACCCCATCGCCGGCGCATCGCCGAAGGCGGTGTTCTGGTATCGCGGCGACGTAGGCATCAAGACGCAACCGGTCGCCGGACCCGATCCGTCCGACAACATCACCATCCCGAGCATCACCGAATCGCGGAAGTACTGGGCCGAGATCACGGTGGAGCCGGGTTGCACGAGCCGCACGAACGCATACGAGGTCAACGTCTGCGTCCCGACCATCACCGCCAATCCGCAGGGCTCGACCATCAACAGCGGCGCACAGGCCACATTGAGCGTCGCGGCCAACGGCGGCACCCTGACCTACGAGTGGTACAGGGGCCAGAGCGGCGACACGACCAACAAGCTCACCGGACTGACGACGGCGAGCATCACCGTCTCACCCACCGCCGATACGACGTACTGGGCGCGCGTCACCGGCTCGTGCGGCGTCTGGCGCGACAGCAGCGCGGCGACGGTGCACATCTGCGTGCCGCCGGCGATCACGTATCAGACCGGCAACGTCATCCTGTCGTATCCGATCGTCACGCAGAATCTCGCCGTCCAGGCGGCCGGCGACGACCTCGCCTACCAGTGGTACAACGGCCTGGCCGGCAATACCGCCAGCCCGATCCAGAACGCCACGCAGTCGTCGATCGGCGTCAGCGGAGCGACGACGGCCGATTACTGGGTGAAGGTCAGCGGCCGCTGCGGCTCGGCCGACAGCAACACGATGAAAGTGAGCGTCCCGCCGGTGATCGATTCCTCGCCGGCAGGCGCCGCGCTGACGAAGGGCGCGACGAAGCTGCTCACCGTCGCCGCGCGCGGAGCGCAGCTCACGTACCAGTGGTACGACGGCACAGGCGCGACGATGAACGGCGCGACCGGCGCGTCGTGGACCACGCCGCCGGTCAACGCGGACGTGGCGTACTGGGTCCGCGTCAAGAGCGGCGAGGCCCCGGCCGACAGCGCGCAGGCCGTGCTGACCGTCTGCCAGCCACGAGTCCCGACCATCACCACGAACAGCTTCGTGAGCGGCTCGAGCATCACGCTGCGCGTCGACACCGTCAGCGGCGATGAAACCTACGAGTGGTATCGCGGCGAGAGCGGCGTGACGTCGGCGCTCGTGGGCAGCGGATACCAGCTCTCCATTCCGCAGTACACGACCACGCGCTACTGGGTGCGGACGAAACGCGCCACCTGCGATGCCGACAGCGCCGCCATCACCGTCACCACGTGCGTTCCCGCGATCACCGTGCAGCCGTCGGGCGGCGCGATGATCAACTCCGGCGAAACGCGGGCGCTCTCGGTGACGGCAACCGGCACCGGCCCGCTCACCTACCAGTGGTACACGGGTGACAGCGGCGTCATCACCAATCCGGTCAATGGCGCAACGAGCTACAACTTCACGACGCCGGCGTTGACGGCGACGACGAAATACTGGGTGCAGGTGAAGTCGGCGCCCGACAGCACCTGCGGCAACAACCTCACCACCAACAGCGCCACCGCGACGGTGTCGGTCTGCCAGTTGCCGTCGATCACGCAGCAGCCGTTCGACAACACGCTCCTCTCCACCAGCTCGAGCGTGACGCTCAACGTCGCGGCGTCCGGCACCGGTCTGTCGTACCAGTGGTACGAGGGCAACGCCGGCGTGACCACCACTCCCCTCGGGGGCACCGGCTCCTCGCTCACCGTCTATCCCGGCGTCACGAAGTCGTACTGGGTGCGGGTGAGCGGCACGTGCGGCTCGAAGGACAGCAACGCCGCGCTGCAGAGCGTCCCGCCGACGATCACTACGCAGCCGATCGGCGCCTCGGTCACCAAAGGAACGACGAAGACCCTGAGCGTCGTCGCGAGCGGCACGCAGCTCGCCTACCAGTGGTACAGCGGCGCGTCGACGCTCATCAACGGCGCGACGAACAGCAGCTTCCCCACGCCGGCCATCAACAGCGACATCTCGTACTGGGTGAAGGTGAAGAGCGGCGCGGCGGCGACCAACAGCGACGCGGCGGTTCTGGCGGTCTGCCAGCCGCGCACGCCGGTGGTCATCACCAACAATTACACCAGCGGCTCGAACATCACGCTGCGCGTCGATACCGTCGGCGGCGATGAAACATACGAGTGGTATCGCGGCGAGAGCGGCGTGACGTCGTCGCCCGCCGGCAGCGGATACCAGATCATCATCCCGCAGGACGGAACCACGCGTTACTGGGTGCGGACGAAACGCACGGCCTGCGATGCCGACAGCGATGCGATCACCGTCACCACCTGCTATCCGACCATCACCACGCAACCGCAGGGAGCGGTCATCTCCGCCGGCACGACGAAAGAGTTGAAGGTCGAAGCGAAGGGAACGACGCCGTTGACCTACCAGTGGTACAGCGGCGCGTCGACACTGATCTCCGGCGCCACGAGCGCGTCGTACACGCCCGCCGCGCCGGCAGCGACCACGAGCTACTGGGTGCAGGTGAAGTGCGCGCCGAGCAGCGTCTGCAGCAGCACCGCCACGAACAGCAGCACGGCCACGCTGACGGTCTGCTCGCCCCCCGCGATCACGTACGGCCCGGCCAACAACACGATCGACGCCGGTCAAACCGTCACCCTCACCGTCAACGCCACGGGCGAAGGGCTGCAGTATCAGTGGTACGAAGGAGCGGCGGGCGTGACGACGCTGCCTGTCGGCACCAACAGCAACACGTACAAGCCCTCCCCCTTCACCACGAAGTCGTACTGGGTCCGGATCAACGGGACCTGCGGCACGATCGACAGTGCGGCCGCGCTGCAGAGCGTGAGACCGCAGATCGTCTCCCAGCCTTCGCATGCCACGGTCTGCCAGAACTCGACGCAGAACTTCACCGTCGGGGCCACCGGCTCGCCGCTCACGTATCTGTGGCAGAAGACGACAGGGAGCACCTGGACGAACGTCGGCACGACCGCTTCGATCGACCTGCAGATCACGCAGGAGACGACCCTGATGTGCACCGTGACCAGCGGCAACGCCTCGGTTTCGACCTGGCCGGCGACGATCTCGATCATTCCCGCGCCGACGATCTACAGCATCACGAAGCAGTGGTACGGCACGACGAACATGCTGCTGACGGCCAACGTCGCCTATGAAGACCAGCAGAACGCGGACTACGCCTGGTACAGCGGAGCGGTCGGCAATACCACGACGCTGCTCGGCAATGGACAGCAGCTCTACACGGCGACGTCACCGTCGAAGAACGTCTGGGTTCGGGTCACGAATACGGAGACCGGCTGCTGGAGCGGCCTGGCCGCGACGGTGCCGTAACAATTCCGGCACGCCCCTCGCACTGATGAGCCAGAGAAAGGAATTCGCACCATGGGCAACCTGCTCTGGCTCATCATCGTGATCCTGATCATCGTGTGGCTCGGCGGTTTCGCGATGCATGTCGGAGGATCGCTGATCCATCTGATCCTCGTCATCGCCGTCATCGTGCTGATCGTGCAGCTCGTCACCGGACGCCGGTCGCTTTAAACGCCCGCACGATCCGCTCGACTCTCCTCACATCAACCGGACGGGCGACGTCGGCATCGACCTTCATCGCGGTGCCGACGATCGCCCCATCCGCTGACGCGAACAGCGACGCGTTCTCGTCGCTCAATCCGCTGCCGATGAGCAGCGGCGCGTCGCCGACCGCATCCGCGAGCATCGCCAGGCGCGACGCATCGGGCGCCGCTCCCGTTTCCGCCCCCGTCACGATCAGCGCATCGGCCAGACCGCGTAGACGCAGGTCTTTCGCCGATTGCACCGGGTCGTACGGCGCGAGCGGCGCGGCGTGCTTGACCATGTGGTCGGCGAAGATCATCACCTCGGGCGCGAGCCGCGCGCGCAACCGCAGCGTGTCCGCCGCTTCACCTTCGATGATCCCCTGGTCGGTGAGCATCGCGCCGGTGTGGATGTTGACGCGGATGAACGCCGCGCCGGCCGCCGCCGCGACGGCCAGCGCCGCGAGCGCGTCGTTGCGCAACACGTTCACGCCGACCGGCAGCTTCACCTCGCGCGCGACGTCGCTGATCGCCCGCGTCATCGCCGCGACCGTCTCCGCCGGCACCCGCCCGCGATAGAACGGCTTGTCGCCGAAGTTCTCGATGACCACACCGTCGCACCCTCCCTCGTGGATGGCCCGCGCATCGCGCAACGCCGCGTCGATGACCTCGTCGATCGAGCCGCGGAACAACGGCGCGCCCGGCAGCGGAAGGAGGTGGACCATGCCGAAGACGGCACGGGCAGCGAAGCGTTGCGTGAAGCCGATGCGGGTGAGCATGAACTTCTATAATGCGCCCGAATGTCCGATCTCAAACTCTTCAACACGTTATCGCGGGAGAAGGAAACGTTCGTTCCGCTCCGTCCCGGCGAAGTCCGCATCTACTCCTGCGGTCCGACCGTCTACAACCACCCGCACATCGGGAACCTGCGCACGTTTCTATGGGGCGACATCCTCCGCCGCTACCTCGAATTCCGCGGCTTCCGCGTGCGGCAGGTCATGAACATCACCGACGTCGAGGACAAGATCATCCGCAACGCGAACGCGGCGGGCCAGGACATCGCCACCTACACCGCGCCGTACATCGAGGCGTTCCACGCGGCGCTGGCCGAGCTGCGCATCCGTCCCGCGGATGCGTATCCGCGCGCGACCGAGTACATCCCGCAGATGGTCTCCCTGGTCGAGCAGCTCACCGAGCGCGGACACACGTACGTCGCCGACGGCTCGACCTACTTCAAGGTCGCGTCGCTCGAGAAGTACGGCCAGCTCTCGCCGGTCGAGATCGACACGACGAGCGGCTACAGCCGCATCGAGTCGGACGAATACGAAAAGGAATCGGCGCGCGACTTCGTCCTCTGGAAAGCGAAGAAGGAAGACGAGCCGTCGTGGCCGACGTCGATCGGTGAAGGACGTCCCGGCTGGCACCTCGAGTGCTCCGCGATGTCGATGGATCTCCTCGGCGAGACGTTCGACATCCACACCGGCGCGGTTGACCTGATCTTCCCGCATCACGAGAACGAGATCGCGCAGAGCGAAGGGGCGACCGGCAAGCCGTTCGTCCGCTTCTGGATTCACGGCGAGCACCTCAACATCGACCAGCAGAAGATGTCGAAGTCGATCGGCAACATCTATACCCTGCGCGAGATCCGCGAGATGAACTACGACGCGCTCGCGCTGCGCTACGCGCTGCTGTCGGTGCCGCATCGGACGAAGCTGAATTTCACGATGCAGTCGCTCGACGACGCGAAGAACGCGCTCAATCGCATCGGGTCGTTCCTGGTCCGCGTCGACGAGCTCTCGAAGTCGGGACTACACGGCGCGAAAGAATCGGACGGACATGCCGAGGAGCTGATCGGAAAGTTCCTGATCGCGTTCGAAGAGGCGATGGACGACGACCTCAACACCGCCGGCGCGCTCGCCGCGCTCTTCACCCTGATCCGCGACGCGAACATCGCCATGGACGCCGGCCGCATCACGCCCGCGGACGCCGAGGGGATCCGCACGGCGCTGATGAAAGTCGATCCCGTGCTCGACATCTATCCGAAGCGCGAAGAGAACCTCGACGCGGAGATCGAGGAGTTGATCGCGCAGCGCAACGCCGCTCGCAAGGCGCGCAACTTCGCGGAGAGCGATCGCATCCGCGACCTGCTCGTGTCGAAGGACATCCTGCTCGAGGACACGCCGGGCGGGGTGAGGTGGCGGCGGAAGTGATCGGCTACCTCCATGGCCACATCCGCCAGCTCGATGCCACGCGCGCGCTCGTCGTCGCGGGAGGCGTGGGCTACGAAGTGCACATCTCGCTCACCACCTACTACAAGCTCGAAGGGCGGAGCGAGATCGAGCTGGAGATCTACACGCATGTCCGCGAGGATCAGCTCTCGCTTTACGGCTTCGCCACCGCGGAAGAAAAGATCGCGTTCGAGAAGCTGATCTCGATCTCCGGCATCGGGCCGACCGTCGCGCAGAAGATCCTCTCCGGCATCGACGTCGCCGATCTCGCCGACGCGGTCGCGCGCGACGATGTCCGCAAGCTCTCCTCGATCCCCGGCGTCGGCAAGAAGACGGCCGAGCGGATCTGTCTCGAGCTGCGCGACAAGCTGACGCTCCCCGCCGGCACGCCGGTCACGCCGAGCACCGCGCGCCACGCCATCGACGATGACGTGCACTCCGCGCTGGTCAACCTCGGCTACAAGCCCGCCGCCGCCGACGCCGCGCTCGACGCCGCCCGCAAGCAGACCGGCGGCGAGGCGGAGTTCTCGACGCTGCTCAAAGCGTCGTTACGGCAGCTGACCAAATAGCCTCACTCAGTGCCCGCAACCGCACGCGTGTCCGGCCGCAACTGCGGGCGATGCGTTACCGGCGCGTTCCTCCAGCTGCACGGCGCGCGGGAAGTAGAGATTGTTTTCGATGTGGATGTGCTCGTGCGTGCGCGCTTCGAATTCGGCCAGGCGGCGATACAGCTCGCGATAGCTGAAGCAGGCGTTGTCCGGAATCGTGTAGTCGCTGGTCGTGAGGCGAAGGCTGGCCAGGAGCTCGCCGACGCGGTCGTGCTCGGCCATCATCATCCGCACCGGATTCTTCACCGTGCCGAAGAACGGCGTCGGCGCGTTCCCCTGCTCCAGCTGATTCACATACGGAAAGAGCACCTGCTCCTCTTTCAGCATGTGCGGGACCATGTCGGCCGTGAGGCCGGCGATGAGCACGACGACCTCCGCCAGCTCCGGATGGCGCTCGCCATGGACGCCGAGGACTTTCGCGGAGAGTGGCGCGAGCGTCTGCAGCTCCTCGCGCGTGTAGTCGTGATACGTCGTCACGATGTTCGAGGCGATCGTCGTGAGCGTCGAGCCTGCCCAGTCGCGGGCCGCGTTGTCCGGCACCGACGCCGCGCGCATCAGCTGCGCGACGAATTCATCGACGCTCTTCCCCGCGGCGCTGCACGCATCGGGGAGCGGTGTGCGTCCCCCGCAGCAGTAGTCGATCTTCCACGCTTCGAACACGCGAATCGCGGCCGGTACTTCGACCGCGAGCTCGCCCACGGTCTTTGTCGAGAGCTCCATCATTGTCGTCGTCATGAGTCCATTCTCGCGGCCGGCCGCGATGCGGACCATGACCGATGTCATACGGAAGCGGGATTGGATGGCAGGAGGCTTCGCAGCAATCCGACGAACGTCACCGTCCACGCCGCGAGCGCAATCACCAGGAACACCGGCGGGATGGCGTCGAGCAGATGCACGCCCGTCACATGCGCCAGGCGGAACGTGCAGGCGGTGTACATGCCGAGCGGAAAGACCGCGCCCCAGTAGAGCGGGCTGTAGGTGAGCGGGAAGCGTTTGTAGCCGTGACGCCAGACGCCGAGGATCACCAGCATCGGGATCCACCAGGTGGCGGTCGCCCAGAAGAGGATGGTGAAGCCGAGGATGAACGGACGGAGCGACAGCAGCAGCGGCGACGCGTCGGCCCGCGCCAGCAGCAGCGTGCCGGCCAGCGTGGAGATCGCCATCGCGCCCATGTTGATCCAGTACGGCGGCATCAGATCCGACGGCGCGAACTTGAAGAACGTGTAGCGATAGAAGATGAGCGAGATCAGCCAGATGTAGAGCATGCCGCCGGCGAGCCAGAACGCGAGGCTGACGAAGAGCAGCGTCTCCGATGGCGTGAGCACGGACGCCAGCGTCGACACCGACTGCGTCGCGACGACGGCGACGAGCCAGCCGCCGTTGATCCCCTGATCGAGCGTCGGCTTCGCCTCTTTCACCGTGAAGGCGGTGAAGACGGCGTAGATGAGGACGAGCCAGAGCAGCACGGTCGCGATCCAGAGCGCGAAGGCGAACTGCTCCAGTCCGGCGACGATCACCAGCTGCGAGCCGAGGACGCTCGTCGCGGCGACCGTGGTGAAGAAGCCGACGCCGCGCTGATGATCGATCAGATCCGCGAACACCTCGCGCGGGAAGCGGCCGATGCGGATGACGGTCAGCACCCACAACGCCGCGTACGCGATCACGTTGATGACGAGCAGCACGAGCGGGACGACCGGAACGCCGAGCAGCTTCGCCGCGATCGACACGATGCCGGTCGCCATCACCAGGGCGAAGTAGGCGGGATGCAGCGTCCTGATCAACGACGCTCCATCCGATAGATGTACGTCAGCAGCCCGAGGTTCATGGCGAAGCAGATGATGCTCGCCACGGCCGCGGGCGCGATCACCCGCTCCTGGCCGGCGAGGAATGCGTTCATCGTCGCGGTGAGCAGCCAGAGCTGCAGCACGACGATCACCACCACGATCGACAGGATGCCGAAGACGATCGTCGTCTTCTGCTGCCGCGAGAACGCACGCTTCATGCCCTCACCTCACGGCCCGTCGCGTAGAGATCGCCCTCGCGGATCTCCAATCGGATGCGCTCCAGCGGACGGCGCGGCGGACCGGCGACAGGGACACCGGTGGCGAGCTCGAACGAGCCGTTGTGGCAGGGACAGTGGAGCCGGCCGCGCCCGAGGTCGGGCACGACGGCACAGCTCAGATGCGTGCACTTCTGGTTGTAGGCGAAGTACTGCTGCGGTCCGGTGCGGACGACGATGCAGGTGTCGTGCGGCTCCGGATAGTTGAAGACGAGCGAGCCGCCGACCGGAATGGCATCGGCGCGCGCGATGCGGCGCACCGGTGGCTGCCCGCGCCGCTTGCGGGCGAAGTTCTCGACGACGATCCAGAGCTGGCCGACGGCGAACGCGAAGCTGGTCAGCACGAGGAACTTCGTGAAATCGCGGCGGGCGACGAATTCGTCCTGCGGCCAGTCGATCGGGAAATCGTTCCGCCACTGCGGCTGGTCGTGGTACGGACGGCCGTCAGGCGGGACGGAGAGTTGATCGGGGTTGTTCATTCGATGCCCTCGAAGACGTCGTCGAACGGCCGCTCGTCCATTCCGGAGAGGACGTCGACGTGCTGCACGGCGGTGTCGCGCGGAACCATCATGTGCACCTTCGTGGTGATGGTCTGTTCGCCGAACTGGAACTGGTTGACCGGCTGCGAGCGCGGCCGGAGGTGCTCGATCTCCTCGCGCGTGCCGAAGTAGAGAGCGCCGGAGGGACAGACGCTGGCGCACATCGGCTTCGAGCCGACCGACGTGCGGTCGTAGCACATGTCGCACTTCATCATCAGCGACAGCTCGACCTTCATCTTCGGCACGCCGAACGGGCAGGCGAGCACGCAGTTGTTGCAGGCGATGCAGCGCGGCTTGCGCGCCGTCTGCACGACGCCGTCGCCGGTGCGCTTGATGGCATCCGCGGGACAGACCTCGGCGCAGGTCGGCGAATCGCAGTGCATGCAGACGACCGGCACCGTCTGCACCGAGATCGGCCGGTCGACGTATTCGAGATGGATCATCGAAGTGCCGCGGTGCGTGTCGCACTCGCTGCACGCCGCCACGCACGACTGGCAGCCGATGCAGCGGTTGGGATCGATGAAGAACTCTTGCAAGTTCACTCCGAGCGAAGCGAGGAGTCAATGGAGCAGCCGCGATACACGGCCGGTCCTCGCGTTGTTGTTGCGTTCATCGCTGCTGCTCCACTGATCCCTCGCTGCGCTCGGGATAAACTTTGACCGCGCACACCTTGTACTCGGGGATCTTCGACACCGGATCCTGCGCCGCGATGGTCAGCTGGTTCGCGGACTTCCGACCCGCCCAGTGGTACGGGATGAACACCGTGTCGGGGCGGATGGTGGTCACGACCTGCGCGCGGAGCGTGATGGTGCCGCGGCGCGACTCGACGGTCGTCCAGTCGCCGTCGGCGATGCCGTACTTCTGCGCGAGCCGCGGATGGATCTCGACACGCGGCTCGGGATACTGGTCAACCAGTGGACCAATGCGCCGCGTCTGCGTTCCGGAGAGGAACTGGCTGACGACGCGGCCCGTGGTCAGGATGACCGGATACTCCTCATCCACATCCTCGGCCGGCGGTCGATACGCCGCGACGTTGAAGCGTGCCTTGCCGTCGGGGAAATAGAACCGTTTGTCCTCGAACAGCCGCGGCGTGCCGGGGTGATCGAGCGTCGGGCAAGGCCAGCAGACGCCGTTGTTGGCCTCGATCTTTTCGTACGTGATGCCGAAGTAGTCGGCCACTCCGCCCTTCGATGCGACGCGCAGCTCGTCGAAGATGGCGCGCGGACTTTCGAAGGTGAAGCCGTGCGGACGCCCGAGGGCCTGGGCGATGTCCTGGATCACGCGCCAGTCCTGCTTCGCGTCGCCGGGCGGATCGACCGCCTTGTTGATCTTGATGACGCGTCCTTCGACCTGCGCGACGACGCCTTCGTCCTCCTCGTGCAACGATCCCGGCAGGACGATGTCGGCGTGCTGCGCGGTCTCGCTGAGGAAGAAGTCGATGACGGTGAAGAATTCGAGCTTCTCCAGCGCGCGGGTGACGAAGGCGTTGTCGGGCAGCGAGACTTTCGGGTTGAAGCAGATCGACAGCAGTCCCTTGATCTCGCCGGCGTCGATCTTCCGCATCATCTCGTAGCAGTCGACGCCCGCCTCGGGGAGCTCCTCCGTCTTCACGCCCCAGACGCCGGCGATGTACTCGCGATGCGCCGGATTGGAGATGTCGCGCCAGCCGGGAAGCTGGTCGCACTTCTGACCATGCTCGCGCCCGCCCTGCCCGTTCCCCTGTCCGACGACCGTGCCGTAGCCGCAGTTCGGTTTGCCGATACGCCCCGAGGCCAGCACGATGTTGATCGTGGAGAGACAGTTCTCCACGCCGTGCGAGTGATGCTCGATGCCGCGGGCGTGCATCAGGAAGCTCGTCTTCGCCGTGCCCCACAGCTCCGCCGCCGCGCGGATCGATTTCTCCGCGATCCCGGTGACCTCGGCGGTCCGCTTCGGAGTCCACTGCTGCACGTGCTCGGCGACCGCCTCGAAGCCGACGGTGTGCTGCGCGATGAAATCGTGATCGAGCCAGTCGTTCTCGATCATCAGATGGAGGATGCCGTTGAAGAGCGCGACGTCGCGGCCCGGCTTGACCGGGAGAAAGAGGTCCGCCGTCCGCGCGATCGGCGTGATGCGCGGATCGACGACGATCACTTTCCCGCCGTTCTCGCGCGCCTGCCAGACGTAGTTCGTCGTGATCGGCGAGCACTCGGCGGTGTTCGAGCCGGCGATCAGCACGACCTCCGCGCCGAGGATGTCGTCCCACGGATTCGCGCTGCGGTCGATGCCGAAGGACTTCTTGTTCGCCGCGCCCGCGCTGACCATGCAGAGCCGGCCGTTGTAGTCGATGTACTTCGTCTTCAGACAGACGCGGGCGAACTTCCCCATCAGGTACGCCTTCTCCGTCGTCAGGCTGGCCCCGGAAAGGACGCCGAATGCGTCAGGGCCGTACGTCGATTGGATGCGCTCGATCTCCGCGGCCACGCGCGCGATCGCGTCGTCGTACGGCATCGGCGCGAAGCCGTGCTCGTTTTCGGGATCGCGCCGCAACGCGGTCGTGAGCCGGTCGGGATGTCCGCCCTGCAGGTAACGCTTCACCCCTTTCGGGCAGAGCATCCCCTTGTTGAACGGGAAGTCGTAGCGCGGCTCGAAGCCGATCACCAGGTTGTCTTTGACCTTGAGGTTGATGCCGCACTGCTGGCCGCAGAAGCAGCAATGCGTCGGGACGATCTTGTCCGGCTCGGAGCCCGTGTCGATGCGCGGCCCCTCCATCCGGTTGAGGTGCGGCCCCCACGCGTTCTCGAGGACGTCAGTCGGTTTGGGCAGTGTGGCCATTCCAGAGTTTTCCTTGTGCGATCGCGAGCATGGATCTTCGACATGCCGGGCAGATTTGCTGGTAATGAGTTGCCGGTTGCCGGTTACCGGTTGCCGGCAACTGGGAACTGGCAACCGGTAACTCGTAGTGGTATCCGAGCTTCTTCTCCACCTCGATCAGATCGTTGATCTGCATCAGCGGCGCGTACTCCTGATCGCAGCGCCGGCACTTCGCCATCCCTTCCTTCGCCGCCACGTCTTTGTAGAAGCTGACGCCGAGCTGCGCCGGGCGCTGGAAGATGTGGAAGAACTTTCCGAACGGCAGGTAGAGCAGCGTGAAGATGACGGTGATCGCGTGCAGCAGCGCGAGGAAGTCGTAGCCGTAGCCCTGCATCCAGGTGTAGCTCGCGGTGAGCAGGAGACCGGTGATGCTGATGGCGAAGAGAAGAATCAACGGAAGGAAGTCCTCGGCGTAGCGCTGCACCGCCGCCGCGCCGTGATCGCGCATCCGGCGACGCATCGCCAGCATCACGCCGGCGATGACCAGAAACGCCGACCAGACCAGTCCGTGAAAGATGAGAAACGCGACGAGCGAATGAATCGGAAACGACGTCGTTCCGAAACCGAAGAGGAAGGTGCGATACGACGTGACGTCGCCCGGCACCGTCTCGAAGTGAATCCAGCCGAAGACGAGCGGGAAGGTGATGGCGAAGGCCAGGATGCAGCCCCACATGATCAGCGCGTGCGCCATGCCGCGCGCATGTCCGCGCCGGAAGATGAAGCGGTTCAGCGCGAAGTCCGCGATGACGCGCCCGAACCAGTTGCGGATGTTCGCCCCGAGGTACTTCCGGCTGAAGAACAGCTGCCAGCCGCGAACCCAGTAGCGGCGCGTGGGCGGACGCTGCAGCCACATCGCGTAGCGGTAGACGATGGCGAACGTCGCGAAGAGCACCGCGAACGTGTAGCCGACGAGCGCGGCGTCGAAGTGTTGCAGGTTCCGGGAGCCGGCGACGATGAGCAGACCGAGGATGCCGGTGAAGAGCGCTCCCCAGGCGGCACTCACGATGCGCTCCGGTCCCACGCGTCCGTACATTTGTGCAGAGTAGTCCTTCGCGGGCGTTCGCGACATGACCGATGTCATGCCAAAAGTGACAGTCCGCACTTCGCCGCGTGCGCCGCATCCTCGCGTGCGCTCGACGACGGACGTCTCTTATGTACGGAGGCGCGTCATGAAGGCATTCGAGCGCATTCTCGTTCCGACCGACCTTAGCGATTTCGGGGAGCTGGCGATGGAGTACGCCCTGCTGTTCCGCAGGCAGCTCGGCTCGCGGCTCACCCTGCTCTACGCGGACGAGGTCCGCCTGCCGATCGAGTTCCTCGACTTTCCGCTCGGCTACTACCTCGAGAACGCGCCCGACGCGAAGCTGCGCATCCAGGAGAAGCTGCGCGATTTCGCGATCCTCAAGGCGCCGGAGGGAGGCATCGAGGTGATGGTCGTCGATGACTCGCCGGCGCGCGCCATCGTGCAGACCGCGCGCGACATGAACGCGGACCTGATCATCATGGGGACGCACGGACGGAGCGGCTGGAAGCGCGCGATCATGGGCTCGGTCACCGAGGCCGTGCTGCGCGATTCGGACGTCCCGGTGCTCACCGTCACTCCCCTGCTCCAGCCCCTCGGCGGCGAAGTGTCGATCAAGCGCGTGCTCTGTTCCGTCCCCGCCGTCGACACAGGCAGCGAGCTCGCGCAGGCGTTCGGCGCGGAGCTGCTGCTCATGGCGTTCTCGGAAGACGACCCGCCCGAGCGGCTGCTGGCGCTCGCCGAGAAGCGCGGCGCCGACCTCATTGTGATGGGGCCGACCCGACAGCACGTCACGCGCAGCGCGTTGTGCCCTGTGCTCGTCACAGGCAAAGTCGTCTCCCGTCACGGCGAGCCGCAAGACTCCCGCTCCAGAATTGCGCGCGGGAGAATGTGATGAAAACCGATCGAGAGCTCCAGCACGATGTGCTGGCGGAGTTGGAGTGGGAGCCGAGTCTCGACGCGTCGAAGATCGGCGTCACCGCCGACCATGGCGTGATCACGCTGAGCGGAACCGTGCGCACGTATTCCGAGCGCTGGCGCGCGGAGACGGTGTCGAAGCGCGTCTTCGGCGTCGAGGCGGTAGCGAACGAGATCGAGGTGAAACTGCCCGACCGCATCACGCCCGACGACGCGAACATCGCGCAGCGCGCGCTCAGTGCCCTCGACTGGAACGTCGCCGTGCCGAAGGGCCGCGTGAAGGTGACGGTGGCGCAGGGCTGGATCACGCTGGAGGGCGAGGTCGAGTGGTACTACCAGAAGAATGCGGCGGAAGACGCCGTGCGCAATCTGATGGGCGTGCGCGGCATCACCAATGCGCTGCTGCTCCGTCCGCGCCTGCACGCCGGTGAAGTGAAGGAGAAGATCGAGGCCGCGCTCCGCCGCAACGCGGAGATCGACGCGAAGCACATCTCCGTCGAGGCGCGCGAAGGAACGATCGTCCTGCGCGGCGACGTCCGCTCATGGGCCGAGCACGAGGACGCGATTCACGCCGCGTGGTCCGCGCCGGGGGTGATCAATGTGGAGGACCACATCGCGATCCGGCCGTAAATACGTCTTCGACGCCGCGATTGAAGGCCGTACTTCCGTCCGGTAGAATCGGCACCACAAAACAAAACTCAAAATCGGAGCTCTCAATGCACCGTCCGACTCGAGGTCTGTTCGTTCTCCTCGCTGTGGTTCCTCTCGCCGCTCAAGCTGAGACGTTCGTTCGATTCCTTCCGCTTCCCGTCTCGAGCACCTTCACGGTTCGCGCGAGCATCCATAACAAACGCATCGACTACCCGGTCACGGCGGACGTGAGGTTCGTCGCGGCGGATGGTGCAGTCAGTGCAAGCGAGCAGGTCACCATTGAGCCGCAGGGCACGGCAGTCGTGCCGGTCCCGCAGAAGGCTCTCGCCACCGGCGGAAGCATCGTCGTTCGCTGCGAGGCACCCGATGCCGGTCCGCTCGATCCGTCGCTGATCATCGAGCGGAAAGGCAACAGCCGGACAGCCGTCACAGTCGTCCCCGGCTTCCGGCGCGCGTTCGGAACTGCACTCGAGGTCACGGCTGCGCTGCCCACGGCGAAGACACACGCATACGTCGCCGTTGCCAATGCCTCGAACGAGCCGCGGACGGTCACCGTTCGCACAATGGCGTCGACAGGCGCTGAGGCGTCGAACGTTCTCATGCTCGCGCCGCAGCAAACGATCGTCACCGACGTCTCGAGGCGCCTCGCCGCGGGTGCGATCGCGATTCATGTCGAACACGACGGCGCGCCTGGTGACGTCGCGGTCAATGGCACCGTGGTCGACGACGATGCACTACGCGCACTCGAGTTCACTGATCTCGCTCACGGCCTCCACGATCACCGGCTGCGCGCGGAGTTCGTCTTTCTAGGAGCTCCGCCTCCGTCATATGGGTTTGCACCCGGCACTGACTTCACAGCGGCCTGCATCCTTCGCAACACGGGAACATCGACGATGACCGTGTCGCCCACGCTCCACCCTGCAACCGGTGGCGCACCGATCGCGCTCGCGCCAATCATGGTTCCGGCGCACGGCATGGCGACACTCGACTTGTCCGCGGAGAAGGACGAGGGGCATATCCCCGGGAACGTGACGCTCGCGGGGCTCGACCTCTCCTACAGCGAGAACGACGGCCGGCTGCTGGGGCAGCTCATCTGCGCGAGCGCCGCGTACGACCTGAGCATCAACCTCTCCGGACATCTGTCGAGCGCCGTGGCGGGCGCCAGCTGGAGCACCGCGACCGACTCCGCGACGATGCTCGGCATTACGAACGCCAGCGACCAGGGCGACGCGATCGTGCTGGAGTTGCACCACGGCGCGCGCGCGTTCACGCTTCCCGAAATCCCGATCGCGCCGCATGGCTCCACCGTCGTGAATCTTCGGGATGCGCTCCTTGCGATGGGTGCACCGGCCGACTTCGACAGCGGGACCTACTTCGTGCGTGGTCGAAACGGAATTCATACCGAGATCAGCGTGCAGCGCCTCGTCGTAGGTCGCGAGAAGAATGGGATCGGCGGAAACGGCGGACCGAGCGCGTACATGTTGCCGGACGGAGATGTGCGCGTCGCGGGCGTCTCGCCGAAGGCCGGTTCGACGTCCGCATCACAACCGACCTCGCCGCCGACGGGCAGTCAGCGGTACCTCACCGTGCCGCTGACGAACACCGCGATCTGGACGAATGGCGCGCGCACCAACGAAACCGAGTGGACTGACTTCAGTACCGATAACACCGCGTACGTGACCCAGCTCGTCCAGGGCGCGTCTGCCGCCGCCACGGTGCTCGTCGACGGCCAGGATCGCAGCGGTCGAATCCTTGTTTTCTACTTCGACCCCTGCAACCTCCACCTGTCGTTCACGGGCAGCATCTTCCTCGCGAACAAACGCAGCGCATACGTGTTCGCATACCAGGACTTCATCAACTGCATCTTCCAGTCGACCTGTGTAGGCACGTGCTCGACGACGTCGGTTGCCTTCGTGAAACTCTCGGATAGCCCGTCGTGCTTCACACCGGGCCTCCCGTATCTGCAGTGCTGGGACCTCACCGTGAACGGCGTGTGCGTCCTGCGGCACATCTTCTGCGATGATCGGAGCGTGCCCGGATTCTGCACGTAGCCATGAACGAGCTCCTGCACTGCGTGCGCCCCGCACACGCCGTCACGATCCGGACCTTCGTTCCGACGGCCGCAGACGACCGCGAGCTGCAGCGCATCACGTACCGGCTCGGAGCGAACGGCGCGATCGTCGAGACGCGGATGTGGATGCCCGACCGCACCGGCAACCTCGCGGAGGTTCCGGCACCGGCACCTGATTCCACCGAAACACCGTTGACAGACCCGGATGTTGCGGTAGATGTCCGCCGCTCGATAACGCTCCCTGCGCGGAACAGCGGCCTTGCGTTTCTCGGCGCGAAGTGGCCCACGCGGGCGGCGACGCAGGCAGACCTGCGATACAGCAAGGGACGCCTGGTGGAGATCGCGCTGTCTGCCGGCACACGTCTCCACGCATCGATTCGCGTGGAGTACGGCGAGGACGGCCTCGCGGCGCGCGCAACGGAGTTCCTCACAGGAAACGCCGGTCCGCTCGTCGAGCTTCGGCTGCGCTACGACGACGCGGGTCGGCTCCGCGAGCGCACGATCCGCGAATCGGGAGCCGACGTCGCGGTTCGAACGCTCGCGTACGAAGATGACCGGGTCACTACCGAGCGGATCGAGGACCGCGACGGCTCCGTCACCGAGATTCAGTACGCCTACACCTTCAATCGCGAAGGCGACTGGATCCGTCGCGAAGCGGTATCGACCCGTGGCGGGCAAACCGTACGCGGGACCGTACTGGTTCGCGAGATCGAATACGAAACCGCGATGCCCTGATCGCGGTCACTCCCGGCGCGTCACGCGATAAATCCCGCGGCCGAGAACGAACACGCCGATGAGCGCGAGCAAGCCGCCGCTGTTCGTTCCGATCAACACCAGTTTTCCTGATAGACCGCCGATGATCATGATGAGACCGATGATGATGCTGATCATGCGCACACCTTCCGCCGATTGTTGGGATTCTGGACGGCGGTAAGTGTAATGACGCAGAGCGGGTTCTCCAACCCGCCCGCCTCGGGGATGGATCAGGGACGCCGTTGCTCCCGAATGGCTTCGAGCTCGGCGATGACTTCGAGGTCAGCTCTCTCGCGTCGGAAGGCCACCCCGGCCTGCCGCACTTCCTCGGCGAATCGCTGAAGATCCTCCAGCGCCCGGATTCGTTCCTCCGGAGTCTTTCGCAGGTTCTCGCGAATCAACGTCAGATCGACGCCGCGCTTGTAGAACTCGACGACTGGATCGACGTCGATTGCCGTTTCGCTCACGACGTCGATTCTACTCGCGGCGGGTCGGAGGGCCCGTCCTACCTCTTCCTCATCGCGTTATCGACACTCCAGATCCCCGCCCCATGCGCGGCGACGAACAACCACAAAAAGCAGTACACGACCGCGAGCTCTCCTTTGTTCAGCAGCGGGATCGGTCCTTGTGGGAAGTGGGCGATGAAGTAGGCGGCGGCCATCTCGCCGCTGGCGATGAAGGCGGCGATGCCGGTGAGGAATCCGACGGCGATCAACAGGCCGCACACCAGCTCGATGATCCCCGAGAGTCCGGGGAGCGACGCGAGCGGCGGATGCATGTTGCCCGGCGGCCAGTTGAGGAGCTTCTGCGATCCGTGGCAGGCGAAGAGCAGCCCGGTCACGATTCGCATGATGGCGAAGACCTGAGGAGTGAAACGTCCGATCACTGTACGCATACGACCTCCAACTTTTTTGGGGGCGATGCAAGAAACGTGGCGAATTCAACCGTGAATCGGGTCTGGCTCTTGAATTAGCGAATTGCCGAGGGAGCAGATGCTCCCGAAACAACAGGAGAAAAACTCAATGAACAGCACTAGAAAAACGCTTCTCTCCCTCTGCGCGGCTCTGCTGCTGACGTTCGGCGTCTATGCATGCAAATCGACGTCGGATCAGAGCTCAGTGAACAACGGCACGCAGGCCGGCTCGACCGTGAGTCAGAACACGACGGGTGACGTGAACACGGCCGGACTGAACAACAGCACCGGCGCATATGTCGGCGGCAGCGGCGTGCCCGCACAGGCCGATCAGCCGACTTCTCTCGACGCGAGCTCTCGCGTTGGCGGACGTGAGAACGTCCAGGCAGCAACGGCCGACAACAGCTATGCCGGCACCGGTCAGACGCTGATCACCAGCAACGGCGCGAAGACCACCACGACCACGACGTACTCGACTCCCACCGTCGTGACGACTGCTCCGGTTGCGCCGAACACGACCGCGACCATCACCACCACGACGACCACGCCGGTCACCACCGCTGAAGTGACCTCGCCGACCGTCACCGAGACGACGACCACCACGACCGAAACGACCCCGATGGTCAGCTCCACGCAGGAGTCGACGACCACGACGACGACGCCGGCCGAAACCACCACCCACACCCGGATGCACAAGGACTAACCGCTCCGACATCTGACCGCGGGGCGGCGACCGCCGCCCTTGCGGTCTTCGTCATGCGCCGACCATTCCTCATCCTCATCGCCTTCATCGTCGCCGCTCGCGTCTACGCGATCACGCCGACGCAGTACCTGCTGGCGAAGGCATGGCCGTACGAACACCAGGCGAAGCTTGCCGACGTGGGACGCGGCGTCGGGATCGTCTTCAGTCCCGACCTCTCCGTCCCCGGCAATTGCCGCTTCTATCAATCGCTCGGCTTCGCCTGCTTCGAGGATGCCGACTGGGATGCGATCCTGAGCGGCGTCCGCACGTACAACATCCTCTATCCCGAGCGCGCGATCCGCACGCTGGTGCTCGAGACGCACGGCACGAACGGCAACGGTCTGAAGGTGCAGAACAGCTACGACCCGGCGGCCGACCGCTCGTACATTTCGGTCGGCGCGCTGCAGGAGCGCGTGGAGCCGGACGGCGTCCGCTACATCGTCATCAGCGCCTGCAACTCGCGCCGCCTGCTGCGTCCGTCGATCTATCGCGCGCTCGATCCGTACAACGGCGACAAGCTCTTCCTCCCCGCCACGCTCGGCATCATCAACGCGAGCGACGACTGGGATCCGCGACGCAGCCGCATCGTCGTCGCCACGCCCGCCGTCAGCCACATCGAACAGACGCTCGCCGGCTCGGTCCGCGAGCTGACCCCGACCACCCGCCGTGCCCTCACCGTCTCCGCCCGCACCCTCGGCATCGAGCCGCCGAAGCAATTCGCCGTCTCCGAGATGCTGATGCAGATGCTGCTGCGCGATCCGACGCTGGAGCTCGCGACCGGCGAGTCGATCGACCAGCTCTCCCGCGACCAGACCCCCGACGCGCGCGGCGAGAAACTCTTCCGCTCGTTCGTGAAGTACGTGAATCAACTGAGCTGGCGGGAGTACGGGAAGAAGAAGGTGCCGGCGACGAAGCGCGCGGCAAAAACTCCCGCGTCGAAGAGCGCGTCGGCGCGACGGTAAATAGCCGGCCGGAGGTCACCGGCTCGAGCGGCGGCGCGTCGAATCCGAGAGCGGAAGCGCCCAGAGCTCGTTCCCCGATATGGCGTCGTACGTCTGAAAAAAGAGCCGCGAGCCGGCGACGACGAGATCGTTGTGAGGGCCGTGATCGACACCGATGTTCAGTATCGGAGATGTGCCGGCGACCGTGCGGTCGGTGGCCCACATGACGTCCCGGAATGGAGGCACTCTTCCATAGAAAAACATCCGATTGTTCCAGCGCCCCACGCGTGAACAGATCTGCACCCCGCTGCCGAGAGGGTACGTTCCGACGCTCGTGCCGTCGCTGCGCCACAGGGAGCCGGTCATCCAGTACGTCACGCCCGCGTCGACGAAAATCGATCCCGTACACGGCCTGTCGAGGCGCAGGTCGAAGAATGTGACAGGCGTACCGTCGTTGCCCAGGGCAGCGGTGCCCGAGGAGCCGATGAGGAAAAGAATCGGGCCCGCACGCAACAGAGCATTGACACCCGATGCACCTTGGATCCGTGCGGTGTTCGTGCCGTCGGTTCTCCAGACGTCCGTGCCATTCGCCAGAAAATAGATGAAGCCATTCAGCTCCGTGAAATCGCGCGGGGGGATTGAATCCAGATAATTTACGTTGGCGACCATCGTCGCGGTCACGCCGTCGGTGCGCCACGGCTGTCGTCCATGTGCGACATCGGAGCCGGAGAAGTACAACGTATCGCCGATCGCCACGCCGTTCACCATCGACGTCGAACCGGGGATCTTTCTCGTGCCTGCGATGGTTCCATCGGAAATCCACGGCGACTTCCCCGTTTCATCCACACCCTCGAACACGACCCTCTGACCGAACCTTGCGAAGGTGTTGAGGTCCTTCGTCGCATCGATCATCGCCGCAAGGCGGAACGTTCCGGCCGGTGTACCGTCGCTGCGCCAGAGGCTGTCCCCGGTGGAGACGAAGTAGATCCCGTTCACCACCGCGGACACGGTGACCGTCGGCTTGAAGCTCGCGATGTCGGCAATCGGAATCGTCCCCGCGTCGGTGCCGTCGCTGACCCAGATCGTTCCCTTTTGATTCGCGGTGGTGACGAAGATCGCACGGTCGCCGAGTGCTTCCATCGACGTGAAGGTGGTGCTCTCGGATTTATCGACGCCGATGTTCGCCACGAATCGCGTGCCCGTCGCGTCTGTTCCCCACAATTCGACGCCGTGCGCCTTGTCTTTGGACGAGAACAACAGGATGTTTCCCGTCTGTCCGATGAAGTGGTCGAGACCCCCGTTGCCGGAGGCGGTGAGCGTTGCGACCTTCACTGGTGTGTTGCCATCGACGCGCCAGAGATCTCGTCCGTCTCCGTAATAGAGCTTTCCGTTGAGTACGCCGGCAGCACTGAATTCGAAATTCGTCTTGATCAGCGTGTTGCTCGACGGACTGCCGTTCGTCTTCCACATCGAGTATGGATTCGACTGCTTCGCCAGATCGTACGTAATGATGAAGACATCGTTGCCGGCGACGACGGGAACGAAACGCCCGCCCAGCTTCAGCGGCTGCGTGCCTGCGGTAGTCCCGTCGCTGACCCAGGCATCTTCACCACTCGCGTCCACCGCCCGAAAGTAGACCGAATTTCCTTTTGCGACGGGCTCGTAGAATCCGATCGTCGACTGGAAGCCGGAATGCAGCGTCGATGTCCCTGCTGTCGTGCCGTCGGTGATCCGCAGGTCCCACGTCGTATCGAATTGCTGCGAGAACATGATGCGATCGCCTGCCGTGATTCCGATATCGCCCCAGCCGGAGCCGAACGACGTCGTTCCCTCCGCCGTTCCGTCAGTGCGGAAGAGCTGCCGGCCTGTCGCCGTCGGCGCCGAGAAAATCAGAGTTGATCCGATCGTGCCGAGGATGGCTGGCGCCAGGGCCGGAGTATTGCCAGGGATCAAGTCGGCGACGATCCTCGTCCCCTCCGGCGTCCCGTCGGTCCGCCAGAGCTCGCGGCCCTCGGGGCTGGTAAACCCGATGAAATAGACGAGAGTACCGGCGCTGATCAAGTGCGACGCGTCCACGTTGAAAGAGGAGGATTTGCTGAGCGTCTTGAGCTTCACCGTGCCGGCTTCCGTGCCGTCGGTCGCGAAGAGGTGAAAGCGGTCGCCTTCGAAGGCGTTGAAAATCAACTTGTCGCCCGCAAATGCGGTGTCGCTTCCCCGTTTGATCTCACGCCAGGTGACCTGGGTGGTGCCGCCCGGCGTCCCATCCGATTTCCACAGTGTGAAGTTGCCGCCATCGGTCGTCGCCTCGAAATACGTCGTACCACCTTTCGCCGCCAGGAAGGACGGAAAGGACGAAACCAGAACGGGCGTGGTGGTGATGTCTTTGACCAGATATGGCTGCGCGGACAGACGTACAGCCACGAGGAGGGAAAGAAGTAGACCCGGACGCATGCCGCGATACTATCCGCTCGATGAAAATTGCCGAAATGCTGCTCGCCGAGTTGGACCGCGAGATGAAGACGACGCGCCGCCTGGTCGAGCGCGTCCCCGACGACAAGCTCGACTACAAACCACACGAGAAATCGAACAACCTCGGATGGCTGGCCAATCACGTGGTGAGCCTGGTGCGCTTTCCGAAGATCATCGCCGACGGCGACGGCGTCGACGTGATGAAGTTCCCGCGTCAGCCCGAGGTGAAGACGACGCCGGAGCTGCTCGCGCTGCTCGAGTCGAACGTCGCGCAGGCCCGCGAGGCGATCGCCGGTGTGCCGGACGAGCGGATGCAGGAGACCTGGACGCTGCGCATGGGCGACCACGTGATCTTCTCCGAGCCGCGCTTCATGGTCTTCCGCAGTTTCTTCATGAACCATCACATTCATCACCGCGCGCAGCTCGCGGTTTATCTGAGGATGAACAACGTGCCGCTGCCGGGGATGTACGGGCCGTCGGCGGACGAGCCGATTTAGCGTTGGGGTCGCATCTGGACAATTAACTTTACGACGTAAAGTTAATTGTCCAGATGCGACCCCCAACCAAAACCGAGGCACGCGAGGATGTCTTCGTGCGTGAGCTCGGGAAAGTCCGAGAGAACTTCCTCCTCGCTCATGCCGGACGCCAGGTAGGACAGAACGTCGTACACCGTAATTCGCATGCCTCTGACGCACGGCTGCCCGCCACGCTTGCCCGGCTCGATCGTGATGATGTCCTGGTAGTTCATGCCGAATACCTGATCAAAGTTTAAGCCCAAGGCGGCTGGTGCCGGCGATCACAGGGCATTGTGAGCACCGCCTCCGCGCACAATGGCGCGGTCATCTAATCTGTCGCAGATGAACGTCTCGATCTTCGTCGGGGACATTGCCGACGCGCCGGCCGAGGCCATCTGCACGTCGACCAATCCGCGGCTCTCGCTGATGATGGGCACCGGGGCGAGTGTCCGCGACAAGGGCGGCTGGGAAGTGCTGCGGCAATGCGAGGCGATCGTGAAGACGGGCGGCGGACGTTTGCGCGCCGGCTCGGTCCATGCGACGACTCCCGGCGCGATGACCTGCAAGACGCTGATCCATTGCGTGGCCAGCGATCAGTCGCACATGACCTCGGCCGCCATCATCCAGGCATGCGTGAAAAACGCGCTGGCCTGCGCCGAGCGGACGGGATGCCGCAGCATCGCCATGCCGCTCTTCGGCACAGGCCACGCGCGCTTCAAGTTCGAGCCGGCGCTGCACGCCATGCGCGAGGGACTGCGCGTCGCCTCCGCGCGCGTCGAGCAGGTGGTGATCGTGGTGCGCGATCCCGCTCACGCGGCGGAGGCGGAGCGGCTTATTGCGAACCGAGAATGAACTCGGCGCGGCAACCCTTGCTCACCCAGATCCCGCGGCTGTCCCAGCCCCAGGTCTTGTTCAGGATGCAGTTGTTGTCGCTCATCTGACGTCCGATCTGAACGCCGAACCGCGTGTCCGCGTTGCAGCGATGGCGGACGTTGTTCACCGACTCGCAGACCACGGAGCCGTGATAGTTGTTCGGGATTCCGCTGGTCATGCCTCCGGTCAGCGGACCCGGTCCGACGATGAACTCCGCGCGGCATCCGCGATCGACCCAGATGCCGTTGCTCGTGTAGCCCCAGTCTTTCCCTTCCCTGCAGCCGCTCTTGCTGAGCTGCCGGCTGATGTGCACGCCGAAACGCGTGTCCGCCGCGCAGTTGTGGCGTCCGCCGCCTGATTCGCAAACGACCACGGTGGTCGGGATGGAGCCGGTGATGGGAGTGATGAGGAAATCAGCGCGGCATCCGCGATCGACCCAGACGGTGTCGCCGCTGTAGCCCCACGATTTGCCCTGGATGCACGCGGTCTTGCTGAGCTGCCTCATCAGGGAGACGGTGCCGGTGCCGGCGAAGCCGCACTGCACCAGCTTGCCGTTCGATTCGCAGCGAACTCTCGTGTCCTGGGCGAAGGCAGGGATCGCCAGCAGGACGACGACGATTGCCAGACAGAACTTTTTCATGACAGGTCCTCCGCAGGAACACTTGCGTGGAACGAGCCAGAATAGACGTGTGTTCGACATCGTCCTCTTCGTCGTCGCCGCGATCGCCGGCGCCGTGGCCGCGGTCGCCGGCTTCGGCATCGGCAGCCTGCTCACCCCTTTGCTCGCGATGAGTGTCGGGACGAAGATCGCCGTCGCCGCGATCTCCATCCCGCACCTGATCGGAACCGCGATCCGCTTCTGGCGCATGCGCGCGGATACCGACCGGCGCGTGCTCTGGAGCTTCGGCATCACCAGCGCGGCGGGAGGATTGCTCGGCGCGCTGCTGCAGTCGCGCATGCAATCACGTCCGCTCACGATCGTTTTCGGACTGCTGCTGATCTTTGTCGGCATCAGCGGTCTGTCCGGACTCGCGGAGCGGATGCGCTTTCACGGCGCCGTGGCGTGGACTGCCGGCGCGATCTCCGGACTGTTCGGCGGCCTGGTCGGCAACCAGGGCGGCATCCGCTCCGCCGCCCTCCTCGGCTTCGCTCTCTCGCGCGACGCGTTCGTCGCCACAGCGACGGCGATCGGACTCTTCGTCGACGCCGCACGCATGCCGGTCTACCTCGCGACGCAACACGCGGAGCTGCGCGGACTGCTGTTGCAGATCGTCATCGCGACGGCCGGCGTGATCCTCGGGACGCTGACCGGCACGCGATTGCTGAAGCGGATTCCGGAGAAGGCGTTCCGGATGATCGTGTCGCTGCTGATCCTGGCGCTCGGTTTCTACATGCTGCTGCGCGGTGTCCAATCGGCATCATGGATATGACGATGACTTGCGCCGACTGCATCTCCAACGCCAGCCTGCTCGCCGAGGTCATGCCGCTCTACATCACCGGCACGATCGCGTTCCTCGTGTTCATCACGCTGAAACGCGCACTGATCGGGAAGCCGCAGCTCGTGCTTTTCCACGCGCCGTGATCACATGTTGATCATGTGACCCGCGAGGCCGTGGAGCGCTTCCTTCACCGCCTCGCTCAGCGTCGGATGCGCGTGCACGTTGCGCGCGAGCTCAGTCGTCGTCAGCTCCCATTGCTGCGCGAGCGTGAGCTCCGGCAGCAGCTCCGTCACATCCGGGCCGATCATGTGGCCGCCCAGCAGCTCGCCGTACTTCGCGTCGGCGATCAGCTTCACGAAACCGGTCGCGTCGCCGAGGCCGTGGGCTTTGGCGTTTGCGGTGAAGGGGAACTTCGCGACCTTGATCTCGCCGAACTTCTCGCGCGCCTGCGTCTCCGTGTAGCCGAAGCTCGCCACCTGCGGCTGGCAGTACGTCGCGCGCGGCATCATCACGTAGTCGAGCTCCTTCGTCTCCACGTTCGCGATCGTCTCCGCCGCGATGATCCCCATCGCCTCCGCCACGTGCGCGAGCATCAGCTTCGCCGTCACGTCACCGATGGCGTAGATGTTCGGGACGTTCGTCCGCATGCGGCCGTCGATGTCGATCGCGCCGCGCTCGGTCAGCTTCACGCCGGTCTTTTCCAGACCGTAGCCCTCGACGCGCGGCTTGAAACCGATCGCCTGCAGCACCTTGTCCGCCTCGAGCGTCTGCTGCTGACCGCCTCGCGTGACCGTCACCTTCACCTTCTCGCCCGAGTCGTCGATCGCGTCGACGCGCGTGCCGGTCATCACCTCGATGCCCGCCTTCTTGTAATTGCGCTCCAGCTCCTTCGACACCTCTTCGTCTTCCAGCGGCACGAGGCGCTCGAGGAACTCGACGATCGTCACCTTCACGCCGTAGTTGCTCATCACGTACGCGAACTCGACGCCGATCGCGCCGCCGCCGGCGATGATCACGCTCTGCGGCAGCTTCTCGTCGAGGATCTGCTCCTCGTACGTCACCACGCGCTCGCTCAGCTTCGTGCCGGGGAGCAAACGCGTCGTCGCGCCGGCGGCGATGATGCAGTGCTTGAACGTGATGGTGTCGCCGTTGTCGATCGACATCGTGTTCGCGTCGGTGAACGTCGCCCAGCCGTCGATCTCGTCGATCTTGTTCTTCTTCATCAGGAAGTGGACGCCCTTCACGCGGCCGTCCGCGACCTTGCGGCTGCGGCGGAACGCCTCGCCGTAATCGAAGGAGACGTTCCCGTCGATGTTGATGCCGAAAGTCTTCGCTTCCTTGCTGATGATGTGCACCAGCTCCGCGTTGCGCAGCAGCGCCTTCGACGGGATGCAGCCGACGTTGAGACAGACGCCGCCCCAGTATTTCTTTTCAACGACGGCAGTTTTCAGACCGAGCTGCGTCGCGCGAATCGCCGCAACGTATCCGCCGGGACCCGCGCCGAGGACGACCACGTCGTATTGCTTTGCCATGGGGCGAGTATATGCGGCTGGACAGCGGACAGCAGACAGCGGACAGCAGGAACAACACGCCGGACTGCTGTCCGCTGTCTGCTGTCCGCTGTCTGCCTCTATCATCACCCTGCATGGACGAGCGAATCGGCCCCTACCGTATTCTTCGCAAGCTCGGCGAAGGCGGCATGGGCGTCGTTTACGCGGCCGAGGATGAGCGTCTGCATCGCGCGGTCGCGATCAAAACCATCCGCGACACGGGCGACTCCTCGGCGCGGGAGCGCTTCTTCCGCGAGGCGCGCGCGGCGGCGAGCCTGAGCCATCCGAACGTCTGCCAGCTCTTCGACATCGGCGATCAATCGGGGCTCCCGTTCCTCGTCATGGAGCTGCTCGACGGCGAGCCGCTCGCGGAGCGCGTGAAGCGCGGCGCGCTGCAGCTCAACGACGCGGTGCAGATCACGCTGGCGATTCTCACCGCGCTCGACGCCCTGCACGCGCGCGGCTTCATCCATCGCGACCTCAAACCATCGAACGTCTTCCTCACCGCGTCGGGCGTGAAGCTGCTCGACTTCGGACTCGCGCGCGAGCTGCAGCCGTCGATCCTCGAACCGAACGACCCGACGCTCCGCCAGGGCGAAAAGACGCCTCTCACGCTCTCCGGGATGATTATCGGCACGCCGCGCTACATGGCGCCGGAGCAGCTCCTCGGCTCGCCGGTCGACGGCCGCACCGATCTCTTCGCCGTCGGCGCGATCCTCTTCGAGATGCTCACCGGCCACGCGCCGTTCACCGACGAGAACGCGATGAAGCTCTATCACGCGATCTGCTACGAGGCCGCGCCGAACCTCGCCGGCTCGGCGGCGATCACCGCGCTGAATCGCATCGTCCATCGCGCGATGGCGAAGCGTCCCGAGGATCGCTATCAATCCGCCGGTGCGATGGCCACCGACCTGCGTGAAGTGATGATGATCTCCGACGCCGGCTCGCCGATCGTCGCGCATCGCGTCACGCGCCTGATCGTCCTGCCGCTGCGCATGCTGCGGCCTGATGCGGAGATCGACTTCCTCGCGCACGCCATCCCCGAGGCGATCACGACGTCGCTCGCGGGAGTCGGCTCGCTGATCGTCCGCTCGCCGATGACCGCCTCGCGCATCGACCTCACCGACCTGCGCAAGCTCGCCTCGGAAGCGGACGTCGACGTGGCGCTGATCGGCACACTGCTGCGCTCGGGCGAGCAGATCCGCATGACGTCGCAGCTGATCGAAGTCCCGGGTGGCACGGTGCTCTGGTCGCTCTCGTCGCAGGCGACGATGTCCGACATCTTCGAACTGCAGGACACGCTGACGCAGCGCATCGTGTCGTCGCTCGAATTACCTTTGACCGAGCGCGAGGCGCGTCTCGTGCGCGGCGACGTCCCGGCAACGCCGCGCGCGCACGAGTTCTACCTCCGTGCCGCGCAGCAGGGCGAGTCGCCCGAGGGCTGGCGCATCGCGCACGATCTGTACAAACGCGCGCTCGACGAAGATCCGCGTTACGCGCCGGCCTGGGCGCGCATCGCGCGCATCCACCTCCTCCTCGGCAAGTACACCGGCGACACGAAGGCGGAGTACGACCTCGCGGAATCGGCCGCGCGCCGCGCGCTGGAACTGAATCCCGAGCTGCCGATCGGACATCTCGCCTACGCGCAGATCGAGGTGGCGTGCGGACGCTCCGAGGCGGCGATGCTGCGGCTTCTCGATCGCGTGCAGCGAGGCTCGAACGATCCCGCGGTCTTCTCCGGCCTCGTCATGTCGCTTCGTTACTGCGGCCTGCTCGAGGCCTCGGCCGCCGCGCACGAACAGGCGCGCCAGCTCGATCCGCACATCTCGACCAGCGCGTCGCACACCTACTGGATGATGGGCCGCTACGACGAAGCGCTGGCCACGGTCGATCGCGATCGCGACTTCGGCGCCGATGAGGCGCTGGTGCTCGAGTCGATGGGCCGTTACGACGATGCGCTGGCGATGTTCGCCGACCGCCGGCAACGCCTGGAGAAAAACGGCGCGTTACCGGGAAGCGCGGCGTATCGCATCCTTCAGGGATTCGAATGGTTCATGCGAGGCGACGAGCGCGCGTACGTCGGGTTCGAAGAGTTTCGCAACTTTCCCGACCCCGAGGGCCGCTACTACATCGCGCGCGGCCTGGTGAGGATTCAGCGTCCCGAGGACGCGCTGGAAGTGCTCGACGGCGCCGTGAACGACGGGTTCTTCTGCTACCCGATCTTCGCGCACGATCCGTGGCTCGATCCGCTGCGCGCCGATCCGCGCTTCGTCGGCGTGCTCAAGCGCGCGGCGGAGCGGATGCGGAACGCGCAGCGGACCTTCGACGCGCATCCCGGAAGCAGAGTGTTGATCGTAGGAGGACGGAGTTGATCGAACGCGAAGAACGGGAAGGCATCGTCACGCTGCGGCTCGCGCATGGAAAAGCGAGCGCGATGGATGTGGAGTTGATGGAAGCGCTGATCGGCGCGCTCGACGGCGCGATGGACGCGCGCGCCATCGTGCTCACCGGCACGGGCTCGATCTTCTGCGCCGGCGTCGATCTCTTTCGACTGACCAGTGAAGGAGCGCCGTACGTCGAGCGCTTCTTCCCGCTGCTGCGCGACATGCTGCAGAAGCTGTTCGCGCTGCCGGTGCCGGTCGTCGCCGCGGCAAACGGACACGCCATCGCCGGCGGCTGCATCCTCGTCTGCGCCAGCGATTACCGGCTGATGGCCGACGGCAATGGCCGCATCGGCGTGCCGGAGCTGCTCGTCGGCGTGCCGTTCCCCGAGGTCGCGCTGAAGGTGATGCAGTTCGCGGTGCCGAACGTCGCGCCGCTGGTGATCACGGGAAAGACGCTGCTGCCGCGCGAGGCGCTCGAGGCGCGGATGATCGATGAAGTCGTCGACGCGGCCGCGCTGCTCGAGCGCGCGCATGCGGTCGCGCTGCAGCTCGGCGCGATTCCGCGCGAGTCGTTCCGCCTGACGAAACGCGTGCTGCGCGGCATGCCGGCGGATGATGCGGCCGCGCTGAAGGTGTGGAGCGATCCGGCGATCCATCAGCACATCAAGGACTACCTCGCGAGGACGGTGCGCAAGTGAAAGCTCTCATCGCACGCAAACAGGAGAAGGGCTACAGCGTCGCGCTCGAAGAGCTCGACGAGCTGCCGCCGGGCGAAGTCACCGTCGACATCGCCTACTCATCGCTCAACTACAAAGACGCCCTCGCGGTGACGGCGCGCGGGAAGATCATCCGCAAGTTCCCGATGGTCATGGGGATCGATCTCGCCGGCACGGTGGTCGAATCGACGACCGACGAATTCAAGCCGGGCGATCGCGTGGTCGGCCTGGCGCAGGGACTCGGCGAAACGGAGTGGGGCGGCTACGCGCAACGGCAGCGCGTGCTGGCGAACACGCTCGTGCCGCTGCCTTCCACACTCTCGTTCGAAGAGTCGATGCAGATCGGAACGGCCGGATTTACGGCGATGCTCTGCGTGATGGCGCTCGACGCGTACGGCATCGTGCCGTCGGAGCGCGAGCTGGTCGTGACCGGCGCGGCGGGGGGCGTCGGCTCGATCGCGGTGATGCTGCTCGCGCGACAGGGACATCGCGTCGCCGCCTCGACGGGACGTCCCGAGCTGGAACCCTATCTGCGCGAGCTCGGCGCGTCGTCGATCGTTCCGCGCGACGAGCTGGCGAGAAAGCCCGCGCCCCTCGAGTCGGAGCGCTGGGCCGGCGGCATCGACACCGTCGGCGGCGACTCGCTCGCCACGCTATTCGCGCAGACCGCGTACGAAGGCGCGATCGCCTGCTGCGGCATGGCCGGCGGACACGAACTGACCACGACGGTCTGGCCGCTCATCCTCCGCAACGTCGCGCTCCTCGGCGTGAGCTCGATCCACACGTCGAAGGAGAAGCGGAAGGAAGCGTGGTCGCGCCTCGCGTCGGAAGCCGACCGCGCGAAGCTCGCGACGATCTGCCGCACCGAGCCGCTCACGCGGATTCAGGAGCTGAGCGAGGACGTGCTGGGCGGGCGGGTGCGGGGGCGGATCGTCATTGACGTAAACCGCTGACCGCGGCCTCGAGAAACTCCCGCACATCCGTCCCTTGCGACGCGAGCAGCACCGCGCCGAACCACGGCTCGGTGTTCCAGAAGCCCGACGGCAGCGGCTTCGTCTTCGTCCGGTCCTCGGGATACGGCCACGGCGTCACGTACCAGTACGGCTCGGGAAATTGCGCGTCGCCGGGGACGAAGCCGGCGCCGATCGTGCGGTTGTCGCCGAGGGTGATCAGCGTCGCGATGTCGAAGTGATGCGGCCAGCAGCGGACCGGCGTGTTGATGCGCTGCAGCTCGAGATCGGCTTTGGCGTACAGCTCCGCGAGCGCTTCCAGCTCCGCGGGCACCGGCTCGAAGACGCAGCCGTTCGCGACGGGATGATCCGGCGGCGTCGCTTCGCCCGGACGCTCGAGCATCGCGCCGACACGCTCCTCGAAGAAGCGAAACGCGTCGTCGAGCGTGCGGCCGGCGAGCGGATACTCCTCGTCGCCGAACAGCAGCGTCAGATCGCGGACGCGTACGCCCGACTTGCCGTCCCCCTGCAACAGCGCCTCGCGCTCGTGACACCACGAAAAATTCGTGTGCGAGTCGTCGGCCTGTTTCGGCAGCACCGTCCGTCCGACGCCCGCCGCGGCCTGCGCGGCCCAGTGGAGTTGAAGGCGCGTGGCGATCATCAGCCTATCGCTTCGACTTTCCCCAGATCTCGTCGAGTCGCGCGTCGCGGCCGCATCCGTGCCGGTAGTACTTGTACCGGATCGGATTTTTCGTGTGGTAGTCCTGGTGGTAATCCTCGGCCGGCCAGAAGCGGCCCGCGGGAAGGATGTCGGTCACCACGCGCTGCTTCGGGAAGCGCTTCTGCACGGCGTTGAAGGAGGCGATCGCGGCGAGGCGCTGCGCCTCGTCGTGGTAGTAGATCGCGCCCTTGTACTGCTCGCCCTTGTCGCAGAACTGGCCGTATGGATCGAACGGATCGACGTTCAGCCAGAAGATGTCGACGAGCCGCGCGTACGAGACTTTCGTCGGGTCGTACGTCACCTGCACCGACTCGCGATGTCCCGTGCCGCCCTCCCCCACTTCCTCGTACGTCGGGTTCTCCTTCGCGCCGCCGGTGTAGCCAGAGACGACGTCGATGACGCCCGGCACGTGGTCGAATGCTGCCTCGGAGCACCAGAAGCATCCCGCCGCGAACGTTGCGATCGCGCGCGGCGGTGCAGCGGCACTAACCGGCAACGCCAGCAACATCAGCGATGCGACAGCGAGCCGCGGAAGCTTGAAGAACTTGCGACGCAGCAGCCAGTCGACGGAGAAGACGCCCGGACCGAACAGCAGCACGATCAGCGAGACGAAGAAGAACGGGAACGCCGCATCGGCAACGAACGCGTCGAAACTCTTCAGTGACTCGGGGCTCGCCGTGACGTACGCGACGAACATGTTTCCCGTGAGCACGAGCGCGGTGAGTCGCGAGAAGAGCCCGACGATCAGCAACGCCCCGCCGATCATCTCCACGCCCGAGACGAAGCGCGCCGTGAATTCCGGCATCGGCAATCCGAGGGTGGTAAAGAAGTTGACTACATTGTCGATCTTCTCGAACTTGCCCTGGCCGGTGATGAAGAACTGATAGCCGACGATCAGGCGAATGACGAGGAGAAACGGATCGCGCAGGCGATCGAGAACTTTCGTGGTGATGAAGTCGTAGATGCGTTGCAGCCGATTCACTCGATTCCTCCAAAGATCCCCGCGGCGCTCCAGTCGCGGAACCATCCGAACAACTCGTCCTGGGTCGCGCCCGTGCCGTCGATCGCTTCGACGATCGTCGCGCCGTCGCACAAGGCGGAGAGGAAGTCGTACGCCCTCTCCTCGAGCACCAGGCGGAAGACGCCGTAGTCGCGGCGATGAAATGCGACCCATGTCTTCCGGCGCTCCGGCTCGACGAGCTCTTCGCCGTCGCGGAACGACTGGAAGAAGTCGTTCACCGGATAGTCGAACGCGTGCAGCTGGAACGCGGCGATGGTCTTGAGGCGCGAGTCGGGACCGATCGATCCGAACACGGCCGGATCGAGCTCCGGCGTCTCCTCCGCGTCGAAGACCTCGGTCATCGCGAGCTCGAAGCGCGCGAGGTCGCGCAGAAACGGGTCGTCTTTCAGGAACTCAGGAAACGAGTCGCCGAGCCGGTTCAGCGTGTAGCTTTGCGACGGGTGATGTTCGGTGTATCGATCGACGAGCTCGTGGAACTTCTCCTCACCGAGGAACTTCGCCAGCGCTGGATAGTCGACCGCCATCGCGTCGTGCATCCGCATCGGATACATGTCGCGATAGATCGCCAGCCGTGACGGATCGACGAGGCGCGAGGTGTCGTCGGGCCACTGCGGCGAGACGATCGAGGCGTACATCCACTCCTGCAGCTCACGCACAGGCGGCCTCCAGCACCTCGGACGCCTTCAACGCCTCGGCGTGCACGGTGTCGAAGTCGGGGATGTCCTGGTCCCACTCCACCATGGTCGAGATCTCGCCGAAGCGGCGGATCGTGTAGTCGTAAAGCGACCAGACCTCGTCGATGACGTGGCCGGTGTGTGTGTCGATGATGTAGGTGTCGTACTTCGTGTGACCCGCGAGATGGATCTGCACGACGCGATCGCCGGGGATGCCGTCGATGTACGTCTTCGGATCGAAGCCGTGGTTGAACGCGCTGACGTAGATGTTGTTGACGTCGAGCAGCAGGTAACAGCCCGAGCGCTCGGTGAGCCGCGCGAGGAAGTCCCACTCCGTCATCGTCGATTCGTGGAACGCGACGTAGGTCGAGGGGTTCTCGAGCACGAGCGGCTGTTCGAGGTAATCGCTGACCACGCGCACGCGCTCGGTGATGTGTTCGAGCGCCTGCTCGTTCGTCGGCACCGGCAGGAGGTCGTGCGTGTTCTTCCCCATGACGCCGGTCCAGCAGAGGTGATCGGAGATCCAGCGCGCGTTGACGCGGCGGGCGAGCTTCTTCAGCCTGGCGAGGTATTCGAAATCGATCGGATCGGTGCCGCCGATCGACATCGAGACGCCGTGCAGCACGACCGGATAGCGCTCGGCGATCTTGTCGAGGACGAACGCGGGACGGCCGCCGCTGTCCATGTGATTTTCGGAAAGGGCCTCGAACCAGTCGATCTTCGGCTCGTGGCCGAGGACGTGTGAGAAGTGGACGGTGCGAAGTCCGAGGCCGATGCCGAGGTAGGGGAAGTCAGTCATGGTCGTTACCGGTTGCCAGTTGCCGGTTGCCCTCGGAAACAGGGAACCGGCAACTGGTAACTCCAGCGGATCCCGTTAGGTCTGAGTCGGGGCGGGCGGAGCGGGCGGAACGGCGCAGCCACCCTTGCCTTTGCACTCGTTCTTGCCATCGGGGCCCTGGCCCTTGCAGGCGTTCTGGCCGGCGCAGCTGTGGTGGTACTCGGCCGAGGCGCAGCCGCCTTTGCCTTTGCAGCTGTTCTTGCCGGCGCAACCTTTGTCGCCGCTCTTGCAGTTGCCGTGGCCTTTACATGCGTTCTGGCCTTTACAGGCGTGCTTGTCGGCGGTGGCCTTGTCGGTCGACATCTGTTTGGCGCTGGTGCTCAGGTCGCCGAGCGAGATGGTCTGGGCGCGCAGCTGGGTACCGGCGGATAGACCGGCAACGACACCTCCGAGGACGAGATAACGGGCGAGATCTTTCGAGTTCATTGGGATTGCTCCCTCCTTTCAGCCAAAAATTACGCTTGGAAAATCACGTCGGACTCATCAACTTCTCACTTTTCTGTCACGGGGACAGAATGGGCGGTTTCAGTTATTGGTGGATGGAAGGATGGTACAGCACAGGGCAATGTGATGCTTGGAAAAGGTTTGAAGACACTTAGTGTTGTCTAAGATGGACAAGATGGTCTGTGCCGCCGTAAAATACTGTTGAATATGACCAAACTGACCCTGAGTGAGCTGGAAGCGATCGCCGGGCCGCACGGAACGCGGCAGGCATCGGAGGTCAAGGCGAACTGGCGCGCGATCGTGCAGGAAGCGCAGAAGCATGTCGTGATCGTCACGAACTACAACCGCCCGGAGGCGGTTGTGTTGTCGGTGGAGCAGTACGCGAAGCTAAAAGCGGAGGCACGGGCGAATGACCCGTTGGCCCGACTGCGCGAGGAGTGGGACCGGCAGATGGCGGTGCTGCAGGAGCCGGGCGCGCACGCCGCCTGGGATGAGATCTTCAACTCGACCCCCGAAGAGATTGCCGCGGCGGCGAAACGCGAGAAGTGACGCAGCGAATCTACGTGCTGGCCGGAGTGAACGGAGCGGGAAAGAGCTCCGTCGTTGGATCGCGCATTCGCAAGGGCGGGATGGATTACTTCAATCCCGACGAAGCCTCCGCCGCGATCCGCGCTGAAACCGGCTGTTCGCTGGAAGAGGCGAATGCCCGCGCGTGGAACGAGGGCAAGGAGCGTCTCGAACACGCGATCCGCGAACGTACCGACTTCGCCTTCGAGACGACGCTCGGCGCCAACACGCTGCCGCTGCTCCTCCGGCAAGCGGCCGAAGAACGATTCGAAGTGCGGGCCTGGTTCATCGGTCTCGCCAGCATCGAGCAGCACATGGCGCGCGTTCGGGCGCGCGTCGCGAGCGGCGGACATGACATCCCGGAAGAGAAAATTCGCGAGCGATGGGACGCATCGCGCCGCAACCTGATTCTCCTGTTGCCGCGCCTTCGGGAGCTTCGCGTGTTCGACAACAGCGCGGAGCGCGCACCGATGCGTTTGCTGCTGCATTGGCGCGCCGGAGCGATCGCCTCACTCCCCGACTTGCAACAAACCCCCGAGTGGGCCAAGCCCATCCTCGCCGCCGCCCTCCACCTCACACGGCGAAGCTGAACGTCGTCCCCGCGTTCTTCTGGCTCTGCGCCACCAGCACCGCTCCGTGCAGTTCGAGAATCCGCTTCGCGATCGCCAGCCCGAGGCCGGCGCCGCCGCGGGGAGTCGACTCCTCGCCCCGCCAGAAGCGGTCGAAGATGAACGGCAGGCTCTCCTCGGCGATCCCTACTCCCGTGTCGCTCACGCGCACGGCGAGCTTGCCGTCCTGCGGCATCAGCGACACCGTCACGTTGCCGCCCGCGGGCGTGTAGCGGATCGCGTTCTCGATCAGGTTCTCCAGCACGCGCTCCATCAGCGCGATGTCGCCCATCACCAGCGGCAGCGCGGGGTCGAACTTCGCGCCGACTTTCACGCCCGCCTGCTCGCCGCGCAGCTGGAACTTCTGCACGACGTCCTGCACCAGCTCCGCCATCGAGAACGCCTCGACGTGCAGCGGCGTGACCTTCGCGTCGAGCTTCGCCAGCTCGAACAGCTCGTCGATCAGTTTGCCCAATCGCTCGCTGTGCTTGTTCGCGATCTCCAGGAAGCGGCGCTGCTCGTCGGCCGAGAGCTGTCCTTCCTTCAACAGCAGCGTCTCGATGTAACCCTGCAGCGACGCGAGCGGCGTGCGCAGATCGTGCGACACGTTCGCGATCAGCTCGCGCCGGTGCAGGTCGACTTCCTTCAGCATCTGCACCTGCCGCTCGAACGCATGCGCGAGCCGGTCGACCTCATCGCCCGAGCCATTGACCGGCAGCTTCATCACCTCGGCATTCGACTCGACGGCGCGGGCGAGATTGCGCAGCCGTCGCGTCATCGCGCCGAAAAGCACCAGTCCCGCGACGAGCGCGAAGAGGAGCGCGGCGACCGCGAGGATCATGCTCTGCTGCAGGATCCAGCTCGCGCGGATGTGCGACATCGCGGATTCATGCTGCTCGCCGCCGAGGATGACGTAGAGGTAACCGTCATCGACGCGAGCCACGGAGAAAATCTTGCGGCGCTCGAGATCGCGCGGATCGTCGCCGCGGATCGGCAGCCGCTGGCCCGCGAGGAACGCCTGCACCGGCGCGAGCGAGACCGTCTTCCGCTTCACCTTCCCCGGCGGCGCGGAGAAGGCCATGATCCGGCCGTTCGCGTCGAGGAGGTAGATCTCGATCGACGGATTGACCGCCATCAACGCGTCGAACACGTTGTCGAGCACCTTCCAGTCGATCGTGCCGTGATGGATCACCGGCCGCTCGCGCGCGATCGTCGCCGCCAGTCCGCGATTCAGTTTCTGCGTCGCCTCTTCGTCGTAGAGGCGCGAGGTGTGGATCGTCAGCGCGACGTTCATCACCGCGGCGACGAGGAAGATGCCGAGGAGCGCGAGGGCGAGCTTGGCGTAGAGCGACTTACGCATACGCGTCCGTGAACTTGTAGCCGACGCCCCACACCGTGAGGATCCACGACGGCTTCGATTGATCCGACTCGATCTTCGAGCGCAGCCGGTTGATGTGCGAATTCACCGTGTGCTCGTACCCGTCGTGGCCGTAACCCCAGACGAGATCGAGCAGCTGCGCGCGCGTGTAGACGCGGCCCGGATTGCGGGCGAACTGCAGCAGGAGATCGAACTCCTTCGCCGTCAGCTCGACCTCTTCGCCGCGCAGCGTGACCTTCCGCTTGTCGACGTCGATGACCAGGTCGCCGAACTCGAGCAGCGCCGACGGCGCGTCGCCGTCCGGCTTGGTCAGCGCATCGACGCGACGCAGCAGCGCCTTCACCCGCGCGATCAGCTCGCGGACGTTGAACGGCTTGGTCAGGTAATCGTCGGCGCCGAGCTCCAGTCCGACGATCCGATCGACGTCCGCCGAGCGCGCGGTGAGCATCAGGATCGGCGTGTAGTTGGTGCGCGAGCGGAGGCGGCGGCAGATTTCGAGTCCATCGATGCCCGGAAGCATCAGGTCGAGGATGATGAGGTCGAACGGTCGCTTCGTCGCCAGCTCGAGCGCGACGTTCCCGTCATGCGCGAGCGTCACCTCGGCGCCGAGATCTTTGAGGTGCATCTCGACGAGATTCGCGATGTCGACGTCGTCTTCGACGACCAGGATGCGGCGCGCCATGCAGATGACTTTACGTGAGGAGTTTCACGAAAGCATCACGGAGATCTGGACAGACGCTTCGCGCCTCCCCGCCGTATCAACCACATGCGCGCCCCTTCACTTGCGCTCGCGACTCTTCTCCTTTGTGCGCCGCTCTCCGCGTCGTGGTGGCCGGCCTGGAGCCCCTCGGTCGTCCGGATGACCGTCGGCGAGACCGCCACCGTGCAGGTCAAGGCGATGTGGAGCGGCCTCGTCGACTACGGCAACGGCGTTCATTGGACGTTCCGCAGCGACAGCCCGAACGTGGCGACGGCCCATGTGCGCATGGACAGCTCCGCACTGCAGGACGTGGAGATCGTCGCCATCGGTCCCGGGACCGCGTCGATCCGCCAGGAGGGTCCGACCGGTGTCCTCGGCGGAACCAACTGGGTCGTCATCAACGTCGTGTGCGGCGATGAGCCGCCGGTTCGCGCCGCCGCGCCCGAGCTGCGCGCCCGGCTCGGCGACCCGGTGTCGCTGGCGATCGTCTCCGAGATCGCGAGCCGCACGACGTTCACCTGGTACCTCGGCGAGATCGGCGATCACTCGCAGCCGCTTTATCTCGCCGGCCCGGAGGTCGTCTACAAACCGGAGCATCCCGGCACGACCCGCGTGTGGGTGGAGGCGCACACGCCGTGCTCGACGAGCGCCGCGCAGTTCACCATCGAAGTGCCGTTGCCGAAGCGCCGCGCGGCGCATTGAGAGAGAATGCGTCTCGATGCAGACGCGCACACTCGGCTCTCTCACCGTCTCCGCAATCGGCCTCGGCTGCATGGGCATGTCCGAGTTCTACGGCGCGCACGATGACGCGCAATCGATCGACACCATCCATCGCGCGCTCGACCTCGGCGTGAACTTCCTCGACACGGCCGACATGTACGGCCCGTTCACGAACGAGAAGCTCGTCGGACGCGCCATCCGCGGGCGCCGCGATTCGGTCGTCGTGGCGACGAAGTTCGGCAACGAGCGCAATCCCGACGGCTCGTGGATCGGCATCAACGGACGTCCCGACTACGTCCGCGCCGCGTGCGACGCCTCGCTCCTGCGCCTCGGCGTCGATCACCTCGACCTCTACTACCAGCATCGCGTCGACGTGCAGACGCCGATCGAGGAGACCGCCGGCGCGATGGGCGAGCTCGTGCGCGCGGGCAAAGTGCGCTGCATTGGCTTGTCCGAGGCCGCGCCGAAGACGATCCGGCGCGCGCACGCCGTGCATCCGATCACCGCGCTGCAGACCGAGTACTCGCTCTGGAGCCGCGAGCCGGAGGACGAGATCCTGCCGACCGTGCGCGAGCTCGGCATCGGCTTCGTCGCGTACAGTCCGATCGGCCGCGGCTTCCTCTCCGGAAAGATCAGATCGATCGACGATTTCGAGCCCGACGACTACCGCCGCAACTCGCCGCGCTTCAAGGGCGACAACTTCCAGAAGAACCTCGATCTCGTGACGCGCGTCGAGCAGCTCGCGCGGGAGAAAGGGGTGACGCCGGCGCAGCTCGCGATCGCGTGGATCCTTTCACGCGGCAGCGACATCGTGCCGATCCCCGGCAGCCGCCGCATCCCGCACCTGGAGGAGAATGTCGCGGCGGTGACCATCACGCTGTCGGCCGATGAGCTGGCGCGGATCGACGCCGAGGTGGGGAGCGCGGTGGGCGACCGTTATCCGGACATGACGAGGGTGAACGTCTGATGCTCGATCACAAAGTCAAAACCGCACTCGACGCGCAGGGGATGACGTACGAGGTCCTGGCCTGCGATCCGCTGCTCGCCGACACGGCGGAGTTCTGCGCGCACTACGGAATCCCGCCGCAGAACGCCTGCAACACGATCATCGTCGTGATCAAGACCGAGCCGCGCCGCTACGTCGCCTGCCTGGTAAACGCGACGTCGAAGCTCGACGTGAACAAGAAGGTGAGCGCGATCGTCGGGACGAAGAAGCTGTCGTTCGCGGCGTCGGAAGAGACGGCGGAGCTGACGGACCAGATGATCGGCGGCGTGACCCTACTGGCCCTACCCGCCGACTGGCCGGTCTACATCGACGAGCGGATCATGTCGCTCGACTACGCGATCCTCGGCGGCGGCAATCGTTCGAGCAAGATCAAGCTCGCGCCCGAGGAGTTGCGGAAGATCGCGAACGCGCAGGTGGCGGACATCGGCGTGCCTAGATAACGCCCGGAGTGCGGCAGCTTGCTGCCGCCCTGGATTGCGGCGGCTTGCCGCCGCGCATTTATCGATACAAGCGTCTATACTTTTCCCATGGCGCGAGCAAAACTCTTCCAAAACGGCGGCAGCCAGGCCGTTCGCCTCCCCAAGTCGTGCCGCTTCCCGGACGATCAGAGTGAAGTCATCGTCCGGCGCGTCGGAAAACGGGTCATCCTCGAACCGGCCGACGAGTGGAGCGAGGACTTCCTCGCCGCTCTCGGCGCGTGGCCCGAAGAGATCGAGCGGCCCCGTTCCATTCCGATCACCATGAAGAAGGACCGGACCGGTTGAGCGCTCTGTTCATGCTCGATACGGACAGCGTCAGTTATGCGCTGCGCGGGCAGGGCCAGGTCGCGGCGAACATCGTTCGGAGGCGGCCGTCGGAGCTCTGCATCAGCTCCATCACCGTCGCCGAGCTGCGCTTCGGTGCGAGTCGCAAGAAGTCGGCGAAGCTGCACGGTCTGATCGACGCGTTCACCGCGAACATCGTGGTCGCTCCCTTCGACGAAGCAGCGGCGCTGGAGTTCGGCAGAATCGGCGCCGAGCTCGCGGCGCGCGGAATGCCGATCGGCGAGCTCGACATCCTCATCGCCGCGCACGCCGTCAGCTCGAAGGCCGTCCTCGTAACGAACAACGAGCGGCACTTCGCGCGCGTGCGCGGACTGCGCGTCGAAAACTGGGTGTGATCGCGCTCACTCCGTCGCGTATCCGCGCGCATCGCCCCGCGTGACACCCCCTCCCTACATTGCTACACGGTGACAACCGATGCGCGTCCGCCGACGCTGACGATTCTGCTGCTGCTCTCCGCGGCGCTGCTGGTGGCCTTCTTCAGCGGCTACGAGCTGCTCGATCGCACGGTCTTCGTCACCCTCCTCTCCGGCGAGGCACGCGAGCTTTTGCATGGGCTCAGCGGGATCTTCGGGGCGATCCTCCTGACGATCTTCATCGGCTGGAATCTCGTCCGCTATCCGGTGCATGACGGGCGGATCGAGCAGTTGCGCTGGCTGGTGCAGATGCGCTGGATCGCGGCGGCGTTCAGCCTCGCGCTGATCGTCATCACCGTGCCGCTGATGCGGATCGTGCCGGTCGATCAGCTTCCCGCGCTGCTCGTCTGGACCGGCGTCATGGCGGCGGCCAATCTCTTCTTCGCCCGCGTCGCCGGGCGGAGCGAGCACTTCGATCGCCAGATCATGCTGCAGATGCTGATCGACACGGTCGTCGTCACCGGCCTGCTTCACGCGTCAGGCGGCTTCCGCAATCCGATGTCGGTGGTCTACCTCTTCGGCGTCTTCATCGCCGCGATCCTCCTGCCGAAGCGGAAGGCGCTGGCGGTGACTCTGATGATCGCCGCGGCGCTCACCTTCCTCATCGCCGCCGAGCTGCTGCACGATCCGGTGGTCGTCCTGGCGCGCCTCGCCTCCGTGCTCACCGTGATGTTCCTGACCTCGTACTTCACGACGATGGTCATGGATCAGCTGCGCGAGAGCCGCCATCGCCTCGATGGCGTGATCGAGGCCGCCGGCTTCGGGATGCTCGTGGTCGATGCACGCGGACAGATCGTCTGGATGAACCAGCGGCTCGCGGCGTGGATGCCGTGGGATGACTTCGCCGGCGCGACATTCGAAACGCTCGCCAGCGGCCAGCCACGGGAGCGCGAGATCGACACCGGCAATTCACGCCATTTCCGCCACGCCACTTTTCCGGTCCGCAACTCGGCCGGCGAAGTCGTGCAGGCGGTGCATGTGGTCGAAGAGATCACCTCGCGCAAGGAGCTCGAGTCGCAGGCGCTCCACGCCAGCGGCCTCGCGGTCCTCGGGCAGCTCGCCGCGGGCGTCGCGCACGAGATCGGCAATCCGCTGTCGTCGCTGCATGCGCGCGTGCAATTGATGAAACGCCATCCCGATCCCGACGCCATCGCGGAGAGCCTCGACGTGCTGGAGAAGCAGATCGCCCGCATCGGACGGATCGTGCGCGGCGTCTCACACCTGGCGCGCAATCGGTTCGACAGCCGCGGAGTCGTCGATGCGGAGGCGGTGGTGCGCGAGGCGATCTCGCTCGTCCGCTTCGACCGCCGCGCCGCGCGCGTCGACATCCGCGACGACCTGCGCGAGCTCCCGCCGATCCGCGGCATCCGCGACGAGCTGTTGCAGGTCGTGCTCAACCTGCTCTTCAACGCCGTCGAGGCGATGCCCGACGGCGGCTCGATCACCGCGAGCACGTTCACCGGCGATGGTCACATCCGCATCGCGGTGCGCGACAGCGGCCCGGGCATCGACCCCGCGGTGCGCGCGCGGCTCTTCGAGCCCTTCTTCACCACCAAACACCACGGCACGGGACTCGGCCTCTCGATCTGCCGCAGCCTGGTGCATGCGAACGGCGGGACGATCGAGGTGGAGAGCGAGCCGGGACGCGGCGCGCAATTCACGATCGTGCTGCCGGCGATGAGTGCGGCGGAGGCCACGGCATGAGCGGACGCATCCTGCTGATCGACGACGAAGACGTCTTCCGCGAGGACATCGCCTCGCTCCTCCGCCACGAGGGCTACACGTGCGATGCCGCCTCGTGCGGCGATGAAGGGCTGCGCCTCGCGCAGGCCGAAGCGCCCGACGTCATCCTCTGCGACATGGTCATGCCCGGCATCGCCGGCGCGGAGCTGGTGCGCGGACTCGCGGCGGCGTGTCCGGAGACGCCGATCGTCGTCATCACCGCGCACGCGACCGTCGAGACAACCGTCGATGCCTTCCGCGCCGGCGCGACCGACTACCTCCTCAAGCCGCTGGTCATCGACGATCTCATTCGCAAAGTGGAGCGCTGCCTCGAGCATCGCCAGCTGCAGGCGGAGCTGAAGTTCCTGCGGCGGCAGATGTCGCTCGCCGGCGGCGGCACGACGATCATCGGCACGAGCCGCGGCATTCAGGCGGTGCGCGAGCTGATCGCGCGCGTCGGTCCGTCGAACAGCAGCGTGCTGATCACCGGCGAGAGCGGCACGGGAAAGGAGCTCGTTGCGCGCGCGCTGCGCGCGGCGGGGAGCAACGATCGCGCGCCGTTCATCGCCGTCAACTGCGCGGCGTTGCCGCCGAACCTCGTGGAGAGCGAGCTGTTCGGTCACGTGCGCGGCGCCTTCACCGGCGCGCTGCGCGACAAGCGCGGACTCTTCGAGCTGGCCAACGGCGGGACGCTCTTCCTCGACGAGATCTGCGAATTACCGCTCGAGCTGCAGCCGAAACTATTGCGGGCCATCGAGCAGCAGGAAGTCTTCCCGGTCGGCGGGACGCGCGTGTTGAAGACGAACGTGCGCATCCTCGCGGCGACGAATCGCGTGCTGCGCGACGAGATCGCCGCGAAGCGTTTCCGCGAAGACCTCTACTTCCGCATCGCCGTCGTGGAGATCGCGCTCCCGCCGCTGCGCGACCGCCGCGACGACATCCCGCTCCTCGCCGACTTCCTCGCGGCGCGCCTGAACGAGCGGTTGAAGCGGCGCGTCGTCGGCATCACCAATTCCGCGCTGCGCGTCCTGATGAGCGCCCCGTGGCGCGGCAACGTGCGCGAGCTGGAGAACGTCCTCGAGCGGGCCATGTTGCTGACCAACGGCGAGTCGATCGGACTCGACGATCTCCCCGCCGGGATCACCGGGACGATCGATCCGCGCGATACGTCGGACGACCTGCGCAACGCGGTGCGCGCGTACGAGCGCGAGCACATCCGGCACGTCCTCACCGCCGCGCGCGGCAATCGCGAGGAGGCGTCGCGGCGATTGGGGATCGATGCGTCGACGTTGTATCGGAGGATGAAGGATCTGGCGCTCTAGCGCGCGCGATCACTTGCCCCGAATCGGCGTGACCTCGCATCCCGGCGCCTTCGGATCGGCGCAACATCGCTCCAGCTCCTTCATCGCCGGGTCGTACGTCACGTGCCATTGCCGCAGCGTCAGTGAATTTCCGGGCGGCATCCAGTGCGAATGCGGATACGTCTTCGCCCACTTGTCCGCTCCCTTGATCGGCGCGCCGCCGGTGGCCTGGTGGATGGCGGGCTTGCAGGTCTCCATGTTGCCGATGCGATGGCATGAGGTGCAGTTGTTGCCGCGCGCGGTGATGGCGCTCGGCTCGGGCCACGCCTTGAACGGTCCGATGGCGTTCGTGTAGTAGCCGAATGGATCGACCGGGTACTGATTCGTCTGCCCGAGGAATGGGGAGTACATCCACGGATCGCTGTCGTGACAGCTGACGCAGTTGCCTTTCACCACCTGCGCCGGCGAATCCCAGAATTTCTCGGCGCCGCGCGACGTGGGCGGCGGGACTTTCGTCCCTTCGATCCCCTTCTTCGTTTTCGCCGACGCGCTGAACCAGCAGGTCGCGCCGTTCACGCGACTGTGCACGATCACGTCGATCTCGTCGTAGTACGCGCTCGCCGCGCTGCGCAGCGACATCTGCCGGCAGTACGCGCCGATCTGCACCGTGTCGTCGCGCAGGAGCAGCGCGCGCGAGTACGGCGCGCACGGAAAATCGTTGCCTGGCGCCATCGCCGGACGATCGCACTTCATGTCCTTCGTGTACTTCGCCGGCGTCTTGCCGTCGACCGTGATCGGCAGGAGCGCGCCGCGGTGGCAATCGAACGTCTCGATCTCCGCCGTGACCGCCGCGCACTGGCGCGCGTACTCGATGACCGGCTGCGCGGAAACGACGCCGGCAATCATGAGCGAGGCGAGGAAAAAAACTCTGCGCATCATCACGCCTCCGTCACCAGGCCGGGAGTGGCCAGAATCACTTTGCGGATCGCCGCGTGGTAGCGCACGTAGCCGGTGCAGCGGCAGATGTGCGCGCCGACCGCGTTCATGATCGCGGCATCGACCTGCGAGCGCGGGATGGGACTGATCTTCAACTGCTGCAGCAGCACCTCGCCCGCCATCAGGAATCCCGGCGTCGAGTAGCCGCACTGAAACGCGTACTCGTCGAGGAACGCCTGCTGCAGCGGCGTGAGCACGTTGCCATTCGCCAGCCCTTCGACCGTGCCGATCGACTGGCCGTCGACGTCGACCGCTTTCGTGACGCAGGTCAGCATGACGTCCGGCACCGATTTCGGCGTGCGCCAGACCGCGACCGTGCAAGCCCGGCAGACTCCGATGCCGCAGCAGAACTTCGTGCCGGTCAGATGAAGATCGTCCTGCAGAAAGTTGATCAGCGGCAGATCGACCGGCACCTCGGCCGGTCGCAATGTGCCGTTGACGGTGACTGAGATCTTTCTGTACTCGCTCATCAGAAAGCCCCCCTCAGTTGCGCGGCGGTGATCGGCAGCGAGCTGTAGAACTGCCCCGTCGCATGCGCCGCCGCGTTGGCAAACGCCGGCGCAATGGGACAGAGCACGGCCTCGGCGATCCCCTTCGGCAACGCCTGTTCGTTCAGCGGAACGAGCTTCATTCGATCGAGCGGCGGCAGATCGGACGCCAGCGCGAGACCGTACCGGTTCAGGTTCCACGTCCCGTCGCCCGGTCCGCCGGTGTCCTGCGGCATGCTCTCGAGGAACGTGTAGCCGAAGCCGATTCCCACCGCTCCTTCGTACTGACCGGCGAGGAGCATGCGCGGTCGCGCCGGTGACGAGTCCCGCGCGATGCGCCTCGGCTGCGAGCGCCGCGAGCGGCAGCGGCGGCAGACCGGGCGCCACGAGCCTTCCATTCTCCCAACGCGGATTGGCCGCGGTGAGCGCTGCCGGCGCGATCTTCCAGAGCGCCGCCGCCGCGGGGAGGATGCCGGCGAGGAAGACGACCTGGCTCACCTGCTCGATGACGTGCGTCTGGTGGAAGGCAGTGATGCACGCGCTCGAGGAGGCGTAGAGCTGCTGGGTGAAGCACGGATCGGTCAGCCACGGATACGACTCGGGGACCGCGGGACAGGCCGGTATCGAAGGCGCCGCGGCCGTCTTCTTCGCACGCGGCGCATGCCCGCCGCGTGTCCGCTTCAACGCGTGCACCTTCGCGGCACTCACGATCGGCTCGATCACGCACGGATTGGCGGGACCGCATTCCGGATCGCCCGTCTGCGTCAGGTTCAGGACCGCGGAGAAGACGATGTTCCCCATGTCGATCGACGACGCATTCGCCCCGAGCCAGCTCGACGGCGCCAGTGCGAGCGACGTCGCGGCGCCGTTCCCCATGTCGACCGCGTTCGTCGTCACGACGATCCGTCCATCCGGCTCGATGGCGACGTTGCCGTAGACCGGATCGCTGCCGGTGCCGAACGCCTGATTCGCCAGCGCGAAGCCGACGCCGTACGCCGTCGGTCCATCTGCGTGCCGGCGCTTCTCCGCCTCGCGGTTCTTCCAGAGCGTCGTCTCGCGCGCCCGTTCGCAGATGTCCGTCAGCAGCAGCGGATCGTTGAGCGGCGCGCCGGTGACCGTGTTGTCCCCCTTCTTCAGCACGTTCCGCAGCCGCAGCTCGATCGGATCGAGCCGCAGCTCCTTCGCCATCCGGTCCATCAGATGCTCGACCGCGAAAAACGCCTGCGGTCCGCCGAAGCCGCGCATCGAGCCGGCCGTCGGGCCGATGCTTTGTTGCGCGTACGCCGTGATGTCGTTCGCCGGCACGGAGTAGGCGCCCGCGCCGCAGATGCCGGCCAGCTCCGCGACGTACGGGCTGTAGTTCATCTTCCCGCCGCCGACGAGCTTGATGTTGCTCTTCATCGCGCGGATCTTCCCTTCGCCGTCGAGGGCGAACGACTGCGCGATCGACGAGCCGTTGCGCTTGAGGCCTCCCTGAAATTGTCCGAAGCGGTCCCACTCGATGCGGATGGCGCTTTCCTGCACCAGCGCGGCGGCGATGGCGAGGAAGTAGGTGAAGAGCGACGTGTCGCGGCCGCCGAAGCCGCCGCCCGGATAGCACGAGTAGATGCGGATCAGGTCGGGATGAGTCTCGACGCCCGTCAGTACGTTCGTGCAGAGCGTCTGCGCGTCGCCGTCGGGCGACTGCGTGCCGACGACGATGTCGAGAATCCGCTTCCCTTTCTCCTTGCGCATGTACGCCATGCCGGTCTGCGGCTCCATGAACATCGGATCGATCGTCTGCGTCGTCGTCGTGCTCGAGAACGTCCGCCAGCCGTGCGCCGGCGCGTCGTGCAACTGCGCGTCGATCAGCTGCTGTACCGCCTTCGCCTGCTGATCGCATGCGGCCGTGCCGGTCGGATCGACGGAGGTCTGCGCGATGACCTGCGAGAAGGTGTCCTAGCCATCCTTCGAATTGCGGATGAAGTAGTACGTCGTCGGATCGCCGAGGAGCGCGGGAGCGATCGGACCGTCGACGGGTGGACCGTACTGGACGAAATCGGGATCGAACTGCATGAGGCGCGACGCCTCCCGGAAGATCAGCTCGTCCTTGAACACCAGCAACGCCACCGGCTGCCCGAGGTAGACCGGCAGTTGCCCGGTCTCGACCATGAGCGGCGGAGAGACCGATCCGTTGACCGCGTCGAACCACGGCGTGACGATCTTTTTCGCGTCGAGGTCCGACTGCTGGAAGATGTTTGTCGGCTGCAGATGCTTCGGAAATTTGTCCTTCGCCACGCCGAGAAACGGCCGGTCGGCGTGCACGGCACGCAGCACGTAGACGTACTGGCGGCGCAGACGGTTGATCCGGTGCAACCGCCGGCGTCGCCGGGGTCTCTATGCACTAGGAGTGGCGGTAGCGGAGGAAATCCCTACCTCCGAAGGGGCGCAGACGCGGTGCGCTCCCCGGCTGGATCAACTTGCTCACGAGTGCTTCGATCGTGATCGTCTCCGCGATGGTGCCGGAGCTCGCGCTCCATCCGCGATCGACGTCGAACTGAACGCCCGCCGTCGCATTCGAGGAGAGGTCGATGGCCAGGATCGAAGAGAGCGCCAGTGCGGGCACCGCGGCGTCGAAGGCCTCGCCGACCGTCAGCGGCGTCGTGCTGAAGACCAGGACGACCTGCGGCAACGGTACGATGGTCTGCGTCGAGAGGCCGTTCAACGGGTACGCGCAGACCGGCGCGAGCACGTCGTTCACGGACTGCTGAACCCCGCACGTGAACGAGTCCGCGACACTGTTCACGATCTCGATCGCGCCGGGTGACCCGATGCCGCCGTCGGTCAGGAGGCCGCCCGAACCGACTTTGACGATGCGTCCGGGCGCGACGGCGATCGTGTTCGCCGGATGCACAACGGTGCCGGCCACGATCGACGAGGTCGAGGTGTACGCGGCGTACGCCGTTTTCCATTGCAGCAGCGTCGACTGGCCGTACTTCGCGGTCAGCGACCAGACCAGCGGCAACGCCGCGAGGTCCCGGCCGCGAACCGCCGACAGCGCGACCAGTGCGTTCCCCTGCCCGAGCAGCGTCTGCACCGTCTTCGCGTTCATGGTCAGATTGACGCTGTAGTCCATTGGCGTTTCTCCAGTCCGGCCGCGCGCGAATTTCGGACCGCGCGCGGCCGGGAGTGTGCGGAGGATCAGGCGGCCTTGTTCGTGCGGAAGCGCCGCGCCTGGCGCTGCGAGACGTGCTTCGCTCCGCCCGGATTGACGAGGACCGGCAGCAGGTTCTGGTCGGCCGGGTAATTGGTCGTGTAACCCGGACCGCTCCAGCCCGTGTTGATGTCGAACTCGAGCGCGGCGGAGGTGATGCCGCCGCTCATGTCGACCTGGATTCCGGGCGCGAACGCCTGCTCGATCACCACGCCGGTGTTGACGGCGTCGGTGGCGAACATGAAGTAGACCAGCTCGATCGGCGCGAAGTTGTCGAGAGCGAGCCCGAAGAGCGGGAGGGCGCAGATCGGATTGGCGGAGCCGGTGGTCAGATTCATCACCGACAGGCCGCAGGTGAACTGCGTCGTCGTCTTGTTGAGGACCGCGATCTCGCCGGCCGACCCGTCGTTGCTCACCGTTCCGACGCCGCCGATGCCGATCGTATCCAGCTGGCCGAGGGTGATCTCCGAACTGGAGGAGGCGACGACCTGCGTTCCGGGAGCGAGATTGGTCTGCAGCGAGGTGTAGGCGGCGTACTGCTCCGTCCACGAGATCGTGGTGTTCTCCGAAAAGACGTTGGTCGAGAACCAGACGACCGGCACGCCGTTCGGTGGACCGTCGAAGCCTTTGAAACCGTACAGCTGATAGCCGTTCTCCTGAAGCTGCGTGACGGTCTCGGCGCTCATCGTGATCTGCGCGGAGTACTCGGTCGCTTCACTGCTCGGGACGATGGATCGAACTTTGGCACTCATCATTTTTCTCCTTCTGCAACCGGCTCTCTGCCGATCGCGTCCGGCCATGAGAGAGCGTTGGACGGATCGGGTTTTCCGCCGCCGTGAAAAAAATTCTGGTCAGTACGTCACCGCCCGGTCTCCACCCATCCCTAAAAAACGCTATCCTGAAGCAGCTTCCCTTTTATGAACGCGGAGGAGCTCTTCGGAGCGAACCTCGAGCTCATCGACCGGGTCGTCGCGGGCGTTTGCCGCCGCTCCGGCCTGCGCGATGCCGACGCGGAAGATTTCGCGTCGACGGTGAAGCTCGCGTTGATGGAGAACGACTACGCGATCCTCCGCGCGTACGAGGGGCGCGCATCGCTGGAGACGTTTCTCAGCATCGTCACCCAGCGGCTGCTCTCGCGCGAACGGGCGCGGATGTGGGGACGCTGGCAGCCTTCGGCGGAGGCGCAACGGCTCGGTGCCGCGGCGGTCCTGCTGGAGAAGCTGCTGACGCGCGATCACCTCTCGCTGGAGCAGGCGGTTCCGATCGTGCTCGCGGCCGAGCCAGCGCTCGCGCGGGCGGAGATCCGCGATCTCGCCGGCCGGCTGCCGCAGCGCGCGCAGCGGCCCCGCCTGGTCGCCCTTGCCGACACCGAGGATTCATTCGCCGCGCACGAACAGGCGGATACGCGCGCCCAGGAGGCCGAGGCGCGAAGGATCTCGCTGCACGCCGCGCGCGTGGTGCGTGAAACACTCGCCGCCCTGCCGCTTCAGGATCGCATGCTCGTTCGCTTCCGCTTCGGCGCGGAGCTGAGCATCGCCGACACCTCGCGGCTCCTCGGCGTGCCGCAGCGGCCGCTCTATCGCCGTATCGAAATCGTGCTCCGCCGCCTGCGCGACGCCCTCGAGCGCGCAGGCGTGAGCGCGCAGCTCGTCGCCGACGTCATCAGCGCCGCCGCATCGGAAGGGGTCGATTTCGGCCTGCACGGGAAAAACGATGCCGCCGCGCGCTCAGAAGAAAGGGAGGAACTCCGTTGAGCGTGCAGGAAAGGACCCCCTGCCCGTCCGACGACACGCTCGCCGCTTACGTCGATGGCCGTGTCGATGCGCAGACGCGCCGGGTCGTGCTGGAGCACATCGAGACCTGCAGCGAATGCATGTCCGCCGTGTTGTCGGCGAATGCGCAGCGCAAGGCTTCGCCCGCCGCCGCTTCGTCGAGACCGTGGTGGCTGGCCGTCGCCGCCGCCGCATTGATCGCCATCGTCGCCGTCCCGCTGCTGCTGCTCCGGCGTCACGGCGATCCGGTTGCGCGGCTGGTCGCGCTCGCGCCGCGATCGGCGCGCGTCGTGGAGCCGCGACTGACCGGCGGCTTCGCCTGGGCCGAGTACGCGGGCGCGGAGCGCGCGACGTCGAGCGCCGCCGATCCGGAACAGATGAAGCTCGCCGGCGCGGCGGGCGAGCTGATCGAGCGCGCCAATCGCGCACGCGACGCCGGCTCGCAGCACGCGGCGGGGATGGCGCTGGTGCTGGTGCAGCGGCCGGCGGAAGGGATCGCCCGCCTGGAGGCAGCGGCGAGTCAGTCGAAGGATGCGAAGAGCTGGAGCGATCTCGCCGCGGCACGCTACGCCGCCGCGTCGCAGCTCGGAAGGGCATCGCTCTATCCCAGTGCGCTCGCTGCCGCGGACGCCGCGCTGCGCGTCGATCCGAGTCTGCCCGAGGCGCTCTTCAATCGCGCATTGATCATCGAAAGGCTCGGCCTCGCGGATGAAGCGCGCCGCGCCTGGCAGCGTTATCTCGAGATCGATCCCTCCTCGCACTGGGCCGACGAAGCGCGCATGCATCTCGCCGACCTTCCCCGATCGACGACCTCTTCGCGCTTCGAGCGCGACCGCCCGCTCCTCGAAAATGCCGCCGCACGCAACGACTCCACCGCTGTACACACATACGTGTCGGCCGACCCCGGGCGGGCGCGGGCCTTCGCCGAGTCGGAATACCTCGCGTCGTGGGGAGCGGCGCTGCAGCGCGGCGACGGGCAGGAAGCGGCGCGCTGGCTCGCCATCGCCCGGGCGATCGGCGACGCGCTCGCGGAGATCAACGGCGAGACCGCGATCCGCGACGCCGTTCAGGCCATCGATGCAGCGCCCGATCGCAGGCCGGTCGCCGACGCGCACGTCATCTATCGCACCGCCCGCATCGCCTACAGCCGCGGCGATCGCGATGCAGCGGAGCGCGATTTTCTCCGCGCCGCCGGCCTGTTCGAAACGGCAAACGATCCGATGTCGCTCGTGGCCCGTTACTACGTGGCCAGCGTTCGCCTCGCGCGCAACGACACGCGCGCCGCACGCGACGACCTGGAACGATCGCGGGTGTCGGCCGACACGCATCCGTCGTACCTCAGCCTGCGCGGCCGCATCCGCTGGGAGCTCGGCCGCGCGCTGACGGCTGACGACGATTCCGCGGCCGCCGCTCGCATGTTCACCGAAGGGGCGGAGCTCTTCCGCCGTTCCGGCGAGCATGCGAGCGAGGCGTTCGTCGAGGCGATGCTGGCGGAGACGCTCAGCTCCCTCGGGCGCGAAGACGATGCCTGGCTCGCGCGCCTGAACGGGCTCGCGGCGTTGAGCAGCGACGGCGCACCCGATGTGTTGATGACGGCCATCGCCGGCGCAATCGACGCCGAACTGCGCTGCGGCCGCCGCGACAATGCGCTCGCGCTGTCCGGCCTCGAGCTTTCGGCCGCTCGCGGAGCGCGTCCCCAGGTGGTGCTCGAGGCGCTGGTGGCCCGCGCGCTGCTCGAGGCGATGAGCGGACGTCCGGACGATGCGTTGCAATCGGTCCGTCAGGCGAAGACGCTCGCGAACGCGACCACGGATGCGCCGCTGCGCGAGCGGAATCTGGCGGACGTGGCGGTGGCGGAAGGAGCGGCGCTGGCAGCAGCGGATCCGCGCGCCGCGACGGCAACGCTGGCGCGAGCCATCGATTTCTACGCGGCGCATGACCTTCCGGCCAGGCAGCTCGATGCACTGCTCCTCCGTTCGCGCTGCCTGGCGCGCGGAGGCGACGCGGCATCGGCCGCACGCGATCGGGAGCGAGGCATGGAGATCATCGAGCGGCACCGTCCCGACGTCGGCGGAGTGTCGGCAGGGAGCGCTCTCGATGCCGAGCGCGCGTTGTACGAGGACGCGATCCGCGCCAGTCTCGATCGCGGCGACACCGCCGCCGCGTTCTCCATCGCCGAACGTTCACGCGGCGCGACGTTCACGATCACCGAGCTGCAACAGCGGCTCGCCGCCGGCGGCGGCGCCGTGCTGGAGATCGTCGCGCTGCCAGACGAGCTGGTCACGTTCGCGATCTCCGCAAACGACGCGATCGTCGCGCGGCGGCCACGTGGGAGCGCCACGCTCGCGGCGCTGGCAGAGGAAGTCGTGGAGGAATCAGGAACGGCGGCCGCCGCGGCGCTGTACGACGACGTCGTGCGTCCCGTCGATGCCGTCCTCGATCGCGCCCGGGAAATTGTGATCGTTCCCGACCGGCGGTTGGAAAACGTGCCGTTCGCCGCGCTCTATGACGGCATCATGCGACGCCACCTCATCGAACGCTTCCCGGTCGCCATCGCGGCAAGCGCGAGCTCGCTCTCGCGCGACGGGAAAGCGGAAGGCGTGCCCTCGCTGGTCACGATCGAGCTGCCGAGCGGAGATGCGGGCACGGTGGCGCTGCCCGAGGCGAAGCGCGAGTTGAACGACATCGCGCGGCTCTACCCGCGTGCGCGATCGATCGCGGAACGCGATGCCACCTTCGCCGCGCTGCGGAGCGCGGCCTCGTCCGCGGGCGTCGTTCATGTCGCCGGACACACGGAACGCGAAGCGGGCGGCGGCGAGGAAGCATTGCTCTTCGCCGGCGAACGGATCTCGTGGAAGCGCATCGTGGCGGAGCCGGCGATGCAAGCCGGGGTGATCGTGCTCGCGGCGTGCGAGACACTGCGCCCACCCGCGTCGTCGGCAACGCGCTCGCTCAGCATCGGCGGCGCATTTTCGGCCGCCGGCACGCGCGACGTGGTCGGCACGCTGGCGCCGATCGGCGATCGCGACGCGCGGCTGTTGTTCGGCGCGCTGCATCGCCGCCTCGCATCCGGCACGCGCACCGCGGACGCACTCCGCGCCGCCCAGCTCGAGGCCATCACCAGAGACAAAACCAACGGCGGCCGCCGCGCATGGCGCGCGATCGAGCTGCTCACCAGACGCCTGCCGGCGTCCTGAAAGGAATCGATCATGGGACAGCTGACACTCAACTTCGCCGGTATCTGCTCGCACTTTCTTCGCACGCCCCAGGTCCCGAATCTCCCCGTCCGGCATCGCGTCGTCCTTCCGTACGTCGGGACGTTCCGCTTCGGCCTCGTGAACGTGGCGCTGCCGGAGTTCGCCGACTCGCAGCCGTATTACGTGCAGCCGCACTTCACCTTCCTGAAGTACGACGATCCGAACATCGAGCCCCCGACGATTCCCGGAATCATGGTGAAGGGCTACCTCTACACGGGATGCAGGATCAGCGTGGTCAATGCCACGAACGCTTACGACCCGCAGTTCGATCTGCACCGGCTCGCCGATTACTACGCGGGCTACACGTACTCGGATGAAGTAGTCACCGGCGGGCGGGCGTCCTGCTATTTCGACATCGACCATGGAACGGTCACCGCGACACTAAAAACGGACAACGCCGCACAGGTCGCAACCGCCGACTTCAGCACCGATTCCAATCCCGTGCTGCGATTCACGCCTCTTGGACAAGAGGATCTCTCGGTCGACCTGCGGCTGCACGGCGAGACGGTAAAGATGACGCTGTTCAACGCCGAGGTCGGGCCGCTCAATCAACCGGACAGCGAAGACACACCGTTCGATTTCATGCTGCACTACGAGACGGCGAAGCGCGGCGCGCCACCGCAACTGACGCGACCCGCGCCCGGCATGACCGCGGGCTCGATCAGCGCCTTCCGATGGACGAAGGACAACATCAAGAATGCGCTGACCAGACTGGCCGAGGTCGCCTCCGGAGCAAACATCGCCGGCGGCCCCGACTTCGAGGCATTTCACGCGGTGGACGCGACGGCGCTCAATCCGTCGTGCTCGAATTCGCAGTATCCGTGAGCCTAGTCGACGCGTCGCGCGGGCATCGGGCTGGCGATCGTAACGATAAACATATATTGACATTCGATATCCCAAAATTAAGATGTCGGGGTATGAATCGAGCGCAATCCACGAAGCGAGGCCCTACAGTATTTCTTCAGGTGGTCATCGTGCTCATAGGCCTCGGCGCTCTTGCTCTCATGCTTTGGGAACCTCATCTCGAGGGCAGAAACGCGCACGCCACGCCGTTTGAGATTTACTTCAAGGATCCTTTTCTGGCGTATGCCTACACCGCGTCCATCGCGTTTTTCGCGGCACTGTTTCAGGCGTTCACGTTGCTCCGCTACATCGGGCAAAACAGAGTGTTCTCACTCGATTCCGTCAGAGCATTACGGAACATCAAATACTGCGCAATCGCCCTTGTCGTCATGATCGGAGCGGCGGTCGCTTACCTGTTCATAGCGGTGCGCGGCAAGGACGACATCGCGGGCGGCGTGGCCATAGGTCTGGCCATGATTCTCGTCTCCGTCGTAATCGCCACCGCGGCGGCCGTGTTCGAGAAGCTCCTGCAAAATGCCGTGGACATCAAGTCCGAGAACGACCTGACCGTATAGAGCCATGGCAATCATCATCAACATCGACGTCATGCTGGCGAAAAGGAAAATGAGCGTCACCGAGCTCGCCGAAAAGGTCGGCATCACGATGGCGAACATTTCCGTATTGAAAAACGGCAAGGCAAAGGCGATTCGCCTGTCGACGCTGGACGCGATCTGTAGTGCGCTCGGTTGTCAGCCTGGGGATATTCTGGAATATAGAGATTAAGCGCGACCCGATCCCAGACTCGCGCAGAAACGACACATGTACGAACCTCGGGAAACCGTTATCGACCCGTCGAATCCGAGCCCCACGCGCAAGGGACTCCGATATGAACTGTCGCCGTATACGCTCGGACAACTCGAAAAGATCGGACAGGCAAAATTCGAGATCGGGCGCCTGACCGCAGAAGACTTTCTGGCGCCGTGGAATGCTGATGCCGCAGCGCTCTGGAACATCGCGCAAAGCGTAAACGCGAGCAGTGAAATAGAGGGAGAAGAGATTCCAGCCAGCAAACTCGTGTTGGCCCTGGCGGCAGCCACGAGGCCCAGTGCCAGGCGCATCGACGAGGAACTGGGACACCGCATGGAGGCTATTTCGTCGATCATTCGCACGATGCTTTGGGCTCTTTTCGAGCCGCCATCGGAGTTCGTGAGTTTCGACTTTGTGCTCGAGGTACATCGGCGGATGTTCGCGGCCACGAGTGCCGATACGGCCGGCCGGCTCAAGACGAAGCGCGTTGCCATTGAAGGTGGCGGTTACAACATCAAAACTCTCCCTCCCGAGAAAGCGGAGTTATTTCTTCGGGCGCTCTGCGAACGCACCAACGCTGCATTGGTCGGCGATGAGCATTCCCGTCTCCTCACGATCGCCGAATTTGTATTGGATTTTCTGGCGATACATCCATTCCATGACGGCAACGGCCGTGCTGCGCGTCTACTGTCGACGTACCTGCTCGAGAGATGCGGCTACCATTTTGCACGGTTTTATCCCGTGGATAACGTGATCCTGGAGCGTCGGACGGACTACTACGAAGCTCTCTTCCGGGCACAGCGTCGCTGGTATCAGGACGACGAAGATTTGACGCCCTGGATCGAGTTCTACACCGATGTCGTCTTCAGCCAGTACTCGCGCGCACTGCAACGTGTGAAGGACGCAAACGCGAGAGGAACCGAGTAGGCCGCGATCATCGCCTATGCGCGCACACCGGACGCTCGCGCTGCAACTCCCGATCGATCTGCGAGAACGCCGCCGAGCGCGCGGCGCGATGTCCGTAGCGATGCAGCTCGTTCATTACGTCCTCGATCGATCGGCCCGACTCGCGCTCGTACAACCCGACGATGTAGCCGGTGCGATCTTTTCCCGCGGTGCAGTGGATGAACACCGGCTGGTTGGCGGGGTTCTCGATGAACGCGATTGCGCGCTGGACGTCGGGACACGACGCGCTCGACCCGATCGTCTTCGCGTTGAAGGCGAACGATTCGATGCGCATGCCGAGGCGCGCGGCTTCCGCTTTTTCGGCCTCGTCGACCGGTGAATTGCGATCGTTCAATTTGAGGATCGTCTTCACGCCGGTCGCTTTGAGATACGCCAGCTCGCCGCAGGTCATCGGCTGTCCGCCGCGATAGATCTGCTCCGAAACCGCGCCGAAATTGCGCGGCGCGTGCGGCGTCGGATCGCAGACGAACGATCGCGTGGAGCGGCATCCGAGGAGGAGAACGGCGATCAGGAGGAACCGGCGCACAGTGCGATGTTGCACGATTTCACTCCCCACACCCTTGCAATTCTGCAAGACCTCTCCTCGCAACTCGTTGATTCTTCGAGCGACCCTCCGCGGCCCCGCGCTTGCGCATTAGCGGATCGCGATGACCGATGCCGCGAACGACAACGACCTCCTGGCCCGCCGCCTCATCGGCGCGGTGCAGGAAGATCTGCGGCACTGGCTTCACGTCGCACGGTTGGAGCCCGAGCTCGTCGCCACGCTGTACCTTCGCGTGCGCGACATCCTCCGTCGCGGCGCCCCGCGTGACGACGCGGGCGCGCTCGACGAGCTCGCGCTCGCCGTCTATCTCACCGCCACCGCCTGGCAGCCGCCCGCTCCCGATTCCGCTTCCGTCATTCCCGTCCTGCGCCGCGACATCGCCGGCGTGATGAATTCGAAAGGAGATCTCTCATGAAAAGACTCGCCCTCTTCCTCGTCGTCCTCTTCGCTCTTCCGCTCTTCGCCGAAGACGGTCCCGCGCTCTACAAAGCAAAGTGCGCCGGCTGCCACGGCGCGACCGGCGCGGGCGACACCTCGGTCGGCAAGAGCCTCAAAGTCAAACCGCTGAATGACGCCGGCGCCCAGAAGCTCACCGACGCCGATCTGACGAAGGTCATCACCACGGGGAAGGGAAAGATGCCGGCCATCGGCAAGGCCTTCACCGCCGAGCAGATCAAGGCGCTGATCACCGTCATCCGCTCGTTCGCGAAGAAATAGCCGGAGCGAAAAAACATGAATCGTCGCCAGATCCTCAACTGGTTTCTCGGTACGTCGGTCGGGGCGTTGATCGCCTCGGTCGTCTATCCCGTGCTGCGTTACATGACGCCGCCGAAGATCGCCGAAGCGGCCACCAATCAGATCGAGGCGGGACAGGTCAACGATCCGCAGCTCATGGAGCGCGGCTACAAGATCGTCCGCTTCGGCGCCGAGCCGGTGATCCTGGTCAAGGCGGCGGACAACGACTTCCGCGCCTTCTCCGCGACCTGCACGCATCTCGACTGCATCGTCGGCTTCCAGAAAGAGCAGACGCGCATTTACTGCAACTGCCACGGCGGCTGCTACGACCTGCAGGGACGCAACGTCTCCGGTCCGCCGCCCCGCCCTCTCACTCCCTACAAAGTGAACGTCGTGGCGAAAGGCTCCGAGCCGGGGCTGATCGTCGTTTCGAAGGCTTGATCATGCACGCCGTCATCGAATGGTTGGACGACCGCCTCGGGATCTCCACGATCCGCGACGTGGCCTCACACAAGACCGTCCCCGCCCATCGCTTCACCATCCTCTACTACCTCGGCGGGATGACGCTCTTCTTCTTCCTCGTGCAGGTCTGCACCGGCGTCCTGCTGATGCTCTACTACCGGCCGTCAGCGGAGGAGGCGTTCGAGTCGGTCGAGTTCATCATGACCACCGTGCCGTTCGGCTGGCTGATCCGGTCGGTGCATTCCTGGTCGGCGAACCTGATGGTCTTCTTCGCCTTCATGCATCTCGTCACCGTCTACTTCATGAAGGCCTATCGCGCGCCGCGCGAGCTGACGTGGGTCAGCGGCGTCCTCGTGCTGCTGCTGGTGATGGGCTTCGGCTTCTCCGGCTATCTGCTGCCGTGGAACCAGCTCGCGTTCTTCGCCACGAAGGTCGGCACCGACATCGCGGGCGTCGTCCCCGGCATCGGACCGTGGATGGTCCGCTTCCTGCGCGGCGGCGATCGCGTCAGCGGCGCGACGCTCTCGCGCTTCTACGGCTGGCACGTCGCCATCCTCCCCGCCATCACCTTCGTGCTCCTCGGGATGCACCTGGCGATGGTGCAGCTCAAGGGGATGAGCGTCCCGCCGCAGGCGGAAGAAGAAGCGAAGTCGCGCACGCCGATGAAGTTCTTCCCCCACTTCGCACTGCGCGATCTCACCGGCTGGATCATCGCGCTCGGATGTGTCGCGGCGATCGCCGCGCTCTTCCCGTGGGAGCTCGGCGACAAGGCCGATCTCTTCGCGCCGGCGTACGAGAACATCCGCCCCGAGTGGTACTTCGTCTTCATGTTCCAGACGCTGAAGTTCGTGCCGGGCGGCTCGATCTTCGGCATCGAATACGAGGCCATCCCGATCGTCCTCTTCGGCCTCGGCGCCGCGCTGCTGATGGCCGTGCCGTTCCTCGATCGCAAGAAGAGCAGATGGTTCACGCCGATCGGCGTGCTGGTGCTCGCCTTCATCGTCGGTATGACCTGCTGGGGCTACGGCACGCTCGTCCCGCTGCTGGTGATGGCCTTCGCCGCGTCACTGCTCGTGCTCCTCGGATGGTTCACGCGACCGTCGCGCACGATCGGGATGATCGTGGTTTTGTTCCTGGCGATGCACGCAAACGCGGCGCAGAGTTGCGTCGACTGCCACAAAGACGTCAACGCCAAAAAAGACATCCACACCCAGCTCGGAATCTCCTGCCACGACTGCCACGGCGATCTGCATCGCAAACCGACGCGGCAGGAGCTTCCCGACTTCTGCGGCAAATGCCATTCGAGCGCGGCGTTCATGAAGCAGTTCAATCCCGCCGCGCGCGTCGATCAGGTCAACGAGTACTGGACGAGCAGGCACGGACAACTGCTCAAGACCGGCGACGGCAAGGTCGCGGTCTGCATCGACTGCCATTCGCATCACGACATCCGCCGCAAGTCGCAGCAGGACTCGCCGGTCTACAAGACGCACGTCGCGGAGACGTGCGGCCGCTGTCATGGCGAGGAGCAGGCGCGCTGGAACGTGAGCGTGCATGCGAAGGCGGTCCTGGAAAAAGGGGACGTCGCGGCGCCGACGTGCAACGACTGCCACGGCAATCACGGCGCGGTGCCGCCGGGAGTCGAGGCGATCAGCTTCGTCTGCGGGCGCTGTCATGCGCGTGAAGCGGAGCTCTTCCGCAAGAGCCCGAAGCACGAGGCGTGGGCGAAGCACAACGAGATGATGAGCGGCATGTCGTGCGCGACGTGTCACGCCGAGGGCGTGCGCGCGCAGGTCGCGGTCACGCAGTTCAGCGAATGCATCACCTGCCACGAGAACCACGGTGTCGTCCGTCCGACGGTCGCGCTCCTCGGCACGCTCCCCGAAACCCCGTGCGCGTTCTGCCACGAAGGGGTCGGTCCGCTCGCCGCGCGCGTCGCGGAGATGCCGCAGAAGGCGGAGCATTTCCGTCAGGTCCGCGCCGGACTGCTGCAGACGGCCGAAACGCTGAAGCTGAAAGGAAACGATCGCTTCGACTGGATGGTCGATCAGGCGCTCAAGCTCCCGTTCCATCACGCCGGCGCGGAGAAGGAGTTCTCCCGGCTCTTCGAAAAGTTCCGCATCGGCAAGACGCACTACACGTATCGCGACGCCGCGACCGGCAAGGACGTCTCGGTGCCGGTGCGGAGCTGCGCCACGTGTCACGAGGAAGCCGATTCGGCGGGACTGGCGAACGCGCGCGCGTATCTCGATGCGACGCGCGGGCTGACCAGCATGGTCGGACGCGCCGACCGCATCCTCCTCGCCGCGCATCGCGGCGGAGTGGAGGTGCGCAAGGTGCGCTCGGAGCTCGACGGCGCGATCGATTCGCAGATCGAGCTGCAGACGCTGGTGCACACCTTCAGCGCGAGCGAGTCCGCCGCGAAGCAGAAGGAAGGATTGCAGCACGCCGAGGCCGCGCTGGTCGCGGGACAGTCGTCGCTGGATGAGCTGGCGTACCGGCGGAAGGGATTGCTGGTCGCGCTCGGGATCATCGCGCTGGTGCTCATCGCGCTGGTGATGAAGATCAGGACGTTGTGATGAGCGACGCCGATCTCGAGCTGCGCGTCGAGCGCCTCGAGGCGGCGGTGGGGGAGTTGCGAGCGCACCTCCTTCTCCCTTCTCCCCCGTCCGCGGGGGAGAAGGTGCCGCAGGCGGATGAGGGGGGCTTCGTCGCAAGTGGCACGACCCCTCACCCGCCTGCGGCACCCTCTCCCCGCAAGCGGGGCGAGGGCGTTATGGAGCTCTCCGGCACCTCCATCCTCATCTTCGGCGGCGCCTACCTCCTCCGCGCCCTCACCGAATCGGCGGTCATCGCGCAGCTCGCCGGCGTCATCCTCGGACTCGCATACGCGCTCGTCTGGATCGTCACCGCCGACCGCTCCGCGAAGTCCGGCCGCCGGCGCAACGCCGCGTTTTACGCCGGCACCGCGGCGGCCATCGCCTTCCCGCTCGTGTGGGAAACCACGACGCGGTTTCACTACGTTTCACCGGCGGCGGGAGGAGCGTGCGCGTCACTCATCGGCGTGATTCTTCTCCTCGTCGCCTGGCACAACGACGAGCAGGTCATCGCCTGGATCGGCGGCATCGGGTCGATCCTCGTCACCATCGCCATCGTCAAAGAAGACGCGCTCCTGCCGCTGATGATCGCCGGCAGCGTCGTCGGCGCGGCAACGCTCCACGTCTCGATCCTCATGAAGTGGAAGTTCGTCGCCCTTCCCACGGCCGTGCTGACCAACGGACTCGCGGCGATGACCATCGGCCTCCCGCTCCTTCGCGGGACGATCGAGCATCCGGGGCGGATCATCGCGGCGCTCCTCGCGTTCGCCGCGGTCTGGCTCGCCATCATTTTTCGCGAGCAACAGCTCTCCATCTTCGAGATCGTCGAGAGCGCGCTGCTGCTGACGATCGGAGTCGGCGGCGCGGCGATCATCGCCGCGGCCTCGCATCAGTACACGCTTCCGCTCGCCGCTCTCTACGCGGCGATCGCGATCGCCGCGTTTTTCAGGAAGTGGCACTGGCCCGCGCTCTACCTCATCACGCTCGCCGCGCTGCTGACGCTCGACCTTCGGTTCGCCGCGATGCTGGTCGCCATCTGCGCCTTCATCGCCATGCTCCGCGCCGGCGGCAACGCGGCTCTGCTCACGATCTCCATCCTGCTGCTTTTCGCGATTGCCGGAGAGGATCGCGGTCCGCTGATCCGCACCTGCATCCTTGCGGCAGTCGCCGCGGCCCTGGCCCTGGGGTCACAACTCATAGTGGCGCGTATCGTGCTGGTCTCTTCGGTGATCAAACTGATCGTCGAGGATGTGCGGGTCGAGCGGGCGGCGATGCTCGCTATCTCCTTCGTGTCCTGTGGGTTAGCGATGCTGGTCGTGGCGCGATGTGTCCGTCGTCACACGTCCCATGTTCACCAGTCACTCGCCACCCCAGCAAATGACACATTCGGTAGCAGTCCGGGAGACCAGACTGTGTAACGACAGGAGAGTTCCAACATGACCAGAACCTACCGCGGCCTGCTTCTCATCGTCCTGATGGCCGTTCTCACAATGCCCGCCATCGCGCGCGGACGCGCCGTCGGCGCCCCGCCCAATCCCACGGTTCCCACGGCTGCCGCCTTCCCCTCGACCGCCAAGGAGGCGTACCTCAGTGACGACGTCCTGGCGTACATCCGCCCCGGGCTGCAGATCAAGGTCAACTCCGTCACGATCAGCACCGATCGCAAAGTGACGGTCGACCTCTCGCTGACCGACGCCTTCGATCAGCCGATCGATCGCCTCGGCAAGACGACGCCGGGCGCCGTCTCGCTCAGCTACATCCTCGCGTGGTACGACCCGGCCATCCGCCAGTACGTCTCGTACACCACGCGCACGCAGACCTCCGCGGCGACCAGCCCGCATCCCGGCGTGACCGTGACGCAGGCCGGCACCGACTCCGGCGGCACCGTGACCGATCTCGAGACCGGCCACGTGAAATACGTCTTCAAGACGGTCCTGCCCTCCGGCTTCGATGCCACGAAGACGACGACTCTCGGGATCTACGCCACCCGCAACATGCAGGACACCCTCGGGAAGAACTACTACGCGAACGTCGAGTACGACTTCCGCCCCGACGGCAACAAGATCACCGAGGCGTGGGACAAGATCAATCAGAACACCAGCTGCCAGAACTGCCACGATCCGAAGCTCGGCGAGCATGGCGGATCGCGTCAGGACGTGAAGCTCTGCGCCCTCTGCCATCAGCCGCAGACCGTCGATCCCGACACCGGCAACACCGTCGACCTCAAGGTCATGATCCACAAGATCCACAGCGGCGCCGACCTGCCGAGCGTCAAGGCCGGCACGCCGTACCAGATCATCGGCAACGCCAGCTCCGTGCACGACTACTCGAAGGTCGAGCTCCCGCCGGGACAGGACGTCCGCAACTGCGTCTTCTGCCACGAGGGCAGCAACGCCGCGCAGAAGCCGGCGCAGAACGACGTCTGGTACACCAAGCCGTCACGCCTGGCGTGCGGCTCCTGCCATGACGACATCGACTTCGCCACCGGCAAGAACCACGCCGGCGGCATCCAGGCGGACGACAAGGCATGCGCGAGCTGCCACGTCCCCGACAGCGGCAAGGAATTCGACGCCTCGGTCAAGGGCGCGCACGTCCTTCCGATCGCCTCCAAGCAGCTCAAGGGTCTGACCGCGAACATCGTCAAAGTGACCGACGCGGCGCCCGGCAAGAAGCCGACGGTCGTCTTCGCCATCAAGAACGGCGACGGCACTGCGGTCGACGGCACGAAGCTCAACACCTTCGCCCCGATCATGGCCGGCCCGACCACCAGCTACACGACCTTCTACCGCGAGAGCGCGATCTCCACCGTCGCCACCCCCGGCAAGTTCGACGCGGCGACCGGCTACACGAGCTACACCTTCACCAAGATCATCCCGGCCGATCAAGTCGGTTCCTGGGCCTTCACCGCCGACATCACGCGCAACGTCACGCTGAAGCAGAACAACGGCAAGGCCGACCTGACGCAGCGCGAAGCGGCGTTCAACACCATCACCTACGTCGCCGTCACCGGCACGACGGTCACGCCGCGCCGCACCTCCGTCGTCCTGTCGCAGTGCAACAGCTGCCACAACTCCCTCGGACTGCACGGCGGCCAGCGCATGAACACGCAGGAATGCGTGATCTGCCACAACCCGACGAACAACGATCTCGCGCAGCGCGTCGCAGCCGACGGCCTGCCGGAGTCGATCTCCTTCCAGCGCCTGATCCATCGCATCCACAGAGGCGCCGAGCTGACCCAGGACTTCACCGTCTTCGGCAACGGCAAGTCACGCCACAACTACAACGAGGTCGAATATCCGGGAACGATCGACCGCTGCGTGAAGTGCCACACCACCACCGGCTACACGCTGCCGCTGCCGACCGGCATCGACTCCGTGACCACGCTCCGCGACTACTACACCCCGCAGGGTCCCGCCACCGCCGCCTGCCTCGGATGCCACGATAATCGTGACGCCGCGGCGCATGCATTCCTCAACACGACGACCTTCCCCGGCGCCACCACGCCGGCCGAAGCCTGCGCCACGTGCCACGGAACAGGTAAGGACTGGGCAGTTGACAAGGTGCACGCCCAGTAAGGGAGACGTCGATGCGCGCAATTCACATCGGGGGCCTGCTGCTCCTCCTGATCGTCCTCGGTGTACCGGTGTCCGGCGAAGAGCCGGCACCGGTCCCCTCCTGCGGCGATTGCCATGACGAGCAGTTCAAGGTCTTCAACACCAACCCGCACGGTGTAGGGCAGGCGCCCTCGCCTGCCGCTCCCATCCCGAACGCGGTCTGCGAAAAGTGCCACGGTGACGGCAAGGCCCACATCGAAGGCGGCGGCGACAAGGCGCTGATCTTCAAACCGGCCGGACAGGAAGGCTCGGACAAGACCTGCCTCACCTGCCACGACGTCACCACCGATCGCATCTCGCGCCGCGGCGGACCGCACGCGAATGCGAAAACGGTCAACTGCCTCACCTGCCACTCGATCCACACCGCGAAGGCGACACCGCTCCTCGTCAAACCGCAGCTCGCGCTCTGCAACACCTGCCACTCGACGCAGGTCGCCTCGTTCTGCAACAAGCCGTACGCGCATCGCCTCGGCAGCGGCGGCATGGAGTGCAGCTCCTGCCACGAGCCGCACGGCCGCCCCGGCCGCGACATGCTGCGCAAGACCGTTTCCGGCGACCTGCCCTGCGTCAACTGCCACACGGAGAAACGCGGACCGTTCGTCTTCCAGCACGGGGCGTTCGCCATCGGCGACTGCATGACCTGCCACGAGCCGCACGGCTCGTCGAACCGGAACCGGCTGATCCGCTCGCACGTCGCGCAGCTCTGCCTCGAGTGTCACTCGCCGATCGGCGGCAACACACTCGGCTCGCAGCCGCCGTCGTTCCACAACCTCTCCCTCGCCCGCTACCAGGACTGCACCACGTGCCACGTGGCCGTGCACGGCTCCGACCGTGATCCGCAGTTGATGAAGTAAGGAGACGCCGATGACCATCAGACGACTCTTCGCGCTCCTCCTCTTCAGTGCGGCGGCAGTCGCACAGTCGCAGACGCTCCCGCCGTTCGAGCTCGAGGCCGGCTATCGCTGGCTCCGTCTCAAAGGCAACGACGGCATGTACCGGACGCAGATCAACGAGCGCTCCGGCTTCCTGATCCGCGACTTCTCGCTCACCACCACCAGCGTCGGCGACCGCTTCCGCGTGTCGGCCAGCGACTTCGGCGCGAGCCCCGCCGGCGCACTGCGCGTCGAGGCCGATCGCCGCGGCGTCTATCGCTTCCGCCTCGGATACCGCTCCGCCGATCAATACACGATCTTCCCCAGCCAGCACTTCTACAACCGCACGCGCCGCATGCTCGACGCCGACCTCGAGATCTTCCCCGACGAAAAGATCGCGCCGTTCATCGGCTATTCGTACAACCGCTTCGCCGGTCCCGGCGAGACGACCTACCACTTCGGCCAGGACGAGTTCCTCCTCACGCAGAGTCAGCGCGACGTGGAGCAGGAAGTCCGCGCCGGCGCGACGTTCAAGTTCGATCGCGTCTACGGCAGCTTCACCCAGGGATGGCGCCGCCTCAACGGCACCGGCGACTTCTCGCTCGTCCCCGGCGCGAATGCCGGCAACAACTCCGACCCGATCCTCGGGCGTCCGATCAGCGCGACCACGATCACGCGTCACGACACCACGCGCGTCAGCACTCCGTTCACCAGCTTCTACATCACCGGCGACCTGCTGAAGCGCGTGCGCCTCACCGGCAACTACGTCCGCTTCAACGCCGAGTCGAAAGGGAACGAGAGCGAGTCGTCGATCGGCAGCTTCGCCTCGTTCGCCATCAGCCGCTTCTTCAACGGAGCGAACGAGCTCTCGACCTCCAACGCCAAAAACACGACGTGGCGCGGCGGCGCGCGTGCCGAGGTCAGCGTCATCGACGGCCTCGACTTCCTGGCCGGATATCAGAAGGAGCATCGCGACCTCGACGGCGAGGCGCTGATCAACACGCTCTATCTGCAGAGCATTACCTTCGGCGGCGTCGACCAGCGCGACTTCCAGACCGTGCTCGAGGCGAAGAGCTCGATCGAGCGCGAGGAAGACGTCGTCAGCGCCGGACTCTCCGCGCACAAGCTCGGACCGATCTCGTTCCGCGCCGAGATCAGGCAGTCGAAGATGACCGTCGACGTCGCCCCCGACCTCGAGGAGATCGTCGTGCCCGGCGGGCAGGGCGGCTCGTTCGAGCGCCACGTGAACACCTTCGACACGAACGCGCAGTACACCAACTCCGGACTGACCGTCGGCCTCGCCTGGCGCAGTGATCACGGCGACAAACCGGTCTTCCGCACCGACTTCGACGATCGCGACCGCTACCGCTTCCGCGCCCAGTGGGCCGCCCCGAAATGGGTCCGCCTCGGCGCCGTCGCGGAGCGGACGAACATGTCGAACAACGACGCGTCGATCAACTTCAACGGCCACATCAAACAGTACGCCGGCGACATCGAGGTCACCCCCTGGCCCATCCTCAGCCTCCGCGCCAGCGCCTCCCGCTTCGCCGCGCAAAGCACCATCCAGATCCGCCGCCCCGAGACCTTCGCCACGAATCTCTCAGTGCACGAAGAAAACGGCAACTCCCGCGAAGCCGGCGCCACGCTGACCCTAAAACGCATCGCCCTCGACGCCGACTTCACGTCGTTCAACAACGCCGGCACCACCCCGTTCCAGATCGACCGCTACCGCACCCGCGCGACGGTCCCCCTCAAAGGCCGCTACGGTTTGGCGGTGGAGTACACGAAGGACCGCTACGACGAGAATTCAACGTTCGACTTCGACGCGACGAGGTGGGGAGTGTTCCTCAGGATTTCGCAGTAGCCCCCGCCCCCCCAGTTCCCCTCGCCCCGCAACGCGGGGAGAGGGGTCAGGGGTGAGGGGAAGACGGACGCACAGACAAGAGTGTCTGTGCTACACGCCGTGTGTGGCACAGACACTCTTGTCTGTGCGTCTCACGCGATCTGCGCCAGCAGCGCCCGACCCGCTTCCTCGAGAAACCCGATCGCCTGCTCACGGCTCACGGTCGGAAAGTTGTCGAGAAACTCCTCGAGCGTTTCGCCCTTCTCGAGGTAGACGAGCAACGTCTGCACCGGAACGCGCATCCCGACGAACACGGGCGTGCCGCCGAGGATCTCGGGATTCGAGTGCACGATCTGGGACCGCTCCATCGACATCATCTTAAATGAACCGATGATCGATCGCCTTCGCGCCAGCGGGCTCAGGGCACAGACAAGAGTGTCTGTGCTACACGCCGCGTGTGGCACAGACACTCTTGTCTGTGCCTATCGCCGATCAAATGAACCCATGATCAATCGCCTTCAACACCGCCCGCGTCCGATCCCTCACCCCGAGCTTCGACAGCACGCTCGAAATATGGTTCTTCACCGTCCCCTCGTTGATCGCCAGCAGCTGCGAGATCTCGCGGTTGGAGTAGCCGCCGGCGAGCAACCGCAGGATGGTCTTCTCGCGATCGGTGAGCGGCTCGGGCAGATCGGCTGACTCGAACGAGACGTTGCTGCGCTCGAGGGCGCGCATGATGCGCTCGGTGATGACCGGCTCGATGCAGGTGCCGCCCGCCGCAACCGTGCGGATCGCGTCGGTCAGGCGCTCGAGCGACACGTCTTTGAGCAGCCACCCCTTCGCGCCGGCGCGGACGGCCTCGAAGAGCATGGTGTCGTCGTCGAACGTGGTGAGGATCAGCGTGGGGCGCGACGTGCCGCGCTCGCGCAGGCGCTGCAGCACGCCGAGGCCGTCGAGGCGCGGCATGCGGAGATCGAGGAGGACGACGTCGGGCGTCTCGCGCTCGATCGCCTCCACCGCCTCCTCCCCGTCCGACGCCTCGGCGACGATCGTGATGTCGGGGTTGAGCCCGAGGAGCGAGCGCAGACCCTGGCGGACAATCGTCTGATCCTCGACCAGGCAGACGCGGATCACAGCGGCAGCCTCACGTTCACGCCGAACCCCGCGCCGCGCATCGACGTCACCTCGATCGAGCCGTGTGCTTCTTCGACGCGCTCGCGCATTCCGCGCAGGCCGTTGCCGAACTGCACGGCGTCGGTGCCGCAGCCGTCGTCGCGCGACTCGATCGACAGCGTGTGATCGTCGGTCGCGAGCTTCAGCCAGAGATTGCGCGCGCCGGAGTGGCGCACCGAATTCGTGACGATCTCCTGCACCGCACGCAACGCGATCTGCGCGACCGCGGCGTCCTTCAACGCGAGGTCGGACGCGAGCTCGAGATGCAGCGACGGCTTTTGAATGACGTCGCTGAGCGACTGCACGGCCGCCTTGAGATCGACCGGCTCGTCCTCGCGCATGCGACTGACGACATCGCGCACGTCGCTGAGCAGCAGCTTCGTCACCGCCTGGCTCTTCTCGACCTGCTCGCGCGCCTCGCCCTCGGTGAGATGCCGCGCTACTTCGAGGTTGATGCTGAGCGCCGCGAGGTGATGCCCGAGGAGGTCGTGGAGATCGCGCGCGATGCGCAGGCGCTCGGCGGTGCGGCTGTTCATCTCCAGCAGCTCCGTCGCCACGCGCAGCTCGGCGTTCACGCCGGCGAGCTCCTGCCGCGCGAGCGCTTCCTTGATCGCGATGCGCGCGGCGAAGAAGCCGAAGAGCTCGAAGCCGAAATAGCCGAGCAGGATCGGCAGCGTCGCTTCCGGCTTCACGCCGGAGAACGCCACCGCGATCGTCTGCACCAGGATCCACGAAAACGCGAGAGCCAGCGGAAAGGCAGCCAGTTGCGCCGCGACGATCACCAGCAGGATGGGCTGAAATCCACCCGGCATCAGGAAGCAACAGACCACGGCCAGCAGCGACTGCGCGGCGACGATGCGAACGTTCCCGCGCTCGTGCAAAAAGAAAAAGATGATGAACGCCGCGTAGCACCCCATCCACGCCAGAGTCCTCGGCGAGGTCAGCGTGTGATCGCGCAGCTGCCACATCACCGTCGGGATCGCGATCACGATCCACGTGAGATAGGCGGTGAAATCGAGGCCGCGTTCTTCCATCGCGATTGATTCTAGAAGTAAACGCGCGCGCCGACCGTCGTCACGCGCCGCACCTGCATGTACGACAGCTCGCTTCCCCGGCTGCCGGCGAACTCCGTGTCGATGACGTACGCGCTGATCGACGGCGTCAGTTTGCGCGTGAACGTCGCGCGCACGATCGACGAGCCGTCGCGCAGATTGGTGATGGCGATCAGCTCGACGTCGTTCTTCGAGAACGGCACATCGACGCGCACGAACGAGTAGTTGCGACCCATCCGCAGCGGCGCGTACGCACCGTTCGCCGCGCGCAGATCGATCGTGGCCAGCGCGCGGATCTCGTCCCACTGCTTCGCCGAGAGTCCGTCGCCGGCGCGATAGAGCTCGGCGACGACGTTCACGTTGCGCGGAAAGGTGTACTGCGCACCGATCACCGCGCGGCGCCGCGCGAGCTCGCCGTGCAGCTCGAGCGCGTCGCCGAAGACGCGCGCCACGCTGATCCCCTGCCACGTCCCTTCGCGCGTGCGGTAGTAGTGGAGCGAGACGTCGGTGTTCGCGACGAGACGGTAGACACGCGCGGCGAACGTCTGGTGCTGCATCGCGTAGAGCGAGACGCTCGTGCCCCGGACGAAGATGTCCGCCTTGATCGCATCGACGCCGCGATACGCCGAGCGGCGGTCGTTCGGATCGGTCGGATTCTTCGCCGGGCTGATGAAGCCGGTCGGATTCCAGGCGTAACCGGTCCCCCATTTATCGATGATCCGGCCCACCGTGATGTCGAGCCACGGCCGCGGATTGAGCTGCAGGTACGCCTCGCCGATGCGCAGGTGATCGGCGCCGCGATCGGACGAATCGGCGCGCAGCTTCAGGTGCAGCTTCCACGCGCGATCGGCCGGCGTCGCGTCGATCAAGGTCGTCGCGTCGGCGACGTTCGTCGTGCGCGCGATCGCGGCGACGTTGTGCGGGTTGAGCGGCGATCCGGTGTTGGCCGGCGTGAAGAGTGCTTCGCCGCCGGCCGAGCCGAAGATTTTGATCGTCGCCGCCAGGATGAGCGTGGCTACCATTTGCCCAGCGCGTCCTTCGTGTACATCTTGTCCGGGTTGTCGTGCGGAGCGAGGTTCGCGTACTGCATCACCGTGCGGTTGCCCGGCTTGAGCAGGTCTTCGATCTCCACGCGCTGGCCGTGCTCGGCGTAGTGCGCGCGCTTGATCAGCTTTCCGCTCACCACGTAGAAATCGGCGCGCGTCACCTCGCTCGACTTCTTGTCCACCCAGAGGCGGACGCGCGCGTAAGCGATCGACGGGTCTTTCGCCGCGAGGTCGAGCACCCACTCGCCGCTCTCCGATTCGACCGCGGTCGGGTGATAGTCGGTCGAGAAATTCGTCCGCGCGACGTCGCCGTTCGACGCCTGGCCCATCAGCCGCTGCAGCGGCGAGATGCGGATCGGGCGGCTGGCCGACGGCATGTAGATCCACATCGCGTCGCGCAGCATCAGCAGGTACTTCCCCTTCTCCGTCGCCGGCGCGACGAACTCGACGACGCTGCGGTCGCTCCCTTTTCCGTAGACGCGGAACTTCGACGACTCGGTCGACTTCGGGCTGACCGCCGTCAGCGACACATCGACGGCGAAGCTGTTGATCGGATTTCGCGCGGCGTCGACCCTGGCCAGGATCGCCGCGCCGTCTTCGGCGTAAAGCGGCAGAGCGAACAGGATTGCAAGCAGTGCTTTTTTCATATGTGCCCCAGTGCGTCGACGATCTTCAGGCGCGACGCTTTCAGTGCCGGCAGGATCGAGGAGATCGTGGCCGTGACGAACGAAACGAGGAACGCGGTGATCAGCACAGGCGGCTGCATCATGATCTGCAGCCGGTAGCCGACGGTGTAGCCGGGGGGCGGCGGCAGCATGACGTTGCCGCGATTGATCAGCATCGCCAGCAGCACGCCGATCGTCAGCCCGAGGAGCCCGCCGATGATGCCGATGCCGACGCCTTCTGCCATGAACATCGCGCGCAGGCGGCCTCGCGTCGTGCCCATCGCCATCAGCGTGCCGATCTCGCGCGTCCGCTCGAAGACCGACATGAGGATCGTGTTGGCCACGCTGAAGACGACGATGGCGAAGACGACGATGCCGAGGAAGCCGAAGATCCCGTTATAGAGCGCGACGACCTGGTGATAGAACGGCGCGAGCTCCGACCACTCCTTGATCTCGATGCCCTTCACGCGCGAGGCGATGAGCTGATGCGCCGCGGCGGTGTCGTCGGTGTTCTTCAGGAAGACGAGGAGCTTCTCGATCTTCGTCGTCTGCAGGAGCTGCTGCGCGCCGGCGATCGGCATCTTCACCGCGCGCTCGTCGTACTCCTTCACGCCGGTCATGAAGATGCCGGCCACGCGCACGTCCATCGCGTTCAGCGAGCCGGCGGTGGTCGTCGTCATCAGCGTCAGGTAGTCGCCCGGCTTGACGTGCATCGACTCCGCGAGTCCCTTGCCGATCATCACGGCGTCGGCTTCGTTGTCCGGAAGCTCCTTCCCCGCCGTGATGCGCTGGCTGCTCATCGCCCGCTCCTTCGGCGGCTCGACGGCGGTGGCGATGAAGGTCTCCGATTTCTCGCCGTTGGAGATGAGTCCCATCAGCGTGATCTGCGCGGCGGTCATCTTCACGCGCGGATCGCGCTCGATCTCCTTGCGGATGGCCGCGGCGTCATCGAGCGCGCGGTCGAGCGGCTTCTGCGACTGCGATTTGGCGTAGCCCGCTTTGAAGATCTGCATGTGGCCGATGCGGCCGTTGATCGTGCTCTCGCGCAGGCCGTAGAAGGTGCGCGCCTTGTAGCCGCCGAAGAGGATCAGGCCGACCGCGCCGAAGACGATGACGGTGAGCGTGATGGCCGAGCGGCGGCGGTTGCGGAGGATGTTGCGGAGTGCGAGTTTGATGATCATGCGACCTCCAGGGCGGCAGATGTCGTGTCGTGTTCGATGCGTCCATCACGAATGCGTACCACCCGCTCTGCGCGGGCGATCAGCGACGGGTCGTGAGTGGAAAAGACGAACGTGCAGCGCGTGCGCGCGTTGATCTCGCCGAGGAGGTCGAGGATGCGCGCGGCGGTCTCGGAGTCGAGGTTCGCGGTCGGCTCATCTGCCAGTACGAGCTTCGGCTCGGTGACCATTGCGCGAGCGATGGCGACACGCTGGCGCTGGCCGCCGGAGAGCTGATCGGGGCGCTGCTTCGCCTGCTGCTCCAGTCCGACCTCGCGCAGCCAGTGGCGGACGCGCGTCTCGCGCTCGCGGCGCGGCAGGTTCTGCAGCAGCAGCGGATACTCGACGTTCTCGTACGCGGTGAGGACCGGGATCAGGTTGAACGTCTGGAAGATGAAGCCGAGGGTGTCGCGGCGCAGGGTCGAGAGGCGATGCAGCGGGACGCGCGTGACGTCGACGTCGTCGACGACGATGCGGCCGTCATCCGGCTTGTCGATGCAGCCGATGAGGTTGAGCAGCGTGGTCTTGCCGCTGCCCGATGGGCCCGCCAGCGCGATCAGCTCGCCGCGGCCGATCGTCAGGTCGACGTCGCTCAGCGCGCGGACGCGGATCCGGCCGAGGGGGTAGGTCTTGTTCACGCCGGTAACGGCGATTACGTGCTTCGAGGTCATGTCCGTCTCCTTCGATGCTCAATGTAGGCGTCGGAGGGAAACGGCACATGTGCGGGAAGTGCAGTGGCTGAAGCATGACTTTCGGCAGGGGGCGGGCCGGAGCTGTTGAGCGATTGAGCTGTTGAGCTGTTGGCGGCCTTCGCTCAACGGCTCAACCGCTGAATCGCTAAACTGCTCTCCAGGAGGCCCAATGTCCGCTCCCGTCCTGGTCCCCACGCAGGCACAGGCCGAAACGTTCGGCGGTGTCACCTACCACATCGACGGCGAGCTCGTGCCGGTGCTCACCGTCGACGTCAACCTCATGCCGGTGTACTTCGAGCATCACGTCCTGCTCTGGAAGAACCCGATGGTCAGCATCGACATCAAGCCGATGGCCGGGGCGTTCAAGCGAATGGTCGCGGGGATGCAGATCTTCGTCACCGAGGCGAGCGGCCGGGGGCAGATCGCGTTCAGCCGCGACGGCACGGGGCACATTCTGGCCATCCACATGAATGACGGGGACGAGATCCACGTCCGCGAGCATCAGTTCCTCGCCGCGACCGCGAACATCGATTACGACTTCGAGCGGGTGCGGGGCGTGGCGAACATCCTCTTCGGCGGAACCGGCTTCTTCATCGACCGCTTTCGTGCGCGGGGAAGCGGCGTGCTCTGGCTGCATGGATACGGGAACGTTTTCGAGAAGCAGCTCGCACCGCACGAGCAGATCGACGTCGAACCGGGCGGCTGGCTCTACAAGGACACGCACGTTCGCATGCAGACGAACGCCCAGCGCTTCACGACCGGCTTCTTCGGCGGCTTCAGCCTCTTCATGAACCGCTTCACCGGACCGGGCAAGGTCGCGCTGCAGTCGATGTACGTCCATCTGCACTCCGGCAGATGATCGGACTACAGTGCTGTCAGGAGCAGACCAATGAGCGATGAACGCGGACCGAACATCACGGCATGGACCTTCCTGACCACGGCCGGCCTGGCCGGCGGATTGATCGGCGGCCTCTTCGTCGGCATGTCCCTCGGCGAGCTGGTGAACGCGATGATCGTCACCGCGGCGGTGACATGCGCCGTCGGCAGCGGACTCGGAATCGCGCAGGCCTTCGCGCTGCGCCATCGCATGAAGCGACCGTTCCTCTGGATCCTGGCGACCGCCGCCGGCATGGGGATCGGACTCGCCGCCGGCGTGGTCCTCGTCGAGCAGACGGGGATCGCCCTGACCGGCGTCCGGCCGAACATCGCGCGCCTCACCCCCGCGGTACGCGCCGCCAGTTTCGTCGCCATCGGACTCGCCGCCGGCATTGCGGCCGGCTGGGCTCAGACGCTCGTCCTGAAGCGAAGCGGCATGCGCGTGTCGCACTGGCTGGCCGCGTGCGGCAGCGGCCTGGCGATCGCGCTGTCGGTCAGCTCGCTGCTGATCGATCTGATCGGCTTCCGAATCGGATCGGCGCCCGGCTTCCTTCTTTTCGTGCTCGCATCCGGACTCATTTTCGGGATCCTGACGGCCGGTCCGCTGCGCGTTCGATCATTTGCGAATCATCAGGCCATCGAACGACGCGAGGAGATTCATCTTTCGCAACGCCGCCCGGATTGAGCGCATCATCGACGGACGACGCTGCAAGGCCACGATTGCCACGCGCAGATCGTCGGAACGATCGTCAGTCAGCACCTCGATCAGTTGCTCCGCCTGACGCAGGTCCTTTCGCGCTTTCGCCTGCTCGCTTGCCGGCCGCTGTTGCGCGATCCATAGTTTGTGCAGAGCGAAACGTGCCGGCTGCGGGACGTTCACGAGCACGCCGCTGCCGCCGACGATGGCGGCGGGGACGGTGTCCGCGAGGAGGTAGTCGAGACCGGCAGGCCTTGCAGCAGCGTTCCTGAAATCGACGCGAAGCTCGCGTCCTCGTACCCTGAACGACGTACTCGGCTCGCGTAAATCGATTCCCGTCGCGACGGAAAACGCCGGCTCGACACGGCGAGGATCGTGACCGATGTCGATGTCCGCCGTCCGCAAGCTCTGAGCCTCGAACCGCACGCCGAGCAGGTTCGCGTAACACGTGAACGCATGCGTGCCGATCAGCACGCCCCCACTGCGAAAGACACCGGAGCTGTCGAGTATCCGGAGGACCGACGCGACGGCGGCGGGCTCGCGCACCATCCCTCCCGCCGCCAGCATCGCCACGAGCTCGGCGCGCCGTTGCTCGTCCGCCGCCACGGCCGTCCTCGTTTCAGACGCCTTCTTCATCCGGTCGAGAACTTCAGGCGATTCGCGGCCGATGTAACGCTGACGTTTGTGGCCGCCGGCGACGGTTTGAAAGTACCAGTACGTCGCTCCTCGGATCTGCTTCGAAACGAACGAACCTGAGACCGGCGCCTCCGCACCCCTGAGCTGATCGAGCAGCTCCGCGTACAGCGTGAGGACGGTTTCGGGGAGCCGGGAGATCGTCACCTTCGAATTATACGCACGGCACAACGACATTGCGTATAACGCATCATTACCCCATGAAACGCATCAACCTCGACGACTTCGATCCCGACGACACCTCCGCCGTCGACGGCGGCAAAAAAGAATGCGCGGAGCTGAACATCGCCATCCAGAAGCGCATCGGCGAGCTGCAGGAGCTGCTCTTCGCGGGGCACGAGCACAAAGTCCTCGTCATCCTGCAGGGGATGGACACGTCGGGAAAAGACGGGGCGGTGCGGCATGTGATGGCTGACGCCAGTCCGCAGAACATGCGCGTCGTCTCCTTCAAGAAGCCGACGGAGCCGGAGCTCGATCGCGACTACCTCTGGCGCGTGCACGCGCAGGTCCCGGCCAGGGGCGAGATCGCGATCTTCAACCGCAGCCATTACGAGGACGTGCTGATCGTCCGCGTGCATGGCGATCACGGCGACAAGTTCTGGGAGAAACGCTTCCGCCAGATCAACGACTTCGAGCGGATGCTCGCGGAGAACGGGACGCTCATCCTCAAGTTCTTCCTCCACATCAGCAAGGAGGAGCAGCGCGAACGGCTCGAAGCGCGCATCAGCGATCCGACCAAGCGCTGGAAGTTCCAGCACACCGACCTCGAGGAGCGAAAACTCTGGAAGGACTACATGCACGCCTACGAGGAGGCGCTCAGCGCGACGTCGACGAAATGGGCGCCCTGGACGATCGTCCCCGCGAATCGCAAGTGGTACCGGAACTACATCGTCGGCAAGACGATCGCCGACGCGCTCGATGATCTGAAGATGAAGTATCCGGAGCCCGATCTGAGCGCGGAGCGGGTGGAGTAGGTCAATGCCGCACGGCGCGATGCCTCGCTGCACCCGCCGGCAACGCGTACTGCTTGAAGAACGTCCAGTTCGTCTCCTGCCAGTCGAACGCGGGCGGCGTTTCGAAGAGCCAGTCGTGCGGCAACTGCGAGCTGAGCGTGTGCAGGATGACGGAGCTGCCGTCCTTGCCGCCGAGCCACTGCTTCACGGTATCGGTCGCGCCGGGGACGACCGTGCTCTGGACGACGAACGTCGACGTCGGCGACTGATACGGCGGCAGGCTCGACACGTTGAGATGCACGGAGACGCTGAACGGAACGCTCGTGTCGCCGCTGCCGCCGCCGAAGGGGGACGTCGTGTCGCCGAGGGAGCCCCACTCGATCACCGGGACAGCGCGAGCCGCGTTGCACTGCGAGACCTTGATCGTTCCCTCCATCGGCGCGATCGCGGTGATGCGGTCCGATAGCTCGCACGACAGCCGGTGCACCATGCCCCCGCCGTGGGACCATCCGCCGGCGTACACCCGCCGGGCATCGAATGCCGTCCTCGCCTTCAGATCGTCGAGCACGGCCGCGATGTAGTGGACGTCGTTCACGCCCACCTGCTCCGGTCCGGCGGCGCAACCGGGCGGCGTCGACGGTCCGCTGTAGCCCGACTGCGAAGGGAGGCCGACGCAGTCGCCCGGCGTCCAGGCCGCTCCACCGGCGGGTAGCCGCGTTCCTTCCGGGAAGACGTGGATGTAGCAGTTTCGATCGCTCGCCTGCTCTCCGATCGCGGTCCGCGCGCCGTTCGCACTTCCGCCGCCGCCGTGCAGAAACATCACGACCGGCAGGTTCGCGCCGCACGACGCCGGAGGCAGGTGATACTGGTAGAGCCGTTCGCGTCCGTCGACCGTGAGCCGCACCTCGACGAAGTCCGCGGCTGCCGCGACACGCGACATCAGGAGCAACGCAAACAGGAAGCGCGCCATCGCGTCAGGATAACTCGATCATCCCGAACATCCTGCGCTCCATGGTCTCCAACGCCTCGCGATCGCCGAACTTCGCCAGCCGGAACGCGGGGTCGAATCGGAAGAGCAGCGGACGCCGCTCCTTGCGCAGCGCGATGACGATCGGCGTGAATTCGCGCTCCGGATCGGCGACACCTTTGAACATCTGCACGAGCGGATCGGTCGGATCCCAGTCGCGGCGCTCGGACCAGTTCAGCACCGCGACGCGCGGGCCGAAGCGCGGGAGCCACTCGCGCTCGATGTGCGCTTTCCAGAGCGGCGAGTCGGAGTAGATGAGCAGCCCGGCCTGCTCCGATTCCTGGAGATGGCGGATGCCCATGTGGATGCCGATCTTCTGCTTGGCGATAAAGAGCGCCAGCGCCAGCGTGATCAGCACGACCGGCACGATGAGCCACATGACCTCGGTCGCGAACGCGACGATCGCCCCGAACACGGCGAAGATCGCCATGAAGACGAAGCATCCGAGGTCGTCGGTGACCTCTTCGGGCGGATGGACCTCGGGGAGCGGCACTCGGTTTTACAACTTCTCCGTCTGCGGCCCGAGACGTCGCGCCGGCGGGATCGTCCCCGACTCGATCGCGATCCCTTCGTGCGCGGCGAAGTCGGCGAGCGCCTGATCGGCGAGCGCGCGCTGCTCCTCTTCCTTCATGTCGAGCTCGGACGTCGGCAGCGAGTCGCGCGCGACGCGGGCGCGGCCGGCGGCGATCTGGCGCTCCTCCTCCACCATCTCGTGCAGGCGATCGAGCGTGTCGCCCGAGCCGCCGATGTGCGAGATGAGGCCGGCGGCCATCTCGTTCAGCTCCGCCGTCGCGCGCTTGATCTTGAGGTCATCGAGACTGTTCTTCAGCGCGTCGAGCTTCGACTGCGCCAACTTCACCGACACGTCGCGCGCGCGCAGCAGCTCCTTGTACGTCATCTCCGCCTGCCCGAGTTGCGTGCGGTTCTCGACGAGCTCGCGCTGCACCGTCTGCAGGCGCAGCGCCTGCTGTCCCGCGAGCTCCTTGTTGCCGGCGCGCAGATTGGCCGACGTCTTCGCGCGCAGCTGCTGCTCTTCCTGCTCCAGCTTGCGCACCTGGGTCATCAACCGCTCGCAGAGGCCGGCGTGCGCCGCCAGCCCCTGGTTGTAGTTCGCGATCTGCTTGCGCAGGTTCTCCTTCTCGACTTCCAGCAACGCTTCCGGGTTCTGCCGTTCGACACCGGAGATGAAGAGGCTGAAGAAGCCGCGAATGAGGTTGGCGATGCGTCTGAACATCCATCGATCATCGCACACCTTTCGAGCGGAGAAACTCCGCCACTTCCTCATGTTTTCCGCGAATTGCCATGTCCAGCGGCGTCTTGCCGTCGTCCGTGCGCGAGCCGATCTCCGCTCCCCGCTCGACGAGCAGTTTCACGATCTCGAGATCGCCGATGAACGCCGCCTCGTGCAGCGCCGCGGTCCCCTCGTGCTGGCGATCCATGATGTCGGCGCCGCGATCGAGCAGCAGCCGGATCGTCTCGATGTGACCGGTGAGCATCGCGACGAGGAGCGGCGTGTTGCGGAACTTCGTCTTCGCGCGCAGCCGGATGTCGGCGCCGCGGTCGAGCAGCAGTCTGACGTTCTCGGTGTTGCCGGCGAACGCGGCGAGATGAATCGGCGACCAGCCGAATTCGTTCGGCGCATTCACCAGCTCCGGCTTCAGCATTTTCGCTAGCTCCTCGGTTGTCCCGAACGCGGCCGTCTGCCAGAGATCGAGCTTCGGATGCCGCGCCAGGATCAGCTGCAGGATCTGGTTCTTCCGCGGCTGCATGAACTGCTCTTTGTTGACGAGGAGAACCATCGCGGTCGTGACGCTCTTCGAAGTCGCGAGCGACGGATCGGCCTCCAGCATCGACTGCACTCTGGGGATGTCCTGGTCGCGAAGGGCCTGCGTGAAATCGGCGGAGGTGGCGGCGGCGAATGCGAGGGCGAATAGTAGGGTGCTCATGCGATGAAGGTGCGTCGGGACACGTCCTCGCGCATGTGCCGGTTGGCCTATGCCCTCCACCTCCCTCTCCCCGTGCGCGGGGAGAGGGTGCCGAAGGCGGGTGAGGGGTCTCTTTGTGGCGCGAAGACCCCCCTCATCCGCCTGCGGCACCTTCTCCCCCGTGCGCGGGGGAGAAGGATGTTCGCGTCTATAGGCCGGTTGGCATATGGCGGCAGCGTGCTCCATGTGTGACCATCGTCCCCATGGAACGCGCCCGCCTCGTCCGCATCGGCGGAACGATCACCTGGCTTGCGGTGGCGGTGCCGCTGGTCGTCCAACCATCGCAGTCGCTGACGCGCATCGCGCTTTGGGCGATCGCGTGGCTCGCGTTCGGCGTCGCGCTGCGGCGGAGCTGGCTCGTGGTGCAGGTCGCCGGCGTGATCGGGATGGTCCTCACGCTCTGCGACGGATTCGAAGGAACGCTGCTGGTGATCGTCGCGATGCAGCTCGGCAGTCTCATGCCGCGCCGCCGCGCGTTCCTCTGGATCGGGGCGCAGACCGCGCTGCTCGCGATCGCCATCGGCATCCACTGGACTCCCCGCTCCGCGTTTCTCCTCACGCCTCCCTACCTCGGGTTTCAACTCCTCGCCTTCCTGACACTCGAGTCGATCGCGCACAGCAGCCGGATGGCGGAGCGCCTGCGCATCTCGCGCGACCTGCACGATGCGATCGGCCATCACCTCACCGCGCTGACGCTCAATCTCGAGGCGGCGCTGCAGCGGACGAGCGGCGATGCGCACGAGAAGATCGAGGTCGCGCAGTCGATCGCCCGCTCGCTGCTCACCGACGTCCGCGAGATCGTGGCCTCGATGGAGAGCGAGAAAGGGATCGACCTTGGCGCGGCGATCCGCACGCTCATCGCCGACCTCCCCCGCCCGCACATCCATCTGCAGATCGCCGACGACGTGCGCGTCGATCATCCCGAGCGGGCGCGGACGATCGTCCGCTGCGCGCAGGAGATCATCACCAACGCCGCGCGGCATTCGGGCGCGGAGAATCTCTGGCTGGTGATCGATTGTGATGATGGGAAAGTCCGCATCCACGCGCACGACGACGGCCGCGGCAGCGGCGAGGTCGCGGAGGGCTTCGGCCTGCGCGCGATGCGCAGCCGCGTGGAGGACATCGGCGGCGAGCTGCGCATCGACAGCGAAGCGGGACATGGCTTCGACGTCACCGCGCTCGTGCCGGTGAAATCATGATCCGCGTCTTCATCGCCGACGATCAGGTGGTGGTGCGCCAGGGCCTGCGCGCGCTGCTGGAGGTTGAGCCGGAGATCGAGATTGTCGGCGAGGCGGGCGACGGCGCCGAGGCGATCGAGCGGATCCGCGCGCTGCAGGTCGACGTCGTGCTGCTCGACGTTCGCATGCCGCGCAAGAGCGGTCTCGATGTGCTGCACGAGCTCGGCGACGCGCTGCCGCCGACGCTGATCCTCACGACGTTCGACGATTCGGCGATCGCGCTCGAAGCGATCCGCGCCGGCGCGCGAGGCTTCCTGTTGAAGGACGTGTCGTTCCAGCAGTTGATCGGCGCGATCCGCGCGATCGCCTCGGGCGCGACGGTGTTCCAGCCGGCGCTCACGCACCGACTGCTGGAGCAGACGAAGCGTTCGACGGAATTCGTCGAGCGGCTCACGTCGCGCGAGACCGAGGTCGTGCGACTGATGGCGGGCGGCTATTCGAACAGCGAGATCGCGCACGCCCTCGGGGCGGCCGAGGGGACGGTGAAGAATCACGTGTCGAGCATTTTGTCGAAGCTCGGCGCGCGCGATCGAACGCGGGCGGTGTTGAAGGCGCTCGAAGCGGGGTTGCTGTAAGGAGCGCGGGCGTCCTCGCCCGCAGTGATCGAGCGTCTCGCTCGATCACCCATTGGTCGACGGGCGAGACGCCCGCCGACTGCGGACGAGACGTCCGCGCTCCATTAAAACGAAACGCTCAACGTCGCCGGCTCGCGCGGCATCGTCACCTTCGTGCTGTGCGTGCCGCCGCGCAGGGTGAGCGCGCCGGCGGGGAGCGAGCGGATCGTGAAGGCGCCATCGGCGCCGACCGGCACCTGCAGGCCGAGGGGCTCGATCGCGATTGATCGCACACCGGCGGGCGCGTGGCCGCGGATGCTGCGATTGGCGCGAGCGGTGAACGTCACGTTCGACGGCCGCGCGGTCTCGAGCATCACGCTCTTCGACGCGCCCTCGAGCGTGAATCCGGGCGGGAGCGTGAACGCGTCGAGTGAGAGCTCCCACTCGCCCGGCGCGCCGTTCAGCGCGAACGAGCCATCCGAGGCGGACGTCGCTTCGAGACGCGTCGCGCCGCGTGTCAGCGCGATTCCGATGCCGCCGATCCCGTCGCCCGCATCGCTGACGACGCGGCCGAAGAGATGTCCGGGCGAAGACGCGAGTCCGAACGTGATGACGTCGCCGGCATTCGCTTCGACGCGCGACGGCGTCGTGAAGTACGTGTCCGACGCACCGGTCAGGCGCGCGACGACGTGATGCGATCCGCTCTTCACATGCGCGAACGAGAACGAGCCGTCGCGTGCGGCCTGCACACGCTGCTCGCCATCGAGCTCGATCTCCACAGGTGCAATTGCGGGTGTCACGCGGCCGGAGATCGTGCCGCGCGCGAACGACGGTAGCTCATCGAAGCGGCGGCGGATGCCGATCTCCATCTGCGGATGCCGCACGCCATCGGTCTGCCAGAACGTGTACGACGCGAAGAGGTCGGTCGCATCTGTGATCCTGCGCGACGCGGAGAGCGTGGCGATGATCGTGTCGCTGCGGCGCGCGACGCTTTCGTAGCGATTGGCCACGACGCGCGCGCGGAGCTGCGTCCGCGCTCCGAGCCACGCGAGCTCGAGGCCGGCCTGCGTCCGCTCGGGCGTGAGGTCGATGGTCACGCCGTCGATGTAACCGAGCTCGATCAGCGCCGCATTGTCGCGCAGTGCGCGCGCGATGTCGGACGGCGTCGTCGCGGTGATGCCGAGCTGCTCGAGCGCGAGCGCGAGGCCCGGCTCTTCGCGATAGATCAATGAGAGCGTCGGCGCCTGGCGCTGGTAGTCGACGTACGCGCTGGCATGGACCCGTCCGAGTGACGTGCGGCCCGCGACGCGGAACCCCGGCGCGCCGTTGGTCAGGCGGGCGATGGCGCTGACGCCGAAGTGATTGCGATCGAGCTGCACGCCGGCCGGCACGCTGTAGCTGCGGACGCCGCTGAACGAGCCGTAGTTCGCGCCGCCGAGGAGTGAGAGGGAGTCGGAGAGGCGCAGGCGGACGTTCGACGACGCGGCGAGCGTGTGCGTCTGCGACGTGAACGACGTGTCGAGCGACGAGCCACGGCCGAACGTCTTCGACCACGACGAATCGGCGAAGAAACCGCGCGGCTCGCCGGGCGAGATGTTGACGAAGTCGCGCGGGCGGTAGCGGAGATCGACGCGCACGCGGTCACGCGGACGATCGAGTCCGAACTGCGCGGCCGCGCCGAGGCCGCGGCTGACCGCGAGCTCGCCGCGGGCGAAGAGATGCTCGTCGGGACGATAGTCGTACATCAGCGAGCCGACGTTTCCCTTCGACGTGATCAGCGCCGAGGCCGTGATGCGCGGCGTGATTCGGTATCCGGCGTCGAGCAGGTTCTCGTGATGCGCCGGGAGGAGGAACGACTGGTACGACGTGAACGCGGTGGTGCCGGCGTGCACGCGCCAGTGCTCATTGATGAAGTGCAATCCGCGCACGGTCGTGTTCGAGATCGTCAGCGGCGATTCATCGGTCAGGCGATCGAACAGCGTCAGCTCGCGTCCCGGCGTGAAGACGCGATACGAGATCGACGGCAGCGTCGTCTCGGCGCGGTAGCGCGCGCTGGCGCCGTAATGCACCGACTCGACGTGCACCTCCGTTCGTCGTGTCCCCTCGGCACGACCAACGTCGATGACTCCCTGCGTCTGCCGTTCGGCAGTTCCGTAGCGCGCCTCCACCCGCCCTTCCGTATCTCCCCGCTTCTGTCGCGGCGCGATGACCGGCGACGTCACCTTCACGTCGAAGACCAGCTGGTTCGCGCCGGTGACGACGACGACCTGCGTCTGCCCCGCACTCTTCCCCGACACCGACACCTCGCCGCCGCGCGCCACCGCATCGGCGATCGTCGCGTCGACCGCGTACGCCGCGGTCGCATGCGCGAACTTCACGACCGTCGTCTCGTGGACGGAGACGGTGATGGTCTCGGCGGCGGCGCTGGTGGCGAGCAGGAGAACCGCGAGCCACTTCACCTGATATCGACCTCCGCCGATTGCATCAGGTTGCGGCCTTCGTATTCGTAGGTGACGAGCACGCGGTAATGCCCCGGCGGAATCTCGCCGGCGTAATCGGTGGCCAGCTCCGCGCGCTCGCCCGGGAGCAATCTGCGCGGTGCGAGCGCGGCCTTGCCGGCGACGCGGCCGTCGGCGCCAATCAACGCGAGCACGCCGCGCGCGACGAGCGGTTCGCGTCCGCTGTTCACGCAGGCCTGGGCCACGCTGAGGTTCGACGTCCGGCTCTGGGGCGTCACTTTGAGCGGCTCCGCCGTCAGCGCGATCTCGTCCGACAACGCGAACGTCATCAATGCGCCGAGCGACGCGGTGCTGGTCATCGAGCCGCGCCTGATCTGATCGGTACCGCGGAAGAGCGTGACGACCGCGCGCGACGCCGCGTTCGGCGGCACCGTCACCGTCATCGTCACCGCGGCGCTGGCCCCGGCCGGAACGCTAATGTGACGCGTGGAGAAAACGGCCGTCGCGGCGATGCTGCCGGCGATGGCGCCGGCCGGCATCATCACGCGGCGGCCGCCGTCGACGACGACGTCCTGCGCCACGACGTCGAACGACATCGTGCGCGAGGTGCCGTTGCGCATCACCATCGTCTGCGACGCGCTCTCCCCTGTTTTTCCGCGCAGCATCACGACGGCGGGCGAGAGGGACATCGCGCCGTCGCCGGCGAAGGCGGCGGGAGCGATTGCGAGGAGGAGGATTTTCATCATGGTCTTCATTGGATCTCCGTGGATGCTTCCCAGCGGATCGAGCTGGCGAATGCCCCTTCGCTCATGTCGGGCGGCACTTCGATCTCCAGGCGGTGGGTGGTGACGTGGCCGAGCGGCGCGCGAGCGATGATGCTCGGCTGCGCGGCGAGTCGTTGTCCGTCGATGCGGATCACAGAGCGGCCGTCATTCGATTCGAGCCAGACGCGCAGGACCGCGGTCCCGGTCGTGCTTGTGCCGGCGTCGATGCGGATGCCGAACGTCCTGACGATCACGCCGCGCGGCCGCGACACCACCCCGGCGTCGTAGATCGCGTCGCTGCCGTTTCCGCTCATCCCGACGAAGACGATCGTCAGCTCGTCCGCCGGTGCGGGGGAGGTCGCCGCCGTGCGGCGACGACCTCCTGCAAATGCGGGGGTTGCGAGGATGAGGAGGATGGCGATGGGCAGGAAGGAGCGCATTGGCGTGCGCCTCAGTTGGAGGTGGCGGTGAAGTCGATCGCGTTGTCGATCGCGGCCGCCGCCGCGCTGTCGGCGACCACGATGTCCCACGAGTACGAGCCGGTCGAACCGTAGGTGCCGGTGCTGGTCAGGGTCGTCGCCGCGGAGTCGCTCAGCGTCGAGCCGTTCAGCTTCCACGTCACGCCGCTGGCCGGCGCGGAGCCGAGCTGCGCGGTGAGCGTGTAGTCGGTGCTGGTCAGGTTGGCCTTGTCGACCTGGACGCCGACGGTCGAGGAGATCGTCCAGTTGGAGGCGCCGCGGGCGAGCGTGAAGCCGGTCGGGGCCGAGCCGTACTTGCTGATACTGCCGAGGGCGGAGGTGGCGGCGGCGGTGCCGGTGCCGCTGGTCGTGCCGCCGGCTGATTCGACGGTGAGGCTGATCGAGCTCTCGACGGTTCCGGTGACGGTGAGCGTGCCGCTGGAAGTAGCGGCGGACGCGGTGGTGGCTGCGAAGGCGAGGACGACGATGGCAAGAGAGAGGTGCTTGTTCATTTGCGGTGAATCTCCTTTCGCATAGGGAGTCCACCGGGGGGCGTGAAAAAATACAGGCATGGCCGGATATTCAGGAACGCCGCTGGCGAAGAAGCTCGGAATCAAGGAAGACTCGGTCGTCCTGCCGGTGCACGCGCCGGCGAATTACCGCGAGTTGCTCGAGCCGCTCGCGCCGTCCGTCCGTTTCGTGAAGAAGGCGGATCGCGACACGAACGTCGTGCATCTCTTCATCACGAAGAAGGCCGACCTCGAGCGCGCGCTGGCCGGCTACCGCAAGCAGCTCGCATCCGACGCGGCGGTCTGGGTGTCGTGGCCGAAGAAGTCGGCGAAGGTGCCGACCGACATCACCGAGGACGTCATCCGCGAGGTCGCGCTGCCGATGGGCTGGGTGGATGTGAAGGTCTGCGCCGTCGACGAGGTCTGGTCCGGCCTCAAGCTGGTGGTTCGTCTCGCGAACCGCTGACGTCGAGGTCGTCGCTCAGGTCGTAGATCCAGCCGTGGACCGCGAACGAATGCCAGGCGCGTTGCGCCGATCGAAGTCGCGAGGTTCGAGGCAGCGATGCGCGCGCCGTGAGGCGGAGCGACGAGCGCAACGGCTCGTAGCCGTCTGGTCCGGCCTCAAGCTGGTGGTTCGTCTCGCGAACCGCTGACGTCGAGGTCGCGCAGCAGGCCGTCGCTCAGGTCGTAGATCCAGCCGTGCACGGAGAGCGACTGTCCGCGCTCCCACGCCTCGCGCACGATCGGCGAGTTGCGGACGTTCGTCACCTGCGCGATGACGTTCAGCTCGCAGAGCCGCTGGTGCCGCTCGTCTTCCGTCGCCAGCGCGTCGAGCTCCTGCTGATTCGCGGAGCGGATGTCCTGCACGTGCCGCAACCAGTTGTCGATGATGCCGAGCTTCTGGTCGCGCAGCGCCGCGAGCACGCCGCCGCAGCCGTAGTGGCCGCAGACGATGATGTCCTCGACGCGCAGCACGTCGACCGCGAACTGGATGGCGGAGAGGCAGTTCAGATCGGTGTGCACCACGACGTTCGCCACGTTGCGATGGACGAACATCTCCCCCGGCAGCAGCCCGACGATCTGATTCGCCGGCACCCGGCTGTCGGAGCAGCCGACCCAGAGGTACCGCGGCGCCTGCTGCTGCGAGAGTCGGGAGAAGAAGTCGGGGTCGTGCCGCTTGACGTGCTCGGCCCAGACGCGGTTTTTGTCGAAGAGGTGTTTGAGGGTTTTCATGCGGAGACTTTCACGTGACGGATCTCGCCGGGCTGGACGGATGCGACGGCATCTCTCACCTCGGCGGCTGCGGTGAGCAGGGTTCGATACCACAGACGCGGCGTGCTGATGACCACGACTCCGATCGAATAGCCGGCGAGCGCCTGCTGGAAGGGCATACGACGATCAGCTGTCACGAGCACATCGAAATTTCCCTCTGCTCGCCGAAGCAGCTCTCCGTTTCTCAGGCTGCCCCATCCTTCCTCTTGCACAGTCCGAACGACGCAGTCGGGGAGCTCACGCCGAAGCTTCCGCGGCATGTTCTCGTCGAACAGAACGCGCTTCACGCGATCTTCGCCAGCAGCGCTCGTCCTGCCTCTTCGAGAAACGCCACCGCCTTCTCGCGACTCACGCCCGGATAGTCGTCGAGGAATGCTTCGATCGTGTCGCCACCCTCGAGGTAATCGAGAAGCGCCTGCACAGGAACGCGCGTCCCAACGAAGACAGGCGTTCCACCGAGAATCTCGGGATCAGAATGCACGATCAGCTTCGGGTCCATTTCGAAAGCATACCGTTTCACGATTCGCGCTGCTGGTAGAGCCCGAGCACATTTCCCGCCGGGTCGCGGAAGAGGGCGGTGATCTCCCGCGCGTTGGGATCGACCGGCTGCGTGATCTCGCCGCCGTTGGCCAGGACCAGCTCGCTCGTCGCGGCGATGCTGTCGACCATCACGTAGATCATGAAGCCGGGATCGGTCGCGGGCGGCATGCCGAGGACCCATGTGCCGCTCACTTCGCCGGCGCCGTCGTTGAAGGCGGTGCTGCCGTCGGGACGCTGGCGGATTTCCCAGCCGAAAACCTTTCCGTAGAAGTCGGCAGAGCGCGCGATGTCGGTCGACGGGATCACGATGTAGCAGATCTTTCCGTTGGCAAAAGTAGGCGGCATGACCGCGTACGATACCATCGCGAAATGGCACTCGCGCTCACCGGCGGAACGAACGGGACGGTGCTGATCGAGGGCGGAAAAATCGCCGCCGAAGTTCCAGCCGGCGTAGAAACACTTGACTGCTCCGGCCTCACGATCACTCCCGGATTTCACAACAATCACGTCCATTTCTTCGAGCGCAAATGGGCCGACGCCGCGGCGATCCCGGCACCGGAGCTCGCGCGTCAGCTGCGCGACACGTTCCTCCGGTTCGGCTTTACCACGGTCTTCGACCTCGGGTCGCACAGCGCAAACACGCGCGTCATCCGCGAGCGGATCGAGTCGGGTGAGGTCGACGGCCCGCGCATCTTCACCACCGGCGCAGGCATCGTTCCGAAAGGGATGATGCCGCCCGACGTCGTCCTCAATCTGATGGGGGTGATGAAGTTCCCCTTCCCCGAGGCCGCGAACGCGTCGGATGCGATCACCGCGGTGCGCGCGCTGCTCGATGAAGGGGCCGACGCGATCAAGCTGTTCGCGTTGCCCGAGGATGCGATCGCCGCGGCGGTCGAGGAAGCGCATCGCGCGGGAAAGCGCGTCTTCATGCATCCGAACACGACCGCCGACGTCGCGGCGGCGCTGCGCAACGGCGTCGACGTCATCGCGCATACGACGCCGTCGACCGGGTCGTGGGACGAGCTTCCGATCGATGCGAAGACAGCGCTCACGCCGACGCTCACGCTGCGGCACTTCTACATGCGGCACGATCGCGCGTCGGCGCAGGAGCGGATGGTCGCCGACGCCGTCGCGCAGTTGCGCACCTGGATCGGGCGCGGTGGCACCGTCCTCTTCGGCACAGACCTCGGCGCGGTCGATCCCGATCCAGCGCTCGAATATCAATTGATGCGCGAGGCGGGGATGGACTCGGACGCGATCCTCGCGTCGCTCACGCCCGGCGCGCGAATCGAGACCGGCGCGCCGGCCGATCTCGTCGCGTTCGACGGCGATTTCGCGAACGTCCGCTACACGATTCGCGGCGGCCGAGTGATCTACCGGCAGTAGTACGCGACCGCCGCGGGGAGCGAGCGTTTCCAGTGTCCCGGCTCGTGCTGCGCGCCCGGTACTTCGACGTACTCGACGCTGTAGCCCTTCGCCTTCAGCACATCGCGCAGTCGCCGGTTCGCCTCGACGAAGACGACGCCGTTGACCACGCGATGCGTCTCCCCGCCGCCGACGTCGAGGTAGAACCGCAGCGGCAGTCGCGCCGAGGTCCTGAACTGTTCGGTGAGCCATTCGGCCGGCTCGCTCGTTCCTTCGTTCCCTCGCCAGAACGCGCCGGACTCGGAGATCACGTTGCCGAAGACTTCGGAATGACGGAACGCGACGTACGCCGCGCCGAGGCCGCCGGCGCTGTATCCGGCGAGCGTTGTGTGCGCCGGATCGCGCGTCACGTGCCAGCGCGCGCGGACCGCCGGGATCAGCTCGCCCGCCATGTAGTCGGCGAACGTGCGGTGATTGGCGAGGTCGCCGAGGCGGTTCGCGGTGTTGTCGACGAACAGTGCGACCGGCGGATGCGGCAGCGCGTCGAGCACTTTCAATGCATCGAGCACGTCGATGTAACTGTCGCCGTCGAAGAAGAGGATGAGGTCATACGCCGCCGCGCGCGACGCGTCGTAGCCGGCCGGCGTGTAGATCGCGAGCGGGCGTCCGGCGATCGTCGCACGCTCGAGATGTCCCGGCGCGGCGAGCAGCGGGGCGGTCAGCAAGGCAATCAGCAGCAGCTTCTTCATGCAGTCCAAGCTTAGGTCCTCTACAGAGCGTAGATAAGGCCAATCGCACTATGATTTTTAAAAGGAGTCAGAGATGAGCATTCCGCAGTTTTTCGTGACCCGTTGGGAGCAGGAACAGGCCGCGTTCGGCAAAGTGCTGCGCGCGCTTCCGGGAGATCAGCTCGCCTACCGCCCGCACGAGCGCTCGACCGCCGCCGGCGACCTGGCGTGGCAGCTCGCGATCGAGCAGCGCGGCATGGCCGACTTTCTCGAAAAAGGTGAGATGACATGGAACGCCTCGCCGCGTCCCGCCACGCTCGACGAGATCGTCGCCGCCTGGGACGCCGCGACGAACGACGTTCGCGAACGGCTGAAGGGACTCGACGAGGCGAAATGCGCCGGCGACTGCAAGTTCATCATGGGCGAGTCCGCCGTCTGGAGCGACACGCTCGGCAACATGCTCTGGGGCTTCCTCTTCGACATGATTCACCACCGCGGTCAGCTGAGCACGTACATCCGCCCGATGGGCGGCAAGGTGCCGGCGATTTACGGACCGTCGGCGGATGACAGCGGCGGCTAGCGACAGCCGCGGCTGACGTCGCGCGCGGCCTGCGCGAGCGGATAGAGCGACCGCGCGATGAGCGCGTGCTCGCATCGCTGCTTGCGGTTGCCGCGTCGCGCGAGTCGCATCTGCGCGGAGTAGTTCGACGGATCGATCCGCGCGGCGCGCTCGATCGAGGCGCGGTCGGTGTGCGTGGCGAAGATCTCCATCGCGATGACCTGCGCGGTGCTGCGATAGGTGGCGATCGCGGCACACACGATCAACAGCAGGATGACAGGCGAGGGCGCCTGTCCTCCCACTGGATCTGGAAGCGGAGGCGGAACGGGCCACAGTGCTCCGATGGCGGCGAAGATGATGAGCGACGGGAGCGCGAGCAGCAGCACGGCGTCGAACATGCCGGCCACACCGGCGGCGGCGAGCGTGGCGAGGAGTGTCGCGGCGAGGAGTCCCTGCTCCGCATCGACCGCCGCTCTGAGTCTGCGGAACGCGGCGACGAACACGCCGAGGAGCGCGAGCGCGAAGAGCACGGTCGCGGTGATCCCGCGCTCCGCGAGGAACGCGATCCAGTCGCTGCTCGGCCACGGATTGAACGTCATCCCCGGATCGGATGGATCGAGCGAGCGGTCCCCCGCCTTCACGTGTCGCGGATACTCCACGGGCCAGTTGCCCGGCCCGACACCGAACAGCGGATGGCGCAGCGCCATGAAGAGCGAATTGCGGTACTGGATCAGCCGCCCGTGCCCGCTCCCCTTTTCGTAATCGGCGACGCCCTTCACCGACTCGAGGTACGGGTTGTCGCTGCGCCAGTGCAGCGCATTCGGCAGGAGGAGAGCTGCCGCGCCGCCGCCCGCGGCGAAAAGCACGATGGTGACGATCCGCCGCCACGTCTGCGCATCGCGCCGCAGCGGAGCGCATATCAGGATGGCGACGAAGAAGATGAACAGCATCGCCGCCGACGCGAGCCAGGCCGCGCGCGACCGCGTCAGGATCAGCGTCGCGAAGACGATCGCCACGCCGCACGACACGAGCACGAATCGCTTCGCGCGCATCGCCGCCAGCACGACCAGCGGCAATCCGAACGCGGCGGCGTGCGCCACGAAGTTGCGATTGCCGAGCGTCCCGCCCGGCGCGCGATTGAGCGCGAAGAGATGCGTGTAGACGCCGTACGCCTGCAGCAGCGACGTCACCGCCGCGACGACCACCGCCAGCGCGAGCCCGTTCAGCACCGCCCGCCCCATCCCCGCCTCGGACAACCCGCGCGCGATCCAGAGGATCAGCACCGCCGACGCGCTCACCGCGAACGCGCGCAGGCCGAACCAGCGGTTCGTCGCGAACAACGCCGAGAGCGCGCCGAGGAGCAGGTAGCCGAGGAGCAGCTTGTCGACGCGGGTCAGCGTGAGGCGACGGATCGCGTGCCACGCGAAGAGCGCGCCGAAGAGCGCCGTCGCATGCAACGCGAGCTCCTTCGGCACGAGGAAACGATCGAGGTCGAAGATGTGTCGCGTCGAGACCGCGACGACGACGGCGATCGCGCCGAGCTGGAGAAGGCGAAGGGCGAGGCGCTCGGCCATCGCCCTTCAATATCAGAAAAGAGCGCGAGGAGTCTCAGTTGCAGTTGCCGGTGACGTTGTAGATGTTGCCCGTGCCGAGACTCTGGACGAGTCCATTACGCGCGGAGCGCTGCACGAAGGCGCGGCGGTCGGCCGTGCTCGCGCCGGCCAGCCCGCCGGCGATGAGCATCGTGGAGATCGTGCTGTGGCCTGGGATGTTGTTGATCTGCACCTGCCAGTTGCGGCCGCCGCCGGCGATTGCACCCTGCACGTCGAGGCGCACCAGTCCGGCCGGCCCGTCGATGCGGAACGGCGGCATGCGATAGAGATCGCCGAAGGTGAGATGCGCGATCGCGTTCGTCGCGTCGTTCCTCTGCGCGGCGTTCGGCATTCCGAAGTAATTCGGCATCGCCGGACCGGCGACCACGTTGACCTGACAATTGGGATCGACACCTACTTTGTCCGCCGGGGGGCGGCAGGCCGCACACAGAATGAGCAGCAAGACAGATATCGGCAGAATGACTTTCATCGTCTCTCCTTCATCATCGAACGGGAATGATTGCCTTAAGCTTTTAAGGAAATATAGCTTCACGCCCGCGGCCGGGCAATAGGCCGAAAGGACCAGAAAGAATGAAGACGCAGCTGTTGATGGCCTCCAGCGCCGCGGTCATGGGCGCCGCCGGCCTCGCCGGGACGTTCCTTCCCCAGGAGCTCCTGCGCGCGCTCCAACTCCCCGCGTCGAACGTGCCGGCGCTGCTGGTCCAGCTTCACGCCTCGCTGCTGCTGGCGTTCGCGATGATGAACTGGATGGCGAAGTCGAGCCTCATCGGCGGCATCTACAACCGGCCGCTCGCCGTCGGCAACCTGGCGCACTTCACCGTCGGCGCGATCACCCTGACCAGATTCGTGGTCGCGGGAGCAACCATCCCGTTCTTCATCGCCACGGTGCTCTACGTGCTGTTCGCGTTCGCCTTCGCGTATCTCGTGTTCGTCTTCTCGCCGGTCGTTCACGCATCTTCATAACCAGAAGGCAGCGACCTTTCGGATATCATGTCCGGCCGGTCCTAATAACTCACAGGCAGGTTTCCATGACAACGACCCCTCTTCGCGCGGAACGCACTCGCGCCGCGCTCGTGCTTTCCCTTCTGCTCACGATTCTGACGTCGGCGCCGCTCTTTGCCGCCGATGTCTTCGACGCCCGCTGCTGACGGCGGATCCGAAGGCGCTGCAGGCGGCGGCGCAGAAGGTCACGGCGGCGAGCTTCGACACCGTCACGCTCCTCGACGAAGTGACGTACTCGACCGAGAGCGACGGACGCACGCGCACGGTGTGGCATTCGATCCGGCTCGTCGTCACCGCCGACGGCGTGGAGACCGTCGGCACGGTCCGCGCGCCGTGGTCGCCGTGGTACGACCAGCGTCCGTTGATCCAGGCTCGCGTGATCGCCCGTGATGGCAGCGCGCAGACGCTCGATCCGAAGGCGGTGGTCGAAGCCACAGCCGAGGAAGACGCGGACATGTTCAGCGATCAGCGCGTGCTCCGCGCGCCGTTGCCGGGCGTGATCGCCGGATCGGTCGTGGAGACCGCCATCACGTTCGATGGCCGCAGCCCGATCAACGGCGGCGGAAAGTTCGGCATCTTCCGCTTCGGCGACAGCGTGCCGGTGGAGCACGCGCGCGTCATCCTCGATCTTCCATCCTCGATCACGCCGCACGTGCTGAATCGCTCGAAGATCGAACCGCGCATCGAGGAGAAAGACGGCCGCCGCCGGACGATCTACGAGAGCGGACATCTCGATGCCGTCACGGAGTGGGAGTCGTACCTGCCGACGGACGAGACGAACCTTCCCTATGTCGCCTTTTCCACCGGCACGACGTGGAAGGAGATCGCACAGCATTACTCCGATCTCGTCGACGCGCAGATCGCAAACAGCGATCTGAAGACGACGGTGGCGAATGCGATCGGCAACCTCACCGATCGCCGCGCCGTCATCGAGCGCCTTCTGGCGACGGTCGAAGCAAACGTCCGCTACGCCGGGGTCGAAGTCGGTGACGGCTCGATCGTCCCCCGCCCGCCGAAGACGGTCCTGGGCAACAAGTACGGCGACTGCAAGGACAAGGCGACGCTGCTCGTGGCCATGCTCCGGACGGCCGGCATTCCGGCGCACGTCGCGCTCGTGCATTCCGGATATGGCTTCGACGCCATCGGCGATCTTCCCGGCGTCGATCATTTCAATCACGTCATCGTCGCCGTTTCCGGCGAGCCCGCGTTGTGGATCGATCCGACGGACGAGTTCGCGCGCGCCGGCGTGCTGCCGGTCCAGGATCAGGGACGGATGGCGCTGATCGCCTCCACCGGCACGACCGCACCGACGCTCACGCCGCAGCTCGAGCCGGCAGCGAATCGCCATTACGAGATCCGCGAGTTCACGCTCCCCGAGGATGGGAAGGCCCACGTCGTCGAGATCACCGAGGGGACCGGCACAGAAGACGCTGTGCTCCGCCGGGCCTACGCCACGAGCGACAAGACGAAGTACCGCGAGTCCGTGGAGAAGTACGCGAAGGATTACTACGTCGCACCGTCGTTCGAGAAACTCGATGTCGGCGATCCGCACGACATGACCCGGCCGTTTCGCATCAGTCTCAGCGTGCAGAAGTCGCTGTCCGGCGTCGTCTACGCGAGCAGCGGCGAAGTGGTGATCCCCGTCAGCGCCATGGCGCAGGCTCTGCCCGACGAACTGCGCGATTACGAGGAGCAGACCGCCGAAGCGGAAAATGCGAAACCGGCGAAGAAACGCATCCACGACTTCGTCTTTACGTCGCCGGCGATCAACGAGTGGACGTACCGCATCAAGCTTCCGGCCGGCTCCATGCCTCGCACGCTGCCGCAGAACGAGACGACAACGCTCGGCTCGGCAACCTTGACCGCCGAATACAAGACGGAAGCGGATGGAACGATCGTGGCGAACCTCCGCCTCGACTCCGGCAAGCGCCGCCTCACGGCCACGGAGTTCGAAGAGACGCGGAAGGCGATCAGCAAGCTCGCGCGCCGCAACCTGATCCACATCGGCTTCGATGCCGTCGGCCAGGCGAAGTTGAATGCCGGCGACATCCATGGCGCGCTGGTCGAGTTTCGCAAGCTCGCCGATCTCCATCCGAAAGAAGCGCAGCATCACGTCGAGCTCGCGCGTGCGCTGCTCGCCGGCGGCCTCGGAGAAGCGGCGCGGGAGGAAGCAAAGCGCGCCACCACCCTCGAGCCGTCGAATGCGAGCGCCCACGCCATGCTCGCCGAGATCCTCAATCACGATCTCCTCGGACGCAGGCACCACAAGGGCTGCGACCTCGCGGGCGCGATCGTCGAGCTGCGCAAGGCGAAGCAGCTCGAGCCGACGAACGCCGTGTTCCGCGCCTCGCTCGCCGACCTCCTGACGTACGGCTCCGGCGACATCGCTTACGGCCGCAATGCGCATCTCACCGAAGCGGCGGACGAATACGCGCAACTGCTCAAAGACCTCGGCAAGGACGGCAAGGGCTACGAACCGCCACTGATGCTGGTCTACGCACACGCCGGCCGCTGGACCGACGTGAAGGCCATGCTCGACAAGACCGACGACGAAGAGCAGCGGAACCTCTTCGGCCTTCTGGCGACGACCGTGCTGGAGGGAAGCGCAGCCGGCGTGCGCCAGCTCAACTCCTTCGACCCTCAGAAGCAGCGCTCGTACGGAAGCGGCGTCGCCCAGACGCTCGTGACGTTGCGCATGTATGCGCAGGCGGCCGACTTCTACGAGGCGGCGACGCAGGGCTCACCGAACGCGGCGCAGGTGCTCCCGTTGGTGCAGATCCTCCGCAGGACGAAAGCGGTCGACGACTTCAACGACGACTCCCCGCGCGGACTGGTGATGAAGGTCATGCAGACCATGGTGAACAACGACGCCGTGGGACTGAAGAAACTGTTCGTGCCCGAGATCGCCAACCGCAAATCGAAAAAAGGGGACGGCGACGAAAAGCATCTCGGAGTGAATCTCAACAAGTTGATGGGCGACATGCCGCCGGCGACGTTGCTCGACGTAGTCGCGGCGATGATGGACGTGCAGCAGGAGGGGAACGATGACATCGGATATCGCCTCCGCCCGCGCATGAGCGGCACGACGGCCACCGACAAGCAGACGTTCTACGCCCAGAAACGGGACGGCAAGTACCTTCTCGCCGCGGTGAACGAACCGACCGAGACGATCGGCCTCTCCGTGCTGAAGCTGGCCGACGACGGCAAGCTCGATGCGGCGCGCACGTGGCTGAACTGGGCGCGCGAATCGATCAGCGCCGGCGGCGGCGACGACCCGCTCTCCGGTCCGGCATTCGCGCGCCTCTGGCAGAAGGAAAAACCGGCGGCGACGGTGGACGAGATTCGCACCGCCGCGGCATCGCTGATGTCTTCCGAAGACTCGGCCGCGGAAGGGGCGGTGGTGCTGGAGGCGGCTCGGGCGAAAGCGGAGGGCGAAGAGTTGAAGACGGCGATCGACCTCGCGCTGTCACGCCACTACCTCGTGATGAAGGATTGGGCGAAGTTGCTTCCGGTGGCCGAACGTCTGTCGAAGTCGAATCCCGATTCCGGATCCGCGTTTCTCAGCTGGAGCACGGCGCTCGCGCACCTCGGCCGCGTGGAGGAGTCGGAGACGCTGGCGAAGGAGCGCCTCACGCGATTGCCGAAGGACCACGACGCTTTGAGGGTGCTGTCGTTCGACTTCGCGCAGCAGGGCGATTACGACACGGCCTCGACCTGGGCACGCCGGATCGTGAATGACCTCACGCCGACGAGCGAGGACTACAACCACGCCGCGTGGCTGGCGCTGTTCCAGGGAAAGAATTTCGATCAGGCCATTGAAGATGCGCGGCGGGCGTCGAGCGCCAACACGCCTGAAACGCTGCACACACTCGCGGCGCTTTATGCCGAAACCGGCAAAAGCACGGAGGCCCGGCAGGCCCTGCTCAAGAGTCTCGAACAGCGGCTGACCGATCAGCCGACGAGCACCGACTGGTTCGTTCTCGGCCGCATCGCCGAGAACTACGGCGTCAGCGACGCGGCGATCGTCGCGTACAGGAAGGTGACGAAAGAAGAGGCCAACGGCGTGACGACGTGGGAGCTGACGCAGAAGCGGATTGCACAGCTCGGGAAGTAGCGGATTGAACGTCTCGTCCGCCTGAGGCGCTCAGAACGCCGCGTACATCTGCAGCTCCGTCCCCACCCGATCCGCCAGCTCCGCGGTCATGGCGAGATCGGGATGACGGACGAAGACATAGCCGTCCGACAGCAGCGTCTTGACCCAATCGCGGCGATGCGCGCCGATCGGCAGCAGATCGAGCGCGGGGATGTGCTCGCCGAAGGACGCCAGGATGCGATCGAGCCCATCGATCTTCTTGATGTAGCCCTGCCCCTGCGCGCGCTTGAAGATGATGGCGCAGTTGTAGAGGCGCTCGAAGTCGAGCGTGAACCTGCCGTGCACCACCGCCTCCGCCCACCCCGTGAAGAGGTCGATGTCGCAGACGAAGTTCATCGTGTCGACCGAGTGCGCGCCGGGCGGCCGCGCGGCGATCTCGCCGAACACAGCCTCGCCATCGCGCTTGAGGAACCACTCCATGTGCGCGAAACCGGTCTGCTGCTCGAGCGCCTTGAGGACATTGCGTCCGAGGGCGCGTCCGCCGGCGAACTTCGGCTCGTCGATGTCGCGCAGCGTCACCGTCTGCGGACTGATCCACTCCACGCTGCGGCCGATCAGCGGCGGCGGGCGATACCAGGAGACGCTCTCGAAGACGATGTTGCCGTCGACGCAGATCGTGTCCCACGTGTACTCGTCGCCGTCGATGAACTCCTCGATGTTCCACTCCGGGATGTGCGGGACCTTCGCCAGCGTCGACTCGAGCTGCGCCGCCGACTCGACGCGAAACGTGTCGGCCGATCCGGCGCCGGCGACCGGCTTGAGGCAGATCGGATAGCCGACCTTCTCCGCCGCCGCGAGACATTCGCGCGACGAGCTCGCGCGCTCGTGCCGCGCCGTGCGGATGCCGGCGGCGTCGATCGCCTGCTTCATCTTGTCCTTGTCGCGGAAGCGAACGACCTGCTCGTAGTTCAGTCCCGGCACGCCGAGCGCATCGCGCAGACGGGCCGCGAGAAGGACGGTCCCTTCCCACACCGACTCGATGTGATCGAAGCGGAGCGGCCCCGCCCAGCGCCGCACCGTTTCGACCGCCGCGATCTCGTCGAAGAGCGAGTCGACCTGCACGTATCCGCTGAGCGCATTCCGCGTCATCTCCGGCAACTGCGACTCCGGATGCATGTCGACGCCGAACACGCGCGCGCCGACGCTGGCCACGCCGCGGACGAAGTGGGGAAGCTCCGGGGGATACGCGCAGCCGACCATCAATACGTTTTTCATCCCAGCTCCACTCTGATCAAACTGATGATTTTCTCCAACGCCGCTTCGACCACGCGCGTCTCGCGATCGCGCACGATGATGAACCCTTCCCCTTCGTAGCCACTCGCCGGCGCCTGGCCGATCGACGGCAGCTTCGCCTTCACCACGAGCGAGCCGATTTCGCGCGCGACTTCCTCGATGCGATGCAGCGCCTTGATTCTCTTTCCCCTCTCCCCGCCCGCGGGGAGAGGGGTCAGGGGTGAGGGGTCCTGCCCGCGCAGAAACGCGATGCCGGTCGCCCACTTCCGCTCCGGCGGCTCGAACGTGCCGTCGATCATCAGCCGCACCCACGCCTCATCGAAATCGATCTCGTGCGCGTACGACACGAGGTCCATGATCTGCGCCCCCGGCGGCCGCGCCGCGACCTCGGAAATCGCGATCGATCCGTCACGCCGGCGGAACCACTCGAGATGGCAGAGACCGGTGCGCATGCCGAGGACTTCGAGGGCACGCGCGGCGGCGACGCGGATATCGTCGTAGCGCGGGTCGTCGATCTCGCGCGGCAGCACGATGCACCACTGGATCCAGTCGTTCTGCAGCACTTCGAGCGGCGTCGGCCGGTAGTGCGTCAGCGAGTGCCACACGAGCCGGCCGTCGACGCAGACCCCTTCGAATGAATGCTCCTCGCCGACGACGAACTCTTCGAGCAGCACCGGCGGCGGCGCGATGCGCAGCGCGTCGCGGAGCTGATCGTCATTGTCGATGCGGAACGTCGAGCGCGCGCCGGCCCCCTCGAGCGGCTTGTAGACCATCGGATAGCCGAAGCGCAGCGCCTCTTCCGCGTTCTCGATCCGCGCATGCCGCGCGCACGGCAGTCCGTGGTCGACGAAGAGGTCCTTCATCCGCGCCTTGTCGCGGAAGTTGCGCGCCGCGTCGACACTCATCCCCTCGATGCCGAAGCGCTCGCGCACCATCGCCATCGGCACCTGCAGCTGTTCGTACGCGGCGAAGATGACGTCCGCGCCGCCGATGCGCGAGGCGACGTTCTCCACCGCCCACCCGAGCTGCGCGGCGTCGAGGATGTCGTCGACGCGCCAGTGCTGCGCCACCACGGATGTCAACTTGTGCGCCGGATCCTGGGTGATCACGCCGAGGCGGACACCATCGAGACGCACGGCGGCGTCGATGATCCGGTTCGCGTTCTCCGAGAGGATCGGCGCGGCGAAGATCACATTTTTATTGATCTCCTGATTGTAGACTCGACGCATGCCTTTCTTGCTGGCGATCGGCCTCTGGGTCACCGGCAGCTTCACCAACGCGTCCGGCACGCGCGCATACCAGCTGTACGTGCCGGCCGGCTACGTCGCGGGCGAGCGGCGTCCGCTGATCGTCGCCATTCACGGCTGCACCGAGACCCCGGCCGAATTCGCCGGCCTCACGCGCATCGCGAAGCTCGCGGACGAGGAGCGGCTGCTGATCCTGATGCCGTCGCAAAGCGCGCTCGCGAATCCGAGCCTCTGCTGGAACTGGTTCCTGCCGGTCAATCAGCAACGCGGTCAGGGCGAGCCGTCGATCATCAAGGGGATGGTCGACTGGACGCGCGCGCACTACAGCGTCGACGACGCGCGCATCTACGTCATCGGCGTCTCGTCCGGCGGCTACATGACCAGCGTGATGCTGGCGTGCTACTCCGATGTCTTCGCCGCCGGGATGGTGGCCTCGGGCGGGATGTACGCGGGCGCGGATGACGTCTACTCCGGCGCCTACGCCGCGCTCTACGGCAGTTCCAAGGATCCGAACGCCACCGGCATCGACGCGTATCACTGCTCCGGCGCCGTCCATCCGCGCATGGTTCCGGTGCTCGTCTTTCATGGCAGCAACGATCCGTACGTCACGGTGTCGAACGCGACGCAGACGATCGCCCAATTCGCGCAGCTCAACGACCTCGGCGACGACGGCGTCGACAATGGCTCGATCACCACCGCGCCGGTGGCGAGCGCGCGCGGCATCAACTTCGCCTGGCAGCGTTACGCGTTCGGCGAGGAGTACATCGTGAACATGGGACACGCGTGGGCGGGGGGCGATCCGCAGTTCGCATACGCCGAGCAGCCCGGTCCCGACGAGACGGCGCTCATGTGGAGTTTCCTGCAACGGTACGCGCGCGTCACCGTCCGGCGGCGCCCTATCATCAAGTGAATGCGGCAAATGATGCGGACAGTCGATGCAGGCAAACGCGCGGGCGTGACCGCCGGCATCCTCGGCGCGCTCTGCGTCCTCGGCGAGTTCTGCTTTCTCTTCCCCCATCTCCTCGTGTCGCACGACGCGATGCCGTTCTATCGCGAGCACATGACCGCGATGCGCGGCATCCTGCAGGGGACGATCGTCATGACGTTCCTGCTCGGCGCGGCGAGCGTGATGCTGATCCGCTCGAAGGTCTACGGCGCGATCGGAATCGCGCTCGGCATCATCGCCATCCTCCTCGGCGGATCGAAGGCCGAGGCGATCACCAACCGGCCGCGCGCGATCAGCGCGGGACTCGACTACTTCTGCCTCGAGCTGCTCGTCCTGGGGATGGTCTTCATCCCGATGGAGCGCATCTGGTCACTGCACGAGCAGAAGATCTTCCGCCGCGGCTGGCAGACCGATCTCAAACACTTCTTCGCCAGTCACGCCGGCGTGCAGCTGCTGTCGTTCATGACCATCATCCCGGTGCAGGTGCTCTTCGCCTGGACGGTGAAGTTCGATTTCCAGAAGCGCGTCGCCGCGCAGCCGCTCTGGCTGCAGTTCTTCGAGATCCTGCTGGTGTCGGACCTGGTGAGCTACTGGGTGCATCGCGCGTTTCACAAGATTCCGCGGCTGTGGCAGTTCCACGCCATCCATCATTCGAGCCTGCAGATGGACTGGCTGGCCGGCTCGCGCTCGCATCTCGTCGACACCGTGGTGAACCGCTTCCTCGGATTCGTCCCGATCTTCGTCCTCGGCTTCTCGCCGTCCGCGCTCTACGCCTACCTGATCTTCGTCTCGTTCCACGCCGTCTACATCCACGCGAACGTCAACCACCGCTGGCCGTACCTGCGCTGGATCTTCGCCACGCCCGAGTTCCACCACTGGCACCACACGTCCGACGAGGAAGGGATCGACAAGAACTTCGCGGTGTTCCTCTCGTTCATCGACATCATCTTCCGCACCGCCCACCAGCCCGAGTACTGGCCGAAGCGCTACGGCACGACGAAGTTCCAGCCGCCGGAGACGTACCTCGGGCAGCTGGCGTATCCGTTCAGGAAGCATGAGGAGACGCCGTACGGGTGAGGGAGCGCGGGCGTCCCGCCCGCAGTCGTCGGCCGTCCCGGCCGGCGACCTAGCGAGGGAGAGTCAGAAAGGCGTATTCGTCTAAATCCAACGGCAACTCGGCCTGAAGATGATGGAGAAGCGCCTGTTCGACGAGGCGACCCTTTTTCACGCCGGTCGCGCGGGCGTGTCGCTCCAACAGCTCGCGCATCTTTTCGGAGATGAGCGCGGAAATCCGAGTTTTGCCCATGCCGTACGTTCTGTTTAGTCGCGGAGGTCGTCGTCGGTGACCGGCTCTTCAACGACCACACCGTCGCGGACGATGATGATGCCGGTGCCGTGCTGACGAGCGATCTCGCGAGCGCGGCGCGCGGCGCGAAGCAGGGCCCGAGGTCCGGCCTGCATATCAGCGTCCGGCAGGTGAGACACGAGATCGTCGTTCAGAGGTTCGTCCCCTCTTCGATCAATCGTGGTCGTGGGCCGCTGTTGTCGAGCCATTGCCAGTACGTGACGAGTTTACGGTACGTCGCGAGGAAGTTCCGCATGCCGGAGACGAACCGCCGCCGAATTGTTTCCTCTGCAATGTCGTGGCCGCCCTGCCGCACGCGGAGTGCGACACGCTCGAGCGCGGCCTCTGGATTCGGGAGCGAGAGGAAGAACAACTTCACCTCGTACCCCGCCGCCCGCCACCCCGGAATCCGTCGCGCATACGTATGCCCTGCCAACGTCGTCTCGAACGCAAAGCTGCGGCGCTCGGCGGCATTGCGATCGATCTCCTCCAGCATCACGCGTCCCGCGCGGATTGCGGCCGCCGCGGGATCGAACGGTGACAGTCCCGCCGCGATCAGGTCGGCGTTGATGAACAGCGGGCAATCCGCCTCGTTTGGAAGGAACTCGCGAGCGAACGTCGTCTTCCCGGCGCCGTTCGGCCCCGCGATGATGACGATTTTCAAACCACCGCCGCGTCCGCGATCTCCAAGGCGCGATCGATGATCGCGAAGCTCTCGTGCAGCTGCTCCTCGGTGATGCAGAGCGGCGGATTCGTGAAGAGGTTGTTCCAGTTGATGAAGGCGTACATCCCCTGCTCGCGGAGGAACGCTCCCATGCGCGCCATCTCGGGGCTCGTGCCGTTGAACGGGGCCATCGGTTCTTTGGTCTCGCGGTTGCGGACCAGCTCGATCACGCCGAAGAGGCCGATCGAGCGCACATCGCCGACCGATGGATGCTTCGCTTTCATCTCGGCGTGCAACGAGGACATCACGCGGCCCATGCGCTGCGTGTGGCCCATCGTGTCGTCGTCCTTCATCACCTGGATGCACGCCTCCGCGGCCGCGAGGCTCATCGGATGCGCGTTGTACGTGAGGCCGCCGTAGAAGACGTTCTTGTCGAAGTAGCCGGCGATGCGATCACTCAGTGCGACCGCTCCGAGCGGGAGGTACGCCGAGGTCAGGCCCTTCGCCATCGTGATCATGTCGGGGATGGTGTTCCAGTTGTCGACCGCGAACCAGGTGCCGGTGCGCCCAAGGCCGCACATCACTTCGTCGCAGACGAGGAGGATGCCGTGGCGGTCGCAGATCTCGCGCAGTCCCTGGATGTAGCCCTGCGGCGGGACGATCAGGCCGTTCGTGCCGGTCACGGTCTCGATGAACATCGCGGCGATCGTGTGACCGCCCTCGTACATGATCGTCTCCTCGATCTCGTCGAGGCAGCGCCGCACGAACTGCTCGTCGCTGTCCCCTTCGCGATAGAGGTGGCTGCGGTACTTGTACGGATCGAAGAAGCGGACGACGCCCGGGACGCCCGGCTCGTTGGCCCAGCGGCGCGGATCGCCGGTCAGCGAGATCGCGCCCGCGGTCGCGCCGTGATACGAGCGATAGCGGACCATGATCTTCTGGCGGCCGGTGACCATCTTCGCGATGCGGATGGCGTTTTCATTCGCCTCCGCGCCGCCGAGGGTGAAGAAGAAACGATTGAGATCGCCCGGCGTGAGATCGGCGAGCGTCTTGCCGAGGCGCGCGCGTACGGCGGTCGCCATTCCGGGACCGGCGTACACGAGCTCCTCCGCCTGGGACTTGATCGCCTCGATGACGCGCTTGTCGCCGTGGCCGATGTTGACGCACATGAGCTGCGAGTTCATGTCGATGTAGCGCTTGCCGTTCGCATCCCAGAAATAGATGCCTTCGCCGCGCACCATCGGGATCGGATTGACGCTCCCCTGCGCCGACCACGAAAAAATCGTGTGCCGCTTGGTCAGGGAAACGATCTCTTCCGCTGTCATCGGTCCGACGGTATCTGCAATCGTCATCGAGCTTTTTCTCCTAGTGATTTTGAATCGCCTCGGCGACATCGCGCGCGAGGCGCCCGACGACCTGCTCCGTCTTGCTGTCGGCGTTGGCCGTCGTGTATTCGATCGTACCGCGAGCGGGCGATCCGAAGGGCTGGCCGCTGGCCAGATCGTACGGCGTCAACGTCACCTTCGACGTGTAGACCGTGTCGTAACGGCCGAGGTATTTGATCAAACGATCGCCCGCGGCATCGACGCGCACGACGAGCAGCACGGCGTAACCGGCATCGCGCGTACGGCTGATGAGACGCGACGTCGACGTCACGCCCTCGGTCGCCGGCAGCGAATCGGTTTCGACGGTCTTCAGTCCGGCCGCACTCAGCTCGGAGTTGACGACCTGCGAGACGGAGCTGACTAGGTTCGCGTCGCCCATGACGGCGATGGCGACACCCGACGCACGGCGCGCGGGACGCGGCTGTTCGACGGGACGCGTGACGACAGCCGATGCGCCGGTCGTACGCGGCGGGTTGTTCTGCGCGATCTTTGTCGGCTGTGCGACGGGCGGAACGTAGACCGGCGTGGACGCTTGTCCTCCTGACGCGGGAGCAGGAGTGCTTCCGCTGACGGGAACCTGCGCGGCGTCGGTTGCAGTCGGCACCTGCTGCGGTTGGAACAACAGTCTCTTGTCATCGCCCGGAACTGCCGCGGATGACGTCTGCGGCGGCACAACCGACGCGGAGCTCGTAGCGGTCGTCGTCGTATCGGTCGATGCGGTGGTGCCCTTCTTCCAGTTGTTGTACATCCGCACGCCGACGATCGCCGCGGCGGCGCCGCCGCCGAGGACGAGCACGAGGGCGAGAACGATGACGACCCACGCGGAAGATTTCTTCGGAGCCGCCGGCGGCGGCACGTAGGCGCCCGCGGGAGGCGCGGCCATCGGAAGCGGTGTAGCCGGGGATTGGTAAGGCTGGTCAGGCATAGTGTTCGGTTCTCTCACAGACTGCTTCGTGGCGGCTGCGGGCGTGTCGACGGCCGTCGCCACATCCGCCTGCGGGTTGGTGAGGCGCGAGTTGAGGACCTGCGTCGCGGCGGCCATCGCCGCGGGAGCGGAAGCGGCGGTCGCCGGCTTCGGCACCGCGAGTCCCGCCGTCATGCTGCGCACGCCGCGGCTGGCGAGGTACTCCTCGAGATCGGCGACGAGCCGATGGCAATCCTGGTAACGCTGCTCGCGATCCTTGCAGATCATCTTCTGCAGGATGCGGCGCGACTCCGGATCGACGTCGGGATTGAGCGTCGTCACGTCGGGCGGCTCCTCGTCGAGGATCTGCTTGAGCAGCGCCAGCGGGCTCTCGCCCTTGAACGGCGCCTGGCCGGTCAGCAGCTGGTAGTAGGTGATGCCGAGGGCGTAGATGTCGGTGCGATGGTCGACCTTCTCGCCGCGGCACTGCTCGGGAGCGAGATAGCCGGGCGTGCCGACCATCATCCCGGTCGCGGTGAGGCGATTCTCCGCATCGACCGGCAACGCCAGTCCGAAGTCGGCGATCTTGATCATGCCGCGATCGTCGAGGATCAGATTGGCCGGCTTGATGTCGCGATGGATGATCCCCTTGTCGTGCGCGGCCGCGAGGCCGTGCGCCGCCTGCAGGATCATCTGCGACGCGCGCGGATTGCCGCTGCGGCCTTCCTCGCGCAGGACGTGATTCAGCGAGCGGCCCGTGACGTACTCCATCACGAAGTACGGATGTCCTCCGTCCTCGCCGATGAAGAAGATCTGGACGATGTTCGGATGCGACAGCCCCGCCGCGGCCTGCGCCTCGCGCACGAACCGCTGGAGGAACGTCGCATCTTCCGTGAGCCCCTCGGTCAGAACCTTGATGGCGACGAAGCGGTTGAGCGCTTCTTCATGGGCTTTGTAGACGACGCCCATGCCGCCCCGCCCGAGCTGGGAGACGATGGTGTAGTGGCCAATCTTTTCCGGCATTTGATTTGTCCTTGTGTAGGGCAGGCGCCCTCGCCTGCCCCAGAAAAAAAAGGACAGGCGAGGGCGCCTGTCCTACACAGCTCGAGAAAAATTACTGCGCGTGAACCGCCATCCCTTTGCGGACGGAGGCGGCCTTACCGCTGGAGACCGTGCAGATCGAGAGCTTCTCTTTGACTTCGCTCACCTGCAGACGGGCGACTTCCTTGACCGTCTCGTCGAGGACTTCGCCGGTGTCCGGGTCGCGGATGACCTCGGAGTCGCCGACGACGAACGTCTGGCCGACGCTCACGCCTTCGCGCGTGCCGCGGTTGACGTAGATCTTTCCGCCGGCGCTCTGCACCACCGAGCCGGTCCACGGAATCTTCGGCAGCTGCGCCACGAGGAACTTGACCGCCTCGCCGCACGCCGCTTCGACCGCTTTGCCGACGTTGTCGTCGTGATGTCCGCCGGCAGTCGCGCCGATGCCGTTGCGGTAGTAACCGACGGCCAGACCCTTCTGCGTCGAGGTGCCGACGACCGACTTCGAAGCGAGCACCTGCCCGGTGGTCGAGTCGACGATGTAGATGGTGGCGTTGATCTCACCCTTGCCGGCCTTGCCGCCGACGCTGATGCCGTGGAGGCTGATGCCACCGCCGCCGCCCGACGTGTTGTCCTGCACGTGCGTGATGGCGCCTTTGACGAGCAGCTGCGCGGGCGTCATCTGTCCGGTCACCGGGGCCTTCTTGCCGCCGGCGGTGCGTCCCGACGCGGCGAAGTCCTGCTCGCCGAGCGCCTCGGAGCGCATGTCTTTCTCGCCCAGGACGATGAACTTCCCGGTCGAGTTGAGCTGATCGGTCAGGACCGTCGCCCACGCGTCACCGATGTCCCACTGACCGGCCCATCCGGCCTTGTTGTCGAACTTTGTGACGGTGATCGAGTAGCGAAGTCCGCCGGTTGGCTCGGTTGCGAGAACAGTTCCTGCAACGAGCGACACGACAGCAAACATCAAAATGACTTTTGAAAGCTTCATGACTCCCCCTTCAATGGATTCCACATTTTAAGCCCCGACGGTTTATTTGCGGTGATCCGGCTCACGAAGAGAGAGAGTCACCTGCCGAGGCCGGTAAGCGCGCGCCGAGGAAAAACTCCTGAAACACGCGGTGCGCGAACCGCATCCGCCCCTCGGTTCCCGACATCGTGATCAACAAGCTGTTGAGCGCCAGCGCCTCGGCGGAGTCGGGGGCATCGGCTCCCATCGCGGCCCGGATCTGCTCGAACGTGCAGTCGGGAAGGAGCTCGACCACCCCGTCCCGCACCTCGGTCATGCAGTCCGCCGCCGCGGTCATCGCCTCGAACGAGAGCGCAATCGTTTCATCGACAGTCGTCACGCCTTTGCGGATCGGAATGCGCGCGCCGCCCTTCTTCCGCGGCAGCTTGAAGTCGCGCGCGATCTTCTGCTCGGCCCAGTAGCGAAACAGATCGCGGCGATTCATGTCCCGCGGATCGCGGCGGTCGAGGACGTCGAGGATGAATCGGAGGAAGAGCGGCGTGCGCGGGATGTCGCCGTAGAAACGGAGGTAGTCGCCGTTCTCGACGTCCTTGATGAACGCCTCGATGCGCCGACGCGCCTTGGTCTGCGTCACCTCGGCGAGCCGGAGCCGCGCCGCCTCGACGATCTGCTCGTCGCCCCACGGCTGCAACTCGACGACGTCGATCGTCTGCACCGTCGACTCGACCGCGCTCTTGCCCTTGACGAAATCCTGGAGCCGCGCCTCCCAGAACGAGCTGCGCATGGTGATGATCGCCGGTACCTTCGCGCGCCGGAAGAAGTTGAAGAACGTGTGCAGGCTGTACGAGTGCGGAATGGCCGGCGATTCGTCGAGCGCGTCTACGATCACGCCGAGGCCGCTGTCGATCTGCGTGATGTACTTCAGCACCGGTCCGGCGATCCGCTGCCACAGCGGACGCTCCTCGGGTGTCGCGCCGCGCAGCAGCTCATCGAAATCGAGCGCGGTCTCGAAGACCGAATGCGCGTTCGCGCCGTCGCGTCGAAGGCGCGCCGCCGGGATCACCAGCCAGCGCAACGCGCGCTCGCGTGCCGCGCGCATCACCGCGGTCGTCTTGCCGAAACCGGCGGTGCCGAGGAGCACCTGCAGACGTTCGCCGCGGGCGATCGTTTCGACGACGTCGGTCACTTCATCGGACGCGTCGTCCTCCTCACCAGGCCACAGCGCCGCGGCGTCGATGCGCAACTGATGACGGCGCACCGGCACGCGACGCACCGGCGCGGCGCCGATCTTCCGCTCGATGCGCGACTGCTCCTCGAGCATCGCCGCGCTCCACCGGTCGATCGAAGCGAACACGCGCTCGAGCATCATCTCGAACGCCGCATACATGAGGTGATCGCGATGGTTCCAGACGATCACCCGCTCCGCGTCCCCTTCAGCGATCAATCGTTCGAGCGACAGCCTCACCGCTTTGCGGACGCCAACCGTCAGCTCCTCCCGATCGATGATCACGATGAAGTCGCGCACCGGCTGCGCCGACGCCGATCGCCGGAACGCCTCGATGCCGCGCACGATCTCCTTTTCATCGTGTCCGCTGCAGTGAATGGCGACCGTCGATCCGACGGCGATCTGAAAGCCTTCGCCGTCAACGAGCCGCGCATAGGACCACAACAGATGCACCACCGGCAGCAACGCCTCCGCCAGCGATTTGTCGCCGCGCTCGCGGATCGCGCTCGCCAGTTTCTTGAACTCCCCCCGCGCGCCGAAGCTGCGATTCGGCCAGCCGTCGAATTCACCGAGGATGTCGCGCGGCAGCGGTGCCTCCGGCGGCGTCGCATCGCCTTTCGGCGGCTCGAGGATGGCGAGCATCTGCGCGAGCTGACCGGCGAACTGCAGCGCCGTCTCTTCCGGCGACTGCTTGCAGACATCGAAGTAACGGATGACGAGATTGGCTCCGCCATCTTCGAACTGCGTGATCGGCTCGCGGCGCAGCGCCTCGCCGAAGATGGCGCGCAACCGGAGCCAGTCGTCGCTCCGCGCGAACGCCGCGAATTCGTCTTCGTCGGCGATCACCGGCCCGACGAAAAATGTGTAGGCCTGCTCGTCGTACAGCGCGTCGAGTTCTCCATAACGCGTGAGCGGCGAATAGCGCCCGATCTGGTCGGGCCGGAAATCGGAGGGCAGGTTCAGCCACTCCAGCGGCAACCGCTGCGCAGCGACCAGCACGTCGAGCTGGCGGAACACCTCCTCGGCGTAACTCTTCGCATCGAGGTCTCCGCGAATGCGTTCATCGAAGATCGCGCGCAGGTCGCTGGCGAAGGCGGCGGCGGTCTGCGTCCGCGCATCGCGGCGATCGGCGGTCGCCGGCAGCAGGACTTCGAGCAGCAGATTGAGCTCGCGCGACGAGAGGCGGTCGCCGGTCATCCGCCGGATGCGCTCTTCGAGATCGCGCATCGACCGGCCGGGCCGCGGATGCTCGCCGGTGAGCATGAACTCGAGGATGCGCCCGAGGGAGTAGACGTCGGAGCGCGGATCGCGCAGCTCCGTGTGCGACAGCTCGCCGAACGTCTCCGGATCGATGTAGCCGAACGTGCCGAAGAGCTCCGCCGTCTGCGTGATGCTCGACTCGCCGACGACCACCGCGGTGTCGAAGTCGACGATCACCGGCCGCCAGCCGTGCTGCTCCTCGACTACCAGGATGTTCGTCGGCTTGAGATCGCGATGGATGACGCCGCGGTCGTGCGCGAACTGGATCGTCTCCGCCGCCTCGGCGAGCAGCAGCACGCGGTCGCGGATCGACGGACTCCGCTTCTTCATCCAGTCGCTGATCGGCTCACCGCGGATGAACTGCATGCGGACCTGAAGCTCGCGCCCGGAGTCGATCGTCCCGTAAAACGCCGCGATGTTCGGATGCTCCAGCCGCGCCTGCGCGATCGCGCCCTGGCGGAAGCGGCGGCGCCGCGCCTCCCCTTCCTCGCCGGTGAGCTCGTAGATCTTCACCGCTTCGCGGCGCTTGAGAAACAGGTTTTCCGCTTCCCACACCGTGCCGAATGCGCCGCGGCCAACGATCTCGATCAGGCGCAGCGAGCCGGCGGGCGACTCCTCGCGCGATCCGGTCAGCTCGCGGAATCCCGCGTCGTACGACGTCGTGAAGTCGACGTAATGGATGCGCGTCAGCCGCATCGGAATCGTGCAATGCCGATGGAGCAACGGCACGACGGTCTTCTTCGCATTGAGCGCGAATTCGATTTCATTGCGGACGTGATCGGAGGCGACGGCATCGGGCGAAAGGATCACCAGCACCTCGGCGCTCCGCTCGAGCGCGGCCTCGATCTCCGCATCCCACGCCTGCCCCGGCCTGATCTCCCGCTGGTCGATCCAGACGTCGATGTCCGCCGCCCGGAGATCGTTCGCGAGCCGCTCCGCGAATTCCTTGTCGGCCCGCGAATAGCTGATGAACGTCGTCATCCCGCCTTCTTCATCAGTTTCCGCAGCGGACCGGAGACGCGCTCCGCCATCAGCGCATAGCCCTTCGCGTTGGGATGGATCTCGTCGCTCTTCAATGACGGATTGCCGATGATGCCGTCGAGCAGATCGGGAATGAGCAGACACCCTTCGTCGCTCGCGACCCGCTTGTACATCTTCCCGTAGCTCGCCGTGAGGCTCGGGAAATTGAAGCCGAGGATGACGACCATCGCGCCCGCCTGCTGGATCTGTTTTACGATCGCGCGCAGGTTCGCTTCCGTCGACGCGATCGGCGTGCCGCGCAGGAAATCGTTCCCGCCGAGACCGACGATCACGATGCGCGGGCTGCGCTGCAGGACGTCGGCGTCGATGCGCGCCAGCGCGGAGTCGGTCGTGTCGCCGCTCACGCCGGCGTTGATGACCTCGCGTCTGAGCAGCTTCGCCAGACCGGACGGATAGTCCTCCCCCGCCCCCGCGCCGTAGCCGGCGGTGAGCGAGTCGCCGAACGCGATGATGTTCGTCCCGTTCGACTGCAGGTTGCGCACGCGCGAGTACTTCGACGGGAAGAGGAGCCAGATGAGGAGGAGGGCGAGGAGGGCGGCGGGGATGGCGAACTTGCGCTGCATTCAAGGTTTATAGTGGAAAGCATCGATGGACGCGAGTATCGACGTCCGCCTCCGCACGTATCTCCTCTGGTCCTTCCGGGCAGGCATCGCGTTTTTCGCGGTCTATCCGACGCTGGCTCACGTCGTTCCGCCGCGCGCCGTTGCATCTCTATCTGACGCCCGAGTTGGCGATTCCGTTCGTGCCGCAGTTCATCTGGGCGTATTTGTCGATGTACGTGCTGTTCGTCCTGCCGTTGTTGTTCATCCCCCCGGCGAACATGCCGGCGCTTGGGAAGCAGTTGATCGCCGGCTGCGTGATCAGCGCGGCGATCTTCCTGCTGTTGCCCGCGGAATTGGGATTCGTACGGCAGGTACCGAAGGCTCATGCGGCGATTTACGCCGGGATGTTCAACATCGACCGGCCGTACAACCTCGTGCCTTCTCTGCACGTGATCTGGTCGACGGCGATCGTCATGGCCTGCGCCGATTTCGCGCGGCCGGCGATGCGCGTCGCGCTGCTGGCGTGGCTGTGCGTGATCGTCGCGTCGACCGTGCTCGTGCATCAGCATCATCTGCTCGATCTGATTGCCGCCCTGGCAATCGTCTTCTTCCTCCGACGTCAATACGAGGTGCTTCATGCGTAAGCTGCTTGCCTGCCTGTTGTTCACGTTCCCCCTGTTCGCACAGGAAGCCGACCACGAAATCCATCAGGAGCTGCGCGCGGTGCTGACCACCGTGCAGAACGCGATCAACAGCGGCAATTACGACGCGATGCTGCCGGTGATCAGCGACAGCGTCCGCGCCACGACGATCACGCAGGAAGTGATGTCGAATCGCGCCGACGTCTCGGCGTACTTCAAAAGGTGGTTCGGTCAAGGCGGATTTCTCAAGAAGCTCGACATGCACCTCAATGCCGATGCATTGACCGAGCTCTCGCCCGACAAGACGTGGGGCCTCGTGCGCGGCTCGGGGATCGAGAATTACACGCTGGCCGACGGCCGCCAGTACCCGATGAAGACGCGCTGGACCGCGGTGCTGATCAAGGAAGCGGACGGCAAATGGCGCCTGCGCGCGATCCACATCGGGACGAATTTTCTCGACAATCCGATCCTCGACGACGCGAAGAGCGCGGTGATCCGTTATGCGTCGATCGCGGGCGTGGCCGGCATTGTCATCGGCGTGCTGATCGGATTTTTATTCGGACGCCGCAAATAGCGCCCGCTCCGCCGGCGCCCCCATCGGCGGCGCCGGCTGCACGCCGTGGCGCCACAGGCTGACGTAGATCTGCCAGAACGACGGCTGCGTCTCGTCACGCTCGACATAACGCGGCAATTGCGTCCACGGCACCGCCGGATGCGCGTGATGCGCGAGGTGATAGTGGTAATTGAGCGTCAGCCAGCGCACCGGCGCGAAGACGCGCAGGTTCCACGCGCCGTTCGTGACGTCGCGCGCGCTCCACGCGTGATCGACGTACTGCAGCGCCGACCAGTGCATGGCGAAGAGCCAGTGCGCGAAGAGCCACCCCTGCCAATGGAGATCGAGCAGACGCCAGAGCGCGACCTGGTAGCCGAACGCGCACGCGATCTCGAGCCAGACGCGCAACGGCGGCAATTGCGCGATGTCGCGCACGTGCGGGCCGAATCCGAGCCTCGGTGCAATCCGTTCGATGAACGCGCTCGAGCGATAGAGCGGCGTGGCGAGGATGTAGAGCGCGTTCGAGATCGGAATACAGAACCAGTAAAGCCCGAGCAGGTTGCCCGCATAGAGCCAGACATTGCGGATGAAGCGCGACTCGGTCGGGAGGTAGTAATCGTAAAGATCGGTGTCGGTGCGATTGCGGGCGTGATGCCCCTGATGCGCGATGCGCTGCAAGGAAAACGACGTCGGGAACATCGAGCTGGCGATCAATCCGAACACGTAATTGCGTTTCGCATTCGCGCACGCAACGCCATGCACCGCCTCGTGCATCAGCGCGAACGGGACATTGTTGACGAACGCAAAGATCAGCGCGGCCCACCAGAAGCCGTGACAGACAGCCCTGAGGCAGGCGCTCGTCGCGAGTGCGGCGAGGACGAGGATCGTCCAGTTCAGACGCTCTGGCATCGCTTCAACCCCGTATGCCCATGCAGCAACAGCGACTGCACGATGTAGCCGCCGGTCGGGATGACGAGCGCGGCACCGAGGACCACGAGCCAGTGGCTCCCGGCCGCGACGCCGTAGCCGTAAACCGCCCCGAATCCGCCGAAAAACCACGGCGCGTAATCGAGGGCCACCTCGACCGGTCCTCTCCCCTCGGACCAGGGCTGGTTGTAGACACGCAGGATGCCCGACTGCAGCGCCTTCACGTCGTACGCGAAATTGATCGCACCGAGGACGATCGCCATGGTGATCGCGGACGCGAGCGGCGTGTGCACATATCGGTGTACGACCCAGCCGATCATCGACGTCGCGGAGCCGAAGACGAAGCCGTGGTGGGGACGAAAGCGTCCGAGCCGGAGGCGCGTGTCGAATTCCCAGACCCCGAGGATGTTCGTCCCGATGCCGGGGACGATGTACGCCCAGAGGATCGGCACGAGCCAGCCGGTGAGATCGCCGCGCCAGAGATAGAACGTGAGCGGCGCGAGGATCAGCGGGCCAAGCCACGCGTAAACCCTCATGTCAGCCCGAACCTCATCCCGTGCTTCTTCGGGATCTCCTTCTTGAACAGCAGCGTGTATTTCCAGAACGCGCCGATGCGCGACAGCGAGCGGAGGTGCGTCTTCACATCGGCAAAGCGGCGGAACAGCGACGGGATGCTGTTGAAGCGGGTGCGCGCGGCGTGGCAGGCGTCGGTCAATTCATCCGGCGTCATCAGCCTCGGCACGAACGCCGCGGAATTGAAGCGATAGCCGGGATGCAGCCACCACTTCCCGTCCCACAACAGCCGCCCTTCCTTCTCCAGCTTGCGATAGAGCGGCGTGTTCGGATACGGCATCAGGATGTTGTACGCGGCGAGCGTGAAGCGGCTATTGAGCGCGAAATCGACCGTCGCCTCGATCGACTCCGGCGTGTCGTGGTCATAGCCGAGCGTGAACGCTGCCCAGCTCTGCATCCCATGCTCGCGCAACACGCGCACCTCTTCGCGATAATGCGAAAACTTCGGGATATTCGGCGATTTTCGCGCGTCGCGCAGGCTGCCGGGCGTGATCGTCTCGAAGCCGGTGACGTTGCCCCAATTGCCGGAGCGCTCCAGCAATTTCATCAGCGGCAGATTGCGCGTGACGTCGAGGCTCGCCTGGCTGACCCAGTGCAGGCGCAGCGGCGCGAGCGCGTGACAGAACTCCGCCAGCGCCTTGTGATCGCTGGCGATGTTGTCGTCGATGAAGAAGATGAATTTGCGGTCCTGCGCCTCGATCTCGCGCACGACGTCATCGAGTGCGCGGTGGTAATGCTTCTTGTCGAAATACTGGCTGACCGCACAGAAAGAGCATGCGAAACGGCAGCCGCGCACGTACTGCATCAGGGTCAGCGGAAGGTAGCCTTTGCCCTTGAACAGATCGCGACGCGGCAGTACGCGTCCGATCTGGCCGACGCCGGGCGGGCCTTCATAGCGCGGCTTCAGGCGGCCGTGGCGCGCATCATCGACGACGTCTTTCCAGATCGTCTCCGCATCGCCGAGGAAGATGCTGTCGGCGTGCTCGGCCGCTTCTTCGGGGATGAGCGTGATGTGCATTCCGCCGAGGATTACGGGGACGCCGCGCAGGCGATATTCGGCCGCGATCTCGTAGGCGCGGCGGGCGGTGTAGGTTTCCACGGTGATCGCGGCGAGGTCGGTCGGCTCGTCGAACGGGATCGATTCCATCCGGTCGTCATAGAGCACGCATTCGACGTCGGGCGGTGTGAGGCCGGCCAGCACCGCGAGCATCAGCGGCTCCATGCGGCCTTCGTCGACATAGAGGCTGTGCTCCATGCGGCCGATGTTCGGTTTGATGAAGGTGATCTTCATGACGTCAGAATTCTTCAGCCAAGCTGCCTCCGCTGCTTCTTGTAAATCTCGCGCCGCGAGATCACGTTCGCTACCGCCGTCGTCGTGGCGCGGAAAAACGTCGTGTACGACGCGAGCACGCGGCTGCCGATCGAGCGCCAGCTATAGAAGCGCTTCTTCGCCTCGAACACCCCCTCGGCCAGCTCGTCGGGACGCATGCCGCGCGGCTCGAAGATCGCGTCGCCGTAGCGATAGCCCGGCTCGAGCCACCATTTCGGCTTCAATAAACGTCCTTCATTGTGCAGGCGGTCATAAAGCGCGGAGCCGGGCGTCGGCGTCAATGGATTGAAATTCGCGATCTCCAGGCGCGACTCGAGCGCGAACTCGAGCGTCCGCTCGATGCTCTCCTTCGTGTCGGCGTCGTAGCCGAAGACGAACGTCCCGTAGATGCCGATGTCGCGGCTGTGCACCGCGCGGACGACCTGCTCGTACGACCCGCTGACGCTGTTCCACGACTTGCGCATCTGCTTGAGGCTCGCCTCATTGAGCGACTCGAAGCCGATGAGGACGAACGAGCATCCCGCGGCGGCCATGCGGTCGAGGAGCGATTCATCGCGCGCGACGTCGATCGAGATCTGACACGACCAGCGGCGCTTCAAGGGCGTCATGGCGTCGAGGAGTGCCAGCAGGTCGGACTTGCGGCCGAAGAGGTTGTCGTCGACGAAGAAGATCAGCCGATTCGGCGGCAGCGATTCGATCTCCGCGACGAGGCCGTCGAGCGGCCGGACGCGCAAATCGGTCCCGTAGAAACTGTGGATCGAGCAGAAGTCGCACGAGAAGCGGCAGCCGCGCCCGTACTGCACGAGCTCGACCGGCGCATAGTTCTTGCCGCGATAGATCGTGCGATCCAGCGTGTAATCGTGCAGCGGACGCTGATTGCCGCCTGTGTAGCGCGGCTGCAATGTTCCTGCTTTGAAATCGGCCAGCAGGTTTTCCCAGACGCCCTCGCCGTCGCCGATGATCACGGCGTCGGCATGCTGCAGCGCTTCGTCGGGGAGGAAAGTCGGGTGATAACCGCCGAGGACCACCGGCACGCCGCGCTCGCGATACGCGTCGGCGATGGCGTAGCCGCGATGCGCGGTGAATGTCTCGACGCTGAGCGCGGCGAGGTCGGGCGTGTCATCGGCCGGAACGACTTCCGCTTTTTCGTCATAGAACGCGACGTCCCACTCCGGCGCGCGCGCCGCGAGGATGCCCATCGCCAGCGGCGGCATGGCGTCGGAAGAACGGTAATCGCCGAGGTTGGGCCGCACGAGCGTCAACTTCATAACAGCGCCGCCTCGGGTTGGGCGGGGAGTGTGCCGCTGGGCGGCGCGCCATTAAACGTGACGGCGTAAATGCGCGCCGGATAACGAACCGGCTTGAAGCGCTCGATGACCGGGATGAGCGGACTGGCGGCGTGCACGCCGAGGCTCGCGGCGGGCGTACGGCAATGGGAGAGCAGATCCTGCAGTAGCTCGTAATCGGGCGGCATCGAAAGAAATGCGATGAACGTCTGTTCGAGCGGTTTGCCTTGAGGCGGCAGCGGGATCCGTCGCGCGATCCGCGCATAGGCGTTGTAGAACGGGATCAATGACGGCCGGCGATAGCGCCTTGCCACGATCTGCTTGAAGGCGCGCTGGTCCCAGAGTGCGGCTACTGCGTCGCCGGCTCTGTAGCAGTTGAGCTGTTGAGCGATTGAGGCGTTGAGCACCGGGGAGTATTGAAAATTCGCCGCGGACTTGTTGTAGAGCGGGATGATTTCGTCCGCCGTTGCGCGGCGCCAGAGGCCGCGGCGTTTTCCGCGCGCTGTCGGCAGCGCAAACGTCACGTAATCGCCTTGCGGGTGATACGGCGGCAAGCCCGGTACGCCTGCTTCGAGCAGGCGGCGCGCGCCGTCGTTCTCGGCGGCTACGACCGTGAACCACCACGGCACGCTCTCCGGCGCGAGGCGTCCGATCGACGCATAGCCCTCGCGCAGATAGCGGATGCGGCGGCGATGATTCGGATTGACGCGCAAGCCGCCGAGGTAGCCGAGGCGCGTGGGACGGCCATTGAGATGCACCGGCATGACGGACGCGGTGTACATCCCGATCACGTCCCCTTTGTCTTCGGCGATCACTGCCCAGTCGCGGCCGTAAATGTTCTTGCCGGCGAAGAACGACGGCTCGCGCTCCATCGTCATTTCCACCCAGGTCGGCATGCCGTTCTCGCGCAGCATCGCGCGGAGCGTCGCGTCGTCGGCTTCCGTCGCCACGCGAAACGTTGTCACTGCACCTCCAGCAATTGTCCCTGCCAGGTCTCGTCGCCGAGCGGATAGCCGTTGCGCTGTGAGATCTCGTTGCGATGCATGGCATTGACGAGGAAGAAATTGCGGAAGACGAAGCCGTCGTGGATGTGGCGCGTGCTGCGGCGGGCGATGTTTCCCCAGCCATAGAAACGGCGCCGCGCATGGACGCAGCCGGCGGTCACTTCGTCCGGCGTCAATGTTTTCGGCGTGAACGGTAATGCGTTGTAGCGATAGCGCGGATCGCGCCACCACGCCTCGAAGCGCAGGCGCCCTTCGTGCTCCAGGCGCTTGTAAAGCGGCGTGCCGGGAAACGGCGTGAGGTGATTGAAGGCGGCGATGTACATCCCCTCGCGCGTGGCGAAATCGACCGCCTGATCGAACGATTCGTGCGTGTCGTGCTCGTAGCCGAAGATGAACGTGCCATAGACGAAGATGCGGTGCTTCCGCAGATTCGCAAGCGCGACGCTGAACCCGCCCTTCATCGTATTGAAGCGCTTGTTCATCACCTTGAGATTGTCCTCATTGAGGCTCTCAAAGCCGATCAAGACCCCGCGGCAGCCGGCGCGATGCAACTCGGTGAGGAATTCCTCGTCGTGCGCCGCGTCGATGCTCATCTGCGTGATCCAGCGGATGTCGAGCTTCGCCAGTTCCTCGAGCAGCGGCCGTCCCGATTGCAGGTCGGCAGCGAAGTTGTCGTCGACGAAAAAGAAGACGCGCTTCTCTTTTCTCAATTCGGACAATTCCGCGATCACCTCGCCCGGATCGCGGCGCCGGTATGTGCGGGAGAAAAACGTCTGGATCGCGCAGAACTCGCACGGGAAACGACAACCGCGTCCGGTCTCGACGAGTCCGATCGGCAGGTAGCGTTTTCCCTTGAATAGCCGCCGGTCGACTCGCATCGACGACAGCGGCTGTTGCTCGCCGTGATAGCGGCGCTGCAAGGTGCCGTGCTTCAGGTCATCGATGACGCGCGGCCACGCCCCTTCCGCCTCGCCTGTGACCACCGCATCCGCGTAACGCGCCACTTCATCCGGCATCAGCGTCGCGTGAAAGCCGCCCATCACTACAGGCACGCCGCGCCGGCGATATTCACTGGCGATCTGATAGGCGCGCGCGGCCGTGTACGTCTCGATCGGAATGGCGACAGCATCCGCCGGTTCATCGAACGCGATCGGCTCCATGCGATCGTCATAGAACGTGCAATCAACATCGGACGGCGTGAGGCCGGCGAGCACCGCGATCGGCAGCGATTCCATCTGCCAGGTGCGGACATAGTCCTCCCCCGCGCGATGCCCGACGGCGGGATGGACGAACGTCAGTCGCATGTTTTTCACAGTAAGGGCCTGATCGGCATGAACTGCCACATGCGCACTTTGCTCCGCTTGGCGAAAGCGACATGACCGTCGGGATGATCGGTCGCGGCGTTCCAGCTCCGGTCCGGTTTCATGTCCGTCTCGATCGCCATCTCGACCTCGCGCGCCACCGTCTCATTGTGGATGATCACCCCGACTTCGGTATTGATGTTCTCCGACCGCGGATCGAGATTGAACGTGCCGATGAAGACGCTCTTCGAGTCGACGACCATGCTCTTGGCGTGCAGTCCCGAAACGCCGGTCTTGCGCACGTCGGGTCTGTACTCGTAAATCTGCAAGCCCATCTTCAATAGCGCCGCCCGTTGATTGCGATAACCGGAGAACACCTGCAGGTTGTCGGTCGAGGCGAGCGAATTCGTGCTGATGCGGACAGTGACGCCGCGCGCCTTCGTCCGTCGAAAGAGCTCCAGCGCGCGGTCCGACATGACGAGATACGGCGTCTGGATGACGATCCGCTCGCGCGCCGACTCGACCATCCGCTTCAAGGCCGCGGTGGTCATCCCGCCCTCCTTGCCCGGCACATCGCTGACGAATTCCACGTCGCACCACACCATCTGCCGCGACAGTCGCGGAAATGCCGTCGGCGCCGCGTCGATCGCGGCATGCACTTCTGGCGTGAAATTCGCCGCCGCGTTCGCATAATCGTGCAGGCCGCGATACGCCTTCTGGATGTCGGCGTCGTTGACCTGCACGTTCTCCTGCAGGATGCCGATTCCGTTGTAGAGCTCCTCCACCGGCACGCTGAGCGGACTGGCCCAGAACCGGTCGAAGCTCGCCTGCATCGGCTTGACCACGTCGCCGACGACCAGCGCGTCGCGGTCGCGGAAGTTGTAGTCGTGGTGATAGTCGTAATACTCGGCTGCCATGTTGCGGCCGCCGGTGATGGCGACCATGCCGTCGACGACGAGCATCTTGTCGTGCATGCGCTGATTGATTCCGTGAAAATCGACCGCCGCATTGAGCAGCCGCGCCTGCAACGGCACGCCGACCGACACTTTCGGGTTGTAAATGCGGATGTCGATGTTCGGATGCTTCGCCAGCGCCAGCATCGACTTCGCCGGCGCGTTGATCAGCAGATCGTCGACGAGAATCCGCACGTGCACGCCCCGCTCCCCCGCCCTCAGCAAGGCCTCGGCTGCAAGAATCCCGATGTTGTCGGTGCTCCAGATAAAGTACTGGACGTCGATCGTTTTTTGCGCGTGATCGCCGAGCCAGGCCCGCGCAATGAGCGCCTCGTCTCCTTTGTCGAGGACGTACGCGCCGCTTTGTCCCGGATGCGCGGCGATCTGGTCGTGGATGAAGGTCATTGGAGTTTGGGCGTGCGCGAGGACAGCGGACAGCAGACAGCAGACAGCAAAAGCAATGCTTGGCCTGCTGTCCGCTGTCCGTTGTCCGCTGTCTAGCTGTCGCATATGGGCTCTCTCATCACCGACAGATGCCAGTCGCAGTTGTAGAAGCGCTGCAGGTGGTGCGCATAGAAGCGGTACCCGAGGTTCGCGGCGAGGCCGAGCGGCTCGAAGGCGCGCGCTTTCCAGAGGCGCGAGGCGATCGAGCGGTAGCGATACACCTTCTTCCAGGCGCGCTCGTGGCCCGTCGCCAGCTCCGGCACGCTCATGTTCAGCGGCTGAAAGACAACATGTTGACCGTCGTACAGCTCCCAGTTGCGCGTGAGAATCCGCCCCTGGCTGGCGAGGCGCGTGTGCAGCGGCGTGCCGGGGAACGGCGTAACGATGGCGAAGCGCGGAAGGTCGATGCCGTTCTCGATGGCGAAATCGGCGGTCGTGTCGAAGACGTCGAGGTGATCGTGATCGAGGCCGAAGACGAAGCAGCCCTGGATGGCGATGCCGAGGTCGTGCAGGTCGGCGATCAGCGTCCTGTAATCGACCGAGCCGTTGAAGCGCTTGTTGGCGTCGGTGAGGCTGCCGGGAGTAATTGTCTCCAGCCCGAGGAGGAGGCCACGGCAACCGGAGCGCGCCATCAGCTCCATCAATTCACGGTCGTGCGCGATCAATACAGTCGATAGTCCGAACCAGCGCACCTTCAAGGGAATCAGCGCCGTGAACAGCTCGCGGGCGTACGCCTTGTCGGCGACGAGATTGAGATCGATGAAGAGGATGCGCTTCTGGCCGACACGCCGAATGTCTTCAATGACCCATGACACCGGCTTCTGGAACTGCCGGCTCCCCCACGCCGTCGGCGCGATGCAGAACTCACAGTCGTGACCGCAGGAGCGCGTCGCCTCGAAGACTGCCTGCGTCAGGAAATGCTTCTTATCGAACATCTCGCGTTTTGCGAACGGCATGTCGTTGCGATCGAGCGAAAAATCGTGCGCCTGTCTGTACTCGCTCCTGAGCGCGCCGCGCGCGAAGTCTCGCAACAGCTCCGGCCACGTGTCCTCGGCGTACCCGACCGCGATCGCATCGGCATGCCCCGCCGCTTCGTCGGGAATGAGCGTGACGTGCGGTCCGCCGAGGACGACCGTCTTCCCCTGGGCGCGATATTGCGCGGAAAGCTCGTACGCGCGCCGCGCCGTGCCGGTGATGACCGTCATGCCGATCAGATCGGCGTCGAGCGTTTCGGGGACGTCCTGAATCCCTTCGTCATAGAGCGCGATCTCCGCGTTCAATTCCGGCGGCACGAGCGCCGCGAGCGTGGTGAGCGTCAATGGCTGATAGCGCAGCGATTTGCGGAAAATGCCGCCGCGATGCCGATAGAGCGGACCTTTCGGAGAAATCAGCGCGATTTTCATAGTGTCAGCACCGGAGGTTTGATGTCGCCGAGACGCGCACCGCGCGCGAGCTGCGCGTGGACGTATCGTTCATACGAATCGTGCACGAGCCTCAATGGCGCGAGCTGGCCGAGCTTGCGGGCGTAGGCGTACTGCGGATTTTCGAATAGCCGGGTTTCGACACTCGCGATATCGACTGTCGTTTCGGCGTGCAGCACGTACCCATCATCGCGCGGCGCGAGAAACCGGAACCCCGGAACATGCTCCAGACACCGGCTCACGAACGCCTCGGTCAGTTTCTCGCCGACGAGATCGGACACCACGCCGCGCCGTCCGATGAATTCCAGCTGCTCGTCGACGAGATCTCCGGTGCGATATCGATACAAGCCGCTCGACGTCGTCGCGATGACCTCGCCCGCTTCGAATTCGAAGAACCCGTATGGATTCAGCCCAACACCGGGCGCAGTCACGATGCACTCCGTCGACATCAAACCCTTCGGCTCGATCCGCGCGTGCGGAAATCGTTTCGCCAGTTCCGCGGCATACGGTTTCGACGTCCCGTTCGCCCAGCAGCTGATCAATTTCAGATTGGGCCAGTCGAAATCGCATTCATCGAGGAGTCGCAGCAGGAACGTCGGACTCCAGACCGAGATCACCTCGAGATCGCGCGCGGCGGCCAGATGCTTCACCGTTTCCGCGCGCCATTCGTCGACGTTTGTAATTGCGGCGACCGAGGGCGGAACGGCGGACTTGAATGATCCGACGTACGCGCTGTCGGGCAAGCCGACCGGCACTCCGTTGATGAATTCGGGGGCACGCGTCGCGGGACTGAGGGCGAAATAAGCGGATCCGCTGATTGCACGGAGGCGGGATACCCATGGCTCGATCGCCCGCTGGATGTCGTAAAGACCCTCCGCGGAATACGGGATCAGCTTCGCGCCGCCGGTGCTTCCGCTCGTCCGCTCGTACGCCACAGGGCGTCCCGCGAACAGCACATCCGGTTCGCCTTCGCGGATCCGGTCGATCCACGGCGCGAGATCGTCATAAGAGACGACCGGCAGGTCCTCGATCGTCCGCGGCGAGCCGTAATGGCGCAGATACGCCGTATGCGCATTGCGCGCGAGGAGCTCGTCAATCCATGCCATGGCCGCTCCCGAACAACCTCAACGTGAGCGGCTTCATATTGTGCGGTTCGACTTCGCAGAGGCAGACCAGCTCGTGGCCGTCGCGAAATCCGGGATTGCGCTGCAGAAAGAAATTGATGTCCTGTTTGGCGATTTCGGCGGGCGACGGGAGCGCGATGTCGTCCTTGAGATGGCCGCGCGAGCGCCGGAACTCCACTACGCCGGTCGCCGGATTGTAGTCATCGGGAAACATCTCCGACGCCAGTGCATCGGCCAAGGGCTTGAGATCGGACCGATCGACGCTCCAGTGCGGATAGAACGTCTTGCCGAAGAGCGGGAGATAGCGAAACGTCCGATGTCCCTTCACCAGCAGCAGCCAGTAGAACGGGATCTCGGGACGCTCGCGTTTGAGCGCGCCCATGCGCGCGATCCAGTCGAAGGCGAGTGCCTGCTGGCCCCAGTGCGCGCGATCGACGACCGTGTCGCCCGAATAGACGACGCGGATCGGCCGCGCGCCCCACTCGCGCTCGAAGAAGAGCATGGTGGTGAAGCCGACCAGCTGCTCTCCCGCGCGCACGAGCAGCACTTCCTGCTTCCTCGCGAGATCGCCGAAGAAGAGCGACTCGTCGGCGCCGTCGTAGTTCGAGAAGTAGAGACGCGCCATGTCCGACCGGAGCGCATCGCCCAGCGCGGATACCGCGACGATCGAGGTCGAGTACACGATTGGCTTCAGAGTGTACGCCTCCTCGTTTCGGGCGCTCGGAGCGCGGGCGTCCTCGCCCGCAGCGAGCGGGCGTCCTCGCCCGATCGCGGTCTCGGTCGCCGGCCGGGACGGCCGCCGACTGCGGGCGAGACGCCCGCGCTCCTCAACGCAATTCCTTCGCGTGCCGGAGGAGCCGTTCCGCGCCGTCACGATCGCCGAGGGCGATGAGGGCGCGGGAGAGCAGCACGTACGCACGCGAGTCGGACGGCTCGATGGCGAGCGCGCGCCGCAGCGCGGACACGGCGCGCGCCGGGTTGCCGTGCTGTGCATGAATTTCGCCGAGGGTGAGCCAGGCGACGGCGAGGTTGGGGCGGAGCGACGTCGCGCGCTCGAGCTCCGCGATCGCGTCGTCGTCTTTCCCGAGCCGATGCAGCGCGAGCGCGATCTGCACGTGCAGTCCGGCGCGCTCGGGCGCGCGGCGGAAAAACGCGACCGCTTCCTCATCGCGATGCTGTCCCGCGGCGGCGATCCCGAGCCATCCGAACGCGAGTTGATTCGACGGCTCGCGCTCCAGGATGCGCTGGCACGTCGCTTCCAGCGCGCTCCACTGCTGCTGATTCGCCTGCGTGTTCGCCAGATCGAAGAGCGGCTCGAGCTCCAACGGTTTCGCCGCGGCGAGCGCCTGCTCGAACGCCGCGAAGATGCGCGGATCGCGATCGCGTCCCGCGCGCATCAGCGGGAGGAGTCGATAGAGATCGTCTGCCGGTTGCTCGTACAGCTCCACGTTCTCCACCGGCGGATCGTCCTCCTTCAGCGGCGCGAGCAGCTTCCCCGAGTCCGCCGGCAAGCCGATCCGATGGTCCGTCATCGCCACATGCACGACATCCTCGGTGCGCCGCTTCTGCATGTGACACGCGACGCATTCGTCCTTCGCGTGATGCGCCTTCTCGTGACATCCGAGGCAGACGCGCTGGTAGTGCGCGGCCCGCTCCTCCGGGGGCAATCGCCGATGCGGATCGTGACAGTTGAGACAGCCGAGCTGCTGTTTGCTCTCGCGAAAACAGCGGCTTTTCTGCAGTCGATACGCGTGCTGACTGATCTCGAAGCGATCGTTCGGCGCGATGTCGGTCGTCAGCTGATAGTCGGCCAGCACATCGCCCGACCTGAATGAATAGATGTCGCGCCCCAGCTTGCGCGCCCCCTGCACCGCGACCGCCGGCAGCAGATGACATTGATTGCAGACGTCGTTGCGCCGCTGCGGCGAGAGGCGGATCGGATTGACGATCGCGGCTTTCGGATCGCGCGCATGCGCCGCGCCCGGCCCGTGACAACGCTGACATCCGGTCCCCTCGGGGAGCTCCTTCGGAAACGTCTGCGCGCGCCAGAATCCGTCGCGGCTCTCCGCCATCTCGGGATAGCCGTTGTGGCAGAACATGCACTCGTGCCGCACGCGCCGCGTCACGCCGTCGTGATCCGCGCGGTCGTAGCCCGGCGCCATCCCCCACGAGCGCGACTGGCTGTACCAGGCGATCGGCAGTTGATAGAGCTCGCCCTCGGGCGTGCGATAGACGTAGACGCGCGCGTGATGTCCCGACCCGAGGATCCAGTCGACCGGCTGCTCGAGGAGGTTGATCGGCTTCCTGTCCGGATCACGTTGAAAGCGGCGGAAGATCAGCCGCCCGTCGCGCCAGACCATTTCGAAGACCTGCTTCGACGGCGCGTGGACGAATTCCTTGCCCAGCTCTTCGATGATCTTCGATTGGCGCGGCCGGAAAAACGCGCGCGCCATGCCGGTGTGCTGATACGAGCGCGCGATGTCGGCGTGGCAGGTCGCGCACGCGGAATCGGCGACGTAGCCGCCCGAGGAGAGGGCGAGCGCGAGAGCGATGGCGGCGACGGGGGGCATGGCGGGTTGGGATCAGGATACCCAACGAATTCATTTCGCGAGCGTCCAATCCAGGTGAATGCACAGAGCCGCGCTTCTCCTCGTCATCGCGATGGCCGCACGTCCGCTCCTCGCCCTCGACACGGCGGCCGTCCGTTGCGCGCATGACGTCTTCGGCTCGATCTCCGGGATCTGGCCGGGATGGACCGATGCTCCGTTCTCCGTCGTCATCGTCGAAGAGGATGCGGAGTACCTCCTCGGGCCGTCGTCCGCACCGTCGACCTTCGAGCGGCTGCCGGCGACCGTCGACGGCTTCGTGGTTCATCGGCGCAAGCGGACCTTCGCGCCGAACCTGCTCGCGACGTTCCCCGCGTTTTCGGCGGAGCCGGTGATCGTCGTCGGCACGCCGGCGGCGACGCGCAAAAGCCGCACGGCGTGGATCTTCACGCTGCTGCACGAGCACTTCCATCAATGGCAGCAATCGCGTCCCGGGTATTACGACGCGGCCAATTCGCTCAACCTCGCGCATGGCGACACGACCGGCATGTGGATGCTGAACTACGACTTTCCGTACGCCGACCGGACGGTCCAGGAAAAATACCGCCGGTTCTCGCACGCGCTCGCCGCGGCGTTGCGCTCGCGCGGGACGACCGCGTTCGCCGGCGCGTTACGGGAGGTGAAGACGACGTGGCGAGCGTTCCGCGAAGCGCTGTCGAAAGACGACTATGCGTACTTTCGCTTCCAGGCCTGGCAGGAAGGAGTGGCGCGCTACACGGAGCTGATGGCGGCGATGAAGAGCGCGAGCGGACCGGCGATCGATTGCCTGCAGGACTCGAAGCCGCTCGCCGATCGAATGACCGCGGACATTCTCGAATCGCTCGAATCGCGAAGCCTCGGCGATGAGAAGCGCGTCGCGTTCTACGCGGCGGGGGCGGCGATCGCGCTGGTGCTCGATGAGACGAGTCCGTCGTGGAAGGGGGAGTACTTCAGGAATCCGTTCGCGATGGAGACGTACTTTGCGCCGTAGGCGTCCCTGTTTGACGAAGCTGCCGCAACGCCGAGCTTCCTGACGACCTCTTCGACGACATCCGGCAACTGCGCTCGGCGTTGCATCGATCAAGCAGATGACGTCGATGCTCGAAGAGCGCCGTCGTATTGCGGGCAAGTTTCTGAGTGGGGAGTGGGGTACCGAGCTCGCCGGTGCTGAGGACGGACGCACCGAAGACCGACGACTGGCTAACGTGGCGAGCGCGCGCGCGTGACATCGGAGCGCGGACGTCTCGTCCGCATCGATCGGGCGTCTCGCCCGATCGAGATCGTCGGCAAGCGGGACGCTCGCCGACTGCGGGCGGGACGCCCGCGCTCCACTCACCCCACCGTCTCATGCACACAGAGAATGTTCCCCTCCGTGTCCTTGAACCACGCTGCCTTTTCCGACCCGAGGATGCAGACCTTGTCCACGGTCTTGAGTCCGGGGAGGTCGTACTCCTCGAACACGACGCCGCGGCTGGTGAGGTCGCGGACGGCGTCGGCGACGTCGTGCACCTCGAAGCTCAGCGCGGTGTGCTCGGCTTTCGTCGGCTCCGGCTTCTTGAGCAGGGCGAGCATGCCGCTGGAGATGGTGAAGAGGTGTTTGCCGTCGCCGCTCACGCCGGCGTAGGTGAGGCCTAGGACGCGGTCGTAGAAATCGCGGGCGCGGTCGGCGTCGACGACGGGAAGGATGGTCGTGACTGGAGACGTAGCGAGCATGGTGCGGTCATCATCGCACCGGGCCCATCGTCTCGTCGAACCAGCCGTTGAGCGTCGGGATCAGCACCTCGGGTGTCGGGACGTGGCCGCCGTCGTAGATGCTGAGGCGCTTCGGCTCGCGCATCAGATCGAACAGCGGCTGGGCATTCGTTTCCAGCGGCACCGTCTCGTCCCAGCGTCCGTTCTGGATCAGCTTCGGCATCGGGATGCGGGAGACGAAATTCACGCACTCCGTCCGCGGGTCGGGGCTCGGACCCTGGTAGCCGACGCCGTTGATGGCGAACGAGCGGTAGCGATGCTCGAGCGCGCCGGCGAGCATGCCGAGGGCGCCGCCGGCGCTTGGTCCCCAGAAACCGATCCGCTCCTTGTCGATGTCGGCACGCGAGACCAGATAGTCGACACCGCGGCGAAGATCGGCGATCTGTTCCGCCACCGCCTCGACGTGCTCCTCGCGCGTCATGTCCTTCTCTGCACGCGGGTCGGGCCGCCCGATGTATCCGGTCAGCAGCACGCCGAACAGGGCGCGTCCGCTCCGCACCAGCGGCGTGAGCTTCTCGATCGACGCCAGCAGCGTGCGGTGTCCACCCGCGACGTCGCCCGCGGGGACGAAGTGGATCACCTGATAGGGCGGCTTGCGGTTCTTCGGGAGGAAGAGGTACGCGGTGACCGGACCGTCGGCGCCGTCGAACGCGATCTCCTCCAGCCTCCACGCCTCGGCCTCGGTGCGCTTCACCACCCGCGCGTTGAGCGGCGCGCGCTTGTATTCGAAATACGCCGCGATCTTCGCGAACTCCGCGTCGTCGACCGGCACGAGCTTCGGCTTCGACAGCCGGCGCGAGATCGGCATGCCGCCGTCCTCTCCCGCCGCCATCGCGCGGGCGCAACGAAAGCCGAGGTTTTCGCTGCTGTAGAACGCGGGAACCGAGGCGAACTGGCCGAATTGATAGACCGCCTCGTCGTACGCGCCGCCGGTCGTGACGAAGCCGTCATCGAGCTCGTTGCGGCACCACTCCCGGACGTTGCCCGCCATCTGATATCCGCCATACGCGCTCATCCCGCCGCGCAACGCCGACACCGCGATCGGGCCGCGGTCGCGGAAATTCGCGCGCCGCAACACATCCATCCCCTCCGATGACACACCCCACGGCATCGCGAGCCCGGCCGTGTTGCTCTGGCCGTCGCGCGCCGCCTTGTCCCATTGATAAATCGTCGGCAGCGACTGGCCGCGGAACTCCGCGTACGCGGCCGCCTCGTACCAGGTCACGCCGGTCACCGGATAGTCGTCGCGTCCCGCCGGATACTTCTGCGCCGCTCAGCCGCGCGGTCCCGGCAGGCCGGTCGTGTCCTTCAACAACCGCATCGCGTCCTCGAACGTCAGCGTGCGGCCATCCTTCACGAACGGCGCTTTCCAGAGCTCCGCGCGCTGATAGCCGCCGGCGTCGACGAAGCGCGCGAACTCGCGGTTGGTGACCTCGAACCGGTCGATGAGAAACGGCGTGAGCACCAGAGACACCGCGGTCGGCCGCGACCACGACGACAACCGGTATTTCCCGCCCGGCACGGGCGACATCCGCTCCGGCACGTCGCGCCGCGGCAGCAGCTTCCAATCGAGCGGAGGGAGCGGATGGTCGATCACCAGTCCGGAGAAACGGAGCGGCAGGAGCGAGATGGAGCGCGACATCGGCGCGAAGCCGGGCTTCTCCGCCGTCAGCACGTAGTCGCCGCGAGCCAGCGGCTCGTCGCGCAACGGCGTCGCTCCGATGCGCACGCGCGGCGCGGTCTCGCCGTCGTCGAGCACGCGCTCCACGAACACGTCGGCTCCCGCCGGTTCGGTCGTCACGGTGATGGAGGACGAGATCTTCTGCGTCGCGCGCTGCAATCGCTGGTCGTCGCCGAGCAGCGGACGGACCGACGCGGCGAGATCCCACGCCTCGAAGAAGCGCTGCTGGCCGGCGAGCTGTTCGATCTTCGGCAACGACGCGCGCGCGTCGCGAAGGTTGCGCATGTGTTGCATCGCCCACACCGCGCCGGCCGCGATCAGCACGGCCGCGATGGCGATCGCCGCGAACCGCACGCGACGGACGCGATGCGCCGCGGTCACCTGCGGCAGCATCTGCGTGGGTACGTCGCCGGAGCGGACGCGTTCGGTCTGATGACGCACGGTCTTCAGCGCGTCGGCGAGCTCGCGCGCCGTGGCGAAGCGCTCGTCGGGATTCTTCGCCAGCGCCTTCGTGATGACCGACGCCAGCTCGGGCGGCACATCGTCGAGCACCGGAGGGTTCTCGGTGAGGATCGCCGCAATGACGCCGCTCGGCGAGGAGGCCTCGAACGGACGGCGTCCCGACGCGAGCTCGTAGAGGAGGACGCCGAGGCTGAAGATGTCGCTGCGGGCGTCGACGGCGCCGCCGCGCAGCTGTTCGGGCGACATGTAGTACATCGTCCCCATCACCATCCCCGGCGCGGTCTGCAGCACCGCGGTCGCGTCGGCGCCGCGGTCGGTCGCGGTCAGCTTGGCCAGGCCGAAGTCGAGGACCTTGACGTAGCCGTCGGGGCGGAGCATCACGTTCTCCGGCTTGATGTCGCGATGCACGATCCCCGAGGCGTGGGCGGCGGAAAGCGCGGAGGCGATCTGCGCGGCGATCTCCAGCACTTCACCGGCCTCGAGGCGGCGGAGCGCCAGCAGCGCGCGCAGCGTCTTCCCTTCCACGTACTCCATGGCGATGAAGCGGACGCCGTCCGCCTCGCCGACGTCGTACACGTGCGCGACGTTGGGATGACTGAGGGCGATCGTCGCCTTCGCCTCGAGGAAGAAGCGGCGGATGCGCTCCGCTGCGTGGTCGCTCTCCGGGAGGATCTTCAGCGCGACCGGGCGGTCGAGCTCGGTGTCACGGGCGAGGTAGACCTCACCCATTCCGCCTGCGCCGATCGGTGCGATCACCTCGTAACGCCGGACATGAGATCCGACTGTCAGTGGCATGGGAGGAATCGAGTATACGCGCCGCCCTCGATTCCATTTTTGCCGCTAGTACTTACTTCATCTTCGGAGTAAAAATACTCCAACCGGACAGGAGGAAGTATGCGGAAACTGCTGCCGCTTTGGTGTGCCGTGGCTGTTTTGCTCGTCGCCGGATGTCGCAGAACCGACAACCCGGTCGTCGCCACCGCGACGAACGGTCCCGATCCCGCCCCCGACGTCAGGCAGTTGCGCGAAGGGATTCGCGACTACTCCGATCAGGTGGTCAGGCAGGCCGCCGCGGCCAACGACGTGCTCAAGAACCCGACGGTGACGGAGACGATCAGGCAGTACGAGGCGCTCAAGCCGGAGGATCGCGCCAAGTACGTCATCGACAACAGGCAGAAGATGGACAAGCTCGCCGACATCTTCGGAAAGAACGACGAGGAGCTGGCGAAGGCGATGACGCACGTCGACAACCTCCTGGCAAAGATGCAGGGCAAATTCTTCGTCAACATGCCGCCGGCCGATTTCAATCTGGCGATGGCCAAGACAGAAGTCCACGCCAAGCAGGTGAAGATGACCGACGAGTTCTTCGGAGACATGGATTCCGAGGCCAAGAGCGCGGTCGACTCGTTCAACAAGTTCACGCCGGAGCAGAAGAAGGCGTTCCTCATGAGCCCTGAAATCGGCTCGAACGCCCTCTACTGGCAATACCTCTACTACCAGCGCAAGGTGGCGCTCCTGTGGTACCTCCGCAACTACGCGATTCAGACGGAGTGGGGCTACAAGACGCCGGTGTCGATGAATCAACGCGCCGCGATGGAAGAAGTCCAGTTCGACCTGCAGAGAACGAAGCACTGATCCGCGCATGAAGCGCAAATACGCGGTGGCCGCGGCAGTAGGAGCGGTGTTCGCGATTCACGTCGCGTGCACCGCTCTCTATCTGCTTCCGCAGAACCCGATGACCCGCTCGTACATCGGGGCCGTCAACCGCTACATGGAGCCGTTCTTCGCCCAGCGCTGGCTCCTCTTCGCCCCCGAGCCGGCGACCAGCAGCGTCAAGCTCTGGAGCCGCTATCAATGCGGCGGGAACTGGACCGGCTGGCGCGATCCCGCCGCGCCGCTGATGGAGCGGCATCAGCACAACCGCCTCTCCTCCGCCGGAAAACTGCTCTACATCCCGACGAGCCTCGGGCGCGAGCTGAGCCGCGACACGCTCGAGATCGGGATGCGCCTCGATTGCCACGACCCGGCGTGCGAGGCGAAGAAGAACGCCGAGGTCGTGCGCCTCGGCTCCTTCCGCCGCGCGGTCGCATGGAGCGTCCGCAATCGTCCGTGCGATGCGAGCAACGTGCAGGTGATGGTGGCGCAGCTCTACCCGACGCAGTTCTCCGAACGGCACAAGAAGAAGGCGTTCAGTTTCGCCAACATCTACGACTACCCGGCGGTGGCGGTCGACGCGAGCTCGGGCCGAGGCGTCGAATGAAGCGCCTCGTGGCCCTGCTCGACATGCTGGTCAACATGTTGACGGAGTCGCGCACGCATCCGCACACCATCCGTCTCTTCCGCCGCGTCGTCTACGGCTGGTATCTCCTCTCGGTGCTGCTGCTCGCCCCCGCCGCGCGGCAGTTCTGGGGGCCCGACTCGCTGATCCCCTTGCAGCCGGTGCGGCCCGTGCCGCTGCTGCAATTGCTCGATCTCGCGGCCGTGCGTCCCTGGTTCCCGCTCTTCGTCCTCGCCGAGGTCGCGCTGCTGATCGTCGGGATGACGTGCCGCTGGCCGCGCACCATCGCGCTGTTGATCTACATCGTCTCGATGAACCTCAACAACCGCGCCTGGGTCGTGCTCGACGGCGGCGACAACCTCATGCAGATCATGCTGATCTACCTGATCTTCATGGATCCGTCGCTGCCCGACGCGGAGTCGAAGCCGGGCGTCCTGACGTGGGCGAACAATGCGCTCACCAACGCCGTCTTCCTGATCGCACGTCTGCAGGTGGTGGCCGTCTACCTCGTCGCCGGATTGGGCAAAGTCACGGGCCAGCTGTGGCAGAACGGCACGGCGATCTTCTACACGCTGAGCGTCGACGACTTCACGCTCCCCGCCGTCCGCACGTTCGTCGCCGACTATCCGCTCTTCTCGGTCGTGGCGACGTACGTCACGCTGCTTTACCAGGTCTCGTTCCCCTGGCTGATCTGGAACCGCCGCTTCCGCCCCTGGCTCATGGCCCTCGGCACCGCCATCCATCTGCAGATCGCGCTGGTGATGGGGCTGTTCTCGTTCGGACTGGCGGTGATGTCGTCGTACGTCGTGTTCTTCACCGATGCGAAGAGCGCGATGGTGATGGCGACGCTACGCCGCATGACTCTGCAACGCGCGACCAAGCAGGACCAGCGCATCGGCACGGCCGGCGAGGCCGACAACGTGCGTGGCGACGGCGACGAGATCGGGATCGCTCTCGAGAGCTGACCACGAGCTCGAGGCCGAGGTGCCGATCAGGCCCTTGCGCAGCGCGACCGGCAACATCTGACCGACCAGCCGAGCGGCCTCGGCGAATTGCGCGGCGCGATTGCCGACGGCCGCGACCACCACGTCATCCGCTCGCCGCAACACGTCCGCGGCAACCGCGTCGCGGATCTTGCGCGGCGTGGCGCGGCCGGAGAACGTGACGCTCGCCGGCACGGTCCCCTCCTCGGCCGCGACGAGCGTCGCGCGCAGCGCGGCGACGCTGGCCACCGCCGGAATCCGGCCGCCGGTGAGGACCTCCTCCAGGTCGCGCAACCACTTCCTCACTTCGGGGGCGAACTGCGGGTCGCCGTCGTCGAAGTGGTCGACGATGCGCGGCACGGCAAGCCGCAGTTCATCGATGCGATCGAGCGTGGCGAGTTGCATGAGGTCACTCCGCCACGAGCCGCGACGTCGTCTTGCCGTTCGACTCGCTCACGCTCCATTCCATCGCTTCCTCGCTGACCGCGAGGTGCAGCCGCGCCATTAACTCGGGCGGCCCCCCGTCGCGCAACTCGCTCGCCGTCACCGCGACGTGAAGGCGCGGAACGGCCTGCCCCGCCTGCCGCAGCGTCGCGGCAACCGTTTCGAAGATGATCTTCTGCAGGCGGGACGCGGCGTCCGGTGAATCGGAGAGGAGCTCGAGGAATGCCTCGCCGGCCGCGGCGGCGATGCCGTCGATGTCGCCCGCCGGAATGCCGGCGCCGGCGACCGGCCGGAAGCGCGACGCCGAGCGGGTCATCGCCTCGCGCAGCTCGAGCTTCCGCTTCGGGGCGATCTTCACCGCGTTCTGATCGAGCGCCGCATTCAGCGCGCGCTCGATCGCCTGTTGCACGTCTTCGAGGCTGACGCCGCCGCGCAGCGGCTGGCCGGGGATCGCTTCATCCATCTTCCGCACGATCACCGGCACGTCGACGGTCACGTTGGGAAGACGGAAGCGCGGCACCGCCATGTGTTTGAGAAGAGGATGCGACGCGTAGAGATCGGCGATGCGCACCGATTCGAGATCCGCTTGCACGCGTGCGTTGGTGATCTCCGACAAAAGGTGTCCGAGGTAATCGCCGAGGTACGGCATCGCATCCTCCTTCGATCAGTGAGAAACCGGCGGCGGAGCGGTGGCCGGCTGCTCGCGCATGGCGCGCTCGAGGATGCCGAGCACCTTCTCCATGCCGCGCGGCAGATCGTCCTGGATCGCCTTCACGGAGATGTCGAGTGCGTACGAGCGCTTCGTCTCCGTGCCGCGCGAGCTCTTGCTCTGATGCGATGCCGAGACGCTCAGCCGCGCAGACCCGCCCGGCCAGCGTTGCGCCACCTGCAGGTTGCCGGAGACCGCGGTGTTCGTCTCGATCTGCTCTGATTCCATCGAGTCGATCTTCGCGTTGAACTGCAGCGAGAACTCCTCGATACGGATGAAGGGAATCGGAAGGATGGTGAGGATGGGGACGTCGAGACTCATCTGCTGGATGACGGCCGCCGCCTCGGTCTGCCCGCCGGCGACGGTGATGGTGCCGGACGCGTTCGTGGTAGTGCCGGCCACGGTGAAGCTGATGCTCTGATTCGTCGCCGGTACGTTGCTCACGGTAAGCGTGTCGAGCGTGCCGTCCGACTTCACGACCGCCGTGCCGGTGATACCGGTAGTCGAGGGGGTGAAGGTGATCGGTGAATTCGCTGTGAGCCCCGCGCCCGCGTTGCTCACCGAGACGGTGGCCGTGCCGGCGAGCGCCGCGCGATACGGCGCCAGCTCCTTCGGATACTTGAACGTGACGTAGATCGGATCGCCGGTGTTGCCGGCCTCCGGATTCGTGCTCGTCCCCTGCTTGAAGCCGACCGCTTTGATGAAGTTGACGGTGCTGAGCGCCGCCTCGGCCTGCGCCTCGATCACCGCGCGCAGCGGACTGCCGATCATGTTGGAGAAGTTGATCGATGAAAGCTCTTGTCCCGGGTTTGCCATATGAAGCGTCCTCCTATGAACGGTAGTGCGCGGAGAACGCCCGGCGTTACACGCGGGACGGGCCTTTTTCGACCCGCCCCGGAACGTCAACGAATTACTGCTTCTCGGAACGGTGCGACTTCCGCTCCGCACGCATCTGCTGCAGCATCGACTGCTGCTCGGGCGTGAGGATCGAGACGATCTTCGTCATCTCGTTCTTGCGGAGCTCTTTCATCTGCTCGCGCTGCGTCTGCAGGGTCGGCTTCAGCGACTCCATCTTCGCGGTGTCGTTCGCCTTCTTCGCGGCGAAGAACTCCTTGCGCGTGGCGCGCGCCTGCTCGAAGAACGCGGCATTCGTTTCGCGCGAGGCCTTGCGGATGTCCTTGATCTGCGCCTTCTGCGCGTCGGTGAGGTTCAGCTTCTCGGCGAAGCGGGCGCCGAACTGATGATGACGGCCATGACGATGATGCTTGCCGCCGAATCCTTCATGCCCCTCGGTCGCCGCGAATGCCAGCGTCCCGCTGAGGGCCAGAACTGCGACTGCGGTGATTGCTTTTCTCATTTGTCTTTCTCCGTTGGGTTGAACTGCACATTGGGAAAGACAGATCGGACCGGCGTTCTGTTCTCGCTCGAGCATGAAGTGCACGCGGGTGTCATGAGTTGCACTAGTGTTTGCATAGATGCACCGCCTCACCGCACGCGACGTCGTCGCCATCTTCGCCTTCTGGACCTTCCTCGCTTTTCTCTCCGCGGTAAGCCGCTGGCTCGATCCGCGGGGGTTCGGGTTCCGCGGGATGTCGCCGGCCGGTCCGATCATCCTTTCGTTCATCGAGTCGTGGCTCTGGGCGGCGCTCACACCTGCGATCTTCTGGCTCGGCGGACGCGTCGGTCTGGAGCGTCAGAGCCTCGGGATGCGCATCCTCGTCCTCCTCGCGGCCGGGCTCTGCATTTCGATCGTCGCCTACACCTTTCTCTCCGTCGCGCGTGATCAGGTCTTCGACATCGACCGCCGCCGCCCGTTCCATCTCACGCGCGAGATCGCCGCGTTCCGCTTCCTGCCGCAGCTCCTCTACTACTTCGCGGTCCTCGCCGCAGGCTTCGCGCGCGAGTATTTCCTCCGCGGCCGCGAGCAGCAGGCGCACGCGGCGCGGCTGCAGGTCCAGCTCGCCGAGGCCAGGCTCGATGCGCTGCGGATGCAGATCCATCCGCATTTCCTGTTCAACACGCTGCATGCGATCTCCGCGATGGTAGAGCGCAATCCCGCCGGCGTGCGCAAGATGATCGCGCGCCTCAGCGAGCTGCTGCGACACACCACCGACGCCCACGCCGTCGACGAAGTCCCCTTGCGCGACGAGCTCGAGCTCCTCGGCAAATACATCGACATCATGGAGATCCGTTTTCAGGACAGGCTGACCGTGGAGCGGCGCATCGATCCGGCGGCACTCGACGCGCTCGTCCCGAACCTCGTGCTGCAGCCGATCGTGGAGAACGCACTCGAGCACGGCGTCAGCCGCGCGAAAGGCGAAGGACGGATCGAGATCGAGGCCAATCTGCACGGCGACCGCCTGCTGCTGCGCGTGCACGACAACGGCCCCGGCATCGCGGGCGAGACCCGCGCCGGCGTCGGACTGACGAACACGCGCGCGCGGCTGGAGCAGCTTTACGGCAGCGCGGCGGAGCTGCGGTTGATCGATGACGACGGCACGACCGCGGAGATCACCATGCCGTACCGGAGGAGCGGGTCGTGACGCTGCGCGTGCTGGTCGTCGACGATGAGCCGCTCGCGCGCGACCACATCATCGATCGCCTGGCGCATGAAGAGGATGTCGAGGTCGTCGGGACGGCGGACAACGGCGACGACGCGATCGCGGAGATCCGCCGCCTCCATCCCGACCTCGTGTTTCTCGACGTGCAGATGCCCGGCATCAGCGGAATGGAAGTCGCGGAAACGCTCGGCGACGAGATGCCGCGCACGATCTTCTGCACCGCGTTCGATCAGTACGCGATCAAGGCGTTCGACGTCGCGGCGATCGACTACCTGCTCAAGCCGTTCGACGACGAGCGCTTCCACGAGGCCTTCCGCCGCGCCCGCAACGCCATCCCGAAGAAGAGTCCATGGCTGCAACGCATCCCGGTCGAAATGCGCGGCCAGATGCGCGTCATCCCGGTGGAGAAGATCGACTACATCACCGCCAGCGGCCCCTACGCCGAGCTCCACGCCGGCGAGCGGACGTTCGCGGTGCGCGAACGGATGCGGCAGCTGGAGGACAAGCTCGACCCCGAGGTCTTCATGCGCGTGCACCGCTCCGTGATCGTCCGCCTCGATCGCATCGACGTCCTCCTCCGCAGCGCCGGCGGCGACTACGCCGTGCGGCTCAAGGACGGCACCGAACTAAACGTAAGCCGCTCCCGCCGCGACGCGTTGGAAAAGAGGTTGGTTGGGGTCGCATCTGGAAACTCAACTTAACGCGGCGCGTTAAGTTGAGTTTCCAGATGCGACCCCAACCCTTCATTACACGCACGTGCAACTGGTGCTTTGGCGGAAAGAACCAAACCGCCCCCAACGTCTCCTCGTGTGCAGTTCAAGGAGACCAACATGAAAAGTGCAAATCTGAAGTCGGTGGCAGCAGGGGCGCTGGCGCTCATCGTCGCCGTGCCGATGTTCGCGGCGCAGCCGCGTGGCGAGCAGCGACGCGATCGCAATCAGGAGAGCCGTTCGTATCGCGAGAATCAGCGCGTCACGGCGCAGGGCAAGGTCAGCTCGTTCACCCGCGAGCGCGACGGCTATCGCGTGCGTCTCGATCGCGGGCGCGAGTCGTACTGGGTCCCGCAGTCGTACTTCCGCAACCGCGGACGCGATCTCCGCGTCGGCGTGTCGGTGGTGTTCGGCGGCGTTTTCCGCGGCGGAAATGTCTACGTCGATGACGTGAACGACTACGTGCGCGGCGTGATTCAGGAAGTCGACTACCGCGGCGGCACGGCGTGGGTGCGCGATGAAGCGACGGGACGTCCGATCACGGTCGACCTGCGTCGCAACGACGACCGCAGACTGCGCCGCGGCGATTACGTCGAGCTCTCCGGTCAGTGGGGACGCGACGGCATCTTCGACGCGTATCGCATCGAGCGCGTGCGCTAAGGGTCGATCTGCTTCATGAGGTTGTCCCGCACGTACGACCACTCCGGCTGTACCTTCAGCGCCGCCCGCGCCTCTTCGCGGGCGGCGTCGATGTCCGGCGGCTTCTGCGTCATGTGCGCGTACGCCAGCGACATCAGCGCCTCGGGCTTCCCCCAATCCGGCAGCGGCGACGCCGCATCGACGCCGCGCTTCTCCGCCTCCTTCAACATCTCGCGATACGTCTCGATCGCCTTCGGGATGCTTCCGTTCGGACTGTAGAGATAGTTCGCGCCGACACCCCACAACACGCGCGGATTTTTCGGATCGAGCGCTTTCGCCTTCGTCAGCAGCGCCGATGAAAGCGCGATCCGCTCGCGCAACGCGGCGGAGTCGGAGCTCACGAACACGGCGAGCCAGCCGTTGACGAGCGATGCGGCGGCGTACGCATCCGCGAAGTCGTCCTTCAACTGAATCGACACGTAGAAATCGGCGGCGGCGCTCTCGAGATTCGTCTGCAGCTCGTCCGATTTCATCCCGTGATTCGCGCCGTTCATGGCGATGCGCCAGCTCGCGAAGCCGCTCCAGTAGCGCGCCAGGTAATTCTTCGGCGACTCCGCCAGCTCGTCGCGCAGCCGCGCCAGCTCCTTGACGTCGGCGCGGTAATCGGCGGACATCACCTGCGCCTTCAGCTTCGGCAGGTCCTGGGCGGATGCGGAAAGCGCGACGAGAAGGATGAGTGCTTTCATGCGGCGAGTGTCGTTCGCGTCGCGCGACGACGCACGCGTTCATCGCCGAACGGGCAATCCGCTCGACGAACGGCGCAGTGCTTCCGAGGCCGCGCGGCTGGCGATGATCTCCGTGCCGTCGCGCAGGTGGATCTTCAGGCGCCGCGAATCGAACGGGACGAACTTCGTCACCGCATCGAGATTGACGATGTGCGAGCGATGCACCTGGCGGAAGAGCTCCGGATCGAGCCGCGACGCGAGCTCGCCGAGGCTCATGTGCAGCAGGTGCGATCCCCGCTCGGTGCACACCTCGGCGTAATCGCCGCTCGCCGCGATGTGCTGGATCGTCCGCACGTCGATCGCCACGATGCCGTCGCGCGTCCGCGCGAAAAGCCGGCGCAGCGGCGTGTCGCATGCGTCGCGCATCCGCTCCGTCGCCGCGACCTCGGCATGCATCCGCACGCGCACCCGCTCGACCATCGTCTCGAATCGCGCGCGGCCGAACGGTTTGAGCAGGTAGTCGAGCGCGCCGAGCTCGAACGCGGCGAGCGCGTACTGGTCGTACGCCGTGGTGAAAACGATCTCCGGTTTGTGGCGCAGGCGATCGAGCACCTCGAGTCCCGAGGCCTCAGGGAGCGAGATGTCGAGGAACAACAGGTCGGGCTCCAGCGCATCGACGAGGCGGACCGCTTCCACGCCATCCGCCGCTTCGCCGACCACCAGCAGCCAGTCGATGCCGCTCGCGTAATCGCGCAGGCTGGCCCGCGCATGCGGCTCGTCCTCGACGATCACCGCGCGCACGCGATTCACTCCATCCTCCGCGCCGGCAGCTCGAGATCGGCGGACGTGCCGCCATCGACGCTGCGCAGCGTCAGCGTGGCGTGCGTGCCGTAGAGCGCGGCGAGCCGCTCCTGCAGCAGCCGCAGTCCCATGCCGGAGCCTTCGCTGTTCTCCATCCGCTCGCCGTTCGCCTCGTCCTTCACCGCGATGCGCAGGCGGCCATCGCGCTCCTGCACGCGGATGTCGAGCAGGCCACCCGCGGCGCGCGGCGCGATGGCGTGGCGGATCGCGTTCTCCACGAGGATCTGCACGGAGAAGGTCGGCACCATGTTTTCGAGCGTGGCGTTCGGCGTGTCGATGCGCACCTGCAGGCGATCGCCGAGGCGGAGACGCTCGAGCGCGAGGTAACTGTCGACGAACGCGCACTCCTCGCGCAGCGTGATCTCGTCGATGCCGTCGCGATGGATGCGCATGCTGTAGCGCAGCAGATCGCCGAGCTGTTCGAGCGCGCTCTCCGCGAGCGCCGGCTCGCGGCGCACGAGTCCGAGGAGCGCGTGGTAGGTGTTGAGGATGAAGTGCGGATTGAGCTGGCTGCGCATCGCCTCGAGTGACGCCCGCGCGCGCAGCGCCTCCGCCTTCGCCGCGCGCTCCGCCTGCTCGCGCATGTACGCGAAGCCGGCGAGCGTCGAGTAGATCAGGACGTCGTTGATGACGCGGAACGGGACGATGCGCCAGACGATCTTCACCGGACCGCCGAAGATCAGCGCGTCGAGCGCGACGAGTCCGATCCAGCCGGCTCCGGCGAGCACGACGAATGCGATCAGCAGCGCGAGGTGCGGCGCGACCCCTTTCACGATGCGCGGCAGGCGGAGCACGACGAGCCCGAGGAGCGCATCGGGGAGGAGATTGGCGACGCCGTTACGAAACGCAAGGCCGAGCGGGACGCCGTTCGCGAAAAGCGCAGCGGCGTAGATCGCCATCAGCGCGATCCACGCGGCCGCATACGCTAGGGCAACTGGATCGACTGCGCGTGATTGAAGACGTTGTTCGGGTCCCATGCTGCTTTCGTCTGCTGAAGTCGGGCGTAGTTGTCGAGGTAGTAGAGCCAGGCCCAGTTCTTCAGATCGCAGTCAGGGTAGTTCACGTAGCAACCATCCATGGTCCCGTCGCGCATCGGCCCGTCCGGTCCGTACATCGCGTCGTAGAAACCGCGGATCCAGGCGAGGCTCGCCGCCGCATCCGATTCCTTGTTCCAGTACGTCTGGTACTGCAGCTTCATGATCGACGAGCGCTGCGGAACCGCGGTCGCCTGGGGCGGCACGCCGTTGATCGCGCAGCCGTACGAATCGACCTGCAGCAAGGACTGCGGATTGGTGAAGCTCTTGTCGGAAAGCCACGTCCACATCGTCTGAATCTGCGCCTCGGGGAACGGCTGGGTCATGTAGGCCGACTTGTATTTGCCGTACTGATTCGGGCCGGAGCCGTCAAGTGTCTGCGTGGCGTAGAGCCACGGCAGCTGCGTCACGTCGTTCGTCCGCAGCGGGAAGAAGTGCCGGCCGATGGCCTGCGTCTGCGGCACGATCCGGCCGATCTTCGCGTCGCCGTTGATGAAGTCCATGAACTCGTCGAGCAGCGCCGGTTGATCGCCGACGTACTGCGCCGTCAGCGTGACCTGCCCCGCCGCCTGCTGCGTGAGATGGAGCAGCGCGAAGAGTCCGTCAAACGGACTGCCGGGCGCGCTGTTCTGCTGCAGGAACGCGCCGTAGCGCTGCACCAGCGTCGTGAACTGATCGGGCGTCATCGAGCTCCAGTCCCACGCATGCGTCACGAGGTACGCCTGCGGCGGGGCGGGCGGGAGCTCGCGGAAGAAGAACCGCGTCACGATGCCGAAGTTGCCGCCGCCGCCCCCCTGATTCGCCCAGAGCAGATCGAGATCGTCCTTGTTCGTCGAGCTGTCGGTGACGGTGACGGCGGTCGCGGTGCCGACGTCGTCGACGACCACGATCTCCACGCCGTAGAGCCAGTCGACGGTCAGTCCGTACTTGCGCGACAGCAGTCCGTAGCCGCCTCCGGTGATGTGCCCGCCGGCGCCGACGGAGTAGCAGGAGCCGCCCGGGATGACGACGCCGTACTCCTTGTAGAGGTTCCAGTAGACGTTCCAGAGCGTGCAGCCGGCCTCGATGCAGTAGGCCTGCATCGTCTGGTCGTAATAGACGCGGTTCAGCCCCGCCATGTCGATGATCACGCCGCCGTCGTTGCCGACGGCGAAGTTCTCGTAGCAATGGCCGCCGCTCTGCACCGTGATGCGGAGGTTGCCGTCGAGCGCGCTCTGCACCGCGTCGATGACCTCCTCGGTGGTCGCGCAGACCTGCACGAACGCCGGCGTGCCGACCCAGCGCAGATTGAAACCGCGGACGAGCGTGGCATAGCGAGGATCGTCAGGACCGACCTGGCTCATATATTCAAGGAGGGGCGGCAGGGAGGGGTTTCCCTACCCGCTTCCGCATCCGGAACAACGGAAACGGCGTCCCATCCACCAGCGCCCCCGCCACTTCCTCGACGTCGTGGTAGCCCGACGCGAGGTACATCGCGTGGCCGCTGAGCATCGCCATCAGCTCGAGCTCGTGAAAGCCGGCGGCGAGGGCTTCCTCCTCGCAGGCGCCGAGAATCATCCGGCCGATGCCGCGGCGCTCGAAGCGCGGCGTGACGAACATGGCGCGGATCCGCGCCGGCTCCGTCGCCGGATCGAGGAGGCGCGCGTCGCCGCTCGAGGAGCCGCTCCCCGCGTAGAGCCTCCCCCGCTTGCTCCACCCGCCGCACGCGACGATCGCGCCGTCCGCCTCGACGACGAAGTACGTGCCGTCGGTGACCAGCTCGCGATCGAGATGCGCGACGTACTTCAGCGAGCTCTCCACCTGACGCGCGTCGTAGGTGCGGCTGCTGATCCCCTCGATCGACTCGCGCATGACGCGCTCGATCTCGTCGATGTCGGCGAGGGTGGCGTGGTGGAGGTGCATGACGACATCGTACGAAAAGCAACGCGGGTCCGTATCCTGAACCGATGCATGCAATCGCCGATGCGGTCAATCCACTGCTGGCATTGACGGCGATCGTGGTGATTGCTCTCGATGTGCGCGCAACACGCTGGAGGGGCGTGCTCACGTCTGCCTTGCCCACCGCGCTCGGAGTGGGCTCGATCTATGTCGTCTGGTACGCCGATCGACAGCTGCTGCTCTGGCAGAGGTATCAGGCCGATTACAGCACGCACACCGCGTTCGCCACGACGCTCACACTGTCACTGCTGATCCTGCGTCCCGCCTGGCGAGTGCCGTTGCTCGCCGTCTGGGCCGGATACCTCGCGTTGATCGTGATCCTCCGGTATCACACGCTTGCGGATGTCGCGATCGCGGCGCTTGTTGCGATCATCGTCACGCTGCCGTGGCATCTCGCGGCGCGACGGCTGCACGTCAGCGGCAATGTTCCACCAGCTCGGGACACCCGGCCGCGGCGAGGAGGTCGATGACCAGCCCACCGAGACGCGGAGGCGGAATGAGCGTGCTGGAACGGGAGGATGCGCCATCCTCCGTGAAGTTCGTCGGCGGAATGCCGCTGCGGTGCACGTACGCGGGGAACACGGCCCAGGTGCCTCCGACCGGAAGCGTCACGACCAGCTCGTACAGATCTTCGGGAACGAACGAGAGCCAACCGCGCCGGTTGCGGCGCGACTCGTCTTCACACATCGCGCGCAGGAACAGCAACTGGTCGGGCGAAACGTGCGAGGTCTCGACGGCGTCCGTGATGACCTCCAGCCGGCCATCGGCGAACAGCGTGACGCGAGGCGTCGGTCGCGTGCCGGGGCAGCGCACTTCGGCGAGGACATCGGGCACCGTCTGCGCGGCCACGGACAACGGCAGCAATAGAAAAAGCAGCAGGCTGCGAAGATATTTAAGCGACATCACCACCCCGCGTAGTACCCCGCAGGCGCGTAAACCTGCAACCGATCCCCCTTCACCTCCACCTGCACGGCGTGCCACTCGTTCTCCTTCTTCGCCGGCTCGGTGCGGATGAACGCCAGCACCTGCGCGCGCAGCGCGGCTTCGATGCGGGCGAAGATCGACGGGAGGTCGTCGAGGCGCTCGAGCATCTGCGACGTGCCGCCGGTCATCTCCGCGACGCGCTTCACCGGCTCCTCCGACGATCCGATCACGTGCACCGGCACGCTGACGCGCCGCGCGAGATCGCCGACCTCGTTCGCCTCGTATTCGCTGGTGCGATCGAGGCCGTCGGTGAAGACGATCATCGCGCGCCGTCCCTTGACTCCCTCGAACTGCAGCAGCCCGAGGGCCATCGCGGCATACAGCGACGTCAGCCCCTCGGGGCGAATGCGCATGATCGACTCGCGCAGCAGCGGCGCGTCTTTCGTCGCCGGCACGAGCAGATGCGCGCGCGTCTCGAACGAGATGACGAACGCGCGGTCGCGCGGACCGAGCACGGTGTCGAGGAAGCGGATCGCCGTCTCCTGCAGGTCGGGGAGCGTCGCTTCCATGCTGTCCGAGGCGTCGATCAGGAGGCCGACGGTGAGGGGCGTGTCGGAGGCGGTGGCGATCGACTCCACGCGCCGCTCCTTCTTTCCCTCGCGCACCGCGATGTTCGTGTACGGGCCGAAGATCGTGATCGGCAGCTGCACGAGCTGCACGTTCGACTCGAACGCGCTGGCATTCAGCAGCATCGCATCCTCGGATGTCCGCCCATCGTCCAGCTCCGCGACGGCGCGAACGAAGCCGACCTCGTTCTCCGGAATCTTCACCGTCGTCTGCCACGGCGGCGACGTCAGCACCGCGCGCTCCGCGTCGTTCCACGAGATCACCACGCGCTGCACGCGATTCGCCGGCGGCACGCGCAGGTCGACGGAGACGCGCGTCGGACCGTTCACGAACTCTCCGCGCGGCTCGACGAGACGAAGCCAGAACGTCTCCCCTCCTTCGTTGACGATGCGCGACGCACGGCCGAGCTCTTTGCCCCGGCGGTCGAATGCGACGACGCCGATCGTGTGCCGCTCCGGCACCGCGCCGAAGTCGAGGAGCGCGGAGAACGGGACGCGGGCGCGCGCGACCTCGCGTCCATCGAGCGAGAACGTCACGCGTGCGATCGACGACGTCCCGATCCGCGTCTGCACGAGGTTCTTGCCGCTGACCACCTGCCGCGCGAGCGGCAGGATGCGGATCACCGCGTTGTCGGGCGCGGCGGCGAGCGAGCGCGAGGCGCGGCCGAAGACGACGGTGTCGAGGATCACGCCGAAGTTGATCGTGTCGGGGACGATCGGCCAGCGGAACTGCAGCGCGCCGTTCGGATCAAAGTACGCGACGTTCGGACGCGCGTCGGTCGGCAGCGTGAGGAAGATGACGGCGGGCAAACGCCGCTGGATGATCGGATGCGAGACCGCGGTGCGCTCGAACGCATCGCACTTCGGGCAATCGGCGGTGCGATAAAAGACGACGATCGGCTTCTGCTCGCGTTGCGCGCGGGCCAGCGCGTCGGACCAGGCGTCGGCGCGCGCGAGGGAGGAGATGAGGAGAAGCGCGACGAGCATGCCGAATGATTTTAGACGTCCGGTCGAAGGCACGTCGCGTGCTACAAACATGTCATGGCTCGCATCGACCTCGGCATCGACCGCTTCATCCGCGAACGCTCCGTCGCCGGGCAACGCGTCGGACTGCTGGCCAACTACGCGAGCTTCACCTCCGACGCGGTGCGCACCGTCGATGCGCTGAGCGACGCGGGCGCGAAGTCGCTCGTCATCTTCGGTCCGGAGCATGGCTTCTGGGGCGAGGTGCAGTACATGGAGACCGGCACCGACCGGCCGTATCGCGGCGTGCCGGTGTCGTCGCTCTACGGCGAGGACTCCGGTCACCATCTCTTCCCCGCGCCGGCCGACATCGCGGCGCTCGACGTGCTGATCGTCGACCTGCAGGACGTCGGCGCGCGCTACTACACGTACTACGCGTCGATGGCGAACTGCATGGAGGTCGCGGCGGTGGTCGGGACGCCGGTCGTCGTGCTCGACCGCCCCAATCCGATCAACGGAACCGGCGTCGAAGGGAAGCGCCTGCGCCCGCCGTTCATCAGCTTCGTCGGCCAGTATCCGATCCCCAACCGCCACGGCCTGACCATCGGCGAGATCGCGACGTACCTCAACGAGCGCCAGAACATCGGCTGCGATCTCACCGTGATCTGGATGAACGGCTGGCGCCGCGACCTCTGGTGGGACGACACGGAGCTGCCGTGGAGCGGACCGTCGCCGAACATCCCGACGTTCGAGACGACGATCGTCTTTCCGGGCATGGGACTCTTCGAAGGGACGGCGATCAGCGAAGGGCGCGGCACGACGCGGCCGTTCGAACGCTTCGGTGCGCCGTGGCTCGATTCGATTCGCATCGCCGATAAATTGAATGAGCTCGACATGCCGGGCGTCCGCTTCTCGCCGTTCGTCTTCCTGCCGCAGTACGAGAAGCACGCCGGCGCGCGCTGTCACGGCGCCGCGATCCACGTCACCGATCGCAACGCGTTCCGTCCGCTGGAGACCGCGGCGCGCGCGCTGAAGATCTGCCGCGATCTCGCGCCCGATGATTTCCGCTGGCGGACCTCGACGTACGAGTTCGCGAACTGCTCCGCGATCGACACACTCACCGGCGGCGTCGCGTTCCGCTGCATCGTCGACACCGGCGGCGATCTCGAGCCGCTGCTCGCGGAGTGGCGCGAGGATGCGGAGGCGTTCGCGGTGGAGAAGAAGCGGTACGAGTATCCGGGGTACGCGTTAACATCCGCGTCATGCTGAAGAAGACGCTCGTCTCCCTCATCGCCCTCCTCGCCATCACCACCTCCTGCCTCGCGGACGATCTCGCTGACATCCGCGCCGAAGTGGCCAAGCGTCACGACGAAGCGGTGAAGCGGCTTCAGGATTGGATCGCGATCCCGTCGATCGCCGCCGAGAACCTCAACTATCCGAAGGGCGCGGAGTACATGGCGCAGCTGGCGCGCGACGCCGGCTTTCAGAACGCGACGGTGCTGACGACCGACGGCAAGCCGGGCGTCTTCGCCACGCTCGACGCGGGGGCGAAGAAGACGGTCGGCCTCTACTTCATGTACGACGTGAAGCAGTTCGATCCGGCGGAGTGGAGCTCGCCGCCGCTCGAGGCGCGCATCGTCGACAAGGCGGGCGTCGGCAAGGTGGTCATGGGCCGCGGCGCGGTGAATCAGAAAGGTCCCGAGGCCGCGTTCCTCGCGGCGCTGCACGCGATCCGCGGCGCAGGAAAGAAGATGCCGGTGAACCTCGTGCTCGTGGCCGAGGGGGAAGAGGAGATCGGCTCGCCGCACATCGGGCAGCTCGTGCATCGGCCGGAAGTCGAAGCGGCGCTGCGCAAGACGGTCGGCGTCTTCATGCCCTCCGCCGCACAAGACCTCGACGGCATCGTCACCGTCTCCCTCGGCGCGAAGGGCGTCGTCGAGCTCGAGCTCGTGTCGACCGGCGAGAAGTGGGGACGCGGTCCGGCGAAGGACATCCACTCCTCGCTCAAGGCGATGGTCGACAGCCCGGCGTGGCATCTGATCAAGGCGCTCGACACGCTCGTCTCGGCCGACGGCAACACCATCACCATCGACAACTATCCGAAGCCGCGGCCGTTGAACGCGGACGAGAAAGCGATGATCGCCGCCGCGACGAGCCGGCAGAGCGAGGCATCGCGGAAGAAGTCACTCAGCGTGCAGCACTGGATCGACGACCTGCCGTGGCTCGAAGCGAACGAGCGCCTCGAATCGCAGCCGACCGTGAACATCGAAGGACTGGTCGGCGGCTATACGGGACCGGGCGGCAAGACCGTGCTGCCGCATCGCGCCGTGGCGAAGATCGACATGCGCCTCGTGCCCGACATGAAGAAGGATGACGCGGTCGCCGCGCTGAAGGCACACCTCGCCAAACGCGGCTTCGGCGACATCGAGGTGAACGTGACCGGCGGCTACGACCCGACGCAGACGGTCGCGTCCGCTCCGCTGATCCAGTCGCAGATCAGCGTCCTCAAGCGCGCCGGCATCGACCCGGTGCTCTGGCCCCGCAACGCCGGGTCGTATCCGGGCTACGTCTTCACCAACCCCCCGCTCAGCCTCGCCTCCGGCCACTTCGGCCTCGGCAACGGCACGGGAGCGCATGCGCCGGATGAGTACTACCTGATCGAGTCGGCGAATCCGAAGGTGCAGGGGTTTGATGGGGCGGTGATGTCGTTTGTGGAGTATTTGTACGAGTTGGGGAAATAGCGTTCGGCAGGAGCATTCGCGATGACACTCCGGGAAAGGCTGCAGGAGCTCGTGGCACAGTTGCCCGAAAACGAGATCAGTCTCGCCATCCGCCTGCTCGAGGCGCTCGATGACGAGACCCGCGAGCGGCCCCGCTTCACGATCGAGAACGCGCCGATCGACGACGAGCCCTTCGATCCATCGGAAATCGAAGGCAGCGGGGACGAGCCCCTGATTCCACACGAGGACGTGGCTCGACGCTTCCGATGAGCATCAAGTGGCGGCGGCGCGCCGAGAAGGATCTCGGACGCCTCGATCGCGCGGCACGCACTCGCGTCATCGATGCAGTGGAGCGGTTCGCCGCGACGCGTGAGGGCGACATTCGGCGACTGCAGGACATTACCCCTCCTCTGTTCCGGCTCCGCATCGGCGACCTGCGCGTCTTGTTTCGTGTTGAAACCGATGATTCGATCGTCATCGAACGCGTGCTGCCGAGAGACAAGGCGTACAAATAGCGGGCCGCCGTGCATTCCGTGACAAGGGCGTGCATCTCGGCGCAATGACGAAAACTCCCGCCCCCGCCCCCCGTTTCGTCATGCATGCGAAAGAAATCATTCATCACCATCGCGGTCATCGCACTCCTCGCCCTGATCGGCCTGCTCGTGCGACAGGTGGCGTTCGCTAAAGAAACGCCCGCCTACCGCTTCGCCACGATCTCGCGCGGCGACATGAAGGCGACGGTCTCGGCGACCGGCACGCTCAACGCCGTGACGACGGTCAGCGTCGGCACGCAGGTGTCGGGGCAGGTCTCCGAGCTGCTCGTCGATTACAACGACCACGTCAAGAAGGGTGAGCTGCTCGCGCGCATCGATCCGACGCTCGCGTTGCAGGCGGTCACCGACGCGCAGGCGAACCTCGAAAAATCTCAGGCCCAGGCGCTGCAGGCGGCGCGCGACTTCTCGCGCAATCGCGAGCTGCTCGACTCCGGCCTCGTGGCGAAGAGCGCGTATGAACAGACGCAATCGTCGGCCGAGGTCGCGCAGGCGGGGGTCAAATCGGCGCGCGTGGCACTCGATCGCGCGCGGCAGAACCTCGCCTACACCAGCATCTACGCGCCGATCGACGGCGTCGTCGTCGAGCGCAACGTGCAGCAGGGGCAGACCGTCGCGGCGAGCCTCTCCGCGCCGCAGCTCTTCCTGATCGCGAACGACCTCTCGCAGATGGAGATCCTCGCGCAGGTCGGCGAGAGCGACATCGCGCAGATCAAGCAGGGACAGCCCGCCGACTTCACCGTCGCGGCGCTGGCCAACCAGACGTTCCACGGAACCGTGAGGCAGGTGCGCCTGCAGTCGACGACGCAGGACAACGTCGTGAACTACACGGTCGTCGTCGCGGTCGACAACGCCAAAGGGAAATTGCTCCCCGGCATGACGGCGCGCGTGAGCTTCCTGACGAAGTCGGCGGAGAACGTGCTCAGCGTGCCGAATGCGGCGCTGCGCTTCCGTCCGACTGCCGCTCCGACCAGACAGCAGCGCCGCGGCGGCACGCTCTACGTGCTCGACGCGAAGGGCCAGCCGCAGGCGATCCGCGTGCAGACCGGCATCACCGACGGCACGACGACCGAAGTCCGCGGCAACGACATCAGGGAAGGGATGAAGGTCATCGCCGGCACCATCGGCTCGACGCAGACGGCGCAGGGGACGACCAGCGCCGCGCCGTTCCAGTCGGGCCAGCAGCAGGGCGGCGGACGTGGCGCCCGAGGAGGCTTCTGATGGACAACGTCATCCAGGTCGAGCAGCTCGTGAAGACGTACGTCAGCGGCACGAATGAAGTGCATGCCCTGCGAGGCATCGACCTCGCGGTCGCGCCCGGAGAGTTCGTCGCCATCATGGGCACCTCCGGCTCCGGCAAGTCGACGCTGATGAACATCCTCGGATGCCTCGACACGCCGACCGGCGGCGCGTACATCCTCGACGGCGTGCGCGTCGACGGGCTCGATCGCAACGCGCTCGCCGACATCCGCAACCAGAAGATCGGCTTCGTCTTCCAGGGCTTCAATCTCCTGCCGCGCACCAGCGCGCTCGAGAACGTCGAGCTGCCGATGCTGTACGACCGAAGCGGCCGCAAACGCGACACGCGCGCCCTTGCGACGGCCGCGCTGGAGCGCGTCGGACTTGGTCAACGTCTTGACCATCAGCCGAGCGAGCTCTCCGGCGGTCAGCAGCAGCGCGTCGCCATCGCCCGCGCGCTGGTGACGTCGCCGTCGCTGATCCTGGCCGACGAGCCGACCGGAAACCTCGACTCGGAGACGTCGATCGACGTCATGCGGCTCTTTCAGGAGCTGAACGAGCAGGGCATCACCATCGTCCTCGTCACGCACGAGCACGACATCGCGGTCTACGCGAAACGGATCATCGAAGTGCGCGACGGACGGATCCGCCGCGACGAGGCGGTGCTGAACCGGGAGGTCGCATGAAGAAACAGACATTGATCAAGCTGGCCACGCAGGCGATCCGCAAGAACAAGATGCGCGCCGCGCTGACCATGCTCGGCATCATCATCGGCGTGGCCGCGGTGATCGTGATGGTCGCCGTCGGCTACGGCGCGCGCTCGCGCATCCGGCAGCAGATCAACAACCTCGGCACGAACATGATCGTCATCACGCCGGGCGCCGCGCAGCAGGCGGGCGTGAGCCAGGGGGCACAGGCGTTTCCGAATCTCAGTCTGAAAGACGTCGACAAGATCCGCGGCGAGTCGCAGTACGTGACCGCCGTGTCACCGGTGATCGTCGGACGGACCGCGGTCATCGGACCCGCCGGCAACTGGCGGACGCTCATCAACGGCGTCGACACCGACTACTCGACGATCCGCGACTGGCAGACGACGTCGGGCGATTTCTTCGCCGCCGACGACGTGCGCGGCAATCGCAAGGTGGCGGTGCTCGGCCAGACCGCCGCGCAGAATCTCTTCCCCGACCAGGACCCGGTCGGCAGCGAGATCCAGATCCGCAACGCGGTGTTCAAGGTCGTCGGCCTGCTGTCGCCGAAAGGACAGACGGCGAGCGGCAGCGATTCGGATGACGTGGTGCTGATCCCGTACACGACGGCGTCGCAGACGTTGTCGGGGCGGACGTTCATCCCGCAGATCCTGGCCAGCACGGCGAATGAGCAGGACATAGCAGCAGCACAGACCGAGATCGCCGCGCTTCTGCGCGAGACGCACAACGGCAACGACGATTTCACGGTGCGCAATCAGGCCGACCTGGCAGAGGCGGCGGAGAGCTCGACGCGCGTGATGACGTTCCTGCTGGCGGCGATCGCGTCGATTTCGCTGCTCGTCGGCGGCATCGGCATCATGAACATCATGCTGGTGTCGGTGACGGAGCGGACGCGCGAGATCGGCATCCGCATGGCGATCGGCGCGCGCGGCTCGGACGTGCTGACGCAGTTCCTCGTGGAGTCGATCGTGATGGGCATCCTCGGCGGCATCGCCGGCCTGATCCTCGGCTACACCGGCGCGAAGCTGGTCGGCCATTTCACGGGATGGGAGACGGTGATCTCGCCGCTGGTGATGATCGTGGCGGTCGGCTTCTCGGGTGCGGTGGGCGTGTTCTTCGGCTACTACCCGGCGCGCAAGGCAGCGGCGTTGAATCCGATTCAGGCGCTGCGGTACGAATGACCTTTATCCCGCCGCGGCCGGGCTTCGTCCCGCCGCGGCGGCGCTTCGTACCATCGCCCGCGACGACGCGCTTTCGGGCTCCTACATTGGATGGCGGAAGGAGAATCCAATGCGCTCACTGCTTCGCATCGTCATCGCCGCATCATTCGTCTGTTTCCTCGCCTCCGCCCGCCCCGCCGCCGCGTGCGACTACGAGGTCACCATCCGCTACTACAACGCCCAGCAGCAAACGGTCGGTTTCGAGATCTACTTCTGCAATGGGAGCCACGTCACCCACGGCACGCTCAACGGCCAGTGGATCGAGGAGATCGACAAGGACTGCTGCACGGGACAGGAGCAGCATGGTTACTTCTATCTGTGCCCGGACGGCGTGTACCACACGGTGACGGCCATCGGCGACACGAACTGTTCCTAGGGCCGGCACGGCCGGCTGCGTTGATTGCTGCGCCTTCGGGATGAGTGACGATGCTTTCGCCGGTTGTGGCTTCGGGCGGCGCAACGCGCCTGACATTCATTTCGGGCAGCCGCGGCAAGTGACGTGATCGTCCGCGCCTTCAGCGCTTCGTGCACGCCGTCGGTGCCTGTCCGCTTCCGTTTCAAAGGTTAAATAAGCTACGGCGCTATTCAATTATGGCTTCTAAGTTTGAATAGCAAACCCGGCGCACCCATTGCACTTCTCCCCCCCGAGGAGAAACAGCAAATGGACCGTAAACATATGGAAGAGCTCATCTATCAGGCGCTCGAAACGGAGCTCGGCGGCGTACAGGTCTACGCCACCGCCATCCGTTGCGCGCAGAACGATGAGCTCAAGGAAGAATGGACGAAATACCACGAGCAGACGCAGAACCATGTGCAGATCATGCGCGGTGTCTGCGAACAGCTCGGACTCGACCTCGACAAGGAAACGACCGGCCGCACGATCGTGCGGATGAAAGGCAAAGCGCTGGTCAAGGCGATGGAGACCGCGCTCGAATCAGGCGAGCCCGACGCGGCGCAGATCGTCGCGGCGGAATGTGTCGTCGACGCCGAGACGAAGGACCACATGAACTGGGAGCTGATCGGGATGATCGCCGAGAAATCGCACGGCGACGAACGGACTGTGCTGAAGGAAGCGCACGAGCAGGTGGAGGACGAGGAAGACGAGCACCTCTACCACACGATGGGCTGGACTCGTGAGCTCTGGATCAAGTCGCTCGGCCTCCCCGCGGTGTTGCCGCCGCCGGAGGAAGAGAAGGACGTGAAGACCGCGATCGGCGCGGCGCGCGCGAAACAGGAGCGCTCGAAAATGCTCGGCGCGCGCGGCGGCCACAAGAAGGCAGCCGCGAAGTAACGCTCTGCTATAAAGGTCGCGTGGCCGACGGACCTCTCGCCCATTTCGCATACGAGTGGGACGTCGCCACCGACCGCCCCTGGCTCCAGTCCGTTCATCCGGACGATCGCGAGCCGTTGCGCGCGCGCATCGCCGCACTCACTCCCGATCATCCCGATCTCACGCACGAATACCGCGTCGTCGAAAACGATCGCACTCGCTGGGTGCAGGATTGTGCGCGCGGCACCTTCGATGCGGACGGACGGCTCACCACGCTGCGCGGCGTGATCGTCGACCTCACCGCGCAACGCGATGCGGAGTCGCGCGTCGCGCTGATCGCGACGGTGAGTGAATCGATCGGCGCGTCGGAAGACCCTGTCGATTTGCTGTATGAGATCTCGCGCGCGGTCGGCGAACACCTTCACGTGCGGCGCAGCCTCTTCACTGAGATCGACCTCGAGAACAACCGCGGCATCGTGCTGCGCGATTACTGCCGCGGTGTCGCCTCCGTCGCCGGCGTCTATAAGGTCTCGGATTATCCCGAGGCTACGCTGCGGGAGATGCGCGGCGGGCGGATCGTGGTCAATTGCGATTCGAAGCACGATCCGCGCACCGCATCCGAATACGAGAAGACGTACGAGCCGACCGGCGAGCGCGCGTACATCGCGGTGCCGCTGCTGCGCGACGGCCGCTGGGTCGCCGAGTTCTGGATCGCCGACGACGTGCCGCGGCAGTGGAGCGCGCAGGAGATCGCGCTGCTGCAAGGCATCGCCGAGCGCGCGTGGACGGCCGTCGAAAAACTGCGCGTCAACGCCGCGCTGCGCGAGAGCGAGGCGCGCATGCAGTTCGTCGGCGAGCGCGCCGGCGTCGGCTACTGGTACTGGGACATCGCGCGCGATGAGCTCTTCTGGTCGCCGATGTGCAACCGCCTGCATGGCGTCGCCGAGGGCGAGCGGCTCACGTATGCGCGTTACCTCGAGACGCTCCATCCCGATGATCGCCCGCTGCTCGACCAGGCGGTCCGCACGGCGCTGGAGCAGGGCGACGCGACCGACTACGAGGTCGAATGCCGCGCCGTCTGGCCCGACGGCACGGTCCGCTGGATTCACGGCAAAGGAAGCGCGAGCTTCGAGAACGGACGCGCCGTGCGCATGGCCGGCATCGCCATCGACATCACCGGAAAGAAGTCGCTCGAGCTGGAGCGCGAGGAGCTGCTGGCGCGCGAGCAACGCCTGCGCGCGGAGGCGGACGAGGCGAACCGGACGAAGGACGATTTCCTCGCCCTGATCTCGCACGAGCTCCGCACGCCGATGACGACGATCCTCGGCTGGGCATCGTTCATCCGCAGCGGGATGGCGGACGCGGCGAGCATCGAGAAGGGCATCGCCAGCATCGAGCAGGCGAGCCGCGCGCAGTCGCATCTCATCGACGATCTGCTCGACGTCTCGCGCATCGTCAGCGGCAAGATGAAGCTGCAGCGCAAGCCGGTCGATCTGCGCGAGCCGGTGCAAGGCGCGGTGGAGATGATCGTCCCCGCCGCCCGCGCCGCGTCGATCGCGATCGTCCCCGACCTCGGCACCGTGCCGGCGATGGTCATGGGCGACACCACACGCCTGCAGCAGGTCGTCTCGAACCTGCTGTCGAACGCGGTGAAGTTCACCGCCGCGGGCGGCGAGGTGCGCGTCGCCATCGTGCAGTCGGACGAGGCAGTCGAGATTCAGGTGCGCGACACCGGCGTCGGCATCGACCCCGATTTCCTCCCCCACGTCTTCGAACGTTTCCGCCAGGCCGACGACGGCCCCACCCGCCGCTTCGGCGGCCTCGGGCTCGGGCTGTCGATCGTGCGTCACCTCGCCGAGTTGCATGGAGGGACAGCGAGCGCGCAGAGCGAGGGACTCGGGCGGGGGGCGGTGTTCACGGTGCGGTTGCCGCGAGCGTGAGGATGTGGTGACCGCTACAATCGACTCGTGCGCACCCATCAGGAAATCGATCGCCGCAGTCTCGAAATGGTGCGGCGCATCGTGGCCAAAATCGACGCCGATCCCGACCGCCGCGGCCTGGAGCACGCGAAAGCCGTGTGCGAGCGGTGGGTGAGACAAGGCATCAACTCCGCGCGCGAGTGGATGCGAATTCTCGAGAGACCATGGGAAGAAGTGCGCGCCATCCTGCTCGACGAGAGCGACGAGGGACAACGTTTGCGTCAGACCGACCCGTTCTGCGGCATCCTCACCCCGGCGGAGCGCTGGCAGGTTTACCGCGAGTTTCGGCAGCCATGAATCGGGATCAGGTGGAGCACGTTTTGCGCGCCGCGGGCGCGATCACCGGCCGCACCGAGTGGATACTCGTTGGCAGTCAGGCCATCCTCGGACCCGTTCCGAACGCGCCCGCGGAGTTGACTGCCTCCGAGGAGCTCGATCTTTACGCGCCTGGAGACGAGCATGCGAGCGATCTGATCGACGGTTCGATCGGAGAGCGATCGCCGTTTCACGAGACATTCGGCTATTACGCGCACGGCGTCGGACCCGAGACCGCTACGCTCCCGCGAGGATGGAGAGAACGCGCGGTCCTGATTCGTTCGGAAAACACCGGCGGCGTTTCAGGCATCTGTCCGCATCCTTCCGATCTTGCGATCAGCAAGCTCGCGGCATGGCGTGAGAAAGACCGCGACTTTCTCAGCGCGCTCCTTCGCCACAGGTTGACGACAACGACGGAGCTCGAAGAACGGCTCGGCGAGCTCGACGAGACGACGGCATCGAGACTTCGCGCGCGCCTTCGATCGCTTTGATTCGAGCCCGCCCGCGCTCGCTAATCCGCCGTCATGCGGCGAATCACTTCCGACACCGGCAGCACCGCGTCGATCGCCGCGACGCTCCGTCCCGCCTGCCAGTAGTCATCGCGCCCGCTGCCGGTCTTGAGCGATTGCTTCAGTTTGCGCAGCGACGTCAGCGCGTAGATGGTGCGCATCCAGTGCTTCGTCTTTCGTCCGCGCAGCATCCAGCGCGCGATGGGGCCGGCCTTCGTGCCGATGCGGCTCACGTATTCGTTGCGGATGACGGCGACCGGCACGCCGGTGAGGCGCTCGGTCAGCACGATGTCGCTCGCCGCGGCATCGACGATCGCTTTCTTGTAGTCGTCATGTGCCGTGCATTCGGTCGTGGCGATGAGGCGCGTCCCCATCTGCACGCCGGCGTAGCCGATGGCCAGCGCGTTGCGGAAGGTCGCCGCGTCGCTGACGCCGCCGGCGCAGACGAGCGGGAGCCCGATGTCGGCCAGCTCCTCGAACAGCCGCCGCGGATCGCGCGGTCCCGCATGTCCGCCGGCCTCGGAATTGACGGCGATCAGTCCATGCACGCCGGCGTCGAGCCCCTTCATCGCCCACTTCCGCTCCGTGACGTCGTGGTAGACGACGCCGCCGACTTGCTCCACGCGCTCCACGACCCAGCGCGGATTGCCGAGCGAGGTGACGAAGAAGCGGACCCCCTCCTCGAGCGCGATGTCGATCCATTGCGTCATCCGCGCGTGATACGTCTTCGACGACTGCTCGATCAGCGCGTTCATCCCGATCGGCTTCGACGTCAGCGAGCGGATGAAGCGGATGCCCGCGCGATAGTCGTAGCGATGCACGTACGTGAGCGAGATCGGCTGCAGTACGCCGATGCCGCCGGCCTCGGAGACCGCCGCCACGAGCTCGGGGTTGCTGCAGGGATACATCGCGCCGCCGATGATGGGGAGGTCGATGCCGAGCTGGCGGGTGAGGGGGGTTTCGAAGGTCGCGGTCACGTGGGAACTGTATCGCGATCTCCGATGTATCATCGCCGCCCCATCCCCCAAAGGAGGCCATCATGCGCAAACACAACGAGGACTTCTGCTTTTGAACCGAGCAGCAAACGCCGGAGGGGATATCCGTCCGAGACGCGCGTAATGCGCGGCGAGCGGATCGTCCACGGCGAGAAGGAGCTGCTCGAGAAGCTCGGCCGCAATGACCCCTGCCCGTGCGGCTCCGGGAGGCGTTTTCAAGAAGTGCTGCATGCAGTCGGGGCTCTATGACGGGTCGCCGCGAGATCACTACTTTCAGGTGACTGCCAGCACCACCTTGCCGAGGATGTGGCCCTTCGCCAGGCGCTCGTGTGCGCGCCTGGCGTTGGCCAGCTCGTACGTCTTCGCGATCGGGATCTGCAGGCCGCACGCGCGCCACGCGCGGTCGAGACGCTGGAGCTCGCGGATGCCCGGCTCGGCGTCGTACGCGGTGATCGTCAGTCCGCGCCGCTCGCGCGGGACGGGAGAGATTCCGTTCGGATGCGCGGCGCGGCCGCCGCGGCGGAGAGTCGACAGGCAACGCGTCAGCGATGGACCGCCGACGAACGCCAGCACTGCGTCGATGCCGTCGGGCGCGAACGCGCGCGCGACCGCTTCGATGTCATCGCGTTTGCCGTCGATCACCAGGTCGGCGCCGAGGGGGCGGACGAACGCGACGCCGTCCCTGCCTGATGCGGTCGCGAGGACGCGAGCGCCGCGCGCCTTCGCGAACTGCAGCGCGAGATGGCCGACGGCGCCCGACGCTCCGTGGATGAGGATCGATTCGCCGCGCTTCAGTTCCAGTGCGTCGTCGACTCCCTGCAGCGCGGTCAGGCTCGTCACCGCCGCCGCGCCCGACTCGCGCAGGTCGTAGCCCTCCGGCAGCGGCGCGACATTCACCGCCGGGATCGCCACGTACTGCGCGTAGAAGCCGCCCTTCGGGTTGTCGTAGATGTAGCCGAAGACGCGGTCGCCGATGTTCAGACGCTTCACGCGCGATCCGATGGCGACGATCGTTCCCGAGCCGTCGGTCCCGAGGATTTTCGGGAATCGTTCTTCCGACTCCGACGGTCCCTTGCGCATCGACGCATCCCAGCCGCCGACGCCGGCCGTGTGCACCGCGATGAGCACCTCGGTTGCGGACGGGACCGGCACAGGCAGCGAGCGCAGCGAGAGCACGGAGGGTGGGCCGTAGCGATCCATGGCCACGGCGCGCATCGTTTCGGGGATCTTCATGCGGGCGGGTCGTGCAACAACTTCGCCGGAGAGAGCGGCAACCCAGGCCGTCCACCCTGACACTTCGGACACTTCCGAAGCCAGATGTCACTGCCGTTCGCGCCGTACGACTCCTCGCAATGAGAACAGCGCAGGACGTACACCGACTGTCCGAAATCGGATCCAGGCAGACCGGTCGCACGGACGACGACCTGTCCTCGGGTATTCGTAAAGCCCGGCTTCGTCGAATAGCCGCCCTCTCGCGCCGGCCGCTCGTCGTCTTCCTCCACGTCCGATCGGCGCAGCAGCAGCTTTGAGACGACTGACGCGACGCTGTTTTCGTAACTCTCATCCGCCAGCGCTCCGAGCCCCGCGACGAGCCAATCGCGATCGAACAGCTGCCAACCCTTCGCCTGAAAAATGGCACGGAGAGCGGCCGGATCGCCGTAGATGTTCCCGGCCGCCAGACAGAGCTCCGCTTTGATCCCGGCGGGACAGAAGCCCTGCTCCGCAAGCTGCGTTTCGAGCCGGGAGAGCACCACTTGACGGAGTAGCTCGTCGGAGAAGAGCTTGTATCGAGTCTCCTCCGCCGCCTTCGGTCCATCGAACGACGCCGCGCGCACACCGGCGGAGTCGAGGTAAGACTTGCACTCCACCACGAGCAGCTGATTCAACTGCCCGCTGTAGGCAACGACGTCGAGCTCCCAGCGAGGCGACGACGGCCGTCCGATCGCGTGCTTGTCTTCGCGGGTGAGATGCACTTTGACGCTGGTGCGCGTCCAGTACCCGGCACGGTCGAGAACGGTCGCTACAACCTGTTCGAATGAATCCATGGAGAGCCAGCGTATCGCGCGAACGTGATCCAACTCACCCTCGCTCTCCCCGCACTGTCCATAATCAACACACCATGAAATCCCTGATCCTCGCCGTCGCGCTTGCGAATCCGATTCTCTTTGTCACGCAGGTCCCGGTGCCGGCGGACTTCACGACCGTCGCGTCGACCTTCGGCAATCAGCTCGCGAGCGTGGCCGAGGCGCCGCGCGGGGGCGATCTCTGGATTCGCTATCCCGACGGCAGCGTGAAGAACCTGACGAAGGCGGCGGGCTTCGGGACGACCGGGATGCAGGGCGCGAATGCGATCGCGGTGCGCGAACCGTCGGTGCATTGGAGCGGGACGAAGGCGCTCTTCAGCATGGTCATCGGCGCGCCGACGCAGCAGTACGTCTGGAACGACTACTACTGGCAGATCTACGAGATCACGGGGCTCGGCGCGAACGAGACGCCGGTCATCCGCAAGATCGGGAACCAGCCGGCGAGCTACAACAACGTCAGTCCGTTCTACGGCACCGACGACCGCATCCTCTTCACCTCCGATCGTCCGCGCAGCGGCGAGCGGCATCTCTATCCGCAGCTCGACGAATACGAAGAGGCGCCGACGGTCACGGGACTCTGGAGTCTCGATCCCGCAAGCGGCGACCTGCGCATGCTCAACCACACGCCGTCGGGACTCTTCTCCCCGTCGATCGACAGCTTCGGCCGCGTGATCTTCACGCGCTGGGATCACCTGCAGCGCGATCAGCAGGCGGACGCGGATGAGACCGAAGAGCCGACGTACGGCACATTCGATTACGCGGACGAGACCGAGAACGCGGCGCGCACGACGCAGAAGTCGGAAGTCTTTCCCGAGCCGCGCAGCAGCCGCACCGACCTCCTCGCCGGCACGAACCTGCAGGGGATCAGCATCAATCAATTCTTTCCGTGGGAGATGAACGAGGACGGGACGTCCGAGGAGACGATCAATCACATCGGAAGACACGAGCTCTTTGATTACTTCGACCGGAGCATGAACGACAGCGGACTCTCCGAGTTTTATGGCACCGCCGTGAATCGCACGAACACCAACCTCGCGGAAAACCTTTTTCAATTGCGCGAGGATCCGGCGCACGCCGGCGTCTACTACGCGACGGACGCGCCGGAGTTCGAGACGCATGCGGCGGGACAGATCGTCCGCTTCGCCGCCGAGCCGTCGCTCCCCGCCGACAAGATCGCCATCACCTACATCACTCCCCGCTCCACGCGCGGACCGGAAGGAGCCGGCGCGGCCGACGCGACCGGCCACTATCGCGATCCGCTGCCGCTGACGAACGGGACGCTCCTCGCGGTGCACACCAGCGAGATGCGCGCCGACGACAACGACGGCTCGCGCACGGCGCCGCAATCGCGCTACGCGTTCCGCATCAAGTCGCTCGTGGCGACGAACAACGTCTACGCGCCGGGCGAGAACCTGACGCAGGGGATCCAGGGGAACGTGTCGTACTTCGATCCCGATCAACTGGTCACCTGGGCCGGCGTGATGTGGGAGCTCAATCCGGTCGAGGTGCGCGTCCGCACGCGACCGGCGCGCCGCACGACGCCATTGGAAGAACCGGAGGCGAAGATCTTCCGCGAGGAAGGGGTCGACCCCGCGGCGTTCCGCGCGAACATCGCGTCGAAGAACCTCGCGCTGATCGTGAGCCGCAATGTGACGTCGCGCGATGCGGCGGACAAGCAGCAGCCGTACAACCTGCGCGTCTCCGGCAGCACGACGCAGAAGGTGGTGGGAAGCGCGAAGACGTTCGACGTCGCGCACCTCCAGCTGTTCCGCGCCGACCAGGTCCGCGGCCTCGGCGGGACGGAATCGCCGCGAGCAGGACGTCGCGTCCTCGCGCGCGCCGACAGCAGCGTGCAGGTCGCGGCCGATGGCTCGATCGCCGCGCTCGTCCCCGCGCGGCGGGCGATGAGCTGGCAGCTCACCGACGGAACGGGCACGCCGGTCGTGCGTGAGCGCTACTGGCTGACGTTCCAGCCGGGCGAAGTGCGCGTCTGCGCCGCGTGCCATGGTGTGAACACGAAGGACCAGCTCGGAGCGGTCGCGCCGCAGAACGCGCCGGAGGCGTTGCGCGGATTGTTGAAGGCGTGGAAGGCGACGCAGGCGCCGGTGACATCGCGGCGACGCGCGGCGAAGTAACCTCGGAGTGCGGCGGCCATGCCGCCGCCCTTGGCACCGTTGAAGCGGCGACGACCGGCATCGAGGGCGGCGGCATGGCCGCCGCAGTCCGACGATGGAGCGATAATTCCGACGCATGATCGCGATCTTCCTCCTCGCGCTCTTCACGCCCGTCGGCTACCACCCGAGCAACGTCACCTACTTCAACACTCCCTACTTCGCCAACGCGCTCTTCGCCGGCGGCGAGTGGCGGAGCTACAGCGGGAACGAATTCGGTGAGCTGATCGACACGAACACCGCGCAGTTCAGCAATGGCTATCCGCAGTTCCTCGCGCCGGGGCAGAAGCTGCGCGCGACGCTCTTCGGGTTGAACATCGACAACCCGTTCCGGCCGGCGGGGTGGCCGCAGCGCGCGGCGATGGCGAAGGGGCGCATCGTCGTGACGTGGAACGGCAGCGCCGACATCCGCCTCCCGAACGCCACGTTGCTGGAGGACGACGCGGCGCACGGACGGCGCGTCTATCAGAGCGACGGACTGCAGACGCTCGAGGTGCATGCCATCGGCGCGACGCCGCCGACGCAGATCCGCGTCTGGCTCGATTCGCTCGAAGGGCAGCTCTTCCATCCGCTCCTGCTGCAGCGCCTCGCGGACCGCAACTGGGCGTTCATCCGCTTCATGGACTGGGGGATGACCAACGCCTCGCCGGTGATCGACTGGTCGGACCGGCGGCTGCCGGCGCACGTCTTTCAGACCGGCATCATCAATCGCCGCTCGCCGGGAGCCGATTCGCCCGGCGATCGCGAGACCGGCGTGGCGTACGAGTACATGGTGGCGCTCTGCAACGCGAGCGGGAAAGACATGTGGATCAACGTCCCTCACCTGGCGAGCGCCGACTTCGTGACGAAGCTGGCGAAGCTGATCCGCTTCGGCAGCGACGGCGTGAATCCGTACGACGGGCCGCAGGCGAATCCGCTCTTCGCGCCGCTCGATGCGGGGCGCAAGGTCTACGTCGAGTACTCGAACGAGATCTGGTCGAGCGGGTTCGCCTTCCCGCAAGGCAACTGGGCGGAGCTCGAGGGGACGAAGCTCGGACTGAACAAGGCGAGCTTCAACGCGCGGAAGTTCTGCGACACGTGGCGTCTCTTCCAGCAGGTCTTCGGCGGCACCGAGCGGCTGGTGCGCGTGGCCGCGACCTTCACCGCGAACGACACCTACTCCACGGCGTTCCTCCACGAGCTCTCCACCTACGGGCCGTCGCTCACGCCGGCCGTCGCGCCCGACGTCGTCGCCGTCACGACGTATTTCGGCAACGGCATCCAGGACTTCGTCGATGAGAAGCACTTCACGCAGGGGAAGCGCTACGACGATCCGTACTGGACCAGCGCGCAGTTCGCGTCGCACATGACGCAGGCGTTCGACGAATGGAAGCGGCGGATGATGGCGGGCGACGCGGTGCAGGGAGCGGGTCCTGACGCCACCGGCATCGGCGGCGGATTTCCGGCGTCGCTGCGCGGCCCGCTGCCGATCATCGCGTACGAGGGCGGACCGTCGCTCTTCACCGATTCGATCGACGGCGAAGGCGCGGCCGACGACGGCGTGACGATCTTCATGGAGGCGATGAATCGCGACCCGCGCATCGCCGACATCTACCGCATCCATCTCGAGATCGCGAAGAGCAAGGGACTGCACACGCACACGCCGTACACCGATACGAGTACATGGACGAAGTTCGGACAGTGGGGACATCTCGAGACGCTCGATCAGCCGCCGGCGACTTCGCCGAAGTACTCGCTGATGCTGGAGCACTTCGACACGCACAGCACCCTGCGACACATCGACGCGCCCCTCGGCGGCGTCCCGCAATTCACCACCGCGGCGACGCTCACGCCCGGCATCGCCGGCCAGCCGTACAGCGCCGACATCGCGACGAGCGGCGGCGACGGCGCGCGCACGGTGACGCTCATCAGCGCCTATCTCGATCCGGGACTCACCATCTCCCCCACCCTCCACATCGGCGGCGTGCCGACGACGAGCCGCAAGAACTTTCTCCTGGCGCGCGTGCACGACGCCGACGGCGATCCGTCGTGGCGCGTCTTCACGCTGGAGACGTTCGGCGGACCGGGGACGCTCGTGCAGAGCGATTTCCGCGGCACGTCACCGGCGCTGCATCTGCCCTGGACGTCGACGTTCGTCCTTTCGCCGAAAGTCAGCTGGAGCGGCTGGACCGCCGGCAGCGGCATCACGCGCGAGGCGGGCGACGATGCGCTGGTCTTCAGCGTGAGCGGCACGACGAGCCCGAACGAGTTCCTCGCCGCCACGATCACGCCGGCGCAAGGTCCGCTCGATCTGCGCGGCGGCGAGATCCGCTTCTCCACGCGCCGCATCGGCTTCCATTCGCCGCTCAGCTACGACCTGTTGTGGAACGCGCAGCCGTTGTACGCGAGCAGTGCGGTCGACAAGGACAACTTCGACGAGATCGAGCACGTGGTGACGATCCCGTCGACCGCCGCGTTCAATGTCGGCGCGCCGTTCGAGCTGCGCATCGTCTCGCACGGCGCGGAATTCGAAGGGCACAAGACGAGTCTGACGCGGTTCAAGCTGACAGCGAGCGCGGCCGTTCCCGCACGCAGACGCGCGGCGCGTTGACGGAAAGATTGACGTAGACTGCCGGTACCGGCGTTCACTCCTGCCTCACCCAACGGAGCTCCAGGCAACAATGAAAGCGAATCGGCAGCGCACGAATGCGGTAACCACCGGCATCACCAAAGCGAAAACAGGAATTGCCGGTCTGGACGAAGTCACGTACGGCGGTCTGCCGGCGGGACGTCCGACGCTGGTCTGCGGATCGGCGGGCTGCGGCAAGACACTCCTCGGCATGGAGTTCCTCGTCCGCGGCGCGACTCAGTTCAACGAGCCGGGCGTCTTCGTCGCCTTCGAGGAATCGGCGAAGGAGCTGACCGAGAACGTCCGCTCCCTTGGCTTCGATCTCGACAAGCTCCAGCGCCGGAAAAAACTCCTCATCGACTACGTCCACGTCGAGCGGAGCGAGATCGCGGAGACCGGCGAGTACGATCTCGACGGCCTCTTCATCCGCCTCGCCGACGCCGTCGATACGATCGGCGCGAAGCGCATCGTGCTCGACACGCTGGAGACGCTCTTCTCCTCGCTGCCGAACGAGGCGATCCTGCGCGCCGAGCTGCGCCGCCTCTTCCGCTGGCTGAAAGACCGCGGCCTCACCGCCGTCATCACCGCCGAGCGCGGCGACGGCACGCTCACGCGCAACGGCCTCGAGGAGTACGTCTCCGACTGCGTCATCCTCCTCGACCATCGCCTGAGCGACCAGATCGCCACGCGCCGCCTGCGCATCGTGAAGTACCGCGGCACCGTGCACGGGACGAACGAATATCCGTTCCTCATCGACGAGAAGGGCGTGGAAGTCCTGCCCATCACCTCGATCTCGCTCGATCACCAGGTCAGCTCGCAGCGGATCAGCAGCGGCATCCCCGATCTCGACGCCATGCTCGGCGGCGGCCTCTATCGCGGCAGCGCGATGCTCGTCTCCGGCACCGCCGGCACCGGCAAGAGCAGCATCTCCGCGCAGTTCGCGCGCGCCGCGTGCGACCGCGGGGAGCGCGTCCTCTACTTCGCCTTCGAAGAGTCGCCGGCGCAGATCGTCCGCAACATGCGCAGCATCGGCATCGACCTGCAGCCGGCGAGCGACGCGGGTCTCTTCCGCTGCATCGCCGCGCGGCCGACGCTGCACGGACTGGAGAGCCACCTCGCGGTCATCCACAAGAACATCCGCGAATTCAAACCGTCGCTCCTGGTCATCGATCCGATCACCAACTTCACCGCGGTCGGCAGCGCCGGCGACATCAAGGCGATGCTGATGCGGCTGGTCGATTTCCTGAAGACGATCCAGCTCACCGCCGTCTTCACCAGCCTCACCGCCGGCGGGCAGTCGCAGGAATCGACCACCATCGCCGTCTCCTCGGTGATCGACACCTGGGTCGTCCTGCGCGACATCGAGCTCAATGGCGAGCGCAATCGCGGGATGTACGTGATCAAGTCGCGCGGCATGGCGCACTCGAACCAGATCCGCGAGTTCGTGCTCAGCCGCCGCGGGATCGAGCTCATCGAGCCGTACCTCGGCGCGGAAGGGGTGTTCACCGGCTCGGCGCGCCTGGCGCAGGAAGCGAAAGAGAAGGCGGCCGCCGAGGACAAGCGATCGGCACTGGAACGGAAGCAGCGGCTCGTCGCGCAGAAGCGGACCGAGCTCGAGGCGCAGATCGAGGCGCTTCGCTCCCGCTTCGAGAGCGAGATCGCCGAGCTGTCGCGCGACGTGGCGGACGCGAATTCGCAGGTCGATCAGCTGGTCAGCAACCGCGACGCCATGGCCGCGAGCCGCCGGCTGCGTGTCCGGGAGACGCGATGAGTCCGAAGAAAAAAGAAGATCACTGGAACCTTCGGCTCTACGTCGCCGGCACGACGCCGAAGTCGGTAGCCGCGATCTCCAACCTCCGCCGGTTCTGCGAGGAGAACCTCGCGGGCCGCTACACGATCGAGGTGATCGACCTGCTGGAGAACCCGAAGCTCGCCCGCACCGATCAGATCGTGGCCATCCCCACACTCGTCCGCAAGATTCCGGCGCCGATGAAGAAGATCATCGGCGATCTCTCCGACCGCGAGCGCGTGCTCGTCGGCTTCGATCTGCGACCGCTATGAGCCAGGTCCCGTTGACGCCTCGCGAGAAACGGCTGACCACCGAGGTCCGGCGCCTGCGGGCGCTGCTCGAAGAGCCGGTGCGCACGGTCGAAGCGATCCGCCGCGGCGAGGTCGACGCCTTCGTCGTCTCCACGACGGAAGAGGACGATCACATCTACGTCCTCAAGTCGGCCGACCGCCTCTATCGCCTGATGGTCGAAGCGATGGGCGAAGGAGCGGTGGCGCTGTCGAACGACGGCGCGATCACGTACTGCAATCCGCATTTCGTCGGCCTGCTGGAGCGCTCGCGCGATGAGCTCCTCGGGCATCCGCTGCGCAACTTCATCAGCGAAGAGACGCGTGACGTCTTCGACACGTTGTTGAAGACGAGCGCGCGCGGCGAGATCGAGCTCCTTTCGCCGTACGGCACGATTCCGGTGGCCGTCGCTTCGACGTTGATCAGCGATCCCGACGGCTCGCATTTCTGTCTCGTGATCAACGACCTCCGCGATCAGAAAACGCGCGACCAGTTGCGCGCGGCGAAGGAAGCGGCGGAGCTGGCGAACCGGACGAAGGACGACTTCCTGGCGATGGTCTCGCACGAGCTGCGCAGTCCGATCACCGTCATCCTCGGCTGGACGCGCATGCTGCAGATGAATCGCGTCGATCGCGACACCGTCACCCTCGGCGTCGACAACATCCACAACAGCACGGCGCGGCTGCTCAAGCTGGTGGAGGACATCCTCGACGCGTCGCGCCTCTCCAGCGGGAAGATCAACTTCCAGCCCGAGGTGCTCGACCTGCGCGACACCGTGCGCACGTCGCTCGACTCCGTCCGCATCGACGTCGATCAGAAACCGCTGCGCGTCACCGTGCAGCTGCCCGACGATCCGGTGCTGGTCAAGGCCGATGCGGGACGACTGCAGCAGGTGGTGGTCAACCTGCTCGCCAACGCGATCAAGTTCACGCCGCCGCACGGCAGCATCGACGTCGTGTGTAGGACAGACACTCCTGTCTGTCCGGGCACAGACAAGAGTGTCTGTGCCACATTGAGCGTCACCGACAGCGGCGAAGGCATCGACAGCGCGTTCCTCCCCCACGTCTTCGAGCGCTTCCGCCAGGACGACGGCTCGACGACGCGCGCGCACAAAGGGCTCGGCCTCGGCCTGGCGATCGTGAAGCAGCTCGTCGACGCGCATGACGGCAAGGTCTCCGCGCACAGCAAAGGCAAGGGACTCGGCGCGACGTTCACCGTCTCCTTGCCGGTCACCGCCGAAGCGGTGCCTCGCGCCGCGGTCGAAACAAAGCGGGAGCCGCTGCCGCGCCTCGATTCGACCCGCATCCTCCTCGTCGACGACGAGCCGGAGACGGTGGAGGTGATGCGCACGATCCTGCACTCCGCGGGCGCGATCGTCGACGCCGCGACCACCGTCGCGCACGCGCTCGAGCTCGCCGCATCATTCGACCCGCACGTCATCGCCACCGACATCGCCATGCCGGGCCAGGACGGCTTCGAATTCCTTCGCGCGCTCGCCAGCCCGCACATCCCGGTCCTCGCCATCACCGGCAAGAGCACGCCGACCGATCGCGACGAGATCGTCGTGGCGGGCTTCAGCGCATGCCTGGTGAAGCCGATCGAGCCGGAGGAGCTGATCCGGACGATCGCGGGGCTGATCGCCGCGCGCTGATTGACCGTCACGCAACGCGGTGATCACCATCGCGCCGCGCCGTTGCGCGGGAGCTAGGTTGTAGATGTGGAAGGCTCTCGACTGCCTGCCGTACCGTTCGCTCGCGCCGCGGCGACGATCGCCGAAGAGCTGCACGTCGACGCCGCGCGCGGACTGTCGCAGTCCGAGGTCAGGCGGCGGCGCGAGAGCTTCGGCTCGAACGTCGTGGTTCGCGATGCCGGCCGTTCGTTGTGGACGATCGCCGGACGCCAGTTCCGCAGCATCGTGGTGCTGCTGCTCGCGGCGGCCGCGGCGATCGCGTTCGTCACGCGCGACTCCGCCGAGGGGATGGCGATCATCGGCGTGCTCGTCATCAACGCCGCCGTCGGCTTCATCGTCGAATGGCGCTCCGAGCGCGCGCTGGAGAGCCTTCGCATCCAGGTGCGAACGACGGCGCGCGTGTTGCGCGACGGCGTGCAATCGATCATCGACGCCGAGGAGCTCGTGCCGGGGGACGTGATCCTGCTCGATCCCGGCGCGCACATCCCGGCCGATGCGCGGCTGCTCGAATCGATGGCGCTGCGCGTGGAGGAAGCAGCGCTGACGGGCGAAAGCGCTCCGGTCGGCAAATCGATCGACGCCGTCGACGCCGATGCGCCGCTCGCCGAGCGTACCTCGATGGTGTTCCTCGGCACGATGGCCGCGGCGGGCCGCGCCACCGCGGTGGTGACGGCGACAGGAGACGCGACGGAGCTCGGAAAGATCGGCCGTCTCATTCGCGACGTGGAGCTGGAGCCGACGCCGCTCGAGCATCGGCTCGCGGCCCTCGGGCGAACGCTCGTCTGGATCGTCCTCGCCATCGGCATCGTCGTCGCCATCGCCGGCATTCTTCGCGGCGACCCGGTCTGGGAAATGGTGGAAGTCGCGATCAGTCTCGCCGTGGCCGCCGTTCCGGAAGGACTCCCCGCCGTCACCACGCTGATCCTCTCCGTCGGCGTCCTGCGCATGGCGCGGCGTCACGCCATCGTGCGCAAACTTCCCGCGGTCGAGACGCTCGGCAGCACCACCGTGATCTGCACCGACAAGACCGGCACGCTGACGATGAATCGCCTCACCGTGCGGCAGATCGACGCGGACGATCCTCGCGAGCTCCTCCGCATCGGCGCGCTCTGCAGCGATGCGGTGATCGACGGCTCGACGGTCGGCGACCCGACGGAGGTCGCGCTCGTCGTCGCGGCGATGGAGGCAGGCATCGACGTCGTCGCGCTGCGGCGGACGCACCGGAAGCTGCTCGAAGTGCCGTTCGATCCGTCGACGCGACACATGATCACGGTCCACGAAACGCCCGACGGGAAGCGGCTGCTGGCGCTCAAGGGAGCGCCGTCGGTGGTCCTGAAGATGTGCAGCGACCTCACCGCGGAACGGCGGTCGGAGCTCTCGGCGCGCAACGAACAGCTCGCGTCGAACGGCCTGCGCATCCTCGCGTTCGCGCGCGGCGGCGACGATCGCGATCTGACGCGCGGCTACCGGTTTCTCGGCTTCGCCGCTCTCGCCGATCCTCCCCGCCCCGCGGCGGCCGAGGCCATCGCGCGCGCCCGCGACGCCGGGGTGCGCATCGTGATGCTGACCGGCGACCAGCCGGCGACGGCGCGCGCGATCGCGAGCGAGTTGCACCTGAGCGGCGACCGGCCGCCGGTGGTGGTCCACGCGCGCGAGCTCGCCGATCGCGAAGAAGCCGGCGTCACCCGGCTCGTGCGCGAGACCGACGTGTTCGCGCGCATCACACCGGAGGACAAGCTGCGCGTCGTCGAGGCACTGCGCAACGCGGGCGAGATCGTCGCGGTCACCGGCGACGGCGTGAACGACGCGCCCGCGCTCCGCCGCGCCGACATCGGCGTGGCGATGGGCATGATCGGCACCGACGCCGCGAAGCAGACCGCCGATCTGATCCTGACCGACGACAACCTCGGCACCGTCGTCGCCGCGATCGAGGAAGGACGGACGATCTACGCCAACATCGCGAAGTTCGTCCACCTCCTTTTCTCGCACAACCTCGGCGAGGTGCTGATGGTCTTCACCGCGATCATCGCCGGCCTGCCGCTCCCGCTCCTGCCGCTGCAGATCCTCTGGATGAACGTCGTCACCGACACCTTCCCCGCGTTCGCCCTCGCGCTCGAACCGTCGCAGGAGCGGCGGATGCGCGACCGGCACCGGCGCGGCGACTTTCTCTCCCCATCGTTCCTGATCCTCGTCGGCTGGCAAGGTGTGATGCTCGCCGCCGTCACGCTGGCCGCGTATGCC
>Ga0157375_10000031_pt1 | contig 195209 bp, 170 predicted proteins | sample M35metaG_FD_115311 | JGI IMG/M metagenome (GOLD analysis project Ga0157375, IMG submission 115311) | Miscanthus rhizosphere microbial communities from Kellogg Biological Station, Michigan, USA - M3-5 metaG | ecosystem: Host-associated > Plants > Roots > Rhizosphere > Soil | place: USA...
CGCCGGCGCTCCGGAACTGATGATCCAGGCCAGCGTGCAATGGACCGGCGCTGCCAGGACGATTGCCGCACTCTTCGAGCAGCTGGACGACGACCGCGCCGCACTGGTCGATTATGTGACGGGCGCGGGCGCCTGCCTCGATCTCGAGGAGCTGTTCAAAAGCGGCGGCCCCGCTCCGAGGCTCATAACCAGACGCACCCTTCCGGCAACGCTTTTCTCAGAGCGTAGCCGCGTTTTCTGCATTCATGTCCGGCGTCGACGGTCTGCTCGTCTGACTGTCGTCGAGGCTCCACGACGGATCTTCCGAGGCCGTGCTCCTCCGCTCGTCTCAACCTGCTCGCTCTGATCACAGCAAGTTTGAGAGAACGAAAGGAGGACCATTGTGTCCATTGAGAATGAAGTAGTACCCGTTACAACTCCTGCGACGTCCCACAAGGACGCCGCTGCAGCGATCATCGACGAGGTTCGCGGTCTGAAAGATCGGATCCCGTATTTCGTCATTCCGGAATCCAAAGCGGCCCGGCAGCGTCTGGCCAGGGCCGCCTCGGTGCCGCCGCAGTTCATCGACCTCACGTCGATGGCCACGCGGAACAACGAGGAGCTCGCGCGTGGAGGCAACTCAGGTCCCGGGGAAACCGAGGATCTGAGAAGCTACGCCGAGGCCTACGGTCCGCTGGCGGATGAGCTCGAAGCGATGGCGCTCTTCGTCCGCCACAGTGTGCGTGCGGCGAAGAATCAGGCCGGGAGCAACGCGCTCATGACCTACGCCATAGCCAAGCGTCTGGCGAAACGGCCGGAGACAGCAGGACTCGCACCGCACGTCGAAGACATGCGGCGCGCGCTGCGCACTCCTCGCCCCAAAGCCAAATCCAAGCCGGCTCCGGTTCCGGCAACCCCCGGTACCCCGCCTGCTCCGACGCCGCCGCCGAAGCAGTAATGTGATCCGGTTCGTGCAGTAACCCCCGCGCGGGCGCGTCCGAAGGCGCGCCCGCGCATTTGGTTTATGGGGGGTAAGCGGCCGGGTCTGCTTGAGGTGATGGCGTCAATCACCGAAGTCGGATCGTCGAGCTTCGGTCGAGGAAGACGCTCGCCACATCGCCTCACCGCTCACCACTTCGGAACGTGCCGACATGACGGGGCGGCAAATGGAGCGCAGAAAAGGTGCTATCGATTCTTGAAAGGGTCAAGTTGTACAGTCCACCGCAACTCCACGCGACGGCCGCTTAACCTTCCTTCGCCAGGCCCTCGCGCTGCGCCTGCACGGTTTCGTCAAAGTAGCGAACCAAGTTCCTCGTGAGGTGGTGTGGATAACAAAGTGCGAAATAGGGGATGAACGCAGGAATCTCGCCCAACAATCGAGGCACTGCCGCGAGATCGATAGTCTTGGCATCTGAGACGAGCTTTGCCCAACTCTGTGTCTGATCAGGAAAGCGTGACACCTCCGCGCCGCTACTGCCACGTCGTGCAAAGCATTCCCACAGGTTCGTCGGTTGGTATTCCGTGTGGGACAGATCGGAAATGTCTCGCCAAAGCTGCGCAACGGGCGCTCGATGGCCGTGGCGCGCGAGTAGATCGACCAGCAGACCGATCGAATATGAACGACCGGTGAATGTCTCGGTCAGTTCGCGTTCTAGAGTGCCGGTCGCCAACCTAGCCACGACGTCTATTCCGTAGTACGGTGATAACAATCCAACTTCGCTTCCGCGGCTATTCGCCCTGAGTACGTCGCGAAGTGGACCCTCTAGAAGGACGGCGACTGTCGAGTCGGTCGGCATCAACACCGTGAAGAGCCAAAACCTGACGAGGAACGCCGCCACTGCACCTTCACCCCAAAGCATTTGTCCGGCTGCGTTCCACTCAAGCAGATTGGCTGACGAAACAGAATTCCAGTCTTCGTTGGCGCTGAGATACTGACTCAACTTGTTAGCAGTCAGGAAGGTGACTCCGAGATGCTTGCGGAAGATGCCGAGCGTGCCGTCCCACGGCGATTCATAGACTTTGTCCAACTCACCGGCTTTCAGCTCAGCCTCCAGCGCCGCCCCATGCCGATCCAATTCATTAATTATCAGCTCTACCGAAGTGCGGTAGACGGTCGTAGGAAGGTTCTCGCGCTCCGCCACGAGCAAAATGTGACCAAGAAGCATCGCTAGGCCGTGCATAACAGCGACATGATTCGCCGCCTTCGCCGCAGAGCTCAAGACGTATGAAGCGTAAAGGACTGTAGCCGTAATGCTGCGCCGCCTCGCCGCCTTAGTAAGTTCGCCGTCCCGGAGGCGAAGCGTTTCCTCAAACAGTCTCGCCAACTTCTCCTCATCCAACAAGCCTCGGCCATCGGAGAAAATGAGATCGAGAAAGTTGCGGTAGTCTGCAAGCTCCTGCGGTACGAATGCTTCCGAGGCGTCGATGAAGTCACGCAGGAGCTGTCCCCGGACAATTACTGTGAGTGGAGCCTCAGTCCATTGAGTATTGTTCAGATCCGTGATCGCACGCCGAACCGTGTCTTCGAGGGCGCCATTAGTTACGAGGTAAGACTTGTGCGGTGTTCCGGCAGCGACTGCCGGATGGACAACCGGCAGCTTACGTAGCTTTTCGATCTCAGGCCATACCTCTCGTACCCATCGGTCGTCGGTGATGTTGCCGCCTTTCAACTGGTATGCGTGGAGCTCGTCACCGCGTAACGCAATGACATCCTTGCCCTGCTCGAACGCGTTCTGCTTCGAGAGATGAATAAGACTGAATCCCTGAGCGGTTAGAACTTCGCAAAATGGAAGCGTGTAGCCAAGCTCGTTGCTATTAATCAACCAGCTTTCGATCGCCTTCACGAGAAAGGTATTCGGCATATTTGCGATCCAATATTTCGTCTCGACGTCGATCGAGGTCATAACGTTGATCGGGTGTCAGAGCTTCAAAACGCCGTTGAAATTCCTTGATCGTTTGTTGGTTCGCGAACAAAGTCGGCATCGCCGGCCGTTCGCGCGAACCATCAAAATCGACGAGTACTTTGTCCAGTGCTGCAAGGAAGTTCTCTGGCGAGCACGGATCTGTACTCTTGAGCGTGTTACCGACTTCCTCCACCTCTCTCCCGAGAGTTTGAAAGGTATCTCTCTCTATATTCCCGGCCATCTGCCGCATCGCGTCGCCACATCGCCTGAAGATTTCACCCTTCGATAAGCTCGGCAGTTCGTCCGTCGAGAAACTGAACTCACCGACTTGCTCGTCATATGACATTTGCTTTTCGGCTCCATCCAAGGTGTTGTATTGATGCGTTTCACCTTCATGCTGAAGAACTTTAGGAATGAGTCGGATAAGAGGGGCAGACTCGACCAGCACTCGGCGCGAAAACCTACGAAGTTGCTCGTCAAGAGCTGACTTGATTTCGGGGAAGTCGATGATCATATTGACTAAACCAACGGCACCTCGCGCGAGTTGAATCTCCCTAGCTCCGCTCTGACGAACAACTCCGCTTCGTCGAGCGGAAGGGGATGGCAGAAGAGGAAGCCCTGCATCTGGTCGCAGGCGTTGAGCTTGAGGAATGACCACTGCTCCTCGGTCTCGACCCCTTCGGCAACGACGGAGAGCCGCAGCGTGTGGGCGAGGTTGATCACGTACGAAACGATCGCGGCCGCCGATTCGTCCGTCGTCACGTCGCGCACGAAGGCGCGGTCGATCTTGACCGTGTCGATCGGGAAGCGCTTCAGATAGACCAGCGACGACTGGCCGGTGCCGAAGTCGTCGATGGCGATGCGGATGCCGATCTCCTTCAGCTCGCGCATGGCGTTCATCGTCGTCTCGATGTTCTGCACGGCCACGGTCTCGGTGATCTCGAACTCGATGCCGGTCGGATCGCAGCCGTACTGGCGCATGATCCCGTCGACCACGCGGGCGAAGCTGAGTTGCTGGAACTGCGGCGCCGAGATGTTGATCCCGACGCGCATCGGCGGCAGGCCGGCGTGCCGCCAGTTGCGCAGATCGTGGCAGACCCGGCGCAGCACCCACTCGCCGATCGGGACGATGAGGCCGGTCTCTTCCGCCAGTCCGATGAAGTCGGCCGGCGGAGTCAGTCCGCGCGCCGGGTGATTCCAGCGGACGAGCGCCTCCAGGGAGATGATCTTCTTTCGATTGCGGTCGAAGATCGGCTGGTAGTGAACGACCAGCTCGTCGCGCTCGAGGGCGTGGTGCAGGCTTTGTTCGAGCGCCAGGCGCCGGCCGTAGCGTTCGTTCATGCTGGCGGTGAACATCTGCGCCTGATTGCGGCCCAGCTCCTTGGCGCGGTACATGGCGCTGTCGGCCGACTTGAGCAGCGTCTCCACCTCATCGCCGTCGCTCGGGAAGATGCTGATGCCGATCGACGCGGTGACGAAGAGCTCGTGCCCTTCGACGCGGAACGGATGCGCCAGCGACTGCAGGATCTTGCGGGCCACGCCGGCGATCGCTTCGGTGCTCGAGGTGTCGATGAGCAGAATCGTGAACTCGTCGCCGCCGAGCCGCGAGATCGTGTCGGACGCGCGGACGCAGCTCTGCAGCCGGCCGGCTACTTCCGACAGTAACGCATCGCCAAGGGAGTGCCCGAGGCTGTCGTTGACGAGTTTGAAGTGATCGAGATCGAGATACATCACCCCGACGCCGCGGCGGTTGCGGCGGGCCTGGGCGATGGCGTTCATCACCCGGTCGCGGAACAGCAGCCGGTTCGGCAGACCGGTCAGCGCATCGTAGTAGGCCTGATACTCGAGCTGCTTCTCCGTCGCTTTGCGCTGCGTGACGTCGCGATAGTTGAGGACGATCGCAGCGACGCTCGGATCGTGGAGCATGTTCTGGGCGAACGCCTCCAGCCAGATCCACATCCCGTTCTTGTGGCGGAAGCGGAGCTCGGCCTGCGACTCCTGCGACGTTCCCGATGCCAGCGACACCAGCATCTCGCGCATCGTCTCCCGTTCGCGCGGATGAACGTAGGCCAGGAAGCTGGTGCCCACCAGATCGTCCTCGCCGTAGCCGAGCAGCCGCTCGGTCGACGCGCCGGTGTAGTTGAAGGCCAGGTCGCCGTCGAGCAGGGCCACGCCGCTCCAGCTCTTCTCGACCAATGCGCGGAAGCGCTGCTCGCGCTTCTCCAGCTCCGCCTGCGCCCGCTTGCGCTCGGAGATGTCGCGCAGAAAGGCGGTGAAGGTCTGATCGGTGCCGCTGCCGACCGGTTCGATGGTCAGCTCGACCGGGAACGGCTCGCCGTCGGCGCGCCGGGCCGTGGTCTCGATGCGGCACTTGGTGAGGTTGCCGGTGCCGATGGCGTCGAAGAGCTCGGCGATCTTCGGCGGCAGCGGTTTCCCCACCACCTCCCGCGCCCGGATCCCGAACACGGCCTCGGCCTCCGGATTCCATTCGATGACGATGCCGGCGCGGTCGACGCTGAAGACGGCATCGAGGGTCGAGGCGATCAGCTGTTTGAGCCGCGATTCCGACTTGCGTAGCGCCGCTTCCGTGTGCGCCCGCTCGACGGCTTCGCCGAGGAGACTGACGGTCGATTTCAGGAAAGCGATCTCGTAATCGGAGAAAGTGCGCTGGCGGCTGGAGTAGGCGAGGAGCACTCCGAAAATCCCAGACGCCGTAGGGATCACCAGCCCGGCACCGCCGCGAACTCCGTGGTAACTGTAAAGGTGCGACGACTTGAAGCGCGTCTCGTGCTCGATGTCGTCGAACACCACCGGCGCGCCGGCCAGAGAGACGTACATCGCGATCGACTCGTTCTCTTCGTCGTCGTGATCGCAATGGAGAAACGTCGTATTCGTGCCGATCGACGCCGCGATCTGCACGCGCCCTTCGCCGATCTCCAGTGCCCGGACATGATCGACTTCGAGCGTCAGTTCCACGAGCGCGCAGGCCTGGCCGAGGAGCATGATCGGATCGACGCCGGTGAGCGCTGCCTGCCCCAGCTCCGCGATCGCCGTCTCCTGGCGGTTGCGCGCCTCGATCTCCGCCCGCAGGCGGTTCAACTCCCTCTCGACGGCAGTGCTGTCATCGCGGCCACCGCCGACCAGTTGGAGCGGATGGGGAACGTCTGGCATGGGATTCACCGGCAAATGTAACGCATCCGGAGGGAAGAGTCGGCAACGGCGGGAAGGGGAGAGCTTTCGCGAACCCTTGAAAATCGGAATCTTGTGACGCAAACTGTGGCCTGATCGTTTTGTGACCCGTCCCATTCACTTCACTGAATAAAAATGTTTGGGCACTAGCACTTAACTGCTATCATTCCGCTCGTCCATTTCACCGCGCCCCCGTCCGGTGCCCGGCTCTGCCGACACCTGACGGCTGTCTATGCTTCGCCGAAACCACGTCTAAGGACCAATCTATGAGTTCCTTTCGAAACGCCATTCGATTCATCGTCTGCGCCACTGCTCTGACGCTTCCTCTCAGCGCGTACGCGGCGAACTACAACGTCCAGGTGTTCTTTGACACCGACGCTAACCGCGGCACCGGCTGCACGCTCACGACTGCGAACGGTCCCGTGAGTGGCATCGAACAGGTACTCACCACCGCGGTCACCGTCACTGGTGGCACGGGCACGGTGACCGGAGTGACGCGGCAGGTCTGCACCAGCGGATTCTTCGGCTCTCCGATCCCGGTTGCGGGCGGATGGAATGTAACCGTTTCCCCGACCGGAGTGCTCTTCGTCGAAACGCACGTCGGCGCCAACGTCATGACCATGACGAATATCGGCACGATGCGGCTCGCCTTCAACGTGCTGTCGGGCACCCTGTCCGACGCCATGACCTCCGATTTCGGCGACGACATTCTCTTCCCGGTACGCCCGGGCCGCCGCCACGCGGTCACCACCAGCGGACCGCCGCGCGCCATCCATCTCGACGGCCTCGAGCCCGACTGGAACGGCGTGCCGGTGCTCGGCTACGGCGATGCAGCATCGCCCGCGCTCCGCTTCCTGGACGCCGCCGCGTCCGCCGATCTGTCCGATCTCTATTTCGACTTCCACATCCAGACCAATCCCGCCGCGCCGACGGCGCAGGACGACAGCTATCCGCTGTCGAATCCCGGCAGCACCCTCACCGTCAGCACGCTTGGCGTGATGACCAACGACAGCGACCCGAATCACCTGCCGATTACCGCGTTTCTCGTCGAAGGCCCCGAGCATGGCCAGCTGACCCTGAATGCGAACGGCGGATTCACGTACGTACACGACGGCTCGAACGTGCTCGAGGACCACTTCCGCTACCGGGTCACCAACGGCACGCTGGAATCGAACCTGGCCTCGGTCTCGATCGGTCTTCCGGCCTTCCATCCGTACGTCTTCACCAGCCTCGATCACGCCACCTTCATCGCCGGCCAGTTCAACACCTTCCAGGTCACCGTCACCGGCAATCCGACACCGGCGTTGAGCGAGGACGGCGCGCTGCCGCTGGGAGTGACCTTCCACGACAACGGCGACGGCACCGGCACGCTGTCGGGAGCGCCGGCGGCGAGCACGGTCGGAATCTACGCGATCGTTTTCCACGCCGAGAAAAACAAGCCGCACCAGGCTGACCAGAACTTCACGCTGACGGTCACCTGCCCGGGCATCACCGTCACCAATCCTGCCGTCAACACCGGCACGGTCGGCACGCCCTTCTCGCAGACCTTCACCCAGAGCGGCGGCAACCCGCCGATCGTCTGGTCGAAGACCGGCGCGCTCCCGGCGGGTCTGACCTTCAACACGGTCACCGGCGCTCTGAGCGGCACGCCGACGCAGGGCGGCACGTTCCCGATCACCGTCACCGCCACCGACTCCAGCGGATGCAGCGGGACCGGCTCGACCTACACCCTGACCATCCTCTGCAACAACATCACCGTCACCAACCCGGCCACCAGCACCGGCACGGTGAACGTTGCCTTCAGCCAGACCTTCACGCAGGCGGGCGGCATCGGAGCGACGACGTTCTCGCTGGCCAGCGGCACGCTGCCGGCCGGCCTGACCCTGGCCTCCACCGGCGTCCTCTCCGGCACTCCGACGCAGAAGGGCACCTTCCCGATCGTGGTCCGGGCCACCGATTCGAATGGCTGCGCCGCCAACGGTCCGACCTACAACCTGATCATCAACTGCCAGGTCATCACCGTCACCAACCCGGCTACCAACACCGGCACGGTGAATGTCGCCTTCAGCCAGACGTTCACCGCCGGCAACGTCATCGCGCCGGCGACCTTCACCATCAACAGCGGCACGCTGCCGGCTGGCCTGACGCTCAACGCATCGACCGGCGTCCTCTCCGGCACGCCGACCCAGACCGGCTCGTTCCCGATCACGGTCAAGGCCACCGACGCCAATGGCTGCACCGGCACCGGCGCGATCTACACGCTGACCATCGGCTGCCAGGTCATCACCGTGACCAACCCGGCCACCAACACCGGCACGGTCAATGCCGCCTTCAGCCAGAGCTTCACCGCCGGCAACGCCATCGCCCCGGTGACCTTCACGCTCAACAGCGGCGTGCTGCCGGCGGGCATCACGCTGTCGTCCGCCGGCGTCCTCTCCGGCACGCCGACGCAGACCGGCTCGTTCCCGATCACGGTCAAGGCCACGGATGCCAACGGCTGCACCGGCACCGGCGCGACCTACACCCTGACCGTCGGCTGCCAGGTCATCCCGGTCACCAACCCGGCCACCAACAGCGGCACGGTTAACGCGCCCTTCAGCCAGAGCTTCACCGCCGGCAACACCATCGGCGCCGTGACCTTCACGCTGAACAGCGGCACGCTGCCTAGCGGCATCACGCTGTCGTCCGCCGGCGTCCTCTCCGGCACGCCGACGCAGACCGGCTCGTTCCCGATCACGGTCAAGGCCACCGACGCCAACGGCTGCACCGGCACCGGCGCGACCTACACACTGACCATCAACTGCCAGGTCATCACGGTCACCAACCCGGCCACCACCACCGGTACGGCCGGCACCGCCTTCAGCCAGACCTTCACCCAGGCCGGCTCGTTCGGCACCTTCAGCTTCGCCATCCTGAGCGGCACGCTGCCGGCGGGGATGACCTTCCATACCGGCACCGGCGTTCTTGACGGCACCCCGACGCAGACCGGCTCGTTCCCGCTGGTCATCCAGGTCACCGACTCGAACGGCTGCACCGGGACTGGCGCGCCGTACACGCTGGTCATCGGCTGCCAGACCATCACCGTCACCAACCCGGTCACGACCACCGGCACGGCCGGCACGGCCTTCAGCCAGACCTTCACCCAGAGCGGCGCCATCGGCGGCGCGACCTTCACCACCGCCAGCACGCTTCCCGCGGGCTTGACGCTGTCGGCTGGTGGCGTCCTTTCCGGCACGCCCACCCAGACCGGCTCCTTCCCGATCGTCGTCACCGTCACCGACGGCAACGGCTGCACCGGCACCGGCGCCCCCTACACGCTGGTCATCGGCTGCCAGACCATCAACGTCACCAACCCGGTTACCAACACCGGCACCGCCGGCTCGCCCTTCAGCCAGACCTTCACCCAGAGCGGCGCCATCGGCGGCGCGACCTTCACGGTGAACAGCGGCACGCTCCCGGCCGGCCTCACGCTTTCGACGGGCGGCGTCCTCTCCGGCACGCCGACGCAGACCGGCTCGTTCCCGATCACGGTCAAGGTCACCGACGGCAACGGTTGCACCGGCGTCGGCGCCACCTACACGCTGACCATCGGCTGCCAGACCATCACCGTCACCAACCCGGCCACCGCCACCGGCACGATCCAGGTGGCCTTCAGCCAGACCTTCACCCAGAGCGGCGCCATCGGCGGGGCAACCTTCACGCTCAACAGCGGCTCGCTGCCGGCCGGCCTGACGCTTTCCAGCGCGGGCGTCCTCTCCGGCACGCCGACGGTCACCGGCTCCTTCCCGATCACGGTCAAGGTCACCGACGGCAACGGCTGCACCGGCGTCAGCGCCACCTACAACCTGGTCATCAACTGCCAGACCATCACCGTGATCAACCCGGGCACGACGACCGGCACGGTATCCACTCCGTTCACGCAGACCTTCACCCAGACGGGAGCCAACGGCACGGCCACCTTCACCACCGCCAGCACGCTGCCGGCCGGCCTGACGCTTTCGACCGCTGGCGTTCTCTCCGGCACGCCGACGCAGCCGGGCACCTTCCCGATCGTCGTCAGCGTGACCGATTCCAACGGCTGCACCGGCACCGGCCCGATCTACACGCTGATCATCAGCTGCCAGACCATCACCGTGACCAATCCGGCCACCACTTCCGGCGCGGCCGGCACGCCGTTCAGCGTGACCTTCACGCAGACCGGCGGCATCGGCACGATCACCTGGAGCGAGAGCGGCACGCTGCCGACCGGCCTGACCTTCCACACCGCAACCGGCGTTCTCGACGGCACCCCGACGCAGGGCGGTATCTTCCCGATCACGGTCACGGCCACCGACGCGAACGGCTGCACCGGCACCGGCCCGATCTACAACCTCAATATCATCTGTCCGACCATCACGGTGACCAACCCCGCCACGACCACCGGCACGGTCGGCGTGGCCTTCAGCCAGACCTTCACCCAGACGGGCGGCGTCGGTACGACGACCTTCAGCGAGAGCGGCGCGCTGCCGGCCGGGTTGACCTTCCATACCGCCACGGGCGTACTCGACGGCACCCCGACGCAGGGCGGTTCGTTCCCGATCACCGTCACCGCCACCGACGCGAACGGCTGCACCGGTACCGGTCCGATCTACACCCTGGTCACCACCTGCCCGACGATCACGGTGACCAACCCGGCCACGAACACCGGCACGGTCGGCGTGGCCTTCAGCCAGACCTTCACCCAGGCTGGTGGCATCGGTACGACCACGTTCAGCGAGAGCGGCGCGCTGCCGAACGGGATGACCTTCCATACCGCCACGGGCGTCCTCGACGGCACGCCGACGCAGTTCGGCACGTTCCCGATCACGGTCACCGCCACCGACTCGAACGGCTGTCAGGGCACCGGCCCGACCTACACCCTCACCATCTCCTGCCCCACCATCACCGTGACCAATCCGGGCGTGAACACCGGCACGGTGGACGCTCCCTTCAGCCAGACCTTTACGCAGAGCGGCGCGTTCGGTACGGCCACCTTCAGCACCGCCTCGACCCTCCCGGCCGGCCTGACCCTTTCGGCCGCGGGCGTGCTCTCCGGTACACCGACGGCACCGGGCTCGTTCCCGATCGTCGTCACCGTGACCGATAGCGCCGGCTGCACCGGCACCGGTTCCACCTACACGCTGACGATCAATTGCCAGACCATCACCGTCACCAACCCGGCCACCACGACCGGCACCGTCGACGCGCCGTTCAGCCAGACCTTCACGCAGTCCGGCGTCGGCACGCATACGCCGGCGACCTTCACCATCAACTCCGGCTCCCTGCCGGCGGGTCTGACGCTCTCCAGCGCGGGCGTGCTCTCCGGCACGCCGACGCAGGCCGGCTCCTTCCCGATCACCGTCAAGGTGGCCGACGTCAACGGCTGCTTCGGCATCAGCGCGACGTACAACCTGAGCATCGCCTGCCAGAGCATCACCGTCACCAACCCGGTCGTCACGTCAGGCACCGCTGGTGTCGCGTTCAGCCAGACCTTCACGCAGAGCGGCGTCGGCACTCATACGCCGGCCACGTTCACCACGGCCTCGACGCTGCCGACCGGCTTCACGCTCTCCACGTCCGGCGTTCTCTCCGGCACCACCACGCAGGCGGGATCGTTCCCGATCGTGGTGACCGTCACCGACGCGAACGGCTGCACCGGTACGGGCTCCACGTACAACCTGACCATCGCCTGCAACACCATCAGCGTCACCAACCCGGTCAACACCAACGGTACGGTGGCCTCGCCGTTCAGCGAGCAGTTCACGCAGAGCGGTGTTCTCGGTACGCCGTCGTTCACGACCGCCAGCACGCTGCCGACCGGCCTGACGCTGCACTCGGCCACCGGCATCCTCGACGGCACGCCGACGCAGTCCGGTCTCTTCAACATCGTCGTGACGGTTACCGACAGCAACGGCTGCACGGGGACCGGCTCGATCTATCCGCTGAACATCGCCTGCAACGTCATCACCGTCACCAATCCGGGCGTCAACACCGGTACGGCGGGGGTCGCCTTCAGCCAGACCTTCACGCAAACCGGCGGCAACGGCACGATCGTCTGGTCGGAGACCGGAACGCTTCCGACCGGGATCACGCTCAACAGCGCGACCGGCGCTCTGTTCGGCACCACGACGCAGGTGGGCTCGTTCCCGATCACGGTCAAGGCCACCGACGCGAACGGCTGCTTCGGCACTTCCAGCTACACATTGACGATCAACTGCCAGACCATCACCGTCACCAACCCCGGCGTGAACAGCGTGCAGGCCGGCGTTGCCTTCGACCAGACCTTCACCGCCACCGGCATCCTCGGCACGGTGACCTGGAGCGAGAGCGGCGCGCTGCCGACGGGTATCACCCTCAACCCGACCACCGGCCATCTGGCCGGCACGACGAACGTCGTCGGCTCGTTCCCGATCACGGTCACCGCAACCGATTCGAACGGCTGCTTCGGCACCGGCGCCACGTACACGCTGACGGTCACCTGCCCGACGATCACCGTCGCCCGCACCGGCGGCGGCTCGTTCCCGGCGGGCATCTTCAACACCGCCTACACCGGCCAGAGCGTCACCGCTTCCGGCGGCAGCGGGTCGTACACCTTCGCCGTCACGGTCGGTTCTCTGCCGACCGGTCTGTCGCTCGCAAGCGGCGCCATCAGCGGTACGCCGACCGCAACCGGTGTCTTCAACTTCACCATCACCGCCACCGACACGTTGAACAGCTGCACCGGCTCGCAGGCGTTCTCCATCTCCATCGCTCCGGTCGCTGTCGGTGACTCCTATCCGGCGGCCAGCCACCTGGTCGACAACACCCAGTTCGTCATCACCGGCGGCTCGACCACCTCGCCCGCCACACCGTTCGTCGGCTCGCTCACGAACCTGATCGCGAATGACCTTCCGAGCGGCGGGGTAGCGGCGACCACGGGTACCTTCGCCACGAGCGGCGGCGGCAGCGTTACCATCGCCGCGGACGGCACCTTCATCTATACGCCGAAGGCCAATCCGGCCGCGGCGGCGGTGACCAGCGACTCCTTCACCTACACGGTCGTCAGCAACGGCGTCACCTCGGCAGCGGCCACGGTCAACCTCACGCTGGCCAACCGCGTGTGGTACGTGAAGAACAACGGCGGCGGAACGAACGGCCAGTCGCAATCGCCGTTCACCACGCTGGCCGCGGCGCAGGCAGCCTCGCTCGCCGGCGACATCATCTTTGTCTATAACGGTGATGCCACGACGACCGGTCAGAATGCCGGTATCACGCTCAAGGCCAATCAGCAGCTCATCGGCGAGGGCGTAGCGCTGGTGGTGAACACCGTGACGCTCAAGACAGCGGGCACCAAGCCGCAGATCACGAACACCGCGCCAACGAGCGACGTCGTCACACTCCATGACGGAAACACCGTTGCCGGTCTGGTCATCAACAATGCCACCCGCGACGGCATCGCCGGCAACGCGCACGCCGGTTTCACCGGCGACACGCTCAACATATTCGTCAATGCGGCCGCGGGCCTGCACCTGACCAGCATGACCGGGGCCGTGACGCTGACGAACGCCGTGATCACCAACAACGGCACCGGCCTCGACATCAACAACGGTACCGCCACGATCACGCTCGACGCTACGAACTCCATCAACGCCGGTGCGTCCTTGCGCTCCGTGTCGATTCAGAATCGTCCCGCCGCCGCCGGACTCATCACCATCGGCGCGGCCATCACCGACAACGGTACCGGCATCCTGGTCAACAACAACGCCTCGGGTACCATCGCCTTCACCGGTGCGCAGACGCTGGCGACGACCACGAACCCGGGTATCACCCTGACCACGAACACCGGAACGACGATCAACTTCAGCGGCACGCTCAACGTCACCACGTCCACCGGAACCGCCCTCAACGCGACGGGCAATGGCACGCTGAACGTAACCGGCACGGCTAACGTCACCACCGGCGCGGCCGCCACGGGTGTGAACCTCAGCGGCGTCACCGTTGGCGCGTCCGGCGTGACTCTCACCAGCGTCAACACCACCGGCGCCACCACGGGCGTGTCACTCACATCGCTCGGCAATGGCAACGTAACCATCAACAGCGGCACGATCAGCGGCGGGACCACCGGTCTTTCGCTGAACACACTCGGAACCTCCACCCTCACCCTCGGCGCGAACGCGCAGACGCTGACCTTCACCGGCTCGACCACCGCGATCAGCGGCACCACGTTCGGCACGCTGGCCGTCGCGGCCGGCAGTACGGTCAACGTTTCCGGCGCCACGGCGCTCAACCTCACCACCGGCGCGGTCAGCGGCACGTTCGCCAACGTCAGCTCCACCGGCGGCACGAACGGCGTGAACCTCGCTGCTGTCACCGGCACGTGGGGCGTTACCGCCGGCACGCTGACAGGTGCGACCGGGTCGACGTTCAACGCCACCGGCACGAGCACCGGTACCGTCACGTGGGCTGGTGCGATCACGCAGGCCAATGCCGCGAACGTAGTCACCATCTCCGGCAGCCATACCGGCAACATCACCTTCAGCGGCCACGTGACCACGAGCGGCACATCGACCGGCATCAACATCAGCGCCAGCTCCGGTACCTACAACTTCAGCGACAGCACGGCGAACGCCAGCACGATCGGCGGCAGCGGCGGCGGCATCACCATCGCCGGCGAGTCGGGGTCAGTCTCCTTCGGTGCGGGCTACACCATCAACGCCGCGACGACGTCGTTCAAGATCAGCGGCACGACCACGGCGAACATCACCTACAGCGGTCTGCTCACGAACAACGGCAATGGCGGCATCCTCCTCGACATCAACAACGCCACGGCCGGCACCTACACGACCGGCACCATCAACTTCAACGGCACGGCGACTCCGTCGCTCAGCGTCAACAACGCCGGCAATACGGCCGTCGGCAGCGTTGCGATCAAGAACATGCAGGGCACGCTCATCATCAATCACATGACCCTGACGGAGACCAACAACAACTACTCCGGCACGCTGGTCAGCATCCTCGGCACCAACACCGGCGGATCGTTCACCTTCAACAACATGGCGCTCTCCGCGTCGGGCGGCAGCAACACCGGAAAGGGTCTCGTTTTGGCGGCCGGCAGCGGCGGTACGCTGGCCATTACGGCGACGGGTGGCAACAGCTCGATCGACGTCGGCAGCACGGCACTCTCGCTCGACGGCACCGGCAACGCCGTCACGCTCAACGCGTCGACGCTGGCCACGCTCAGCTCCACCGGCCACAATGCGGCCAGTAACGTCCTGCTCACCAGCGTCACCGGTGGCGGTACGCTGACGATCTCGGGCGGCACGATCACCGGCAACGCGGCATCCGCGTTCAAGGTGAGCGGCGGCACGCTCACCATTTCCGACGCCGGCACGATCACGCAGAACACCGCGGGGCAGCGGGCGGTTGACATCTCCGGCATGACCGCGGGTACGGTCACGTTCTCCGGCGCCATCGGCAGCGGCGGTATCTTCCTCAACAGCAACACCGGCGCGACGTTCAGCTTCACCGGCTTGTTGACGCTCAACACCGGTACCAGCCCGGGCTTCACCGCCACCGCCGGCGGAACGGTCAGCGCCACCAACACCAGCAACACGATCGTCAGCACGACCGGCACGGCGCTCAACGTCGCCAATACCACCATCGCCGCGGGCGGCCTCAAGTTCCAGAGCATCTCCGCGAACGGCGGCACGAACGGCATCATCCTCGACACCACCGGCGCGACGGGATCGCTGACGGTGTCCGGCACCGGTAGCGCCGGGACTGGTGGAACCCTGCAGAACATGACCGGGGCCGACGCCTCACCCGTCGAGAATGCCACGGTCGGCGCGGGCATCTATCTCAAGTCGACCACCAGTCCGTCGTTCAACTGGATGAACCTCCACGACTTCTCCAACTACGCCGTCGTCGGTACGAACGTGACCGGCTTCACCATGACCAATTCGGTCGTCAACGGCACGAACGGCACGAATCAGGGCGGGGCGGGCGAGGGCGATGTCTACTTCACCGGACTGTCCGGCTCGGCCACGGTTACGAACTGCACCTTCACCGGCGCGATCTACGACTCCTTCCACGTCTTCAACAACGCCTCCCAGAACCTGAACCGGATCACCATCACCGGCTCGACCTTCGCCACGGTCGGCGGAGCAGGGAACCTGGCCAACGATGCACTCGTGTTCCAGGGCACCGGCGGGACGCTCAACGTGACGGTCCAGAATTCGTTCATGACCGGCGCGCGCGGCGACCTCTTCAATCTCGATCTGCATGGCACCATCGCCTCGGACCTCGTCTTCACCGGAAACGCGCTGACGAACAACAACGCCAACATCGTCAGCGGCGGCGGCGGCTTCACCATGCAGGGCGGCGGCGCGGGCAACCAGGAGACGTTCACCTTCAACATCTCCAACAACACCATGCGCGATGCGGTCGGCGGCGCGCTCAACATCGGCGCCGGCACCGGCGCCGGCACCAATCACAACTACTCGGGAACGATCAGCGGTAACACCATCGGCGTGGCGGGCGTCACCGACAGCGGTTCCAAGCAGGGCTCCGACATCTTCATCAACTTCAACGCCGCCGGCACGGGGACGTTCAACATCACCAACAACCAGCTCTTCCAATACGGGAACGGAAACGGGATCAACCTGAACATGGGCGCGTTCGCCTCGTCCAATCCGTTCATTCAACTCGTCGTCACCGGAAACACGATCAGCAATCCGGGCACCTTTGGCGCGCAGGGCATCCTGCTCACCGCCGGAACGGGCCCGCTTCCCGAAACGGGCAGGATCTGTATGACTCTTGGCGGCGCCGGCGGACTTGCCAACACTCTGACCGGTTCGGGTGGTGCGGGAGCTCCGGGTACGGAGGTTCGCATCCGCGATCGCTTCGATGTGAAGGTTGGCTTCCCGGGCTACGGCGGCTCAACGACGGACACGAATGCGCTGGCGACGTACCTCCAGGGGAGAAACACCGTGACCAATCTGGCGGCGATCAGCGTCGCGGCTCCCTCCGCCGGTACGACCAACGGCACTACCAACGGCTTCTTCCAGGTCTGCCCTCCCTGATTCTTCGATCTACACTCCCGTTTTTCTGATGACGTCGCGCCTTCAACGGCGCGACGTCATCATTTGTGGCGAAAACCGACTCCGAAAAGATGCTTGATTCCGTAAAACGTGAGATGATTCACGCACGTCCTGGGGTCCTGTGTAATCAATAAATAAGAGCGGAGGTAATTGTGGCAGAGCCATTCTTGTCCGAGATTCGGATCATGAGCTTCGGTTTCGCGCCCAAAGGTTGGGCACAATGCAACGGGCAACTACTCCCCATCAATCAGAACCAAGCGCTGTTTTCTCTCCTCGGTACGACCTTCGGCGGTGACGGCCGCGTCAATTTCGCACTGCCCGACCTGCGGTCGCGGGCTCCCATCCACGTAGGCAGCGGTCACACACTCGGCGAACGGGGCGGCGAGCAGGCGCACACGCTCTCCATCGCCGAGCTTCCGCAGCACACGCATACCCTGAACGCCACGAACAACAACGGAGCCTCACCGCTGCTCGCCAACAACTTCTTCGGTGCGTTCAATAACGGCTACAGCGCGGCGACGAACCTCGTGTCGATGGAGCCGAGCACGGTTGCCAATGTCGGCGGCAGTCAGGCCCACCTGAACATGCAGCCGTTCCTGGTGCTCAACTTCTCAATCGCCCTGCAGGGCATTTTCCCCAGCGCGACCTAGGAGGACACGATCATGGCACAACCTTACGTTGGAGAAATTCGCATGTTCGCCGGCAACTTTGCGCCCGCAGGATGGATGTTCTGCGAGGGCCAGTTGCTTCCCATCTCCGAGAACGAGACCCTTTTTCAGCTGATCGGCACCACCTACGGCGGCGACGGCCAGAGTACCTTCGCGCTGCCTGACCTGCGCGGACGCATTCCCCTCCATATGGGGAACAGCTTCATCCTCGCCGAGACGGGCGGCGCCGAAGAGATCACGTTGACCGTGAGCCAGATCCCGGCACATTCGCACCCGTACCTCGCTTCCGGCGCGACCGCGACGGGCAGCAACCCGCAGAACAACGTGAACGACCAGAACACCACCATCCTGCTCTACACCATCGGTGGAGCCAGCGATAACTTCAACCCGGGCGCGATTGGCAGCACCGGCGGCAGTCAGCCCCACACCAACTTCCAGCCGTATCTCTGCGTCGACTTCATCATCTCGCTGTTCGGCATCTTCCCGAGTCCGACATAGGAGCTGGCCGAAGTGACCGCCACGAACATACGAGAAGGAGAGAATCATGGATCCATTCGTAGCTGAAATCCGCATCTTCCCGTTCAACTTCGCCCCGAAGGGGTGGGCCTGGTGTGATGGCCAGCTCCTGCCGCTCTCGCAGAACACGGCCCTGTTTTCGCTGCTCGGCACCACCTACGGCGGCGACGGAAAATCGAACTTCGCTCTGCCCGACCTTCAGGGGCGTGCGCCGATGCACCCCGGCCAGGGCCCGGGTCTCTCCCTGCACGACCTCGGCGAGACCGGCGGCTCGGAGACGGTCTCGCTCCTGGAGTCGGAGATCCCGTCGCACACTCACCAGCTTCGCGGCGACAACCAGGATCCCGGCGATACCGCCGCTCCCGGCCCCAGCGCCGTGTTCGCGAAGTCGACGAACGCATTCGCGTACGTCGCCCCGAGCCCGCCGCTCATTCAGATGTCCGGCAACGCCCTCGCTCCGGCCGGCGGCGATCAGCCCCACAACAACATGCAGCCCTACCTCACGTTCTATTTCAATATCGCCCTCCAGGGCGTCTTCCCACCCCGGACGTAATTCTCCACGGTTCGTAGAAATCGAGAGCCGCACGGACTTCCGTGCGGCTCTTTTTCAACCGGTTGACCCTTTTCCGTTACTTCCTTAGGGAACTACGGTCGACAACCACGACCGCCAACGCTATCTTTCTGCCAGTCCGTTCCTAACAGTTCAACCAATCGTTCACGCCACGGGTTCGTCGAGCATCTCTCCCAGGGAGAGAGGTCCAACAACAGGAGGAGTGTCGTCATGGGTCGATTTGGTCGCAGGCTGCTGCCCGTTTTCGTGGCCGCCCTATTCGCGTTTGCGCTTCCCGCGCTCGCCAGCAACGTCACCATCAATGGAACCGCGAACTTCAGTTCGCTCGATGGTTCCGTCGACGATCAGGATCACGTGGTCAACGGGATCTTCACCGTGACCGGTGATCTCATCGTCAACGGCACCATCAATTGCAACGACGACGGACCGGGAAGCATCTCCGCCTGTTCGATGCGTTTCGACGTCAGCGGCAACGTCGTCATGAACGCCGGCAGCGGCATGTTCGCCGAGAACCGCCTGGGCACCGGGTCGGGCGGCAACATCACCATCAACGCCGGCGGCACCGTGACTCTTCATGGTCCGGCATCGACGCTGAACGGCGCCGTGATCTCCAGCGCCGGCCTCGGCTCCGCCACCGGCGACGGCGGAACGATCACCATCAACAGCGGCGGCGCCACCACGCTCGAAGGCGGCACCGTCATCAACTCCGCCAGCAAAGGAAATGAGGCGGGCAAGATCCTGCTCACCTCCGGCGGCAGCATGACTGTCTCCGGCCTCCTCGCTGCCGGCGCCACCTCCACGCTGCTTTCGACGCGCCAGACGGGCAATGTGCTCGCCGCTGGAAGCGGCCACCAGCACGGCGGCGAGATCCGCGTGCAGTCGACCTCCGTCTTCGAGCCCGCGATCACGATCAATGCCACTGCCACGATCGTTTCGCAGAGCGACAGCGAAGTCGCCGGTCCCATCACCATCGAGGGCTGCGGCGTCGTCATTCGCGGCTTGGTCGCGTCGATCGCCAACGGCGACACCGCCACCCGCGTGGCCGTCCGCTCCGGCAAGGGCATCGTCATCGATGCCACCGACCTCGGCATCACCTCCTCCGGAACGCGTCTCGGCCATCTCCGCGCCGACGCCACGGTGGGCGGCGCCGCCACCAAGCGCGTCGACCTCTTCGCCAATGATGCAATCCAGATCACCGGCCCCGATCCGGCTCTCAGCACCCTCTATGCGGTGACGAGCGTTCCGGCTGCCGGCGCAGGGAAAGTCTCCGGCGGAGCCATCCGCGCCATCTCGCTGAATGGAACCGTGACCGGTTCGGGCCGCGTCTTTCTGGCGGGCCGGAACGACGACAGCAACCTCGGCGGCACCGTCGACATCGCCAGCAAGGGGACCGTCAATCTCGATCACGCCTTCCTCGAGGCCGTCGGCGGCTTCACCACGCTGAAGCCGGACGCCGCCGGTGGACACATCGCCGCCCGCTCCTACGCCGGCAATGTCAGCTGGGCGCTGGGCCTGGGCGACGTTCGTCCGGTCGGCGCCGGAGCGTCCGGCGTCGCCAGCCAGGGCACCATCGCCCTCACCGCCTGCGGAACCGTCACCATCTCCGGTACCACCTTCCCGACCAACGGACCGGCCGTGGGGGTCTTCCCAGCCATCACCACCGGATCGTGCTCTCCTTCCGCGCCTTCGCTGCCGGCGGGTGAGCCGGCCCTCCCGGTCTGCTGCAACGTCATCACGATCATCAATCCGGTCGTGACCAGCGGCCAGGCCGGCGCACCGTTCAGCCAGACCTTCACCCAGGTTGGCGCCATCGGCACGGCCACCTTCACCATCGCCACCGGCACGCTGCCAACCGGCCTGACGCTGGCGTCGAACGGAGTGCTCTCCGGCACGCCGGCCGTCACCGGCAGCTTCCCGATCACGGTCATGGTCACCGACTCCAACGGCTGCACCGGCGTCGGTCCCACCTATCCGCTGCAGATCACCTGTCCCACCATCACCGTCACCAATCCCGCGGTCGACAGCGGCGTCGTCGGATCGCCGTTCAGCCAGACCTTCACCCAGAGCGGCGGAGTGGGAGCGACGACGTTCTCGCTCGCCAGCGGCACGCTGCCCTCCGGACTCACGCTGGCGTCGAACGGAGTGCTCTCCGGGACGCCGACGCAACCGGGAACCTTCCCGATCACCGTCAAGGCCACCGACTCGAACGGCTGCACCGGCACCGGTCCGACGTACAACCTGACCATCGCCTGCCAGACCATCACGGTCACCAATCCGGCCGTGAACAGCGGCGTGGTGGGTTCGCCCTTCAGCCAGACCTTCAGCCAGAGCGGAGGCGTCGGCACGACCACGTTCTCGCTGGCCAGCGGTACGCTGCCGTCGGGACTGACGCTCGCCGCCAACGGAGTGCTCTCCGGCACGCCGACGCAGACCGGAACCTTCCCGATCACCGTCAAGGCCACCGATTCCAACGGCTGCACCGGAACCGGCCCGGCCTATACGCTGACGATCACCTGCCAGACCATCACCGTCACCAATCCCGCGGTCAACAGCGGTGTGGCCGGCGCGCCGTTCAGCCAGACCTTCACCCAGAGCGGCGGCATCGGCGCCACCACGTTCTCCCTTGCCAGCGGCACGCTCCCGGCCGGCCTTACGCTCGCCGCGAACGGAACGCTCTCGGGTACGCCGACGCAGACCGGCACGTTCCCCATCACCGTCACCGCCACCGATTCCAACGGCTGCACCGGCACCGGTCCGACCTACACGCTGACGATCGTCTGCCAGACCATCACCGTCACCAACCCGGCGGTGAACACCGGCATCGTCGGCAGCCCGTTCAGCGAGACCTTTACGCAGAGCGGCGCCAACGGCACGGCCACGTTCTCGCTGGCCAGCGGGACGCTGCCCTCCGGTATGAGCCTTTCCGCCTCCGGCGTCCTGGCCGGCACGCCCACCCAGACCGGTTCGTTCCCGATCACCGTCAAGGTCACGGATTCGAACGGCTGCACCGGCACCGGCCCGACGTACACGCTGACGATCAACTGCCAGACCATCACCGTCACCAATCCGGCCACGTCGACCGGGACGGTCGGCACCCCCTTCAGTCAGACGTTCACGCAGAGCGGAGCGATCGGCACCGCCACCTTCACCACCTCCAGCACTCTTCCGGCGGGTCTGAGCCTCTCCGCCGCGGGCGTCCTCTCCGGCACCCCGACGCAGTCCGGCACCTTCCCGATCACGGTCACGGTCACCGATTCGAACGGCTGTACCGGAACGGGCCCGACCTACACCCTGGTCATCAACTGCCAGACCATCACCGTGACCAACCCGGCCACCACAACCGGCACGGTTGACGCGCCGTTCAGCGCTACCTTCACCCAGAGCGGCGCCATCGGCACCGCCACCTTCTCGATCGCCAGCGGTTCCCTGCCGGCCGGACTGACGCTCTCTTCGAGCGGCGTTCTCTCCGGCACGCCGCAGGTTCCGGGAACCTTCCCGATCACCGTCAAGGTCACCGATTCCAACGGCTGCACCGGCACCGGCCCGACCTACACGCTGGTCATCAACTGCCAGACCATCACCGTCACCAACCCGGGCTCGAACACCGGAACCTACAACGCCCCGCTGAGCGGCAGCTTCACCTTCACCCAGAGCGGCGCCGGCACGCACACACCGGCCGTCTTCTCGCTCAACAGCGGTTCGTTGCCGGCCGGCGTCTCGCTCACTTCGGGCGGCGTCCTCACCGGAACTCCGACCCAGACCGGCGTCTTCTCGATCACGGTCAAGGTCACCGATGCCAACGGCTGCACCGGCGTCGGCAGCACCTACACGCTCACCATCGCCCCGAACCTGACCACCAAGACCTACGTCGACGTCGGCAACACGCAGCTCGACGGCGGTCTCCCGGCTCCCTCCACGCCGGCGGTCATCTCGGTTGCGGTGTCGAACGGCGACTCGTCCGACGCGCCGATCACCTACGCCGTGACCGTGCCGCCGTTCAACGGAACGCTCACCATCTTCAACGCGGATGGAACCTTCCTCTACACGCCGAACGTCGGCAACACGGCCTCGGACTCGTTCACCTATACCGGTACGTCGAACGGCATCACCGTGACCCGCACCGCCACGATCAACTTCAACGGCCGCGTGTGGTACGTCGATAACGCCACCGCCTCCGGCACGAACGACGGCCGCTCCAACACCCCCTTCAAGACCCTGACCGCCGTCAGCGGCGCAGGCACGGCCTCGGGTGACTTCATCTACGTCTCCAAAGGCTCCGGTCCGACCACCGGTGCCTACACCATGCTGACCAGCCAGAAACTGATCGGCGCCGGCGCCACGCTCTCCGTCGGTGGCGTCCTCAATGTCCCGGGTGCCGCGGCCAACACGCCGACGCTCAGCGACACCCTCACCCTGGCCACAAACGTCACGGTCGCCGGAATTGACATGAGCACCGGCGCCAGCAATGCCATCAACGGCACGAGCGTGTCGGGTATCAACGTCACCGCGCGCAACGTCGCCACCACCACCGGCACCGCCATCAACGTCAACGCCGGAACCGGCACGATGACGTTCACCTCGGTGAGCGCCAACGGCGGCGCGAACGGCATCGTCGTCCAGAACTTCAGCGGTACGTCGTCGTTCACCGTTACCGGCACCGGCTCGGTCGGATCCGGCGGGACGATCAGGAACACGATCGGCCCGGACGGCGGCATTCCGGGTAACGGCATCTACCTCGACACGGTTTCGAATGTCTCGCTCTCGGGCATGCAGATCAACGACCACCAGAACTTCGGCATCTTCGGGAACAACGTCACCAACCTGACGCTCGATCGTGTCGTGGTGAACGGCGTGAACGGGACGAATGCGGCGGGGCCGGGAGAGGGGAGTGTGGCCTTCACCGGACTGCAGGGATCGTCGACGGTGAGCAACTGCAACATCAGCGGCGGCCTCACGGACAACTTCCGAGTCCTCAACAACGCCGGGCAGAGCCTGAACCGCATCACCTTTACAGCGACGACGTTCGGGCCGAACAGCACGGCAAGCGGGAATGACAGTCTCGTTCTGCAGGGGACCAACGGCACGTTGAACGCGACCGTGTCCAGCTGCTCCTTCACCAGTGCCCGCGGTGACCTGTTCCAGCTCGATCTCCACGGCACGGTGTCTTCCGATCTCGTCTTCACCGGCAACGTGCTTTCGAACAACCATCCGAACATCCTGTCCGGCGGCGGCGGTGTGACGCTCGGTGGCGGTGGCGTCGGCGACAACCCGACCTTCACCTACTTCATCGACACCAACACGATGCGAGATTCGCTCGGACCGGCCCTGGTCATCGCCAAGGGCTCCGGCACCGGCAATTTCTCGGGCACCATCTCGAACAACATCATCGGCGTCTCCGGTCTGGCGAACTCCGGCTCCGCGCAGGGCTCGGGTATCTTCGTCAACAGTCTGGGAGGCGGCACGAATACGGTGCACATCACCGGCAACCAGATCCGCCAGTACAACAACAACGGCATACAGCTGCAGATCGGCGATGCCAGCCAGGGAGGAAACGGTTCGCTGAACGCCACGGTGACCGGCAATACCGTCGCCGAGCCCGGTACGTTCGCATCGAACGGCGTGTTCCTCAACGTCGGGACGCTGCCCGGCGATGCCCACCAAGCCTGCTTCACTCTCGGTGGTGCGGGGGCGCTGGCCAACTCCATCACCGGCTCTAGTGCCAATGGCGCTACCGACTTCCGCCTGCGCGAGCGGTTCGCAACCACGGTTCGTCTCCCCGGCTATGCCGGTGCGAACAACAACAACGCGGCGGTGGTCACCTTCGTTCAAGGGAACAACGGCGGAACTCCGACCGGCCTGGTCGCCAACAATGTCCCGACCGGCGGCGGTTATGTTGGTGGTGCCCCATGTCCCTGAAACCTGACATGACGATCGAGTCCATGAATCGAGTGGAGGTTCGTATGAAAAAGAAAGTGGTTTCGAACGGTATGCCCCGCCGCGAGTTCCTTCGCATCAGTTCCGCGGCGGCCATGGGACTGGCGGTCGTGGCCCTGGGCGAACGCGATCTCTTCGCGGCCGGCTCGGGCCTCGTGCCTCTGATGGATGTCGGCTACGCACCGTCACTGCCGGCGGCCGGATACTCCGTTCCACTCGCCAGCGCGAGCAGCATTCTCAGTCCCGATCCGCGATTCATCAGCAGCGGCGCGCGCGTCGCCGTCGTGAGCGCCAAGAGAGCCGCGAGCCATGCCAATGCTCCCGGCGGCATCGCCGTCGATGGGCTTTTCACGGTCTCTCATCGCAGACCCGATGACCCGTTGCATTTCAACTTCTTCTCCGTGAGCGGCCGTTCCGACCACGACGCGGTGAGCGGTCCGCTGGCCTTCACCGTTCGAGTGCCCTCCACGAGTGGGGTTTCATTCGCGATACGACGCCAGCGGCCGAGTCAGGAGGGAGCGGCCGGTCTATCTCCGGTCGAGCCGGAGAGCTCCGCGCTGACACTTTCCCTCGGCAACGTTGCCGGGCCGAAGCTGGCGCGCGGCGTCTACGTGCTGGCCTTCCGCGAAGAAGAGGGCGACAGCATGACTGACTGGCGCCGCATGGCCATCGTACCGGCCGAGAGCGGATACGGCATCTCCGGGGCGACGTTCACCTACCTCATGCTGAACGTCGATTACGCCGACGCTTCCGATCGTCGCCGGGCCTCGCGGTAGGACAATTCTGGCGGCGCGATCGCGTTTTCGCGGTCGCGCCGCCGCGTCTGCGTCGCATGCGATGATGCGCTGCGCATGAATCCCTCCCACATCACCCTCCGGCCTGCCACCGACGCCGACTACGATTTCATGCGTGGTCTCTACGGCTTCACGCGCGCCGAGGAGATGGAGCATTTCCCCTTCGACGAGGCGCAGAAACGTGCGTTCCTCGATCAGCAGTTCGCCGCGCAATTCGAGCACTACCGCATCCACTATCCCACCTGCGAGCGGAACATCATCGAGGTGGAAGGGAAGCCGGTCGGACGCCTGTGGATCGACGAATGGCGTGACCAGATCCGGCTGGTGGACGTCGCCCTCATGCCGGAATGCCGAGGAGCGGGCATCGGCTCCCTGCTGCTTCATCAGGTGCTCGATCGCGGTAGCGCCGCGGGAAAGCCGGTCACCATCCACGTGGAGGCCTACAACCCCGCGCTGCGCCTTTACCAGCGCCTCGGATTCGAGAAAGTCGACACCAACGGTGTCTACCTCCTCATGCGCTGGACGCCGTCTCAGGTGAAAACGGCTTCGACGGTGTAGGCGTTTCCCTGTTTGGCGACGGGAACCAGAAAGATATCCAGCGGCTCGGCGAATGCCTCGTGCGTCAGGTGGTAGATCTGTTGAGGAAGCATCAGGGGCGTGACGAAAAAGAGCGAGAACGCGGTCCGTTTCAGCCGCGCCGCTTCGCTTTCCATCACCCTCGCCGCGCGTTCGAGCCGCAACTCCACTTTGTGGCCGTTCGCGTGAAGCCAGAACGACGTGCCGACGAGCGGCTCGAAGGATTCAATCGTGAGTTGATCGAGCATGTGCACCTAACTTTACATGAGATGAGTGCCCGCAGGCGCATCTACAATAGCGCTCTGCATGGACTCCTTTCCTCTTCGGCCGCGCGAGGTTTTTGAGGCGTTGAGCGCGACTGTGGTCGGGCAGGATGAGGCCATTCGCGAGCTGTCGGTCGCCGTGGTCAAGCATCTTGTCGGGCATCCGGCGCCGAACATTCTGATGATCGGCAACTCCGGCTCCGGAAAGACCACGCTGATGCGGGCGGTCGAGCAGTTTCTCGGCAGCCGGCCCGAGTTGAGCCATTCGGCGAACGTCATCCGCATCAACGCCAACGTGCTCGCCGAGGAGCATCAGGGGTATGGACGGGCCGTGCTGGGGAGGTTGTTCGCGAACGCGCGAACGCTCCTCGGGCCGAACGCTCCGATGCCCGATCTGCTGCGCTCCGTCGAGCATGGAATCGTCTTCATCGATGAAGTGGACAAGATCCGGGCGCAGGTCAGCGGCCAGCCCAACGTGCGCGGCATCGTGGCGCAGGAAGCGCTGCTCACGCTGATGGAGAACGAGAACGTCGAGTTCGAAGTCAACGGGATGACCTTCGGTGTCAACTCCTCCAATGTGCTCTTCATCGTCGGCGGCGCGTTCGAGGAACTGTACGAAGCCGTCTTCCGCCGCGCCACCATCGGACAGGACGTCGCTCCGATGAAGCCGGTCGTGGTGGTCTCCGCCTCGGGCGAAGTTCGCGAAGAGCTGCCCTTTCATCTGCGGGACTACCTCAAGTACGACGACCTGTTCCGCTACGGTATGACCCCGCAGTTCATCTCGCGATTCGAATCGATCGTCGTGCTCAACGATCTCGCTGAATCCGATCTCGCCCGCATCTTCGTCGAGCCGGAGGCGTCGATCTTCCGAACCTCGCGCGCCTACTTCCAGCGCTTCGGGATCGACCTGCAGATCACCCGCGGCGCGCTCATTGCCATCGCCTGGGATGCCGCGCGCCAGAAGCGGCTCGGTGCGCGCGCGTTGCGCGAAACCTTCCGGCGCGTGATCGGCGGCCTGGAGTTCGATCCGGCCGACGCCGGGACGCACGTCATCACCGTCGACGAGGCCATGGTCAAGCAGACCATCGCCGGCCGCGAGCAGGGAGCCCCTCGGCCTCGATGATCCGGTCGGCGCTCCTGATCATTTCCCTGCTCGTTGCCGGCGCCGCGCCGGCCGATGTCGTGTTCGTCGACAACCGCGCCGCGCCGGGAGGCAATGGCACGCGCCAGTGGCCGTTCACCACGATCGGCCAGGCGATTCCCATCGGCAACGTCATCTACGTCGCCGAAACGCCCACGCCCTACGTCGAGAGCGTGACCTTGAGAAAAGGGCAGATGCTCATCGGCTCCGCGTTCGGCCTCGATGCCGTGCGCACGGAGCTCAAGCTCGACACAGGAGTCACCGGCGTTCCCGCGCAGCAGGGGCCGGGGCCGGCCATTCGCGGGACCATCGCCATCCGCGGTGACAACGTCATCGCCGGCTGTACCGTTTTCGCGGAGGGCCTGAGCGGCGTGACCGGCAGCGGCGCCATCGGCACGCTGACCGTCCGCAACGTCTTCTTCAAATCAGCCCGGGCCAGTTTCGCCATCTATCTTCAGGAGCAGCAAGGCAACGTCGACATCTCCGGCGGCTCGATCGAAGCGACGGAGCAGGGGAGCGGGATCGGGCTCGATGGCGGCTACGGTGTCGTGGTCATCGACCGCTTTCCGATCTCAGGCGAATTCTCGACGGCGGTTCGCGTTCAGGGACGCCGGTCGGGGAGCGTGACCTTTCGCCGCGGCTCGAAGTTGCGCGTGCGCGACGCCGTCGATGACGCGGTCGTCATCGCCGGCATCGAACGTCCGGGCGCGGTGGTCTTCGAAGATACGGTCGAAATTCGCGGCCGCCGCCGAGGACTGGTGGTCAGCAAAGTGGCAAAGCTCGTCATCGGCGGCGCCTCGACATTGAGCACCGCCAACGGCGCGGCGCTGGAAGTGCACGACTCCGGCGTCGAGCTGTCGTTTGAATCGGTCTCCGCCGAAGGCATCGCGCCGGGGACGCTGGACGAAGGGATCATCATCGACGGCGTTCATGGGAAGGTTTCGATCACCGGTGTGGAAGGGAAGCCTGGTACCGGGGGCGCGATCAAACATGCGCGCGGCAACGGCATACGCATCGTCCAGTCGAGCAACATCCACGTCGCCGGAATCACGCTCACCGACAGCGGCGTGAACAAACCGTCGCGCGGCGTTCGCTGTGCCGGCAACTTCCAGGAGAACTCCACCGCCATCTGCCGCGCCGCGCTTTACCTGCGGCACATCAGCAACTCGACCTTCGACAACATCGCCGTCGACGGCGGCAGCGCCATGGGCATCAACGCCAACAACATCCGCGACGTCACCTTCGGCGGCCTGACGGTTCGCGGGGCGGGCGACGAGACTTTCGAGAGCGGCGTGCTGTTGCAGGAAGCGGGCGGCACGATCACCTTCAGCCGCTCGAGCTTCGTCGACAACGCCGGCAGCGAGATGCTCATCGAGCAGCGTTACAACCGAGGGCGCATCGTGCTCGATCGCTGCATCCTCGCCGCCACCGGGCGGCCGGAAGTGGCGCCACATCTGCTGGAGCTGCGCACGTTCGGCGACGCCAACATCGGCGTCGAAATCCGCACCGGCGATCTCAAAGACAATCTCGGTTCAGCCATCGATGCCGTGGCCGGCGAAACCAGTTCGCTTGCGATCGATGCCACCGACTCCTCGCTGCAGCACTTCGGCCACGGCGTGGTCACGGTGGCCGCGAAACAGAAGGGGACCGCCCAGCTGGCGATGCGCGGCAACACGGTCGTGGCCCTGGTGTCCGACCGTGCCTGGGTCGACGTCGCCACGTCCGATTCCGCCACCGCCTGCGTCGACCTCACCGCGAACCGTTTCAGCAGCGTGCCGGGAACGGTGATCCATCTGGCCGCGTCGCCGCAAGGCTCGATGCGCGTGATCGGGACGCCTTCTCCCGATCTGCGCGCGATGGTTGCCGCGGCGAACGGGGGAGCGATGACGGTGGTCGATGGACCGGCGGTCGCCGCGCCCGCCTGTCACTGAACTTGCACGGTGGCAGCCGTGGCCGTGCTAGTATCAATAAGTCCAGTCCGCCATGGTCCGCAAGCGTCTGACTTAAGGGCGCACATTTCCAATGAAACCAATATGGAGATCCGTATGAAAGCCAAAGGTGTGTCCAACGGAATCCCGCGTCGGGAGTTTCTTCGCCTCAGCTCCGCCGCCGCACTCGGCGTTGCCGTCGTCGCCGCCGGCGAGGGGAAACTCTTTGCTGCCAGCAACTCCGGGATCGTGCCCCTGATGGACGTCGGTTACGCGCCCTCGCTTCCGCTGCCCGGCTACTCCGTCCCGCTGGCCAGCGCCACCTCCATCCTCAGTCCCGATCCGCACTTCATCAGCAGCGGCGCACGGATCTCCGTCGTCGGCGCGCGGCGCGCCGCAAGCCACGCCAATGCGCCGGGCGGCGTCGCCGTCGATGCGCTCTTCCCGGTCTACCATCGCAATTCTCAGGATCCGATGCACTTCCGCTTCTTCTCGGTCAGCGGCCGTCCGGATGCCGACTCGATCAGCGGATCTCTCGGATTCACGATTCAGGCGACGGCCACCAACGGCGTCTCGTTTCTCGTCAGAAGGCAGCGCCCGACCAATCAGCCGAGCTCCGAGGCCGTTCCGCCGATGGAGACCGAAGTCTCGCCGTTGACGCTCTCACTTGGCAACGTCGCCGGTCCGAAACTCACCCGCGGCGTCTATGCCTTCGCCTTCCGCGAGGAAAACGGCGACAGCATGGCCAACTGGGGCCGCATGGCGGTGGCACCGGTGGACGGCGGCGGCTACGTCATCTCCGGCGCCACCTTCACCTATCTGCTGCTGAACGTCGACTACGCGGACTCGGATCGCCGGCGCGTCTCGCGACACTAGCAATCGAATCGGCGGCGGCTACAATGCCCGCCGCCATGGCCGAGCAACCAAAGAAATCCCTCTTCGACAAGCTGAAGCGTGGGCTCTTCATGACCCACACCGAGATCATCGAGAAGGTGCGGGAGTCGATGACTCCCGACCTTCCGATCGATCAGTCAGCGATCGACGGCCTCGAAGAAGGGCTCCTCGGCGCGGACGTCGGCGCGGAGCTGACCATGTCGCTGGTCGAACGCATCGAGCAGCGCGTTCGCGGCGAGCGCATCACGAAGATGGATCGCTTCACCGAGGTGCTGCGCGAAGAGACCCGCGCACTGATTCCGAAGCGCCTTTCGTCACCGATCGATACTGCCCGGGCCAAGCCGTTCGTCATCCTCGTGGTTGGCGTCAACGGCACGGGGAAGACCACTACCATCGCCAAGCTGGCCACGCGGTTCCGGAACGAAGGGAAATCGGTCCTCCTGGGCGCAGCAGACACATTTCGCGCCGCCGCCATCGAACAGCTGCAGATGTGGGCCGACCGCATCGGCATCGACATGGTCAAGCACAAAGCGGGCTCCGATCCAGGCGCGGTCGCGCACGACACCGTCACGGCCGCGAAGGCGCGCGGCACCGACGTCGTCCTCATCGACACCGCCGGCCGCCTGCACAACAAGTCGCACCTGATGCAGGAGCTGTCGAAGGTGCGCCGCGTCATCGAGAAGGAGCTGCCCGGCGCGCCGCACGAAACGCTGCTGGTGATCGACGGCACCACCGGCCAGAACGGCGTCAGTCAGGCGGCGGCGTTTCTCGAAGCGGTGCAGGTGACCGGCATGATCGTGACCAAACTCGACGGCACGGCCAAGGGCGGCGTGATTCTCTCGATCATGCGGCAGTTCGACATCCCGGTGAAATTCGTCGGTGTCGGCGAGAGCGCGGACGATCTGATTCCGTTCGACCCTGCCGCCTACGTCGACACGCTCTTCGAGTGACCGCTGAGTCCCCACCACGAAGCGAAGACGATGCCGAACATGCCCACGATGCGGAAGACCAGCTCCGCCGTCAGCCAGAAGTTCGCCGCGGCATCGCCATAGTGCTGCTCGCTCCAAGCTCCCTGGCGAACCGCGTAGGTCGATTCGATCGAAATCACCAGCCCGATGCAGTGTGAGACGACGAGGATGGCCAGCGCGATGGCGACCGCGCGCAGGTTGGCGAAGCGCCACGGCCGGTCGTTCGACGCGAAGAGTCCCAGCAGCAGAATGATGTTGTAGGTCAGCTGATCGGCCGGCATCGTCGCCGTCGGCAAAGGCGTGGCCGAGGTGACGAAGATCTTGCGTTCCTGTGGTTCGAGCACCGCGGCGGCCAGGCGGCGGTCGGCGTGCAGGAGCAGCTGCGTTGCGGGCGCGAGAACGTGGTTGTAGACCGGCGTGGCCACCCACCAGATCCAGAAGCCCAGCGCAACGCCGCCGAGAAACCTAAGTGCTCGCAGAAGCATCGCGCGGCGCCACGATCGAGGTCCAGATCAGGAAAAGGAAGACGGCTGCTCCGAACATCAGCGTCTGCCAGACCGCAAGGTGGAACATGTCGAAGACGTTGCGGTGATAGACGCCGAGGAGGTAGAGCGAATCGATCCGGATGATGTTGAGCGCTTCCAGGATCACGGCCGCGGCGAGCGCGCCGAGAATGCGCTTGCGGATCGGGGCGTGAAACGCCAGCATCGCCGCACAGACGAAGACGACCGCCTCGAGACCGTTGCAACCGCCGCGAATGTCGACGGCGAACTTCGATCCGGCGATGACCGTGCCCGCGACCTGGACCTTTTCGCCGATCAGGTTCAAGGCCGCGCCGGAGATACGCGCCAGCGCGGCGGTGAACGGAAGGACGACGCGTGTGTCGACGGCGTCGATGGTGATGACGGCGTAAAAGGCGATGAGCAGGACTGCGAAAACGATGAGGAACCGCGTCTGGCGCGGCGCGAGGGCCATGCGGCGGATTCTAGCAGTTGGAAAGGGCGGACTCCGGGTCCGCCCTCGTTGGCGAATCAGGTTACTTCTTGCAGGTTTCCTGATCGAGCTTCGTCCACTTGCCGTCCATTTCGATTTCGGACTCGTGGCGAACCTCGGTCTTGCTGACCCGGGTGAAGATGTCGCGGCTTTTCATGGTCGCGCCGCCGCCGTGCATCGGGCCGGTGAAGACCAGCTTGTCGCCATCCCATCCCGGCGACTGCTGCGTGGAGTAGCCGCCCATGTTGTCGACCGCGCCGGCGACGAATGCCTTCGGCTGCTCGTCGTAGCTCCAGACCGCCTGCACGGCGTACGGCTGCGGATTCTTCGGCGTCTTCATCTCGGTGTACGTGATCTGCAGCCAGGCGCCGCCGAGGATCCACATCCCATGGACGGTCGCTTTCGTCGGATGCTCGGGGCCCATCGGCGAGGCGAAGGTGATGCCCTTGCACTGCCACGTGCCGACGAACGAGTGCAACTCTTTCACTTTCGGATTGACCTGGCCGAACGCGGCCACGGTGATGAGACAAAGAACCACTGCTGCCACCATGCGAGTCTTCATACCAATCTCCTTCTCGTTGTTTGATGAAGCTACGGGTTTCGCCGCAGTTTGGATTGTTGTTACTGCCGCGGCACCGCGATGTCGGCGACCGTGGCCCGCTGCAGCCTGGTCAGGTGTTCCGGGGCAAGCTTGATCTTCGTGGAGCGGTTGCCGCCGCCGACGATGACGTAATCGCGCTCCATGACGTGCGCGTCGATGTAGAGCGGCACCGAGTCGGGAAGACCGAAGACGGTGACGCCGCCGATGAGTTGACCGGTCAGCTCTTTGGTCTCCTCGGCCGATGCAAACGACAGCCGCTTGATGCCGATCAATTTGCTGATCTTGTGATTGACGTCGAGCTTCATCGTCGCGGTCACGAGGCAGGCAAAGTACTGCCGCGGCTCGGTTTTGGCGGCGACCAGGATCGTGTTCGCGGCGTTGTCACGAGGGATGTCGTAGTTGGCGCAGAAGACATCGGTGTCCGCCCACTCGGGGTTGCAGTCGAGCACCTCGTGCGGAATCGCCAGAGCATCGAGCTCGCGCTGGACGGTGGGATCGAGCTCGTTCATGGTGCGACGGTAACCCTTCCCGCGCAGATTTCAATGGTCTCCGATTTCGGTCCGGCGGTCACGCGGTACTCGCCGGGAGCAACGCCGAGGACGCCGAAGAAGCCGCTGCCGTCGGCGCGCGTGGTTCGCTTCGCCTGGGTCGCCAGCGATTCGATCGTGACCAGCGTTCCGTCGCCGCCGGCCTGCCCCATGATCGCGCCGGTGCTCTCCTCCGGCTTGCGCGGCGGAGGTAACGTCACGGCGAACAGCGGACTGGCGATGCGCTCGAACGCGGTACGGCCATCGGTGGCGGTGCTGGTCCGCAGCGCGGCGAAGAACTCCTCGTTCGGCCGCTTCGGCGTGAAGACGCCAGCCACCGGCAGGGCGTAGGGATTCTTCGTCACGGCGTTGTTGGTGCTGTTGGCCAGGATCGACCACGGTTTCGTATCGCCCATGGCAAAGAAGAGAATGCCGTCGGCGTTCGCCTCGCGCGTGCGTCGCGATTGCCGCAGCGTCCCCTCGATCGAATTCAGATACGCGCCGATTCCGGGCACGGCCGCGCGGCCGTTGGCGTGCGCCGTGGTGACGACGAACTGGAGCCAGTCATCGAACTGCTTTCGTTCTGCCGGCGCGTGCTCGCGTTTGTAGAGCATCGGGCTGGCCAGGTCGATGATCCCTTCGCGCAGCCACGACTCCCAATCCTGAAAGGCAACGCGATAAGCGTCGGTGTTGGCGAAGCCGCCGCTCGCGATGGGCCCCGAGCCCCAGGCGATGAGCGCGGCCGAAATGGCGATCGAAGGACGGATCGATTTGGCACCGAGGGAAAGATGGCGGACGAAACTGGTCACCTGCTCGCGGCGAAAATCGTTCCAGAGCGCATCCTTCTCGTGCGGAAGCCGCCCGTACCGCGCCCGAAACCGCGCCACGCTGACATCGTTGTAGCCGGTGTCTGCACGCGGCGTCTCCGGATAACGGACCCGGTCGAGATGAATGCCGTCGATGTCGTACGCGCGAACCAGATGCAGCAGCACCTCGGTCGTGTAGGCGGCGGCATCGGGATGCCCGAGGTCGAGGTACCAGTCGGGACCGAACTGGTAGCGGCCCTTGCTCGTCTTGGTTCCCCACTGCCGCGCCCCGCGATACGGCTGCTGCTTCTTCGCATCCCAGAAATGCTGCAGGAAGACGTGGTTCGGATCGCGCGGCAGCGGATCCTTTTTCGGATCGCCATGAAACACCGCGCCGACGATGACGAAGGCATGGACCTGAATCCCGCGCCCGTGCGCCGCATCGAGCAGAGCGCGCAGTGGATCGAACGTCCCATCCATCGCCTCGGCGCGCGGCTCGGCGGCGTCGAGATACCAGGCATCCCCTCGGCGCCGCACCTGCACGAAGAGGGCGTTGGCGTTGCTCTCGATCGCCGCTTCGACAATGCGATCGACATCGACGCGCGTGGCGAACGGCGTGCGAAACGTGTCCACCCAGTAGGCGCGATATTCGGGACGAGCATCCTCCGCGTACACGCCTGTCGCGGCGGCAAGAAGCACGATCGTGATCAGGTACTGCTTCATTGGACGGGATGATTGTAAATGTTGTCGGTCTGCGGTGAGAGCCTGCCAGTTACAATCAATGGAATCAACGCTCGGCTGGGAGGTCGTGATGCGTAGAAGCCAGTTTGCTTTTGTGCCGGCGGTCGTCGTACTGCTCCTCAGCGTCGGTAGCGCCTTCCCCGAGAACCCCGTCTCGGCACCGGTCTTCGCGCGCGGAACGAGCCAATGGCAAACTTCCGTTGCGAGCGACGGCACCCGCTTTCTCGTCGCCTGGGCCGACTACCGGAGTGGAGCGAGTGAAATCCGCGTGACACTGGCGGACGCGAACGGTTTGGCGCTGACGCCTGAGGGGATTCCGGTCAGCACCACGAATGCGGACCAGGCGACGGTGGCCTGGGACGGACGTGACTACATCGTGGTGTGGCGGGAAGATGGTGGCTGCTACTACAAACGGATTACCGCGGACGGTGTGTGGCTCGATTTCGCGCCCCGCCTGGTGCTCCCGGGCGGTTTCAGTCCGCGGATCGCCCGGAGTGACTACGGGACCATCGTGATCGGATCGACCTACTTTGGATCGATCGAGCTCGCCGTGATCGACACCGTGGGAACCGCTCACGCCCCGATCCGCCTCAACGCCGGATCAGATGCCGTCGTCGGTTGCGGCCCGGCAGATTGCCGGGTCGCCTGGAGCACCCACGATCCGAGTCTGCGCCCGCAGATCGTCGGACGCCGAATCTCCCCGGATGGCAGATTGCTCGATGGGGAGCCCATGTTACTCGTCCAGGACGCCTTCGATCCCAGACTGACGTCGAACGGAAGCGAGTTGCTTCTCACCTGGCGCGAGCCCGCCCCTCCCGCCGTTTTTTCTCCTGGTCCCATTCCGGTGGTCGCATCCCCGATCGCTTCGCCCAGCGACCCATCTCCGGCCACGCCGGCACGTTCGATTCATGGACGCTTTGTCGATGGGGCGCCTTTCATCATCCTCTCCGATGCCCGGCGTGACGTGGTCGGCTACACCGTCACAGCTGGAGTGGGAGAGTTCATCGTCGGTTGGGAGGCCGACCTCGAGCAGATGCGCCGGCTTCGTTCCGGAAAAAAGCGTGTGGTGGAGGCGGCGCGCGTGTCCGCATCCGGAAACGTAGGCGCGACGTTTCCTCTCATCCAGTCGATGATCTCGAGCCGGTCCGCGGGGAGCAGATTCTCAATTGCCACCACTGGCCGGGAGCTGTTCGCATGCTGGACAGAGGACGTCGGGTTGGCAGGCGTGAGAGTTGCCGGCGGCATTTCTTACGGGAACGAGGCCGTCGTCCCTGGTCTGCAGATCGGGGGCCCAACGAATCAAACCGCGCCCGCGGTGGCATACGGTGCGGGCCAGTACGCGGTGGTGTGGCTCGAAGATCGGCTGGGGACCGGACGGCGCACGCTTCTGGTCCGTCGTTTCACTGCCACGCTCGCGCCGATCGATCAGAACCCGATTGCGGTCTCGGGCGGTGGCGATGCCGCGGACCCACACGTTGCATTTGACGGCACCGCGTTCGTCCTGTTGTGGAACGAAAGCGCTCCGCACGCTCGTTGGTTCCGTCCCGACGGCTCGCTGTCGGCGCCGCTGGTCGTCGATGTCGCTACCTTCGATCGAGCGGCAATCGCCACTCATGACGGTCAGACCGGCTTGCTCTCGCACGCCGCTTCCGAAGACAGGCTCACCTTCACCCTGCTGGAGCCGGAGCGAACGATCAAAACGCTCGACCTGGGTCGCGACGGGCGTGGTGGTGTCCATCTCGCCTGGAACGGAACCGAATACATTACCGTCGAGAGCAATACGAAGGTGCTGACGATCCGGTCGATTCGGGCGGACGGTGTTGCCGCGGCACCGGAGCTCTACCACATCGACGCGGGCCGGTCGCTGGTCGAATCACCGGCCATCGGGTGTGGCGGCAATGAATGCGTCGCCGCCTGGTGGATATTGAACGGAGGGGTGACGGCAATGCGTCTTCGCGGTGTGCAGGCCAGCGACATCGGCGAACCGGTCACCGACCTGGCCGACTTCAGGGCCGCTCCCGTGGATCGCTTCGAGCCTGAGGTGGTATCGATGGCGGACGACTTCCTGGTCACGTCGATCAACAAGGGAACGGTCTTCGGCCGGTCAATATCGAGCGGCGTTTACGGGAACGAGCAGCAGCTCTTCTCGACGGCTGAGCCGCTGCTCGGCCTTTCGGTTGCCGCCGGCGAGAAAAAAGAGCTGGTGGTTGCTTACGGGCGAGCGGCCCACGATGCGCCGTACGCCGGCGCCCAGCGAGTCTTTCTGCGCGTTCTCGATATGCAATGAAGCAATCCGTTCCCAAGCCGCCTCCCGGCGACCGTCCGCTGAAAACTCTCGAACGCGTCCTCTCCAAAGCCGGCCTCGGGTCGCGCACCGAGGCGCGGAGCTGGATCGGAGGGGGACGGGTGAGCGTCAACGGACGCGTCGTGCGCGATCCCGATGCCTGGATCGACATGGAGCGCGACCGCGTCATGTTCGACGGCAAGCCCTTGCGTCGGGAAGAGCGCACGTACCTGCTGCTGCACAAGCCGGCGGGCTACATCACCACCTATCGCGATCCGCACGGACGGCCGACGATCTACGATCTGCTGCCGGATCGCGAGCGCTATCTCTTTCCCGTCGGCCGGCTCGATCTCGACACCAGCGGCCTGCTGATCCTGACCAACGACGCCCAATTCGCCGAGCGGCTGACCAATCCCGAGTATCACGTTCCGAAGACGTATCTCGTCAACGCCAGCCGGCCGCTCTCCGATGACGAGCTCGATCGACTCCGCCACGGCCTCGAGCTGCGCGACGGACCGACCCGTCCCGCGATCGTCACGCGCGTGAACGGGAACGCGTTCGAGATCACCATCACCGAGGGCCGCAACCGGCAGGTCCGGCGAATGGTGGAAGCGCTCGATGCCTCGGTGGTGACGCTCGAACGAATCGCCATCGGATCGATTCGGATCGGAGAGCTGGAGTTGGGGAAAATGCGCGTGATGACGGCGGATGAGGTCAAGGCATTGCGGCCGTAAGGCTGTTATACGATCCCGCTCCCATGTGGAACGCACGCCGAATCCTCAAAGACCTCGCTGACTCCGACCGCCGCCGCCGCATCCTGGTGGCGTTCTGGCGCTTCGGCGACGAGACGGCGAAGATGATCGCCGTCGCCCAGCTGGCCAAGGCTCTTCATTTTCGCGAAGAGTCGATCCGCAAGATGCCGGTGGAGAAGAAGGCCGACCTCTTCGCCTCACGCGCCGCGGGACCGGAGTTCGAACAGCCGCTCGAGGCCGCGCTCATGCACTACCACACGCACGAGCAGAGCGCGTTGCTGGCGGCATTTCTCGATCAGTGGAAGATCCCGCACGTGAACGGATCGATCGAAGTCGAGGATTACGAAGCGCCGTCAGTCGATCAGGTGCGCGATGCGGTCAAAGCAGTCGGCCAATTCTCCCCGCGCGACGTCGCCATCTATCTCGCCTCGGCGGGCCTGCTCATGGGCGACGCCTGGCGCGAGGCCACGTGGCCGGTGGTGGATGAGATGGCGGGTACGCTGGGGTAGCTCTACGGGCTATACCGCCGCGTAGGAATCCCCTCGGCCTTGCTGATGCTCAGCTCCGACATCAGCTTGATCAGCTTTCGCCCTTCCGCATCCGACGCCAGGTAGGTCTCGCACAACATGGCGATATGCGGCAAGGCCTCCTCGGAGGAGATGGTGAAGCCGTTCATCGGCTGATCGGGCCGCGTGGTCTCGGTGCGCCGCCATTTGTCGTTGATCAATTCGTAGCGCAGAAACTGCGTCCCTTTGCCCGTCTGGAACGTCTGCGCGACCACCGCCGGGATTCCGCGGGCGTTGGCCTTCTGTTCGTCGAGCGCGCGCGCCACGAGCGAGGCAATCATCTCGCGCAGCGTCTTCATCGCCTCTTCCGACGCGCGGACGATTTCCATGCCGGCGTGATAAACGCTCTTCTCCTGAGCGTTGCGCGCCATTTTCTGCAGGACGTTGCGCGTGACGCGACATTCGAGCAGAACCGGCACCGACTCCCACTCGAAGAGGATGGTGCAGGTCGAGCCGGTCGCCGGGATGTTGCCCTGATGCGCGATCCGGATGCCGCAGAGCGAGGCGTCGAGCACGAAGACACGGGCGGCGCCGATCCGTCCCACCACGGGGCGGATGAGCGTCACACGCTGGTATCGCCGTCGTTCTTCGATTGGAGCCGCCACCGCGTCCAAGTCTAAAGCAAAGCCGAGGCGTCGAGGACCCGTGAAGTGATCCTTTGCTCTCCTGTGCGTGCCGCGACCGCGCCGTAGTAGCCATCCAGCGGCGGATCGACCGCGGCGACGCTCCAGCCATCGACGACCGGGAGAAGGTGTCGCTCGCGAAAGGGAACCGTGAACGCGTGCAGGTCGCCGGTGGCGATGCCTTTGCCGCTCGCTTTCACAATCGCTTCCTTCGCCGTCCAGATCGTGAAGAACGCGTCGTCTGGATCCGAGGACGATCGCACAAGGGCAAGCTCGTCGTTGGAAAAAAACCGTTGCGCCAGCGACAGGACATCGTGCAACCGGCGCCGCCGTTCGACGTCGATGCCGATGGCTGTGTCTTTTGCGAATGCCAGCGCGACGAGATTGCCGGAGTGACTGGCGTTGAACTCCATCTCGCCGTCGCGAAGCACCGGTTTGCCGTGCTCCTGCTCGACGATCACGAGCTCGCGGGCATCGGCGCCGAGATAGCGGCCGAGCAGCCGCCGCGTGGCCGCGCGCGCGATGATCGAGCGGCGGCGATCATCGTCGAAGCGGTAGCGATTCGCGCGTGCCCGCTCCTCGTCTGTGAGTAACTCGGCGAGCGCGTCGATCACAGCACGCGAAACATCGATCTCGATGAAGCAGACGTCGATCACGCTCACTCCCGCCAGCCGAACGACGAGACGCCGATCGTGATCGTCTGCACCACCAACACAAGCGCGACGCAGGCAGGCCAGCCACCGAAGCGCCAGAAGAATCCCGGCAGCACGCCCGCCACGCTGCCGCCGGCGTAGTAGCAGGCGACGTAGAGGCCGGCCGCCGACGAACGACCGCCCACAGGCGCGGCAGTCTGGATGTAACTCGTCGACGCCGACTGGCAAACGAAAACCCCGGACGAACAGAGCACGAGCCCGACGATGATCAGTGGCAATGAGTGGAGCAACGTCATCAAAACGCCGGTCATCGATGCCATCACCGCGGCGATCAGTACCGGACGTGAGCCGGCGCGCCCGATGCCGATTCCGGCCAGCGGCGTCACCACCAATCCGACCAGGTAGACCACGAAGAGCGAGCTGAGTTGCGCCGCCGTCAGGAAATACGGCGCCGCCGCGAGATGGAAGGTGATGTAGGTGAAGACCGCCACGAGCGAGAAGAGAACGTTGAATCCCACCACGAATGTTGCGATGAGCCGCGGATTGCGGAGGTGCCGGAACATGCCGCCATCCGCGCGCGGCGGCGCGATGGCCGGTTTGCGATCGCCCGGTAGCCAGCGCGCGATCACTACTCCGAAAACGAGATCGCTGGCCGCGATGACCAAGAACCCGAGCCGCCAGCTTGGCGCGATCGAATCAATGATTCGATGCGTGGCCGGGTAGCCCGCAACGACGCGCCCGAGGAAGCCGCCGAGGACCGTGGCGCTGACGTAAAGCGACATCGCCGATGCCACGCGCGCCGGCGGCCACTCCTCGGCGATGTAAGCGATGGCCACGCCGAAGATGCCCGGCATCACCAGGCCCTGAAGAAACCGCCAGAGGATCAGCATCGGGAGCGACGTCGCCGTCGACGCAAGGAATGTCGGCACGGCCAGCAGTAGCGTCGCAGTGACGATCACGCGCTTCCGCCCGGCACGTTCGGCGATCAGCCCGCAGAACGGTGCCGAGAGCGCCACGCCGATCGTGGCCGCGCTGACGGTCATCCCGACCGCCGCCTTCGACGCCGTGAAAATCCGCACCAGCATCGGCAGCAGCGGCTGCGTGGCGTAGAGATTCAGGAAGGCGGCGATGCCGGCCAGCATCACGGCAATCGTCGCCGCGGCCGACGAGATCGCGGCTTGCGCGCCGGGCGCTTCCTCTGCCACCTGCGCGCTCGTGCCGGTGGCCATGACCGCATCGGCCGTGTCCTTGACCACGACGCGCCGGCGAAAGGCGCGCTCCAGGGTCCTGCGAAAGTCCGGCATGGACGCGATTACATCATGCGTCGTGTCATCATCGCCTTCGATGCAACACACGGCCGCGGAAGTGATGGAGATGGTTCGCGGCGACCTCATCGCCGGCATGATCGCGGTGGTCCTCTGCACCATCGGTGTGGCGATGCTGCTCCTCGGCGCGCTGAGCGCGAAGGGCGCGCGGCGCTCATTCCTCTACACGGGTCTCTTCGCCATCACCTACGGAACGCGGCTGGCGCTGAACACGTCGTCGTTCGGACTGTTCTCGGGCCATCCGCGCTGGCTCGACTATGTCCGCTCAGCCTTCGAGTACCTGGTGCCGATTCCGGCGGCGCTTTTGTTCAAGTCGTTCAGCGGGGGCCAACGCAAGGTCCTCCACCGAATCGTCGTCGCGTTATTGATCGCATGCGCGGCGGTAGCGATCCCGTTCGAAGCTGTGACGCACACGCCGTACGCGCTCAAGCCTGTGATCGATGGCTTGGTGCTCTTGCTGCTGGTGGTGTTGACGCTCGATCTTCTCTTCCCGGGGGCGGATGCCAGCAACTGGCGGCTGGTCCGCATCGGCGCGCTCGTCTTCGCGGTCTTCATCGCGAATGAGCACCTTCGCTTCGTACATGATCCGTACGGGCTGACTCGCGAGCCGATCGGGTTTCTCTTCCTACTGCTCACGATCGTGATGACGACGATGCAACGCGGAACGCGCGCCGAGCAGCGGCTCGTCGCCGTCGACAGCGAGCTGGCCACGGCCCGAAAGATTCAGATGGCGGCACTGCCGCGCGCGAATCCGAATCTGGCCGGCCTCGAGGTCGCGTCTGTCTACATGCCGGCCTCGGACGTGGCCGGCGATTTCTACGATTTCCTCGAGCTCGAAAACGGCTGCCTCGGCGTCTTCATCGCCGACGTCTCCGGCCACGGCGTCCCCGCGGCGCTCGTTGCCTCAATGCTGAAAATTGCCCTGGCCACCCAGATCGAAAACGCAACGTCTCCCGCGCGCATCCTCTCCAATCTCAACGCGCTCTTCTGTGGCCGCCTGGAACGCCAGTTCGTGACCGCGTCGTACGTCCACATCGATCCCGCCGCCGGAACGCTCGTCGTCGCCTCCGCGGGCCATCCGCCGCCGGTCCTCCGCCACGGTGAATCCGCGCAGGAGCTCATCGCCGGCGGTGTAGTCCTCGGCCGCTTCCGCAACGCGCAATACGACGAGATCACGCATCCCTTCGCACCGGACGACACACTTGTCCTCTACACCGATGGCGTGACCGAGACGATGAATCGCAACGCTGAGATGTGGGGCGACGAACGGCTGCGATCAGCGATCGCGACGAATTGCGGCTCTGCCGAAAGGCTAGCGTCGGCGATTCTCGGCGAGGTGGCGAGCTGGCGCGGCGTATCCGGCGCGCCGGATGATGACGTGACGCTGACCGTGATCAGACGGCTCTGATTCTCGCGTATCATGACGTATGGTATACGTATGGTATGAAGAAGACGACGATCTACCTTCCCGATGAACTAAAGAAACGTCTGGAAGAGGTCGCACGCAAAAGCGGCCGGCCGGAGGCCGCGGTGATTCGAGATGCGATCAATGTCGCCACGCGGGATGCCGCCAGCCCGCTTCCTCGGGTGCCGCTCATGGAGCGGGGCCTGGGAGATCCCTCGATCGCCGAGAATGTGGACGACCTGCTCCGGGGATTCGGTCGTTGATTCTCGTCGACACGAGCGGAATCCTGTCGGCGCTGTTTCCTGACCAGAATCGACATCACGAATGCGCGCAGGCTTTGCTGAGCGCCACCCCGCCGAGGATCATCTCGCCGTTTGTTCTGGCGGAGGTTGCCTATCTGGTCCAGAAATTCGGTGGCGTTGATGCCGAAATCCTCTTCCTTGCCGAGATCGGCCGGCGAGCCTACGAGCTGGCAGCTTTCGATGAAGACGATGTGGAAGACGCTCGGCAGATCATCCACAAGTACCGCACCCTCGGAGTGGGACTCGCAGACGCGTCCATCGCTGTTCTGTCGAAGCGATACGACACGTTCGACGTCCTGACTCTCGACGAGCGTCACTTTCGCGCCATTCGTCCCGCGCCACGGAAGAATTTCCGCATTCTTCCGGCTGACGGCTAGTGCAGGAACATCGGCATGCCCATCACATCTGCGACCTTCGGCCGGTAGTTGGCCACGTCGTAGAAGCGATCGACATCGACACGCTTGCGGCCGCTGCTGCCGACTTCGATGGGGACGGCGGTGTAGCGGCCGTCGACGACGGCGACCATTTTTCCGGTATCGCCGCGGCGCATCAGGTCGGCGGCGAGGCTGCCGTAGTTGTTGGCGACGAGTTGGTCGAGGGAGTCGGGGGCTCCGGAGCGCATGAGGTAGGCCAGGCGCTGGTAGATCACTTTGTCGCGGCTGCGTTTCTCGAGGTAGTCACTGACGATGCCACCGATGCCGCCGAGCTTGCGGTTGCCGTAGGCGTCGGCTTCGCCGCTTTCGATCGTGCCGCCGCCGATGAGGCGCGCGCCCTCGGAGACGGCGACCACCGCGTAGTTGCTCGGGTTGTCACTCCGATCGGCGGCCAGCAGCTCGTACAACTTCTCGACGTCGAACGGAACCTCGGCGATGACGGCGCGGTCGACGCCGGCGAGGTAGGACGCCAGCAGGCAGGTCTCGCCGGAGTAGCGGCCGAAGAGCTCGACCACGAGAAAACGTTCGTGCGATCCGGCGCCGGTGCGGAGGTCGTTGATGAACATCACCGAACGTGTGACCGCGGTGGAAAAGCCGAGGCAGTAGTCGGTGCCGAAGACGTCGTTGTCCATCGTCTTGGGAATCGCTACGAGCGCGACGCCTTCATGGTGCAGACGGCGGGCGAAGGTCAGCGTGCCGTCGCCGCCGAGGGCGACGAGACCGTCGAGTTGGAGAAAGTTGATCACGCGCAATGCGGCGGCGGTCAGGTCGTAGCGGCCTCGCTCGTCGGGTTCGCCTTTGTGCGGGAGGAGATGTTCCGGGATGTGTTCCAGCTTGCTGATCGATGGATTGATGCGCGACGTGTGCAACATCGTGCCGCCGAAGCGGTCGATGGCGCGCGTATTGACTCGGCTGAGCGGCGTGATCCAGGCGGAGTTGTCGGCGCCGGGCTCGGGGATGATGTTGAGGAGCGAGGCCCAGCCGCGGCGCAGTCCGAGAATCTCGTAGCCGTCGTGATCGAGCAATCGTCCGACGAACGCCTTGATGGCGGCATTGAGGCCGGGAACATCACCGCCGCCGGTGAGGATGGCGATTCGTTTCATCGTTTCATGCGCGCGTTTGCCGCGTTCTCTCCCTCCGGAAAGAAGACCACTTTCAGCGCCTCGTGCCGGTCGAAACGTGCAACACCTTCGTGAAAGTCGTTGAGCGAATCGAAAGCGGCCTGCACGATCCATTCGACGTCGAGGCCGGACTTGAGCAGGGAAAGCATCCTCTGCCACGTACCGTACATCCGCCGGCCGATGATCCCCTGCATCGTCACACCTTTGAAGATGACGTTGCGCGTGTAGTCGTTGATGGTGAGCGAGTGGCCGGCCGGGAGTCCGAGAAGCGAGAGCAGGCCGCCCATGCGCACGATGTCGAGCGCCAGGTTGATCGCCGACGGCGCGCCGGACATCTCGAGCACGACGTCGACTCCTTCGCCATCGGTCACGGCATCGACGGCGGTCTTCACTTCTTCCGCGCTCGTGGTGCGGACGTTGAACGCGTGCAGGTTGCCGAAATTGTGGCTGGCGGCCCAGCGGCGGGCGGTTTCCAGGGCGTGATCGCTCACATCGGTGACGACGACGGTGCTGGCGCCGCTGTGTTCCGCGATGGCCGCGGCCATCGCGCCGATCGGGCCGAAGCCTGTGATCGCCACCGATTTGCCGGCCAGGTCGCTGATGGATGTGGCGTGAACTGCGTTGCCGAGGGCATCGAGAAAGGCGCCGACGCGGAGCGGCACGAACGGAGCGAGTTTCACCACGTTGGCCGAAGGCACTTTGACGAACTCGGCGAAGGCGCCGTCCTCGTGCAGGCCATAGATCCGCGTGCGATCGCAGATGTGGCCGTTGCCCGTGCGGCAGCGCGGACACTCGCCGCAGACGACGTGCATCTCCGCGGAGACGTAGTCGCCGACCTCGAGATGTCCTTCGTACGATCGCTGCGCACGCGCGCCGAGCTCCTCGACGAAGCCGCAGAATTCGTGGCCGTAGATGCGCGGCGGCGTGACCTTGTCGCGGATCGACGGATCCCAGTGGTAGATGTGCTTGTCGGTGCCGCAGACCGCAGCGGCGGCAACGCGGATGAGCACTTCATCCGGGCCGGGCTTGGGGATGGGGCAGTCGCGGATGACGGTGCCCTCGGGACCTTCGACGGGGGTCGACTTAACGACGGCGAGCATGGCGTCCTTCGAATGCAGGATTCGCGCGAGGACGGTTGTCTCCGCGCGAGGACGAACGTATCACAGCGGCTGCTGCACGAGGCTGCGTCGGAAAAGCCGCCGGATGAAGCGAAGGATCTGGTCGAGGAACAGCTCGGCGGGCGAGGGCTTGTGCTGCACCACGTGCGGCGTGCAGCGCAGCGAAGTGGCGAAGCGATTGATCTCCCAGACCAGCGTCTGTGCGTCCGGCCGTTCGAAGAGATCCTTGTGAAGACCGCCCTCGACGAGGATCAGTTTCTTCGCCGCGGCGGCGGAGGCATCGTGGAGCTGCTGCGCCATCCAGGAGGGACAAACCTCGTCGGCGGCACCGTGGATCAGCAGAACCGGGACGTTGACATCGCGAACGACTTCGAGCGTATCGAACAGCCGTCCGCTGACGAGATGGAGCGGGATGCGCGGAAACGTCACGCGCGCGATGTCCGGCAGATTCGTGAACGTCGACTGGAGAATGAAGCCGTCGAAGGGATGCCTGCGGATGACCTGGGCCGCAATCGCGCCGCCGAGAGAGTAACCGTAAAGAATTGAAGGGATGTGCTTTGGGCGAATTCGCTCGTGAAGCCGGGCAGCCGTCACGCCGTCATCGATGATGCCCGAGAGGGTTGGCCAGCCGGTGCTGCGGCCGAATCCTCGGTAGTCGAACAGCAGGACGTTGATGCCGGCATCGAGCAGGTACGGCATCACGTGCGCGGTGTTCGAAAGGTTGCCGGTATTACCGTGGCAGTAGAGCGCCGAGGCGATGGGGTGCTCGGCGCGGCAGTACCAGCCGTACAGCAGCTCGCCGTCATCGGTCTCGAACGAGAGCACCTCGGTGCGCTCGCGCGGGATGCCGTAGTCCTCGGGATTCCAGCTGATGACCGGATTGCGCTCCGGAACGAAAAGTTGGGAGCGCCGGAAGATGCGCCGGCCGAGGTCGAGGGCCAGGATCACCGCGGCGCCGATCAGCAGCGAGCTTGCGGTTTCCGACAGGATGACGCTTTTCTTTTTACGCCACACGACGAAGCTCATCAGCAAAACAGCTGCCGGGTTAGAATCGCCGGCCGCATGCGCATGACCGAGAGCCGCACTCGGGTACGGTACAAGGAAACCGACCAGATGGCCATCGCCCACCACGCAAACTACGTGGTCTGGTTCGAGATCGGCCGCACCGATCTCTGTCGCGAGGCCGGCTTCCCGTACCGCGACATCGAGGAGCGGGGACTGATCCTCGTGGTCACGGAGGTCGTCTGCCGGTATCGTATTCCGTATCGATACGACGATGAGGTCGTGATCCGGACGTCGATCGCCGAGGCGGCCAGCCGGAAGATGCAGTTCGCATACGAGTTGCGTGATGCCTCGGGCGAGAAGTTGCACGCCACCGGTTCGTCGTCGCACGTCTGGGTCGATCGCACCACCCGCCGCCCGGTCACGGCCGAGGCCGATGTCATGAAGGCATTCGAGCCCTGGCTCGAACAGGCGTAGACTCGGGACTCCTTCATAGCCTGAGGAGGGCCTCATGAAACGTGTTGCCGCGTCCGTCCTCGTTTTTTTCGTCGTCGTGCCGATCGTGTTCGCGCAGGAGGGGGCCCCGCAGCCGAAACGCGAGGCACCCGTGGCGATGTTGTCGGTCGTCGTCACCGACAACCGCGGGAAGCACATTCCGTCGCTGACGAAGGACGACTTCCAGGTGGCGATCGGCGGCACACCGCTCGGCGTGGCGAAGTTCGCTGAGCGAGGCGCGGCCGGCGCGCCCACCGGCGAGATGCGCCGCATCGCCATCCTGTTCGATACCACCACGCTCTCCGCGGGCGCCCGACGCCAGACTGTGGAGTCGGTGCGCGCATTCCTCGGGCGCGCGTTGCGGCCGGGCGATCTCTGCGCCCTTCTTTCGAGCGGGCAGGCGCTGCGGGCGATGACCGGCTGGACATCGGATCCAAAAGAGATCGAGATGGGTCTGCAGCAGATGTCGGTCGAGTCGACCATTCCGCTTACCAGTCCGCAGGCCGTGGCGGAAAAACACATTCGTGAGATTGCGACGGACATTCAGCAGGCCGGCCGGAGCAATCACACGTTCTACACGTTCGATGCGCTCATCGATGCGGCCCGTGCCTACGCGGCGGCGGCGTATCGCGATTCGGAAATGACCCTTAGCGTGATCGGTTCGGCGGTGAGTCTCTTCACGCCGCGCACACGCAATGTGCTGATCGTGGTTGGCGGCGGACTCCCGCGCACGCCCGGCGCGGGCGTGTTCCAGTACGTGGAGGGGATTCGCAACAGCGCGCAGCGCGGCAACCTGGGGGCGAATCTGCAGGCGGGTGCGGCGGCCAGCTCACCGATGGGCGAGGTGTCGTCGTACGACATGACCTCGCTGTTCAATTCCTTCGGTACGCGCGCGTGGCGCCGCGGCGTCGTTTTCTACTCCGTCAGTCCCGACATCTCGGAGGACGCGGGAGGCCGTATCGATATCCAGCAGCCCGGCGACCGTCTGGCGGCGTTCACTAATACCGCCAGCCGTTTCGACGGCTATCACCTGCTGGCAGAAGAGACGGGCGGCGTGGCCTTCGTCGGCCGCTCGGCCTCGGACGCATTCGATCGCATCACCTCCGATCTCGATTCGTTCTACAGCGTCGGCGTCCATCCGACCGCGCCGATCCCCGGAATGGATGCGGTGTCGGTCAAAGTGAGCAACGGCCTGCGCGTGCGCGTCACCCGCGGCAGCGCCGGCGTAGGAACGCCGGCCGATGAGATGGAGAGCCGCGTCATCGCCAACCATCTCCTCAAGGCAGGCGAGAACGAGCTTGGCATCTCCCTCAATGCCGCCACGCCGGTGCCGGATGGCGAACGGCGCCTGGTGACGGTCGATGTGCTGATCCCGATCCGCAATCTGAAACTCGTTTCCGATGGCGACAACCTCACCGGCGCTTTCACCGTCTTCATTGCCACGGGCGATTCCGTCGGCCACTCGTCGAACGTGACGCGGCAGACGAAAGAGATCCACTGGCCGGCCGACGCGCTGGCCAGGGCCGGCGACAAGCCGCTGACGTTCCGCGTGAACGTGGTGCTCGAGCCCGGCCGCTCGCAGATCTCCGTCGGAGTGATGGACGAGAAATCGAAGGAGAAGGGGTTCGACCGGCTGTCGGTGTAATTGCGCTTCGCAGTTATGCGTCCATCTCGTAGGCGCGTCGCAGCCACTTCTCGACGAAGTCGTCGATGTCATCGAGCGAGGTGATCTCGATACGGTGGGTGATGCGGTCCTTCTTCGCAAAGCCGCCGGTGTCGATGAGTCGCCCTTTCGCCGGCGTGTCTTTCAGCGCCAGGCCGAAGTCGATGCGGGTTCGCGTCGACGGCTTGATCTGGGCGATGACGTGCTTGCGATAGACAGGGATGATGGTTTTGCCGGGCGAGATGCCGATGTCGTTGCCGATGGAGCGCGCCAGCTCGTAGAGCCGGTCGTAGAGCGGGCGAAGGGCTGCCTTGGAGCCTGAGAAGAGCGCGTCGACATAGTTCGCTGCGTGCGCGATATAGACCTTCGGGTCGCTTTCCTCGAGATCGTCCTTCCCCTCGGCGTGATCGACCAGCCACCAGGCGGAGTTCGTGCCGAGGCCGTGCTCTTTTTTCAGCCACTCGCGGCGGGCGGCTGTTTCCTTCGGACCTTTCGCCTTGATGACAGCGGTCCATTCATCGAGATCGCGGCCGGTCTTCGCCTTCAGCGTATCGATCCAGTTGCGGACCATGGCGATGCCGGGATGCGGGTCGTAGTGCTGCTTCGATTGCGGCATCGGGAGAGGATAAAAGAAAACGGCGCACCGAGGTGCGCCGTTCGAGCTTCGGACTTCGCGCGGGCTATTTGGCAGCGCGCTTCGAAGCAGCCGCGAGCCGCGATTTGTAGCGGTCGGCGGTGTTGCCCTTGATCACGCCTTTCTTGGCGGCTTTGTCGATCTCGGAGAAGCCGGTGGAGAGGACGCTCGCGTCGGCGGAGCCGGATTCGACTCCCGAGCGGGCCTTTTTGAGCGCCGAACGGAGACGCGATTTTCCGGCGCGGTTGCGCGCATTTGCTTTTTCGGCCTGTCGCTGCTGTTTTTCGGCCGAGCGGGTGTTCGCCATTGATGTTGCTCCTACGTAAAGTTATCTGCGGCCGTTACGTGAGTAAGGGCCGCGTATTCTACTTCGAATCGACGCCGAGCGACTTCAGTTTCTGCCTCGCCAGCGCTGCCTCGGGGGTGGTGGGGTGTTCGTGGACGACATACTGAAGCTGGACGATGCCCTGCGATTTTTCGCCGAGCGCGATGTACGAGTAGCCCTTCTTCAAAAGCGCCCCGGCGACCTTGTCGGACTTCGGGTACTTGGTAACGACGCTGTCAAACTGCTGAATCGCCTCGCGATATTTCTTCTGCGAGTAAAGGCTCTCCCCGATCCAGTAGGCGGCGTTGCCGGAAAGCTCCGAATTCGGGTTCTTGGCCGCGAAATCGCGGAAGCCTGCCACCGCCAGATCGTAGTTGCCGCGCTGGTAGTCGCGGTAGGCGGCCTGGTAGGTCTGCATCGGGTCTTCCGAGGGTGCGGGAACGGGTTGCACGGTCATTTCGCTACCCGACGGCGCGGGTACCGGATTGGCCGGCATCGCCGCGGCGCGGGCAGCGGCGGACTTCAGTTCATCGACGTCGTGCTGCGTCTGCGTGAGCTGCTGCGTCATGCGATCGAGCCGGTAGTTGGTCTGCTCGGTCGCGCCCTGCGCGGTCTGGATCTTGTCTTCGATCTGATCGACCTTGGCCACCAGCGTGGCGTTTGATTTGAGCAAGGTCTGGGTCTGCTCGGCGATGGTCTTGTTGACGTTGTTCACTTCCTCCTTGCTGGAGGAAGTGCGCTTGACCTGCGCGAGCTGCTCCTGCAGGTCGGAGATCTGGCTCTGCAGCTTTTCGACGTCCGAGGTCGAGACGCAGGCGACGGTCGACAGCGCCGCCGCCGCGAGCACCGTGTTGCGGATCAGGGATCGCATGTTCATTTTCCGACGAGGACGAGATGGTCGCGGCGATTCTTGGCCCACGCCGCGTCGTCATGGCCTGGATCGAACGGACGCTCTTCGCCGTAGCTGACGGTGCGGATGCGGCCGCCGTCGACGCCGAGGGTGACCAGGTACTCCTTGGCCTGATTGGCGCGGCGATCGCCGAGGGCGAGGTTGTACTGCTCGGTGCCACGCTCGTCGCAATGCCCTTCGATGAGCAGGTTGTATTGCGGATTCTTCTTCAGCCAGGTGGCCGACGACGTCAGCGCGTTCTGCGCGTCCGAGGTGAGCTGGGAGTCGTTGTATTCGAAGAAGGCGTCCTGGATGTAGCCGCGCGACTGGGCCACGCGATTCAGCTCTCCGATGTCGTTGGGAAGCGTCTCGACGGCCACGGTGTCGGTCTTCGGGCTGACGAAATCGGTCTCGGTCGGAACGGTCTGCGCCGTGGCGGTGGTCACCGTCGGCGGGATGTCGGGCACGGTGCTGGTGGCGGTGGTCGCTGACGGCGCGACAACCGGCTTCGGATTCTTCTTACAGGCCGGGATGACGACGAGCGCGAGAAGAGCCAGCGTGATTGCGAATGCCTTGATTGATTTACTCATTGTGTGATTACCCCTTTATTGATGATAGCAGTGGAGTGGTCAGTGACTTGTGCCTTCCGTTTTCGGATCACTGGCCGCTGGCCACTTCTTTCTTCGACCAATCCGGATCCTTGTTCTCTCCATCGAACGTGAGCTGCAGCAGATCGTTACCGTCGACGCGCATCCGGTAGATCTGCCATCTGCCGCTGCGGTTGGATTGGAAGGCGATCCACTTGCCGTCCGGCGACCAGGCCGGCTGCTCGTTCGAGCCTTCGCCGGCCAGGATGCGGCTGGTGCGATTGGCCAGATCAGCGATGCGGATCTGGAAGCGCCCGTTGACGCGCGAGGTGTAGGCGATCTGCGAACCGTCCGGTGACCAGGTGGCGTCGTCGTTCCACTCGCCTTCGAAGGAGATGCGCTGCACGTTCGACCCCTCGGCGTCCATGGTGTAGATCTGCGGCGAGCCGCTGCGGCCGGAGGTGAACGAGATCTGCCGTCCGTTGGGACTCCACTCGGGCGTCGATTCGATCGACGAATCGTGCGTCAGCCGGCGCAGGTTCGAGCCGTCGTCCTTGACCAGATAAATGTCGGGATTGCCGGCCACGGAGCCGACGAAGGCGATGTCGTTGCTGATCGGCGAGAAGGTGGCCGAGGTGTTGAGATTGAGGCCGGTGGGAACGCGGATGCGGGCGCCGCCGCGCCGGCTGATGATGTACATGTCGCTCGTGCCGCGGGCGAAAGAGGTGTAGACCATCCGCTCGTTGTCGGCCGACCAGCTGGGGAGAATCGAGAGTGCGTTATGGCGCGTGATCTGCCGCTGATTGGCGCCATCCCAGTCCATCAGCCAGATCTCGAAGTTGCCGGTGCGGTTCGAGGCGAAGCCGATGTGCGATTGGAAGATGCCCGGCTTTCCGTTGACGGCGCGCACCAGGTCGTTAGCCAGCAGGTGGGCGATCTGCGACAGCGCGCCGGCGGCGCCGCGATAGCGCTTGCCGAACTGCATCGCTCCGGTCGAGTCAAGGAGCCGGGCATCGACGACGAAGTCATCTCCCTGCTTATCGATTTTCAGCCCCAGGACGAATTGGGCATTGGCCGCTTTCGCCAGCTCGATGCCGGACGAGATGTTCGGCGGAATCGGGGCGATGGCGAAGACGCCGGAATACGCCAGGTCGCGCGTGAGCGGCGCGAAGAACGGCGCATTGATCGTTTCGAGCGGCAGCGTGGTCTCCGGCCGCGGCACGGCGATCCGCGCGATCTGGATGGCCAGTTTCGGATCGATGGTCGTGGTGATCTGCGTCTGCGCGGCCAGCGGCAGCGCTGCGGTCGAAAGTAAGAGCGAGAGCAATAAGGTCGTTCGTTTCATCGGAATGTCAGGCGTACTCCAAGGTACGTGCCGTTGTAGCCGAAGGGGAGCGGGGGAAGAGGCGAGGTCTCGAGCACCGCGCGGAGAGCCGCACGATCGAACGTGCCGTTGCCGCTGGAGATTTCGTTCTTGGCGTCGCGGATGGTGCCATCGCGATCGATGACGAAGTGAATCGTGGAGGTCAATCCGTCCGCGGTCGGTTGCGGCCGCAACCAATGCTGTCCGATCAGCACCCTCATCCGATCGATGTAGATCGTGTACGGGAAGTCGCCTTCGATCCCGGTCACGCCGGCGCTGCCGACAGGGATGTCGGTGCCGCCGATCACCCCCGGTTTCGTCGCCACCTGCGGGGTCACTGGCTGCGGGTGCGGAGCCGGCGGTGTCTCGGAGCCTTTCTTCGCCGACTTTCCAAACGCGGAAAGCGGAACGGTCTTCGGTTCGCTCTTGGCCACGGGCTTCGGCGGCTCGGCCACCGGCTCGGGGATCGCCAGTTTTTTCGGAGCTGGGGGAGTTATCGGAGCGGCGGGAGCCACGGGAACCGGAGCGATCACGTTCGCCGGACTTGCGAACTGGATCTTCAGCGTCGACATCTCCTGTGGCGCGGTGGCGTGCATGGCGGCGTAGATGACTGCTGCGGCAATCGAGCCATGCAGCAGGATGGAGATGGCGATGCCTGCTCCCGCTCCGCCGCCGAGGCGGGCACGTTCGGCCAGCAGATCACCGACGCGGTCGTCCATCGTTCTCCCTCGGCTGCGTGACCATCCCCAACTGTTCGACGCCGGCGCGATTCATGATGTCGAGCACAGCCACGACGCGACCGTACGGCACGTCCTTGTCCGCCTCGAGCAGGGCCCGTTTCACACGCCGCGCCCGAAGCATCGGCCCGAGGCTCAGATCGAGATTCGTCGATCCAGCGGCGATGCCGTCGAGGTAGACCGCGCCGGTCGCTGTCACCTGAATCTTGGCCGGGTTGTTGGACGCCAGCTCGAAACTCTTCCCCTCGGCCGCCGGCAGGGCAACGGTGAGTCCCTGCGTCAGCATCGGCGCAGTGACCATGAAGATGATCAGCAGCACGAGCATGACGTCGACCAGTGGCGTGACATTGATCTCCGCCATGTCGCCATAGTCATCGCCGTGATCGAATCGGAAGGACATGTATTTGGGTGTTAGACGTCTGCGGTTTCAGTGAGGTAACCGCACCTCACATAAAGTTCCTCTCCGTCAAATTCAAAAACTCCAGGGTGAAGTCCTCCATCTCGCCGCGGGCCTGGCGCAGGCGCTGGACGAAATGGTTGTAGGCGAGCAGGGCGGGGATGGCGGCGAAGAGGCCGGCGGCGGTGTTGATGAGCGCTTCGCTGATGCCGGGGGCGACGGCGGTGATCGACGAGGTCTGCGTCGCGCCGATGGTGGCGAAGGCGTCCATGATTCCCCACACCGTGCCGAAGAGGCCGATGAACGGCGAGGCCGCCGCGGTCGTGGCCAGGAAGGGGAGGTAGCGGGAGAGCCGCGATGTCTCAATGCGCGCCGCGCGAAGGAGCGAGCGCTCCACGCTGTCGAGCGATCGGATCATCGACGTGTTGGCGTGCGCGATCTGCGCTTCGATCTCCGCATAGCCGGCTTTGAACAGTCCGACCAGCGACGAGTGCGCCGATTGCGCCGTGACGGCGTTGACGTCAGCGAGTTTCTTGGCGCGGCGGAAGGCGAACATGAACCGCCGCGATGCCGCGGACGACTGCTGGAAGCGGACCGCGATGACGAACATCACCGCCCACGAGCCGATGGAGAAGAGCAACAGCACCCCCAGGACGGCCTTCCCCACCCACCCCGTATGCTGAAACGACGTCCAGAGTTGCACTCGGGTAAAGGTAGCACGGAGAAGCGGGAGGTGGGCGGAGACGAAATGTTGAATTCAACGTTCGTCTCACCGCCTCACGCCGCTTTCGCCTCGACCGCCACCAACCGATGCGCCTCCAGGTAAAACTGCAGATCGGCCTTGTTCAACGCATACAACAGACGGCCTTCCGTGCGGCCGACGCTGCTGAGGTACGAGTTGCCTCCGCCGCGGACCAGCAGCACGTCACCCAGAAAATCGTGCGGCAGTGTGGCCAGCACGTCGAGAAAATCCTCCGCCGTAGCCGACTCCACGACCAGGCGCTCGACGTCTTCCGAACGATCGAGCACAAAACCGAGCATCGAGAGCGCCTTCACGAAAAGGATCCGGTTTGCGGCCGCCGGCGATGTGTCCCACGGACGCGATTGGATTCCCGTTCCGCGGATGACCAGCGTGATGCGTCGCGTGTCCTGCATGGTCGGCCCCTTCAGTGTGGAATCACGGCAGCGGTGACGGCGATGACGAGCGCGAGCGACCAGAGCATCCCCAGCACGCGCCACGACTGGCGTCCGCCGCGGAGGTCTGAGGTTGTTTCGAGTACGAAGTGCTTGATCTGTGACATGAGAGTCTCCCTTTTCTTTCTCGAGATTGAGGATCAGTTGTTGATCGTGCGAATCGGTTCGGTATCGACGTGTGTCTGGGGCGCGGCGGTCTCCTGCAGCGGCACGGTGCGTGTGCCGAACGCATCGATCGGCCAAACGTCGAGCGGCAGCGACCGTCCGTTGGCCGCGAGGTACCCTTTGTCCTCACGCTCGGCCAGCAATTCGATCCAGCCACTCCTGGGCACCGAATACTTCGCGCCCGCGTAGGTGAAGGTTGAGCCAACTGGCCCGACGAATTTGTACGACACCGTTCCCTTGTGGCAAACCACCGCGGGCGCGGGCGCGCTGTGCAGGATGGTGGCGAGGGTGATTGCGTGCAGGATATTCATGGCTGGGACATAGTCCAAGGCCGGTACCACGCAAGACTCCTTTTGGAATCAGTAACTTAGATGCGTCAGACCGGTAAGTGTCTGTTTTGGAACCATACGGCTGTATGATTTCTGGACATGACCGAGCCCGCAGTACGCCAGCGGCTGCTGATTGTTGACGACGATTCGAGCGTCGTGGCAGGGCTGGAAGCCCTCCTGGCCGATGATTGGGAAGTCAAGACGGCCGGAACGGCAAGGGATGCGCGCGCCACCTTCGCCGAGTTTTCTCCCGACGTCGTCCTGCTCGACATGGGCCTTCCCGACGGCAACGGCGTCGACGTTCTGCACGATCTCAAGATGTACTCCGAGGCCGTCTCGGTGATCATGATGTCCGGCGTCGGGACGATCGACAGCGTGGTCGAATCGATGAAGCTCGGCGCGGAAACGTTCCTCCAGAAGCCGTTCGACTACAGCCTGCTGTCGCTGACGCTCGATCAGGTCTCCCGCATCGTCAGCACCCGCCGCGAGCTGATCGCCCTGCGGCGCGGCGACACCAGTGATCAGGATCGTCTACCCGGCATTTCGCCCGCCATCCAGAATCTGAATCAGCTGCTGGCTCAGATCGCCCGCGCCCCGTCGCCGGTGCTGATCGAAGGGGATTCCGGCACGGGCAAGGGCGTTTTCGCGCGGCTCATCCACAACCGATCGCCGCGCGCCCGTGCACCGTTCGTCGATCTCAATTGCGCGGGGCTGTCGAAGGAGCTGCTCGAATCGGAGTTGTTCGGTCACGAGCGCGGCGCATTCACGAACGCGATGAACACGAAGCAGGGTCTCTTCGAGATCGCCTCGGACGGCACGCTCTTCCTCGATGAGATCGGCGACATGGACGTGACCGTCCAAGCCCGCCTGCTGAAGGCCATCGAGGAGAAGCGCTTTCGCCGCGTTGGCGGAATCCGCGATCTGACCACGAACCTTCGCCTCATCGCCGCACCAATCGCGACCTCAGCGCGGAGGTTGCCGCCGGCCGTTTCCGCGGCGATCTCTACTACCGGTTGAATGTCGTCCGCGTCCGCATGCCGCCGCTGCGCGAGCGGCTGGAAGACATCCCGCTGCTGGTCGAAGTGATCCTCCGCCCGCTGGCCAAGGAGATGGGCCGCCCCGCGCCGCCGGTCAGCGCCCGTGCGCTGAAGCGCTTGGCCGCCTATCCGTGGCCGGGCAATGTCCGCGAACTGCGCAATGTCCTGGAGCGGGCCATGCTGACGATGAGCGGAAAAGAAATCGTCAGCGAGGACCTGCTCCTCGAATCCGATTCGAAGTCGATCGCGAAAGCAGGTGGTGGCCTGCCCTCAGCCGATTGGGAGATTCGGCCCCTCGATGATGTGGTCGCCGACTACGTCACCGCCTCGGTCGCCGCCGCCGGCGGCAATGTCCGAAAGGCCGCACGCCAGCTGCAGATCAGCCCCTCGACGCTGTACGCGCGGATGAAAAAGCCCGCTCCCGCCTAGAAATCGAGATCGCTGTGCCGTTCGCGTTTCGTCGCCGACTGCGACGTCTCGCTCTCGAAGATGTACACGTCCGTCCCCACCGGCACGTTCTTCCACACCGTCTCCAGCATGTCGTTCGGCAGGCGGATGCAGCCGTGGGAAACCTTGCGCCCGATCGAGTCGAACTCGTCGGTGCCGTGGATCATGATGCCGTCGCCGAGGTCGAGGGCGTACTTGCCCAGGTGACCTTTGACCTGGCGCTTCGGCGAATTGGGCGGCGGCACCGGGTCACCCGCTTCGATGAATGCCCAGTCGGGCTTGTTCCAGATCGGATCGACGATCTTCCGGAGCACTTTCAGATGCCCGTGCGGCGTGCGGAAGAGCCAGATCCGCCGGCCCGACTTCAGTACCTTCTCGCTGCCGGTCGCGGCCAGCGATTCATCGATCAGCTCACCGTCTTTGAAGAGGTAGAGCCGGTTCCTGGCCACATCGATCGTGACCACCGTCCCCGTGCGCGGCGCCTCGGGCGGCAATCCCTCGATCTCCATCTCCTGGCAGCGGAACTGCCACCAGTGACACTTCTTTTCGGCTGGCTGTTGTGTGGTCTGCGCGGAAAGAGAAAACCCCAACATCAAACTCATCGCGAGAGCTGCTCGTGTGAGCGATCTGGCTGATGGAATCAAGGACACCCTCCCCCTGGAAATTGACTTCGAACTTCAAATAACCCAGTGCGAGATCGACGCCAGAATCGGGTGAATTGAAGAGGGAGGTTGGTGGCCCCGGGGCGACTCGAACGCCCGACAAACGGTTTAGGAAACCGCTGCTCTATCCACCTGAGCTACGGGGCCATGCATGGCGGGAAACGGCGCGAGGGTAGCAGGAAATTCGGGAGTCGTGAGCGCGCTACGCAACGCAGCATCACAAATGCGAGAACAGCCCCTTCGTGTACTGCTCCGGATTCGCCACGAACGTGCGCTTGTGATCCTCGTTGGCGAAGTAATAGAGCTTGTTCTTGTATTCGACCGTCGGGATCGAGGCGCGGATGGAGATCTTGCTGCCATCGACCGGATCCATGGCGATGGCAGGAGCGAACGGGAGCGACGAGCGCAACGCTTCGTCCTGCGGGGTCGGTGGTGGGGGAGCATCGGCCTGGGCCAGTCCAGTGACCGTCTTCACCGGCGGCGCTTCGTCGGTCAGCATCGGCGGCGGACTGATTGGGGCGGGACGCAGGGTCGCGGAGTCGATGGTCCGCATTTCCGAGCTCGGTTTCGGGCGCGCTGCGTTCACTGGCGCTTCTCTGGCGCAGCCGGCGATGATTGCGCCGAAAACGACGGCGACGATGAACGTGCGGAGCATCGTCGGAACGTTCTGCAAGGTGGTCGCCACTACATCTCCCCGAGGAGCTGGTCGCGGCATCGTTCCAGCGCCTGCCATACCAGGCCTTCCACCGCTCCATCGACGACCAGCACGAGGTAGTAGCCGTCTCTCAGATCGCAGCAGAAGATCCTGCTCTTGGCGAACTCGATCTTGTAGCGGCTCGCCGCGCCCCCACTGGTGGCATCGGTGATGCGCCGGAGCTGCGAGAGAAAGATGCCGGCGTAGGCGCCGATGACGCGGAGCTCGTGATCGTCGGTATCGAACGGCCGCGCGGAGACGACCTCCACGCTCTCCCCCTCGGAATCGAGAAAGATCGCGCCGATGGCACCGCCCACCAACTGCAGCGCGTCCGCCAGAATCTCGCGGAATCCCACCTACGCGGCGCCCCGCACTTGTTCGTCGATGGTGATATCGCCGCGTTTCACGGCGTTGGCGAAAGCGTCCACCACGCGCGGATCGAAGCGCGTGCCGGCGAAGCTCTTGATTTTCTCGACCACGTAGTTCAGTTCCATCGCCTTCTGATATGGCCGGTTCGTGGTCATGGCGTCGAACGTATCGGCGATGGCCACGATGCGCGCCTGCATCGGGATCTCCTCGGCGGTGAGGCCGTCGGGATAGCCGCCGCCGCCCCATTTCTCGTGGTGATACTTCATGCCCGGGATGATGTCGATGAGCTGCGCCACGCCGCTCATGATGGCCGCCCCCTTCACCGGATGTCCCTTCATCACCTCGAACTCGTCGTCGCTGAGCGCACCGGGCTTGCGGAGAATGCGATCGTCGATGCCGATCTTGCCGACGTCGTGCAGCAGGGCGCTGATGCGGAGATTGCGCATGTCCTGCTCGCTGAGCCCGAGGTTCTTGCCGATGCCGATCGAATAGCGGGCCACGCGCTCGGAGTGGCCGCGCGTGTAGGGATCCTTGGCGTCGATGGCCGCGGCCAGCATGCGCACGGAGTTGATGAAGAGCAGGTGATTCTCGTGCGCCGCTTTGCGCAGCTGCTCGATGGCGGTCTCGATCGCGCCCGACATCGAGTTGAAGTTCTCGGCCAGCTCGCCGATCTCGTTGTGCGTCTTCAGCTCGACGCGCTGGTGGTAGTTGCCGTTGGCGATCTCGCGCGTCCGTTCGGCGAGGGCGCGCACCGGCCTGGCGATCCCGGAGGCGAAGACGATCGCCGCAAGGATGGCCACGATCAGCGCGATGGAGATCCAGGTGATCGTGGCCCGCACCATTTTCGATACCGAAGCGTAGGCCACCTTCTCCGGCTTCTGCACCACTACGCCCCAGTCGGGACGGCCCACCGGCGCCACCGTGCCCAGCATCCGAACCGGTTCGTTGCCGCGATTGTCGTCGTAGGGAATGGTCAGGTGGACTGGCGCTTTCGAGAACTCCTGCACGATCTTCAGGTTCGAGAAGTCGGGATGCTGCACCTCGGTCGCTGCCTCGCTGTGGAGCAGCACCTTGCCATTGCGGTCGACGAGAAAGACCGTCACCTCGCCTTTCCCTTCGTCGCGAATGCGCTCGCTGATGCGCCGCAGGCTGACGATGGCCTCGACGCTTCCGATGATGGCGCCGTTGTCGTTGACGGGCGCGGCGATGATGACCGCGGGCTGGTTCGCAGCCGTGACGAACTGGAAGGTGCCGGTGTAGACCTGCCCTTTGAGCGCTGCCTGCAGCGCGAGGTCGAGCTCCTGCTGCACCGGTGGGTCGAGATTGGCCGGCTTGGCCTCGGCGCCTTTGCCGTCGCGATCGAGAATGCGCAGGCCGAGAAGGTCGCTGTCAGGCGTGATGTAGTCGGTGAGGATGCCGCTCTGCGTGGCGTAGGCGAACGGATCGGTGCCCGGCATGGCCCGCTTCATGGCCCGCACGCTGCCGGCGATCTTGGTCAGCTGCTGGGTGTTGTTCGCCAGCAGATTCTGGATGTCGGTGGCGATCCCGATCGCCGATCGCGTCAGGTATTTTTTCTCCAGCGTCTCCAGCGAATCGCGGTTGATGCGGATGAGGAAGTAGTGCGACACCACCAGCGGCACCAGCCCCACGACCACCATCGCGCCAAGGAGGGTCCAGAGCAGACGACGGCGCCGGGTCGGCGGTGGGGAGGGTTCCTCGGACATTCGGCGGCGATTATAGCGAGGGGCGACGAACTGAATGGGAACGCTTGATTTATCGCTGGGGGGATTGCCACGGAATCAATTGACTGCTATCATTGCTATCACAACCAGGAGGTACGAGCTATGTCGCAACTAATCGTAAGAAATATCGAGAGCGAGCTCGTGCAGGAGCTGAAAGTCCGAGCTGCGCGAAACGGCTGGTCCGCTGAAGAAGAGCACCGTCAGATTTTGCGGCGTGCTCTCGGAGCAGATCCGTCCGGCCTGTCGTTGAAGGAGATGCTGGAGCAGATGCCGGACGTTGGCGATGACGCCGACTTCGAACGGAGCCAGGATCCCGGTCGCACGGTGGAGCTGTGAAGTATCTCGTCGATACGAACGTCATCTCCGAAGTGCGCAAAGGCCCGAGGTGCGACAAAGCGGTCGCAGCCTGGTGGACGACGGTTGCGCCGCAGGCGATCTTTCTGAGTGTTCTGACGATCGGCGAGATACGAAAAAGGGTTGAGAACATTCGGCGCAGGGACCCCCGAACCGCCAGCACGCTCGAGACCTGGTTGCTGCAGATCATCAACCACTACCGCGATCAGATTCTCCCGATCGAGCTGGACATCGTTGAAGAATGGGGCTGGATGAGCGTTCCCAATCCCTTGCCGGTGATCGATGGATTGATCGCGGCGACGGCGAAGGTGCGAGGTCTGACTCTGGCCACCAGAAACACAGCGGACATGGAACGGGCCGGTGTGAGTTTGCTCAATCCCTGGCAAACCTGATTCACGCGATGCCCCTCGGCCTCTACATCCACCTCCCGTTCTGCCGGGTTCACTGCACGTACTGCCCGTTTGCGGTGTCGACGGACATCGGCCTGCAGGATCGGTACACCGATGCGTTGATCGCCGAGGTGGATGCGCGGGCGGGCGGGGAGCGGGTCGATAGCATCTTCTTCGGCGGCGGCACGCCGTCGCGCACATCGCGCGAGAACCTCGTTCGTATCGTGGCCCAGCTGCGGGAGCGATTCGCAATCGATGACGATGCCGAGTTTTCGCTCGAAGCGAATCCGGAAGATGTGACCGATGACGCGGTGGCGTTCTGGCGCACGCTCGGCGTCAACCGGCTCAGCATCGGCGTGCAGTCGTTTCACGACGACGAACTGCGGCCGCTCGGCCGCGTGCATGGACGTGCGCAAGCGCTCGAGGCCATTCGCATCGCTGCCGGCTCCGGGATTCGTACCAGTCTCGATCTCATCCTCGGATTGCCGCGCCAGACCGCGGAAAGTTTCGGTGAGACGCTGGAAATCGCCATTGCTACCGGTGCGGGTCATGTCTCGCTCTACATGCTCGATCTCGAAGAGGGGACGATGCTGGCGCGGCAGGTGGAGGGCGGGCGCGTGTCGTTGCCGGACGACGATCTCGTGGCCTCGCTTTACACGCAGGCGATCGCGCGATTCGGCGACGCCGGATTTGCGCAGTACGAGATCAGCAACTTCGCCAGGCCCGGCGAAGAGTGCCGCCACAATCTTCGTTACTGGCGCCGCCAGGAGTACCTCGGCTTCGGGATCGGCGCGCATTCGTTCACCGGCGACCGGCGCTTCGCCAACACGCGCGACATTCACCGTTACATCGACGGCGAGCGCGAGCCGGTGTTCGCCGAGGTCCTCGGCGATGGCGAAGTGCGCCGCGAGACCATCTTCCTCGGGCTTCGGCAAGCCGAGGGCATAAACTATGACGACGTCATACGACTCTGTGGTGAGGAGGGAATCGAATGGATGGAACGAGGCTTGGTCGATGGGTGGCTGCGGCGGGTGGGCGATCGAGTAGCCTTCACCCCTTCCGGTTTCTTGCTCAGCAACGAGTACATCTCGCAGCTCTTCTGATTCTCGTCGCGGCACCGCCGCTCTGCGCGCAGGACATCAAGTTCGATCCCGCGCTGGTCAATCAGGCAAACTTCAGCAAGTTTTCGCGCATCGTCGGCCAGGCGATTTTCGCCACGCCCGTGCAGCCCGCGCGCGCCAGCGGATTCCTCGGATTCGACGTCGGTGTGGCCGCAACCGTCGTTCCGGTCGATGAAAAGTCTGACTACTGGCGCGCCGCGGTCCCCGCGAACAGCAGTTTCACCACGCACGGCTATGTCGGTGTGCCGCGCCTGGTGGCCTCGAAAGGGTTCGGTTTCGGGACGATCTCGGGGACGTACGCCAAGATCTCCAACAGCGGCATCGCCACGTGGGGTGGCGCGCTCGACACGCCCATCATCCGCGGGGGCGCGCTCAAACCGGAGCTGGCGCTGCGGCTGTCGTACTCCACGCTGACCGGCGTCGAGGACTTTCGCGAAAAGACCTACGGCGGCGAGGTGTTCCTCAGCAAAGGCTTCGGCCCGATCACGCCGTATGCCGCGGTGGGACGCATGCGCATCGATGCCCGCGGCGCCGTGCGCGCCGGCATTCTCGCGCCGTCGCCGTTCACGCTGTCCGACAAAAGCAGCATGAACCGCTACACCGTCGGCGTCCGCCTCTCGCTGCTGGTCCCGAAACTCGTGGTCGAAGCGACGCAGGCGGAAGTGCGCAGCTACGCGGCGAAGATCTCGATCGGGTTTTAAGAGGCGCTACTTCACTCCGATCGATTTCTTGATCGCGTCGACGGTGAATGATCCTTCCGGACCGAAGCCGAGGATCTGACCGTTGATGATGTAGGTCGGGGTCGAAAGGATGCCGTTGTCGAACGCGCGGCCGACCTGATCGACCAGGGCCTTCTTTTCGACGGGCGAGTGGTAGATCTTCTCCGCCGCTTTCCAGTTCACGTCATTGTCCTCGCAGAAATTCTGGAAGAACTTGTCGAACGACTGCTTGCCGATCGTCTCCTGATTCTCGAAAACGTAATTGACGTAGGCCCAGTACTTCGTCGGAGCCACCTTCGATATCGCGCGCGCGCCGAGGGCGGCGGCGAGTGCCCATTCGTGATGCTCGAAGAGCGGGAGGTCGAGGCGGTAGTAATCGACCTTGTCGAGATTCTTGGCGATGATCGGCTCAACCCTCTTGTGGGCCTTGGCGCAGGTCGGGCACTCGAAGTCGGAGAGCTCGATGATCTGGACGGCGGCCTTCTTGTTGCCGCGATGGGTGGCGCCGCCGAGGCCGATCGAGTCGACGATCGTTTTGCCCGGATCCTCGCGCAGATTGCCGCGCGGACCGATGATCAGATAGTTGTTCGAGGCGTCGAGAAAGCCGTGATAGCTGAAGCCTCCCACGCCTTTCGACTGCTTCACGATCGAGACGGCGTGAAGGCCGTCGGGCAGCGGGAAGGGAGCCACCGTGGCCACGACCGGCTGCTTCAGCGCCGCGGACGCCACCGCGGCGATGCGCGCGGTGACCGGCTTGCCGCTCTGATCCAGCGTAAAGATCGTTCCGATCAGAACCTGGCCGGTCTGCGGCGAATAGAGCATCAGCGTCTTGCGCTGGCAGCTCGGGTCGGGCGACTCCTGATCGAGCGTGTAGACCGTGAAACCGGCCGGGCCGCCCGGCTGACCGAATGGGCCGACGGTGACCTTCGAGTCGGGACATTTCGCCAGCGACCGCGTGGCGTAGTCGGTCAGTGCGGCGTTGAGCGTCGGCGCGCGTTGCGCGAGGGCAGAGAGCGGCAGAAGGGCCAGCAAAGTGGCCAGCAGAGATCGTTTCATGATCAAGTTCCTATGAATTTCCGGCGACCCGATTTTGAAGTCACTGCGCGTGAACAGTGCGATAGCCGCGTTCAATCCATTCCTTGATGCCGCCGCTCACGTGCACGATGTTGCGGAAGCCGGCCACGGTCAGCAGCTGCGCCGCCACCGCGCCGTCAGTCGAGGTCTCGCCGTACACCAGCACGGTCTGGTTCTGATAGGGGAGAAGCTCCGGCAGGTGCATCTCGATGGTGTCGAAGGGGGCGCTGATGGCGCCTGCGATGTGACCTTCCGGCCCCCGGTAGGCCTCCGTGGAGCGGACGTCGATGACGACGACCTGCTGGCTGTCGAGGATCATCTCCGCGGCCACGGTGGGAGCAATCTCGGCAAAGCCGCCGCTGGTCTTCGAGACCCCGACGGTGCGGCACGACGGCAGAAAGCAGAGGGCAAGAATCAGAAGCGCCGCGGACGTTTTCATAGCATCTCCAAATCGAACTCCGCCCGGACCTCGCCGACGACGGCTCCGGCCCAGTTGGTGACCGGCGGTTGGTGAAACGGCTGCAGTTCCGAGGCCGTCTCGACGCCGGCGCCGAGAATCTCGAGCGTTTTCAGAATCACGGGACTGCGGCCTCGGCCCATCGAGCCGTCGTGGATCTTCAGGGCGATGCCGATGGCGACATCATCGGCGACGCGCAGGCGCCCGGTCAACGCCGCCACCAGCGACGGCGCCATGGCCATCGCATACAGCCCCTCGGCGCCCTCTTTGGCCAGCAGCTCGCCGCCGAAGGCCTGCATCAACGGCGTGGTCATGCTCCACGCGCCGGCAACGTACTGCGGAAAGCCGGTCATCGACTGGACGATCTGCGCCGCGCTGCCGGCGTAGCGCTCCAGCGCTCCCGCCACGCCCGCCGCTTCGCTGCTGGCCATCAGCCGCGCATAGGCGAAGGCGGTGCGCTGCAGCGAGAGGAAGAACGCCGGCACCCCGCAGCCGTCGACGGCGATCGGAATCTCCTCCGGCTCCAGATCGGCGAAATCGCCGAGCGTGGCCCGCATGGTCTCCTGCAGCGGATGACCAGCGTCGATGTAGCGCGCGGAAGGGATGTCCATCACTTGCGTCGCCAGCAGCATGCCGGCATGTTTGCCGGAGCAATTGTTGTGCAACGGCGACGGCTCCTCGCCGGCGGCGCGCAGCTCCGCGGCCGCCTTCTCGTCGTACGGCATGTGTGCGCCGCAGAGCAGGTCGGTCTCGTCGAACTCCCCTTTTCGCAGCAGCGCCGCCGCCGTCGCCACATGAAACGGCTCGCCACCATGCGAAGCGCAGGTCAGCGCCAGTTCCTCGCGCGAGAGGTCGTACTCATCGATCCCGCCGTATTCGAGAAGCGGAATCGCCTGGAACGGCTTCGCCGCCGACCGGAGGCAGGTCCGCAGTCCCGGCTCCCCCGCATAGGCCAACAACCGCCCGAGCGAATCGACCACCACGATCGATCCGGTATGAAACGACTCGAGCTGATCGCCGCGGAAGACGCGCGCGAGGATTTGCATCTGGGGAGTGTAGTGCCAACCTGTCATCGTGAGCCGCCGCTGCCCCAGCGGGCCTGAGGACGGTCGAACGATCCCCGGCCGATAGCCGCCGCCCGTCCGGGTTACGGGGAAGGGTCCTTCACCGCGCTCAGCCCCTGCCGGGCATCGCCGGTTCAGGATGACGGTGGTTTCCCACTCTCCGCCGAGATCGCCTCTTCTTCGGTGTTGTAGATCTTGAACACCGCGTCGAGCTTGGCCAGCTTGAGGAGCTTGAGGATCCGTTCGGAGGGGTTGACCAGGATCAGCGTTCGATTCTGGCTGGTGAATTTGCCGAGGTAGCCGACCAGTTCGCCGATGCCGGTGGAGTCGATGTAATCGATCTTGGTGAAATCGATGATGACGTTCGTGCTCTCGTTCTTCAGCACGTTCTCCAGCGCCGCCGAGAAAAACTCGGCGCTTTCACCGAGCTTGATGAGGCCTTCAACGTAAAGAATGGTGAAGTTCTCGGTGTGCTTTTTTTCGACGATCAAGAAGACCTCCCTCTGTCCGCGGCGAGAGTAGCAAATCTGGGACCACGGACACAGACAAGAGTGTCTGTGCCACATCGGTCCTGCTTTCTTGCGCGTCTCCGCCCTGTGGCAGAGTCCATGTGGCACAGACACTCCTGTCTGTGCTCCCGTCTACGACGACGGAACCAGCGCCTCGATGCTGTCCACCATGTCTCCGAACGTCTTCATCGAGCGGGCCCGGTCGTCGGGAATGGAGATGTGAAACTCCTCTTCGATGGCGAAGAGGATCGTCAGCGCGTCGAGCGAGTCGATCCCGGCATCCGCCAGCGGCGTCTCCAGCGACAACTTGTTCTCGGGGACATCCTTCTCCTTGCGGACGATGGTGATCAGTTTCTCTTCGATCTCGGCGCGCGTCATGGGGCCGATATGATAACCGCGATGCGCCGCCACTACTGGCTGCTCTACCCCGCGTGGATTCTGCTCTGCGCGATTCTCTTTCTGGCGCTGCGCCACGCCGGCGATCCCTCGCGCCGCCCGGGCCGGATCCAGAGCAATGACGCCGCCGTGCGCGCGCTGGCGATCCTGCACCGCCCCGGCTACGAAGCGGTCCACGTGGCGGGTGAGGGCAATCGGTGGATCGTGCTTTGCGACCGCGTGCCGCACACGGGACTGCGCGAAGCGGTGGTGGTGGAGGTGGATGCGGTGGATGGGCACCTCGTGACGATGCGACAGCCGAGGTAGATCTTTCGGAAAACGAAATGTTGAATGTTGAGTGTTCAATGTTCAATGTTGAATAAGGTCTTCGTTCGGCCCTTCATTCAACATTCAACAGTGAACATTCAACATTCGTCTTTTCTCCCCGCACTCTTCCATCCTGCATAATCCACCACTCCATGAAGCTCACCCCGATGCTCGAGCAGTACTTCGAGATCAAGCGCCAGGCTCCCGACGCCATCCTTTTTTTCCGGATGGGCGATTTCTACGAGATGTTTTTCGAGGATGCGGAGAAGGCCGCGCCGCTGCTCGATCTCGTCCTCACCGCGCGCAACAAGGGGGCCGAGAACCAGGCCCCGATGTGCGGCGTGCCGTATCACGCCGCCGACGGCTACATCGCCAAACTGGTCCGCCACGGCCTGCGCGTGGCCATCTGCGATCAGACCGAGGATCCGGCGGCGGCCAAAGGACTGGTCAAGCGCGAGATCGTGCGCATCGTCACGCCGGGAACGGCCACCGAGAGTTTCATCGTGGAACGCGAGAGCTGCTATCTGGTGGCGCTTTCCGCGGGCGCCCCGACAACCGACCTCCGACAACCGACAACGATCGGCTCCGCCTACCTCGACGTCTCCACCGGCGACTTCTTCGTCACCACCTATCTCTCCGCCGACGATCCTCGTCTGGCCGATGACATCGCCCGCTTCGCGCCGCGCGAGGCTATCTTTGCGAAGGACGCTCCGTTCAAGCTGGAGATTCCGTCGACCGCCGTCGAGCCGTCGATGTTCGAGACAGCGGGGTCGCACGACTATCTGACCCGCCATTTCGGAACGCAGTCGCTGCGCGGATTCGGATTGGAAGGGGATGACCCGCGCATCGGCGCGGCCGGCGCGGCGCTGCGCTATGCCGCGGCAAGTCATAAGCGGCCGCTCGATCACGTGCTCTCGCTGCGCGTCGACAACGAAGCCGATTTTCTTCAGCTCGACGCCGCCACGCTCGGCAATCTGGAGATCCTCGACTCCCGCGACGCCACCCGCCCGCGCGCGTCGCTCTGGAGCGTGATCAACGCCACCCGCTCGGCCATGGGGGGGCGGACGCTGCGCAAGTGGATTACGCGACCGCTGAAAGTGCGCGATGCCATCTTCGATCGCCACGATGCCGTCGATGAGCTGACGCGCTCGCGAGCCATCCTCGAGCCGATGTCGCAACGGCTGGCCAAGATCGCCGACCTGGAGCGGCTGGCTTCGCGCGTCACTCTGCGCAGCGCCACGCCGCGGGAGTGTTTGACCCTGGCCGACTCCCTGCTGATGGTCGACGATTTGCGCACGTCGATGGCGCCGCTGAACGGACCATTGCTCAAGCGCCTGCGCGACGCCCTCGATCCAGTGCCGGCCGTCATCGACCGCATCGCCGCCACGCTGGCCGACAATCCGCCGCTGAACCTGCGCGACGGCGGCGCCATCAAGGCCGGCGTCGACAGCGAGCTCGATGAGTTGCGCTCCATCGCCCGCGACTCGAAATCGATCCTGGTCGAGATCGAGACCCGCGAGCGGGAGCGGACCGGCATCACGTCGTTGAAAGTGCGCTTCAACTCCGTCTTCGGCTACTACATCGAAGTCTCGAAGACGAACCTGGCCAAGGTGCCGGACGACTACATCCGCAAGCAGACCCTGGTCAACGCCGAGCGCTTCATCACGCCGGACCTGAAAGTGCTCGAGGAGAAGATCGTCGGCGCCGAAGGGAAGGCAATCATCATCGAGGAGAGGTTGTATGCCGATCTGCTCGATGGCGTGGCCCGCGCCGGCGGCGCCATCCTGGCCACCGCCCGCGCCGTCGGTGACGTCGACGCCATCTGCTCGCTGGCCACCATCGCCGTGCGCAACCGCTACGTGCGGGCCACGCTTTCCGGCATCGCGGAGATCTGCATCGAGGATGGCCGCCATCCGGTCATCGAGGTCATCGCCGGCGAGCGCTTCATCCCCAACCACACCGATATCGATCGCGACCGCAACGGAATCCAGATCATCACCGGCCCGAACATGGGCGGCAAGTCGACCTACCTGCGCCAGGTGGCGCTGATCATGTTGCTGAACCAGATCGGGAGTTTCGTGCCCGCCTCCAAAGCGCGGCTCGGCATCTGCGATCGCATCTTCACCCGCGTCGGCGCGTCGGACCAGCTGGCGCGCGGTGAGTCGACCTTCATGGTGGAGATGCACGAGACCGCCAACATTCTCAACAATGCCACCGACCGCTCGCTGATCATCCTCGACGAAGTCGGCCGCGGCACGGCCACATTCGACGGGCTCTCGCTGGCGTGGGCCATCATCGAATACCTGCACGACAATCCCAGCCGCGGCGGCATCACCCTCTTCGCCACGCACTACCACGAGGTCACCGACCTGGCCAAGAACAAGCCGCGCGTGGCCAACTACAGCGTGGCGGTGAAGGAGTGGAACGAGCAGATCATCTTCCTGCGCAAGGTGGTCGAAGGAGCGGCGGACAAGAGCTACGGCATCCAGGTGGCCAAGCTGGCCGGCATCCCGCGCACGATCATCGACCGCGCCCGCGAGATTCTGGTGACGCTGGAACGAAAGGAGCGCGACGTCGTCGCCGAGACGCAGCGTCGCACGGGCACCCCGGTCCGCCAGCTCGGCCTTTTCGGCGGCGATCCCCGCGAACAGGATGCCATCGCCGCCCTCCGCGCCATCGACGTCGAGTCACTGACGCCGATTCAGGCGCTGAATGAGCTGGCGGCGTTGAAGGACAAGTTGAATTGAGGCGCGGGTAAGCGCTCCTGGGGCGCAGGCGTCCCGCCTGCAGTTTGGCAGGATGCTGCCGAGAACGGCGGACGAGACGTCCGCGCTCCCAGGAGGGACAACGCGCGAAGCGCGCGGACAACGCAATGTAAGATCCTCCCGACATGGCAACCGACCTTCTCGGCATCGGCATCACCGGAACTTCGCTCACCGATCTCGAGCGCCGCATCGTGCGCGAGACCACGCCCTACGCCGTAGTCCTCTTCGGGCGGAATGTGGGCGAAGCCGAGGAGTTGCGTGAGCTCGTCGCCGAGATCAAAGCGCTCGCTCCCGGCAAGCCGCCGCTCTTCATGATCGATGAGGAAGGTGGACGGGTCGATCGTCTGCGCCATCTCATCCCCGGCCTCCCCAGCGCCGAGGCCTTCGCGGAAGGGGCGGAGGCGGAGGCGATGTCGCGCTGGTGCGGGCGCGTGATCGGCATGGCCCTGCGCTTCTTTGATATCGAAGTCGACCTCGCTCCCGTCGTCGACGTCCGCGGCGACGCTTCGCCGAAAGGCCTGGAGCGCCGCATGTTCGGCAGCGACGTCGAGTCGGTGGTGACGCTGGCTGGCGCCTTCATTCGCGGTCTTCACGATCACGGCACCGCCGCCTGCCTCAAACATTTCCCCGGCATCGGCCTCGGCTCGGGCGATCCGCACTACGGCGCCACGGTGATGGATCTCTCCCGCGACGAATTGATGCGACGCGATCTGGTGCCCTTCGCCAGACTCGGTAACGAAGCGGGCGCCATCATGATCGGCCATGGAACCTACCCGCAGCTCGACGATCCCAACACGCCCGCCACGCTCAGCCGCCGCCTTTCACGCGAGCTGCTCGATGCCATCGGCTTCGAAGGTCTGGCCATGACCGACGACATGGAGATGCACGCCGTCTCCGACCTCGCCTCCTACGAGACGCTCTCCGAACGTGCGCTCATGGCCGGCAGCGACGCGGTTCTCTTCTGCAGCCACATCGAGCGCATCCCCGAGCTTCAGGCCCACATGGACGAAGCCGTGCAGCGCGACGCCGCCCTGACCGCCCGCGTTGCCGAAGCGCGCCGGAAAGCGGATGCCTTCCGGCAGCACGTCGCCAACCTACGCCGGAATGCCGAGCAGCCCGCCGCGAACTTCGATGATGTCATCGACGAAGCGATCCGGTTCATTACCCAACTCGACGCCACCCGCCCGCACCGCGACATCTACGTTCCCGACGTCGAACGCCGCAAAGGCGTTCGCATGCCCGGGAAGGGGAGGACGGGGCGGGAGGAGTGGACGTAGGGGTTAAAGGCGAAATGTTGAATGTCGAATGGTGAATGTTCAATGTTGAATGGGCTCCGCGCCTTTCACATTCAACATTGAACATTGAACATTCGCTTTTATCTCTCCCGCCTCCGGGGCACCATGAGCACCGCCCCCGCCGCCAAAACCGCCAGCCCGGCTCCCGTCCAGAATGCCGCTCGCGGCGTCACCTGCTGGTAGATCTCGCCAAACAGCACAGTTCCCGCGAGCACGCACAGTCCGTTGGCGAGGTAGTAGATGCCGAAGCTTTTCCCGCGCGCATCCGCCGGCACCAGGTCGCTGATCCAGGCCCTTTCCGCCCCCTCGGACAACGTCCCCGGAATGGCGTAGAGCACGAACAGCACGACGAAGAACGTCAGCGAGTGCGCGAAGGGGAAGACGACATAGATCGCCGCATAGAACGTCCAGCCGGTGATGAGCAGTAATCGCCGGTCGATGCGATCCGACAGCGCTCCCGCGCGCGTCGAGAAGAGCGACTTGATCACGTGATGCGCCGCCCACAACGCCGGCAGCATCGCCGTCGAAACGCCCGCCGCATGCGCCTGCAGGATCAGGAAGGCATCGCTGGAGTTGGCCAGCGAGAAAAGAGCGACGGCGGTGATGGCCATCCAGAAGTTGGATGGGAGGTTGCCGGGTGGCTGCGTTGCTGCGTTGCCTGGAGTTTTCGCGGCGTGCGGCTCTTCGCGGAGAAAGAGGACCAGCATCGCCACGCCGATCGCACCGGGAATCACCGCGATCATGAATAGCGTCCGCATCGGGATGTGGATGACGTTGAGAAACAGCAGCGCCAGCAACGGCCCAACGACGGCCCCGGTGTGATCGAGCGCTCTCTGAAATCCGAACGCCCGCCCGCGATCCTCGGCCGGGGTGACGTCGGCGATGATGGCATCGCGCGGCGCGGAACGGATTCCTTTCCCGGTCCGGTCGATGAGCCGCGCCGTCAGCACGGCCGGCCATCGTCCCGCCACCGCGATCAACGCCCGTGATCCCGCCGCCAGCGCGTAGCCCGCCACCACCAGCGGCTTGCGCCGCGGCATCCGATCCGAGAGCGAGCCGGCGAAATACTTGAGAATCGAAGCCAGCCCGTCCGCCGCCCCTTCGATCACGCCCACCGTCACCGGCGTCGCGCCGAGGACGCTGACCAGAAACACCGGCAGCAGCGGATAGATCATCTCGCTGGCCGCGTCGTTCAGCAGCGAGGCGAGGCTCAGAAGGACGACTTGCGGTTTCAGCTTGGTCATGACGACGAAAAGAAGTATGCAGGATGACGTCGAGCGCTGGCGAAAAGCAGCTCGTCGCCGGAGGCGACTCGTACGGTAGCCGGTCGTCGAGTGAGCGAAGCGAACCGACCACCGGAAATTCGATCACGCGTTTTTCGACCCCGGCAGGGGTCGTGGAGGGAGTCTCACGCCGCCTTACATTCACTACGCGACCCCTGCCGGGGTCGGATCTGAATTGCGATCGCTTCCGGTGGTCGCTCGCTTCGCTCGGACCACCGGCTACCCTACGAGCCACCTCCGGTGGCTTAGAATGCGCCCGCCAAAAGGAGTGGACATGTCTGACATCAAAAAAGTGGGTGTTCTCGGCTGCGGCCTCATGGGCTCCGGGATCGCTCAGGTTGCGGCGCAGGCCGGATACGAAACGGTCGTCCGCGAAGTGGAGCAGAAGTTTCTCGACAAGGGGCTCGCCGGGATCGACAAGTCCCTCGCCAAGTTCGTGGAGAAAGGCAAGCTGCAGGCTGCCGACAAGGATGCCTGCATGTCCCGCCTCAAAGGGACGACCAACCTCGACGACCTGGCCGACTGCGACATCGTCATCGAAGCGATCATCGAGAACGCCGAGCTGAAAAAAGAGACCTACGCCGCGCTCGACAAGATCGTGAAGAAGGACGCCCTCTTCGCCTCGAACACGTCTTCGCTGACCATCACCGAGCTGTCGATGGCCACCGCCCGGCCGAAGCAGTTCGTCGGCCTGCACTTCTTCAATCCCGTCCCGCTGATGAAACTGGTCGAAGTCGTGCGCACCATCCTCACCAGCGACGAATCGTTCGACCGTGCCTTCGCCTTCGCCAAATCGCTCGGCAAGGAAGCGGTGGCCGCGCGCGACAACTCCGGCTTCATCGTCAACCGCCTGCTGGTCCCCTACATCCTCGACGCCATTCGCGCCTACGAAGAGGGCGTCGGCTCGATCGAAGACATCGACAAAGCGATGATGCTCGGCTGCGGCTACCCGATGGGTCCCTTCACCCTGCTCGACTTCGTCGGCCTCGACACCACCTACTTCATCACCGAGGTCATGTTCGCCGAGTACCAGGAAAAGCGATTCGCCGCCCCGCCGCTCTTGCGCAAGATGGTCCTCGCCGGACGTCTCGGCCGCAACAAGACCGGCAGCGGTTTCTACGATTACGCGAGCGGCACGCCGGTGCCGTTCGACAAGGTGAAATGATGCCCTACGAAAATCTCGAAAACGTCAAAGCCGAAGTTCGTGATGGCATCCTCTACGTCACCATCGATCGGCCCAAGGTCCTCAATGCCCTGAATGGCCAAACGGTCGAAGAGATCTACAAAGTCTTCGCCGAGGGGCGTGACGATGCCGATGTGAAAGCGGTCATCGTCACCGGCGGCGGCGAGAAAGCCTTCGTCGCCGGCGCCGACATCGGCGAGCTGGCGCAGAAGACTCCCATCACCGGCAAAGAGACCTCCGAGCGCGGCCAGTTCGTTCTCTCCTTCATCGAACACTTCCCGAAGATCGTCATCGCCGCCATCAACGGTTTCGCCCTCGGCGGCGGCTGCGAGCTGGCGCTGGCCTGCCACATCCGCATCGCCTCCGAGAAAGCGCAGATCGGCCTCCCCGAGGTGACGCTGGGAATCATCCCCGGCTACGGCGGCACGCAGCGCATGGCGAGATTGCTGGGAAAGGGCAAAGCCCTCGAACTGATCTGCACCGGCGACCGCGTCAACGCCGCCGACGCCGAGAAGATCGGCCTGGTCAACCGCGTCGTCCCTGCCGAGCAGCTCATGTCCACCTGCGAAGAGATGGCAAAGAAGATCATGTCCCGCGGGCCTCTAGCCATAAGAGCCGCCATCGAAGCGGTCAACAACGGCCTGGAGATGCCCTTCGAAGAAGGCCAGTTCCTCGAAGCCACCCTCTTCGGCCTCCTCTGCGCCAGCGACGACACGAAGGAAGGAATGCGCGCCTTCCTGGAGAAGCGGGCGGCGAATTTCCAGGGGAGGTAGCGGAGCGCCCTAGGAGCGCGGGCATCCTGCCCGCCGTTCTTGGCAAGATCCTGCTCGGCAGCGGGCGGGACGCCCGCGCTCCCAGGGTTTGACCACGACGTACGCAATCTCGTACGATCATAACCATGAAGACCATCACCGCCAGTGAAGCGCGGACGAATCTCTACAAGCTCATTGACGAGGCCACCGTCACCAGTGAGCCGGTACAGATCACCGGCAAGCGCGCCAACGCTGTCCTGGTGTCGATGGACGACTGGCGGGCCATTCAGGAAACGCTCTATCTCCTCTCGATCCCCGGCATGCGCGCCTCGATCCGCAAGGGATTGGCCACGCCGGTTAAAGAATGTCTGGAGTCGCTCGACTGGTGAGCGCCTGGCGGATCGTGTTCACCCCGCAGGCCGCCAAAGACGTGAAGAAACTGCGCCGCTCCGGACTCAAGCCCAAAGCCGAGGCCCTGCTGGAGATCGTCCGCACCGATCCCTTCCAATCTCCCCCTCCCTTCGAAAAACTCCTCGGCGATCTCGCCGGAGCCTTCTCGCGCCGGATCAACATCCATCACCGCCTCGTCTACCAGATCCTCCGCCGCGAGCGGATTGTGAAAGTGATTCGGATGTGGACGCATTACGAGTGAGGGTTGCCATGCGCACCACCATCAATCGCGACGACCAACTGGTCACAGAAGAAGCCCAACGGCTGACCGGATTCAGAACCGAAGGCGCGAACGGTGAGTTGGGCTCGGAATCGCGGATCGGCCTCCCGCCTTGCTAGTATTCGTCCTCCATGGCCACCGACCCCCTGCACGACCTCATCTACGACTGGAACCTCGGCGCCGAGCGGGCGGGAAGGGCTTCGTCCAGGAAGATCGAGTTTGATGATGAGACTCTGCGGGATGGGTTGCAGTCCCCTTCGGTGACCGATCCATCCATCGAGGAGAAGATAAGGATCCTGCACTTTCAGGATGAGATCGGGGTCGATACCTCGGACATCGGGTTGCCGGGGGCGGGGCCTCACGTTCAAAAGAGCGTTGAGCGGCTGGCGCGGGAGATCGTCGACGCCAAGCTCTCGGTCAAGGCCAACTGCGCGGCGCGGACGGTGGAGAGCGACATCCGGCCGATCGTGGAGATCTCGCAGCGGGTGGGGATTCCGATCGAGGCTTGCACGTTCATCGGTTCGTCGCCGATCCGGCAGTTTGCGGAGGAGTGGGATCTCGACTGGGTGATCGAGCAGTCGGCCAAGGCGGTGCGGTTTGCCGTCGGCGAAGGGTTGCCGGTCATGTATGTCACCGAAGACACCACGCGGGCCAAGCCGGAGGATGTGGAGAAGCTCTACACCGCTGCCATCGAGGCGGGAGCGAAGCGCGTTTGCGTCTGCGACACCGTCGGGCACGCTACGCCGTGGGGCGTGCGCAATCTGATCCGGTTCGTCCGCGAGGTGGTCGATCGCGTCAATCCCGAGGTCCGGATCGACTGGCACGGGCACAGCGATCGCGGACTTGGGGTGATCAACTCCATCGCCGCCATCGAAGCGGGCGCCGATCGCATCCATGGTTCCGCCGGCGGCATTGGCGAGCGCGTCGGCAACACGCCGATCGATCTGCTCATGGTGAACTTAAAGTTGATGAATTGGATCGACAACGACCTCACCGCGCTGCCGCAATACGTTCGCTTTGTCTCGGAGGCGGTACACATTCCGCTGCCCGATCAGTACCCCGTTTTCGGGCGCGATGCCTTCCGCACAGGTACCGGCGTTCATGCCGCCGCCATCATCAAAGCCAGGAAGAAGGGAAGTGAGTGGCTGGCCGACCGCGTTTACTCGGGCGTCCCGGCAGGTATGTTCGGTCTCGAGCAGATCATCGAAGTTGGTCCGATGTGCGGACTGTCAAACGTGATCTACTGGCTCGATTCCAAAGGGTATCCGCAGGACGAGGGGCTGGCGAAGGAGATTTTCCAGCTGGCCAAGTCGACGAATCGCGTTCTCACCGAAGACGAGTTACACGACAGCGCGAAGCGTTGGCAGGAGAGACAGTAAGCCCGAGTGGCGAAATGGCAGACGCAGCAGACTCAAAATCTGCCGAGGTTAACCCTCATGTCGGTTCGAGTCCGACCTCGGGCACCATTCTGATGATGTGAACAGTCCGTAACGCCTGAGGGCGTTGCAATGCGTGGCGCGCGGGGGACGTTCCGCCGTCAAATAACAACGGAGACCAGATCCCAACCATGCGCCGCACTCTCGCAGCCGTCCTCGCTCTTCTCTTTCTGCCGATCGTCGCACAGGCGCTGCCCCCCGACCGTGGCGGCGTACCGATGCGGCACTACATCCTCGAAAGCGCCGTTCCTCTTGACGCCACTGCCAGCGCCGAGCTCGCCGCGCAGGGATTGGAGATCCAGCGGCCCCTGGCCAATCATCGCTATCTCGTGCGCATGCGCGACGATGTGACCATCCCGCACGACTCCCGCATCCGCTCGGTCCAGGCATACGACGCCTCGCACAAGATCGCCCGGGCCGCGTATGCCGAGGCAACGAAAGGGACGACCTACGCGCGGCTGCAGATCGTCTTCCAGCCGGAAGTGACGTTTGACGACGCCCAGGCCGCGATCAATTCGGCGGGCGGCACGATCGACACGCCGCTGGCCATCGCTTTCGCTCATCCGCAGCGCCTCACCGTGCGCGTGCCGCCGTCCGGCGTGACCGCGCTGGCGAATGACGAGCGGGTCTTCGGCGTCTACGGCCCGCCGCTCGTTCCGAAAAGCCTCAACGCCGTGGCGGCGCAAGTCTCCAAGGTCACGCCGCTCTTCACGGCGCCGTACAACCTCAGCGGCGCGGGCGTGGTGATGGCCATCTTCGAGCCGGACGGGTTTCCCGACGTGAACCACGTCGAGTTCGGCGGACGGGTGATCAACCACTTCGCCGCCAGCCGTCCGGTCAACACCCACGCCACGCACACCTCCGGGACCATCGTGGCCTCGGGCGTGAACGCCGCGGCGAAGGGAATGGCACCGGCGGCGACGCTGCACGCGTATGACGCCAACGTCGATTTCGCGGAGTTTCTCGACACGAAGGCTACCAAGCCGGCATCCGTCGGCGCCGTTGCCGACAGCAATTCGTGGGACTTCGGTCTGAGCTGGCAGCAGACCGGCCCGATCCAGTTCGAGTGGTACGGCAATGACGACGCCTACGGCGCGTACAGCGGTCTGGAGTCCGAACCATACGACGCGCTGATGCGCCTGCCGAACGCGCCGCTCATCGTTCATGCCGCCGGCAATGACGCGGAGTCAGGCAATCCGCCGCTGCAGACGCCGTGGTCGCCGCACAAGCATCTCGACGACAACCCGAAGGAAGGGACGCATACCTTCTGCTACTCGCAGAACGGCAGCGGCACCGACTGTCCCACCGCGTCGCCGTTCCTCTGCTCGGCGGGCGTGGCCTTCTGCGAAACGACCAAGCACGCCACCCACGGCGCGTTTGGGATCATCGGCCTGATGGCCAGCACCAAGAACTCGATCACCGTCGGCGCGGTCAATCCTGACGGCACCACCATCGCTTCGTTCAGCTCGCGCGGCCCCACGCTCGACGGCCGTATCAAGCCGGAGGTGGTTGCCAAAGGGGTCAATCAGTTCTCGACCTATCCGAGCAACCAATACGCCTCGATTCAGGGAACGTCGATGTCGACGCCGGTCATCACCGGCATCGCCGGACTTCTCACCGAGCAGTACCGCCGCACGTTTGCCAAGACACCGAACGCGGCGCTCCTCAAGACCCTGATCATCGCCGGCGCCGACGACCTCGGCAATGCCGGTCCCGACTACACCTTCGGTTTTGGCCTGGCCGATGCGAAGGCCTCGGCCGACCTGATCATCGCCGACAACAATACCGGCTCGCGGATCCGCACCGGCACGATCGGCAACGGGCAGGACATCGACATCCCCATCACCATCACCACGGCCCAGAAGTTCCGCGCGGTTCTCGGCTGGTTCGATCCCGAGGTGCTGCTCGTCCCCGACCCGAACATCGAGGACGACGATCCGCTGGCGGGCAAGACGTTGATCAATGATCTCGACCTCAGGATCGTCGATCCGAACGGGGCTACCGTTCTTCCGTACATTCTCGACAAGAACAACCCGACCGCGGTGGCCACGCGCGGCGCGAATCACGCCGACACCACCGAGGAGATCGAGATCGCCAACGCCCTCCCCGGCACGTACCACATCATCATTCACGGCGCGGTCGGCGATACGAAGTCGACGACGCAGGATTACGTCCTGGTCACGAACGGCGGCACGCCCATCGCTCCCTGCACCGACAATTACGAGCCGAACGACACGCAGGCGACGGCGTTCGGCAATCTGGTGAGCGGCCAGACCATCACGCCGAAGATCTGCAGCGCCAGCGACGTCGATTACTTCACCTTCACCACGAACTCGAACCCGATCTCGGTGACGGTGGCGGCGACGGATACCCCGCTGAAAGTCACGCTTTCGAGCAACTTCTCGAACACGGTCGTCCAGACCATCGCCGCAAACAGTTCGGCGACGCTGACGACGAATCTATTCGTCACGATCCTGCCGGTGCCGAACACGGCGATGTTCGTGAAGGTCGAGCCGAACGGCACGGTTGGCAGCAGCGGGACCTACACCGTCAAGCCGACGTACAGCTTCGTGTCGAGTCCGCGGAAACGTTCGACGAAGCACTGAGGCAAACGTAGGTCGGACTCTTCAGTCCGACCTACGTGCTCGCTCTACTCGCATTTCTCCAAACGGCAGAGTTTTGAACGTCGAGTCCGACCTGCGTGGTCCGACCTCCGCATACAATCCCGGCGATGACTTACAAGACCCTGGTCGTCGATGATGCGGATGGTGTGCTGACGGTCACGCTGAACCGGCCGGAGGTTCACAACGCCTTCAACGAGGAGCTGATCGCCGAGGCCATCGATCTGTTCGACGGCATCGGCGCGTCGAAGGCGCGCGCGGTGGTGCTGCGCGGCACCGGCCCGAATTTCTGCGCCGGCGCGGACCTGAACTGGATGTCGCGCATGGTCAGCTATTCGCGCGAGGAAAACGTCCGCGACTCCTCGCAACTGGCGAAGATGTACGCGCTGATCAACGAGTGCCCGCTGCCGGTCATCGGCCGGATTCAGGGTGCGGCCATCGGCGGAGGCGTAGGGCTGGTCGCGTGTTGCGACATCGCCATCGCGAGTCGGGATTCGAAGTTTGGGCTGTCCGAGGTCAAGCTCGGCATCCTGCCGGCGGTCATCTCGCCTTATGTCATCGCCAAAATTGGCGAGACGCACGCGCGGGCGCTCTTCCTCACCGGCGAGCGCTTCGACGCCGAGCGCGCGCTGCGCATCGGACTCGTCCACCGCACCGTTGATGATCTCGATGCCGCCGTCGCGGAAACGATCGCAGCGTTGAAGAGCTCCGGTCCCGAGGCGGTGCGCGAGTGCAAGAAGCTGATCGCGTATGTGGCCTCGCACGATCTGGTCGACGCCATCCCGTACACGATCGAAGCGATCGCAACGCGGAGGGTGAGCGAAGAAGGACAGGGCGGCATGAGCGCGTTCCTGAAAAAGGAGAAGGCGCCGTGGGCGAGGTGATCGCATACGCGCGTAGCGCCGTCGGCCCGACGGCTGTACCGCCGCCGGCCCGGCGGCAATCGGTTGAAAGCGCCAGCGAGCCGCTGGCGGTCCAGCCGGCGAGCCGCCGGCGCTACGCTGCGCGGTGCGTACGATGATCCGCCGCCTCCTCATCCCCAATCGCGGCGAGATCGCCGTCCGCATCGCGCGGGCGTGCCGCGAGGCGGGGATCGAATCGATCCTCGGCTATTCGGAGGCGGACGACATCCGCTACGTCCGGCGCTTTTTCGATGACGCGATCCCCCTCGGCAGCGGCGATGCCCGCGAGACCTATCTGAACGTCGGACGCGTCATCGATGCGGCGCGGCGCTGTGGCGCCGACGCCATTCATCCCGGCTACGGATTTCTCTCCGAGCGCGCGGAGCTGGCATCGGCGTGCGATGACGCCGGGATCGTGTTCGTCGGACCGAAGGCGGCGTCGATTGCGGCGATGGGCTCGAAGGCGGAGTCGCGTCATCTGATGCAGCGCCTCGGCGTTCCGGTCGTGCCGGGATATGACGGCGAGGATCAACACCTCGACGTCCTCACGCGCGAAGCGGCACGCATCGGCTACCCGCTGCTGGTGAAGGCGAGCGCGGGCGGGGGCGGGAAGGGGATGAAGATCGTCCGCGCCGCCGGCGAGTTGCGAAGCGCCATCGAGTCGGCGCAGCGCGAGGCGAAGAAATCGTTTGGCGACGACCGGCTCCTGCTCGAACGCTACATCGAGGAGCCGCGACACATCGAGTTTCAGATCTTCGGCGATGGCAACGGCAACGTCGTCCACCTCTACGAGCGCGATTGTTCGATCCAGCGGCGGCATCAGAAGGTGATCGAGGAGACGCCGGCACCGCACTACAGCGACGATCTTCGCCAACGCATGGCCGCGGCGGCCATTGCCGCGGCGCAGGGCGTCGGCTATCGCAGCGCCGGAACGGTGGAGTTCATCGTCACGCCGGAGAACGATTTCTATTTTCTGGAGATGAACACGCGGCTCCAGGTCGAGCACCCGATCACCGAGGAAGTGACCGGCGTCGATCTCGTCCGCGCGCAACTCGCCGTCGCTGCGGGCGCGCCGCTGCCGTGGCGGCAGGAGGATTTGCATCAGCGCGGCCACGCCATCGAGGTGCGCATCTACGCCGAGGATCCGGACGATCGCTTCCTCCCGCAGAGCGGCACGATCGCGTTTTATCGCGAGCCCTCCGGCCCGGGGGTGCGCGTCGACGCCGGCGTCACGCAGGGGACGGAGATCGGCGTGAGCTTCGATCCGATGCTGGCGAAACTGATCTGCGTCGCACCATCGCGCGACGCCGCCATCGACCGCCTCGATCGCGCCCTGCGCGATTACATCGTCCTCGGCACGAAGACCAACATCTCCTGGCTGCGGCGTCTGGTCACGCATCCCGCATTCCGCGACGGCCGGGTCTCGACCCGCTTCATCGCCGATCACGAGGAGTCGCTACGACGCGAGACGCCCGAGGTTGTTCCCGCGATTGCCGCAGTGTTGGTCTCGGCGCCGCGGCGCGAAGCGGCGAAGCGGGGGATCGTCAGCGTGTGGGATTCGGTGCGGGAGTGGGGAGCAACGTAGGTCGGACTCTCCAGTCCGACCTCTTGTGAATTGCCCTCGTCACGGTAGTTTCAGACCATGGTCAGCCGGTCGGACTGAGAGTCCGACCTACGTTTCCTAGGTCTTCCCCAGACTCTCCGGCGCCCGTACCCTTCCCGCGATCCCGCACAAGATCAGCAGCGTCACCACGTACGGCACGGCCAGCAGCAGGTGAAACGGGACGCCGCGGCCGCTGGCCTGGAGCGCGTACTGGGCGGCGGCAGCGATCCCGAAAACGGCGGTGCCGAGGAGGGCACCTCTGAATTTCCAGCGTCCGAAGATCACGATCGAGAGGGCGATGAAGCCGCGGCCGGAGACCATGTTCTCGGCGAAGCCGCTCGACAACGCCAGCGAGAGATACGCGCCGGCGATGCCGGTCAGCGCGCTCTCGATCGCCAGCGCGATCCAGCGGTGCGTCGTCACCGAGGCGCCGTTCGCGGTCACCGCGGCGGGAAGCTCGCCGCAGGCGCGCAGGCGCAATCCGAATCGCGTGCGCCAGAGAAGGAGAGCGAGCACGATCGGGAAGACGATCCACGCCAGCGGCACGATCGGATCGAAGGTCATGCGCGGGACCGGCTGGTAGAAAAGATCGAGCTCGCGGTAAACGTAGCCGGTCATCCCCTGCGCCAGCAGCACGATGGCGGTCCCGGTGACGATCTGGTCGACGGCGTAGCGAATGGCGAACAGACCGAAGAGTGCTCCGACGATGGCCGCGCCGAGGATGCCGGCGAGAAAGCCGAGGGCGATGCTGTGAGTCAGTTGCGCGGCGATGACGGCGGTCATCGCCGCGGTGAGCATCATTCCTTCGATGCCGAGGTTGATCATGCCGGCGCGTTCGACGACCAACTCGCCGAGGACGGCCAGGAGGAGCGGCGTCGAGGCGACGATGGCGAGCGGGATTGCGGATAGGAGCGCGTGGGTCATGCGATCTTTCGCCTCGTGAAAACGATCGTGACGAGAATCACGAGGGCCTGCCCGAACGTCGCCACCGTCGACGAGATCCCCGCGGTTCGCTGCAATTCGCCCGCGCCGGTGGTCAGCGCGCCGAAGAAAAATGAGGATGCGATGGTGCCGAGCGGATGCAGCTGCGCAAGAAGCGCGACCGCGATGCCCGCGTAGCCGTAGCCGGCGGCGACGCGCTCGAAGAGGCGGTGCGTGACGCCGAGGAGCTCGATGCCACCGGCCAGGCCGGCCATCGCGCCGGAGATGGCCATGGCCCGCACGAGCTGGGCGTTGACGTTGACGCCGGCCCATTTCGCCGCCGATCGATTGAATCCCGATGCGCGCAGCCGCAAGCCCTCGGCGGTTCGATAGAGCAGGAACCACGCGGCGATCGCGGCGGCGACAGCGATGGCGATCCCAGCATGCAACTCGCCACTTGCCGGCAATGACGCGGACGCCAGATCGCTCTGCGGATATTTTCCGCTCGCTTCCTGCAGCGGTCCGTTGACGGCGTATCCGAGAAGATGGATGGCGATGAAGTTGAGCAGAATCGTCGTCAGCACCTCGGGGGCGTTGCGCCACAGCCGCAGCGCCGAGGCGATCGACGCCCAGAGCGCGCCGGCGATGAGCGATGCCGCCAGCGCGGCGATCATCCCGTAGCGCGCGCCGAGAAATGCGCCCATCGCGCCGGCCAGAAACTGCCCCTCGCCGCCGATGTTCCAGACGCCGGCGCGAAAGGCGATAGCGACCGAAAGACCGGTGAGCAGCAGCGGAACGGACTTGAGGAGAGTTCCTTCCAGCGCGAACGTCGATCCGACCGAGCCGCTGATCAGGATCGAAAGCAATTCGCCATGGCCGAATACCAGTCCGCTGAGCGCGAGCAGTGCGACGGCGGAGAAGGCGGCAAGGACGGCGATCAGGAGCTGGCGCGCTCTCATGCGATTCCCGCCATCAGTCCCGGTGCTTGCACCGCCGCTTCGTCCGGCGTCAGCCTCGGGCTCAGCGTTCCGCGATAGATCACGTGAATGGCGTCGCCGAGGGCGAAGGCTTCGTCGAGATCGGAAGTGATGAGGAGGATGGCGGCGCCGCGGGCCGCGGCGTCGCGCAGCTCGTCGTGCACGAAACTGGTTGCTTCGATGTCGAGGCCGCGCGTCGGCTCGGCGGCGATGATGATCTCCGGCTGCCGCTCCAGCTCGCGCGCCAGGATCACCTTCTGTTGATTGCCGCCGGAGAGCGAGCCGGCGCGCTGCAGCGGCGATTGCGCGCGGATGTTGAATCGTTCGATGAGTGCCGCCGCCCGCTGCTCTGCCGCGCGCGGCCGCCAGCGGCGCTCGGCCAGGGCGATGTTTTCGGCGATGGTCATCTCCGCAACCAGCCCGTCGCGCGCGCGATCCTCGGGGATGTGGGCGACGCGACCTCGGAGCGAATCACGCAGCGATGCCGCCAGTTCGGACTGCCCGTTGCCGGCCACGCCGATGATGGCCACGATCTCGCCCGGGTGAAGAGGCACACGCAGGCCGGACAAACGTAGGTCGGACAAACGTAGGTCGGACTCTCCAGTCCGACCGGCTGACCCCGGTCTGGAATCGACGTGACGAGGGGTATTCACAAGGGGTCGGACTGGAGAGTCCGACCTACGTTCGACCATCTTCTCCGCCAGCTCGGTCGCGCTCATCGTCCCGCCGTCGACGACGATTCTTCCGCGCCTCATCACCACGATGCGCGTGGCCACTTCCAGCACCTCGGGGATCTTGTGGCTGATGAAGATGACGGTCGTGCCGGTTGCGGCGAGGCGGCGCATTACGTCGAAGAGCTCCCGCGCTTCCGTCGGCGCCAGCACGGAGGTCGGCTCATCGAGGATGAGCATGCGCGGACGTCTGGCGATCGCTTTGATCAGCTCCAGCTTGGCCTTCTCGCCGACGGAGAGATCGGCCACGCGGCGTCGGACGTCGCGCAGCTCGATGCCGGATTCGCGGATGATTTCCCCGGCGTCGCGGCCCCACATTGCCAGCGCCAGGTTCTCGGCGATGGTGAATTCGCTGACGAGGAGAAAGTGCTGGTGAACGACGGCGACCGGCACGCGGTCTTCGATCGATCCTTCATCCGCCGCCAGCTCGCCGGCGGCGATCGCCATCAGCGTCGTTTTCCCGGCGCCGTTCTCGCAGACGAGTCCGACGATCTCGCCGGGCGCGAAATCGAGGGAGACGTCGTTGACGGCGACGTTTGCGCCGAAGCGTTTGGTGACGTGCGATAGGCGCATGAAATGAGTCTACGTGGTGCAGGCGTAGCGCCGGCGGCCCGCCGGCTGTACCGCCGCCGGCTCGGCGGCAACTACACGAAACCGCCAGCGAGCCGCTGGCGGTACAGCCGTCGAGCCGACGGCGCTACGCTTGCTGTTCTAGAACTTGCCGCGCGGGACCTCGAACTTGCCGCTGCGAATATCCGCTTCGATGCGCTGCACCTCGGAGACCGTTTGCGGCGACATGGCCGCCTTCAGCTTGTCGTTCCAGACCAGCGAGACGATGTTTTCGTGCATGCCGAGCCAGTAGACGTGCGGCTGGAACTTGTGGTCGTGGACGAGGCGGGCCATGTAGACGAAGGCGCCGGGGACGTCGAGGACGGCCGAGGCGACGATGACGTCGGGAGCCATATCGTTCTGGTTCTTGTTCGAGCCGAAGCAGCGCACCTTGCGCTCCTGGCAGGCCTGGAAGACGCCGCGACCGGCTTCGTTGGCCTGGTGGAAGATGAAATCGCAGCCGGCATTGATCAATGAGAGCGTGGCCAGCTTGGCCGCGCCGGCGTCGTCGAAGTTGCCGGTGTAGATCTCCTTCACCTCGAACTGCGGATTCACCGATTGCGCGCCGGCTTTGAAGGCCAGGAAGGTCGAGGCGATCGACGGCAGATTGATCCCGCCGACCAGGCCGGCCTTGCCGGTCTTCGATTCCCGCGCGGCGATCACGCCGAGGAGGTAGGTGGCCTGCTCGAGCTGAAACACCATCGGCGAGACGTTCGGCGCGACTGAGCTGCCGGAGGTGGTGATGAAGATCGTCTTCGGATACTGCTTGCCGGCCTTGAGCGCCGCGTCCTGGAATTCGAAGCCGTGGCCGAAGGCGAGATCGAATCCCTTCGCCCCGTAGGAGCGGAAGCCTTCATCGATCTCGGCCGGCGTCTTGGTCTCCTGGTTCGAGATCTCCGCGCCGAGCTGTTTATGGATCTGCTGCAGGCCCTCGTAGGCGATGGCGTTCCAGCCGCCGTCGTTGACGGAGCCGGGAGTGAGCAGCCCGGCCTTCATCGCCGAGGAGGTCTCGTGTTTCGGGCAGGCGAGGAGAAGGAAGGGAAGGAGCGCGAGAACGGCAAGTCGTTTCATGGCGGCGGATTGTAACTGCGCGAACGTGGGTCGGACTCTCCAGTCCGGCCGGCTGACCCGCGACGAGAATTACAGTGACCAGGAGGTAGTCACAAGAGGCCGGACTGGAGAGTCCGAGCCACGTTGACCCGCGGTTTGTGATACATCCTCCCCGCGCTGGGAAGGAGGCGCCCCCCCATGGACGACATCGATCGCGAAGGCAATGGTGGCGATGACGACGAACAGTTCGAGCAGATGATCGTGGAGAACAGCATCCTGCTCCACAGCCTGGCTGCGCTGCTGGTGCGCAAGGGCGTGATCAAGCAGGAAGAGATCGACGCCGAGATGGACAAGCTGTACGACGAAATGGAGAAATTCGACGGCGAATGAGCGGTCCGCGCCGTGGAATAGGTCCGGTCCTCAGATGTTTGGATCGGGCGATTAATCAAGTGGAGAAATTCATGAAAACCCGTAACTTGCTGATTGCCTTCGTCCTGGCCGCGGCCGTGGTTCCGAGCACGTTCGCCGCACTCTCGCCCGCCAAGGCCGATTGGGGCAAAGGACCGGTGCAGTGGATCATGACCGCCGAGGAGAAGGCGACCTGGAAGACGCTGCAGAACGACGCGGACGCCGATGCCTTCATCGCCCTCTTCTGGGCCCGCCGCGATCCGACGCCGGCCACTCCCCGCAACGAGTTCCGCGAAGAGTTCGAGGTGCGCGTCAAGAGCGCCGATGACAACTTCGGCCACGGCCGCGTGCATGGATCGATGACCGATCCCGGCCGCCTGCTGGTGGTCTTCGGAGCGCCGACCAGTCCCATCAAGCGGACCACCACGCCGGGCAACGGGCAGTCGAACACCCGCGCGGACATGAGAAACGCAGAGGTGGGAAGTTTCGGTACGGCCTCCGGCTCCGCCGACATGACCTGGACCTATGAAGGCGATGTGTCCCAGAAGCTGTTCGGCCTTCCGCGTCTGGAAGTGAAGTTTCACGATCAATACAACAGCGGCGATTTCAAGCTGGCCACGCCGCTGGTCGATCCGATCTCGGCTACGACCCAGAAGATGATCAACAACATGATCACGCAGCCGCAGCTGACGAAGCCGCCGGTGTATCAGGCGGAAGCGCCCGCGGGTCAGAAGCCGGCATTGCCGGCGGCGCCGGTGGCCGGCGTGAAGACGGCGGCGCTCGAAGCGGCACTCGTCGACGCGAAAGCGGGCAAGGCCGTCAATCATGGCGCGGCGCTGACCTATGCCGAGTTCGTTTCGCCGGCCGGCGATTCGTACGTCCCGGTCATGGTGTACGTCCCGGCATCGGCGGGCGTCGCCGCGGACGCAGCGGACACGATTTTCGGCGCGGTCGAGGATGCGTCGGGCACGCGCGTGACCACCTTCGAAGAGCCGGTCAAGCTGACCGCCTCGCGCATCGACTTTTTCGCCGACAAGACTCTCGCTCTCCAGCCGGGCAAGTACAGCGCCATCGTCGGCCTGGCCAAGAGTGGGCAGCCGGTACTGGTCACCAGCGGTCCGATCGAAGTGGCCGGCCCGTCGAAGGAAGCGGTGGGAACGTCCCGCCTGATCCTCTCCGACAACGTCTACGAGCTCGGTACCGCCGAGCCTCCGAAAGCGCCGTTCGCCTTCGGCAAGCTCAAGATCGTTCCGAAGGGAACCCTGATCTTCAAGGCCAGCGATGAGCTGAACTACTTCGTGGAGGTCAACAACCCCGGGATCGATGCCGCCACGAACATGCCCAAGCTGCAGTACAAGCTCGACCTCACCGGCGGACCGGACAAGAAGACCATCAGCGCGCCGCTCAGCGACGCCGCTCCGCTTCCGCTCTCCGGCACGCCCGGCCCGGGCCACTTCGCCATCATCAGCGCCATCCCGCTGGCCGAGGTCAAACCGGCGCTCAAGCCGGGTGATTACATCCTCAAGATGAAGATCGTCGACACCGTGTCGAAGCAGTCGTACACGGTGGAGCAGAGTTTTAAGGTGTCTGGATAAGCCCGGAGTCGGGACCGGGTCGGAGAACAAAACCTCCGACCCCGACACCCGGCACCCGGCACCCGAGAAGCTACAATCCCCCATGCCCTTTGCCACAGTCGAAGAAGCCGCTGAGCTGTACCGCCGCGGCGAAGTCGTGATCATCGTCGATGACGAAGATCGCGAAAACGAAGGCGATCTCTGCATCGCCGCCGAGAAGGTAACGCCGGAGTCGGTCAACTTCATGGCCCGTTTCGGCCGCGGATTGATCTGCCTGGCCATGACCGAGGAGCGATGCCAGGAGCTCGATCTGCCGCTGATGGTCGAGCACAACACCTCCAACTACGGCACTGCCTTCACCGTCTCGATCGAAGCGCGCGGGCGGGTCACCACCGGAATCTCCGCGCACGATCGCGCCGAGACCGTCCGCGTGGCCATCGATCCGCGGACGAAACCGGCCGACCTGCTGCGACCCGGCCATGTCTTTCCGCTGCGGGCGAAGAAGGGCGGGGTGCTCAAGCGCGCCGGACAGACCGAGGCCTCGGTCGATCTGGCCATGATCGCCGGAATGACCGAAGCCGCCGTCATCTGCGAAATCATGAACGAAGACGGGACGATGGCCAGGATGCCGGACCTGCAGCAGTTCGCCATCCAGCACGGGCTGAAGATCATCTCCGTGGCCGACATCATCCAGTACCGGATGCAGACCGAGAAACACGTGCACTGCCTCGCTTCCCCGCGGATGCCGACACCGTACGGCGACTTCCGCGTGCACGCGTACAAGAGCGACATCACCGGTGAGGAGCACGTAGCGCTGGTGATGGGCGAGATCGGCGAGGAAGAGGAGACGCTGGTCCGCGTCCATTCCTCCTGCCTGACCGGCGACGTGTTTCATTCGTCCCGCTGCGATTGCGGCGATCAGCTCGACAGCGCGTTCGAATTGATCGCCAAGGAAGGGAAGGGCGTGGTCCTCTATCTATTGCAGGAGGGTCGCGGCATCGGTCTGCTGAACAAGCTCAAAGCGTACGAGCTGCAGGAGCAGGGGCACGATACGGTGCAGGCGAATGAGAAGCTCGGTTTCCCTCCCGACATCCGCGAGTACGGCACCGGCTCCCAGATCCTCCGCGACCTCGGCGTGCGCAAGATCCGGCTGATGACCAACAATCCCGCCAAGTACGTCGCCATCGAAGGCTTCGGCCTCGAGATCGTCGAGCGCGTCCCGCTGGAGATCGCCCCGTCGAACGACACCCGCAAGTACCTCGAGGCGAAGAAGAAGAAGCTGGGACATATTCTGGAGTTGGTGTAGACGAGGTCGCGCGGTTACGCGGTCTCGCGGCAGTTTCTAAACTTCGACACCGCGAGACCGCGTAACCCCGCGACCGCGAGACCCCACCAAGGAGCACCCATTGGGAACACACACAGGCCCCATCCTCGAAGGGCGCGGCGATACGGACTACGAGCGTTACGTCCGCGTGCCGGAGCTGCTCGAGCTGCAGAAGCCGGTCGAGCTGCTTTCGAATCCGGAGGAGCGGCTCTTTCAGATCACGCATCAGGCGGCGGAGTTGTGGCTGCACCATGTCGACTACGAGATCGGACGTGTGGTCGAGGCGATCGCGGCGGACACGCTTTCGCTGGCCGCCGATCTGCTCGACCGCTGCGCGCGCATCATCAATCTGCTCCGCCAGCAGATCGTGATCCTGGAGACGATGGCGCCCGCCGACTACCACGTCATCCGCACAAGCTCGCTCGGCCGCGGCAGCGGCCAGGAGTCGCCGGGCTTCGCCCGGCTTCTCGAAGTGGGCAAGCGGGTCTGGCCGGCTTTCGAATCACTCCTCGGCCGGCGCGCGCTGACGCTGATCGAGATCGAGCGCGCGCCGCGCGAGCATGGCGACATGTTTCGCCTGGTGCAGGCGATGCTCGACTACGACGAAGCGTTTCTCAACTGGCGCTACTCGCACATGCGGCTGGCCTTCCGCGTCATCGGATCGAAGGTGATGTCGCTGAAGAATGTGCCGGCCGCGCAGCTCGAGCAGGGGACGCGCGAGCCGCTGTTTCCCGAGCTGTGGGAAACGATCAGCTCGCTGACGCAGGAGTTCAAGCCGACGTATTGATGAAGCGAGTCCGGCCTCCGTTTCGCCGCCGGTTTCTTTCGCGCAACCACGCGCGTCCAACCGCCGCGCCAGATGCAAAAAATAACAGCGGATGATGTCAACTAAAACTTTCGGTATCAGGTGTTACGAACGCCTTGACGGTGAAAATATCCGTGGGTATAGTCGCACGCCATTGTCTCGGAGGGGGGCCGGCCAACCGCCCGGACAGCCTGACAGGTCGCTTCAGTTATCCGATCCGCGACGACCACTACGCTTGGAGTTAGACATTTCATGAAAAAGGTGTTGTGCCTGATGGCGGCACTGACTCTCGCCCTCTCCTCGCTCGGCTGTAAAAAGATCCAGGCGCGGATGGAGATCAAGGCCGCGAACGAGGCCTATCAGAAGGAAGACTATGCGGGCGCTCTCCCGCATTACAAACAGGCACGCTCCATCGATCCGAGCTTCCCCGACCTCGATCGACTGGTCGGCTACTCGGAGATCGGGCTCTACGTCCCGGACGACAAGTCGCCGGCGAACGAAAAGCATGCCGACGCCGCCATTCAGGAGCTGAACGTCTACCTGAAGAAAAAGCCGGACGACCGGATCGCCCGCGACGCGCTGATCAACATGTATCTCAACGCGAACCGGACGTCGGCGGCCATCGACTACTTCCGCGCCTACCTCAAGGATCACCCGGCCGATCTCGAGGCGGTCAAGTCGATCGCCACGCTCTACGCCAAGCAGGGCGACTTCAACGAGTCGCTCACCTGGTACAAGAAGATCACCCTCCTCGACTCGAAGAACCCCGAGGCCTTCTACATCTTCGGAGTCGTTTGCTACGAGAAGGTGGCCAAGAATCCGCCGGCCGATCCCGCGCAAAAGCTCGACATCCTCAATCAAGGCAAGGAAGCCTTGCAGCACTCCATCGACATGAAGCCGGATTACTCCGAAGCGATGGCGTATCTCAATCTCCTCTGGCGCCAGCAGGCCTTGATGGAAACCGATCCTCTCAAGGCTCAGGCCGATATCGCTCAGGCAGACGCGATTCGCAACAAGGCCATCCAGATCTTCCAGCAGAGAAAGGCCGCGGCCGCGAAGAAGAGCTAGCCCTAACGCGTTAGCGAAAACAGGCGAAGACTAATGTTCGAAACTACCGTCGTCGAATCAAAGAAGCAGAAATTCGGCATCCAGAAGTACCTGACGCTGCCGGTGTCGGTGGGAATCCACGTCGTCGTCGTCGTGGGACTCATTGTCGGCGCGATCTGGACCGTCGATTTCCCGCAGAACTCTCCCGCTCAGGTGGCGCAGTACTCGGTCGCCGCCGCCCCTCCTCCGCCGCCTCCTCCTCCGCCGCCGCCGAAAGCGGCCCAGGCGACGCAGGTGGTCAAGCCGGTCGAGGTTCCGAGGAACGTCCAGGAGATGGCGCCCAGCGTGGTGCCTGAAAAGGTGCAGCCGGTGGCCACGCAGGCCACATCCGCCGGTGTCGAAGGCGGCGTCGAGGGTGGTGTCGAAGGTGGCGTGGCCGGCGGTGTCGTCGGCGGCGTGGTCGGCGGCGTCATCACCGAGGCCCCCGCGCCGAAAATCGATGCGCCGCTGCGTGTCGGCGGCGACGTCAAGGCCCCGGTCGTCATCAATCGTGTCGAGCCCGCATATCCCGAGGTGGCCCGGAAGGCTCGTATTTCCGGCATCGTGATCGTCGAGTGCACGATCAGCAAAGCCGGCGACGTGACCGACATTCATGTTCTCAAACCGCTTCCGTTCGGTCTCGATCAGGCCGCCGTCGACGCGGTCAAACGCTGGAAATTCAAGCCGGGTACCCTCAATGGGCAGCCGGTGGACGTCATCTTCAACCTCACGGTCAATTTCAAACTGAATTAAAAGAACGTCCGGCCCGGCCGGAAGTCATTTGGAGGGAACTGCATCATGGATATGAGTCTCGGAGCATTGTGGGTTTCCATGTCGACGGCGGCCAAAGGCATCGTCATCGTCATGATCATCATGTCTGTCTACTCGATCTGGGTGATGATCGAGCGTTTCATCACCTTCAATCAGGCCAAGAACCAGTCGCTGAAGCTTCTCGGCGCACTCTCGAACGTGCTGACGAAGGGCGACTACCAGCAGGCCATCGACATCACCAAGAAGTACAAACAGTCGCATCTGGCCAAGGTCATCTCGGCCGGGCTGCTCGAGTTCGAGGCGGCGCGGCGTGACAAGCGCTACAGCGATCCGGAAGTGGCGGTCGAAGCGGCGCGCCAGGGCATGGATCGCACGGCCATGATCACCGTCGCGGAGCTGAAAGAGAACCTCGGCGTTCTTGCCACCATCGGCGCCACCGCCCCGTTCGTCGGTCTGTTCGGCACCGTCATCGGCATCATGCACGCGTTCGGCAAGATGGCGACGTCGGGCGGCGGTATCGCCTCCGTCTCCGCCGGTATCGCCGAAGCACTTCTGACCACGGCGTTCGGCCTCTTCGTGGCCATCCCCGCGGTCTGGGCGTACAACTACTTCCAGAACCGCGTCGATCGCTTCACCGTCGAGATGTCGAACTCCGGCTCGGAAATGTCCATCTACCTGTTGAAGGAAGCCGGCTCCCATGGCAACTCATCGGTGGCATAGCTCGCTCGGAAAGCTCGGCGCTGCCGGGCTGAACTCCGACATCAACGTGACGCCGCTCGTCGACGTCTGCCTCGTGCTGCTCATCATCTTCATGGTGGTCACGCCCATGCTGCAGAAAGGCGTGCCGGTCAATCTTCCGATGACGGAAGACCCGGAGAAGACCCCCGATACCGATAAGCAGCTGCAGATCTCGGTCAAGGCCGACGGCACCGTTTACCTCGGCTCGCTGCCGGTGATCAAACAGCAGATGCAGAGCGAGCTGGAAAAGATTCATGAGCGCACGCCCGATCGTGAGATCGCGGTCAAGGGCGACAAACTGGTGAAGTACGGTGCGGTGCTCGACGCTCTGAAGGCCTGCCGCGAGGTCGGCTTCAACAACGTCGGTCTCATCGCGCAACCGAAGAAAGCACCAGGACAAGGGACCTAGGCAATGCAAGTAGGTGGCAGCGGAAAAGTCAAATCGGACATCAACGTCACGCCGCTCGTCGACGTCGTTCTGGTGCTCCTCATCATTTTCATGGTCATCACGCCGGTCGTGCAGATGGGCTATCTCGTGCGCGTTCCGCCGAAAGCGCCGCCCGGACTCCCTCCGTCCGCGGTCAACGATCAGATCATCCTGCGCCTGATGCCGGACAATCACATCTACATCAACAAGGATGAAGTGACCCCAGGCGATTTTCCGATCCGCATCCGCGACATCATGCACGGCAACCAGTCGAAGATGGTCTTCTTCCAGGGCTCTCCCGACGTTGATTACGACGCCACGATGAAGTTCCTGGACATGGCCCGCGCCAGCGGCGCCAAGAACATCGGCATCATCGTCGAGGCCGCGCAGTAGCAGTTCCGATCAGAGACACGTTCGGAAAGCGGCGGCTTCGGCCGCCGTTTTCTTTTGCGGAGGAAATCATCGAAGCGCCTGAGCACTCCGGCCGGTTGCCGCAGATCGTCGCCGCGCTCAGCCTGTTCGTCGCGCTCTATCTGGCCACGTTCTTCGCGGCCGGATATCTCGCGGCGATCTCCGGCGCCTATCTCAATCAATGGGTCTCCCTGGTCAGCGTCTGCGCGGCGACGTTCGGCACGATCGGCATCCTCGAGAATGGCGTCTGGAACCTCGGCGTCTTCGTTCGACCGAGCCTGGCCGTTCGTGAAGGGCTGCTCGGATGCGGTGTGGCCGTTCTGCTGATCGGCGCGGCGGACGGGCTGGTCATGCTCACCACGAGGCTGCGGCACGTGGCCGGGAACGGCTTTCCGTGGCTCGAGCTCGTCGTCGTCTATCTCCCCGCCGTCTTTCACGAGGAGTTGCTCTTTCGCGGCTATCCGTTCCAGAAGATCTGGCGAAGTCATCGCCTCGCCGCGGTGCTCTTCTCATCCGTCGTCTTCGCCGCCCTTCACGCCGGCAACAACGCCTTCTCGTTGCTGGCGATGGCGAATCTCTTCTTCGCCGGCATCCTTCTCGCCCTCGCCTACGCGCGCTACGAACGGCTCTGGTTCCCGATCGGCATCCATCTCGGATGGAACCTTCTCTCGGGCCCCATCCTCGGATACAACGTCAGCGGCTATATCTCCAGCGAGACCGTCCTGCGCACCGTCGGCCGCGGGGCACCGTGGCTCACCGGCGGCCTGTTCGGGATCGAGGGGAGTGTCTGGATCGTGGTCGTGGAACTTGCCGGCATCGCGTTGCTGTTACGCGGAAACAGTAGATTAGTAGACGAGTAGATTAGTAGATTAGGATCGCGGTTCTGGCCCGACTCACGAATCGACGAATCCACTCACCGACGAATCCACTCAGAAGGAGTCATCCGATGCATCACCGCACCCTCGCGGCCCTCATGACCGGAGCGCTGGCGCTCGTCACCTTCGCCGCAACCGCCGCGCCGATCGACTATCCGAAGGCGAAGAAGGTCGACCAGGTCGACGACTACCACGGCACCAAGGTGGCCGATCCCTATCGCTGGCTGGAGACTGACGTCCGCACGTCGAAAGAGGTCGCCGACTGGGTCACCGCCGAGAACAAGATCACCTTCGATTACCTCGGCGCGATTGCCGAGCGTGAGCCGATCCGCAAGCAGCTCACCACGCTCTGGAACTACGAGAAGTACACCACGCCGTACAAGCGCGGCGGCCGCTACTTCTTCTCGAAGAACAACGGCCTGCAGAACCAGTACGTGGTCTACACGGTCGACAAATGGGGCGACACGCCGCGCGTCCTGCTGGATCCGAATACCTGGTCGAAGGACGGCACCGTGGCGCTCGGCGGCCTCTCCATCAGCGACGACGCCAAATACGCCGCGTATCAGGTCGCCGAAGCCGGATCGGATTGGGAAATCATCCGGGTGGTCGATGTGGCCACCGGCCAGCAGCTGCCGGACGAGATCAAGTGGGTCAAGTTCTCCGGCGTCTCCTGGACGAAGGACGACAAAGGCTTTTTCTACTCGCGCTTCCCGGCCGTCGAGTCGGGAAAGGCGTACCAGAGTCTCAATCGCGATCAGAAGGTTTACTACCACCGCCTCGGCACGCCGGCGTCCGACGACGTCGTCGTCTACTACGACGCCGCGCATCCGGAATGGAACTACGGCGCCGAGGTCACGGAAGACGGCCGCTACGTAATCATCACCACCACCGCGGGGACGGCGGCGAAGAACCAGGTCCACGTCAGGGATCTTCAGGACGCGTACGCGATGCCGGTGGCCATCGTCGACAAGATCGAGAACGACTACTCCTTCGCCGGCAACGACGGTCCGGTCCTCTACTTCCGCACCGATCTCAACGCTCCGAAGGGCCGCTTCATCGCCATCGATCTTCGTAACCCGGCCCGCGAGAACTGGAAAGAGATCATCCCCGAGAGCGACGCCAAGCTGCAGGGCGTCGACTACAGCGGCCACCATTTCATCGCCAACTACCTCCGCGACGCGCACAGCGAGATCCGGCTGTTCGACACCGCCGGCAAGCTCGTTCGTACCATGGAGCTCGACGGCATCGGCAGCGCCGGAGGCTTCAGCGGCCGCTCCGACGACAACGAGACCTTCTACACTTTCTCCAGCTTTGCCACGCCGCCGAGCGTCTACCGCTACGACATCGCCAGCGGCGAGAAGCAGCTCGTCTTCCGCGCCAAGGTGGCCATGACCCCGGAGGACTACGTCGTCAAGCAGGTCTTCTACACGTCGAAGGACGGCACCAAAGTGCCGATGTTCATCTCGTACAAAAAGGGCCTCAAGCTCGACGGCAACAACCCGGCGCTGCTCTACGGCTACGGCGGGTTCGACATCTCCATGACCCCCGGCTTTTCCGTTTCGCGCCTGACCTGGATGAACATGGGCGGCGTCTACGCCGTGGCCAACCTGCGCGGCGGCGGCGAGTACGGCGAAGCGTGGCACGAGGCCGGAACGAAGCTGCACAAGCAGAACGTCTTCGACGACTTCATCGCCGCCGCCGAGTACCTGACTAAGAACGGCTACACCAAACCGGCCAAGCTGGCCGTGCAGGGCGGCAGCAACGGCGGCCTGCTCGTCGGCGCCGTTCTCACGCAACGTCCCGAGCTGTTCGGCGCCACGCTTCCCGCGGTCGGCGTCATGGACATGCTGCGCTTCAACCAGTTCACCGCCGGCCGCTACTGGGTCGACGATTACGGCTCTTCGGCGAACGCCGAGGAGTTCAAGGCGCTTTACGCCTATTCGCCGTACCACAACATCAAAGCGGGCACGAAGTACCCGGCCACGCTGATCACCACCGCCGACACCGACGATCGCGTCGTGCCGGGACACAGCTTCAAATTCGCCGCCTCGATCCAGGAAGCGCAGGCCGGATCTGCACCCGTATTAATCCGTATCGAGACCCGCGCCGGACACGGCGGCGGCAAGCCGACCGGAAAGATCATCGAAGAAACGACCGATCAGATGGCGTTCCTGGTGAAGAACCTCGGCATGAAACTGCCGAAGGGGTTTTGAAAGAAGAAACGTAGGTCGGACTCTCTAGTCCGACCTCTTGTGAATACGCCTCGTCGCTGTAGTTTTCAGACCTGATTAGCCAGTCGGACTAGAGAGTCCGACCTACGTTTTGCCCCAGGAGAATCCATGAAAGACATCGTCATCCTCGACGGCGCACGCACGCCGATGGCCGAATACAACGGCTCGTTCAGCGACATCAGCGCCATCGACCTCGGCGTCGTGGCCGCCAAAGGCGCGCTCGCGCGAAGCGGCGTGGCGCCGGAGGAAGTGAATCACGTCATCGTCGGCAACGCATTGCAGACCTCGGGCGACGCCATCTACGGCGCGCGCCACGTCGGTTTAAAGTCTGGCATCCCGAAGGAAGTTCCGGCGCTGACACTGAACCGTCTCTGCGGCTCCGGCATCCAGTCGATCATCAGCGCCGCCGAGCAGATTCAGCTCGATGAGGCAACGACCATCCTCGCCGGCGGCATGGAGAACATGTCGCAGGCGCCGCACGTCATCCGCGGCGCGCGCAAGGGACTCAAGCTCGGCCAGGGCGCGCTCGAGGATTCGCTGATGGTGGCGCTCCTCGACAGCTATGTTGGTCTCTACATGGCCCAGACCTCGGACAACCTGGCGCGCAAGTACAACATCTCGCGCGAGGAGCAGGACCAGTTCGCGCTGCGCAGCCAGAAGTGCGCCGCCGGCGCCGCCGGGCGTTTGCAGGATGAGATCGTGCCGGTGACGGTTGGCCGCAAAGGCGAACAGATCACCGCCGACGATCACATGCGTCCCGATACGACGATGGAAGGGCTGGCCAAACTGAAGCCGGCCTTCGCCAAAGACGGCTTCGTCACCGCCGGCAACGCCAGCGGCATCGTCGACGGCGCGGCCATGGTCGTCGTCACCTCGGCCGACAACGCCAAAGACAAGAAGCCGCTCGGCCGCATCGTCTCGTGGGGCATCGCCGGCTGCGATCCCGACATCATGGGCATCGGTCCCGTGCCGTCGACGAAGATCGCGCTGAAAAAAGCGGGGATGTCGCTCGATCAACTCGACCTGATCGAGATCAACGAAGCCTTCGCCGGCCAGATCCTGGCGGTCTCGAAGGAGCTCGGCATCGACATGGAGAAGCTCAACGTCAACGGCGGCGCCATCGCTCTCGGCCATCCGCTAGCCGCGTCGGGAACACGCCTGGTGATCACGCTGCTCTACGAGCTGCGCCGCCGCCAGAAACGCTTCGGCCTGGCCTCGGCCTGCATCGGCGGCGGACAGGGCATCGCCATCATCGTCGAGAGCCTGGCTTGATGATGTTCAGACCGCGGCGGTTCACGGCAGCACAGACACGAGTGTCTGTGCCACATCGGCCCTCCGAGCATCGACAGCAGAATCAATGTGGCACAGACACTCTTGTCTGTGCTCAGGGGTTCTCCGGACTTCTGCTGTTGACCACGATGCTGCTCACATCCTCGGTCTTCGCCGTCGACACCGTTCGCATCGCTCCGATCATCAATCCTCCCGTCGGCACCACGGTTCACGGCGCCGCCGAGCTGCAGATCAGCGGCACGAGCGTCGTCCGCGGCGTCGATGGGAAAGAGCTGTCGAATAAGCGCATCTCGCAGATGGATCGCGAGGAGTACACCGACACCACCACCTCGCGTGATGCGGCCGGCATTCACTCGCGCCGCGTCTACGGCCGCGTGCTGCATGGCGACGAGAACAGCAGCGAGTTCGGCGCCATGAACGGCCGCACGCTGCAGTTCGTGGTGAAGGGAAAGAACATCGACGTCACTTCCGGAGATGGCAAACCTCTCGACGATGACGAACGCATCGGCCTGGTCGAGCTGGCGCAACGCTCTCTGCGCGTGGAGGCCAGCAATCTCTGCATCGCCAATTTCCCGCTGGCTGTCGGTGCATCGTGGAACGTCCCTGCCGCGCAGCTGACCGACTGTTACGACTCGCTCGGCCACGCGGTGAAGACGATCCCCGGCCGGGCCACGCTTCGCGCGATCGAACCGCGGGGCGCGCATTCCGTCGCCATCATCGAGCTCTCGTTCGTCCGCACCGTCGATCGCATCGGCGCGCTGGTCTTCGACACGCCCGCCGACGCCGCGGTCACATCGACCATCGAAGTCACCATCGACATCCCCGCGCGATGGAGCCGCGTCACCATGACCACGCTCTCCGGCATCACCCATCCGAAAGGTCCCGACGCGCCGTCGCTCACCACCGAGGTGCGAGCGAAAGAGATGCTGACATCGGCGCCGTGAGTGCCTCCATGAACAGACGCAACGCCATCAAGCTGGCAGTGCTCGCTGTACTCGGTGGAGGCGTCGTTGCGCTCTACTTCTCGCCGCTGCGCGCCTACCTGACGAAAGCGCACATCGTCGATCTCATCACCTGGCTGCGCGGCCTCTGGTACGGCCCGCTCGTGCTCATCGCGCTCTATGCCGCCGGCTGCGTTTTCGCCATTCCTGCCAGCATCTTCGTCATCTCCGCCGGCGTGATCTGGGGATGGAAGCTCGGCGCGGTCTACGCCATCGCCGGCGGCATGCTCGGCGCCATCGCCTCCTATTACGTCGGCGGCTTTCTCGGCGAAGGTCTGCTCGAGAAATTCGGCAGCGCAGGCCACGCCGTGCGACGGCAGGTCGAAAGCGCCGGCTTCACCTCGATGCTGATCGTCCGCCTGATCCCCGGCCCGCCCTTCGCCGTCTGGAACTACGCCGCCGGCATCGCCCGCATGCGCTTCCGCGACTACTTCTGGGCCACGCTCCTCGGCGTCATCCCCTCCCACATCGTCTTCACCTACTGCGCCGATTCGCTGGTCAACGGCACGATGACCCAGGGCGATGCGCTCAAACGCCTGGCCATCGTCTGCGGGCTTCTTCTGGCGCTGATCACGATTCCGATCGTGATCAAGAAGAAGATGACTAATAAAGCGATCGAATAGAGTGCGTTGTCTTTCCGCGTTTGAGGGTAGGGAAATCTCCCGCCCGGTCACACTAGGGTAGAGGGAAACCATGCGGACTCGATTGACTCTGTTTGCGATCTCGCTGTTGGCTGCGGCGCTTGCGGTGGACGGCGCGCCGGTGCGGCAAATTCCGAAAGCCGGCCAGAACAACCTTTGGTATCGCCCCAGTGATGGTCCCACCGTGATGGTGTTTGTACACGGTTTTCTATCGGACAGCCGTTCCTGCTGGATGAGCGGCCCGATCGGACCGAAGCGGTCAACGGTGTTCTGGCCGGAGCTTGTCGCCAATGACGGCACATTCGGCGATGTCGGGATTTTTCTCGGTGGCTATTACACGGAAATAGACAGCGGAGCATATGGAATCGCGCAAGCCGCGGACGACCTCTTCCGTGCGCTCACTCTCAAGACCGCTGACGCACCGGCAGTGCCGTATGACAAAACGAATTTAATCTTCGTTTGCCATAGCATGGGAGGAGTAGTCGTCAGGCAGATGCTCGTCGCGCATCAGGCAGCGTTTCGGGAAAAACACATCGGTTTGGTCTTGATTGCATCGCCGTCATTTGGTTCGAAGGTAGCGGATCGGCTGGCCTGGCTTACCGAGTATTTCCAAAACGAGCAGGGGAAGACGCTGCGATACGGCAGTTCTGATTTGAAGCTGTTGGATCACAATTTCGCCACGCTTCTGAATACGCACGCGATCCCGCTTCTTGACGGCACCGAAGCTGCGGAAAATCACTTCGTTATCCATCATCGCGTTCTGCCCGATAAAGCGTACGTCGTGACCCCTGAATCAGCTTGCGTATATTTCAACTCTCGACGCATTCTTCCCGGGACGGACCACTTTACGGCGGCGAAACCGATCGACATCAAAACGAGCTCGCACCAGCTTCTCCAGGAGTTCTACAATGCTCATTTCCTCCCCGCGTCACCGAAGCGGGCGCCGCATTCCTATGCGTCGAGTGTCCTGTTGAGCAAGCAGCGCCTGGGAGCCGTCGCCGTATCCCTTGATGGCCGTTTCATCGCCTTCGTGCGGATCAAGAAGACCTGGCACTACGCGGTTTATCTTCGGCAAGCAGCATCAGGCAGAGAAATTGAGGTGGCTGCACCCGAAGAACAACGGATTCTCAACGTGACGTTTTCGCCGGACGGGCAAAAGATTTTCTATGTGGCCTCGGACCGCGATAAGCCGAGCCTCGGCTCGCTTTACGAGATTCCGCTGTTGGGCGGAACGCCACATCTGATTCTTGCGGACGTCGATTCCCGAGTGACATTTTCGGCCGACGGCGGGCAGTTCATTTTCATTCGAAACGACGTCCAGAGCGGTGTCAGCACATTGATGCGGCACGAGCTTGCATCGGGTCTGACGTCCACTATAACGACGCGCAAGTCACCGCTCTACTTCAGCTTGGCGACATGGTCCCCGGATGGTAGAAGGATCGCGTGCGTCAGCGGCAATAACGATGTGGACCGGTCGCAACGTATCCTCGAGGTCGACCCAGCGACTGGCAGCGCGCATCCGATAGGTGACCAGGCCTGGTGGACGGTTAACGGCCTCGCGTACGACGCCGACGGCCATAACCTTACGATCGCCGCGGACACCGATTCAGGACTGTCGAATCGATTGTGGCGACTCGACGTCCATAATGGTGCGATTCAGTCGCTCGGTACCGCTGCGGAGGATTTTCAGGAGATCAGTGTATCGAGTGACGGTAGCGTTATCGCCCTGACTCCGCAGCGAGGATCGTCGATTGTGATCGTCGATAACGGCGGTCGCGGTAAGGTGAGGCCAATTCCTGATACATCGGATGCCGGAATCAACGGCCTTGCGGTTATCGACACGAAAAGCCTCGCCTTCCAATGCATCGGCGATGGCACTCGAGGTATCTGCACGATGACCATGACAGGCAACGGGAGGCAATTCCTGACCGATACCAAGACGACCGCCGTCCATCCGGCCCGTTGCGGCGATGGAATCGCATTCACGTCGTTTCAGGGCGGCAGGCCGGGTATCTGGATCATGAAGCGCGACGGAAGCGGCAAAGCTCGTGTGACCGGCGGGCAATCGGCATACTTTCCCGCGTGCGAACCAAAAGCAGCGTGGCTCGCCTACGTAACGTTCCCGGGAGGGCCGCCTCAGATCGAGGTCGTGGCAACCGACGGCGGGAACGCTCGCGTGTCACTTGCCCCCAAGGGCGGCTATTATCCGGCGATCTCGCCGGATGGACAGAGCATGGCCTGCGTACTGCCGAACAGCGACCCCGGAAGCAAGTGGCACATTGGCATCTACCGTGTGCAGGGCGGCGCTGAGATCAGGAATTGGGAAATCGAGAATAGCGTCGACTTTCCGCCGCGGTTGCGCTGGACGCCGGACGGCGCAGCTGTGGCCTACCTCGGGGACGACGGAAACGGTACAAACGTCTGGGTTCGTTCTCTAATAACGGGCCAGGAAGAGCGAATCACGAATTTCGTTGACAGTCACATCTACTCATTCGACTTCACGCCAGACGGCTCGCGACTCGTATGTACGAAGGGCAGCGACAACGTCGATCTCGTTCTCCTCACCTTTGCGCGATGACAGCAGGACTACGGCGGGCGAATGCCCGCCGCAGTTGCGTTCCTTACCTTCCGTTGTTGCAGCCCGCGGCGCTCGTCTGGCAGTTCGCGATGACGACGGTGATCCGGCCGACGGCGGAGCTGGTGGTGAGGCCGTTGCTGACGCTGAATGAGAACGTGTCCAGGCCGAGGAAGCCGGTGTTGGGGGTGTAGCTGACCTGGGGGCTGGAGAGATCGTAGGGAACGGTCGTGATCAGCTGGTTCAGGCTGTCGCGGAGGACGCCGCCGGTGGGAAGCGCGGTGATCTTGTACGTCAGCGGGGCGGTGACGCCCGGTGTGGCCAGGGAAAGCATCGGGATGGTATTGCCGCTCACGTTTCCGCTCGCCGTCGTGCGGACCTGAAGACCGCGAGCCGGGCCGGCCAGGCTTTCATTCACGCGGCCCTGGATAGCGAAGAACGAGAAGCCGTTCTGTGCCGAGGCGCGCACCTGATCGAGAACGCTGAAACTGAACGTGCCGTCGCTGCCGATCGGCATCGTTGGCGGCACTTTCATGACCGCGTCGGGGATCTGTTCCGCCGGCGCCTGGAAATCCGAGTTAGCGAGATTGCCGTCGCCGCTCGCGGCGATCCAATAGAACGACGTGTCGAGCGAGTCGACCGTGCCGCGGTTCGTGGGGAGAACCACCTGCGCGCTCTGAAGCGCGCCGGCGGAACCGCTGATGTTGGCCATGTCCCACTCGAACTGCATGCGCACGGTTCCGCCCGAGCCGGCGGTACCGGTCTGGCCGACGCCGGCGCTCATTAAGACCGGCGCGGAGCCGGGCAGGGCATTGACGTTATCGCCGAGCTGATCGCCATTCGCATCGGCGACATTGCCGGCGATCGTCACAGGATCGAGGAAGGCGGCCAGCGGCTTGGCCATGAAATGGCGGCTGGCCGTCATCAGCGAATTCGGGCCGAGCGAGAGAACCACGCTGGTCGCCGGCTCGGTCGACACTTCGACGTCGTGGGCGATGCTCGGCGGGTCGGAGAGCGCCGTCTGCACGTTGATGAAGAACGACGCCGCATCGCACACGTTGACGCTGGCGATCACGCCGCAGGCCTGGAACTGGAACGAGTCCGGACCGGTGTATCCCGGGTCGGGCGTGTAGACGACGGTGGCGGTGCGCTGGGGAGACTCGGAGCCCTGTGTCACCGCGCCGAGCGATCCGTGGAACGGGCCGGTGCTTGGGACGATCGAGAACGTAAGCGCCACGCCGGCGGGCGCCGTGCCGCGGAGCAGCAGCGTGGCCGGAACGTCTTTCGTCGTCTGCGCGGCGCTGTCGGTCGCCAGTACCGTGGTCGGATCAGGCGGCGGCGGATCTTCGGGCGTGGCGTTGATGGTCACGATCGCGTCGCCGGTGGCGCCCGCGGGATCGGTCACGCGGAAGGTGAACGAATCGGCGACGTTCGCGGCCGCAGGCGTGTAGGTGACGGTTGCGCTGCTGGACGAAGCGGACACCGGCGCGGAGAGCGTTCCCGCGTGCGGTCCGGAGACGATGCTGAACGTCAGCGCGCCACCCTCGGGATCGGATCCGGTCAGGGTGATCGCCAGCGGAGAGGAGCCGGCCGTCGAAACGGATTGCGGATTCGCAACCGGCGCCAGATTGAAGGCGCTGTTGATGGTGAGATGGCAGGCCTGCGAGACCTTGATGTCGCGCGCGATGAACGCGCCGGTGGCATCGACGGACTGACTGAAGACGATCGATCCGGCGGTGGCGTAGATGTTGGCGAACACGCTGCTGGCCTGGGAGACCTGGACGGCGGCAGGAGTCGCGGTCATCGCACCGCTCGTGCCGTTGATGCCGTCGACCTGAATGCGAATGGCCGATGCCGTGAGACCCGAACCGGTCTCGAACTTGACGATCGAGGCGTTGCCGAGACTCAGCCGCCCATTGACGACGATGTCGGCCGGCGCGGCATACCGCAGCGAGCCGCCGTTCCCCACCGTGATCGATCGGAACGAATAGCCGCCGCCTTTCAGATGCACCGTGCCGGAAATGCCGACGACGAGATCGCCGTACGCGCCTTCGTCGAGTGTGACCTGGCCGCCATCCGCGACCGTGACGTTGTCCGGTCCGGCCGGACGGATGGACACGGCCGGCAGGTTCGCGAAGACAGGCAACGCCAGCGGCGTGTGCAGCGTGCCGGTGATGGTGCCCTGATTCGAGAGCGTGTTGTAGTAGACGTCGCCGTGAATCGCGGCAGCATGATCGAGATCGACCGATGTCGCGGCGAGCTTATATCCGGCCGGAGTGGAGACGGAGTTGTCGAGCGCCAGCGCCGCTTCGCCGAGGAAGGGAGCGGTGGCGGCGTTGTTCACGATCAGGTCGCCGGAGACCACCACCACGGCGTTGTCGATCTGAATGCTGTGCGTCGCCAGAAGCACGGCGTTGCCGACGCCGGGCGATAGCTGCGTCTGCTGGGCGAGCAGCGAGGAGGCGAGGATGACCGTGGCGAAGAGAAACAGAGAACGATGTTTCATCGCGATGACTCCGTATTTAGTTGTCTGGGGGCCCCTGTAGGATGAACCGGATCGTACTAACGTAGGTCCGGATTTTCCTCCACGCACGCTTTCCAGCGATTTCGTCGGCCGGCCTTTTCCTTTGCTGCCATCACTCATGCGCCTGCCGTCGAAGCGATCTCAGCCTTAAATTGATGAAACGAAATGAGTTCTGCCGTCACTAGGAGCCATCGAAAGGAGATTTCATGGCTGACTTGACCGAACAACTCGCGCAACTTGGATCGCTTCTCAGCATCGCCGGAGTGCCGGCGACGGCCCAACCGGGGCAGGCCATCAGCACGTCGCTGGTGCCGCCGCTCTCGCTGCTGCATTTCACCGACATCGTCCAGCAACCGGTCAGTCTCGACTTCATCGCCAAGGACGTCGTGTTCTCGAACACGAACTTCAACTCGCCGGCGTTCGTCGAGGATGCCTCGATCACAAAGATCGTTCCCTTGTTCAACCTGACGTCGATTCCGCCGACAGTCGATTCGAGCGGGACGCAGGGATTGATCGGCAAGCTGAAAGGAACGTTGCCCGTGGCGGTGCCGAGTGAGGCCGCGCCCACGCTGGCGGTGGTCTGGAAGATTCAGGATGAGGCGAATAACGATCTCGTCGACGGCAGCGACTTTCTGGCGCCGAACGGGCTGACGAATCCGACGCTCGACGTGGTGTTCCTTCCGGCCTTCTCGCCCTTCGATGGAAGCGCGCCGCCGCCGGCGAAACGGAAGATCATCGCCAGCGTGACGCTCACCGCCGGAACGGCGACGTTTAGCCGGGACGTCGGCCCGGTGGTGGTGACGATTCCGTCGATTCCGTTCCCGAAGGTTCTGGCGCTCACGCGTGACACGAACTTCCGAGGACCGGCCCTGATCATGGTTCCGGGCTCGTCGGCCATCACGACCATCAACCACATCAAGGCGCTGCTGCAACCGGTCCGCAACGTAATCTCGGCGCTCACCACGGTCGCGCGTTTCGCGGAAATGCTCCTCGGCATCGACACGCTGGCCAGCATCCTCGACGCGACGAACATCGCCTTCAGCAAAGCGGACGCGGTGAGCAACCTGAATGACATTGACCTCGAGAGCGGATTCTTCAACGATACCGAGGCCGAGGATGAGCTGAGTGCATTCGTCTACATCGGCCCGCCGCCGCCGGTGGAGTCGACGGAGAATGCCGTGGAAATGTTCAACGATCGCAGCTTCCGAGCGGGGGAGGGGAAGTTCACGGTGACCACCGGCATCTCGTTCGTTGCGGTTTGCAACAACCTGCACTTCAAGACGCCGGCGGTGATTCCGGCGAGTGCCACCCTAACGGTGAACAACACGCCGCCGGGCGGCTGGTTCAACGCCGATTCGTTCGGCGATGCGCTCTCGTCGATCCGCTTCCTGTAGATTTTACGGACGCGTGCGGGCAATCGCTCGCACGCGTCTCACTTCTTCGGCAGGATTACCGCCGGCCGTTTGAGCTGCGGCTGGATCCATTGGAAGTAGGCGTGGATCTCTTTGTCGTGCGCCCTCGACCACTCCTCGGTGCCCGGCAGTTGCAGGAGCGAAAGGGCGATTCCGGAAAAGACGCCGGCCAGGTTGGCCTTCTTCATCGCCGCGAAGAACGGCGTTTGTACCCGCGAGGTGAAGTCGTCGTGGCCCTCGCCGGCCGACTCGACGAACATGGCGATGAAGTCGCTGAGCTGCCCGCTCGCCTTCTCCATCTTGGTCTGCTTCTTCTTGTCGACGGCGCTGGCGGCGTGGGCGATGGAGAGCATCATCTGCATCGCCCCGTAGTCGCCCTCTTCCTTCCGCTCGTTCGGATCGATGGTGATGTTCGCTCCCTCCTTCGTCTCCGCGAAGCCGCGGTTGAGGAGCTTGGAAAGATGCGTGGCCGCGGTCAACGAGCGATCGGACGCCGGCTCGACGGCGAGAAAGTGGAGATAGGAGAGCGTCGCCGGGACATAGAAGCCCTGGGTCTCGAAGACCTGGGCGAGCGCGAGATGCGCCGAGGCGTGCGCGGGATTCTTTTCGGCATCGCGTTTCAGAAGCTCGCGGCCCTCATTGGTCTTGCCGTGCTGGATGAGCGTGACGGCGAGATTGAAGAGCAAACCCGATTGGTCGGGCGCCTCCTTCAGTCCCCGGCGATACATGGCGATGGCCATCTCCGATTCGCCGAGTTGATCAAGGCAGTTGCCGAGCATGCCGAGGACGAGAGGGTGATCCGCCGTGGTCTTGTCTGCCAGCGGCTCGAGCGTGGCGCGGCAATTGGCGTTGTCGCCCTTTGCCGCATAGGCCAGGCCCAGCTCGTATGCGGCCGTGGTGTCGGCCGGATCGGCGGCCACCACGTTCTTCAGGATGGTGATTGCCTCCTCGATCCGCCCCTGATCGACGAGGACCGTGGCGTCGTTGACGGCTTTTGCGTGGGTCTCGTCCGCGACGGAAGCGAACGCGGCAAGAAGAAGAGCGAGGACGACAGAGATGCGCAGCATGCGAGCAGTGTAGGCTTTCCGAGGAAGGACGTCTTATGAAGATCAAATCGCGAATCGTCGTCATTGCCGCGCTGCCGGCCGCTCTCGCGGTCATCCTTGCTGCTCATGCCGCGGAATCGAAAGCAGCGCCGGACGCCACGCAGATCCGCATCGGCCGGATGTGGCACGGCCGCGTTCCGGAGTCGAAGGCCGCCGAGTATTACGAGTACCTGAACCGCGATGGAATCGAGAAGATCGAGAAAATCCCTCACAACCTCGGCGCCGACGTCATGACCAGTACCCACGACGGCATCACCGAGTTTGTGGTCATCAGCTACTGGCATTCGCTGGATGACATCAAGGCATACGCCGGAGCCGACATCGAGAAGGTGCACGACCTGCCGCGCGATAAGGAGTTCCTCATCGAGCCGGAAACGAAGGTGCGGCACTTCGTGATTCGGCGCAGCGACCGGCGTTAACCGCACTGTAAGCAGGACGGCCAAGCGAACGTCCAAAGACATCATGAAGAGCCTGGGCGTGACCATCCTGATGGCGTGGATGGTTCCCGTTGCCGTTGTCGCGAACACCACGCTGACCTGGATTCCCGGTTCGTCGGTGAAAGTCGAGCAGATGATCGGCGACTGCGACTACACCGCGCAGGCGGCCACCGGCCAATGCAAGCCGACCATGAGCCAAACCTCGACGCGCGCCAGCCTTCTCGGTACCGACCTCGGCGCATCGTTCGAGTCGCAGGGACGGGTCATTTTCCTCTTCGGCGACAGCTTCGGCCCGACCGAGGATTACTTCGCCTCGGACACAATGGCGTCGAGCACGAGCACCGATCCGGCCAAGGGTCTCTTTCTAGACGTTTTCACCAAGACCGACGGCACGCCCTACTTCGTGCGCGTGCCGGGGGTAAGCCTGGGAGGGAACGAGGTCCCCAACGCCGGAATCCATCTGGATAAGGGGACCTTCGTCGTCTGCCACACCGGCCTGGACAGAAGCCTCCCGACGCCGGACATCAACGCCTACTCGGTGCTCACGCGTTTTGACGAGACGACGCGGACGTTCACACTGTTGCGCACGATCTCGACCAGGCCGAACGGGAAGTTCATGACCCCTTCGCTGCGTACGTCGGGGAGCGACGTGATGATGTTCGGGCTCGGAGCGTACCGCGCCAGTGATGTCTACCTGGCCACGATTCCCGCGAGCAGTTTCGACACCGGTGCCGGCACGCGATACTTCGCCGGCCTGGTGAGCGGGCAGCCGTCGTGGTCGAGCTCCGAATCCGCCGCGGTCGCGGTCGTCGCGGAGAAGGGCGGCCCGAGCATCGGCAGTGTTTCCGTGACCTATTCGCCGGTGTTAGGTCTCTGGCTGATGACGTACGACGGCGGCCGCCAGTCGCCGTCGACGACCGGCGTCTATTTCACGTACGCGAAGGATCCGTGGGGTCCCTGGGCCGAGCCTCAGCTCATCTTCAATCAGAGACGCGACGGCGCCACCGGCAAGTTCGTGCACGATCCCGGCATCTCGCCAAACGACGGCCTGAACGGCCCGACCATCGGCGGCAACGACCCCCGCACCACTCCCGGCGGTACGTACGCGCCCTACATGATCGAGCGCTTCACGCGCGTCTCCGGCAGCACGCTGTCGATCTACTACGCGCTCTCGACATGGAACCCGTACACCATCGTGTTGATGCGCGCCGATTTCACGATCGCATCGACGGCCGCGCGGGGGAGGGCGGTGCGGCATTGAGCGGAGGCAGATTAGATCCATGGGCGTTACATGGAGCCATTTTCTGCTTTTGGAAGCCGCCGAAGATGAAATGAAAAAGGATCGATACATAATCATTTCGTCCATGGACGTAAGTGTTGACAAACCAGTTGATCAAATTACGTCCATGGATATCTTCATAACGTAAAATCGCGTCTCTGCCAGTCAGGTGGACAAAATAGGATACTCTGAAGATGTTCCGATTGTGTCCATGGACATCTTAGATATCTTAAATTCTGGTTTTTAAACGTCCATGGATCTATAATCGCCCAATGCCACGCGCCCGACAGCCGCATTCCGATGCCGCGCTCTTCGGAGCCGCTCTTCGCCGGGCCCGGCTGGCCCGCGGATGGACGATCACCAAACTAGCCCAGCGCTCCGGCCTGAACGCGCAATACCTCGGCGTCATCGAAGCCGGCCGAAACGTCCCCACGCTCTACGTGATCCTGGAAGTCTGCGAAGTCCTCGGCGTCGACGCCGGAGAACTGATTCGCGAAGTGGCGATCGCGCGGACGCAGCCGAAGCGGGAGGCTAGCCGGGATTCGGAGCAGTATCCTCAGTTGGGTGATGACGTTCTGCCCCCCGCAAAAGAGTAGTTAAGTTGGGGTCACATCTGGAAACTCAATTTGACGCAACGAGCATCGGATCGATGGTGCGCCGAAGTTGCGTGGCTCGTGTGAAGCGCCTTTGCGGTCTGACTCTTCTCGAGGCTGCCCAATCTGTCGCTCCCATAGAGTCGGCGATGGCCTTGAGGGTCAGCCCCGCGTCATCGACGGCAAGGTGAGCCCGCGCCTCTCGAGACCACCCGCGCCAGCAGATTCGCAAAACGGCGCCGATCGGCGTCGTCACGCTAGATGTCGCGCCGCTCATTGCCGCGGCTGGTGACATGCCAGATGGCACCTGGAAACTCGAGACGAATTTGACGGGACACGGAGCGCAGGGAAAGAGCGCGACGAGAAGGGACTCGGTCCGTGGGAGTCGCGAAGGTATCACAAGATCTGCGGCGGCAGGACTTGATTGCGAGTTAAGTTGAGTTTCCAGATGTGACCCCAACTTAAGGCCGCCGAAGTACTGGTTGTTATCAGAGTCTGTCGACCCATCAGCGGTTAGTGAATGTCCCCTTCACACAGCCTTGCTATGTATTCGGACACAATTGCGGAGCGACTCGCTAAGAAGTCAGCATACGTCCGTATCGTATAGTCGAAGTCACTCGGTGGCGGAAGAAGGTTCGATTGGAAAACAGCGTCAGCAGAATCACCGAGCTTTGCAACGCACTCAGGAACGTACTCCTTAGGATCGTCGTCCGAAATCGAATTGTTCTCTGACGCCGTGAGCATGCAGATATTGATGATCGAGTTGTGTTCCTCAGGCGCCTCGATTCGCCTCAGGTGTGCGCGAGGAAACACATGATGAAACTGCTTCTTATTAAAGATCGACAGAGCCTCAGCGGTATCAATTGATGCGCCGTTCGTGATGTTCCGAGGTCTTCTCACAGCCAAGGACAACACAAAGGCACGTGCTCGCGAATTGTTGATTCGAAAAATGGTGTTCGCTACCTGCTCTCGGGATGGTGGGACGCCTAGATCTGCAGAATCGCCAAGGCCTTCCGTCACAAAGTTCAGGACAACCTTGAGATCATTCGTCACAAAGTTCTCGCCTCCCACACGATAACGCTCCGCAAAAGCTGCCCGCCAAAACCATATTCTGATACGTTTCAGCTGGTCTGTCGAAAGCCCATGAGCTTTCGAAAAGGCATAAGTAATGACGATCAGTAACGCTTCGTATGGAAGGAAGTCCCAGGAGTGGATTCTAAACTCAGTCGACAAGAGGTCTACCGCCTTCAGTAGGGCGGAACTTGTGTCGTCGACCAGGGCATCCATTTCGTCCGCGACGTTTCGGAGGGCCAGGATGTCGTCTTTCTTGATACTCGCAAACTTGACTGCCGCCAAACACTTCAGCAAGGTGTTGGGATCGATAGTGCCGAAACCTTTGGGCTCCAACGCAGTTGCTATTTTTCCGGTTTCGTCATTCAAATCGAACGTTTGGGACCAGGTTGCAGCTACCATGAGATCGTAGGTCGACAACTTCGTGCCTGAACTGTTGATTCGTTCAAAAATCGGGCACACCTCTTCGATGGAGAGGTCCTTCAGCGTAACAACAGGAAGCTTGTAGTTTGTGAATGCCGCGATCAACGCATCAAGGCGAGTCTGATAGGTCTCGTGGTCAGGGTACGTCTTGAGTCCCGTGCGAAAGTCGAGCAACTTCGTGGTTTCGTACAGCCACCGAAGAGGAAAGCTCAGTGCATTGTGTTGATCGGGCTTGGGTTGAAAGACGTTCTTCTGAAGGTCAAAGACAACCGCGAACCCTGTTTCGGTATCGGGCGCTCCTAGACAGGAGTAGATCACGGTGATGCGCTGCTGCCCGTCCAAAACGTAATCCGTTGGCGTAAGATCGTCCGTCTCCGGAAGCCGAAAGTCGCCAATATTTCGCTCCGTCGCCAACTTCACTTGCGTTCGCCATAGCAGAAGGCTTCCTATCGGATAGTTGTTGGCTATGCTGTCCAAAAGGTCGAGCGCCTGCTGCTCCTTCCACACAAACTTTCGCTGAAACTGCGGGATCTTGATCTCGCCTTTTTTTACATCATCAATGATGTTCTTGAGGAAGGTCGTGTCCGTTTGCAGACGGCTCAGAATGTCGGCCATGGGACCTATCGTACGCGCTTTTGAGCGTTAGTTTGCCAGCGTCGTCCGCAATCACTCCCCCGGGTGATACCGCCGCTCGATATGCCCCTTGAGCTGGTCGCGATAGTAGTAGACCTCGCGCAGGTTGCCGGATGCGTAGCGTCCCGCTTCGTCATTGAAGTGTGGCGATGACGGATTGCCGCTTTCGCCACCGGCGGTAACCGCGCGGGCCCGCACTCGTTTTCCGAATTCGACGACGGCGACGAAGCTGTTGCCGCTGGTGCCGTACCACTTCTTCGTTCCGGGATAGGCGCGGGCGCCGAATGAGGCCAGCGATCCCCAGCGGGATGAGGTGAAGCCGACCGGAATGCTCGGCTGCGCGTCGTCAAAATGCGGCGGATCGATGTCGTCGTTGATCCGCTGGAAGCGGTTGATCTCGCCCCAGGGCGTTTTCCAGCTCCCGAAATCGGCGGTGAGCTTGTCGCAGGCCGCGGCGAGCGCATGAAGCCGCTCGCTCGAGGTCGCCTTCGTGGCGGAGTAATCGTCCGCGATGATGCCGGCCGCGCGCGCCTCGGCGGCGACCTGCCTTCCCAGCTCCTCAGCCCAGAAAATGGCCAGCGATGTCGGCACCGAGGAGGTGGACCAGCGGCGGTCCCAGGCGCGGAGAGCGTTGATCGGTTCCGCCAGTTTCGATTTCAGCGGATCGCTCGAAGGAAGCTCGTCGTAGTCCTTCAGCAGAGGCGGCAGCAGCTTGTCGAACGCCGGCAGATCGCTGTCGAACGCCGCGGCGATCAGCGAATCGATGGTGAAATCCTTCTTCCCGGGCAGCACCTTCAGCGCGTGATAACCGCGTGGGGTTTCCTCGACGCCGCGTTCGACGTAAACCGGATAGTCCGCCCGCTTCGGGCTGTTCGGACCGGCCGCCGACCATGGCCAGTTGTTGCTGTTGTACAGCCAGCCATTTCGCGGATTCAGCAGGTTCGGTGACTCGTCGACGGAAAGAACGCCATGCCACTCGGTGGCGGGATCGCTGCCGTCGACCGGCTTCGTCCAGTCGAAATGCGGATCGCGCCGCGGAATGAAGTTGGAGTGGAAGTAGGCAATATTGCCCTCGGCATCGGCGAAGATGGTGTTGTTCGACGAGTCGGTGTGCAGGGCCATCGATTTGCGGAACGACTTGTAGTCCGTGGCCTTGGTGCGGATGTACGACTGCATGAGCGCGTGCATCGGGTCCTGCATCAGCCGGACGCTGATCCATTTGCCGTTCGCCTCGCGCACGATCGGACCGTGATGCGTGCGATAGACGGTGAAAACCCTGGTGGCCATCCCGCTGGCTGTCTTGTAGGGGATGGTGATCTTGCTCGTCTGCAGCGGCCGATGCTCCGCTCCGTATTTGTAGACGAGGCGCCGGTCGCCCATCCTCGTCACCGTCTCCGCATATTCGTCGATGTTGTCGACGCCGCTCGACGTGTGCATCCAGCCGGCGTGCGCATTGAATCCCTGATAGATGAAGAACTGGCCCCAGGTGACGGCGCCGTAGGCATTGAGCCCTTCCTCGCTGACCATCTGCAGCTCGGAACGAAAGAAGAATGACGTGTGCGGATTGATCAGCAGCAGCGCGTGGTGCGAGGCGGTGTTCGACGGCGCGATGGCCACGCCGTTCGATCCCGTCGGCTCGGACCACACGCGGAGGTCCGCGGCGGCCGGCGTGCTCGGGTTCTTGTCGTAAAAGGCCTGCAGCTCCTTGAGATTGACCTGCTCGATGTCTCCGCCGATGCTTCCTTCGCTGAAGGTGATGGCCATCCATGGCTCGAAGTGCGTGATCACCTTCGGCTTCACCTCGGGATGCTTGGCGAGGTAGTAGTTCAAGCCGCTGGCCCAGGCATCCATCAGCGCTTTCAGCCAGGGAGGACTCTGCCGGTACTTCGTTTTCATATCGACGGGATCGATAAACAGCTTCATGCGCAGGTCGCGATAGATCTCGCTCTCGCCCTCCGCTTCCGCCAGCCGGCCCATCGACAGCAGGTAGTTTCTCTCGATGCGATGGAAATCGTCTTCCGCCTGCGCGTAGATCATGCCGAACACCGCGTCGGCGTCGGTTTTGCCGTAGACGTGGGCGATGCCCCAATCGTCGCGGATGATCTCGACGTTCTTCGCGTGCCGCGCCCAATCCGCGGGGGCGGCCTGGGCGTCGGGCGCGGCTCCGGCCATGACGAGGGCAATGACGAGGGCAATGATGAGAAGGTTCAGAAAGTGTCGTTTCACGAAGGATGCACGCTGCATCTGCGTAGATTACCGCGGCAGCCGCAAATCTCTCTGATGTCGAAGAGTTCGGTGCAGTTCATGAACAAGCCGATGCCTCATGCGAAAGTCGAGGGTAGAATTTTCGCGTCGCGTCGCTCTCTATCTCAGAGATCGCAGGATGTTGAGAGTCTTTCCATGTGACCATCTCGGAGTGGAAGGAAATGGTGAAGAGAATCCGAATCGCCTTGCTCGCCTCTGTGGTTCTGCTCAGTGGTGTTTCGACGCTCGGGGCCGCGACTCCAAAGTTCCAGCCGGTGGAGTCCAGCGGCGTTGGTATCGGTCGCTACATCGTGACGTTCGCCGAAGAAACGTTGGGAGACGATCGCGGGGCGCTCGGGCGCGAGTTGGCCCTGACCTACGGAGCGCGGCTCGAGTCCAATGCTTCCTCGGACTCGCAACAACTTGTCGTGATCATGCCGCCTGCGCGTGCACGACTGCTCAGCGCTGATCAGCGGGTAAGCGAGGTCGTTGAGGTTCCGCTGACGACGACTGCTGACGCGCCGCCCGAAACACCGGCGGTTGGTCTCCCGCCCGCCCCGTCGCCGCGCCGGTTCACGCCCCAACCGTCCGGCTACGGAGACAATGGTCAAAGCGGCACATACACCTACGACGGAGCCGGCAACATCACTGCGATCGGCGCGGACACGTACCGATATGACACCGCACAGCGTCTGGTGAGTAGCGTTACCCGAGGAGTACAAGAGGATTACAGCTACGACGCCTTTGGCAACCGGAAGAGCGCCACTGGTGCGGTCAATTGCCTGGGACAGACGACTTGCGCTCAGCCCGTTACTGTGGACTCGAATACGAACCACCTCTCCGCGATCAACGGCGCAGCCGTCACCTATGACGACCCCGGGAACATCAAGACTGTCGCCGCTACCTCGGGTAACCCCGGAGCCGTCTATTCATACGATGGAACGGGGATGATGACCCAAGCCACAGTCGGGAGCGACGACCGTCAGTTCCTTTACACGGCGGATGACGAACGGATCGCCGTCAAACAAGGATCATCATGGACTTGGACCGCGCGCGACTTGAGCGGCAAAATACTACGCGAATTCACGAGTCTGGAAACTGGCCCGAACCTGGCGATGACGAACTGGCAATGGGCGAAGGATTACGTCTGGCGCGACGGGCTTCTGCTGGCAACGACCGCTCCGACCGGGACCCTTCACTACCATCTCGATCACCTCGGGACGCCGCGTCTAGTAACGGATTCAAGCGGCGAGAAAGTGGCCGAGCATGAGTACTATCCCTTCGGCGCTGAGATAAACCTCACACCGCACGAGACCCCCGAGGAGGCGATGAAGTTTACAGGGCACGAGAGGGATATCGTGGCAGGGGACGGACATACGCTGGATTACATGCACGCAAGGTTTTACACGGCGTCGATGGGCCGGTTTTTAAGTGTCGATCCATCGCTTGACATTGAAAAGATGATTCGGCAACCACAGATGTGGAATCGGTACGCATACGTGACGAACAATCCGCTTCGTTACACGGACCCCGACGGTCGCGATACGTGGGACAAGATCAGCGGATTTGCAAATGCTTTCGGCAGTGACAACCTGCTCGGTGCTGGTCGCGTTGATGCCCCAAACGATGATTACAGGGCCGGACAGCATGCTGGCGACTTTGCCGCGTCGGTCACGGGATTGATCGAGGTCAGCCTTGGCGGAAGTGGTACCGCTGGTTCGGCCGTGCTGAGTATGACCGGAGTCGGTGCGCTCGTCGGGGCACCTGCTGCAGTTGTGAGTGGGACCGTCGTTGTTCACGGAGGAGCAACGACTCTCATCGCGACGGCCCACATGATGTCCGCCGCTGACGGTGGTAAGAAGGCGGGGGACCTAATTTCTGGTTCACTAAAAAAGTCAAAATCATATAGGTCTGAGCTTGAGACAAAGACCAAGGGAGAAATCGATAAACTTGCTAAACAAAAAGGCCCCCTCCAACAAGCTGCTAAGCAGATGAAGAAGCTAATAGACCAAGCCGAGCGACTGCGCGACAAAATCAGGAATTAATACATATGGCCGATTGGCGACAGAAAGCGGTGGCGGCGGCGAATGCCGGTGAGTACGACGCTGCACTTGACCTCATGACAGGTGGCGTAGAGTTCTGTGCTTCCGACCTCTTGTTGAAGGGTAAGTGCATTCAGCTTTCACGTGGTGAGAAAGGCCGTCAGCCCGAAGATGCGGCAGCTGCATTTAAGAGCGCACTTGAACTCGATCCTGAGTTTGTTCCTGCAATGATCGAACTTGGCTGGATTTACTACTCGGTGTTCGACGATGCGCCAGAGGGGAAGAAATACTTCGAGCGTGCCCTAGAGGTAACGAGACAGCATGCGATCGAAGCGTTTCGGGGCGCCGCTCGATGCGCTGAAGACATCAGCGGTTCCAAAGGGCGAGATGAGGTCATCAGGCTGACGTCAGGGTTCGTTAGCGCCGATGATATTGATGAGTCAGTGGTCGTCCAATCGTAGCTCTCCACCATCCGCGCCGGGACTGCTCATCTTCGAAGCACGCAAGATGAGAATCGTGACCACACTGCTGGGATGTGCCAAAAGAGGTCCGCTACGATCGCTATGACTCGCCGGTAGAACTGACGATCGCCCAGTTAAGCGATGACTGGAACGTATGCGCTCGTCTGGCTGGCATCAGTGTTACGCCGATTAGGGGTGCAAGTCTTACCGGCCGGTTCATCGCAATAGCATTCCAACTGATGCCGGCTGCGCGAAGCACGCAGACTGCTGTCAATTCATTAATAAATCCGCTTGTTCACCGAGGAAGTTGCGGGATCCTCCCCGGCGTCCAGGGCGCGCCGCGTTCGTTCATCTGTTTCTCGACATTCGCCAGATCGACGTCGATCAGCTTGTGCAGGCGGTCGATGAGCGGACCGGTCTGCTGCTGGGCGATGGCCAGTGACTCACGATGCGTGGCGGTCGGAGGCATCGTCGTGGTCAGGCCGTTGACGGCGGTGTTCACGCGATCGAGCAGCGAGGGCTGGCTCGGCTCGTTGGCGCGGCGCAGGATCGGATCGCCGTTGAGCTGATCGGCGATGTCGCGCAGGGCGGTGTCAATGCTGTTCACCTGGGCGACCAGTTTGGGATCGGGCCCGGCGATCTCGTCCAGACCGCGGCGGATGTACTGGATGCGCGTGAGCGCCTCCTGCGTGACGCGGGCGGCGCCCATCAGCGTCCGCTGCAGGGCGGCGGCTTTTTTCTGGAAGTCGAGGACGGCGGCGCGGTCGCTCTCCTGGATGATCGAGAGATAGAGCGGGACGACGTTGAACGTTTGCGGCGCGCCGAGCACGGTCTCGACGCCGTCGACGCGCTTGGCGATGCGCACGGTGTACTTGCCCGGCGCCACCAGCGGACCGCCCGGCGGCGGCTGGAAGACGTCCGCTTCCGGCTCCTTCAGCTCGATCGGCGACGGCGGCGGATAGCGCAGGTCCCACGCTACGCGATGGAAGCCGGCCTTCGCCGAGGCGCTGACGCGGCGGATGACGTTCCCATCCTCATCCGAAACGATCATCACCACCGACGGCTCGATTTCCCGCTCCTCGGCGCGCAACTGGTCCAGCGTCGGATACGGCGGCAGGGCGTGGCCGGGCTCGTTGCTCTTGTCCTGATCGATCTTTGCTTCCGCGGCCTGGCGCTGCTTGCGGCGGCTCTTCAATTCGTCTTTCAGGTAGTAGGTGAAGATGGCGCCGAACGGCGGATTCGGCGCGGTGAAGTACGACTGCCCCTGGAACGACTTACCCGGCAATCCGAGCTGCGCGCGCTCGACGAACAGCTCCGCGTCGCGCGTCGGAAAGAGCGTCGCTTCGCTGGCGGCGACGGCCGGCGTCATCGCCCGCAGCGGCTGCACGTTGTCGAGGACCCAGAAGCCGCGGCCGAAGGTGGCGATGACCAGATCGTCGTGCCGCTTCTGGAACCAGAGGTCGCGTACGGCCACGGTGGGGAACCCGCCCTTCAGCGGAATCCAGGCCGCGCCGCCGTTCTGCGAGATGTAGAGGCCGTACTCGGTGCCGAGGTAGAGGAGGTTTGGGTCGACGCGATCTTCGACCAGCGCGTAGGTCATCCCGCGCGCGGGCAGGTCGCCGTTGATCGAGGTCCAGGTCTTGCCGCGATCGCTGCTCTTGAGCACGTACGGCTTGAAGTCGCCGGTCTTGTGATTGTCGAACGCGGCGTAGACGACATTGACGTCGTGCTGCGACGCTTCGAGGCGCGAGACGTAGGTCATGTCCGGCACGCCGGCGATGTGATCGATCTTCTGCCAGTGCGCGCCGCCGTCTTCGGTGATCTGAATCAGACCGTCGTCGGTGCCGGCGTAGATCAGTCCCTCTTTCAACGGCGACTCGGCCAGCGAAACGATGTTGCCGTACCACGACGTCGACGCGCCCTTGGCCACGGCGTCGACGCCCCAGACGCGCCCCATGACCGGCAGGGTGTTGCGATCGATGTGGCGGGTGAGATCGGGGCTGAGCACTCTCCAGGAGTTACCCCGATCGTCGCTGCGGAAGAGATATTGCGCGGCGAAGTAGATCCGGTTGCTGTCGTGCGGGCTGACGATGATGGGCGAGTCCCAGTTCTTGCGCAGCGGATCCATGCCCGGACCCGGCTGCGGCTCGATGTCGAGCGCCTCGCCGTTGCGTTTGTCGAAGCGTACCAGGCCGCCGTTCTGCGACTCGGCGTAGATGATGTTGGAGTCCTTCGGATCGGGGACGGAGCGGAAGCCATCGCCGCCCTGCGTCACGTACCAATCGGCGTTGACGATGCCGTGCGCGTCGGTCGTGCGCGCCGGTCCGCCGAGAGAGAAGTTGTCCTGCGTGCCGCCATAGACGCTGTAGAAGGGGAGAGCGTCGTCGGCGGCCACGCGATAGAACTGCGTGATCGGCAGGTTGGCCTTGAAGTTCCAGTTCTCGGCGCGATCGAACGATTCGTAGAGGCCGCCGTCGCAGCCGATCAGCAGGTGATCGCTGCTGGACGGATCGATCCAGACCACGTGGTTGTCCGGATGCTTCCACTTCTCGTCGAGCCGGCGCCAGCTCTTGCCGCCGTCGTCGGAAACGCGAATCCAGACGTCCGCGGAGTAGATGCGGTCGTCGTCGTTCGGATCGACGAAGATCTCGCCGTAGTACTGCGCGCCGGGGGCGGAGTAGTCGTTGACCTTTTTGAATGACGACCCGCCGTCCTTGGAGACGAAGAAGCCGCCCGCGCGGCGCGTCGATTCAACGGTGGCGTAGATGACTTTCGAGTTGTGCGGCGCCATGGCCAGGCCGATGCGGCCCATGTCTTCCTTCGGCAGCCCGTCCTTCAACTTCGTCCACGTCTTGCCGCCGTCGGTCGATTTGTGGAGGCCTGACTCGGGGCCGCCATCGATCAGAGTGAAGACGTGGCGGCGGCGCTGATACGCCGAAGCGTAGAGGATGTCGGGGTTGGTGGGATCGAGGAGGACGTCGGTGACGCCGGTGTTCTCGCTGATGGTGAGCACGGTCTTCCACGTCTTGCCGCCGTCGGTAGTCTTGTAGAGCCCGCGATCGCCGCCCGGCGCCCACAGCGGCCCCTGCGCGGCGACGTAGACGACGTTGGAGTCGCGCGGATCGACCACGATCTTGGAGATGTGCTCGGACTTCTCCAGCCCGACGTTCTTCCAGCTCTTCCCGCCGTCGATCGATTTGTAAACGCCGTCGCCCATCGACACCGAGCGCTGGCTGTTGTTCTCGCCCGACCCCACCCAGATCACGAGCGAATCATGCGGATCGATGGTCACGCAGCCGATGGAGTGCGACTTCTCGCCGTCGAAGATGGGCGAGAAGCTGGTCCCCGCGTTGGTGGTTTTCCAGACGCCGCCGCCCGCCGTGGCGATGTACCAGACCCGCCCGTCTTTCGGATCGACGGCGAGATCGATGATGCGGCCGGAGGTGAGGGCGGGGCCGATCTCGCGAAGGGTCAGGCCGGCGAAGGTCTTCTCGCCGTACTTGTCTTTCGAGTCGGGTGTATCCGCTTTTTTCGCCGGCTGGGCAACGAGTCCCAACGAAAGGACGACCGCGAGGATGAGGGTGAGCCGTTTGGCCATCGATGACCTCTCTTGATGTCTGGCGTTCTGAAGGCTGGGGAATCCTAATCGAAGCCGTCAACCGTTCTCCATCCGAAACTCCGAACGGCGTCCCCGAACGAAACGTCGCCCACCCGTGTTCTTAGCGTCATGAAGAACTCGTGGACCGGCGGCGAGGTGGTCGCCCAGCCTGCTGCCCAACCTGATAGCGGAGAGCTGGCGGTGGCGGTTCATCGCTGCGAGCCGGGGGCGTTCGAGCGGCTCATCGATCGCTTCGAGCAACCGCTCTTCACCTACGCGCACGGCATCCTGCAGAACGCCTTCGATGCGCAAGAGGTTGTGCAGGACGCCATGATGCGCGCCCACAAAGCGCTGACACGCCAGTACGACGAAGCTCGCTGCGCGGCGCTCCTGCTCCGGCCATGGCTGTTCAAGACCGTGCGCAACCTCTGTCTGAACAAGAGGCGGTCGAAGCGCAGTTCGCTGGAGCAACCGCTGGAATCGTTCGACGACGGACGGCTCGGACCGTTCGTCACGCTGGAAGGGTCCGATCTGGAGCGGAAGGAAGAAGTGGAGCTGCTGCGGCGGGCCATGGCCCTGCTGCCGGTCGACGCGCGGGAGCTCATCGTCCTGCGGTTCATGGAAGAGATGTCGTACGCGGAGATCGCCAAGACGGTCGGATCGACCGAGGCCGCGCTCCGCGGGAAAGTGTTCCGGTCGCTCAAGTTGCTCAGGGATGCACTGGAACAGAAGGGGGTGGCGTATGCAATGTAGAAACGTACTGACTCGGATCGATGCCCTGCGCACGCGCGAGCTGGCGCCGATCGAGAAGACGGCGGTGGAGCAGCACCTGCGCACCTGCCGCAGCTGCGACGCGTCGCAGGCGGACGTCGATCACCTCGCGCACGCGGTCAAGTCGCTGTCGCTCGTTCCGCCGGTGTCGTGCCGCGATGCGGTGAAGGAGAGCATCGCCGATTCCTTCGACCGCGTCGATGGCGTCTGGGTGGCTTTCGCCAACGGCCGGATCCGGATGATCGCCGAAGCCGATTCGATCGACGACATCCGCCAGACCTACGCGAAAAAGTATGGCCGCGTGCTGGAGCCGGCCACGATTCCGGCCACGCTTCGCCGCCAGGTTCTCGCCGCCGTGCAGGGCGAGGGGGTGGAGTCGCCGAAGGTCGATCTCGATGCCGCGAACGACCTGGAGCACGATGTCCTCCAGACCCTGACCCGCATTCCGCGCGGCGAGGTGCGCACCTACGCCTGGGTGGCCCGGCAGGCCGGTCGTCCGCGCGCCGTCCGCGCTGTGGCCAACGTCATCGCCCGCAATGCCGTGCCGTACGTGGTGCCGTGCCACCGCGTCGTGCCGTCGTCAGGCGGGATCGGCAACTACATCTTCGGCAGCGCCACCAAGCGCGCCCTGCTGGAGCGCGAGGGAGTCGACGTCGACCAGCTCGATGCTCTTGCGAAAGAGCACGTCCGCTACATCGGCTCGCGGACGACGCACATCTTCTGCTTCCCAACCTGCCGCGATGCCAAGCGGATTCAGGAGAAAAACCGCATCCCCTTCCGCGACTCTGACGATGCGCTGGAAAACGGATACCGCCCATGCCGCCACTGCCAGCCGGTGGCGGCGTAGCGGTTGCGGTTGCGAGATCGCGAGGTTTCGCGGTCTCGCACGGTGGGGATGACGAACGATTGAGGAGACGATGATGACCGCTCTGGCCTTTGATTTTTCCACCGCGAGACTCCACAACCGCGAGACTCCGCAACCCCAGGTCCACGCCATCTCCCTCCCCGCAAGAACCTTCACCGGCGATTTCTGGTTCACCCACCGCAACGACGACCGTCTCTGGTTCGCCCTCGGCGACGTCGCCGGCAAGGGCCTCCCGGCCGCGATCGTGATGGCCATGATCCAGGAGGAGCTCGAGCATCGCATCACCTCGTGCGCCACCGCCGGCTGCGATCCCGCCACGACCACGCATCGTCTCGACGAGTTTCTCAAACCGCTCCTCCCCTCGAACCGCTTCGCCACCGCTGTCATCGGCTGGCTCGACGATGACGGCTCGCTCACGATCGTCAACGCAGGCCACTGCCCGCCGATGATCGTCCGTGCCGATGGCCACATCGTGGAGATCAACTCCACCGGCCCGGTCGTTGGAATCGTCCCCAACTCGCGCTGGACGTCGACCACGATCGCACTCGATCCCGGCGATCTCCTCGTCCTTTACAGCGACGGCGTCATCGAATCGCCGTCACCCGCCGGCTGCGATTTCGGCACCGAGGGAATCGTGCAAGCGCTGCCGGCCTCGTCGTGTCCACGAACCGTCGCCGCCGCCATCGTCGATGCCGCTACGCGCCACGCAGGCACGATGGCGCAGTACGACGACCTCACGGTGATGGTGATCGGCGCGTAAGGTCGCTTGACCTTCACTCCTCTTTCTTTCGCGCTTCGCGCATGGCATCGAGCCGTGCCTTCATCTTCGCCTCGGTGCCGATCTCTTTCGGCTCGTAGAAGCGGCGGCCGGCCAGCGATTCCGGCAGGCAGTTCATGGCTACGGTCTGCTCCTCGAAATCGTGCGCGTACTGGTAGCCGCGGCCGTAGCCGAGGTCCTTCATCAGGCGCGTCGGAGCGTTGCGGATGTGCAGCGGGACGCCGGGATTGTCGCCCTGGCGCACTTCGCGGACCGCATCGCCGTAGCCGGTGTAGACCGCGTTCGATTTCGGCGCGGCGGCGAGATAGGTGGCCAGTTGCCCCAGCGCCACGCCCGCTTCCGGCATGCCGAGGAAGTGAACCGTCTGCTGCACGGCGATGGCGAAGACCAGCGCTTGCGGATCGGCGTTGCCGATGTCTTCCGATGCGGCGCGCACCAGGCGGCGGGCGATGTACATCGGATCTTCGCCCCCTTCGAGCATCCGCACCAGCCAGTACATCGAAGCGTCGGCGTCGCCGTTGCGGAGCGACTTGTGGAGCGCGGAGATGATGTTGTAGTGCTCCTCGCCGCCCTTGTCGTACATCAATGAGCGGCGCTGCAGGATCTGCGTCACCTTCTTCTTGTCGATCGCGCCGTCGTCCTTCGTGGCGGTTTCGATGACCAGCTGCAGCGAGTTCAGCGCCTGCCGGGCGTCACCGGCCGAGGTCGCGGCCATGAAATCGAGGGCATCGTCGGTGACTTCGATCCCGTACTTGCGCACCGACGGCTCGGCCACGGCGCGGCGGAGGATGGTCATCACCTGCGCGCGCTCGAGCGCCGGAATGACCACCACCTTCGTGCGCGACAGCAGCGCCGAATTCACTTCGAACGATGGATTCTCGGTGGTGGCGCCGATGAGAGTGATGTCGCCCGCTTCGACGTACGGCAGAAACGCATCCTGCTGCGCTTTGTTGAAGCGATGGATCTCGTCGATGAAGACGATGGTCTTCGATCCGCGCGCCTTCCGCTCCTTGCGCGCCTCCTCCATCAACGTGCGGATGTCCTTGATGGAGCTGCTGGTGGCCGAAAAGGTGACGAATTTCGCCCGGGTCTTGTTGGCGATGATGCGGGCCATGGTGGTCTTGCCGGAGCCGGGCGGCCCCCAGAAGATCATCGACGGGATGCGGTCGCTCTCGATGGCCGTGCGGAGAAAGCGGCCCTCGCCGAGGAGATCGTCGAGGCCGACGATGTCTTCCAGCGTGCGCGGACGGACGCGCTCCGGCAACGGCGCGTCGGGACGCGACGGGGGCTCGATCGGGGTGGTGTCGAAGAGGGACATTAGAAAGGCAAATGTTGAATGTTCAATGTTAAGTGTTGAATGTTGAATGAAAGCCATGGCGGGGGCTGACCGAAGGCCATTGAACACTCAACATTCAACATTGAACATTCAACATTTCTCAGCAAAGCAGCGAGAAGTCGATGTTCCCGCCGCTCACGACAATCGCAGTCTTCCCCTTTGCTTTCACCATGCCTGACAACAGCGCGGCGATCCCCAGTGCTCCGGTCGGCTCGATCACTAGTTTCGTCCGGTACATGGCCAGTTTCACCGCGTCGAGGAGGACGTCGTCTTCGACGCTGACGACGTCGCGGACGCGTTCCCGGATCACGGCGAAGTTGCGTTCGCCGATGGCCAGGGTGCGGGCGCCGTCAGCAATCGTTTTTGGTGGATCGATGGTGACGATCCGGCCCGATTTGAACGATTGCTCCCCATCGTTGCCAGCGCGGGGCTCGACACCGTAAACATCAACGTCCGGCTTGAGCGAAGTCGAGGCGATGGCCACGCCCGAGAGCAGGCCGCCGCCGCCGAGTGGCGTAACGATCGTCTCGACCTCGGGCCACTCCTCGACGATCTCCAGTCCGACCGTGCCGGCGCCGGCGATGATCCGCCAGTCGTCGAAGGGGGGAATCACCGCCGCGCCGGTTTTTTCGGCGATCTCGCGGGCGACGGTGTCGCGCGTGGCCGAAGTCACGCCGGCGGTGACCACCGTGGCGCCGTAGGCCTCGGTGGCCGCCACTTTCATGGCCACGGAGTTCTCCGGCATCACGATCGTGGCCTTCATGCCGAGGAGCTTCGCCGCGAGCGCGACGCCCTGCGCGTGGTTGCCCGATGAGAAAGCAACGACTCCGTTTCGCCGTTCATTTTCAGAGAGTTGCAGGAGTGCGTTCATCGCTCCGCGGATCTTGAACGAGCCCGCCCGCTGCAGGTTTTCGCACTTGAGACGGACCTCGACTCCGATGGCCTCGGAGAGCGAACGGCTCGACAGCAGGGGAGTTCGGTGGATGTACGGTTTGAGGCGGGCGGCTGCGGCGCGGACCTCTTCGATCGTTACGGCGGCCACATCGATATTTGAAGAATTCACCGGCGCAGTATAAACTCCGGCAAACTGGCCATTGATTACAGGCATCGACGCAAGTACAGGTCGGCCAAGCAGTAAACGGGCAAGGTTATTTTCTGGGGAGGTTGGGGTTATGTGGAGAAGGGTTACCCGCGGCCTGGTTCTCGCCATTCTGGTGTCACTTGCTGTGCCCGCGCTCGTCGCGCAAACGACGGAAGCGTTCGGCTCGCTCGACTTTCCTGATCCGACCGTTCAGCAAAGCGGCGTCATTCTCGTCAAAGGGTGGTTCCTCGACCCGGCGGCGATTTCGCGCATCGCCGTCTACGTCGACGATCAGTTCATCGCCAACGCGAACACGAATCTGCCTCGCATCGACATCATCGAGGCCTACCCGAACTATCCGGGCATCCAGCACATCGCGCCCGGATTTCAGATCGGGGTGCTGGCCAGCCGCTTCACCAACGGCTCACACACGATCGCCGTGCGCGTCTTCCGCAGCGACAATACGTTCACGGAGCTCGGCCGCCGGACCATCACGATCGACAACACCATCAACCAGGCGCCGTTCGGAAACGTCGATATCCCCGACCTTTCCGGGACGTTCAACGCCTCGGGCTCCTTCCCGGTCTCCGGCTGGGTGCTCGATACCGATGGCGTTTCCAAGGTCGAGGTGCTCATCGACAACGGCGTGATGCAGAACGCCATGTACGGCGATCCGCGTCCCGACGTCGGAAATACGTTCGCCGACTGGCCGGACGCGCTCTACAGCTCGTTCGTCGCCAACGTCGACACCACCCGGATTCAGGACGGCGTGCACACGCTCGACGTCCGCGCCACCGACCGCCTCGGGCTCTCCCGCCTGATCGGCCGCAGGGTGGTGCAGATCTTCAACGACGACGCCAACCTCAAGCCGTTCGGCTACATCGACGAGCCGCTGAAGAACGCGGTGCTGTACGGCACGCTCTGCCAGACCCAGCCCGTCTTCTCGCCGGCGATCAATCCGCAGTCCCACATCACCCCGGTCCGCGGTTGGGCGCTCGACCTCGGCACGCGCAGCGGCATCGGCCGCGTCTCCTACGCGGAATTGATGATCGACGGAAGACGCTGGTACTCGACAGACGACTGCGGCTTCAGCCCGATCTTCAATAACTTCGTGAATTGCTACGGCCTGCCGCGCTTGGACGTAGAGCGCTATTACCCGGGCTATCCCGATGCGCCGCGATCAGGCTTCCTCTTCACGATGGACGTCGGCGCACTCCTGGCGCTCGGCGTGCGGCCTGGCAATCACGTTCTCAAGGTGCGCGTCGGCGATCTGGATCAGACGTTCACCGAGCTGCCGAACCGCGACGGCCTTCCGGTTTTCTTCGAATGTGCCGAGAATCGCGTGGCCGCGGCGGTCGGCTTCATCGACGTCCCGCAGACGAACGATTTCATGAAGGGGACGGTCACGTTCCAGGGCTGGGCGATGGTTGAGCACAGCACGCTGACCGCGGTCGAAGTCCTCGTCGACGGCGATTTCAAGGGGACGGCACAGTACGGCTTCCCTCGTCCCGATGTGGCGGTGCAGTTTCCTTTCCTGTTCAACAGCCAGAACTCGGGATGGCGCTTCGTGATCGATACGACGAAGCTCTCGAATGCGCGCCATCGTGTGACGGTGCGTGTTCTCGACTTCACCGGCCTGCGCACCGAGCTCGGTTCGGTCGATTTCTTCACGCAGAACGCGAACCCGACACCATAAGACTGCAGGCCGGCGGCGGCTATGGCCGCCGCCGGCCTGCGTTGTCGGTTGTCGGTTGATTGCGGCTTCGCCACGTTCCAATCACAAAACGCCCTGACCTTCGACAACGCGCGCGACGCGCGCGGATTCACTTCCACGCATACACATCAACGTTCGCCCGCGCACGCAGCTGCGTGGTCCAGGTCTCGATCTGCTGATCGAGCTGGCGCGAGCGGATGAGGGTGCGGATCTCCTCGCGAACATCGGCGAGCGGCGGGATGGGCAGCCCGCGGGCGACGCGCTGCTGGCGCCACGGGCCGTTGTAGTAGGCGTTGATGTCGTCATTCGCGACGAAGATCAGCGGCGCGAAGCGCTCCTGGATGTAGGCCTCGACCTGCAGCTGCCGCTTGATCAGGGTGCGCAACTCGTCCGCTGTCAGCTTGGCGTGTGCCAGCGCGGCATCCAGCTCGGCGGGGGAGGCGAAACGGTGCTGGATCTCCACCAGCCGCGCCTCGATCGAATCCTTCGGGATGTCCTGCGCTCCGAATCGCTCGACGTCGCGAAACCGGAGCGCCTGCGCGATCAGGGCCTCGAGGATGTCGTGGCGGTAATCGTCATCGCTGCGTCCGGCGGCGCGGGGAAAGAACCGCAGCGCGGCCATCTGGTTGACCTCGCTCACGGTCAGCACCTGCTGATCGATCACGGCGGCGATACGGTCGACCGTGACGGCCGGCAGCGGAGCGGCAAGCAAAAGAAGGATGAGAGCGAAGCGCTTCATAGTGGTTAATGACACAGCAATCTTGACACCTTCGCGCGCAATTCCTACATTCTCCTGTCTGTTAGCGGTCGGACAGCGAGACTGCTTGCCCGGCTCTCGTTACCCGCTATGGTTCAACACATTGAGCTCAACGGTGATGATCTCGACACCCGCGCCCGCGAGGTGCTGCGCGAGATCATCATGCAGCACGTGGCCACGGGCGAAGCGATCAGCTCGCGCACGCTGGCGAAGTGCGGCCGTTTTCAGCTCTCGGCGGCCAGCCTCCGCAACGTGATGGCCGATCTCGAAGACCTCGGCTATCTCCAGCATCCGCACACCTCGGCCGGCCGCGTCCCCACCGACCGCGGCTATCGCTTCTTCATCGACAACCTCATGCGCTCGCGCACGCTCTCGCAGCGGGAGCGGGAGATGATCGACGACCAGGTCGGCCACGCCAACGAGATCGACGACGTCCTTCACCTCGCCTCCCGCGTGCTGTCCAAACTCAGCGACCAGGTCGGCGTCATCTTCATGCCCACGCTGCTGCAGTTCACCATCCGAAGTATGGATTTCGTCGGCGTGGCCGACAACAAGATCATGTGCATCATCGTCGGCCAGAACGGCGTGGTGGTGAACAAGATCATCGAGACCCGCCAGCTTTTCACCCGCGATGAACTGCAGAAGATCTCGCGCTACATCACCATCGAATTCAGCGGCATGACCCTCGACAGCATCCGCCGGCGCCTCGTCCGGATGACCGAAGAGGAGCGGGCGCGCCACGACGCCATGCTGCAGAAGACCATCTCCCTCGGCATCGAAGCGGTCAACGACGTCACGCCACTCGAGCATGAGCTCTATGTCGAGGGCGCTGCGTCGATTCTCACCAAGCCCGAGTTCTCCGATGCCGTCTCCCTCCGCAAGACCTTCCTCGCTCTGCAGGAGAAGGAGAAACTGGTGGAGATCTTGAACTCGTGTCTCTCTGAAGAAGGGCTGCAGATTCTGATCGGATCGGAGAGCAACTTTACGCAGATCTACAACTTCAGCATCGTAGCCAGGCGTTACGGGACCCAGGCCGCGCCGCTCGGCATGGTCGGCATCATCGGCCCGATGCGCATGGAGTACGCGCGCATGGCGCCGCTGGTCGACTACCTCGGCCTGGCGCTCAGCCGCAAGATTGAAGAGGAACAGGAGCAACAGCAGTGAACGACAACGACAAAACCACCGCGGATGACGACGCCTACGTGATCGAAGACACCGGAGAATCCGTGGCCGACATCGAGCACGAGATGGAAGTCGCGGCCCAGGAAGCCGCGTCCGGACGGCCTGCGCCGGTGCCGCAGGAAGATGACTTCCGCGATCGCTACCTGCGCACGCTGGCCGACTTCGAGAACTTCCGCAAACGCGCCGAGCGCGAGAAGGCCGACTTTCAGCGCTACGCACTCGCCGGCGTGATCCGCGACCTCCTCCCGGTCATCGATAACTTCGACCGCGCCCTCGAGCACGCCGAGGAAGGCGACGAGTTTCACAAGGGCGTGGCCCTCATCTACAAGCAGCTCTTCGATGTCCTGCAGCGCCACGGACTGAAGTCCATCAGCGACTCCGGCGTGCGATTCGATCCCAACATTCACGAGGCGGTCGTGCGCGAGGAAGATCCCTCCGTTCCGTCGCATACTGTCGTGGCCGTGCTCCAGAAAGGCTACTTCCTGCACGACCGGTTGCTGCGGCCGGCCATGGTCAAGGTGGCCGTGGGCGGGCCGGAGGAGAGAGAGTCCGCGGGCTCTTAACGAATGTCAAAGATCATCGGAATCGATCTCGGGACGACAAACTCCTGCGTGGCCGTCGTCGATGTGGCGACGCCGCAGGTGATGCCGAACCGTGAGGGGAGCCGCACCACGCCATCCGTGGTCGGCTTCACCGAAGACAGCGAACGTCTGGTCGGGCAGATCGCCAAACGCCAGGCCATCACCAATCCCTTCAACACGGTCTTCGCCATCAAGCGCCTCATCGGACGCAAGTACGAGTCCGATGAGGTCATGCGCGCCAAGCAGATCCTGCCGTACCAGATCGTCCCCGCCGAAAACGGCGACATGAAGGTCAAGATCCGCGACCGCGAATACTCGCCCGAGGAGATTTCGGCCTTCGTGCTGATGGAGATCAAAGCCTTCGCCGAAGAGTTCCTCGGCGAGCCGGTCACGGAGGCCATCATCACCGTCCCGGCCTACTTCAACGACAGCCAGCGCCAGGCCACGCGCGACGCCGGCAAGATCGCCGGCCTCGAAGTCCTTCGCATCATCAACGAGCCCACCGCCGCCGCGCTGGCGTACGGTCTCGACAACAAGCAGAACCAGCTCATCGCCGTCTACGACCTCGGCGGCGGCACGTTCGACATCTCGATTCTCAAGCTCGAAGATGGTCTTTTCGAAGTCCTCTCCACCTCCGGCGATACGTATCTCGGCGGCGAGGATTTCGACAAGCGCATCATCGACTGGCTCATCGAAGGCTTCCAGCGCGAGACCGGCATCAGTCTCGCCGACGATCGCATGGCCCTGCAGCGACTGAAGGAAGCCGCCGAGCGCGCCAAGCACGAGCTTTCGGTCTCCGACGAGTCGCGCATCACGCTGCCCTTCATCTCCGCCGACGCCTCGGGGCCGAAACATCTCAACAGCGTGCTCACACGGCCCGAGTTCGAAAAGATGGTCGAGGACCTGATCCAGAAGACCATCGATCCGGTCAACGACGCGCTGAAAGCGGCGGGCGTCTCGGCGAAGGATATCGACGAAGTCGTTCTGGTCGGCGGCCAGACCCGCATGCCGCGCGTCGTCGTCGAAGTGCAGAAAGCCTTCGGCAAGGAGCCGAACCGCAACATCAATCCCGACGAAGTGGTGGCCGTTGGCGCCGCCGTGCAGGCCGGCATTCTGCGCGGCGACATCAAGGACATGATCCTGCTCGACGTCACGCCGCTGTCGCTCGGCGTCGAGACCCACGGCGGCGTCTTCACCAAAGTCATCGAGCGCAACTCGACCATCCCCACCAAGAACTCGCTGATCTTCACCACCGTGGCCGATCATCAGAGCAAAGTCACCGTGCACGTGCTGCAGGGCGAGCGCGAGTTCGCGCGCGATAACAAGTCCCTCGGCAAGTTCGATCTGGTGGGCATTCCGTCGGCACCGCGCGGCGTGCCGCAGATCGAGGTCACCTTCGCCATCGACTCCAACGGCATCGTCAGCGTCACCGCGCGCGATCAGGCCACCGGCCAGTCCACCGGCGTGCAGATCAATCCCGCCGGCGGTCTGTCGGAAGATGAGATCAGCCGCCTCGTGAGCGAGGCCGCCGAACACTCGCGCAGCGACGCCTCGCGCCGCGAAGTGCGCATGCTGCAGAACAAGCTCGAGGGAATGATCTACACCAACGACAAGGTCTTTCGTGAGTTCGGCAAGATGCTGAACGACGAAGACCGCGACAAGGTTCAGAAGTGCATTACCAAAGCGAAGGAATCGGTGACCTCGGAGGAGAGGCAGCGTCTGAACGACGCCATCTTCGAGTTGCAGACCGCATCGCGCATCCTCACCGGCGTGATGCTCTACAACCCCGTCAAGATGAACATCCCCGGCGACACCGCGTAAACCAGTGACGATGGCGACGACAGAAAAACGCGATTACTACGAAGTGCTCGGCCTGGCCCGCGAGGCCACCGTCGACGAGATCAAGAAGTCCTACCGCCGCCTGGCCGTGAAGTATCACCCCGACAAAAATCCGGGCGATGCCGGCGCCGAGGAGAAGTTCAAGGAGGCGGCGGAAGCGTACGGCGTGCTCTCGGACGACGAGAAGCGCGCGCGCTACGACCGCTTCGGCCATCAGGGCGTCGGCGGAGGCGGCTTCGATCCCAATCAGTTCGCCGACTTCGGCGACATCCTCGGCGATCTCTTCGGCTTCGGCGATTTCTTCGGCACCGGCCGCAAGCGTTCAGCGCGTGCCGCCCGCGGCAACGATCTCCGCTACGACCTCACCCTCGAATTCGAGGAAGCCGTTTTCGGCAAGGACGTCACCATCGACGTTCCCCGCGTGGCCACCTGCGAGGTCTGCCACGGCAGCGGTGCCAAGCCGGGCACGCAGCCGATCACCTGCACGGGATGCGGCGGCCGCGGCCAGGTGCGCTACTCACAGGGTTTCTTCGCCGTGGCCCGCACCTGCCCGCAATGCGGCGGCGCCGGAAAAGTGATCAAGGATCCCTGCGCCAATTGCGACGGCGCCGGCCGCGTACGCGAGGAAAAAACGATCTCGGTCAAGGTTCCTGCCGGAGTCGACGACGGCTCGCGCCTCCGCGTCGCCGGCGAAGGGGAGGCCGGATTCAACGGCGGCCCGCCGGGCGATCTCTATGTCTTCCTCTCCGTTCGCGAGCACGCGAAGTTCACGCGCCGCGATTACGACATCCACTCCGAGCACGCCATCACCTTTACCCAGGCCGCCCTCGGCGCGGACATGCAGATCGACACGATCGACGGCTCCGAGTCGCTGCGCATCCCGCCCGGCACGCAGCCCAACCAGGTCTTCCGCCTCCGCTCGAAAGGCGTGCAGTTTCTCCAAGGCCCCGGACGCGGCGATCACTACGTCCACGTCTCCGTCCGCATCCCCACCACCCTCGACGATGCGCAACGCGAGCTGCTCGAACGCTATGCGGAAGCCGAGGGGGAGACGCCGCTGCAGGACAAAGGCGTGTTCGGCAAGGTGAAGGACTTTTTCACGAATCCGTGAAGCGCGCGGCAAACTGTCATTCAGAGCCGCCGATGCCTCGGAGGGGCTGAGGACGGCGAAGAATCCCCGGCCGATAGCTGCGATACCGCCGCCCGCCCGGGTTTCAGCCGGGGATTCCTCGCCGTGCTTTGCCTCTCCGGGGCGCCGCCGGGCTCGGAATGACAGATAGAATCACCTTCCCATGCCCGACCAATCCTTCTTCCAGTGGCGCCCCCACCCGTGGCATGGACTGAGCGCCGGCGCGGATGCGCCGAGGGTCGTCAACGCGTACATCGAAATCACGCCCTTCGATCTCATCAAATATGAGGTCGACAAGGCCACCGGCTATCTCCGCGTCGATCGTCCGCAGCGCACGTCCTCGCAGCCGCCCGCGCTGTATGGCTTCATCCCGCGAACGTATTGCGGGCCGCGCGTGGCGGCGCTGACGCCGGTGACGAAGAAGGGGGATGGCGATCCGCTCGACATCTGCGTCCTCAGCGAGCGGCCCATCAACAAGTCGGAGATCATCCTCTCCGCGCGCGTCATCGGCGGGCTGCAGCTCGTCGATCGCGATGAGGCGGACGATAAGATCATCGCCGTGCTGCAGGGCGACTACGTCTGGGGCGAGGCCCACGAGTTGAGCGATGTCCCCTCGGTGCTGGTGGAGCGGCTGGAGCATTACTTCTCGACCTACAAGCTCGTTCCCGGCGAGCCGACGCGCATCCGCGTCTCCGGCTCGTATGGCACCGCGCACGCGCAGGCGGTGGTGCAGGCGGCGATGGAAGACTATGCCGAGTCGTTCGGCGCACGCGCGTGAAGGACTTCATCCTCGACATCTCCTTCGATGCGCGCGATGCCGCGCTCGAGGAGCTCGTGCAGTCGCGGTTGTATCTGACGCCATCGACCGGCAGTTCGTCCGTCGAGATCAACGGCACCACCACGATCTCGGCGTACTTTGACACTTCCGCTGAGCGCGACGAAGCTGCTCGCCAGTTCGGTGCGATCGATGTCGTCGAATTGCACGCCGCCGATCGCGAGCGCGTCGATTGGCTCGATCGCTATCAGCAATCGCTTGAGCCGCTATTCATCGGCCAGCATTTCGTGGTCGCCCCCGACGCCTCGCTGATCCCGGGTGACACGAAACGACACGCGATCATCGTCCCCCAGGAGCAGGCCTTCGGCACCGGCTCGCATGAGACCACTTCGCTCTGCATCGAGATCCTGGAAACGCTCGACGTCGCCGGCAAACGCGGTCTCGACGTCGGCGCCGGCAGCGGTATCCTCGCTCTGGCCATGTGCCGCCTCGGCGCAACACAGGTGATCGCTTTCGACAACGACGCCGACGCGTTCGCTGCGCTGAACGACAACCGAGTTCGCAATGGGATCGACGCTGCGCGCATGCCGGTCTTCATCGGCAGCCTCGAAGCGCTCCGCGGCGGCGTCTTCGACATCGTGACCATGAACATCATCCCCGAGGTCATCATCCCGCTGCTCGGCGAGGTGAAAAGTCATGTCGGCGGAGTGCTCATTCTCAGCGGCATCCTGGTCATCAAACGGGATGACGTCGTTCGCGCCTGCTCCGGGCACGGACTCGCTCTCGTTGAGGAGCGGGCAAAAGGGGAGTGGTGGGCGGGAGTGTTTCGGCCGGCGTGATCAGAAGCACAGACAAGAGTGTCTGTGCCACATCGCTTTGGCCAAGTGGCTGGGCTCTTCCAAGAAAAACCAGGACCAATGTGGCGCAGACACTCTTGTCTGTGCTTTAAACTCCTCCCCATGAACCAGATCAGCGACCGTCTGCGTGGCCTCGTGCAGTCCGACATCCGCCGTATGTCCCGCGAATGCGAGCGCGTCGGCGGCATCAACCTCGGGCAGGGGATCTGCGACCTTCCCACCATCCCGGAGCTGGTCGAAGGCGCCTGCGACGCCATCCGCTCGAACAAAGCGACCTATTCGAAGTTCGAAGGGATCGACGTGCTTCGCGAGCGCATTGCCCGAAAGGTCCAGCGCCACAACGGATTCACGGCGGACCCGGCGAAGGAGATCGTGGTCACGGTCGGTTCGAGCGGCGGCTTCCTCGCCGCGGCGATGGCTACGCTGAACGTCGGCGACGAGGTGATCCTCTTCGAGCCCTACTACGGCTATCACCTCAACACCTTCAAGGTTCTCGGCTTCGAGCCGAAATTCGTGCCGCTCCAGGCGCCCGACTGGAGCATCGATTTCGACGCCCTGCGCGCCGCCTTCACGAAAAAAACGAAGGCGATCGTGGTCTGCACGCCCTCGAATCCGTCGGGAAAAATGTTCACGCACGAGGAGCTGGAAAAGATCGGAGAGCTGTGCCGCGAGTTCGGCGCCTGGATCTTCACCGACGAGATCTACGAGTACATCGTCTACGACGGGCGGAAGCACGTATCCGCCGCCTCGATCCCCTCCATCCGCGATCTGGCCATCACCATCAGCGGATTCTCGAAAACGTTCTCCATCACCGGCTGGCGGGTCGGCTACGTCGTCGCCGACGAGCGCGTGGCCGGTCCCATCGGCCTGATGAACGACCTCTTCGCCATCTGCGCGCCCACGCCGCTGCAATGGGGCGTCGCCCGCGCCCTGGAGATCGGCGACGACTATTACGCCAACATGGCCGCCGACTACCAGAAGAAACGCGACATGCTCGCCGATGCCCTCTCCGAGGCCGGCTTTACTCCATCCGTGCCGCAAGGCGCGTATTACATGCTCGCCAGAATCCCCGACGACTTCCGCGACGACAAGGAAGCCGCGCAAGCCCTCCTCGAAACCACCCGCGTCGCCTCCGTCCCCGGCTCGGCCTTCTTCGTCTCCGAGGCGGGGAAGAGGATGCTGCGCTTCTGCTTTGCGAAGGATTTCGATTCGTTGGAAGAAGCGTGCAAGCGGATTCGGGCGTTCAAGCCGGCGGCGGTGTAACAAAGACCGCCAGCGAGCCGCTGGCGGTCCAGCCGTCGAGCCGGCGGCGCTACGCTTCTTTGGCGTTCGCTACTTTGCCGCCACCGTCGCCGTTACTACGACGATCAGCGCCTTCTCTCCCATCGTGGTCGTGCCGATGACCACCTTTTCGTTCTGGCGGATCGACACCGGCGTTTCGAAGCCGATCGATTGGTACTGCGTCGGTTGGGTCCCGCCGACGGTGATGGGGACGCGCATCGAGAAGTTGAAGCTCTCGATGTCGATCGATGGCCGTTCTCCGTTCGTTGCGGTGACGCGGCGCAGGCGATAGTTGTACATGATCGGCAGACCTTCCTTGACCGTCATGCCGAGGAGGGCCGGTTCGGCCACGCCGGAGCCTTCGAGCCCGTTGCCCGGCTTCGTGCGCTGGACCATGGCCGTCATCAGGCCGTAGTGCGCGTAGCGCAGCGTCGACTCGAGCTGTTTGACCACCGGCAAGAGCTCGTCCGGAACGGTCGGCGCGCCTGCCAGCGGCGTCTTCGAGCCGATCAGCACGGAGATTTTCATCTCGATGTCCGGCGCGTCGGCGATGGAGTGATCGAGCCGGGTGATGGCGCTTTCGATCGCGGCGATGTTCTCCGGAAAGTCGCGCACGGTGATCGTGTGCATTTCGCTGTTGACGCTCAGTCCCGCGCCTTTGAAGCCGCTGCCGAGCAGTTTGATGGACGCCGCCACGTCGCCCGCCTCGCGGTTGTGAACTTCGAAGACCTTGCTGCGGAACTCGCGAACGGTGTTGTAGTCGTCCGACGATTTCTCCTGGGCGATGGCGCTTGCGGCGAGCAGCAGTGTTGCGAGGATGATGGTGAACCGTTTCATGACTTGCCTCCTGATGTTGTGTTGGGGGTCTGGTTCGCGATCCAGATGATGCGGATGTCGGGATCCGACGTCCGGAATTCGACACGGATGTTCTGGCTGGCCAGCTCGATGTGCGGCGGCGGGTGGTGACGGCGCACGCGATGGGTGACCGGCGGGATGGCCTGGGCAATTGCCGCCGGCGCGGACACCACCGCCGCCTTCGGGACGATCACGGGCGGCGGCGTGCTCTTGATTGCGATCGTCGCCGGCGTCGTCTGGCGATGCGGAATGAGTGCGAAGACGATGGCCACGATCGCCGCAGCCGCAAGGGCGAAGCGCATGACCATCGGGAAGAAGCGCCGCTCGCGGCGTGCTTCAATCGCCGCCATCACATTGCGGCGGATGGTCTTGAAATCGTCGTCGTTCAACGGCTGCTGCGAACGGAACTCGGTCATCTTCATCGCGCACCTCCGCGCCATGCTTCGATCCACGCGCGCAATTTCGTGCGCGCCTTGCTGACCTGCACGCGCACTGTCGCCGGCGAGCTGCCCAGGATCGCCGCGACCTCCTCGGTCGGCAGTTCCTGCACTTCCCGCAGGATGATGGCCAGCCGTTCTTTCTTCGGCAGCGCATCGATGGCGCGCGTCAGCAGCGCGGCATCGTCTCGTGCTTCCAGCAGCTCGTGTGCTCCTCGGGCATTGCTGGCTACCGACATCCCTTCCTCCGCCGGCGCAAAGATCCAGCGCCGCCGGCGACGCTTCTCGACGTCGCGGCAGACGTTGACGGCGATCCGGAACAGCCAGCCGAAGAAATCGAGCTTGTCGTCAAATTGACCAAGATGACGGAACACGCGGAGAAACGTCTCCTGCGTGACCTCTTTCACCTCTTCGGCATCGCCGAGGATGCGCCAGGCCAGAAGGGCAACACGTCGTTCGGAAGCGATCATGATCTCCTCGAAGGCACGCTCGTCTCCGTCGCGCGCCGCGCGGATCACCGCGAGGAGCACCGGGGCCGTCGCCGATAACCGCGTCGCCGGTTCTGCTTCCTGCGTTAACAGCGCTTCGGCGGTCATCGTTCGTGCGTTCTCAAACAACCTCTACTCGGGGAGCGAGGAGATCGTTTATTGGACGGGGATGAAGGATGCGAGGATTCGGAGCGTAGCGCCGGCGGCCACGCCGGCTGTACCGCCGCCGGCTCGGCGGCAATAGAACACGAACCGCCAGCGAGCCGCTGGCGGTACAGCCGTCGAGCCGACGGCGCTACGCTTGCTGCGCTACTTCGCGTTCAACTCCGCCAGCACATCCTCGGCGTGTTTCTTCGTATCGACCTTTTTCCAGATCTTCTTGATCCGGCCGTCGGGACCGATCCAGAAGGTGGTGCGGGCTACGCCCCAGTAGCGCCGGCCGTACATGTTCTTCTCTTTCCAGACGCCGTACATCTTCACGATGTCGCCCGTGGTGTCGGAGAGGAGCGGGAAGTTCAGGTCGTACTTGCCGCGGAACTTGTCGTGGCTCTCGATCGAATCGGTGGAGACGCCAAGGACCACCGCGTGGGCCTTGGAGATGTCGGATTCGTGATCGCGGAACGAGCAGGCCTCGGCGGTGCAGCCCGGCGTGTCGTCCTTCGGATAGAAATAGAGGATCACATCCTTGCCGCGATGCTCCTTCAGCGTCATGTCCTTGCCGCGTGTCGAAGGAAGTTTGAAGTCCGGCGCCATGTCGCCGACTTTCGGTTCGTAGAAGTCTTGCATTGTGTTTCCTCTCGGTGGATTAGTCGATTAGTGGATTAGTAGATTAGAGCTTTCGGCTGGGCCTGATGTACCAATCGACGAATCCACTAATCGACTAATCCACTAGTTAGTTACTCCGCTCCCGAACAACACCTTCTCTGCAACCAGAACGGCGTTCAGTGCGGAGCCGCGGCGGAGATTATCGCAGACGGCCCAGACCCAGAAGCCGCCGCGGATGGAGGCGTCTGAACGCACTTCGGCGATCAGCACCTCGTCTTTTCCGGCCGCGTCGATCGTGCCGAAGGCCTGGTCTCCCTCGGCGAAGGCGATGGCGGCATTGGCGCGCAGCGTGGCGATGATCTGGTCGGCGCCGAGGTCCTCTTTCGTCTTCACGAAGAGGGAAAAGGTGTGGCCGTGAAACACCGTTCCCTGCGTCACCAGCAGCGCCACCTGCGTCCGCGGATCGGTGAGCGCGTGAACCTGCGCGGCGATGAGCTCCTCGTTCCGCTCCGTGGCCGGATAGAGATTGAAGGCCAGCTGCCGGTCGAAGACCTCTTGCGGCACGGTCTGGATGTTCAGCACGCTGATGGTCTGCCGGGCCAACTCCTCGACACCGAGCTGATCGAACGCCGAAGCCGGCTGCACCACGGTGGCCGTACACAGCTCCACGAGGCCGAGTGATTCGATCTGGTGAAGGATGATGGCGATGGGGATGGCGACCGGATGCGGCGAGACCAGAAGCCGGTCGTCGCTGCCGATCGACTCGAGGTTCACGCCCGCCACCGCCAGCTTGCCGTCGGTGGTCGACGGCTGCGAGAGATCGATGGCCACGAAGTTGTCGTCGCCGTAGCGCTCGATCCACTCGCGATTCCCCTCGGCTGGGCCGCAGAAGAAAACGACGTCGCAGTCTTCCAGCTCGTCGTCGGACGCGGGAAGCACGACCGCCGGCTCGTTGCCGATCTCGGTCAGCGCGCCGGCGGCCTGGCCGGTGCTGTCCAGTAGAACGATCTTGGCGTAGGGGAACGACCGCTCGCGCAGGATCGACTGGACTTCGGTTCCGATGAGCGTGAGTGGATTGACGATGCCGATGCGATAACCGGCGGCCGATTTGGGATCGATCATTGCGGCGCGATTTGTAGCACGTCATCCGTCTTGCGCGGCGGGAAGGCGATCGACCAGAGGCGCAGCATCGGCCCCGAGGCCAGATAGGAGATGGCGAAGACCAGCCCGAATTGCCGGGGCCACGACCAGCCCACCACCAGGACCGCTGCAAATACCACCACATAGATCAGCGGCGGGCCTTTCTGGAAGCTGAGCCCCTTCTGCGCCCGCCAGCGGATCGGCGACACCATGGCGAACGCCGTACACGCCGTCAGGGCCAGGATGACCAGCGCGAACTGCCGGTCCACCACCGGCGCCGGCGCGTAATAGATGATCGCCGCGATGGTCAGCGCGCCGGCCGGGCTGGGGAGGCCGACGAAGTAGCGATAGTCGCTTTTCCCGGTCATCACGTTGAAGCGTGCCAGCCGCAGCGAGACGCTGACCAGAAACAGGAAGGCGATCCCAACGCCGAGCTTGCCGAGCGATTGCAGGCCCCAGGCGTAGACCAGCACCGCCGGCGCGCAGCCGAACGTCACCACGTCGGCCAGCGAGTCGTACTCCTTGCCGAACTCGCTGGTGGCGCCGAGCTGGCGGGCCACCAGGCCATCGAACGTATCGAACACCGCCGCGATCAGCAGGGAGACGCAGGCGATCTCGAACCCGTGAATGGCCACATCGTTTCGTCCCGAAGTCATGGCCTGCACGGCGCGCATGCTGTGCACGATCGAACGGAAGCCGAAGAAGATGTTCAGCATCGTGAACGCGGTCGGCACGATGTAGACGCCGCGGCGGAGGTTCTTCCGGACGTCGGGGCGTTGCATCACTTCGTTCCGATCTCGGCCACGACCGTCAGCCCGACCTTCACCTTGTCCCGCATGCCAACTTTGATCACCGCGCCGGCGGGGAAGAACATGTCCACGCGCGAGCCGAACTTGATCATCCCCACGCGCTCGCCGCGCACGACCTCATCGCCTTCCTTCTTGTCGAAAACGATGCGCCGCGCCAGCAGGCCGGCGATCTGCTTGAAGGCCAGCTTCGCACCGTGTTTGTCCTCGACCACGATGAGATTCTGCTCGTTCTCGGTCGACGACTTCTCGGCGAACGCAGCGATCTTCTTTCCCGGGTTGTAGCGGTAGTGAATGATCCGTCCGGTGATGGGGGCGCGGTTGACGTGAATGTCGAATACCGACATGAAGATGCTCACCTGCTTCGTGAGGCCCGGCCAGATCTCGCCGTCGGCGATGTCTTTGATCTGGACCACGGTGCCGTCGGCGGGGGAGAGGACGTCGACGTGATGCTCCGACCCGAGGCGATGCGGATCGCGGAAAAAATTGATCATGAAGATCGCCAGCAATCCCAGCACGATCGCGGCGACGGTCCACTGGATCAACAGCGCCGCCGCTGTGAGGATCAGGACAGGAATCAGGAATAGCCATCCCTCGGGCGCAAACGGCACTCTCCGCATTCGCGCGATGGTAGTGCAAAGGGGAAGCCGATGGAAAGGAACGTGCTGATGCAGCCTCAACCGTCTGGAAACGCGCCACTTAGCATGATCGAAACTTGGTGTGCAGAGTGCTACAATTTCGCGCGAAGGTACTTCGAAGGAGGATAGAGGATGTCGAATCAAATCGCTGACATTCAACGGATTCTCAGCACCGAAGACGAAGAGTTCCGCAAATGGCTCGATGAGCACCACGCGTGCGAGTCCCGTCTTGGCGAGCTCACAACGAAGAACGAAGTCTCGACGGATGAAGAGCTCGAAGAGAAAACGTTGAAGAAGCGAAAACTCCAGTTGAAGGACCAGATGGCCGCCCGGATCCGCTCGTACGAAACATCGAACGCGATGGCATAGCGGAAATGACGACACACCTGATCATCGAGAGAGGCCGCGCGAGCGGCCTCTTTTTTATTGGATTAGTCGATTCGTACATTAGTGGATTCGTAAGTGGATTCGTAAGTCAGAGGCGGTGGATCGGGCCTTCGAAGTCCTGATCGACTAAGCCACTAATCTACTAATCTACTAGCTCCATGCCGCGTTCGATCCTCACCGCCGCTGTCCTTCTCCTCATCGCGGCCGCGTTCATCACCCCATTGCAGCGCGATCTCTTCGTCGGCGATGAGACCAAGTACGGCCAGGTGGTGCGGGAGATGCGATCGACGCACGCCTTCTTCCTGCCGACGCTGAACGGCACTCCGTTCACGCACAAGCCGCCCATCCACTTCTGGCTGATCGACCTGCTCACGTTTCCGCTCGGCGTCTACTCGACCTGGGCCTTCGTCCTGCCGTCGCTGATGGCGTTCATCTTCCTGCTTTGGCTGATGTGGAAGATCGGCGGTCCGCTGGCGGCCTTCATCTGCGGTTCGTCGATGATGGTCTGGACCTCGGCGCAGTCGGCGCGGATGGACGTCAGCTTCACCGCGATGATCGTTCTCGCACTCTGGCAACTGGAGCGTTTTTTCGATCGGGACGACTTTCGCGCCTTCCTCTGGTGCGGCGTCGCCCTCGGCGTAGCGATTCTCATCAAAGGTCCGATGGCGCCGGTCATCGCCATCGTGCTTTTCTTTCTGGAATGGATGCGGCGCAAACGCGCGCCGGAAGGCAACTACCTCCCGGCTATTCTGGCGATGGCGGTCATCCCTCTGCTCTGGTTCATCCCGGCCATGCGCCTCGGCGGCAGCGCCTACACGCGCGACGTCATCGTCAAACAGACCGTCGGCCGCGCCGTCGCCTCATGGGTCCACAACGCGCCGCCATGGTTCTACGTGATCCATCTGCCGGCCACGCTCTTCCCCTGGTTTTTTCTCGCCGTCGTTGCCGTCATCGCGATGTGGCGCACGCACCGATTTCTGATCAACTGGATTCTGGCCGTCCTGGTGCCGTACTCCGTGATGAGCAGCAAACTCGATATCTACATGATGGCCATGATCCCGGCGATGGCGCTGCTGATCGCGGAGTACGTGAAGGAGCACCGAACCGCTGGCCGCGTGGCGAACCTCATCACGATTGCGCTGATGCTCGTCGTCGCGCTCGCGGGTCTTTTCGTCAATCCGAAAATGATCAAAAGCCCCGAGGCCGCCCTCATCCAACTTCCCGCCGTGAAAGCGCTTTGCATCATCACCGCCGCCGCCGCTCTCCTTGCCTTCTTCATCGCCATGCGCGGCTCGCTGATCACCTCCACGATCGTCGCCGGACTCGTACCGATCATCTCCATGATCGTCATCGCCATCGCCCTGATGCCGGTGGTCAACGACCTCGCCTCCACCCGTCCGCTCGTCGCCGCGCTGGAGGCGCAGAACGTCCCGCCCGAGCAGATCGCGCTCTACGCCGCGCCCTATCTCTGGACGCGCGACCTTCCGCCCAGCTTCGAGCGGGTCATGTATGCCACGCCGTACACGCTTGCGGTTTCCTCGCCGGCCGTCATCGTGGCCGCGCGCGCACACGCCGGCGAGATCGCTCCGCAGTTGTATGGATACCGCGTGGTCGACACCGTCCGCATGATCGGAAAGTGGTTCTATGTCTATCGACGGTAAGCGCCGCCTCGCCGCCGCCGTTTTCATCGCCCTGCTGGCGTTGTCGGTCTTCTGGCCCGCGCCGGCGATCGAGATCAATCAGCTCTGCTGCCACGCGCGGCTCACCGTCGACGATCTCTCCTTCCTCGGACGCGAAGCTCCGGCATGGGACGTCGTCTTCTGGTGCATCGCCGGCCTCTTCGTACTGGCCATGCTGCATCCGGATGGCGTCGACAAGCGGGCCGGCTTCGCCGAGGCCTGGTCGATCGTGCGGGCGACACGAGTCAGGGTGCGCTGGACCGATCGCATGGCCCTGATCTGCAGCGCCATCGTCGTCGCTTTAGCCTGGGGTCTCGCCGACGCGCGCATCACCGCCTGGGCCGAGCGTGTGCAGTCATCGAACGTCGAGGACTTCATCCGCATCGCCAACCGATTTGGCGGAGGGATGAACCCGGCCATGGTGGTCCTCTTCTTCCTCATCGCCGGTGTCGCCTATCGCCGGCGTCTCTGGCTTGCCTACGCCGTGGCCATGGCCTTCGCCGGAGCCGCCGTCGGAATCGCCGTCCAGATCATCAAATACACCGCCGGCCGGACGCGTCCCGAGCTCTGGCTCGGCCCCTACGAGCACGCGCGAGCCTCGGCCACTTCGTTTCCCAGCGGCCACACCGTCGGCGCCTTCGCCATTGCCGGCGTGCTCGTATTCGCCTCACCGTCGAAGACGATGCGTATCGCCGCATTCCTCCTGGCGCTCTTCGTAGCGGTCTCGCGTGTCCTCGCCTTCCGCCACTGGACGAGCGACGTGCTCGCCTCCGCCGCGATCGGGATGGTCATCGCGGCGGTGATGGCGCGGGGGGTGATGGCCTCCGAGGTATCATTTCGCGATGACGGAACTGGCGCTGCGACCGGCGACATATGAGGACCTGCTGAAGGTTCCGGACAACCTTGTCGCCGAGTTGATCGATGGAGAGTTGTTCACAACGCCGTTTTGCTGATCGATCCCACAGCCAGGACGCTGGAAGTGTTGCGGCTGGAAAACGACCGCTGGATGCTGGCTGGTAACTACGGCGGCGATGACATTGTGCGTGCCGAGCCGTTCGAGGCGGTGAAGATCAATTTCTCGGTGTTGTGGATCGATCTACCGGCAAAATAACTACGCCTCGACCTCCGCGAAATTCACCGACACCAATCGCGAGCAACCCGCCTCCTCCATCGTCACGCCGTAGAGCACATCCGCGGCTTCCATCGTGCGGCGGCTGTGCGTGATCACGATGAACTGCGTGTCGCGGGACATGTCGCGGACCAGGCGGACGAAGCGCTCGTTGTTGATCTCGTCGAGCGGGGCGTCGACCTCGTCGAGGATGCAGAACGGGGACGGCTTGTAGCGGAAAATCGCGAAGAGGAGCGCCAGCGCGGTCAGCGCGCGCTCGCCGCCGGAGAGGAGCGCGATCGACTGGTTCTTCTTGCCCGGCGGCTGCGCGACGAGCTCGATGCCGCTTTCGAGGACATCCTCTTCATCGAGCAACTGCATCCGGGCGGTGCCGCCGCCGAAGAGTGAGGTGAAGATTTCGGTGAAGTATTCGTTGATGGCGTTGAAGGCGTCGCGGAACAGTTCTCGCGAAGTCAGGTTGATCTTGCGGATCGTGCCGCGCAGCGACTCGATGGCCTGCACCAGGTCGTCGCGTTGCGTGCGCAGGAACGACTCGCGCTGCTCCAGCTCCATGTGCTCGTCGATAGCCAGCACGTTGACCGGGCCGATCTTCTCCAGACCGTCCGACAGCTTCGCCACCTCGGCTTCGAGAGAGGCGCGGCCTTCGTCGTCCGCCGGCGGCTCGACGTCGGCGAGGGCATCGATGCCGGCGTGAAGATCGAGCGCAATCTGTTCGCGCAGCAGGTCGAAGGCGGACTTCGCGCGATCGCGGCGCCGCTCCGATTCGAACAGCGAATCCTTGGCCGTGTTCCACAGCTCGCGCGATGCCACCGCGCGCGTCTCCAGCTCCTCAACGCGCACCTGCAGATCGGCGACCTCAGCCTCGAGAGCGACGCGCACTTCGCTCAGCTCGTGCAGTTTCTTCAGCGACTCATCGAGCTGGCCGCGCGAGCGCTCCACCGCGGCTTCCGTCTCTTCGCGCTTGCGCGTCAGCGACTCGATCTCCTGCTGCAGCTGCGTTGCGCGCGCGCCGAGGGAGATGACGATGCGCGAAAGGTTCTCGTGCTCGCGTTGGATGGCGTTGACCTTGCCGGCCGACGCTTCGACGTCGACGCGCGCCTTCGACGCCGCCTCGGTCACTGCCTCGAACGTCGAGCGGAGATTGGTCAGCTGCTCTTCGTGCTGGCGGATCTGCCCCTGGCAATCGCTTTCCTGTTGTTCGAGCTGCTGCAAGTCGGCGATGGCGGCGTTCTTCCGCGCGATGAGCTGTTCCTTCTCCTCGGCGTACAGCGTCTGCTCTTCCGAAGCGACGGCGAGATCGCGCTCGAAACGGTCGAGCTCCTGATTGGCGCGCTCGCGATTGCTGCGGCGTTCACGCAGCTCCTGCTCCGCCGAGCGTGCCCGTTCTTCCGCGAGGATGCGCGCGTCGTCGGCGGCGCGAAGCTCTTCTTCGATGGTCTGCAGCTGCTCGGCGATTCCGCTGGCGCGCGATTCTTCGCTGCCGAGGGCCGCTTCGAGATCGGAAAGCTGTCGCTACAGCGAGAAGACGCCCGGCGTGGCATTCTCCGACTTGCCGCCGATGACCAGCGGCCCGCGCACGATGTCGCCTTCCAGCGTGACGAACGTTGCGCTCGGACGCTCCTTCGACCGATCGAGCGCTTCGCGCAGCGTGCCGACGATGTAGGCCTCGGGCATGGCCAGCCGCACCGCGTTGGCGACCGGACCCTCGCCGACGACTGCGTACTTCGCGTCGCCGCGCCGTCCGCCTTCGCCGGTCGCTTCGTAATCGAGCGTGATGAAGGCGCCGCGTCCCGCGCCGCGCTCGCGCAGGCGGGCGATGGCGTTCGTTGCCGTCGTCGCGGTGTCGACCACGACGGCCTTCGACACATCGCGCAGCAGCGTATCGAGTGCGGCCTCGAATCCTTCCGTCGCCCGCACGGCCTCGGCGGCCGGCGTGGCATTCGGAATCAACTCGAGGATCGCGCGGCGGACGTCTTCTTCCTGCGACTCCAGCGAGATGAGCAGCGTGCGCAGCGAATCGATCTTGTACGTCATCTGCGACACGCGATCGCGCGCGCCGGCCAGCGTGTCGCGCAGATCGTTGCGGTGCACGGACAGCTCGTCATTCCGCACGACCGCATCGCGCGCCAGTTGCCGCGACATCTCCAGCAGCTCGTCCGCTTCCTGAACGCGCTGATCCCATTCGATGCTGAGGTTTCGCGCGCCGTCACGACTCTCGGTGGCCTTCCGTGCCGACTCGCTCAACTTGCCGAGGTAGAACTCGCACTTCTCGACCGCCACCTCGATCTGATGCACCTGATTGCGCGCCTCGGAGATTCGGGCGATGGTCCGCATCAGCGTCTCGCGCGCATCGGTCAGCGCCTTCTCGTGACGGCGAACCTCATCGGAGCGCTCCTGGCGATCGCGCTCCGCCTGCTCGGCGATCTCGCGCAGCTCATTGCGCTCCGCACGCGCCACTTCGAGCGCCTGGGACCGTTCGTCGAGGAGCGCTTGCTGTTCGGCGCCTTCGCTTTCCAGCTGCGCGATCTGCGTCTGCGCGTTTTCGCTGCGCTGAACGAGATCGCCGAGATTGGTCTCGGACTGCTCCATGAACGAGCGAAGACGCTCGACGTCGCCGGAGAGCGAGGCCACTTCCTCGCGCACGTGCGACGCGCGCGACGACTTGCCCGTCAGCGAGGTGCGGTTCTCCGCCAGCTCCGCTTCATCGGTTGCCAACTGCGCGGACAGCTCCGACTCGCTCGCCTGCGACGATGCAACCCCTTCGTCTGCCGCCGCCTGCTCCGCTTGCGCGGCGACGATGCGGCCTTTGTACAGCGCGCGTTTGGCTGTCGACAGCTGCTCGCTGAGATCCTTGTGCCGCCGCGCTTTCCCCGCCTGGCGTTTGAGCGAATTCAGATTCCGCGTGACTTCGGCCAGCGTGTCATCGATGCGCAGCAGGTTCTGCTGCGTCTCTTCCAGCTTCATCTCCGCGGCGCGGCGCTTCGTTTTGTACTTCGTGATTCCGGCCGCTTCCTCGATCAGGCGGCGGCGATCCTGCGGCTTGTTGGAGAGGATCAGATCGATCTTGCCCTGCTCCATCACCGAGTAGTTGCGGATGCCGAGGCCCGTGTCCATCAGGATGTCGGAGATGTCCTTGAGGCGCACGCGCTTGCCGTTGAGGCGGAACTCCGACTCGCCGGTGCGGAAGACGCGGCGGTTGATGGTGATGCGCCCGTCGTCCGACATCGGATGATTGCTGTCGCCGTTGGTCGTGGCCAGCGTCAGCGTCACCTCGCCCATCGACAGCGGCCGGCGCCGTGCCGAGCCCTGGAAGATGACGTCGTCCATCGTCTCGCCGCGGATGTGCGAGGCGCGGTTCTCGCCGAGGACCCAGATGATGGCGTCGCAGATGTTGGACTTACCGCAGCCGTTCGGTCCGACCACGGCCGTCATCGGCGAAGGGAAGGAGAGGTGGGCCGGATCGTAGAACGATTTGAAGCCGTGAATTTCCAGTTTGTCGAGACGAAACATTAATGAAGAACACCTGACGTTCTGATTTGGACGCGCCGGATACTAGCAGCAATCCCGAGGCGCGCCGCGAAGCGAATTCGCCGGTCGTAAACCGCTCATTGCAAAGGGAAATTCACGGTTGACAGCGGAGCGGCGCAATCGTTCCTGTGCACGTAGAATGCGTGGTCATGCCGATCGACGACTTCCTGCGCCGCGAGATCGAGGTGGGCAGTTTCCCCGGCGCCGTCTACGGTATCGGCTCCTCGCGCGGAATCGAGCGCGAGAACGCCCTCGGCCACGCGGTCACGGTCCCGCTGCGAATCCCTGCGACGCTCGACACGATCTACGACTGCGCGTCGCTGACGAAGCCGCTGATCACTACGACGCTGGCGCTGCAGATGCTCGACCTCGAGGCCATCCGACCGCTGCTGACGCACACCTCGGGACTGCGCGCGTGGATGCCGCTGTATTTGTCGGGGTCGCGAGACCTCGCGGTCTCGGGGTCGCGCGGTGCCGAAATACCGCGAGACCCCGAAACCGCGAGACCGCAAGACCGCTACATCGCCGCCATCCGCGAGCACGGCCCGGAGTACGAGCCGGGGACGAAGGTTGTCTACTCCGATCTCAACTACGTCCTGCTCTGGTCGATGCTGCCTGACTATGTGTCCTTGGCGCGTTCACGGATCTTCGAGTCCCTCGGCATCGACACTTCTGCGATGTTCAACCCGCCGCCGTCGCTACGTCCACGCATCGCCGCGACCGAGTGGGGTCAACGCTTCGAAGCGAAACTCGCCGGTCGCCCCGAGATCGCCGCGAAACGCGACGGCTTGATCTGGGGCGAAGTGCATGACGGCAACTCCTTCTTCGCCGGCGGCACCGCCGGCAACGCCGGCCTCTTCGCCACCGCCCGCGCGGTCTTTCGCATCGCCCAGGCATGGGCAAACGCGGAGCTGCTCCCGCGCACGATCGTCTCCGAAGCAACCCGCAATCAAACCACCGGCCTGAACGAATCGCGCGGCCTCGGCTGGCTGATTTCGCCAACCGGCATGTACGGCCACACCGGCTTCACGGGGACGTCGGTCTGGATCGATCCCGAACGCGACAAGATCATGGTCCTGCTAACGAACCGCGTGCACCCATGCGCGTCGGCGAATTCGATGCAGCGGATACGAGGGGAGTTTCACCGGCTGGCGCTATAGAACGCGAAGCTCAGGACCGGCCGCTCGACGGAGGCTGCAGGATTCCGAGCGTAAAAAGAACCGCATATTCAATCTGGCGAAGCAGATCGGTTGGGAGCGTGCCGATCCGTCCATGGAGGCGAGTTTTATCGAGAACTCTCGCCTGATGACACAACGCGACGGAATCGGACGGTAGACCGGTCCCTGCTGATGGGACGAAAACCGAAGAAGGCAGTTGAGATCGGCGAAAGTTGGTCGTGAGCGGGATGGCGACGACTGTAGTCGTGAAGGAAGAGATTGCGTCGTTCTGCAGGATCAGGACAGGGCGGCGGCCACCTTGTTCAGAGCCGACAATCGGATCGAGGCTAGCCCACCATAGCTCGCCTCGCACGATGTCAATCACGGTCCTCGGCTGCGAGCGACTTGGCGTAGTCAGCCATGCCTTCTTCGGCAAGACGACTGTCTTCTTCCGCAAACTCCCGATAAAGGGGACCATAGATCGCCGGATCCCAGGAGGGCAGAGGCGCTTCGCTTGGTCTCAGACGCAGCGAATGCACGAGACGGGCGACGTAATCGAGCTCCTTCTCGTCGAGGGATTCCACCTCATGAATTACGAGCTCACGAGCAGTCATGTGGTGCATTGTAATGTCAGTAAGGAGACCGCCGCTGCTCATTCTCTACTCCGCGTCTCCGCGCCTCCGCGTGACCAAACACTCCCCGGCGCCCACGATGCCGCCTTGGCGCGCAATGCGTTCGCGCGCGTCGAATCGCCGGCGGCGTCGCTTAGCGTTGCGAAGAGAACCAGCGTCTCCGCCAGCAGTGGATCGGGATCCGTGTAGTCATCCCGAAATCGCGTTTCCAGCAGCTCGAGATTGTCGGTGTAGATGCGCAAGGCATCCTCCCGGTCGCCGCGACGCAGCAGGATGTAGGCGAGCCCGAGGGCCTGGAACTCCATGATCTGGGGACGGAGAGCGATGTTCTCCTCCATTAATCGCTTCGCTTCGTCGAGATCGCGGCCGAGGTGGGCGAGGGAGAGGGCGATGCCTTCGCGGGCGGCGGGGTCGTCGGATTTTCGATACGACGCAATCGCCTCGTCGAATCTGCCGAGGAGTTTGAGCGCCTCGGCGCGATGAAGCGGATCGTTCGCTGCGGCGGTGACGGCATCTTCGTAGCGATGTTGCTGGATCAACTGCTGTGCGTTGGTGACCGGCTTTTGGGCCAGCATATAAGCGGCCAGCCAGCCGATGAGAATCACAGCGATGACGACGACGGCGATTTGCAGCATCGGCGAAGTCTAGTGCGGCTTCGCCGCCGCAGGTGCCGGCGGCGCCGTCGCCGTCTGCTGTGCCGCCACAACCTCGGGTGGCGTGATCGCTCCCGGTTCGACCACGAACGTCCGCATCGTCTGCGGATGCCCATCGAACTGGAACTCCATTTTCGGCAGCGGCAGCTGGCGGTTCTCATCCTGCTGATTACTGAGATCCGTCACCTCGGTCAGCGGGATTGCGGCTGCAGCGGAGACGTCGCGCGCGTTGCGGCGCGTTACGTACTCATGCAGGCCGGCCAGCAGAAGAATGACGATGCCGACAGCCAGGGCGATCACGATCCCTTGCCGATGGCGCGCGAATTCGACCACGCTCTCCGAGGCCGTCGCGGCGGGGCGCGGATGAAACATCTCCTGGAGCACGGCCTGTGTGTCGACCGGCTTGGTGCCGGTTCGCGGATCGGCACCGCAATACGGGCAGAGTCGCGCCACCGCGTCGATGTCGTGCTTGCACGACGCGCAGGCGATGCGATCAGTGGAGACGTTCGGCGAATCGGCGGTCATCGCGGATGCACGTTTATATCGACAGAGAACGTCGATGTCACGGGTTGGCCGTTTTCCGTCGCCGGCTTGAACCGCCAGTTCTGGACCGACGCGATCAAGCGCGGCATCTCCCCGGGGATCGATTGCGCAACATCGATGCTGTGAACGCGGCCGTCCGAACCGACCGTGAGAAACAGCCGCGCGCTGGTCGGCCGGTTGACGCTCATCGACGGTACCGGCTGATAGAGCGGAATCGGCTGCGTGTGCGGAGCCGCGGCGACGTGTATCGTTCGCGGCGGCTCGCTGGGAGTGCTACGCCTCGGACGCGGCTCGACGCCGCCAACGATCGTGCGCGGATCGACCGTGCCGTTGTTCGTCCGCACCGCGCGCTCGGCTTTCGCGCGCTGAGACGCGGCCGAGTAGGCCTCGGAGGGGAGGGCGGTGGCGTCCGCGCGCTCGCCGTTGACGTCGACATTGCCCGCGCTGGGTGGCTGCGCCGGCGCACTCGTGACCGGAACGTCCGGCTGGACGGAATCGACCCCGCCTTCGACCGGGATCAGCGTGACGGTCGATCGCGGAGTCGATGTTGCGGCCGATGTCGCAGGCGCTGCGGTTTGCGTCGGTGCCGGTTCATCCCCGCGCTCGCGGTTCATGAACCCCCCCACCGAAAAAGCGATGATTACCAGCGCGACGAATGCGCCGGCGCCGATGAGCTTATTGCGCGCGCGATTGTCGGGCGGCGGTACATACGCGTGCTCGATCGGTGTCGGTGCCGCCTCTTCCGCCGGACGCGGCATCGCTTGATCCCAACTGCAATAGACGCACGATCGTGCGTACGCATCGATCGGACGGTCACAGCGGACGCATGGTTTCTGGTCAGCCATACAACATTCTCTGGCAGTCGCTTGCTGCAACCGCCGTACCGCGTCCTACAATGCCGCCGTGCTCTCCCCCGACCAGTTCCTTGGTCCGTATCGCCTGATCTCGCGCGTCGGGGCGGGCGGGATGGGCGAAGTCTGGCGCGCCGAGGATTCCCGCCTCGGGCGCGTGGTGGCCATCAAGGTCCTGCCGCCGTCGTTCGTCGCGGACGTCGAGGCTACCGCCCGGCTCAAGCGCGAGGCGCGCACCGCCGCGCAGCTCTATCACCCGTCGATCGCCACTATTCATTCAATCGAGCAGGATGGCGATCACATTTTCATCGTCGAAGAGTTTGTCGAAGGGGAATCGCTGGCCAGAATCATCCGGCGTGGCGGACTGTCGGAATCGGAGATCTGCCGCATCGGCCGTGCTGTCGCCGATGCGTTGGCCGAGGCGCATGCGAAGGGCATCGTTCACCGCGACATCAAACCGGACAACATCATCGTCAACGGCAATCGCGTCAAAGTGCTCGACTTCGGAATCGCCAAGCAGGTTGGCCTGGTCGGTGCCTCCGCCGAGGACACACCGACGGCGGCGTTCGTCACGCAGCAGGGGATGATCCTCGGCACGATCCACTACATGTCGCCGGAGCAAGCCCTCGGCAAAGCGATCGACGGCCGCGCCGACGTTTTCTCCCTCGGCGTCGTGCTCTACGAGATGGCCACCGGCCGCCGGCCGTTCTCGGGCGAGACCATCACCGAAACCATGACGCAGATCATTCGCGACGAGCCGACCGAGCCGGTGCTTGTGAATCCCGGAATCTCGCCGGGGATGAACCAGATCATCCAGCGCTCGCTCCGCAAGAATCCGAACGAGCGGTTTACGTCGGCCGAATTGGTGATGGCGCTCGATGCGCAGATCGGCCGCGCGCCGACGGCTCCCTACACCTCGGCGCATGAGGTGACGGCGAAGGCAGTGGCGCCAACACTGCTGACCGGAGCGAAGACGGTGCAGGAACCTGCTCCGCGACGCCGCAGCGCCGCGCCGGCGATCATCGTGGTGATGGTGGTCGTCATCGCTGCCGTGGCCGGGGTCATGTACACCAGTCGTCCCGCGCCTGTGCCGGCAACGCAGACCGTCGCGCCGCAGCCGGTCGCGCCACCTTCGACGACGTCGGTGAACGTGACTGCGCCGGAGACCGGAACGATCGTCGAACAGAAGAACGAGGTTGTGCCAACGGAAACATCACCGCCAGCGAAGGTCGCCGAGACGCCGGTGCCCGTGACTTCCACACTGCAGCCGGAATCGGAGCCCAACCCCGACACCCTCTACGCCACGGCGATGTCCGAGCTCCTCGGCGGCGATCCGCAGCAGGCGCGCAAGACGCTGCATCGCGTTCTCCGTCAGGATCCGCATCACGCCAAGGCACACTTTCGGATCGGCGAGATCGCGCTGCTCAATCGCAATCTGAACCCTGCTCTCGACGAGCTGAACCTCGCACTCGCCGATTCCGACCGCCTCGATTCGCGCGAACAACAGCTGGCCCGACTCGGCCTCGCGCTCGCCTCCCGCAACCGATTCGAATCGCAACGGATCGCCGACGAGATCGCGCAACGCTGGCCCGCCGATCCCGATCTCTCGCGCATGCGCGAAACGTTCCCGGGCATGTTCCTCAATCTCCCGCGCGAGCGGGGGCGGCGGCACCTGCGGCCGTAGCGAACGTCGCCAGACAACGCCGGTTACAATCCGCCGCCATGTTCGACGCCATCCGTTTCGCGAAGCGGCTCATCGACATTCCGTCGCCGACGGAGAGCGAATTCGAGGTTGGTGTTTTTCTTCATGAGGAGCTGGTGGCGCTCGGCTATGCGTGCCGCAAGCAGGCGGTGAGCGAGCGTCGATTCAATGTTTTCGCGTCGGCGAGCGTCCGGCCGCGCGTGGTCATCAACTCGCACATCGATACGGTGCCGCCGTGGTTTGCAGCGTCGGAAGACGACGAGTTTTTGTATGGCCGCGGGGCGTGCGACACCAAGGGGATCATCGCGGCGATGATCGCGGCGGGGGAGCGGCTGCGCGCGAATGGCATGAACGCCTTCGCCTATCTCTTCGTCGTCGGCGAGGAGACCGATTCGATCGGGGCGAAGATGGCCAACGCGGAGTTTGGCAGGCTCGGATCGGAGTACGTCATCGTCGGCGAGCCGACGGAATCGACCTTCGCCCGCGCATCGAAAGGTGCGCTAACCTGCTTCGTGCGGTTCGACGGCATCGCCGGCCATTCCGCCTACCCCGAGCGCGGCGATTCGGCGATCAACAAGATGGTGGCGGCCATCGCGGAGATCAACGCCACCGCCTGGGGCTCGGACGCCGATCTCGGCGAGACCACCGTCAACGTCGGCGTCGTCCGCGGCGGCGAGAAGCCGAACGTGATTCCTGCCGAGGCCGAGTGCCAGATGATCTTCCGCACGGTCACGCATCCGGATGAGGTGCAGGCGAAACTGCAGGCGATCATCGCGCGGCACGGCGGAACGATCACCGTTTCGCGCGGCAACCCGCCGCAGTTCATGAAAGTACCCGATGGCGCGGCGTCACGAGTCGTTGCGTTCAACACGGACGTGCCGCACCTCGGCGCGCTCGGCAAGCCGCTGCTGTTTGGCCCCGGCTCGATCCTCGACGCCCACGGCGCCAATGAGAAGATCGGGAAGAAGGAATTGTTGGAGTCGGTGCAGACGTACACCGATACCGTCATGGCCCTATGCCGAAGCTGAACGAAACGATCTACCTCATCGCCGCCGTCCGCACGCCGATCGGAAAATTCGGCGGCGGCCTCTCGTCGCTCACCGCCGCGGAGCTGGGTATTGCCAGCGCCAAGGCCACGCTTGCACGCAGCGGCGTCGATCCGAACGCCGTCGACGAGGTGATCTTCGGCAATGCCCGTCAGGCCGGCGTCGGACCGAATGTGGCGCGCCAGATCGCCATCAAGTCCGGGCTGCGCCACGAGACGCCGGCGTACACGGTCAACCAGGCCTGCGGCTCCGGCCTGCGCGCGATCATGAACGCGGCCGATCAGATCCGCCTCGGCCAGGCCAGCGTCGTCCTCGCCGGCGGCACGGAGTCGATGTCGAATACGCCGTACCTCCTGCCGCGCGCCCGCTGGGGTTATCGCATGGGCGACGCGGAAGTCATCGACGGGATGTATCGCGACGGTTTTCTCTGTCCGCTGGCCGACGAGATGATGGGTGCGACCGCGGAGACGCTGGCCGACCGGTATGCGATTTCTCGCGACGAGCAGGACGCATACGCGGTAGAGACGCAACGGCGCGCCGGCGTCGCGTATGCGGAGGAGCGGTTCAAGCATGAAATCGTTCCGGTCACGGTGTCAGGCAGGAAGGGCGATGTAATCATCGACACCGATGAACACCCGCGCTTCGATGCCGGCCTCGGATCGCTTGCGAAGCTGCCGCCTGTCTTTCGAAAAAACGGAACGGTACACGCCGGCAATTCGTCCGGAGTCACCGATGGTGCCTCCTCGATGCTCGTGGCCTCGGCCGACGCCGTGCAGCGCCACGGCCTGACGCCGATGGCGCGAATCATCGGCTACGCGCAGGCCGGCGTCGACCCGAAGATCATGGGCATCGGTCCGGTCCCAGCCACGCGCGCTCTCCTCGCCGACACCGGCATCACGCTCGACGAGATCGATCTCATCGAACTGAACGAAGCCTTCGCCGCGCAGGTGCTGGCGTGCGATCGCGAGCTGCATTTCGATCGCTCCAAACTCAACATCCACGGCGGCGCGATCTCCCTCGGCCATCCAATCGGCGCGACGGGCGCGCGGATCACGACGACGCTGCTTCACGCGCTGTCATCACACGACAAGCGCCTCGGCTTGGCGACGTTGTGCATCAGTGGGGGGATGGGGCTGTCGATGCTGGTGGAGAGAATCTAGTTAGTTCATCCTGCGGCGAAGAGCGCAGGATCTCCGGTGGTACCGCGCCGGAGATGCTGCGTCATCGCGCAGCATAGACTTCGCAAGGAACCATGATCTTCACCGACTCCCACTGCCACCTGACCATGTCCGACGCCGAGTCGACGCTTGCGCGCGCGAGAGAAGCCGGAGTCCGCGGCTTCGTCGTGCCGGGCACGAAACTCGACGATGCATCCCAAACCGTCGCCATCGCGCAGAAGCACGACGACGTCTGGGCCGCCGTTGGTTTCCATCCGCACGAAGCGAAAGATTGCGATGACGCCGCGTTCGCGGAGATCGAGCGGCTGGCGTCGGAGCCGCGGGTCGTGGCCATCGGCGAGTGCGGGCTCGATTACCACTACATGCACTCGCCGCGCGAGACGCAGATTGCCGTCTTCGAGCGGCATCTCGAGCTGGCGAAGCGGATGGACAAGCCGATCATCGTCCACAACCGCGAGTCGGCCGAGGATATGGTGGCCATTCTCTCGGCCAGCGGCGCGCGAGGGATTCTGCATTCGTTCACCGAGTCGGAAGAGGTCGCGCGCAAGTTCATCGATGCCGGCTACTACATCTCCTTCTCCGGCATCGTCACCTTTCGCAGCGCTGAGGCGTTGCGGGCGTGCGCGAAGGCGTTGCCGCCCGACCGCGTGCTCATCGAGACCGACACGCCCTTTCTCGCGCCGGTTCCGTTTCGCGGGAAGGACAACGAGCCGGCGTTCGTGATCAAGGTGGCGGAGTTGCTGGCGACGTTGTGGGGCGTTCCGGTCGCCGAGGTGGCGGCGCGGACGACCGCAAATTTCGAGAGCGCCTTCGGCGTTACACTGCCGCGCTGATGCCGTCCACGCCCGACCTTTCCGTCGTTTTTCCCGTCTACAACGAGGAAGAAAACATCCCCATCCTGCTCGACGAGATCGCGCAGGCGATCGATGGGAAGTGGTCGTACGAGATCGTGGCCGTCGACGATGGATCGACCGATCGCAGCCTCGAGGTCTTGCGCGCCAGCAAGGCAAAACATCCGACCTTGCGCGTGCTGACTTTCGAGAAAAACAGCGGGCAGACCGCGGCGCTCGATGCCGCCTGGCGCGCGGCGCGCGGCACCTTCGTGGTCTCGCTCGATGCCGACCTGCAGAACGATCCGGCGGACATCCCGGCCATGATGCGCACGCTCGAGACCAGCGCCGCGGACATGGTCATCGGTGTGCGCGTGAATCGCCACGACACCTGGTCGCGCAAGATGCAGTCGAAGATCGGAAACGGCGTCCGCAACTGGATTACCAACGATCACATCACCGACACCGGCTGTTCGCTGAAGTTACTAAAGCGCGAGGCCATCGATCGCATCCGTCTTTACACCGGCATGCATCGCTTTCTGCCCACGCTGGTGCGGATGCACGGCTACAAAGTGGTGGAGATGCCGGTCAATCACCGCGCCCGCAAGTTCGGCGTCTCGAAGTACGGAGCGATGAATCGCGCCTTTCGCGGGCTGGCGGATTGCGTGGCAGTGCGGTGGATGTCGAAGAGGGTGCTTTCTTATCGGGTGAGGGAAGAGCTGTGATTCAAAGCAAATGTTGAATGTTCAATGTCGAATGTTGAATGAATCAGCCCAACGCCGTTCCATTCAACATTCAACATTCAACATTCGACATTCAACATTGCCTTTCGCCTCACCCAACCGCGTAAACTTCGGCGATGCACTTCCCCCTCTCCTTCGATCCTCGCACCTGGCATTGGGACCTGCTTGCCGCGTTCGGTTTCGTGGCCCAGGCGCTCTTTGCGGCGCGGTTCATCGTGCAGTGGATCTCGTCTGAGCGCAGGAGAATGAGTCACGTGCCGGTGGAGTTCTGGTACCTCTCGCTCTCCGGCGGGATTCTGATGACGATCTACGGCGTGGCGCGGCGCGATCCGGTCATCATCTTCGGCCAGGCGCCGGCGCTGATCGTCTACATCCGCAACCTGATGCTCATTCGAACGGCCCGTTCCCGGTCACTTTGAAACCATGCTCGATCTGACTCCCGATCACCACAAGACCCTCCTCGCCATCGCCCGGCAATCGATCTCCTCGATACTCGACGGCCGCGCTCCCGAATGGAACGCCGCCGAGCTCGATGAAGTCCTCCACCAACCCGCCGGCGTCTTCGTCACCCTGCGAACGAAAGATGGGGAGCTGCGAGGCTGCATCGGATCGATCCGGGCCACCGATCTGCTGTACAAGGCCGTCGTTACCAGCGCCATCTCCGCGGCCTTCCGCGATCCCCGATTCGAGCCGCTTCGCCCCGGCGAGCTGGAACGAATCGATCTCGAGATCTCGGTCATGGGGCCGATCGAGCCGGTCACCGACTTCGAGGAGATCGTGGTCGGACGTGACGGGCTGATCATCAGCCGAGGACAGTACGCCGGGCTGCTGCTGCCGCAGGTGGCCACTGAATATGGATGGGACCGGGAGACCTTTCTCGACCAAACCTGCATCAAAGCGGGGCTGCCTCGGGGAGCGTGGCGAGCCGCCGACTGCCGGGTCGAAAAGTTTTCAGCAATCGTCTTCGGCGAGTAAACCACCCACCGGCAACGACTTGTCCTGCCTTTGCCAAGGCTGACCTTGCTGAAGGGCGGATTAAGGCTCGTCCTCCCCCGGTTACCGTCGCGTCGATCAAAGTCTTATTCGTAGCGAAAATAACTTGGGAGAACGATGGCGAAAAAGCGGCGCTCACTCACGGAATCCCTCTCGGTTCGCTCGGCGAAGGTACGCCGCAAAACGCAATCACACCGCCTGCTGCGCTTGATCGGCGGCCGGGGAGTGGCGACGCTGGCAGTCGGCGCGGCGCTCTCGGTCGGCGGGGTCACCGAAGCGTTCCAGAGCGTGGTCGTTCCCGCCAAGCCCGCTTCCGTCCGAATCGTGAAGCAGCATCGGGCGCAGAAGCCGGTCCTGGCCGGCGTCCATAGCACTTCGCGGAATGAGCCGATAAATCGTGCCGACGACGGTCTCGTAGCCAGCAGCATCCAGATTCTCCACAACACCTTTCTGCCACAAGCGGACCCGCAACCGAGCGATGTCTTCCACGAGGAGATGCGGCGGGTCAACGTGGCCATCCGGCGCGAGTTCTTCAGCAGCGCCGTCCCCTTCGGCGACATCATTCACGCCAAGGCGCAGAAGTACGACGTCGATCCGGTCCTCGTGGCCGCCGTGGTCGAGACCGAGTCGAGCTTCCGCTCGAACGCCCGCTCGCAGGTCGGGGCCAAGGGCCTGATGCAGCTCATGCCGCGCACCGGCCGCTGGATGGGCGCGCGGAATCTCTACAACGCCGACCAGAACGTCGACGCCGGCGCCAAATACCTCAAGTACCTGAATGCCCGCTTCGACGGCAACCTGACCAAGACCATCGCCGCCTACAACGCCGGCGAGGGAAACGTGCGCCGCTACAACGGCGTGCCGCCGTTTCGCGAGACCCGTTCGTACGTAAAGCGGGTGATGTCGCGCTACGAGAAGCGGAGGCGGGAGCTGAAGCAGTTCGACAGCGAACGCCGCGCCGGCGGGATGATGGGCGATGAAGCGGTGATGACGCTGCGGTGAGGCGGTTGGGGCAACGCTGTAACCCAGCAACCTTGCAACCCACGACCGCGCGACCCCGCCGCAACGGCGAGACCGCGCAACCCAGCACCCGCAACCCCAACCCTTTCCTAAACTTGACCGTTCCCGCTTGTTGGGATAACGTTTTCGCCGACCTCGACAACCTTGGGAGGGGAAAATGGTCAGTGTGCGTAGGGTGGTTCCCGTTCTCCTGCTTGTGGTCGCTTTCCCGCTGTTCGGGGCGGCGAAGAAATCGTCATCGACTCCTCCGCGGGAGCTTCATCGCGTGGGCGATCACTGGACGGCGTATAACCCTCCCGATCCCGCCACCTGGCCCGCCGGCTCCAAGACCTACACCATCAAGGGCGGCGACACCCTCTGGGGTCTGGCGCAGCAGTTTTTCAAGAACGCCTACATGTGGCCGCAGCTGTGGGAATCGAACACCTGGATCACCGATGCGCACTGGATCTATCCCGGCGACGTCCTTCTGATCGATTCCGAGACCGCGCAGGCGATCAGCGCCGCCAGTGAGCCGGCCGCCGGAACGACGGCCCCGGCGCTCGTAACCGACACCGAATCCGCGTCCTCCACCGCCATCGCACAGGGGCTCACCCCCGCTCCCGACGCCCGGGAAGGGTTTGCCACCGCCGCCGATGCGGCCGGCGGATCGCGCACGCCCATCCCGCTGGCCACCGAGGCGGACGTTTACTGTTTCGGATACATCGGCGACCCGAACGAGCCGATGCCTAATTCGGTCATGGGGTGGGAAGACTCGGAGATGCGCTATGACCGAGGGGCGACGGAACAGAGCATCTCCGGCTCCATCGGCGATCTCGTACTGATCAAGGGCGGCACGGCCAGCGGTCTGGTCGCGGGCGAGACTTACATCGTCGTCGAGCCGGGCGATCTGGTGAGCCATCCGGGAAAGCGTACCGAAGTGGTCGGCCGTCAATACGCCTACAGCGGGCAGATCAAGATTCTCTGCGCGGACGCCCACAACGCGCGCGGCATCATCACGCAGTCGTGCCTGGATATTCGCATCGGTGCGCGGCTCAAGCCGCTGCCGCAGATTCCGATCCCGCTCGCGCGCGTTCCGAACATGCCGGCGTTCTGCGATCCTTCCAGCGGCAAGGCCCGCGGCTACATCGTCGGGGCGCAGGGCGGCTGGGACACGGCCCTCGGCGAGGGGCTCCTCGTCGAAGTCAACCTCGGGCAGGCCGATCAGATCCAGCCGGGTGATTTCCTCACCGTCTACCGCGAAGGATTTTCGCCCGGCCAGGGCTACCAGGTCCTCGGCGAGGTCGGCATTCTGACGACGAACACCCACACCGCGACGGGCAAGATCGTGGCGATGCGCTACTCGATGCAGATCGGCGACAAGGTCGAAATCCGCTAGGCCGGCACGGCAGGCGCGGAAAGTTTTCGACATCGCCGACCCTTTTGCTAGAATCGCCCGTCCGGGTCCATAGCTCAGCGGTTAGAGCTACCGGCTCATAACCGGCAGGTCCCAGGTTCGAATCCTGGTGGACCCACCAGGAAACGATGCGCACGATCCCAAACACGACGAACGATCGACTCTGCTGCCGGCGCGAACCGGCGGGGACGTCATTCGCCGCGCCCGGGGCGATGCTCGATCGAACGGGGCAGCACTCTCACACCGCACAGGCGTTCCATTACCCGGAACGCCTTTTTCGTTTTTGGAGGAATTGTTGAATCAGGACGTTGAAAAGCTTTGGGAGTTGCAAACAGTCCTGTCGCAGCTCGGAGATCGCGAAAAACAACTGACGAACAAGCCCGAGTCGTTTGCAGCGGTCGACCGTGAGTGGCAGAACGTCAACGCTGAAATGGAGAGGCTGAACGCGCAGATCGAACAGCACTCGAAAGAACGCCGGCGCGTCGACGGCGAACTGACCGACCAGCAGGAGTTGCTGAAGAAGTACCAGGGGCAGCTCATGCAGGTGAAGAATCAGCAGCAGTACGCGGCGGCCTGGAAAGAGATCGACGCCACGCGCAAGCACGTCAAGGAGCTCGAAGACTCGACGCTCAAGACGATGACGGACGTCGACGCGCTGCAGAAGCAGCACGACGATCTGGCCGCGGGCAGCGCCGATCTGAAGGCCCGCTGGGACGCCGAGCACGCTGCCTGGCAGCATTCGCTCGGCGATCTGCGCACCGAGGTGGAAGCGCTCAAGACCCGTGCGGCCAACATCGAGTCGACGATTCCCGAGCGTCTGCGCCGCGAGTTTCATCGCATCTTCAAGCAGCGGCAGAACGTGGCCATGGCGAAGATCGTGGCCGATTCGTGCAACGGCTGCCGGACGCGCGTCCGGCCCGCCGTGCTGCAGCAGCTCAAGCGCGGCGATCTCGTTCACTGCGAAGGCTGCAGCCGCATCCTCTACCTGGAGACGCCCCCATCCTGAAGATCACTGCCTTCGTCGACGGCGCATGCCGCGGCAATCCCGGACCGGCTTCCTACGGCGTCTTCATGCGAAAGGAAGACGGCGAGATTCTCGAGATCTCCGGCTTCCTCGGCACGACCACGAACAACGTCGCCGAGTACGCCGGCCTCCTCGAAGCGCTGGCGACAGCGAAGTCCGAAGGGGCGACCGACGTCGAGATCGTTTCCGACTCGCTGCTGCTCGTGCAGCAGATGCTCGGAAAGTACCGCGTCAAGCATCCCAATCTGGTTCCGTTGTACGAGCGCGCGAAGTCGATGACGCGCCACTTCCCCAAGTTCAAGATCCGCCACACGCTGCGCGCGGGAAACAAGGACGCCGACCGGTTGGCGAACGCCGCGCTCGACCGGCCCGAGCGCACTCCGAATGACCGATGGATCGAGCGTCGCCGTGCCGATTCGTGACAATGTCGCTGACGTCGAAGCGCGGATCGCCCGCGCCTGCGAGCGCGCCGGCCGCGCGCGCGGCGAAGTGACGCTGGTGGCGGTCTCGAAGACGTTTCCGGCGGCGTTCGTCGATGAAGCGATCGATGCCGGCATCGCCGAGGTTGGCGAGAATCGGGTGCAGGAAGCGCGCGAGAAGAAGCCGCTCGTTCGGGGCACGGCCCGCTGGCATCTCATCGGGCATCTCCAGACGAACAAGGCGAAGGATGCGGTCAAGTTGTTCGACGTCATCCAGGCGGTCGATTCGCTCGAGCTCGCGCAGAAGCTGCATCGCGCCGCGGAGGCTCACGGCAAGCGGCAGGAGATCATGCTGCAGGTCAACATCGGCGACGAGCCGCAGAAGAGCGGGATTGCCCGCGCCGAGGTGGAGGCGGTGGCGAAGCAGGCGGCGGCGCTGGCTTCGTTGCACGTCATCGGACTGATGGCCATCCCGCCGATTGGCACTCCCGATGCGACGCGTCCATACTTCCGGGAGCTCCGGTCGATGCGCGACGCGCTCGGCCTCGAGCACCTTTCCATGGGCATGAGCGAAGATTTCGAGGCCGCCATCGAAGAGGGATCGACCATCGTCCGCGTCGGCCGTGCGATTTTCGGGAGCAGAGGCTAGATGGGAATCGTGGTGCCGTTCTTCAACGCCTTCATGATCATCCTCGAGGTGATCCAGTGGATCGTCCTGGTGTGGGTGATCATCTCCTGGCTCCTCTTCTTCGCTTCGCAGACGTCGTTCCGCTGGCGCTACAAGGGCGCCTACTCGATCCTCAACCAGCTGAATGACATCTTCAGCCGGATGACGTATCCCTTCCTGCGCCCGTTCCGGCGAATCCTGCCACCGCACAAGACCGCCGGCATCGACTGGTCGCCGCTGCTGCTCCTGCTGGCGATCTACATCATCCGCGGCGTGGCGGAGTACCTGTTCCGGACGTTCATCTTCCGCGGGTGAATCAGGGCTTCGGGTTGACGTTCGTCCCGGTGCACAACGCGGTCGTGCCGTTCGTGAGCGTTGTGCCGGGCGGACAGACGAACGCGCCGCCAGCGGGAGCGATGGGCGGGGCGCCGGCCGGCGCACGAGGTCCAGGGGTCATGAATGCCGCCGGTGAGCAACCATTGCCCAGCGGCATGGCGTCGAGCTCCGCCGTGATGTGGTTGCCGGCGAGAACGCCGAACATTGCGGTCGTGATCCAGTTCTGACTCGGACGTGGACCGATGGTCGTCGTCGATCCAGCCGGGGCCAGGGCCGTGCGCGCGTTCGTCGGTACCGGTACGCCGCCGATGTTCTGCGTCACCGAGTAGGTCGTGCTGCCGCCGTTGTTTGCGTTGATGTAGATCCATCCACCAACGTCGGGTCCGCCCATCTGTGGATAGTTGAAGCTTTTTGTGTTTGTCGACGACGTTGGCGGCAGAGTGACCGGGCACTCACCCGGCGGTTCGAAGCACCCAACAGATATGAATGCATTCTCATGTTCATCGAAGCGGATGATGTCAGGTACCACCATCTGCTCGCTTAAAAGCGAAGACGCGCACGTCCCGGTGCCAATCCCCTCGCGCCAGATCATCAGATTCGTAGCGAAGTCCGCCGGTCCTCCCTGAACGAAGCGGGCGGCAAATGCCGACGGCAGCGGTTGCCGCCGGTCGAGCGTTCGCCTGCCCGCCGGCGTATAGCGATCGTAGAAGGTGTACGGCAACGCCGTCCCGACATCAGCACCCGCCCCACCGCCCTCGGGGACCGCGCGGATGTGCACCATCGGATTGCCGGTCGCATCGAAATTTCCGGAAGATGTGCCGGCCGGGTTCGAGCCGATCTGCTGATAGTCACCGATCAGCACGTTGTCGAAGAGGAGATCGTTCGTGTAGTAGAGAGGATCGGACGGCATGCGCTGGGTGCAGCTGGCCACGACGTCGATCGTGGCGTAACCGATGGCGTCGAAGTGAACGTTGCCGGCGTTGTTGCACGAAGCGCCGCCTGGGAATCGAATCAGTCCGGTGCGCAGTGCAAAACGCACGGCCGACATAATGCTCTCCGGCACCACGCCGGGATTGCCGGCACAGTCGAGAGGTGCGCGCAGGTTGCCGTTGGCGCTCGCGGACAGCGTGCCGGGCGTCGTCGCGGAGGTGGTGCCGCTCGGCGGCGCGATCACGTCGCGGACCAGGACGTCGGCGAGATTGATGGCCTGCACGTCGTAGCCGGTCAGGTACAGATTGAAGTTCAGCACCGGAAACGCCGCATCCGACCAGAGAGTGACGTGCGCGATCTGCGGATAGCGGCTGACGTTCGTGATCGTGAAGAGCGTCGTCTGCCCCGAGTTGCGGTCGGTGTCGACTTCGAAGTAAGGGAGCAGCAGCGTCGCCGCGGGACCGACCTTGATGTCGCAACTGTCGTCGTTGTTGATCGACGATGGCGATGCCGCGAAGGCAGCGCCGCAGAAAAGGAGCGAAGCGATGAGTAGTGTCTTCATGGATTTGGATTGCGGTTCGTGCCGGCGCACAGCGCCGTAGTGCCGTTCGTGAGCGTGGTGCCCGGCGGGCAGACAAAGACACCGCCGGCGGGAGCGGGCGGCGTGGCGATGAGGAAGGGATCCACCGTTGCCGCGGGCGAGCAACCGTTTCCGAGCGGCGCGGCGTCGAGCTCCCAGGTGATCACGCCGGCGTTGGTGAACATCGTCACATCCACCCAGTTCTGGCTGGCGCGCGGAGAGCCGAATGGCGTCACCGCCGGGCCGGTGGTAATCGTGCCGCCCGCGTGACTGGTGACCGAGTACCTGGGCGAACCGCCATCGTTGAGGTTGAGGTACATCCACCCACCGATGTCCGGGGTACCCATCGATGGATACGTGCTGCTGCGGTTGTCGGTGCCCGTGGAGGAGGTTGCCGGTAGCGTCGGCGGGTTGTAGCAGCCCTCGAATGGGCAGTATTGAATTACGAATGGGTTCTCGTGCTCGTCGAAGCGGATGATCTCTACGATCGGGATCGCGCTGTTGATGATGTTCGACGCGCACGAGGCGTTCGTTCCCGTAAGGCCTTCTCTCCAGATCACGAAGTTCGTGGCGAACGCATCGCGGCCACCCTGAATGAAGCGTGCGGCAAAGGCCGACGGCAGCGGCTGGCGGCGATCGATCGCTCGATCGGCCGCCGGCGTGTACCGATCGTAAAAGGTGTACGGCAGCGCTGTGCTGACGCGCGAACCCGCACCACCACCCTCGGGGACGGCGCGGATGTGCACCATCGGATTTCCGGCCATCTCCAATGCCAGTGCCGGTCCGGTACCGGCTGGGCTGCTACCGAGCTGTTGATAGTCGCCGATCAACACGTTGTCGAAGAGGAGATCGGTCGCGTAGTAGGCCGGGTCGGACGGCAGGAGGTTCGTGCAGCTGGCGACGACGTCGATGGTGGCGTAGCCAATGGCGTTCGCGTGAACACTGCCGACGAAGCTGCAGGATGTGATTCCGCCGCCCGGGTTGTATACGCCAGTCCTGAAGGCGTTTCGCACCGCCTCCAGGAACGTTGCCGGCAGCGTTGCCGGAGTGCCGGCGCAGTCGATTCTCGTTCGCAAGTTGCCGCCCGAGGGCTGGGATTGTGCGCGTCGTCGTAGCGACGCGGTACCGCTCGGCGGCGACACGATCCCTCGGACGATCACGTCGTAGAGGTTGATCGACCGCACGTCGTAGCCGGTGAGAAAGATGTTGAACGTCAGTACCGGGTAAGCCCAGTCGGTCCAGAGCGTGACGTGCGCGATCTGCGGGTAGCGCGTGACGTTCGTGATCGTGAAGTACGTGGTCCTTCCCGTGGTGTCGTTGGTGTCGACTTCGAAATAGGGCAGGAGCAACGTCGCCGCCGGACCGACCTTGATATCGCAGCTGTCGTCGTTGTTGATCGAGGATGGCGAGGCCGCGAGGACGGTGCCGCAGAAGAGAAGCGAGACGATGAGCAGTGTCTTCATGGGTTCGGATTGGCGTTTGTGCCAGTGCATAGTGTGGTGGTTCCGTTCGTAAGTCTTGTTCCTGGCGGACAGACGAAGACCCCGCCGGCGGGTCCGATTGGGATTACGCCGCCGTTCAGCGGCGTGGTTCTTCCCTGCGGGGAGCAGCCGTTTCCGAGGGGAGCAGCGTCGAGCTGCGCGGTCATTCGACTGGCGCCTGCGTTGCCGAACATCGTCGCGCTCACCCAGTTCTGGCTGGCGCGGGGGTCGCCGAACATGGTTGGCGCAGGACCGACGGTGATCTTTTCGCTCGGGTGACTGGTGATCGAGTAGCGGTCCGAGGGGCCGTTAGCGAGATCGAGGTAGAGCCAGCCACCGACGTCGGTTCCTGCAAGCGACGGAAAGATTGTGCTGGCGATGTTGTTCGTGGCCGACGTTGCCGGCAGAATTGGCGGCGGACAACTCGCAGGATCGAGAGGACAGGGAGATTGTGAGAAGGCGTTCTCATGTTCGTCGAAGCGGACGAACTCGCTGGTGGCCATGTCGCCATTCTGGAGGTTCGAAGCGCAGGACGTCCCCGATCCTGTGACCCCTTCCCGCCAGATGGTCAGGTTCGTGGCAAACGCCGCTGAGCCACCTTGGATGAAGCGGACAGCAAATGTCGACCCCAGCGGCTGACGACGGTCGATGAGCCGCGTCGCCGAAGGGGTGTAGCGGTCGTAAAAGGTGTAGGGCAGCATTGTGGCGGCCATAGAGCCCGCGCCTCCGCCTTCAGGCACGGCCCGGATATGCACCATCGGATTGCCGGCCGCGTCGAATGCGCTGGCTGGTCCCCTGCCCGCGGGAACGGCGCCGAGCTGCTGGTAATCGCCGATCAGCACGTTGTCGAAGAGCAGATCGGTGTAGTAAGCCGGATCGGACGGCATGCGGTCGGTGCAACTGGCGACGACGTCGATGGTGGCGTAGCCGATGGCGTTGACGTGAGTACCGCCGGCGGTGCTGCAGGGGGTGACTCCGCCCCCGGGATTGAATACTCCGGTTCTCAACGAGTTGCGTATCGCCGCGATGAACGTTGCGGGCAACGTTCCGGAAGCGGTGGCGCAGTCGAACGGCGAGCGAATGTTCGGGTTGGTGCTGATCGACAGGAACCCTGGCGTCGCTGCCGGCGTGGTGCCGCTCGGTGGTGCGATCCTGCCGGATACGAGAACATCAGCCAGATTGATCGCCTGAACGTCGTACCCGGTTAGGAACACGTTGAACGACAGCACCGGAAACGCCCAGTCCGTCCAGAGCGTGACATGCGCGATCTGCGGATAGCGCGTGACGTTGGTGATGGTGAAGAGCGTGGTCTGCCCCGAGTTGCCTTCGGTGTCGACTTCGAAGTAGGGCAAAAGCAGAGTCGCCGCAGGGCCGACTTTGATGTCGCAGCTGTCATCGTTGTTGATCGACGCCGGCACCGCCGCCGAGGCAGCGGTGCAGAGGAGCAGCGAGGCGACCAACAGCCGCAGCGACGTCATGGAATCGGATTGACGTTCGTGCCGGTGCACTGCGTGGCCGTGCCGTTCGTCAGCGTGGTGTTGGGCGGGCAGACCAGCGCTCCGCCGGCCGGCCCGATCGGAACGACGGCGCTCGGGAAGCCGGCCGGCGAACAGCCGTTGCCGAGCGATGCGGCATCGAACTCCGCGGTCATGCGATTCGTGCCGAGCGATCCGAACATCGTTACGGTCACCCAGCTCTGGCTCGGACGCGGACCGATGGTCGTCGTCGACCCGGCCGGCGCCAGCGCCGACCGGCCATTGCTCGGTCCCGGCACGCCGCCGAGGTCCTTCGTCACCGAGTAGGTAGTGCTGCCGCCATTGTTGAGATTGAGATAGAACCAGCCGCCGACGTCCGTTGTCGCCAGCGCTGGAAACTGCCCGCTGGCGGAATTGGTCGCCGAGGCTGCCGGAAGCATGGCAATCGGAAGAGGGCAGGTGCAGAAGAGAGGGCTGACCGTAAACGGATTCTCGTGCTCGTCGAAGCGAACGACCTCCGCAACCGTCATCGCGCCCGATGCCTTCGCATCCGCACAGCTCCCGTTGCCGAACCCTTCGCGCCAGATGTTGAGGTTCGTCTGGAAGCCGTTCGTTCCTCCCTGGATATAGCGCGTGGCGTAGGTGGAGGGTAGCGGCTGGCGACGGTCGAGCGTCCGCCTGCCGACGGGCGTGTAGCGATCGTAGAACGTGTACGGCAGCGCCGTTCCGACGTTCGATCCCGCCCCGCCACCCTCGGGCACCGCGCGGATGTGGACCATCGGATTGCCGCCGGCGTCGAATCCGGTCGCCGGCGCGCCGTCGGGATGCGGCCCGATCTGCTGGTAGTCGCCGATCAAAACGTTGTCGAAGAGGATGTCGGTCGTGTAGTACAGCGGATCGGACGGCGAGCGGAGCGTGCAGCTGGCCACGAGGTCGATGGTGGCGTATCCGATGGCGTTCGCGTGAACCCCGCCGACCTCGGTACACGCGCTGGCGGTGGAGACGCCGGTCGTCAACGTGGTTCGCAATGCCGCGGCAATCGTCTGCGGGATTTGCGACGGGTTCGTCGAGCAATCGAGAGGCGAGCGGAGATTGGGGTTGCTGGTGTTGGCCGCCGACAGCGTACCCGGCGTCGCGCCGGGACTCGTTCCGCTCGGAGGGGCGATGGAGCCTCGTATCAGGACGTCGGCCAGGTTGACGGCCTGCACGTCATAGCCGGTGAGAAAGATGTTGAACGCGATCAGCGGGTAGCCGCGGTCGGTCCAGAGCGTGACGTGCGCGATCTGCGGATAGCGGGTGACGTTCGTGACCGTGAAGAGCGTGGTCTGGCCGGTGCTGCCGCTGATGTCGACTTCGAAGTACGGCAACAGCAGCGTGGCCGCCGGTCCGACATTCACATCACAGCTGTCGTCGTTGTTGGTCGACGCCGGAGAATCGGCGAGCGCGGCGCCGCAGATCACGAGAGAGGCGAGAAGCAGTCCAAGTGTTTTCATGGTGTGGGGTTCCCATTCGTGCCGGTGCACAGTGTTGTGGTGCCGTTGGTGAGCGTCGTGCCGGGCGGGCAGACGAATGTGCCGCCGGCGGGAGCGATCGGCCGTGATGCGGTGAGAAATGCGGCGGGCGAGCAACCGTTGCCCAGCGATGCGGCGTCGAACTCGGCGGACAGACTGTTCGTTTCCAGTCGTCCGAACATCGACACCGTGATCCAGGCCTGACTCGGCCGCGGACCGTAGACCGTCGTGCCCCCTTTGGGCGCGAGGTTGCCCGGCTTGTTCGTCGGCCCCTGGGCGCCGCCGATGTCGGTGGTCACCGAGTAGTTCGTGTTGCCGCAGTTGCTGGCGTTGAGGTAGATCCAGCCGGCAACGTCAGGCCCAGCCGCGATGAACGGAAAGGAAGCGCTGGCCGTGTTGATGGTTGCCGTTGCGGGAAGGGTGGGCGGACCGCCGCATCCGAAGAAGCCGAAGCAGTTCATCGTGGTCGCGTTCTCATGCTCATCGAAACGGATGATTTCACCGATGACCATGACCGCGTTGTTGACATACGACGCGCAGGAGGCGCCGGGCCGCGTCTCCGCCTCGCGCCACATGGTGATGTTCGTGGCGAACGCGCTCGTTCCTCCCTGCACGAAACGGGCGGCGTAGGTGGCCGGCAACGGCTGCCGGCGATCGATGACACGATTCGTGGCCGGCGTGTAAAGGTCGTAGAACGTGAACGGCAGCGACGTCCCGACGACGCTCCCGGCTCCGCCCCCTTCCGGCACCGCGCGGATGTGAACCATCGGATTGCCACCCGCTTCGAAGGGACCGGCATCGGTTCCGGCAGGAGTGGCCCCCAGCTGCTGATAGTCGCCGATCAGGACGTTGTCGTAGAGCAGATCGGTCGTGTAGTAGAGCGGATCGAGCGGCGTGCGGCTGGTGCAGCTGGCGACGACATCGATCGTGGCGTACCCGACCGCATTCGCATGAAAGCCGCCCGCGGTGCTGCAGGCCGGCCCTCCCGGCGGTTTGAAAACGCCGCTCGTCAGCGCGACGCGGACCGCCCCCATGATCGCCTGCGGCACATTTCCCGGAACGCCGCCGCAGTCGAGAGGGGAGCGAAGGTTCGGGTTCCCGCTGTTGCTCGCCGACAGCGCGCCCGGCGTCGTCGCGGAGGTCGTGCCGTTGGGAGGCGCCACGATCCCGTTGACCAGGACGTCGGCGAGATTGATGGCCTGGACGTCGTAGCCGGTGAGAAACACGTTGAAGTTCAGCACCGGGTACGCCCAATCGGTCCAGAGCGTCACGTGCGCGATCTGCGGATAGCGGGTGACGTTCGTAATCGAGAAGATCGTCGTCCGGGCGGCGGGATTCGTGAGGTTGACCTCGAAGTAGGGGAGCAACAACGTGGCGGCGGGCGTGACCTTCACATCGCAGGAATCATCGTTATCACGCGTTCCCGCGGACGCGTAGCCGGTGGCCATGACCGTGACAAGGGCGATCGCCAGCAGTTTGCTCATTGCCTCTCCTTCTGCTTGGAGAGTCAACTTATGCTGTTAAAACATATTTGGCCACTTTTATTTGACGCGTATACTCACACGCATCTGTGATGGGAGGGTGTCGATGCAAGGTCTAACGCCGCTCGAGATTCAGAAGCAGACGTTCGCGCGCGTGCTCAAGGGCTACAACGCCGACGAGGTGCGCGGCTACCTTCACCTGATCGCCGAGGAGATGGAACGGCTGATCCGCGACGTCGACCGGCTCGCCCGCGAGAACGGCATGCTGCGCGAGGAGCTGGACGAGCACAACGCCCGCGAGCGCATCCTCAAGGACACGCTGCTTTCGGCGCAGAAGGTCTCCGAGGATGTGAGGGCCAACGCCCACAAAGAGGCGGAGCTGATCGTGAAGGATGCCGAGCTGCTCTCCGACCGCCTGACCTCGCAGGCGATGTCGCGCGTCGGCGATCTGGAGCGCGCCATCCAGGATCTGAAGATCGAGCGCCGCAGCGCCCGCAACAAACTGCAGTCGATGCTCGACACGATGCAGCAGATGGTGATGCTCGACGCCGAGCAGGAAGCGAACGAGCAGCCGATTACGGCGATGTTCCGGGCGCGGGAGACGTAGCACTGGCACTGCTGATCCGCAATCTCTCGCAGATCGCCACGCCCCTCGGCCGTGGCCCGTTGCGCGGCGGCGCGATGCGAGCGCTCGCGGTCTTCGAAACGCCGGTCATCGTCGTTCGCGACGGACGCTTCGCCTTCATCGGCCGCGAATCGGATATCGACGGCAATCTTCGCGCATCGATTGATGACGACTTCGATGCGCGCGGCACCACCGCGGTCCCCGGCTTCATCGATTCACACACCCACATCCCCTTCGCCGGCTATCGCGAGACGGAGTTCAACCGCCGGCTGCAGGGGGAGACCTACGAACAGATCGCCGCGTCGGGCGGCGGCATCGCGTCGTCGGTGCACGCAACGCGGCGGGCATCGCAGGAGGAGCTGGCCGGCAACATCCTCACCCGCACGCACACGATGGCGGCCTACGGGACGACGACCGCCGAGGCCAAGAGCGGCTATGGATTGAGCGTCGAAGGGGAGTTGAAACAGTTGCGGGCGATTCGCGATGCGAATCAATCGTCGCCGGTCCGGCTGATTCCGACGTGCCTCGCCGCGCACGATTTTCCGCCGGAGAGCCGCGGCAGCGCGGCGGCGCGGCGCGGCTACGTCTCGACCATCATCGCCGAGATCCTGCCGGCCGTTGCCGAGGAGAAGCTGGCGGTTTTCTGCGACGTCTTCGTCGAACGCGGGGTTTTCACCAACGAGGAGGGTGATGCCGTCCTCCGCGCCGGCGCGGCCCTCGGCCTCGTTCCGCGCATGCACGCCGACGAGCTCTCCGACACCGACGGCGCCTCCCTCGCCGCCACCCTGCAATGCGCTTCGGCCGATCATCTGATGCAGATCTCCGACGCCGGCATTGCCGCGCTGGCGTCATCGAACACGGTGGCCAACCTGCTGCCCGCGACGAGCTTCTTCCTGATGTCCGACCGCTACGCCCCGGCGCGAAAACTGATCGACGCCGGCGCCATCGTCTCCCTCTCCACCGACTGCAACCCCGGCACGTCGATGACCGAGTCGATGCCGATGGTCATGCAGCTGGCCACGCTGCAGATGAAGATGACCGTGGAGGAATCGCTGACCGCGGCCACGCTCAACGGCGCCGCGTCGCTGCAGATCGCACAGGAGACCGGCTCGATCGAAGCGGGAAAACGCGCCGATCTCGTTCTACTCGATGCGCCGAATTACCTGCATCTCGTCTATCACTTCGGGGTGAACCTGGTGACGCATGTGATGCGCGACGGCGCGTGGATCACCTAGCGATCGCGGCGCCGACTCGTCGCCGGCCATACTGCTCGTCGACCTCGTTCAGAATGCGCGTCGCTCGTTCGGCAAAGGCTTCGGCGATCCAGACGCGTGCTTCCCACGACTGGGGCGCGTCGAGAATCACCTCTTCGTTGCCGAGCATGGCCAGCGCGGTTCCGGCTTCGATGACGTAAGGGACACCCGCTTTTTCCAGCCGGTCCAGCAGATCGCCGACCAACTCCGCCGACCTCTCCTCGGCCAGCGGCATCAGATTGCCGAGGTGCTCGATCTCGGGACGAAGCTCGGCGACGAGCGCCACATCGCAGTCAGAGCAGTGAGTGATGCCGTCGCGGTATTCGCTTTCGCAATTCGGGCAGAACATGCGGAGGCGATCTTCTCACGGATGCATCGGCCGCCGTCGCGGCAACGAGGAGGCAGACAGGACTGCCGGCGCGCTGTCGAGCCGGCCGTGATGAATCCTCTCGCGCACGAGGCCGTCGGTATCAACAAACACCACGGCGACGTCGTCATCCGCACCGGCCAGCGCCGTTGCGCCGAGGCCACCGTGCGAGATGTCGATCTCGCCAATCCCTGTCGCCGTGACCTCGGCAAGAAAGAACGCGGCCGGTTTGCTGCCGAAGGTCCCGGGAACAGGGGCACCCCAGGCGACGACGAAGCGGTGGCCGTCCCAGGTCAGGGCGGGCGGAGCGAGCGCGGCGAAGTCGCCGATGGTAAACAGCGTTACCGGCGCGCTGACGTTGCCGCCAACGTCGATGCTGGATGCGCGAAGCTGACGAGAGTCATTGACCCAGACGACGAGAAAACGGCTGCCATCGCTGGCGGCCGCCACGCCGTCGACCTGCTCGCTTGTGATCGCCAGCGGTGATGAGACGTTGCCGCTGTCATCGATGAGACGCGCGCTGAGCGAGCGGTTCTCAGTGGTGACCACCGCGAGCGAGAGAGTGACGGTCGATGCGAGGCCGGCCAGCGACGCATTTTCAGCGATCGGCACATTCCTAACGACGTTGCCGTCGCCATCCAATAGTGCGCCGGCGACGCCAGTCGATTCGCTGCTCGCGACGATCGCATGGACGCCGTTCCAGACGATGCGTGTGCGGCGTTGCGAGTCGGCGTTGATCGAAGCAGTCGATGCGATTGCCGTCGTTGGCGGCGCCAGGGGCGTACCGTCGTTGTCGAGACGGCGAACCTGGACGCCTTCGGCCGTTCCGAATGCAACCAGATAGTCATGGCCGGTTGATACGACCGACGGAGGTCCGAGCGAGCTCCCGATGACCACGGCGCCTCGCAGCGGAGCACCGCCGCGATCGAACGGCGCGGCCAGAACAAACGACGGATCGGACGCCGCCGAACGGCTGTTCCAGACAGCGAGGAAGTTGTCATCGGATGCTGCTACCGCCGGGCTGTCGTTGGTTGATGCCGTCGCGAACGGCTGCACCGCGGCGAGAACGAGAGCGAGAACGACGGCTGTCGCATTCACGCAGCAGATACGGCCGACACCATTCTGGCGTCCATGCCCTCGAACCGTCATCCGTAAAACGCGCAGATCTTCTCGTACAGCTTCGCGCCGATCGCGCTCTTCGCCTCGGTGGTGCAGCCGGCGATGTGCGGGGTGAGGATCAGGCGCGGATCGTCGGGCCAGCTTCGTGCCGGCGGCTCGGGATCGTAGACGTCGAGCGCCAGGCCGCCGAGGGCGTTGCGGGACAGCGCAGCGAGCGCGGCGTCGACGTCGAGTATTTCGCCGCGGGCGGCGTTGATCACGATGGCGCCGGGAGGAAGCATCGCCAGCTGGCTGGCACCGATCATCGCGCGCGTCTCCTCGGTGAAGGGAACGTGCAGCGTGAGGATGTCGCTGTCGGGGAGAAGCGCATCGAGCGAAGTCACGCGCGCGGCATTCCGCTGTACGAAATCGTCATCGGTGATGTACGGATCGAACGCCGCGACGCGCATGCCGAACGCGCCGGCGAGACGGGCCACGCGCATACCGACCTGGCCCAGTCCGATGATGCCGAGCCGATGATGGCGAAGCTCGTGGCGGGTGGCGCAGTTATCGCGGTCCCAGGTCCCGGCGCGCATCGAACGGTCGTAGGCCGGAACCGTTCGCGTCAGAGCGATCATGAAACCGATGACCAGCTCGGCAACGGCGTTCGCGTTTTCGCCGGGCATGTTGATGATGGCGATGCCGCGATCGCGCGCCGCCTCCATGTCGATGTTGTCGGTGCCGCTGGTCCCTTGCGCGATCAACTCGAGTTTCTTCGCCGCATCGATCACCCGTTTCGTCACGCGGTTGTAGGAGCGTGTGACCAGGATCTCGCAGTCGTTCACGATCGCTTCCAGCTCATCTTCCGATTTGACGGGACGGTCGATGATCTCGAAGCGGCCATCTGCATGCGCGCGGGTGAGCAAGGAGCGATCGACGTCAGCGGCGATGAGGAGGCGTTTCTTCATGCGGCGCACAGGATAAACTCGATGGCGACTTGCGCTTCCTGGCCAAACACCGCATCGCACTCATCGCGCTCGCCGTTTATCATTTCGTCTTCTTCTTTCCGACGCTGTTCATGGGGCGCATCGCCTCGCCGAACGATGCCTTTTACAACTACGAGCCGTGGAAGAGCGTGCGGCAGGTCGAGGTGCAGAACTCGCTCATCAACGATCCGCCGACGGCGTATTACACCGTCCTCTCGCTGATCAAGACCGACTGGCGCGCCTTTCACTGGAACCCGTTCATCGGTTCCGGCGTGCCGGGATTCGGATCGACGCTGCTCGCTCCCTTCAGCTTCTTTCCGGCGCTGCTGCTGCCGCTGCCGTGGATCTACACCGGCATCATCCTGCTGAAGCTCAACGTCGGCTTCTGGCTGGCGTATCTCTGGCTTCGCGAGGAGCGGCTCGGGAAACGCGGCGCCGCCGTCGGAGCGATTCTCTTCGCCGCTGCGGGACCGGTCGCGGTGCGCTGGTGGTGGCACGTGACCAACGCAGCGCCGCTCTATCCGGCGTTGCTCTGGATCGCGCTGCGCACGGCGCGCGGAAAACGGACGCCGGTCTGGGCCATCGGTCTGGTGGCGCTTTGCTACGCGCTCTCCGCGTTTCCGGCGACGATGGCGTATGGCGCGTATGCGGCGGTCGCGTATTTTGTGTACGTCGTCATTCGCGAGCGCCGCTTCGCGCCGCGCGTGTTCGTCATCGCCGCTCTCGCCGCTCTTCTCGGTGTGATGATCGCCGCGCCGTCGTTCGTTCCGCTCGCGCAACTGGTCAAACGCACCGGCTATCTCGAGTCGCGCGCCAGCGCGGCGGCAGAGCATGTCTTCCCGCTCCACCACTTCGCGCTCTTCGTCAATCCCGATCACCTCGGTAATCGCGCGCTGCGCGATTGGCGCGGCGATCGCGCCCTCGGCACGCTCAACAACTACGTCGAGGCTACGGTGTACGCCGGCGTCGTCGCGCTGCCGCTGATTTTTCTCGCCATCGCCAACCGCCGCGCGCGCTCACGCTGGTTCTGGCTGGTGATGCTGGCGGTTATGCTGGCGGCGATGTTCGGATTCAGGCCGGTGGCGACGATCATCGGCAGCCTTCCCGGATTCAAGTACTCGCCGTTGACGCGCATCGAGCTGATGCTGCCGATTGCCGCGGCCTATCTCGCCGCCGCCGGCGCGGGCTTCATCGCCCGCGGACGTTTTCGTCTCGCCCTCGGCACGCTGCTCGCCGTCGCCTGCGCGGCGGACCTGGCGGTGTTTGCCGGCCGCTTCTATCCGTATCTCGAGCCGGCATTGGTTTCGCCGCCGGTCACACCGACGATCGCCTTTCTGCAATCGCAGCGGCAGCCGTTCCGCGTGGCGCCGTTCTTCGACTATCTCTGGCCGAACAGCTCCGAGCTCTATCGACTGGAAGACGTGCGCAGCCACTTCTCCTCCGAGGGGAGCTACCGAAGATTGCTCGAACGGATCGATCCGAGTGCCGCGCTGACCGCGTCCACGGTCATCAATTTCAACAGCCTGAAATTCGACTTCAACGATCCGCTGGTGGGGATGCTCAACATCCGTTACCTCCTGGAGCAGCGATCGATCGACGTCATGAAGTGGACGATTTTCGCCAACACGAAGGCCGGCGTGAAAGAGATTTCGGCGATGGTGCTCGAGCCGGGCAAGGCCATCGAGAGGCATGTGCGTGTCGATGCCGAGCCGTTCTACGCCATCGAGTTGCCGGTCGAGTTGCAGGCAGAAATCGGTCGCGCGCCGCATCTCGACGTGACGCTGGTCAAGGGAACGAGCGTCGTCTACACGCGCGCATTCACGCCGGGCGATCTCAACGCGCTCGGCAAGATCTACATCCCGCTCCGTCCGTACGCCCGACTCGGTGAGTCGGTCGTGATGCGCGTCGCCGCCAGCGGAATGCGAGTCCGGCTGCTGACGGGCGCCACCGAAGTCGCCGGCGATGCGCCAATCTTCTACGGCCGGGTGATGACGCCGGTGATCTTCGAGCGCGATCTGCCGGACGGCCGCATCTTCCGCAACGTCGCCGAGGTGCCGCGGTTTCATTCCGTGACCCGCATGCGGCGGATGACCGCCGATGAGCTCCTGGCCACGATGAACATCGACTTCGCCGACGAAGCGATCGTCACCGATCCTCGTCCGCTGCCGGTCGAGGCGTCCGACTCCGTGGTGGCGCTTCGAAGCTATGCGGATGACGAGCAGGTCATCGATGTCTCCGCACCGGCGAAGACGTTGCTGGCATCGTCCGAAAAGTTGACGCCGGAGCTACGTGTGACTGTCGACGGCCACGTGGTCGAGCCGGTCCAGATCAACGTCCTCTTCGCCGGCGTGCCGATTCCTGCCGGCGATCACCGCGTCATCTTCACGCGCCGCCTCGGGCGGGGATGGTGGTGGATGGCGTCGGTTGGATTGGTGTTGCTGGTGGCGCTGTCCGTGTTCGACGTGCACCGCCGCGCTACCTCGGCACCGCAACCAGGATGATCTGATACGCGAACAGCCCGCGCCAGATGCGCGTGATCCACGTCAGCACGCGCTCGCCCATGCGCAGGATGAAATCGGGCATCCAGGTGATGATCAGCCGGATCGGGACCGACGAGCCGCGGATGGCGATGATGCGAAAGCCGGCTTTCTCGATCTCGCGTTTGATCGTGCGCATGGTGAAGAAGCGCAGATGGGTGAAGTCGAGAATCCCGCGGTCGCGATATTCGAAGACGCCGAAGAGCAATCCGAGGCGGACGGTGATGTTGGCGATGTTGGGGACGGAGAGGAAGAGCACCCCGTCGCTGGTCAGCGAGCGCTTGACCATGGCCAGGAGATTGGTGGAGTTGCGCAGGTGCTCGATGATGTCCGCCAGGACGATGGCGCTGACCCCTGACGGCAGGGTCCGGACGGTCTCGAGATCGGCGATCACGACCTGATCGAAGCGGCTGCGCAGCTGGCCGAGGCGGTCGGCGTCGTATTCGAAACCGATGGTCTTGTCAAAGCGATCGCGCACTGCCGCACCGAGCTCACCGCCGGCGGCGCCGAGGTCGAGGAGGGTACCGCCCCGCGGTGCGAATCGCCCGATCAGATCGATCAGAATCCGGTGACTGCTCCCCTCGAAATCCTTGAATGTATAGACGTTCGGCACGGACGGGGGAGGTTAGTGGATGGGATGGGGGAACACAACAACAGGATGCGCGTCACCAGGCGATCCGCTTGCGGTCGTGAAAGAAGCCGCCGCTCGGCCCGTTGGCCGGCAGCGTGGCCAGCCAGACGATCGTCTCCGCTCCTTCTTCGACGCTACGCGAAGCGTGCGGACCGCCCATGTCCGTACGAACCCATCCCGGATCGACGCAGTTCACGCGCGCGAACGGCATCGCGGAGGCGAGCATCACCGTGATGGCGTTCAACGTCGCCTTCGAGATCGAGTAGGCCGGCGCGTAGGAAGTCATCGACGAGATCTGGCCCGCTCCCGAGGAGACGTTCACTACCCGCGCGGCCTTGCTGCGGCGAAGAAGCGGAGCGACGGCCTGGGTCATGAGCAGGGGACCTAACGCGTTTGTGCGCATGGTGGTCTCGAACGTCTCGGGTGTCGTCGAAAGAATGCGCCCGCCTTCATCCAGAAGAATCGCCGCGTTGTTGACCAGGACGTCGAGCTGTCCGATCTCGCTGCCGATCCACGTCCCGAGGTCGCGGATCGATGCTTCGTCCGATGTGTCAAGAACATGAGCGACGGCGGACTTGCCGATCTTCTTCGCCGCGGCGCCGGCGGCGTTCTCCGATCTGCTGGTGACGATGACGGTGAAATCGCGCGCCGCCAGCTGCCGCGCCACTTCGAGGCCGATGCCTCGACTCGATCCGGTGATGAGGGCGATGGGGTTCATCGATGCACTTCACGAGCGAGATCGCTGCCAGCTGCAAGTCGAGACAATCGACGACGCGGCGCTCTGCGGCGCCGCGTCGCCGGAGATCGTTACGGTTTCAGCAGGGTCGCCAGGATGTTGGCGTCGCCCTCGGGTTGGAATTGGGGCGTGCAGTTCGTAATCTGCGGTTGGGCCGTCGCAATCGCGTTCTTCAACGCTTCGATCGTCGTTGCTCCATTGCGGGCGGCGCTGACGAACTTTTGGGTGTAGACGCTCAAGTCGCCGGGATTTTTTCCGTCGAACGTGTCCTCCTTATCGCCGCAGGCCTGAAACACCGCCACATTCGCGCGCAGATTCGGACGGCCGAAGTCTTTGAACTGCGTTTGCAGGTCGATCGCCAGTTGCGGCGGTCCCTTGACCGGCTTTTTCGTGACCTTCTTGATGCCGTATGGCGATGAGCTCTGCCGGGGAGTTGGCCTCTTCGGGACGCGCTCGGTCGCACCAAAGAGCCTGCCGGAGAACAGATTGTCGAACGATTTTTTGAGGCTTTCGAGGATTCCGGATGGGTTCGTTGCCCCGGCGTGGCAGCAGTCGAGCACGAGGAGGACGTTGACATCGTTTTCGAATCCCGCCAGCAGGCCGTAGATGACGTCGTCCAGCAGCGTGTAGTCATGAAGACAGACCGCTTCGTCGAGCGCACCGTCGGGCGTTGGGTGAATCTCGATGTTCGAGAACTGCGTGCCGTGACCTGAGAACGTGATGAAGCAGCTGTCCCCTTTTTTCTGAAGCAATCCCGCTGCGGTTTCAAAGAAACCAACGACGCTCGAATACGTGGCGGCGGTATCGGTCAGGACATTGGGCGGCGCCGGCGTCGCTCCAATCCAGGGTCCGCGCGAGACCAGATCGAGTGGCGTGTAGCCGAGGTCATTAGCGAGGTTGTACATGGCGCGGACATCGTCTGCGGGTGACTGGAGTTTCGCCGCCGTCGGAAAGGCGGTGGCATCGTAGGTTCCTACGCCGACGTGGAAGGACACCCGTTTGCTGGCCATGGTTTCTCCTAGTTCTTGCCGCCGGTGCCGCCACCCGAGAATAGCGGGGGCACGCATTTACCTGCCCCGAGCGGCCGCGGCACTCCTGGTCCGGGGTTGATCGACTTGGGCAGCGCAATGTCGGCCTCCGTCACCGTTCCCTGCGCCAGGCTGTAGACCAGACGGAAGTGAAGATCGATCCCGAATTTCTCATCGACGGTCGGCAACTGGAAGGCGTCTTCCAGCGAGGTGCAGGCAAACACCATCCACGGCTCGGCCATCCCCGCCTTGAAGTTGACGTTGAAATCGCCGGAGCCTCCGCCGGCCTGATAGTCGCGGCAGACCACGGTGAAGGCTTCATCGGGCACGTCCATCTTGCACACGACGAGTTGCGCCACAGCCCGATTGAGCGTGCCGGCGGCTTTGCCGTCGGCCGCGCTCACCGAAACGAACTTGAATTGCGTCGGAAAGGCGGTGGTCATCCGGCCGTTGGGGAATCGAATGTACGCCGCGATTTCGGTGGGATTGGCGACGACGTGTTTTGGATCGATGGTCCTGGCCGGCGTTCCCAGACTCTCCATCGTCGGCAACCAGAGCACCGAGGCGTCGTCCTGGTTCTTGATCGGAAGACCGGTGGCATTCAGAGGCGTCATGTCGACGGAGGCCGGAGTAGTGCTGTCCGGAAGGACGACTTCCTGATAGTGAAGAAACTTCAGCAGGCTCGGTTGGATATTGTCGCCTTCCGGATCGGGGAAGACTCCCGGCGCGGCTGAGGTGTCCCAATCGTGGGAGATTGCGTAGTTTTCCGGATCCTCGATGTGGTCAAAAGGCATCCGGAGGTACGGGAAATGACCGGGAACGGTTACCTGATTGCTCTGGCCGCGTTCTCCGGCCACGGTCATGGTGACGGGATGAGAGGCATCGACGGCAACGACCCTTCGGTAATCTTCGACGAAGGCTGCAATTCCTGTTACGTACACTGAGAGCTCGCGCATTTCTTTCACTCCTTCTATGAGGTCGGCGACGTCCTCGGACTGAACGTCGCCGCCGGATTTCCAACGATCACCAGGTCGCTCCACGGCTGTCCTTCCCGGGCGAAGATTCGTTGAATCTCGCGCACGGCCCGGCCTACTTGCATCCCGCGGCCGAGACGCTCATGGAGCAGAAGAGAAAGACGCCGCGCCCGGACGTCGTCGATGCGCTCGGACGAGGCAACGACGGCGGATGCACCGGCCGCGAGAAAGGCATCGGCCAGAGTCGGGAGCGGCGACGCTTCCCCTGCGCGGTTGCCGCGCCGGAACAGATGGAAAGGACCACGATTGGATGACGGACCAGCCGGAGAGTTTCGACCTCGTGCGCGTACAGGACTTTGTTTTCTGCGCCGAGGATGATGTTGGAAAGGAGCTCGTTGGTGCGGTCGACCGCTCCGTGCGCGGCGAAGTGAATGATCCCCGCCTGCTCCAGCGCCGATGGCAGCGTCGTAATGGGTTGGGTGTCTGACCTCCACACACTCGCGGTTGGATACAGATGTTGCAGTCTGTGGATCTCTGCGGCGGCCTCCGGCAAACGCGGCATGCCGCCCGGCTGTGCTCCGTCGACCAGAAGTGGCGGCGCTGAGCCGGGAATGGCCGCATATGCCGCCGCGCGCAGGTAGCCGGCGACGGTATGGCTTTCGGCGATGACGAATCGCTCGATGAGAGGCTTGCCGGTCGACGGATCGAGCAGCGCCTCGAAGGGAAGGGTAGCCACCGCCGCGTCGGGGACGAACACCAGCGTATCGACCGAGGCGCCGATCTCACCTGGAGCGATGATCATCCTGCCCAGTGTCGATGCCGCCTCCGGGTGCGTTCCTGAGGCGACGTCATCCGAGGCTCCCCGGACTGTTTCGAGCGGCACGGAAACCTGCCGGCTGCTCACGCCCCGCGCGGTGATCGTCCAGATCAGCATCCGGTCGGCGAGGCAGACGATCTTGACGATCGCCACGTTCGAGGCCACCCGCGGAAGCGTCGGGAGCGGCGTTTCCCGAAACGCAGCCCCGGCGCTGTGCTCGGAGAATCGAAATGCCGCGTCGTAGTCCGCGTGGCTCATGGCCAGCGACATGGCATGCTCGGTCACGTCGGCGAGGCACGAGCGGTTCAGCAGTTCATTGCGCATGATGCTGGTCTTCCGCCGCTGATCGACGATCTCGTCGATGGCGGCGACATAGCCGCGCATGGCGGCTTCGTACGCGCCCTGTCGCGCGATCACATCGGCCTGCAGGCGGAGCAGTCGCGGAAGAGCCCAGCGGTTGTCGCTGCTTTGGGCAAAGGCAACTGCCCGCTGCGCTTCGGCCGGCGTGACGCCGCGCTCCAGCGACAGCGCGCGGGTCATCGTTACGTCGTTCAATGCCCGCTCGCGAAGTCCGGCCACCTGAATCCGGGCGGCAACACCGGCCGCAAGTTTCCAGGAAGCCTCCGCTTCCGCGTCGCGGATGAGCTGATGCAGCGCCACGGCCTGCCACGAGATCGTGTCGACGAAGAACAACGGATCGGCGGCCGCGGCAGGCAGCTTCAAGGTGCGATCGAGCAGGATCTTGGCGACTCCCGGTTGCTCTGTGGCCAGCAGAAGCTGCGCGCATCCCTGGAGCAGCTGCACCATTTGCGACGATGCCGGGCCGACGCGGCTGACCAGTTCCAGTGCGCGCTCACGATGGGTCCAGGCGTCGTCCGGGCTGTCGAGATAGTCGTCGGCTTCGGCGAGGAGATTGTGAACGGCGGCGACGTAGTCGGATTCTCCCAGGCGGGCGAATGCGGCCAGCGCCGTCTGGTAGTGGGGAAGGGCGCCCTCCGGTTTTCCGATCGACATTTCGCCCAGTCCGAGGATCCAGCTCGTCTGGGCTCGCAACGCCAGATAGCGCTCGGGGATGTCGTTCAGGCTCGCGGCCTCACGGCGCAGGGCCGCGAAGTCGTTGTCGAAATAGTACGAGGAGGCAATGTAGAACCGCGCGTAGTGAACGAGCGGGCATCGTTGACGGAGCAGCGCGGGAACGACCGCACGCAGCTTCCGGCGGCTTGCCTCGCCGTCGTTCTGATCGTAGGCCGATTTTGCCGCGGCAATCGTTGCGACCGCGTCCGCCAAATTTTTCAACGCCGTTGGGTTGCTTTCGGACGCGTGGATGCAGGAGGAGACATCGAACAGGAGCGACTCGCCGGACGTTTTCTTCAGCGTCGCTCCGATGACATCGATGCTGGCCAGGCACGCCGCTGCCTTGCCGAGGTTTCCCTGCTGCATCGCCGTTGCCCATGCCGGCAGGAGCTCTTTCTCGGCTGCCCGGCGAGCCTGGAGCGGAAAGAGAAGCGAGAGATGCTCGATCTGCGCGGGCGGAAGGCCGGCCAGCTGGCCGCCGTCCCTGAGCCACAGATTCGTTTCCGGCGCGGCGCCGGTTTCCTTTATCCGGCTTCGCGCTTCGGACGACCACGACGAGGAGGGGTCTCGATGCAGATAGGCTTGCCACGTCTCCCTGGCGTCGTCGTTGAGATGCAATCGCTGCAGCGCCAACGCCCGATTCCAGATCGTCTCGGGCGTCTGCCGGAGACGCCAGGCCCGATCGGCGCATTGCAGCGCCCGCACGTAATCCGGCACGTTGCCTTGCGACGTTGCCCGGCTCAGATACGCCGTGCTCAGATCGGTCAGCAAGGCGTAATCGGTCGAGACGCCGGCAGCGCGTTGCGCGTCGCGAACGCCCGTGGCAACGACGAGCGAGCGCTCCAGCGCCGCGACCGCCTTATCGCTCGCGCCGGCGACGAGATGGGTTATCCCCGCAAGGTGGTAGTCGCTCGCGGACCACACACGAGTCCTGCCGAGGACACGATTGCGTGCCGCGAGGAACGCGAAATTCTCCGGGTCGTCGGAGAACGACGGTGTGGCCGTTCCGCGCGTGACGTGAACGACCGGACGATACGGGAAGGCCGCGATCCGCCCCTCGAATCTCCGCTGTGCGGGCGCGTTGGAAGCCAGCACGGCAAACCGGTGCATGTCCGATCGTTCCCAGCGCAAATACAGAAACGAGCCCACTGCCAGACAGCAGATCAATCCCGCCAGCGCCAGCGGCGTTGCCCACACGGTTCTTCGTCCTCGGCCAGCTTTCGCTGCCGCTGAACGCAAGTCGATGACACGACGATTTACATCGGCCATTGGTGTGGCGATCTGTGCGAACCGTTTTGGGGATTTTGCCGGGCTCGAGTCTAGCAACAACCACGGTAAACAGACAGGCCCGTCCGGAGACGGGCCTCGCTCACACGCACGGACCTTGGCGTGCTAGCGCACTTCGATCGTGTATGTCGCGATCGGTTCACTGGCACTCCCGCGCAGGCCGTACGCGATCATCTGGTACGTTCCGGGCCGGAGGAGGCGCGAGGGGATCTCCAGGTTGAAGCTGTTGCTGTGCGGGGCGTGAAGCGTCTCGCTCGACCAGATGCGCTCGTGCGAATCGCCGCGGATCAGCTCGAGGCGATAGGTCTCGTAGTCGGTTGAGCCCGTCAGCGACACCACGAGCAGGACGGTGTCGCCGGAAGGGGTGATCGTCAAATCCGAGTGTCCCGTTCCGCGGCTGCCATCGGGCGTGAATACGGAAGGATCCGGCAGAACGCGCGGGGTCAGATGTTCGACGTGCGACTGCCACAACAGCGCGCCGAGGGCGATGGCGACGGTAGCGGCGATGGCCGCCACTCCGCGCCAGAACTGCAGCACGCGCGCGCCCGGCGCGCCGTCGTTCGCGGCACGGAATGCGTTCCACTGCCGGTCGATGACCTCGGCGGGGAGCTCGCCGTCGTCGTCGGAAGGAAAGGGGGTGGCGTAGGCGCGGGCCAGCTCGGGATAGGCGACGAGGAGCTGCTGCACGCGCGTGGCGTCTTCGCTGGACAGCTCGCCGCGCTCGTACGCCAGTAGCTCGTCGGCCGTCGGCGGCTCGCCGAGTTTTGCACGGTCGCCGGCGATCAAGTCGTCGCGGACAGCCTGCCAGTCGGTTCGGTTGATCATGATTGTTCTCCGAGCTGCTCGCGAAGATATCGCTTCGCATCGCGCAGCCTCGATTTGACGGCATCAAGGGAGATGCCGAGGATTTTGGCGATTTCGTCGTATTGCAAGCCTTCCATCTGGAGCCGGACGCACTCGCGCTGGCCCGGCGGCAGCGACATCACCGCCGTGCGCACGCGCGCCGCTTGTGCTTCGTCGGCCTCGCGGTCGGCGTAATCGCGTTCCGCCGGAGCGGCCGGTTCCACGAACGACAGATCGGGATCATCCAGTTCGACCATGCGCGCGCTGCGTTTCTGCGTCTGCCGCGCGCGAACGCGGTTGAGGAGGATGGTCTTGGCGATCGTCGCCAGGAAAGGCCATGGGTCGTCATTGCGAATCTGATTCATGTGCTCGAAAAGCCGTTTGAAGGTGTCCTGGGAGAGATCGTGGGCTTCGTCGTCCGCGATGCGATTCTTGCGGAAATATCGCCACACGCGCGCGTAATGCGTCCTGTAGATGGTCTCGAAACGATCGTCGCTCATGTTTGGCCGCTTTCACCCGTCATTGCGTATAGTCCTCCAATCGTGAAAGCCATCAGCGTTTCCTGCGGCGCCCTGCTGCTGCTTGCCGGTGCCTGTCATCATCAGGAAGACACCGGCGCGGACGCAATGTGGCGGCGGCGGACGGTCGAGCCGCGCCTGAGCACGACGGATTCGTGGCATGCGTGCACACCGAAATTATCGCAGGGGCATGTCGTCTTCGAAGCCCAATGCGACGCCGCACCGCCTGACACCGGCCGGTGCGACGAGGTGCTCAACACGCGCGAAGAGGCCAACGGCATGCTGGTGTCGCGTCCTCAATGCACGAACGTGGCGATCGCGTCGCTGGAGAACTTCGCACGCGCCGACGCCGCGGCGATGAGCGATCTGGCGGCAGCCTATTACGTGCGCGCGCAACGAAAGGACGATCCTTCTGACCTGCTGCGGGCGTTTGATGTCGCGCAACGCGTTGTGGCGATGAAACCGCTGCCTCAGGGTGCCGAATTCAATCGCGCCCTGATTCTGGAAGCGCTGTCATTGAATACCGAAGCCATCGAGGCCTGGCGTCGCGCGGAGGGGATGGAGAAGGACCAATGGGCGAAGGAGGCCCGTGCACACCGGTCGGCGCTGCTGCGCAAGACGGCGCGGAATGGCGAGCAGCAGTGGGCTGAGGTGCGGAAGGGGATCGATGCCGCGCTCGATACGCAAAACGCCGTGGAGACGGAGCGTCTTACGAGAGCGTTTCCGGAAAGCGCGCAGAAGTATTTTGAAGAGATCGTGCTCGCGCAATGGGCGAAAGAGCCGTCGCCGCGACAGCTCGCGCGCGTCAAGACGTTCGCCGAGGCGTTGTCGCAATTCTTTCATGACCGGTATTTCGCCGATGTTGCCGCGGCGATCGTGAATACCCGGCAACCGGAACGTTTGAGGGAGGGGCAGCTCGTTTTCGCAGAAGCGCGGCTGACAGGCGACTCAATTTCCTTTTCCTCTGCCGCGCTGTTGTACGAGCGGGCGGCGCGACTCTTTCGGCAAGCGGGAAGTCCGCAAGATCTCGTAGCCCGCATCGACCATGCCGGTCAGAGCGCGCTGGCGACTCAAGCTTATGAACTACCGAATAGAGAACTCGATGATGTCGCAGCCGCTGCCGAGCGACGGCAATACCCGACCGTCGTCGCTCGTGTGAATTTGGCCCGGCTCAATACGGATCAATTTCTCAGTCATTACAACGATTTGTTTACTGCTTACAAAGAGGCCAAAGCAGTGTATGACCGGATCGACGACTGGGAAGACAGAGAGACTGCCGCAGGGCGGGCGACTTCGGCAATGTCGGTGCTGGGGCTCAAGCAGGCGGCATGGCGCGAGGCGTTCGTGGCGCTGCGTGATGCGCATCGGCTGGTTAACCTAAAAACCGAGACTCTTCTCATTGGCCCGGCTGCCACCGCAGCGCTCGATCTCGGTCATGGGGAGGCTGCACTCGTCTACCAGAATGCCGTTCTCGAGAGCGCACGTAGGCACGGGATAAAGTTATATGTCGTCAGTGCTCTCGACCACGTTGCCTGGATCGAGCTTCGCTTGCAGCGCTATGGCGACGCGCAACGTCATGTCGAGGAAGCCGTTCACCTCAATGAGAAAATCCCCGATCCCGATCTTCGGCTCGCATTGGACGCGCGCCTCGCCCAGGTTCAGGGTGCGGCAGCGTTGCCGATCGACCCGGGTAGGGCCGTTGTCTCGCTGACCGAAGCGATCGACGCCGCGAAGAAGCCGGAGTTCGCCACCTTCCTCGCCGTACTCTTCGCCGAGCGGGCCCAGGCGTTCGATCGTCTGGGAAATGCAGCCGCCGCGGAGGCAGACAGGCGTAAAGCATTGCGGCAATTGCATGACGAAGAAGCGCGCATGCTCAAAAGCCGCAAACCGGGGACGGCCGATGACCTCTGGAACTTCTACTTCGCCCGCTTTGAAGAGACCTACGACCTGCTGATCCGCCAGTTGATCGACCAAGGGCGCGCGGAAGAGGCATTCTCCCTTGCCGAGCGCGCCCGCGCCTTCGAGCCGCTCGATCTCGTCCGCAAGCTTCCGAACGTGCCGGCAACATTTCGCCGACTGGCCGCGCAGCCCGACAATCTCGACGTCGCCGCGTTGCGCGCGGTCCTGCCGCCCGGAACGTTCGTCATCGAGTACCGCGTCCTCGACGACAAGACCTACGCCTGGATCCTCGGCCGCGATGTCTTCAGAGGCCAGTGGCTCACCGCGCGCCGGAGCGACGTGAAACGCTGGACCACCGCACTGCAGGAGGCGGCGAACAGAAAAGACTCGGGCACCTTCGAGGCGGGCTTGTACGCTCCGTACGACGCGCTGCTGAAGGTGCCGCTGGAACTGGTGCATGGCCTCGCGCCCGGCACGCCGGCGAACATCGTCATCGTGCCGGACCGCGACCTGCGCGGCATGCCGTTTGCCGCGTTGCGCAATCCGGACACGAAGCGGTATGCCATCGAAGACAACGCCTTCTCGATGTCCGGCAGCGCGCTCCTCTACGCCTTCGCCGTTCTGCGCGACCGCGATCTGGCACCCGGCGATGCCTCCGCGCTTCTCGTCGGCGATCCGGCGTTCGATCCGAATTCCACGCTCGCGCAGGGCTTTCATCGCTTGCTGTTCGCGCGTCAGGAAGTCGGCAAGGTCGGCACCTACTATCGGCATCACGAAATCCTGATGGATGAGGCGGCGACGCCGGAGCAGTTCCTGCGCCGGGCCGGCAGCAATGCCGTCGTGCACATCGCCGCACACGGCGTCGTCAACGGCGACGCGCCGTCACAGTCGTTCCTGCTCTTCAACGGCGTGCTCACCGCCGAGATGCTGATGAAGCAACTGCATACCGAGAAGACGCGTCTGGTGGTCCTCGGCGCGTGCAGCAGCGCGGGAGGGCTTCCGGTCGGCGCCGAAGGCATCGCTCCGCTCGTACGGCCGATCATCGGAGCCGGGATTCCGGGTGTGGTCGGCGCGCTCTGGGATATAGACGACGCCACAGCGGACGTCCTTCTCGTGTCTTTTCATTGTCACTATCGAGAGGGCGCGAACGCGGCCTCGGCGCTCCGGGAAGCACAACTCGAGATGCTGCGGAGCAACGATCCTGGACCCCAACCGGCGCGCGTTTGGGCGCCGTTCCAGGTCATCGGCCACGCATCTTCGCCCTTCGCATCGGTGGGAGACATCAAAAAGGAGAAACCACCTTGACGAACTTCATCCTCAAGATTCTGTTCAGCGGTCTCATGGTCTTCACCCCCAACCAGGACGGCAGCGAAGTAACCGTCCTCCTCCTCTCCGCCGGCCACACGCATCATCTTTCGGACGGCAGCGCACTCCAGCGGCACAACCCGATCATCGTCGCCCGCGCCGGCTCCTGCAGCGGCGACTGCCCGACGCGCGACGGCAGCGTGGCGCAGGCTCTCTATGGCGATCAGACGCCTTCGACGGCGCAGGACTCGCTCGAAGCGGCGGCCAGCGGCGGCGGCGCCTGGATCCTTTCCGGCTCCGACATTTCGCTGGCGAAGCCAAGCACGAGCGATCCCGATCTGCCGGCGCTTTCGTTTGCATCAAACGCTCGCGCGTCCAACTCGCTGATCCCGTCGACGTCCAGCGAGCGCGAAGACGTCAGCTGGATCGCCGATCTCAAACAGATCTGCGGCTCCGGCTGCGCGATCGATTCCTCAGTACTGGCATCGCAGCCGCCGTCCACCGTCGTGGCGCGGATTCATCTGCGCACCGGCAAGTTGTTTACCTACTCCGTCACGCGCATCGGCTCGAACGTGACTCCGGCGCATTTCGCGCGGCTCGATGGCTCCGGCAGCGCGTCGGGGTATTCGCAGGCCATCGCCTCGTGGGTCGGCGCGGAGGTTCAGTTCTCCGGCAGCGGCATCGAGATCGTGGAGAACAAGTTCAACGGCGACCCCGGCCGTTCGATGACGCTCACGCCCGATTCCAACAACTCGATGGAGATCGCCGTCCTCAATCTCCCGCCGTTCGTTCCTCCATCCTCGGCGATGAACAATGCGCCGCAGGTCGGCAAACACTTCGAGGCCTACTACGACCTGCTGGCGAACCCGCCGGCGAAGGAGACGCGCCTGGTGCCGTTCGCCGGCGCGGCGAGCGGCGCGCCGTCGTACCCCGAGGTCGCCTGGTCGGATGTACATCCAACGTCGGCGGTCTTTTCCCAGCTGCTGAACAGCCTGCGGCTGGACATCGGCCGTTCGGCATACGAGCGCGTGCTCTGCCCTCCCGGCTACATCGCGCCGTAGTTTTCCTGAACGGTTCGCCGCAGAGAATGCGGCGGACCGTTCGCTTTCTTCGACACGCGGAGAGCGACATGGACATCTTCCGAAGCTTCGGATTCGCGGCGTGCCTGATCATCGCCACGTGCGCACCGCCGCGGCAGCCTTCCGTCCGCGAGAATCGCATCACCGCCGCCTCGCAGTTCACCCGGCGTTGTGCGACCTCGCGCCTGGCGAAATGGAACATCCGCGGCGCCGCCGCCGGCGCGGACTGCGGCATTCTCCTGGTCGAAACCACGATGGTTCTCGATGACTCGCTCACCGAGGCCATTCATTACGGCACCGGCGCCTACGTCGTCGTCGACGGCGGCGTGCGGCGCTTCACACGCGAGTGCGAATTTCGCGGCGTGGCCTATCGCGATCGAACGGGCCGCGTCCGGACGTTCGGAGACCTCCCGCAGGGCGAGGCGGAGGATCTGCAGCCATGCCACTGAAACCAAGCGTAGCGCCGTCGGCCCGACGGCTGTACCGCCGCCGGCTCGGCGGCAATAGAACGCAAACCGCCAGCGAGCCGCTGGCGGTACAGCCGTCGAGCCGACGGCGCTACGCTTGCTTCCTCCTGGCGATCCTCTTCGCTCCACTGGCGGCCGCGGCGCCGCATCGGTCCGCCCTTCTCATCGGCATCAACGATTACAGCGCTTCGCGGCTGCCCGTCGTCGGCACTCCCGCGCCGGACCGCGACTGGCCGGATCTGTCGGGCGCGGTTAATGACACGGTGGCGATGCGCGATCTCCTCGTGCTGCTGCGCGGCTTCGACGCGCGCGACATCGTCACGCTCAACGACCAGTCAGCGACCCGGAACGCGATCCTCATGGCCGCGAACCGGCTGGCCGCTACGGCGTCGAAGGACGACGTCATCCTCGTCTACTTTTCCGGCCACGGTTCGCAGCGGAAGAACTCCGCTTCCGACGAACCGGACAAGCTCGATGAGTCGATCATCCCCGCCGATTCGCGCCGTGGCGCGCCGGACATCCGCGACAAGGAGCTCCGTCGCATCTTCAACGCCGTCCTCGATCGCGGCGCGCATCTGACCGTGATGATCGATGCCTGTCACAGCGGCTCCGGCGCGCGCGGGTTGCTCACGCGCGCGCGGCGGCGCGGCATCCGCCCCGATCTGCGCGACGTCGCCGACGGTGGTGACTACGGCCCGCGTCCGGAGAACCGCGGCGCGCTGGTCATCACGGCGTCGCATGACGACGAAGAGGCGAGGGAAGCGCGCGACGACCGGCAGACGATGCATGGCGCATTCACCTGGGCGTGGATGCGCGCGCTGCGCGACGCGGCCGCCGATGAACCGGCGTCGGAGACGTTCGCCCGCGCGCAGGCGCGGCTCCGCGCCGAGATGCCGTTTCAGAATCCGGTCCTGGCCGGAAACGCGGCGGAGCGCCTCACGCCGTTTCTCGGCGCAGTGGGATCGCTGCGCGAGCCGCGCATGACCTTTGCCGTGGAGCGCGTCCGTAACGGCACGGCGACCATCTCCGGCGGCTGGGCGCATGGGCTCACGGTTGGCAGCGAGCTGCGCGTCGCCGCCAATCGCTCGCAGCCGCCGCTCGTCGTCACCGCTCTTCTCGCCCTCGGCCGCTGCGAGGCGCGCGTTCCCGCGGGGGCGCAGGTCCGCAGTGGGATTCTGCTGGAGCTATCCGGATGGGCCGCGCCACCGCCACGTCCGCTGCGCGTGGCCATCCCCAGCAGCGATGGCGACGTCGCTGCATTCGCCAGGCGTGCCGCGGCGATCGCGGAGGAGCAAGGGCTCGATTGGATCAAGGATCCGACCGTGCGCACGCCCGAACATGTCCTGCGCCGCGCCGGCGCGCGTTGGGAGATCCTCGAGGCCTCCGGACGCGCGCAATCGTTCGCGTCCGATGGCGAAGCGCTGCGCGCGCTGACCCGGCTTCGCGGCTCCCTCTTCGTCCAGCTTCCCGCGTCCGCGATGCTCGCCGCGCAGATCGCGGGGCCGGCCGTGATCGCTGTGGTCGAAAACGCCGAGGATGCCGATTACATCCTGGCTGGCCGTTTCACCGCGCATCACGTCGAATATGCGTGGGTGCGCCCGAATGCGCGGCGCAGCGACCAGCGTGCCTCGGGATTGCCGCTGCGTACGACCTGGACCACCGACGCGAGCGACGCAGCGCTCATCCTTCGCAATCGCGCTCTCCGCCTGCACAAGATCCAGGCCTGGAGTCTTCTCGAGTCGCCGCCCGATGGGCGATGGCCGTACCGCCTGTCGCTGCGCGGTGAACGCGACCATCAGCTCGTCGGCGACGGCGGCCGCGTAACGGGAAACGAGACCTACACGCCGGAGCTGACCCGCGTCCGGCGGTTTGCCGGGCGGCGCCACGTCTACATCTTCACGATCGACAGCTTCGGCCAGAGCACGCTCATTTTTCCGGTGAGCGGATCGGTCGAGAATCATTTTCCGCTCGACGGCACCGCGCCGCCGTCGATCGTTCTCAACGCAAGATTCAGCATCGCGCCGCCGTACGGCATCGACACGTACTTTCTCCTCGCCACCGACGAGCCGCTCGCGGATCCGTCGATCCTGCAGTGGGACGGCGTTCGCGATCCGCTGCCGGCGGCGAAGACAGCGCTCGAACGCCTCTTCGCGCTGACCGGCTCGACCAGAGGTGGGGCCAATGTCCTCACCCCCGCAACGTGGTCGATCGAGCGAATCGTCATCGAGTCCTTCCACCCTCGCCACAAATGATCCGCAACCGTGTCTCTTGCTAACGCGACCTCCTCGTGACGCCAGCGGCTGCTCTGGCACTTCAGCCGCCGCGCGTTACGGCGGAGGTCGCGCTTCGTTTGCGTTCCGCCCTACAAAAGCGCGTCGTAGCGCTTCACGAGCGTTTCCAGGATTCCGCGGTCGATCGGCGTGAGCGTGTTGCCGTCGATGAGCGTGCGGAGGTCTCGGGCGACGTCAGCGGCGACGGTGAGCCGCGGCGCGAGGGCGTCGCTGATCGTGCGGCGGAGCGCGGAGGCGTCGGCGGACGCGAGGCGTTTGGCCGCGGCGAGATGCGTGTCGCCAAGGGAGGCGGTGCTGATGCCGAAGGCCTGGCAGAGCAAGACCTGCTCGTAGGCGCTGCGCACGACACCTGAAACCGCGAGGTCCGACGGCAGCAGATCGGGGAAGCCCTCGGCTTCACGATTCGCCGCGGCGTCATAGTGCGTGCGCATGTAGTCGATCTGGCCGATGACGTAGGCCGGGAAGTGCAGCACGCGCGTCATCACGTGCACGCGCAGCGCGTCGGGCGACGTGCGCACCTGCGCGTCCGGCAGCCGTTCGTGAAGCTGGCGCAGCCAGCGGGCGTCGCTTTCGTCCGCCCACAGCGTGGCGTCGCGCTGGATCGCTTTCTGCGCTTCGAAGTCGTCGTCGCGCAATTCGATCAGCGGCGCGGCCAGATCGGCGAGCCGCTTGAGGTGCCGGGCGATGTTTGCGCTCGTGGCCAGGGTCGTCGCTGCCATTGCCACCGTCAGGCCGCGGAAGGATGCGAACGCGGACGCAGCGAAGGAGGCGACGCGATCGCGCAGCTCCTCGATGCCCATGTGATGCGACGCCGAACGGGTGACAGGGAAGTCGCGTACGAACGGTTTGCGATCGTCCGCCGTTGCTTCGTACCAGGCGTCGACCTCCGATTCGTCGACGATCGAGATCGTCAATCCGCCAGACGGCATCGGCGCGGAAACGGTTGCCGCAGCGAATTGCACGAGCTCTTCGCGGCGCGCGCGCACGGCATCGGAGATCTCCTTCGTTACCTCGCGGACGCGGCGCAACACAGCCAGCACGGCGCGGCGCTGCGCCATATCGTGCTCGAACTGCATCTCGTCGTTGTAGGCGGCGTTTTTGGACTTGTCGGTGACGTCGATCTGCGCGATCAAACGTTCCAGCGTCTCGCGCGCATCGCGCACCCGAGGAGCGATCTGGGTCGCGTACTTGAACGCGGCGAAGGCGCCGAAGACGATGAGAAAGATCACGGCGGACCAGGTGACCTGGCGCAAATGTGGCCGCAGGATCTCGAGCGCATACGCGATTGCATAGATCGACGTTACGCCGGCCGCGGCCCATGCCACCTGGCGCCACAACCAGACGCGCCGCGCTTCGAGCGCCTCGCGTAATGCGTGCTCCGCGCGTGGCTTCTGGTCGAACAGCTCCCGAAGCTGCTGCTCCTTCGTTTCGCTCTCGCCCGCCAGCCGCGCCTGCTCGGTCTCACGCGCCGCATTGCGCGCGGCGTTGTTCTCCGCCTCCTCGGCGAACACGGTTTCGGGAAGCTGTCGCAGAAGCGATTCGCGCTCGCGCTCGATCTCCGCCAGCTGCTCCGCCGCGCTTTCCGCGGAGACGGTTTCGGCGACCAGCTTCTGATCGCGGAGCATGGCCGAAAGCTCGCGGACGCGCTTGCGCGCGGCGTCGCTGGCGGCGGTGTTGGGAGTGAAGTGGACGCGCGCGTCGAGCGCCGCGGTGGCGGTGCGGATCTCGGTGACGAGATTGCGCGGCGCGAGATCGGCGTCGTCGCGAACGTCCGGCAGCGGATCGATCAGGGCATCGGCGAGCGCGGCCGCCGTCGCGTGGCCATCGCGGTCGAGCATCTCGTCGATCAGGCGGGAGAGCAGCGCCGTTGCGGCGCTGGTCGTGTTCTCGCGCTGTTCGTCGATCGTTCGCAGGTTTTTGAGATGAACGGAGTCGCGATGTTGCTGCAGCTCGCCGCGCGCGGCGGCGATCAACTCCTCGGCGCTGCGCGTTTTCTCGTTGACCACGCTCTTCGGCTGAAAGCGCCGGAAGAGCGATTCGCCGCCGATCCGCGCCAGCGGCAGCGCGAACTCTTCACCGACGATGAACTGCTTCGCGGCGAGTGACTGGGCCGCCGCGTCGGCGCCGCCGCACAACGTCGCGAAGAGCTCCGCGGCGAATCGCGTTTCCAGGCGCTCGAGCGCCAGCTGGCGGGGGAACACCAGCTCCGCGCAGCCGAACGAGCTGAAGGCCGGCGGCATGCCGCGCGGATGCAGGCCGGGCAGCGCGCCGCTCATCTCCGGCTCGAAGGTGAGCGCGCCCGCGACCGCATCGGCGTAGGCGTCGAGAGAACTCGCCAGCGTGCCGAACTTCACCCGCGCGCCGTTCGTGGCGTCGAGCAGCCAGACCTCGTCGAACGGTTTCGGATCGGCACCGCTCAGCGCCTTCAGCAGACCGTAGGCCGCCGCGTAGTCTCCGCCAGCCGTCGCGCCGACGACTTCCGGCAGCAGGCACAGGATTTCGATCGAGAAGTACGACGCCAGCCGACGCATCTCGTACATCGTGCGGATCTCCGCGATCGTTTCCAGCAGTGTCGCCCGAGCCGCACCGGCGGCGGAGACGACGACCAGCACCAGCTCGCGTGCGCTGATGTCGTCACGCGATCGCAGCGGACTGTCGGGCCGCTGGCGCTGCACGTGAATGGAGTTGATCGCCTCGGTGAGCACATCGGCGCGCCGGAATTGCACGAGATCGTCGAGACCGTGCGCCGCCGCCACGCGACGCTGCACCGCCTCCGCCAGCGTGGCCGCGTCATCGTCGAGAGCCAGGATCGTGACCGGTTTGAGCATTACGACAGCGTCTCCATCCGGCGGACGTAGTCTTCGATGGCGATGACCTCGTGCTCGACCTGGTCTTTCACCGCCGCGTCGTTGGCGCTGAGCATCTGCTTCGTCAGCGAGACGCTGTACTCCTTCAGAATCGACGCCGCGCGCACCGCTCCTTCGCGGGTGACGATGGCGTCGATGGCTTCTTCCGCCTCCTGCACCAGCTCGCGGTTTTTCTCGAACGCGGCGTAGGCCGGAACGCGGCCCTGGCCGAGGCGGATCAGACTGTTGTCAACGCGCCGGCCGTTCTTCGACTTCATCGAATACCACGCCCCGTCGCGCTTGATGATGGCGAACGGCTCGGGCGCCTGCGCCAGGGCAAACCAGCGCATCGCTTCGCCGTCGCCGCTGCGCGGGATGAGATTCGGCAGGTCCTGCCAGCGCTTGTCGACATGGTTCGAGATCACCTTGTTCGGATCGAGATAGGCGCGCTCCATGTCGTCGATGTCCGCCAGAGCGAACAGCGGGATTCCGGTCTTGACCTTGAAGAGCAGCACGCGGTGCGAGTCGTGCGTCGAGACCATCGACGGCCGCGCGCTTCCTTTCGGCACGACCGTTTCGTACTTCGACTCTTTCAGGATGGTGGTGTCGGCATCGGCGACGCCGTAGTGGTAGAACTCGTTGATCACCGATTGATTGACCACCGGGATCTTGCCGGCGTCGTAGCGCCACAACGGCACGGCGAGGTTGTCGACGCGCTTCAGCTCTTGCGACACGGCCTCGGGCGTGAGCCGGCCGAGGATGTCGTCCATGGTCAGCGAGGTAAGCGGCTCGTAGCACTTCTGCACGAACTGGCGGACGTCGGCGTAGACCTCGTCGGCGCGCAGCGTCGACCACTGCCCGAGCGAGCCGTTGTGGTGATCGGCATACCACTTCACGAAATCGTCGCCCGTCACTTGCGGCCGTTGCTGGCCGGGATCGAACGAGACCACCTGCTCGAACAGCCGTGATGCGCCCCGAGGATTGGTGGCGTCGAGATATTGCTGCTCGAACTGCTTGCGGGCGGCGTTGAGATTCTCGCGGATGCGGTAGCACGCCTGCAGGATCGACTGCGTGTGCGCGTGAAGCACCGAGTAGAGCTCGGCCGCCTTTTCCAGCCGCGCGATCTTGATCGTCAGCTCTGTTTCACGATCGACCAGACCTCCGTAGACCTCGCAGGCGGTCTTGATGCGTCCCTCCCGCCTGATGAACGCGCCCACCGCCTCGCCGATCTGATCCTCGGCCGGCTTGAAGACGAGTGCTTTCAGCTTGGCGCGCTCGTCCTTGGCCTCGCCGTCCATCATGTTCCGGTACCACTCCAGCTTCGCCTGCAGCTTCTCGAAGAACCGCTCCGCGCGGGTGAAGCCGTTGTTGCGATTCACCGCCGCTTCCCACCAGCTGTTGATCGCGGCCACCGAGGTGTCGCGGAGCCCTTCGAAGTTTTTGGTGATGGACTGGGCGATCTGCCGCTCGGCGCGCGAGCGATGAACGGTGTGCAGATTCTTGATCTCGGTGAGCGCCTTGTTGTCGAACTTCAATTGC